>PPYE01256121.1_pt1 | contig 576148 bp, 518 predicted proteins | sample 1559881 | NCBI WGS metagenome assembly PPYE01 (sample SAMN08240022, study PRJNA423297) | Human gut metagenome, whole genome shotgun sequencing project.
CTTATCCGTTGCCTATTCTCATGCGAGTTTCTTTTAATCTATTTGTAGTCAATTAAATACCTTCAGACTACATCAAATAGAAGAAAAACTATCGGGGATTCCCGGAGTCGGGCGGATATTTTTTGACGGGACGTTGCCGGCCGGCTGCCGTAAAACAAAACAACGACCTGAATTTTTCAGGTCGTTGCCTCTTTTTTGCTCCGCCTGCGGGACGGGCGTTTCCGTTGGTCGTCGGTTTAACGACGGAAACGGCCTCCGGGCATTTTGGGCATTTTCATGTTGCCGCCGGCGACGGTCTTCATCATCTTGCGCGTGTCCTCGAACTGCTTCATCAGGCGGTTTACGTCGGCCATCGTCGTGCCGCTGCCCTTGGCCAGCCGCTCGCGCCGCCGGGCGTTGATGATCTCGGGCTTCTCGCGTTCGGCGGGGGTCATCGAGTTGATGATCGCCTCGGTTTGCTTGAACACGTCGTCCGAAATCTCCACCCCCTTGAGCATCTTGCCCATGCCGGGGATCATCGAGGCGAGGTCCTTGAGGTTGCCCATCTTCTTGATCTGGGCGATCTGTCCCATGAAGTCGTTGAAGTTGAACTGGTCTTTCACCAGCTTCTTTTTCAGCCGCCGGGCCTCCTCCTCGTCGAACTGCTCCTGGGCCCGCTCGACCAGCGAGACCACGTCGCCCATGCCCAGGATGCGGTCGGCCATGCGTTCGGGATGGAAGACCTGCAACGCATCCATCTTCTCGCCGCTGGAGATGAATTTCAGGGGCTTATCGACCACCGAGCGGATCGAAATGGCTGCACCGCCCCGCGTGTCGCCGTCGAGCTTGGTGAGCACCACGCCGTCGAAGTCGAGCCGCTCGTTGAACTCGCGGGCCGTATTGACGGCGTCCTGCCCGGTCATGGCATCCACGACGAAAAGGGTTTCAGACGGCTTGACGGCAGCCTTGATCGCCGTGATCTCGCGCATCATCGCTTCGTCCACGGCCAGCCGGCCCGCCGTGTCGATGATGACGACGTTGTAGGATTTCTGTCGGGCGTAGCGGATGGCGTTTTCGGCGATCGCCACCGGATTGTCGTTTCCCGGCTCGGTGTAAACCTCCACGCCGATCTGTTTGCCGAGCACCTGGAGCTGGTCGATGGCCGCCGGACGATAGACGTCGCCTGCGACCAGCAAGACCTGACGTCCCTTCTTGCTGCGGATCCAGGAGGCCAGCTTGCCCGAGAAGGTGGTTTTGCCCGAGCCCTGCAAGCCGGCGATCAGCACGACGGCAGGGGTGCCTTCGAGCCGTATGTCGGCGGCCGTGCCGCCCATGAGCTGCGCCAGTTCGTCGCGTACGATCTTGGTCATCATCTGCCCCGGCTTGACCGAGCGCAGCACGTCCTGTCCCAGCGCCTTGGCCTTGACCTGGTCGGTGAAGGTCTTGGCGACCTTGTAATTGACGTCGGCGTCGATCAGCGCGCGGCGGATCTCCTTGAGCGTTTCGGCGACGTTGATCTCCGTGATGCGGCCTTCGCCCTTGAGGATGCGGAACGACCGTTCGAGTTTATCGGTAAGGTTTTCAAACATGGCTTGCGAAATTTCCCGGCAAAGATACGATTAATTTTGTGAATTTTCCTAATCCGCAGCGGCAAAGCCTCTGGCCGCAACACCCGCTCAGAGCAGTCCTGCTTCGTAATAAATCACGATCTGTTCGATCATCCGGTCTTCGCCCTCCTTGTCGTATTGGCTTTTGAGGTTCTGTCCGAAGATGCGCGATACGCCCTGCCAGAATCCCGCCACGAAGCCGCCCCGGAATTCGCGCAGGATTTGGTAGGCGGTATATTCGGTTTCGCGGTCGATGAGTTTCAGCAGCACCCGGCCCTGCGTGCGGGTCATCTTTTTCAGCACGGGGGAATACTCCTCCTTGATCTGGGCATAGACGTCGCGTATATAGGCTTTCTGGGCTTTTTTGGTCGGCAGGCGTGTGAGTTCGGCCTCCATCTCGTCCATCTTCGCACGGGCGGCCTGCGCCACGGGATAGACTTTCCTGACCGCCTCGACGAGTTTCTGATACCGTCGCAGATCGACTTTGCGGCTGAAGACGTAAACCGGCAGAATGTGGATCATGGTGATGGTGTCCCCGTGGTCCACGACCCGCTCGCGGTGCCAGTAGCCGTTTCCTTTGTACTGTCCGTGTGCAGCCGAGAGCATGCAGCAGGAGAGCAGTGCGCACAGAAGCCAGGTTTTCATCGCGCCGAAAAATTGTTACCTTTGCAAAGATAGCAATTAAACGGATTCACGAATCATAAATTGTAAACGTATGCTGGAAAAAGGACTATCCGCACAGAGCCGCACGACGGTCTGCCGGGAGAATACGGCCGCCCGGATGGGGTCGGGCGATATGGAGGTTTTCGCTACCCCCGCGATGATGGCGCTCATGGAAAACGCCGCGATGACGGCCGTGGCCGCAGAGCTGCCCGAAGGTTCGACCACCGTCGGGGCGGAGATGAACGCAACGCATATCAAGCCGTCGGGTCTCGGCGCGGAGATCGCCGCGACGGCGGTGCTCACCGAGGTCGAGGGACGCAAGCTGACTTTCAACGTGGGGGCCCGCGATGCCGGGGGAATGATCGGCGAGGGGGTGCATATCCGCTATGTGGTCGATCGCCGCAAATTCATGGACAAGGTGAAGTAACACCCCTCCGGGCTCTTTCCCATCCCGGAAATCCATGCGGGTTTCCGGGTTTTTTGTGAAATGACGGCACGGCGCCTGCGTGATTGCTTCGGGCCGAAACGAAAGCCGGACTTCGCAAAGCGGAGTCCGGCTTTCGTTCAGTGGATGGACCGTGAGGCCCGATCAGAGGAAGATCAGGTGTTCGAGATAGATCACGAGCATGCCTGCGGCATACCCGGCCAGCGCGAGCAGCGAGATGTGCTTGAGGTACCAGCCGAAGTTGATTTTTTCGAGCCCCATGGCGACCACGCCCGCCGCCGAGCCGATGATGAGCAGGCTGCCGCCGACACCGGCGCAGAAGGTCAGCAGGTGCCAGAAAATACCGTCCTGGACGAAGGACTGCATGTAGGCCGGATCGGCGCTGGCGGCGATGGTCGCCGCGTCGGCGATCGGATACATGCCCATGCAGGCCGCAACGAGCGGCACGTTGTCCACGACCGAGGAGAGCAGGCCCGTGACCCCGGCGATGGTGAAAGCCTCGTGGACGCGGGTGTCGAGCGTCTGGGCGAACGTCGCCAGGATGCCTGCGCTCTCGAGGGCTGCGACGGCCATCAGGATGCCCAGGAAGAAGAGGATCGTCGGCATGTCGATGTGCTTGAGGACTTTCGAGACGCGGTTCTGGATTGAATCCTCCATGCAGCGCCGGGTGTCGTAGATGATCTCCGTCCCGATCCACATGATGCCCAGCGAGACCATCATCCCCATGTAGGGAGGAAGCCCCGTGAGGGTTTTGAAGACGGGCACGAACAGCAGGCTGAGCACGCCCGTGACGAGCATGAATTTCTGAAGCCGGGGTCCGACGTGGGGCGGCAGTCCGCTTCCGGCGTTTTGCGGTGCGGGCATGACGCTCCCTTTCCCGATATAGCGCAGCGCGAGGGCGGTGGGGATGACGACGGAAACCAGGCAGGGGAGGAACAGGTTGCGCACCAGCGCCCAAGCCGTGACGTTGCCCCGCATCCAGAGCATGATCGTCGTAACGTCGCCGATGGGCGACCAGGCGCCACCGCTGTTGGCCGCAATGACGATCACGCTGGCGAAGATCCAGCGCTCGCGGTTGTCGGTGATGAGCCGCCGCAGCAGCATGACCATGATGATGGTGGTGGTCATGTTGTCGAGTGCCGCCGACATGAAGAAGGTGATGAGCGACAAGAGCCACAGCAACTTGCGCTTGTCGCGCGTGGTGATGTGGTCGGTGATGACGTTGAATCCCCCGTGCGAGTCGATCAGATCGACGATCGTCATGGCACCGATCAGGAAGAAGAGGATTTCGCTCGTGTCGCCCAGATGTTCGATGATCTCGGAATCGATGTGCGCGTCGTGGGCCAGCAGGCTGTAAACCGTCCACAGCAGCCCGCACATGACCAGGGCGATGGCCGCCTTGTCGATGCGCACCTTGTGCTCGAGGGCGATGAAGACATAGCCCAGCACAAAGATCAGAATCATGGCAAGAATCATAGCATGTTATTTAGAATGTATAGTTGCCCTCTCTGAATACGAGGACGTCGCATTGCGGTTCGTGCCTTTGCAAGAGTTGGGCCGCAAGGATCGAACCGCTTTCGGTGCGGTAGCAAACGACTTCGGCTGCGGGCTGGTAGCTGCGCGGCAGCTTGCCGATCAGGGAAAAATCACCCGTCTCGACCGCCTCGCGGATGCGCGGGAGCTCGCTGGTCTCGAAGAAGTACTCGCTGCGGTAAAGCCGCTCGCCCGTTGCGCGTTCCACCGGCGCCGAGGAGTCGCCGAAGAGCCGGTAGCAGATCATGGTCAGCCCCGTCAGGAGCAGGCAGCTGCTCAGCAGCAGGTTCCATTGTGCGAGCAGTTCGCGCTCATCGAAATAGGAAACGTGGTAGTTGGCCCAGAGCAGGGCCGCGCCGACGATGGTCAGGACAATTCCCGCCAGGGGGTTGTAACGGCGGCATACGATATCTTTCGAGGCGTGGTAAATCGCCCGGTCAATGTGGTTTTTGGAAATCATGGTAAAATAGTCGTTTGGCGTTGAACAATTCGGTATCGCCCGACGCTTTCCGAAAGGGCCGGGTACATGCGGACTTGTTCGCTAAATGACAATTTTCCTGAAAGGGTAGAGGAAGCGGTCGCAGGGCCGCCCCGTCAGATAGCCTTCCGAGCGCGGGACGCCCCGCAGCAGGGCCGAGCGGTAAATCTGGATTCGGGTGGCCTGGTATGCCGTTTGCTCGAGGCAGATGACCGGCAGACGGGTCTTGCCGGCTTGTGTGCCCGCCTCCGAAAGCTGGATGTTGGACGAGCTTCCGGGCATGGCGAACAGCGGGGCTGCGAGCGGGCTGCATGTCTCTCCGTCGCCCTGGCAGAGGGAGGCGGGAACATTGCCGCAGGGACCTTCCGACGTCGCGCGGGCGCCGTCGGCGGCATAGAGCAGGGGCATCAGGCCCAGCAGCAGGAGTATCAGCCAGCGTTTCACGACGCAAAAGTAGTAAAAAATCCCGTAAAAGGGACCGGGATACAATTTGATCGCAAAATTTTGTAATCTGGAATCTTTGCCCTACCTTTGCATCGGCTTACGAGCCGATGGGATTGAACTATGGTGTAATGGTAACACAGCAGATTTTGGTTCTGTCGTTCCAGGTTCGAGTCCTGGTAGTTCAACCAAAGCGGCGGCCTCTTCGGGGGCCGTTTTTTTCATGCCGTTTTCCGGGCTGCGCCTCATCGGGCAAACCGGACGTGTCCGCCCGATGAGGTGCTGCCGGTTTCGGTCGGGGCGGCGTGGAGGTCATTCGTTGCGACGGCACCTGCGCAGGTGAACGGCTATTCCGCGAGCATTCGGCGCAATGCGCAGGCGAGCTGATCGGGACACGAGGTGCCGCGGCCCTTGCAGTCGATTCCGCCGAGCCGTTCGATCACCTCCGCGGCCCGCATACCGCGGACCAGCGTGGCGATTCCCGTGGTGTTGCCCTGGCAGCCGCCCGTGAAGCGGACGCTTCGCACGACGTCCCCCTCCAGCTCCAGGTCGATCTGTCTGGAACAGGTGCCCATAGTCTGGTAGGAATAGGTTTTTTTCATGGTTTCTTCAGGATCGGATTGATAGGACGAATGGTCGGGTGCCCGCTGCGCACAGGTGAGCACGGCCGATTCGTTCACATGCGGCGGTCGGGCCGTTTGGCCTTAGGTCGGAATCACGAAAAAGGCGACCCCGTCGGAAGTCGCCTTTGAATTTTGCCGAAAGGTTTATTTCTGGGCCTGCTGCTCGGAAGAGTCGGCCACGATCATGTTCTTGTCGATGCGCAGCGTCACGTTGCTGTCCACGTCGATCAGCACCGAGCTTTCGCGCACCTCTTTGATAACGCCGTAAATACCGCCGGCAGTCACCACCTTGTCGCCTTTTTTCAGACCTGCGCGGAACTGGGCCATCTGCTTGCGGCGCTTCGACTCCGGACGCCACATGAAAAGCCAGAGCACCAGGATCATCAGACCGATCATGATGAAGAGGCTGTAGTTTGCGGGCTGCTGGGGCTGTTCCACCACCACGTCGGCCGCTTGAAGGAAATTAATCATACTTCGTTATGTTTTACTTGTTTTCTGTCGCTTCGACCGGACAAATATAGTGATTTTTACGCAATATCCAAGTTTATTCCACATCGGCCTCGATAAAGAGCCGCAGCGGTTCGCGCGAGCCCGAGAAGTAAACCTTCATCAGCTTCATCTGCCAACCCCGTTCGCCCCGGGTATCGAAGGTGACGGTTGCACGCAACCCCTCGCCCGGGATAACGGGTTGATTGTCAAATGCGAGTTCGGTGCAATGGCAGGAGACCTCATAGGAGGTGACAACAAACGAGCGCGGGCTGCGATTGTCGAATACGATCCGTTTGGCGGCGATCTCTCCCTCGTGCATCCGTCCGAAACGGATCGTATCGGAGCCGCCCGTGCGCAGGATCGTGTCCGTTACGGGGATGATTTCGCCTCCGTAGCCGACCGTTTTCCGGGGACTGCATGCGGCAGCGGCCAGAGCGAGCAGCGCCGGAAGAAGCAGGCGGCGCATCATCCGATCAGCCCCCGGCCCGTTTTGCGGATTTTCCCCTCCTGGGTGAGCGATTCGACGATCTTGTCGAGCACCCCGTTGATGAAAGTGCTGCTGCCGGGAGTGGAGTAGTACTTGGACAGGTCGATGTATTCGTCCAGGGTGACCTTGACGGGAATCGAGGGGAACGACACCAGCTCGGTCAGGGCGGTCGCCATGATGAGGTTGTCCATGAAGACGATGCGCTCGACGTCCCAGTTACGAGTGAACTTCTCGATATAGCGCAGGTTTTCGCTGTAATTGATGAGGGTTTTCTCGAAGAGCGTCCGCACGAAGTCCAGGTCGTCGTCGTTTTTGAATTTGGGCAGTACCTTCACATCTTTGTGCGACTGGCGCATGGCCGCCAGCGTGCGGATCACCATGGTCAGCACATGGCCCAGGTCGTCGTTCCAGAGGATCGACTGTTCGTCCAGCGCTTCGTCGAGGGCATCGCACTCCTGCAGCTCGGAAGCGAAAAATCGCTCGAGCAGCTGCTCGTCCTCCTTCAGGGAACGGGTTTCGGAGGCCATGTAGCTCTTGTAGTAGTCGGTTTCGATAAGCCGGTTGTAGAGGGTGCGGATCAACTCCGGATTACGCGCCCATCCCAGCTTGCGGGAAGCGACGTAGTCGCCGACCGCGTCGCTGTCGGCCAAACGGCGGATCGCCTCGTTCTCCACGAATTTGGTATTGGGGTGGAGGTCTTCGTGAGTAGGCAGTTTTTTGCGGCGGGCCAGCTCCTGGCGCTGCTCGGCGTAACGGGCGATTTCGACCGGAAGAACCAGCATCTGGAAATAGAGGTCGTATGCCTTGTCGATCGAGGCGAGCAGGGTCTTTTCGGTGGCGATCATGTTGTCGGCCTCCGATTTGAGGTGTGCATAGAGGGCCTTGATCGCCTTTGTCCGTAATAATCTTCTACTCAACATAACTTTCAGAACGTTTTTGCGACCGCAAAGATAATGGATAATCGCCGATTTGCAATTCCGGCAGAGAAATATTCCGGCGTCGTCCCGCCGTTTATTCCATTCGTTCCGTCGGCGGGGGCATCCCCGGGCGATGCGGTCGGAAAGGGAGACACCCGGGCGAATAATCCCGCGGAATCGCGACGGCGTTTGGGGATTATTGCCTATCTTTGTGCCCGTATGGAACAGATCGAACGAGTGGGTTACGACGTGATCGTCGTCGGCGCAGGCGCCGCAGGTATGATGGCCGCAGGAACGGCGGCCCGCAACGGATTGCGGGTATTGCTGCTGGAAAAGATGGAAAAGTCGGGCCGCAAGGTGCGCATCACGGGCAAAGGGCGCTGCAACGTGACCAATGCCCGGCCCGCCGAGGAGTTCGCGGAGCATGTGCGTGCGAACGCCGAATTTTTCGCCCCGGCTTTCGCCGAGTTCAACAACCGGGCGACGATCCGATTTTTCGAGCGGATGGGGGTCAGGCTGGATACCGAACGGGGCGAGCGGGTCTTCCCGCAGAGCGGCAAGGCATGGGACATCGCCAACGCCCTGCTGGAATACTGCGTGGAAAACGGCGTGAAGATCTGTTACGACACGCAGGTGACGGAGATCATGACGCTCGGTCAGCGGGTTTTCGGCGTGAAGTATATCAACCGCCGTGGATTCGAGCGCAAGGAGGAGTGCGACCGCATCATCCTGGCCACGGGCGGCGTATCCTATCCGTCCACGGGCTCCACGGGCGACGGCTATGCGTTCGCTGCCGACCTGGGACACCGCATCGAGCCGCTCCGTCCGTCGCTCACCCCGCTGCGGTCGTCGCACCCCCAGATGCCCCATCTGAGCGGGTTGCTGTTGCGCAACGTCGGCGCCCGCCTTTTCGTGGACAACGAACCCGTGCGGGAGGAGTTCGGCGAGGTCGGCTTCTCCGAGCGCGGCATCGAGGGCGCCGTGGCGCTGCGCGTGAGCCGCGATGCGGTCGATGCGCTCATCGACGGCCGTTCGGTCAAACTGGTGCTCGACCTGAAACCTGCGCTCGACGAACAAATCCTGCGGGATCGGATCGCCCGTGAAAGGGAGGCGCTGGGGCCGGAGGAGTTTTTCTCGGAGCTGCTGCGTAAGCTGGTTCCCAAGCCGCTGGTCATGCCGCTCGCCTATGAGCTGGATGTCAATTCGCGGGTCTATATGCGCAAAGTGGCGGATGCACAGATCGAACGACTGATTAAGGTGCTCAAGGGCATGGTTTTTCCCATCACGGATTACGCGCCGTTCGAGTATGCGGTGGTTACGGCCGGGGGAGTCGATTGCGCAGAGGTGAATCCCCTTACGATGGAATCGCGCCGAGTGCGGGGCCTCTATTTCGCCGGCGAGGTGCTCGACCTGGATGCCGACACGGGAGGATACAACCTGCAGATCGCCTTTTCGACCGGACGGCTGGCCGGCATGCTGAAACAATGAACGGCGGACGGCGAAATATTCGCCGCCTTACCGGCAGGGTGGAGCGGCTGGGGAACCGGCTCGCCCGCGCCCGCCATTTCCGCGGGCACGGAGTTCACTCCCCGTTCGTGTACGCACTGGTGCGGGAAGTTTTTATGCGGCGCGGATTTCCGGCCGGCGACCGGGCTTTCTACGAGGCGCTTCGTGCTGCCGGCGTGTCGGCGCGGCGTGCCGCGGAGTTGCAGAATCTGCTGCATCACTGCGGGTACGCTACGTTTGGCGTGAATTGTGCGGAAGCGGTCGAGCTGAACGTGCTGACGCACGAGATGCCGGCAGCCGAAACCCTCGCTCTCGTGCACGGGGCGGAAGAACGGGGCGCAACCGTCTGCTTGATGGGGCCTTATGACAGTCAGGAGCGAACGGAGCTCTGCCGCCGCATCGCGGAGGCGCACCCTTCGACTTCGGTGGATAACCGGGGGTATCTGCTGCTGTTCAACAACCATTTGCCCAAGCAACATTTCAGGATATGAAAGTATATACCAAAACAGGCGACAAAGGCACCACCGCGCTCATCGGCGGGGAACGTGTTTTCAAAACGGATGTGCGGGTCGAGGCTTACGGCTCGGTCGATGAGCTGATCGCTTTTGCGGCGCTGCTCAAGGATAATCTGTCGGACGATCCGGCGCTCGGTTCCTATGTGGCCGATCTCAACCGGATCGAATCCCGGTTGATGACCGTCGCGGCTTTGCTGGCCGTCGGGCAGGGAGGTGACGGCAAGGTTCCGGCTTTGGGCGAAGAGGCCGTCGGCTACCTGGAAGAACGGATCGACGCGATGCAGGCCGCGGTGCCGCAGATCACCAATTTCACCATTCCCGGCGGGAATCGCGCCGTCTCGCTCTGCCATGTCTGCCGCACCGTCTGCCGGCGTGCCGAGCGTGCCGCGCTCCGGGCCGACGCCGCACATGAAGCAGACCGCTGTGCGCTCGTCTATCTCAACCGGCTTTCCGACTATTTCTATCTGCTTGGGCGTGCGCTGACCCTCCATTTCCAGGTGGAGGAGACGCTCTGGGAACCCTGATGCGGCGGGATTCCAGGGTGAAAAAATTCTCTTTTATCGGACTGCGGTTCGGTTCAGGCGTAGGGAATCCTTTTGAATAGGAGGTGCGGGCTGGCGGCATGGCTGTTGCAGCGGTGATGCTGCTTCCGAACAGGGGGATCGCGGATGATCTGCGGCGATGCCGGGACACGTGCAAGGAAATCGGGTATTTTATTTGTTTTTCTCGATTTTTTTATACATTTGCATCCCATAGGAAGAGGACGATACGGTGGGTTGATTGGTAATCGTCTTGTGGATAGGTACTTAAAAGGTTTGAATTATGTATTGGACATTAGAGCTTGCATCGAAACTCGAAGATGCTCCGTGGCCGGCGACCAAAGAGGAGTTGATCGACTACGCCGTGCGTTCGGGTGCGCCTCTGGAAGTGCTCGAAAACCTGCAGGAGATTGAGGACGAAGGGGATATTTACGAATCCATCGAAGATATTTGGCCCGATTATCCGTCAAAGGACGACTTTTTCTTCAACGAGGAAGAGTACTGATCCTATTCGGGGCAGAAACCCCGGAGTGATATCGTTGAATTATCCGGCGGCACGATTGAAAATCGTGCCGCCGTCTGTTTGTGGGTGCTTTCTGCTGTCCCCTGACGGGATAATGTTCCGAAGGGTTGGGCCGAACGGAATAATTTGCTTAAATTGCGCTCCGATTGATTGACCCTCTTCCGAATCGTATGAAGAAAAAAGATGTGATCGTCCTCCTCTGCGTCGCCGCCGTGGTTGCCGTGTTCTTCGTTTTTCCCGCCGTTTATGAATTTTACAATGGCTTCAACGCCCGGCATGGCCTGACGATGAGTTTTCTGAAGTTCGCTTTGTTATCGACTTTCGGCGAGTGCGTCGGGCTGCGTATCACGCATGGGGTTTATTCGATGCCGGGTTTCGGAATCGCGCCCCGCGCATTGGTCTGGGGCGTGCTCGGTGTGGGTATCAGCATGGCGATGACCGTATTCGCCGCCGGGGTGCCTGCGCTGCTCGCATCGCTCGGCATGGACGACGCCCCCGCGTTGATGGGGGCGGGGCTTTCCTGGTCAAAAGTGTTCGTCGCGTTTTGTATCTCCGTGGCCATGAATACCATTTTCGCCCCGCTGTTCATGACGATGCACAAGCTCACCGACACGCATATCCTCGCTACGGACGGAACCCTGCGGGGCTTCTTCACCCCGATGCACATGGGCGACCTGCTCGCCGGCCTGAACTGGCACCGGCAATGGGATTTCGTATTCAAAAAGACCATTCCCCTGTTCTGGTATCCGGCTCATACGATCACCTTCCTGCTGCCGGGGGATGCCCGCGTGCTCTTTGCCGCGTTGCTGGGCGTAGCGCTGGGCGTGCTGCTGGCGATCGCAGCGCATAAGAAGTAGGGTCACTGCCGGCCCATGCGCGCAGTCAACCGGCGTCCCATCGCCCTGCGGATATTGTACCGTAAGACGAGACAGGCCGTGACGAAATAAAACGCACATTGGAGCCACAGCGTCAGGAATTCGGTACGAATATCGGCCATCGTCGCATCCATCGAGTTCAGCTTGATGAAGGCCAGCACAGCGGGCGGCGCCGGGATGACGAAGTGGAAGGCGCGCCAGTACCAGGGCATCAGCTCCAGCGGGTAGGAGATGCCCGACAGGAAAATCAGGCCGACCGAGAAAAAGGTAATCATCAGGATCGGACTTTCCGAATCGGCGAAAAATAGGGAGCCGGTCAGTCCGAAAAAGCAGGTCGCAAGCAGGTAGGGGATGAACAGCATGACGGTATTCCATCCGCTGCCGATATGGGGGATGCTGAACAGCCCGGGCAGCAGTCCGACCAGAAAGAGGGCGAAGACGGCGTAGAGCGTGCAGTAGGCGAAGGTCTTTCCCGCCACCGCATCGGCCATGCGGCCGAATCCGAGACCGTTGCGCGCATGGAAAAGAAGGGTGCCTTCGTAACGTTCCCGCCCTGCAATCATCCCCGTCACCATCAGGAGCGTCTGGAAAATTATGATTATGAGTACGGCGGGGATCAGGTAGCTGCCGTAACCTTCCGTCGGGTTGTAGAGGGCTGTCCCCACGACCTCGGCTGCCGGGGTCTGCGACATGGCGTAAAGCGCCGGGGGCGGCAGAAAGACCGCCATATCGGGCCGGACCCGTCCGTCGAGCTCCCGCATGGCGCCGGCAGCCGCCTCTTCGAGCGCGGCGAAGTCGAGGAAGGCGCTGGTGTTGCCGAAAGCCAGAAAAACGGATTGCTCGCCCCGACCCACACGGCTTTCAAAATCTTCCGGGATGAAAACGATTCCCACCGTGCGGTCGGTTTTCATCTTGGTTTTCGCTGCGGGCATATCCGGCGCGTGGCTGTAAACGGCCACCTGGGGAGAGGCGTCGAGCAGCCGCGCATACGCCCGACTGAGCGGGGTGTTCGATTTATCGACCACCGTGACTGGGGCTTCGCGGATCAGGTTGGGAGCATACATATAGTTATACAGCAGCCCATAAACGAATATTCCCCCGATCATCACGAGCAGGATCGAGTAGCTTGTGGCGATCATGCGGAACTCCCGGATCGCACAGGTCGCTATGGCGGACAGATGCCCCTGCGTTTCAGTCGATGTTTTCATATTTGCCGCTCAGGGTTGCACGTTTCAGATGGGGGAGAATGACCAGGGCCGCCAGCGGGAAGAGCAACAGGCAGCTCACATTCTGCCAGGTATAGGCGAAGCCATAGTCCCCGTAGAGGATATTCTGGTTGATTTCGACGAAGTGGCGCACGGGGAACAGGTAGGAGAGCAGCCGGATGGCCGGATACATGGCTGTAACGGGAAAGGTTACGCCCGAGAGGGTGGCGCCGAGCGACCCGACCATCGAGGCGACGCTGATGACGATGCTCAGCGCGGGGAAGAGCGAGAAGAGGAAAACCCCGAGCGCCTGGGTCGCCACGACGAACAGAGCCGTGGTGAGGTTTACGGGCCAGAAGCTCGCGGCGAGGGGGATGCGGAGTATGCCGAACACGACGTAGTTGCCCAGAATGCCCATGAGGATGAAGATGACGGTGTAGGGGAGCAGCTTGCCCGCAACGGCGGCAAGGATGTTCATGCCGGCCGTCTGCAACCAGTTGCCGGCCGTCCCGAATTTGATCTCGCTGCCCAGTACGTACAGCGTGACCAGCAGGATGAGGATTTGCAGCAGGATGAAGAAAAACGGGTTGGTCAGGTAAATCGAATAATCGAGCGACGGATTGAAGAGCGGGTGCGCCTGCATGGTTACGGGGAGCAGAAAACTCCCGATGCTTTGTTCCGCTGCTCCCGCTGCCAGCCCCGCCGCCGCGACCGGGGAGACGGAAATTGCGGCCATCACGGTCTCCATCGCGCTGCGGATTTCGACCCCGACGCTCAGCAGGGCGAAGTGGTAGTAATAGGGCAGGGCGGCGTTGCGTCCTCCCAGTAGGTCGGACTCGAAGCGTTCGGGGATGACGACGTAAGCGTAAATCTCCTTGCGCTGCATGGCTTCCCGTGCGTCCGTTTCCTCCGCATAGCGGGCCGTTACCCGTGTTGTCGGCACCGATGCCACGGTGCGCGCGATCTGACGGGAGGTGGCCGTCGCGTCGAGATCGACGATCCCGATGGGAATGTTTTCCATCTGCCCGTCACCGAAGATCGTGGCCATGAACAGCAGGCAGAAGAGGGGCAGTACGACGCACACGCCGAAGTAGAGCCTGCGGGAAACCATCCGATGCAGCTCGCGCCGGACGACACGGTGAAACGCTCCTTCGCTGCGGGACATGGCGGTACCGTGTTAAAGGGTGCCGAGGTTCACGAGTACCGACATTCCGGGCCGCAGGTCGTTTTCGGGCGAGACGGTGCGGGCCTTGATCTCGAACGTGCGCATATCATAGCTGCCGACCTGCTTGGTGGATTTCCAGGTCGAGTAGCTGCCGAGCGGGCTGATGTAATAGACCTCGAATTCGATGCCTGTGCGGTCGATGGCGGGAACGTCGCCGCGGAACCGTCCGTGCATCCGAAACCGAGGCATCAGGTCCTCCCGCACATTCAGCACGGCATGCGCCTGTTCGAGTACGACCAGCGACATGATCGGTGCGCCGGGCGCCACGAGCTCGCCCCGCTTGGGATAGATGACGGCGATCTGTCCCGACTCGGGCGCCACGAGCCGTGCGTCCTGCAACAGGGCGGCGACCTCCTGCACCGTGCTCTCGGCGGCATCGACGAGCGATTGTGCGCTTTCGCGGTCCTGTATGCGGGCGCCGTCGGCCGCCATGCGGTATTGCTGGTATGCAGCGCGTTCGCCCGCGAGTGCCCCTTTGTAAATGGCTTCGGCTTCGTCCCGGCGCTGGGACGAAACCACGCTGTCGCGGTATAACGCCTCGAACCGCTGGTAGGTGGTGCGGGCCAGAGCGAGGTCGGATTTGCTCTTCGACCAGAGCTGGTACATGGAGGCGACGATCTGCTTGCGGGTGCCCTCCTCGATTTTCTGGTTTTCATACCAGGCGGCATTTTTCACGGCGGTGACCTGGTCGTATTTCGCCACGACCTCCGGACTGTTGATGACTACCAGCGTGTCCCCCTGCCTGACGTTTTGCCCCTCCTCCACCAGGAAGCGGTCGATGCGGCCCGGCAGCTTGCCCGAAATCCGAATCTCCGTCGCTTCGATCTGCCCCTGCAGGATATCGGGTTTTTTGCGCAGGGTGAGGATTCCGACGACTGAGACGATCACGACCGCCGCCAGGACGACCACGAATGCGATGGCGATGTATTTTCTGCTTTTGTCCATATCGTTCACATTGTCATGGGTTGAGTGCGGAAGCTTCGTCGCTTCCGGTGTGTACGTAGTGAGGGAATGCGTCGGTCATGCCGCTGACCGCGAGCAGGTTGATGAGGCCCACGTCGAACTGGTAGAAAGCCGTCAGAGTGGCGATTTTCACTTTGGCCAGCAGCAGTTCGGCGTCGATCACCTCGGTCGGGGTGGCCATGCCTTCGAGGAAGGATTTCTGACGGGCCCGCACGATCTCGCGGCTCATCTCGACCGTAGTGCGCAGCGCCGCCACATTGTCCAGCGCGATACGGGTCTGATTATAGAACCGATCGACCGCGAGCGCGAGGTCGTCGGCTGCTTTCTCCCGCTCCGTTTCGAGGATGCGGCTGTTGATCCTGGCCTGCCGGATCTTCTTTTCGCGTCCGAGGCCGTCGAAGATTGTCCAGCTCAAACCCACCCCCACGAGGGTGCGGGGCAGGAGGTTTTTGCGGATTCCGTGGGCATAGAGCGTTTGTTTGCCGAACAGACCGACGGTGGGTATGTAGGCCGAGTTGGCTATCCGCAGTTCGTTGTGCTGGATCTCCTGCCGGATGCCCAGCCCTTGCAGCAGGGGGCTGTTCTGCGTCGTCCGCTCCTTGAAAAAAGCGGGTGAGGGCAGGGATTCGTGGATGAACAGCGGGGTGACGGGTGCGATGTTTTCGTCCGTGTCGAGCTGCACGAGGGTTTTGAACGCCTGCTGCGCGAGGTCGAGGTCTTTCTCCGCTGCCTCCAGTTCGCGGCGTGCCTCGTCCCGATTGACCTGGAAGAGGAGCCGCTCGGTTTTGGTGAGCATGCCGTTGGCTTCGAGTTTCAGGGCGTTGCGCAGATGGAGCTCGAACGCCTCGAGGGTTTGCCGTTTGACCGCGACGATCTTTTGGCCGAGGCGCAGGCCGAAATAGGTTTCGACCAGCAGGATTTGCTGGGCGTCGCTCACCTGCCGCCGGCCTGTCTCGGCCAGCCCGACCAACGACCGGCCGATACGGCCTGCATAAATGCGCTTGCCGCCCGTGATGAGAGGAAGCGTTGCGACCAGATCGATGGTCGTGACGTCGGCGGGGGCCAGCGGAACGCCGAACGACCGGCTGCCGATCCGGTCCAACAGCGAGGAGATGAGCTCTTCGCCTGGGATGACAGAGTGGATGAAGTCCTTGAGCGGGTCGGTGAACGTGGAGAGGGATTCCTTGACCTGGATGCGGTTGGCCAGATGCACGTAGGCTCCGGTGGCCGTGAGCTGCGGATACCAGAACGCGTTCATCCGCTGCCGCTCGGTTTCGGCCAGCTCCACTTCCCGGTCGGCGATCCGGATGCTGCGGCTGTCGCCGACCAATGCCGATGCCTGGTCGAAACTGAGGGCGAGTCCGTGCTCCTGGGCGGATGCGTCCGGAAAGAGTGCCGCCGACAGGCAGGCGGAGAGGATGACGGTCTTAAGTCGGTTCATTTATGCCGTGGTTTCGTGCGGGATGCCGTTTTGGCCGTTTTGCTGTGCCGGTTCGTTCTGCAGGGTGTTTTTGCAGATCACGCCGTTTTTGACGATGACCCGGAAGTTGGTCGCGGGATCTTCCATGAGTCCGAGGTTTTCCAGCGGGTTGCCCTCCACGAGCAACAGGTCGGCAAACGCTCCCGGCTCGATGATTCCCAATTTGCCCGGATAGGGGTTTCGGGGGCCGGAGAGAGCCAGCAGACAGGCATTGTCGTAAGTCACCATCCGAAGAATCCGGAAGTTGGAGAACCACTTTTGCAGCTTCACGATGCCGTGGTTCTGTTTTCTCGTGTTCGCGGGGTTGAACAGCAGGTCGGTGCCCCAGGCGAGTTTTACGTCGTACTGTCTGGCGAGCGTGTAGGCCTTGTCGGTGCCCTGGGTGATCCGGATATGCTTGGCCTGCTGCTCCGGTGTCGGGTAGGTGTTGTCTTCGACGGTGAAGGGCTGGGTGCTGAGCCATGCGTCGCTGCGGGCCAGCAGCTCCATGGTCGGCTCGTCGATCAGATGGCCGTGCTCGATGCTGCGGACACCGGCTCGGAGTGCACGTGCGATGCCTTCGGGGGTATAGACATGGACCATGACATAGGTACCCCAGTCTTCCGCCGCTTTGACGGCCGCGCGAATCTCCTCCTCGAAAAATTCGGTCACGTCCAGCGGGTCGTAGAGGGAGGCTGCGCCGCCGCCCGTCAGCAGCTTGATCTGAGACGCGCCCTGCCGCAGGTTTTCACGGGTTGCCGTCGTCACTGCATCCGCTCCGTCCACGATCCGCGATGCGCCGATCGCTTCGACCCGTGCAGTTTCGCAGCCGCATCCCGCATGGCCGTGTTCGTAGATCATGCGGAAGTCGCCGTGTCCTGAGGTTTGGGAGATCATGGCTCCGCTGGGGTATATCCGAGGGCCTTGCAGCACCCCCGTGTCGATGGCGTATTTGAGTCCGAATACGGGCCCGCCTGCGTCGCGGATGGTGGTGAATCCCCTTTGCAGGGTTGCGGCGGCCTCCTGTCCGGCGACCAGGTGCGAATAGGAGACATCGCGGGTCAGCAATTCGATCGGGGTGTTGCAGCACAGGTAGGCGTGCCAGTGGGCGTCGATCAGTCCGGGCATGAGAAACCTCCCGGTGCCGTCGAGTAGAATCGTATTGTCGCCCGGTGCGATCGGAATCGGTGCCGGGGATATTTTTTCGATCCGGTTGCCGCGGATCAGCACATTGCCCCGCACGGTCGCTTCGTCCCGTCCGTTGAAAATTTCGGCGTTGTCGATCAGGATATCCGGATTTGTGGTCTGCATGGCGGTCGTATTGTTTCGCGGTTATAGCATGGTGAGGTGGAACAGTTTGGCGATGCCCGAGGCGATGATCTGGATGCCTACGCAGAAGGTGAAGAAGGCGACCATCTTGTTGATTACCTGCGTGGCCGTTACGCCTATTTTGCGGATGATCCGCTGTCCCGGCGATAAGATGAGGTAAAGGATCAGGCACATGAGGGCGATTACGAGCGCGATGATCGCATAGTTGAGGATGCTTCTGCCCAGGTTGCCCCTGATGCTGGCCGAGGCCATGAGCGTGAAGATGACCGAGATGCTGCCGGGGCCGATGCTCACGGGAAAGGTGATCGGATAGAAAACCTGCGACTCCACCGCTTTGCGCAGGCTGATCGGGTCGGCGGCTTTGTCCGTCGGACTGCTGACGGTGGAGTCGGAGTTGCCGAGCCATTGCAGGGCGGTTTTGCAGATCAGCAGGCCGCCGCCCAACTGGACGATCGGCAGCGACAGGTCGAACAGCGAGAGCACCAGATGGCCGATGGCCAGGCTGCCGATGCCGATGAGCAGGTAGTTGAGGATGATGCGGCGGATGACGGATTTTCGTGCCGACTGTTCCAGCCCCGCCAAAAATCCGTTGATTATCAGCCCTGATCCGATGGGATTGGTCACCGGAAACAGGGCGATAAAGGAGGATATGAACATGTAGAAAACCCCTTCTTTCATAATCGCGGGCGTTTTGAAGTGCCGTTCGGATGTTTCGTATGACCAGCCGTCGGCCCTCACTATGCACAATGGGCCGTTGCACTCAAATATGGTGCAAAACCCCTGCGGCGGAGTTGCCTGTTTGAACCGAAAGATGGTCGGTGCCAGCTATTTTCGCCGGGAAGGGGCGTTTGTGCCCGAAAGTGCGGCGGAGGCCGTGCGGGGTTGCTCCGCTCCGGCGGTTTTTTTGGCGGCGCCGCGGCCGGCTGTCCGGCCGGCGCTTCCGGCTTTCCCGCCGTGCGAGGAGTTTTTGGCCGGAGCGGACCTGCCGTCGGTGCGGTCGGGTTCCGGGGTGCCGTTGAAGGCCGCCCCGTTTCGCGCGGCATGGAAGGTCGCGGCTTTCGACCAGCCGCCCCGCACATTCTGCTCGAGCGACTCCCTGAGCAGCCGTCCGATCTGGGCGGCATTCGACGATACTTTCACCTCCCGGCGGAGCGGGTCGGCGCGCCCCGATGAGAAGTTGGCGTGATAGAGGACGAAGGCGGGATATTCTCCCGTCTGCTCTTTGTTGGTTTTCCAGACCATGAATTTCTGCACCATCGTCTTTCCACCGAGTGTCTTGAGATAAACCTCGCGGAAAAGCAGGGTACTGACCGGCAGGGATTCGGGCGCGGGCCGCTCCTGCGCCGTCGTCGGATCGAACGAGGCGGTGAAACGCTCGATCTGTGCGAGGCGCACGTCGGAGGCATCGGCCCGTTTGTCCATCCTGACCCGCACGAAAACCGGCGCGAGCAGCTTTACTCCGTCCACCGTCGCGGCTATGCGGTAGGCATTCGCCTCGATGCGCAGCACGGTGTTCTGCTTCGGGCCCGATTCGGTCTCGTAGAGCAGGTCGCCGGCCGTCAGTTCGATGACCGTCTCGGGACGGATCATGCGGAAAGCCACGTAATCCATGTCGGTCACGATGTATTCCGATGGGATGACTTCGCGGGAAAACCGGCTGTAAAGCGTTTCGCGCATCTCCTCGGTCAGTCCGCTTCCCACGCGGCCGACTACCTGATAGCGTCCTTCGGCGGGCATCAGGGCCAGCAGCAGCGACCGTACCTGTCCCTTCATCGAACCCGTCCCATCGGAAAAACCGACCACCACGGCGTCGAGGCTGTGGCGGGGTTTGATCTTGTAAACGAACGGCCCGTCGCTGCGCACCACCAACCCTTCGCCGCCCTCCCGTTCGACCCAGTCGTCGTAGATCGCCTCCACCCCCTCGGCCGAGGCTGCGACCTCCATTTCGACCGGATGGACAAGTTTGCCGCCGGAGAAGATTCCTTCGAGCCGTTTCCATATTTCGCCGTAACTGCCCCTGACGGGTTTGCCGTCCGTTTCCAGCAGGTCGAAGACGGCCAGCCGCAGCGAGCCGATGCGCCGGCGGTCGGCCAGAGCCGAGAGCAGCGCATTGAGCCGTCCGCGTCCCTGCCCCGCCTCCACATAGATTTCGGCGGGTACGACGGCCTGCCGGATGCCGGCGGCGTCGAGCAGCCGCCCCGCCTCCTCGATGCAGGGAATGCCGCGGCGTACGCGTCCCGAGCGGTTGATGGTCACCGTCTGCCCGCCGTCGTGGAAGATGATGGCGTATTCGCCGTCGTACTTGCGGGTAACGTAGTAGCGATTCCCTGTCAGCCGCCGTCCGATCTGCTGCCGCGTGATGGGGATGAAATGCTTGAGAAAATCCTTCTTGTAGGAGAGCGCCAGCGAGGAGGACGCGGTATCGACGGCGTCGATCTTCCCCTCCTCGTAGCCATGCATGGCCCGCATGCGTCCGTCATCGATCTTCATGGTCCGCTGTTTTGAGTTCGATGTCCGTCAGTCGGAGGATCAGGCAGTAACGTTCCCCCTCCACGCGCCCTTCGAGAAATCCCCGGTAGGGTTGTCCTCCGCGGCTCATCAGGATCGGATCGAGCCCCCTGCGTCCCGCTCCGATCAGCGCCAGCGCGTGGGCACGGTGGAGCTCGGCGGCCATGTTGTAGAGGAAGTCGAACGTTGCGCCGTCCACATGGCGGAGCTGGTAGTTGTGCGTGAAGACGAATCGCCGCAGCGCTTCCCGTTTCGGAACGAGCCGCCCCGACCAGCGCAGGGGCAGTTCGGCATTGACGTTGCCCGGTACTTTGTTCAGGTCGCGCCGCTCGCGCTCGACACCGTCCGGGCCGTAAATGATCCGGTAGAGGTTCACGTGATAGGCGATGTTCCAGCGGCTATCGACGAAAACCCGCCGGGTGCGCATGAGCCGCCGACCCGTTTGTTCGGGGTCCACGTCGGGATCCCCTTCCGTCAGGGCGAGGACGAGGTTGTCGGGCGCGCCGTAGCGGGCCAGCAGTTCGTCGGCGGAACGCTCCGCCGTGGCCTTGAGCACCCTTACGGGCAGAGGCTCCTCACCCGAGGGCAACACGCGGCGCAACGCCTCCCCCGCAGGGCGGGATTCAAAGGCGACGCGGGCGTCGCGCCGTTGGTCGTTGGCGATATGGATGGGACGGATCATGGCTCGGCGAACATGGCGAAATCGAACGTGTCGTCCGGCTCCTCGTCGGCGGTCTCTTCGTCGAGGTAGCCGGGCTCCTCGTAGCCGACCCAGTCGAAGAGGAGCCTGCGTCCGATAAGCAGGAACAACCGCCCGTCGGCGGTGAGCACGAACGCGGGATTGCCTTCGCAGCCGTCGTTGTAGCAGTAGTCGAATCCGAAGATGGTCTCCCCGATCCGTTCCGCCGGCTCGCCGTCCTCCGTGCGCAGTTCGTAAAAATCGGTGATGTCGTGGTCGAGGAACTCCTCGTCGGAAACCTTGCGTTCGAGTGCCACGACGCCCGTGAAACTCGAGGCGAGCAGCTCGGCGGGGGAGCCGTCGGCCCGCACGGTCCGGAGTTCGCTGCGCTCGACCCATCGGCCGTCGGGAGAGAGAAGCCCCACAGCGGTGCCCCCTTTGGGGATGATGAGCGTGCCCGTTTCGTCGGTGCTGACCACCGTACAGGGGCCGCCGGCATCGTCGTAGGCCGCGATGCCCGCCCACCCATAGAGCTTGCGCCTGTCGATTTTGACGGGCGCGGCGCGGAATGTTTTCCGTCCGATCCTGAAGGTGAGTTCTCTGGCCATTTCGATCCTCCGCCATAGCGCGGGCAGCCGGGACGATGCAAAAAACCGTCCAAAGTGTGCCCGCTTTCCGCAGAAGGGGATTTGGCTTGCGATTTGCGGCCCGCATCGGAAAACAAGCGCCATGAAGATCAACAAGACCTATGACCGCAACCAGATTCGTCACCTGGATTATTCGTTCAACGAGACGCCTTTCGGAGAGGTGCTGGCGGCCTGGAACGACCGGGGCATCTGCGCGATCATCTATGTGACCGCATGCGAGGACAAGGCGGAGTGCGAATTGCGGGAGCGTTTCCCGCGAGCGATGCTGCGCCAGACCACCGACGCGGTCAATCTGTTCGCCTGCGGAGATGTGACCCTGAATCTGGTGGGAACGCCGTTCGAGATCCTGGTCTGGACGGCCTTGCTGGAGGTGCCCGTCGGCGCCCGTATCAGCTACGCGCGGCTGGCGCGGGAATTGGGGTGTCCGAAGTCGGTGAAAGCGGTGGCAGCAGCCGTGGAGCGCAATCCGATCGGTTACATCATTCCCTGTCACCGCGTGGTGCGCAACGACGGCTCCGACGGGGAGTACCGTTTCGGCGGCGAACTGCGCAAGGCGGTGCTCGAATACGAAAAGGCGGTGCGGTGATCTATTTCCGTGCGATGTAGAACAGGTCGAAGCAGCTGTCCGTCACCGGACCGATCCGGTAATCCTCCATGCGGATCGAGGCGGTCAGGTCGCGGTTCTGCGCCAGCAGCCGGCGGCGGTTGAGGCGGTTCATCAGGTCGTAGGGCAGGCGCAGCATCCATCGCGGCAGGCGGTATTGCAGCTTGAGGGGGTCGAAGCGGGTGATCCGCCTGACGCCCTCCCGGTTTTTCTCGTAATAGGCTTCCACGCGCCGGTTGCCGCAGACCCCCATCGCCTCGACCGACGCGAATTCGCCGGCGAGCAGCGCGGCGAGTTCTTCCGGCGTATATTCCCTCACATGCCAGGGGTTGCGCGTGAGCGACATGCGGGCGTTGGGCGTGGTGACGATGAAGCGGCCGCCCGGTCGGAGCACCCGTTTCACCTCGCGCACCAGCTCGCGGTCGCGGCGGATATGTTCGATCACCTGGAATGAAATCACGCAATCGAAGCGTTCGTTTTCAAAGGGAAGCGGAGGCACGACGGCGCGGACGAACTCCGTGTTGCCGGGCAGCACAAGGCCGTCGGGAGCCTGTTTGTCGAGGGTCGTGAAGCGGGTCGCACGGGGAGCCACCAGGTCGATGCCGTATCCGGTGCCGGTGCCGATCTCGAGCACCTCGCCTCCGACCAGCCGCGCCGCTTCGTGGTAGGCCATCAGCGAACGCTGGAAAACGAAGTTGTCGGAGATTTCGCGCGAAACCCGCTGCGCCGTGGCGATCTTTTTCATGCCTTATTCGCGAGTTTGATCCCTTCGTCCGTCTGCACGACGTCGCCCCGCTTGAGCAATACCCCCAGCGAGCGTTTGAACATCTTCTTGCTCATGGCTGTGCCGGCTGCGATCCGTTCGGGCGAACTCGCATCGCACAGGGGCAGGAAGCCTCCCGCTTCGCGCAGCAGGGCGAGCAGTTCGTCGGCGCCGTTGCGGACCTCGGTATAGCCCTGCTGCCGCAGTGTGAGGTCGATGCGGTTGTCCTCGGTGATGCGGTGCACCCAGGCCTGCATCCGATCGCCCGGAGCGACGGGACGGAATACCTGGTTTTTGTAGATCATGCCCCAATGGCGGCTGTTCACGATCACCCGATACCCGATGGGACTCTCGGAGGCGATGAGGATTTCGACCTGCTGACCCGACCGGACGGTGACGGTTTCGTTGTCGATGTACTGTTTGAGTTTCATGGTCGCCACGCAGCGGCCCGTTACGTTGTCCTCATAAAGATAAACCACATAGCTGTGACCCGTGAGTACGCCTCCCTGCTGGTTGCGGTTGGGCAGGAACAGGTCTTTGCCGTAAAGTCCCCATTCGAGGAAAGCTCCGTGGACGTTTTTGTCCACCACCTTGAGGAATCCCGCCTCGCCCGCCCGGAGCAGCGGGGTTTCGGTTGTGGCCACCAGCCGGTTTTCCGAGTCGTGGTAAACGAAGACCTCGATCCGGTCGCCGACCCGGTTTTCGAGCGAAACGTAACGGTTGGGAAGCAGCACTTCGTTCCCCTCCTCGTCCGCGAGGAAAAGGCCGTAGTCGGAAATGCGGCTGACGGCGAGGGTTTGCGTGTATCCGGCTCTGAGCATGTCTGGTTCTTTTAGATTGCAAAGGTACGTTTTTTTCGCCGGAAACCAACGCCCCGGGTACATTTCGACAAGGCGGGACCGTGCCTGTGCGCAGTGCGCGGCAGAGTCGCTCCCCGGATGGGCTCCTGCTGTACGATTTCGACAAGGGGCGCGGGATTTTCCGTTGTGCAGGGACGGAATTGTCGGCGAATGGTTATCTTTGTGAAAAATTACGGCTTATGCAGTTACGTGTCGCACTCTGCCAGTTCGATATGGGCTGGGAGGATATTCCGGGCAACCTGGCCAAAGCGGGACGGATGATCGGATCGGCGGAGGCCGGGTTGGTCGTGCTGCCCGAAATGTTCGCCACGGGTTTCGTGCTCGACCCGCGCCGGGTCGCGGAGCCGATGGACGGGCGTATCGTCACCTGGATGCGGGAGTATGCCTGCCGCACGGGACGCGCCCTGACGGGCAGCGCCATCATTCGGGATGACGGTCGCTATTTCAACCGGCAGCTCTTCGTGCGTCCGACGGGCGAGGTGACCGTTTACGACAAACGCCATCTGTTCTCCATCGGCGGCGAAGGCGGGTTGTTCACCGCCGGGACGGAACGTGTGGTGGTGGAGTACGGCGGCCTGCGCCTGCTGCTGCTCGTCTGCTATGACCTGCGCTTCCCCGTGTGGAGCCGCTGCCGCAACGATTACGATGCGATCGTATATAGCGCCTCGTGGCCCGAATCGCGGCGGGAGGTGTGGCGTACGCTGCTCCGGGCCCGGGCGATCGAGAACGAAGCCTATGTGATCGGCGTGAACCGCGTGGGTGTCGACCCGTCGGCCCGCTACACGGGCGATTCGGTCATCGTGGATTTCATGGGTCGCACGGCGGCCGACGCTGGCGACCGGGAGACGGTCATAGAGGCGACGCTCGACCGGGAAGCGCTCGAGCGGTTCCGCACGAAATTCCCGGCCTGGCGGGACGCCGATCCGTTCACGCTCGGGTAGGCGATCGAGGGCGCATCGACCGCCGGTCATTGGTCGGAAGCGGCTGCCGGGTCTCGTTTCTGCACGATCTGTGCATCCGTTCGCGGGGAACGTCGCGGGGGTGCGGCCCGGCGGTCGGGCCTCCGCCGATTCTTTGCACGGACGGAAAATATTCCGTACCTTTGCACGTTCCTACAACGACGTGAAAGAACATTCGATCAAAATACTCGGAGCGCGGGTGCACAACCTCAAGAACGTGGACCTGGAGATTCCGCGCGACAAGCTCGTGGTCATCACCGGCCTTTCGGGGTCGGGCAAGTCGTCGCTGGCCTTCGACACCATCTATGCCGAGGGGCAGCGACGCTACATGGAGACCCTTTCGACCTATGCGCGGCAGTTCGTGGGAACGATGGAGCGGCCCGACGTGGACAAGATCACGGGGTTGAGCCCCGTCGTGGCCATCGAGCAGAAAACCACCAACAAGAATCCCCGCTCGACGGTGGGAACCGTGACCGAGATCAGCGATTTTCTGCGCCTCTTGTATGCGCGTGCGTCGCGGGCCTATTCGCCCGTAACGGGGGAGCAGATGGTGCATTACAGCGACCAGCAGATCGCAGAGCTTATTCTCGAGGCTTTCGCAGAGCGCAAGATCGCTCTGATGGCTCCCATCGTCAAGGGACGCAGGGGGCACTACCGCGAGCTGTTCGAGACGCTGACCCGCAAGGGATACCTTTACGCCCGCATCGACGGCGAAATCCGGGAATTCACTCCCGGCATGAAGCTCGATCGGTACAAAATCCACACGATCGATCTGATCGTCGATCGGCTGACGGTGAGCGGCGAGGCCCGCCAACGGCTGCTCGCGTCGTTGCAGGAGGCCATGCGGCAGGGCAAGGGGACGATGGCGGTCTATGACTACGGCACGGAGGGGATGCGCTACTATTCGCGCCACCTGATGTGCCCCTCGACAGGGGTGGCGTTCGAGGATCCCGCGCCCCACACCTTTTCGTTCAATTCGCCCAAAGGGGCCTGCCCCCATTGCAACGGACTGGGCGAGGAGGCGGTTTTCGACGTGGAAAAGGTGATTCCCGACCCGAAGCTTTCGTTGCGCGAAGGGGGTGTCGAGCCGCTCGGCAGGCACCGTAACAACATGCTTTTCGCCATCCTCGAAACCCTCGGCAAACGGTACGATTTCACGCTCGACGACCCCGTGGAGACGATCTCCGAGGAGGGGCTGAACGCTGTGCTTTACGGCGACGCGCAGCCCGTGGCGGTCAATATGGCCGACTTCAGCTATACCAGCGGCACGCAGCTCGTACCGTGGGAGGGGGTGGCCGAGTACATCGCCCGCACTGAGGACGAGGATTCACGGCGCGGCCAGAAATGGCGCGACCAGTTCCTTGTTTACCGCAAATGCAGTGTCTGTGGCGGCACGCGCCTCAAGCGCGAGGCCCTGCAATTCCGTATCGGCGACAAGAGCATCGCCGACGTTTCGGCCATGTCGATCGCCGACTTCGCCGTATGGATGGAACATATCGAGGAGCATCTCTCGCCCAAAGAACTCAGGATCGCGCGCGAAATCGTCAAGGAGATCCGCGAGCGGCTGCGTTTCCTGCTCGACGTAGGGCTGGGATACCTCTCGCTCAGCCGCTCGTCCCGTTCGCTGTCGGGCGGCGAAAGCCAGCGCATCCGGCTGGCGACGCAGATCGGCTCGAAGCTGGTCAATGTGCTCTATATCCTGGACGAGCCGAGCATCGGCCTGCACCAGCGCGACAACCGGCGGTTGATCCGCAGCCTGCAGGAGTTGCGCGACGCCGGCAATTCGGTGATCGTCGTCGAGCACGACGAGGATATGATGCGGGCGGCCGACTTCATCGTCGATGTGGGACCCGGAGCGGGCCGCAAGGGGGGCCATATCGTAGCAGCCGGGCCGATCGATGCGATCCTGGGGGCGGATACGATCACGGCCGACTACCTGACCGGACGGCGGCGGATCGATGTGCCGGAACAGTTGCGCAAAGGGAACGGGAAGCGTATCGTCATCCGCGGGGCACGGGGCAACAACCTGAAAAATATCGACGCCGAGTTCCCGCTCGGCAAGTTCATCTGCGTCACGGGGGTCAGCGGTTCCGGCAAATCGACCCTGGTAAACGAGACGCTGCGGCCTCTCCTGAGCCGCGAGCTTTACCGCTCCTACGACCAGCCGCTCGAATACGACGCGGTCGAGGGGTTGTTGTCCGTCGATAAGCTGGTCGTGGTCGATCAGTCGCCGATCGGTCGCACGCCCCGCAGCAATCCGGCGACCTACTCCGGGGTTTTTCAGGATATCCGCAAGCTCTTTGAATCGACGCCCGACGCCCAGATACGGGGTTTCAAGGCGGGACGTTTTTCGTTCAACGTCAAGGGCGGCCGCTGCGAGGAGTGCCGCGGGGCGGGTGTGCAGACCATAGAGATGAATTTCCTGCCCGATGTTTACGTCACCTGCAAGGCGTGCGGGGGAAACCGTTACAACCGCGAGACGCTCGAAGTCCGCTACAAAGGCAAAAGCATCAACGACGTGCTCAACATGACGGTAAACATGGCCGTCGAATTCTTCGAGAGCATCCCCGCGATCCACCAGAAGCTCCGTGCCATACAGGAGGTGGGGTTGGGTTATCTTACGCTCGGTCAGCCCTGCACGACCCTTTCGGGCGGCGAGAGCCAGCGCATCAAGCTGTCGAGCGAACTTTCCAAGCGCGACACGGGACGCACGCTCTACATCCTGGACGAACCCACCACGGGCCTCCATTTCGAGGACGTCCGCCTGCTGCTGGACGTGCTCAACAAGCTTGCCGACCGGGGCAATACGGTGGTGGTGATCGAGCACAACCTCGACGTCATCAAGACGGCCGACCACATCATCGACATGGGACCCGAGGGGGGCGCGGGAGGCGGCGAGATCGTCGCTGCGGGCACGCCGGCTGAAATCGCCGGATGCAAAAGGAGTTACACCGGGCAGTTTTTGCGTCGCTCGGGGGTTTAGGCAGGGATTTTGTACCGGCTCGTGGCACACAAAATCCTATGTGCCATGAAAAAGATTCTCCTTATTTCCGTCGCTCTCGTCCTGTCGTGTGCCGTCTGCTACACGGTCATCGGACAGAGGCAGCAGACCCTTTCTCCCAAGCAGGAGCGCCGTGAAGCGCGCGAAAAACGGCGTGCCGAGCGCCAGGCCGATTTCGAGAAGTATATGGACTCGCTGATTCTCTCGCGCAACTTCCAGTTCAACCCGCAAACCATGCAGCGCATGCCGGCCGGGCCTCTCCGCCAGATCATGAACCCCAATTTCAACGTCGGCTACTGGGACGGGACGATGGATATTTTCCTCCCCTACATCAAGGGATACGTGCCTCCTTACTACCTGACCGTGCTGAACTATACGGTGCCCAACGTGAAAGGGTATGTGACCGAGCAGACGCACGAAGGATGGGTGGTGACCTTCTCCACCACGCTCTATTCGGCGTCGGATTACACCTTCACGCTCGAGGTCTATACCCGCATGGGCGGTGCGACGCTGACCATCACCAACCCCTGGTACAACACCGTGCAGTACGACGGCACGATCTCCCAGCTCTATTGATCCCGTCCGGCCGTGAAACGTCTTTGCATTCTCCTGGCGGCATCGCTTCTGCCGGCGACGCTCCTGCCTGCGCAGCAGCCGGCCCAGCCCGTTTCCCCGGTTTCCGCGGGAGCAGACAATTCGGTGCCGCAGCCACCCCCGACGCTTGTGCAGCAGCCGGCGGTCGATGTGACCGTTCATGCGGTCGTGGACGAGGAGCCGATGAAGGGGCTCGACCGCAAGCAGCGCCGCGAACTCAGGGAGAAGCGCTTCGCCGCCCGGATCGATTCGCTCGTTCAGTCGCGCAACTACGTTTTCTATCCCAACAGCATGCAGCAGTCGCCCGACGGGGAGACGCAGCTCATCTATGCGGGGTTCTATTACTTCGGGGTTTTTACCGACCATGTAGAGGTTCATCTGCCCACGCAACGGGGTTTTTCGCAGTACATCGAAATGCTCAATTTCGATTCGATGAGCCTTCGGGATTACCACGCGGCACGCACGCAATGGGGATGGAACATATCGTTCGGGGTTGCGGACGGCGACCGGAACGTGTGTGTCAACCTGCTTGTCTCGACCGTAACGGGCGAGAGCGTGCTGGTATTGATGACGCCGAACCTGACGATGAAATACGTGGGTTACCTCTGGTGGCAGCGGGACGACGGGCCGAAGCTGCGCCGTTACGGATACCTTGACCGATAGAGAAACGGGCCGTCTGTTATGACGGCCCGTTTTTTTGTGCGGCGATTCCGGAGGTCTCGAAATCAGCCGTGCCGGGCGATTGTTGTCGTCCACTGCGCGCTTTCCGATGGCCGATGGCCGGTGGCGGCGTTGCGCCGATCCCCGGCAGCCTGGTTCGGACAGGCTGTGTTACGGCCTGAAAAGCAGCACGGCGGCCGAGGCCGAGACGCCCTCTTCGCGTCCCTCGAAGCCCAGGTGCTCGGTGGTCGTCGCCTTGACCGACACGGCGTCGGTCGGAATTCCCATCACCTGTGCGAGGGTTTCGCGCATCCGGTCGATGTGGGGCCTCAGACGGGGCCGCTGCATCATCACCGTGCAGTCCGCATTGCCGATTTCGTATCCTGCATCCCTGACCATGCGGGCACAGCGGGCCAGCAGCAACTTCGAGTCGATGTCCCGGAACTCCTGCGAAGTATCCGGGAAATGCAGCCCGATGTCACCCAGCGCGGCTGCGCCCAGCAACGCATCGCACAAGGCATGGATCAGCACGTCGCCGTCGGAATGGGCGACACAGCCCTTTTCATGGGGGATTTCCACGCCGCCGATGACCAGCCTGAGCCCTTCGCCCAGCGCATGCACGTCGTATCCCTGTCCGATTCTGAATGGTGTCATCATGCGATTGTTCCGTTAGAACCCTTCCCCGATGATTTGTCGGGAAAGGGCTTTTCGTGCGGGTTTAGCGATCATAGCCGAACAGATCCACCTCGATGATGTATTGGGCGATACCCTCCGCATTGGGCTCTTTCATGGCGGAGTTGAACCGCTCGAGGTCGAAGTCGAGGGTCAGTTCGCCACCGCTTTCAGGGAGGTTCTGGATCTCCCAGTAATGGGTATAGAGGGGATTGCCGGGGCCCCAGTTGGCGCGGTCGTACTGGTAGGTTCCCGCCTGCGGGTAGTTGTCGGCATTGGAGTAGAAGATATTGCCGACGACCCCTTCCGCCTCGCCGTTGAGTTTGATCTCGTAGGTGTTGATGTCGAACTCGGCCGCATTTTTGGTCCGGTAGTTCGGTCGGTCGGGGAATTTGCCCTGGTCATGGCCGTGACCGCTGATGGCCACGCGCATCCCCACCGTGCGCACCTCTGCGGGCAGGTCGAAAGTTCGGGCGCCCAGCCGCTCCGGAGCTTCGATGTCGTACCCCGCGCATCCGTAGGCCCAGGCCCTGTAACCCGTGTTCCCGTCGCGGCTGGTGTCGTATGCTTTGGCCGTCCAGACGCACTTCCGCTCGGATGCTCCTTCGCAGAGGTCGAACGTGAGCGTGACCGTGTGCGCCCTCATGTCGTTGGCGTCGAATCCGCCGTAATAGGCTCTGAATTCGGTTTCGCCCCGGAGCATGGGGAGGAATTCGGTTACGTCGAGGTAGAACTCCTTGTGCCAGTCGGCGCCGAATCCGCCGCCGTAGGGCGTGAAGGCACGGGCGATTTCGTACCATTGGTTATCCTGCTTATTACGCACGAAAAACATCGTGGTGTTGTCCCATTCCGAAGGACCCTGGTTCCAGCCGCCCATGCGGTAGGTGAGGATAACCCGGTTGTAAGGGGACGGATCGTCGGGGAAATCGAGCGTGAAAGTCTTGTCCGTGCTCTCGCCCCAGCCGAAGAATTCGAGCCGGATGGGGTCGGTGCCGACGGAGTATTTCGCCGTCCCGTCCTCCACGGGATTGTTGTCGTACCACGCAGGCCGGGCGAGCCGGACCACTTTCATGGGTTCGTCCGTTTTGGTCGAACCGCCCGGATTGTCGTCCTTACACGATACAGCGGCTATGACCGCAAGCGAACAGAGGAGTCGGAATACTATTTTCATACTGTTTGAATTTTGAGGGTTCGGGGTCGGAAATCACGTTTACAAAGCAAGTGAAAATTTTTGTCATATCCAATAAACAGCGACCGATTTCATGGACATTACGTCCACATGAGACCTTTCGACGGCGGCCCGGGTCGAAAAGTCGAGGTTTGCGACCGAAAATATACGGATAAGAGAACGGATTGGATTGTTTTTCGTTATCTTTGTATAAATGCTTCTCCTATGATAAGACTTTGTCGTATGCTGTCGGTAGCCGTCTGTCTGTTTTTATCCCTGTCCCGGACCGAGGCGCAGGATTTTGACTATTCAAAACAGATCGATCGGGCCGTAAGGCTCATGGATGCCGGACTTCTGACCGAGAGCGAAGAGCTCCTCCGGTCCGTGCTGGCTGCCGAATCCCGGAATTATGCCGCGACGTATGAGCTCGGCTATCTGCGGTATTTGCAGGAGGATTATCGTGCGTGCGAGAAAATCGTATCGGGCATTTTGGACTGGCCCGAGGTACAGGATGTGGCCTATCAGCTTTTGGGAAACGCTTACGATAGGATGGGCAAGCATAAAAAAGCAGTCGAGACCTATGAGAAAGGATTGGTCCGATTTCCGGATTCGGGGAAGCTGCATTACGAAAAGGGGATCGTCGCTTTCAACGGCAAGGACTATTTGACGGCTCTTGCCTGTTTCGAGGAGGGGATTGCCGCCGAACCGGCCTATCCGTCGAACTACTACGGCGCATCGACGCTTTTTCTGGTTTCGGATCAGCCGATCTGGGGAATTTTTTATGGCGAAATGTTCATGAACCTCGAGCGGGGGACCGATCGAACGGCAATGATGAGCAGCTATCTGTATAAGAGCTATCAGGATCATATCAAATTGGAATTCCGCTCGGGGGAGCGGAACATGGAGTTGGGTTTCTGTAATGTTGCGATCACCGATTTTTTCGCTCCTCTGCCATATGCAGCCATTTGTGAAGTCGCTTTGGGCGGGGCATTTCCCGAAGACGCACGGGCGGTTGATCTGAACGCGATCATCCGGATGCGGATCGAATTTCTGAACAGGATGAGTATCGATGCCGGGACGGACGAGAAGCTGAACGAGGCGCTTAATTCCATCTTGGTCGGGTTCGGAACCCCCAATGCTTTGCTGGATTATCAACGGCGTGTGTCCGAGGCCGGACACCTGGAAGCCTACAACCATTGGATCCTGATGTACGGCGACCCGGAACAATCCGATGCCTGGCAATCGACCCATCAAGATGAATGGAATGGCTTCCTGGAGTGGTTCGTGAAAAATCCGATCTGCGTGGACAAGGAGCACTATTTCCATCGCAACCTGTTTGAATAACTATACTATAATAAATAAAATTATCAGCATCTATGTCTGAAATAGCCAGTCTCGAACCCCGGCTCGTATGGGAGCAGTTCGACGCGATTACCCGGGTGCCGCGTCCCTCGAAGAAGGAGGAGAAAATCCGGGAATACCTCGTGCGGTTCGCCGCCGAGCACGGCATCGAATGTCATACCGACAAGATCGGCAACGTGGTGATGCGCAAGCCGGCTACGCCGGGTTATGAACAGCGGCCGAAAGTGATCCTGCAATCGCATATGGATATGGTCTGCGAGAAGAATTCGGGCGTCGAGTTCGATTTCTCGCGGGATGCGATCCGCACCCGCATCGAGGGCGAATGGGTGCGGGCCGAGGGGACGACGCTCGGCGCCGACGACGGCATCGGCATGGCGGCTGCGCTGGCCGTGCTGATCGATCCCGAGGCGGAGCACGGGCCGCTGGAAGCCCTCTTCACTGTGGACGAGGAGACCGGCCTGACGGGTGCTTTTGAGTTGGGCGAGGGGATGCTTACGGGCAAATACCTCATCAACCTCGATTCGGAGGACGAAGGCGAAATCTTCATCGGCTGCGCGGGAGGCATCGACACGATCGCCACGTTCCGCTATACGACCGAGGCGGCTCCGAAAAACTACTCGTTCTTCCGCGTGGATGTTTCCGATCTCGCGGGCGGTCATTCGGGCGACGATATCGACAAGGGACGGGTCAATTCCAATAAGACCGTGGCCCGGCTGTTGTGGGACGGGATGCAAAGTTACGAGCTGCGCCTCAGCTATTTCGACGGAGGCAACCTGCGCAATGCCATCCCGCGTGAGGCTTATGCCATTTTCGGCGTTCCGACCCGTCTTCGTGATGAGTTCCGTAAGCGGTACGAGCTCTTCGCCGCCGACCTGCATGCCGAATTCAGGTTGTGCGAGCCGAATTTCCGAATCACGCTCAACGAAATGCCCGCCGTGGATCATGTGATCGACGAAAAGACGCAGTTCGGGCTGGTCTATTCGCTCGTGGGGGTACCTAACGGGGTCGTAGCGATGTCGATGGCCCTGCCGGGACTGGTGGAAACCTCGACCAACCTGGCTTCGGTCAAGTTCGTGGATGGCGCGAAGATCGTGGTCACCTCCTCGCAGCGATCGTCGGTCGAGAGCGCCAAGACCTATGTGATGCAGATGGTCGAATCGGTCTTTGCACTCGCGGGGGCCGATGTCGCCCATTCAGACGGCTACCCGGGATGGGCGCCCGATCCGTCGTCGCGCCTGCTCGAAGTGAGCGTCGCGAGCTACCGCCGACTGTTCGGCAGGGAGCCCAAGGTGCGGGCGATTCATGCGGGACTGGAGTGCGGACTCTTCCTGGAGAAATATCCCGAGCTGGAGATGGTTTCGTTCGGCCCGACGCTCCGGGGCGTGCACTCGCCCGACGAGCGGCTCGAAATAGCCACCGTGGCCAAATTCTGGGCCCATCTGAACGATATTTTGCGCACGCTCTGATTGAGATGGATGCACGCTCTGATTGGGGCGTGCGTGCCGTGACGAAGCGGTTGCACGCGGCTTCGATAAACGAACAGACCGGAGAGCCGGTCTGTTCGTTATTTTTTGCGACTTGGAATCGGCGTCTGCCGGGACGCGTGGGTGTGCCGGGTAAATTCGTAAGGCGGATAGCAGCAGCGGTTTCGGTTGTCCGGATGCCGGCCGGTTGCGTTATGACCTGACTGTCCCTGCCGGGCTGCATAACCCGGCATTGTAGTCCGTCGCTCAGGCGTTATTTTCCGCTTCCCTTACCCTCGTCGCCGCCGAGGTCGTCGTTCTCGATAGCGCGGGAAGTGCTTTTGACGCCGATGCCCTGCTTGCCGAAGCGGTAGCTTACCGAAAAACTCAGCCCGCGGGACGGGGAGCGCCAAAAGCTCGTAGCGGCATAGGTCGGGGTCAGGGAGTGGGATTCAAAGGTGGTGTACTTGTTGAACGGATTGTAGAGGATGACCGAAAATTCGAGCGTCTTTTTGAGGAACTGCTGCTTCACGCCCACATAGTAGTTGTAATACCGGCTCGATTTGGAGCCGAGGTAAACGTCGCCCGAGGAGTAATTCTCACCCAGCGTGATGCGTCCTTCCGGCCAGACGGAGAAATCCATGTTGAAATTCTCGCCGAACGAAAAGCGGTCGGAGTGGATGTCCATTTCCCGGAAGTCATACTTGGAGTAATTCCCCCGGTAGCTCAGCGAGATATTTACCTTTTCGGACGGACGCAGCGACACCGAGCCGTTGAATCCATAGGAGCGGGTATGCACGTCGTTGGTCGGCGTGGTGAGGGTGATTCCCTCTTCGTTGACCCGCGACCAGTAGCTCATGTAATTGTTGGAAAAGAAGTTGGTCAGTGCGAACGTAAGGCTGAATTTCGTCGAGAAATAGCTGTATTGCAGGTTGAGCGAATTGAATACGGCGGCCACGAGGTCGGGATTGCCGTAGATGATGACGAGCGGATCGCTGTCGTCGATCGCGGGGGAGAGCCTTTCGATATTGGGGCGCTGAATCCGCTGCGTGTAGGAGAGCGAGAGGTTGTGCCGCTCGGCGGGTTTGTAGGTCAGGCTGGCGAAGGGAACCACATTGAACTGCCTGTTGCGGAACGAATAGGTGTCTGCATCACGCTCTTCTCCGTTCGCATCGTTCCAGGTGCGCTCCATGCGGGCGCCCAGCCGGCCCGCCCATTTGTCGAAGGTGAGATTATAGCCTGCATAGAGGGCCACGATATGCTGACGGTAGGTCATGGCGGCGCGGGGGCCTTCCGTATCCGGCACGTATTGGCCCGCCTTCTCCAGCTGGTATGTGTCCATGATCCGGTTGTAACGGTAGATGTGTTTGGCTCCGGCTTCGATCTGGTGATGTTCGCTCAGCGGATTGACGTAATCGATCTGCACGGTATTGTTCACCTTGCGGGTCTTTTCGTTGATGAACTGTCCGGTCGGAACAGGGCCCAGCACCGCGTAGAATGCGGTGAAGTCATCGTAGTCGTCGGGATCGATCTCCACCTCGTCCGAGAGGGTGAGGGTATGTTCGGAGCGGTTGAACGTATGTTCGTAGCTCATGCCGACTGTCCCGCCGATGTAGCGGTATCGGTTCCGGTTGTGCATGAGATAACCGAACAGGGGATCGAGCTGCGGATCGCTCACCGTGAGGTTGGTTTGGTCGTGGTTGCGGTTGCGTCCGGTCCACAGCGATGCGTTCAGCGTGACCAGGTTGAGGGTGTCGGGCTGGAAGCTGGCGTCCAATGTCGCCCCGAAGTAGTTTCCCCCGTACGTGCTTTTGCCATAGCTGTCCTGGAAACGCGCGGTTTGCGAATCGAAGTTTTCCTGGTGGCTTTCGCTTGTCGAGGGGTTGTCGTTGTTTTCGTAATGGCTGTAATAGGCCGACAGGGAGGCTGCGAACTTGCCGATCTGCACCGAAGCGTTGGCGTTGCCGTAATAGGAAAATCCGTTGAGCAGGCTCGTGCCCGTGCGGACGCTTCCGTTATAGCCGTCGAAAGCCCGTTTTTTCTCCGTAACCAGGTTGAGGATGCCGCCCACGCCCTCGGCGTCGTACTTGGTCGAGGGGTTGGTGATGACTTCGATTTTCTTGATCTGCGAGGCGGGCATACTCTTGATGATATCCTTGAAATTGGAGCCGAGCGATCCCGACTGGTGGCCGTTGAGCAGAATTTTGTAATCGCTCTGGCCGTTGAGCAGCACGTTCCCGTCGGCGTCGAGCGAGAGCTGCGGGACCTTGCGGATGATCTCCTCGAGAGTGGAGGAGGAGGCCTGGGGATCGTCCTCGACCGAATAGGTCATCTTCTCGGCGTCGCTGACGATCAGGGGCTTCTGCGCCTTTACCACGACCTGTTCGATCTCGATGCCCGGCCTGAGCCGGAGCGTGTCCAGGTCGGCGACGGCTCCTCCGACCGTGATCTCCTGCGTGAAGGGATCGTATCCGACGGCCGCCACGTTCAGCCGGTAGCTTCCCTTGTCGGCGACGGGCAGCGTGAACTGTCCGTCGAGGCCGGCGGCCACGGCCGTCACGACGGTCGAATCCCGGCTGATGGAGGCGGTTGCATAACCGATGGGCTCCGAGCTGTCGCGGTCGGCGATGACGCCGCGGACAACGTGGGCGGGTTGGGCCGCAAGGGCTGCTATGGGGAAGGAAAGGCACATCAGGAGGGCCGGAAGGGTTCGTATTTTCATTTTGCCGAGGCTTTGGTTGCACAAAGATGAAAGGAAAATACGAGAAATCAAAGCCTTTTTGCGAGGCGGCGCGTCCCCCCCCCGATAAAAGGAGCAAAGTGTTGTAAATCTGATAGTTTGATGCGATAAAATTTTTTTAGGAAAATGTTACCGGGGTATTTTCGGCGCATATCGTCGTCTAAATGGTTATGAATCTGCGGAAAATGCCTATATTTGTCAGCCGATAGCCCTGTCGGAATATGCCTGGTAAACTACTGTTTTGCTTCGGACTGTTGGTTTTCGTGCTGAAAACCGCTTCCGCGCAGGAACATGCTGCGGAATACTACCCGTTTGAACCTGTTGCCGAGACGTTCGATCCGCGTGTTGCGACGGATTCGACCCTGTTTTACCGTGCCGTGCAGTCGGGCGGCGATCTGTTCGGAAACAGCGTGCGCTATCGTTTCGCCTTTACCCGATACGCCCGTCGCGGTCGGAGCGATGCGTGGCATACGGCGATAGGGACGCTGCCCGTGGCCGGGGACTATGCCCCGGTGCTTCGCACGCTCGGGTTGGAGGAAACCTTCTCCGGCGGCTTGTGGAGAGACGGACAGCCCGAATCCTTCTTCCTCCTGCCGGATGAGCCGTACCGGACAGCCCGTGCCTCCGTCCGTTTTTCGGACAGGGGCTATACGGCGGGAGTGCGCGGAGGGGTAGCACGGCTTCTCTCTCGCAAGTGGGAGTTCGCGCTGGGACTGGATGCCCGCACCGGACGCGACCTCCATGCCGAAGGGGTCTTTTCCCAGGCGGCGCAGGCGGGCATTCGGCTGACCGGGCGGTTCCCGGACGAGCAGCAATTGACGTTCGTGGCCGTCGTGCCCCTCTCCATGCGCGGGCTGCGGGCTGCGATCACCCGCGAGGCCGCCGGACTTACGGGCGATCCGCTTTACAATCCGTTGTGGGGTTATCAGGACGGCAAAGTCCGCAATTCGCGCGTACGTCGTGAAGTGCGGCCGCTGGTTGCGATTCTTTACCGGCGACCGCTGGGCGCCTCGACCGAACTGTCGCTCGGGGCGACAGCGGAGGCGGGCGTACGGCGCACCAGCGGGCTCGGCTGGTACGATGCCCGGAGCCGTATGCCCGACAACTACCGTTATATGCCGGGCTATGCGGCCGATCCCGACCGCCATGCGGAACTGGAAGCCGTCTGGCGGTCGGGCGACTGGCATTACACGCAGATCGACTGGGACGAGCTTTACCGGGAAAACGCATTGCAGGGCGGTCATTCCGCCTATTTCGTGGCCGACCGCGCCGAGCGCCTGCTGCGGATGCAGTTTTCAGCCGAAGGCAGAACCGACCCGGGAGGGCGGTTTGTGGTTCGTTACGGTGTGGAGGCGGGGTACGAGCGGATGCGTCGTTACCGGGAGATGCGCGATCTGCTGGGCGGCGAGTACATCATCGACCGCGACCAATACCTGCTCGACGACGATGCTTACGGCACGCTTCTGCAGAATGACCTGCGCCGCCCCGACCGGGTGATACGCGAGGGAGGACGTTTCGGTTACGATTATGCGGCCGCAACCTCGCGGCTGCGGGTCTGGGCCGAGGGCGAATACCGGGCGGACCGGTTCAGCGCGGGAGTGCGGGTCGCTTTGGGCAGCGAGGCGGTGCGGCGCCGGGGTTATTACGAGAAAGAGCTATTCCCGGGGAACGGCTCCTTCGGCCGCTCGCGGCGCATCGGGTTTGCACCCTATGCGATTGCGGCCCGCGCAGGCTGGGCATTTACGCCCCGCTGCTACCTGGAAGCGGTCGTGCGGGCAGCGTCCGAGGCGCCCGCTTTCGACGTGCTGTTCCTCAATCCGGAGTACAACAACCGGCCGACAGACCGGCCCGCGACGCAGAAAAGCTATGGGGCGGAACTCAATCTCACGTGGCAGGGACGCTCCGTCGAGCTGAGGGGTTCGGCATTCGCCTCGCTTATGACGGACGGTGTCTCCGTCGTCCGGTATTTCGACGATGCGGCTTCGCGATTCTGCGACCGGGTCGCGGAGGGGATCGGTCTCCGCATGTTGGGCATCGAGGTCGCCGCCGCAATCCGTCTCTCCTATCGCTGGCGCCTCTCGCTCGCAGCCTCGGCAGGCAGCTACCGCCATGTGCGCAACCCGCGCGTGACGGTCTTCGACGACCGGGACAACACGCTGGTGGACGACCGCTCGGAAAGCTACATGGGCGGTTGCCGGATCGGTGGAGCTCCCGGTTTCACGGCCTTTGCGGGAATCGACTATTTCGGGCCGAAAGGGTGGGGGCTGAAGTGCTCGGCGGCAATCGCCGGTCGGCGGTACGTCGAGCCGGAACCGCTGCGGCGCACCCTGCGCATCGCCGGCCAACTTGCCACCTCGCCCGAAACTTTTGCCGCCTTTACCCGCCAGGAGCGCCTTCCGGCGGCGCTGTCGGTCGATGCGACGCTGTTCAAAACCTTCTATTTCGACCGTTCGCGCCTGACGCTGGTCTGTTCGGCAACCAATCTGCTGGGCGACCGCGACCGGCTCTATGCCGGTTACGAATCCATCCGTACAGTATCGCGCCGGTCGGGGGATGCGACCGTTCACATGCCGCTCGACTCGCGCTACCTCGCGGCCTATCCCCGTACCTTTTTCCTGTCGGTTTCCTATGTTTTTTGATCCCGGGCGCGAAAAACGATTCCGATTATTTGGTCGTTCTTCGTTTTTTTGTTAATTTTCCGATTGCAAACCTTTAAAACTTCAACTCGTATGATTATCGGAATTCCCAAAGAGATCAAAAACAACGAGAACCGGGTCGGGCTTACCCCCTCGGGGACGAAAGAGCTGACCAAGCGCGGACACCGGGTATTCGTGCAGGCCACGGCGGGCATCAACAGCGGATTCCCCGACAAGGACTATATCGCGGCCGGGGCGGAGATGCTCCCCACCATCGAGGATGTGTATGCGAAGGCGGAGATGATCATCAAGGTGAAGGAACCGATAGCGCCCGAATACAAGCTGATCCGCAAGGGACAGCTCGTCTTTACCTATTTCCATTTCGCAAGCAGCGAACCCCTCACGCTCGCCATGATCGAGAGCGGTGCCGTATGCTGCGCCTATGAGACGGTCGAGGCTCCCGACCGCTCCCTGCCCCTGCTGATTCCCATGTCGGAAGTTGCGGGGCGCATGTCCACGCAGGAGGGACGTTATTTCCTGGAGAAGCCGCGCGGCGGCAAGGGCAAACTGCTCGGCGGCGTGCCGGGTGTGAAGCCGGCCAAGGTCTTTGTGATCGGAGCCGGCGTGGTCGGAACGGCCGCGGCCCGCACAGCGGCCGGTACGGGCGCCGACGTGACCATTTGCGACGTGTCGCTCAAGCGTCTGACCTATCTGGCCGATGTGATGCCGAAGAACGTCAAGACACTGATGTCCAATGAATATAATATCCGCGAGGAGCTCAAACACGCCGATCTGGTGGTCGGGTCGGTGCTCATTCCGGGCGCCAAGGCCCCGAAGCTCGTGACGCGCGATATGCTCAAGGATATGGAGCCGGGAACGGTCATGGTCGACGTGGCTATCGACCAGGGCGGCTGCTTCGAGACTTCGCATCCCACCACGCACGAGGACCCTGTCTATTACGTGGACGGCATCCTGCACTATTGTGTGGCCAACATTCCGGGTGCGGTGCCTTATACCTCGACGCTCGCGCTCACCAACGCCACGCTTCCCTATGCGATCCAGCTTGCGGACAAGGGGTGGCGGCAGGCCTGCAAGGAGAACCGCCAGCTCGAACGCGGCCTGAATATCGTCGAAGGCAAGGTGGTTTACAAGGATGTGGCCGATGCCTGGGGATTGAAATACGAACCGCTTACGCTGTAATTTTTTCAGCGATCGCGCATACGGAGAAGCTCGGCTTCTCCGTTTTTTATTCATATCGTGTGCCCCGATGCTTCGTAAACTGTCCCTCATATTTCGTTTTTACCGCACGTCGATGCTGGTGCCGTGCGTCGCCGTGAGCGTCGCGCTGGCGTGGCTGGTGGGCAAATGGGGACCATCCATCGCCCCCTGGTGCTTTTTCGGGAAGGTCGCGTTTACGGCGCTTTTTCTCTATGTATGGATTCTTCCGCGCTACGGCAGCGAGTTTTACTACTACCTCGCCCTGGGGATTCGCCGCAATCGGCTGCTCGGGGTGTGCTGTGCGGCGGATTTGTCGATCTACTTATTGCTGGCCGGTATCGCGGCTCCCGTGCTCGATGGACGCTGCTGAAAAACACCTGCTCGAGATCGACTCCGTGGAGCTTGCGTTCTCAGGGAGGACGATTCTGTCGGGTGTCTATCTGGCGGTCGAAACGGGTGCGGTCACGGCCCTGCTCGGGCGGAACGGCAGCGGCAAGAGCTGCCTGATGAAGATACTGAGCGGCTCCCTGCGTGCGGATTTCCGCTCCATGCGTATCGACGGGGTATGGCACGGACGGTTCTCGGAACAAGAAGTACGCTATCTGCCGCAGCAGAGTTTTGTTCCCGGGGGGCTGACCGTCGGGCGGGCGCTCCGGGATTTCGGACTTCGGCAGGACGAACTGCTTGCGTGGTTTCCGCTCTTCGGGAAGCTGTGCGACACGAAGGTCGGCAATATGTCGGGCGGGGAGCGGCGCTTGCTGGAATGTTTCCTGATCCTGCGGAGCCGTGCGCAGTTCGTGCTGCTGGACGAGCCGTTCTCGCAGATCGCACCGCGGCATGTGGCCACGCTCAAAGGACTGATCGACGAAGAAAAACACGCGAAAGGGATCCTGCTCACCGACCACCTTTACCGGCAGGTCACCGATGTCGCGGACCGGCTTTATGTGCTTGCCGACGGACATGCCTTTCCCGTTAGGCATGAGCAGGAGCTGATCCGTTACGGCTATTTGGCTCACCTTTGAGCCTGTTCGCCCGCCGCATGTCGCGTAACGGGGCCCATGATCCGCTGCCCGACCTTGCGCAAACGGACTTCCGGCCATGCGGAAACGATGGTTTGGCGGAGTGCATGAATCTGTGGAAGCAGGCTGTTGCCGTGCGCATGATCGAAATAAATTTGGCGGTGCCCGGGGCATGCACTATCTTTGTACCTTATTCAGCAAACTATGGCAGGTTCCAATTTTGTCGATTACGTGAAGATATTTGCCCGTTCGGGGCACGGAGGCGCCGGCTCGGCTCACTTCCGGCGTGAGAAATTCGTGGCTTACGGCGGCCCGGACGGGGGCGACGGCGGCCGCGGCGGAAGCATCGTGCTCGAAGGCGACTCCCAATACTGGACGCTGATCCACCTCAAATACCAGCGCCACCAGTTCGCCGAGGACGGGGGCAACGGCTCGGGCGCCCGTTCTTCGGGCAAGGACGCCCGCGATATCGTGATCCCCGTGCCGCTCGGAACGGTGGCCCGCAATGCCGAGACGGGCGAGACGGTGGGGGAAGTGACTGAACAGGGCGAGCGTCTGGTGCTGCTCCGGGGCGGCCGCGGGGGTCAGGGAAACTGGCATTTCCGCACGGCGACCAATCAGGCTCCCCGTTACGCACAGCCGGGCGAGGAGGGGGCCGAAGGAGCTTTTATTCTCGAGTTGAAAGTATTGGCCGACGTGGGGCTCGTGGGCTTTCCCAATGCCGGCAAGAGCACGCTGCTCTCGGTCGTGTCGGCCGCCCGGCCCAAGATTGCGGATTACGCTTTCACCACGCTGGAACCCAACCTGGGCATCGTCGAATGTCGCGACCACAAGTCGTTCGTGATGGCCGACATCCCGGGCATCATCGAGGGGGCCCACGAAGGACGCGGCCTGGGTACGCGCTTTCTTAGGCATATCGAACGCAATTCGGTACTGCTTTTCATGGTGCCGGCCGACAGCGACGACATCCGTCGGGATTACGAAGTGCTGCTCGGCGAGCTGACGCAGTACAATCCCGAACTGCTCGACAAGCGGCGGTTGCTGGCCGTGACCAAGTGCGACATGCTGGATGAGGGGTTGCTCCGGGAGCTGCGTCCTCACCTGCCGGAAGGCGTGCCCTCGGTCTTCATCTCCTCTGTGTCGGGGCTGAACATTCCGCAGCTCAAAGACATGCTCTGGGATGCGCTGCACCAGTGATCGCGATCAGGGCGCGAAATCCAGTTCGCGGTTTACGATCCGCAGTTGGTAGGTGCCGTTGAAATAGTCGAGAATTCCGTTTATCGAGCCTCTGCCTGCGGGCAGGGGCTCGTTCGCATATTCGCAGCCCGGCAGGGTGCGCACTACCAGCGTGTCGTTGCCGTCGTCCACAAGATGACGGTCGGTGGGAAGCGGTTCGCCGGATTCGGGATCCCGGTCGCAGAAAGGCAATCCCTGTTCTTCGGTCGCGAAGCGGACGTGTGCGAACCGCACATACCGGCTGATAAGATGCGATGCGAGGTCATCGAATCCGAGCGTGAGGGGAATGCGTCCGCCGATGTTTCCGGAATTCCGTCTCAGATGCCGCGCGATCCTTTCGGCAGGTATGCGGGCTACCGGATAGGAGCCCTCGGAGGGGGCGCCCATCTGGATTTTGCCTCCGTAATCCCCGAGCGAGAGCCCGTTGCACAGGACGGTCATGCTGCAACCCAGTTCATAGTCGTGCGAAAGGTCGGGCAGATCGGCCAGAATTTCGATCCCGCCCGTACCGTCTTCCAGCACGAGGGTCTTCGGAAACTCCCCGTAAGCGTCGTTTGCCACCACCATACCCCGGATGTTCAGCTCCTCCGCAATCCGCACCGAGGGGCCGTGGCAGCGCTCCTTGAGGGCCGCGACGGTTATCGTTTGCCGTCCGGCCGGGTCGCCGTCCGCATACCGCAATGCGGTGGCGCGGTCGCAGCACGAGAGCGACGGCAGCGTCAGCAGAACCCAGGGCAGCCACAGGCTAATCGGGCAGGCAGTCGTCCGCATCGCGCATCTTGATTTGGAAACAGGACCCGGAGGATTCCGCGGGCCCGTATTGCAGGATACCCCGCAGGGCGATCCGTCCCGTCGGCACGGCTTCGCGTGCATGGCGGGCGTAATCGCTGGTATAAGTGCGGATTTGGTTCCCCTCCTCGTCCGTGAACAGCCGGTAGCCGCTCCAGCTTTGCGGAGCGCCGTCCGCCTCCGGATCGGGCTGGAGGGTCAGACCCCGGATTTCCACGAGCATGCCGCACCGCGATTGCGTCAGGTCGGCAAGTGCCAGGACGAGGGGTTCGACCGGCTGCGGCCCGTCGCCGCGTACCAGATGGCGGTCGAGCAGGGCCGGAGCCCCGATATAATCGGGCAGCAGATCGCCCGCGAGGGGAGGCAGACCGAGGCGCAAAACCCCGTACCGCTCGCCTATGGCGAGTCCCCGGGCGATAACGGTGACGGCGTATCCCGGAGGATAGCTCGTGTGGAGGTCCGAAAGTCCGGCCATGATCTCGACCCCTCCCGTCCGGTCCTGAATGAGCAACGTGCGGTAGAAATTTCCGGCCGTGTCGTCGGACGTGACCCGGCCCCGTATGACGATGGGTTCCCCGATCGTCACGGTCTCCCCGTAATAACAGGCGTGCAGGTCGGCGATGTCCGCGTTGGGCGGCGGTGACGACCACTCCGACCCGTGGGGAGAATCGAACGAGTCGTAGCAACTTGTCAGCGACAGGGCGAGCAGGACAAATCGGAGCCGGAGCATGGCGGATGCGGGTGCGGTTATTCGATCCAGGAGTCTTTGAGACCGAGGAAATAGAGGATGCCGTCCAGCCCGATCGTGGAGATGGACTGGCTGGCCGTAGCCTTGACTTTGGGTTTGGCGTGAAAAGCGATGCCCAGACCGGCGATACTGAGCATCGGCAGGTCGTTGGCCCCGTCCCCCACGGCGATCGACTGGGCGATGTTGATGTCCTCGAACTGGCAGAGCAGCCGCAGCAGGTCGGCCTTGCGCCCGCCGTCCACGATCTCGCCCGTCGTGCGGCCCGTCAGCCGGCCGTCCTCGATCTCCAGCTCGTTGGCATAGACGTAGTCGAACCCGTAGCGGCGGCGCAGGAAGTTGCCGAAATAGGTGAAGCCGCCCGAGAGGATGGCCGTTTTGTAGCCGACCCGCTTGAGAATGGTCATCAGCCGCTCCAGCCCCTCGGTGATCGGGAGGTTTTGCGCGATCTCCTCCATCACCTCGACGTTGAGCCCCCGAAGCAGCGCCACACGGCGCGCGAAGCTCTCCCGGAAGTCGATTTCCCCGCGCATTGCCTGCTCGGTGATGGCCCGCACCTCGGCTCCGACGCCGGCCCGGTCGGCCAGCTCGTCGATCACCTCCGTCTCGATGAGCGTCGAATCCATGTCGAAGCAGATCAGCCGCCGGCAGCGGCGATAGAGGTCGTCTTTCTGCAGCGAAATATCGAGCCCGTCGTTCGAGAGGGCCATGAAACGCTCCTGCATGAGGCTTTTGTCCGCCGGCGTGCCGCGCACCGAAAGCTCGATGCAGGACTTGGACGCCCGCTCGTCCTCCCGCAGCGGTATGCGTCCCGTCAGGCGACGGATGGCGTCGATGTTGAGCCCTTGTTCGGCCACGGCACGGGTCACCTCGGCGATGTGGCGGGCCGTGACGATGCGTCCGAGCAGGGTGATGATGTAGCGGTTCTTGCCCTGGCGCCCGACCCACTCTTCGTAATGGTGTTCGTCGATCGGGGTGAAGCGGATCATCACGCCCAGTTCCGAAGCTTTGAACAGGAGTTCTTTCATGATGGCACCCGATTTGTCCGAAGTGGTCCGGACCAGAATGCCGAGCGTGAGGGATTGGTGGATGTTGGCCTGACCGATATCGAGGATAAAAGCGTCGTAACGGGCCAGGATGTCCGTAAGCGAAGAGGTCATGCCCGGTTTGTCGGGTCCGGATATGTTGATCTGAATGATCTCAATTTCAGGGTTGGTCGGCATAGGAAAGATAAAATTACAGACAAAGTTAATACAAATTCTACTTTTTTACTTAATTTTGCACATATATATTCAGCATATTAGACCGTTATTATGTGGCATCTGTCAACCGAAACACCCGAAAAGCTGGGTAATCTGATTGTCCCGGACAGCGTGCAGAAAGCGCGCTTCGCCCAGACCATCGACAAGATCACCAACCTGGATTTCCAGCAGTTCATGACCAACATGATCTCGGATGCCATCTGGGTATTGCTGAAGATCGTCCTGGCGCTCGCCATCTATTTCGTCGGACGCTGGTTCATCAAGCGCATCCTGCGGGTGATGGACGAGCTGTTCGAGAAACGGCATGTCGATACGTCGCTCCGCACTTTCCTGCGCAATCTGGTCAAGGTCGTTTTCTACGTGCTGCTCATCCTGACCATCGTACAGATGCTCGGCATCAACACCACCTCGATCATCGCGCTGCTCGCATCGGCGGGTCTGGCCATCGGCATGGCGCTGAGCGGGACGATGCAGAACTTCGCCGGCGGGGTGATGATCCTCATGCTCAAGCCCTACCGCGTGGGCGACTACATTTCGGCGCAGGGACAGTCGGGTACCGTGCAGGAAATCATGCTCTTTTCCACGCGCCTCACCACTCCCGACAACCAGACAATTTACATACCGAACGGCTCCATCTCCACCTCGATCATCGACAACTACTCCGCGGCCCAGACCCGGCGGGTGGAGTGGGTTATCGGGATCTCCTACGGCGACGATTACGACGTGGCCAAGCAGACGATCCTGGAGCTGCTCGCCCGGGACAAGCGGGTGAATCAAACCCCTGCGCCGGATGTGTGGCTTTCGGCTCTCGGCGACAGTGCCGTCAATGTGACCGTGCGCGTATGGACGGCCAACAGCGATTTCTGGGGCGTATTCTACGACCTGAACGAGCAGTTCTACAAGGTGCTGCCTACGCGCGGCATCCATTTCCCCTTCCCGCAGCTCGACGTCCACCTGACCGCAAGCGGAGAAGAGAAGCCGGACGAGGCGAAAAACAACTGATCTCCGTGACGATGCGAAAATTGCTTGCGATCTGCGCTTTGGCGCTTTTCACCACGGCCTGTTCGACCAGGGAAACGGGTCCCGAATACGTTACTTTCCCCGAAATTTCCAATGTCGTCGCACAGCCTGCCGTTGTGACCGACAAGGATCGGGTGACCGTCACCGCCGATGTGAAGAACCTGTACGGGTCTTTCAAGGTATATATTTATTATCGGGTCGGCAACGGCCCCTTCACGACGACTCCCAGCCAGGAGTTCGAGCCGACGGAGGAAACGGTGCATTACGAAGGTTGGATTCCCGCCCAGCCTGCCGGCAGTACGGTGGAATGGGTCGTGCGCTGTCTGAACAATCCGTACGGATTGCTTCAGCAAACCGAGGTGAGGAGTTACCGGGTCGTCGAATCCGACTCGTCAGAAGATTAACCCGAACAAACCAAAATTATCAATAGCTTATGGAACTCAAAGATATTCTTGCCATTTCCGGTCAGCCCGGGCTTTTCCGTTTCGTGGCGCAGTCCGCACGCGGCGTGATCGTCGAGTCGCTCGTCGATGGCCGCCGCTCGAATGCTTCCGCTTCGTCGAAAGTGAGCGCGCTGACCGAAATTTCCATCTTCACCGAAGGCGGCGACCTGCCGCTGGCGGACGTGCTCACCCGGATTTATGCCCTCACGGACGGCAAAGAGGCGATCAGCCATAAGGAACAGCCCGAAAAGCTGCGTGCCTTTTTCGCTGAAGCGCTGCCCGAGTACGACCGCGAACGGGTGCATGCGTCGGATATCAAAAAGGTGATCGCCTGGTACAACCTGCTCGTCAAGGCGGGTTTCACGGAGTTCAAATTGCCGGAGCGGGAAGAGCAGGCCTGACCGGTTCAGAGGGGAGCAAGCGATGGACAAACGGAAGAAGATGGCTCTGGTGGCCCATGACAACATGAAGCACGACCTGGCCGAGTGGGTCGATTGGAATTTCGCCAAACTGCGTCCCCATTCGATGGTCTGCACCGGAACAACGGGCCGGATGGTCGAGCAGACGCTCATGAAACATTATGCCGATGCGGAAGAGTGCCAACGTTACCCGTTGGAAATCACGCTCCTCAAATCGGGGCCGCTCGGCGGAGACCAACAGTTGGGATCGATGATCGCCGAGGGGAAGATCAGCGCCCTCGTGTTTTTCTGGGACCCCATGTCGGCCCAGCCCCACGACGTCGATGTGAAGGCGCTTCTGCGTTTGGCCACGCTCTACAATGTCCCGACGGCCGTAAACCGCTCGTCCGCCGATTTTCTGATCTCCTCCCCGTTGTTCGAGGACGACGACTACGAGCCCGTCGTCAAAGATTACCGCGCCTACATCGAGCGGGTGCTGAACGACTGACCGGAGGTATTCCCCACGAACGATTGCGGCCCGGATTGTCCGGGCCGCATTTTATATTTTTTCTTTGATGAGCGTCAGGAGCTTTTCGAGTACGGCATCCCGTCCGTCGGCGTATTCGGCGGCTAATGTTAATCGTCGGGTTGCCTACAAGTCGTGCGAGAGGGGTGCGGGGACGATCGCGCTGGTGTCGAAAGCGCCCCACCGTTCACCGATTTCATCGAGCGTTGCGAAGAGTTCGGCCGGATCGCACGAGGTGACCAGCCGCAGGCGCGTGGGTTTGAAATCGGGCAGCCCCTTGAAATAGTTGGACAGGTGGCGTCGCATCTCCAGGATGCCGACCTTCTCCCCTTTGATTTCGAGCGACTTGGCCAGATGCTCTTTGGCAATGGCCACCCGTTCGGTGACGGTGGGCTGGGGGAGTGCGACACCTGTTTCGAGGAAGTGGCGGATTTCGCGGAAAATCCAGGGTCGGCCATAGGTCGCCCGACCGACCATGACCCCGTCCACGCCGTAGCGGTCGAACATCTCGCGTGCTTTCGGGCCGGAGTCCACATCGCCGTTGCCGATGATCGGGATGCGGATGGCCGGGTTGTTTTTCACTTTGCCGATCAGCGTCCAGTCCGCTTCGCCCCGGTACATCTGGGCCCGCGTGCGGCCGTGGATGGTGAGCGCCGCGATGCCCGTATCCTGCAGACGCAGGGCGATCTCTTCGATGTTCTTCGTCTGGTCATCCCATCCCAGCCGGGTTTTGACTGTCACGGGTTTATCGACGGCTTCGACGATGCGGCGCGTCATCTCGACCATCAGGGGCACGTTGCGCATCATCCCCGAACCGGCACCGCGGCCGGCGATTTTTTTGACCGGGCAACCGAAATTGATGTCGATCAGGTCGGGTCCGGCTTCCTGTGCGATGCGCGCGGCCTCGACCATCGGCTCGATCAGGTGGCCGTAAAGCTGGATTCCCACCGGACGCTCGGCGTCGTCGATGCGCAGCTTGGCCTGTGCTTTCGCAGCGTCGCGCACCAGGCCGTCGGAGGGGATGAACTCGGTGTAAACCACGTCGGCGCCGAACCGTTTGCACATGTAACGGAACGACGGATCGGTGACGTCCTCCATCGGGGCGAGAAAGAGCGGTTTGTCGCCCAGCTCGATATCGGCGATTTTCATGCGGCGTTGTCGGGTTGTTTTGCCCTGCAAAGATAGCGATTGTTTGCATATGCCGAAATCGCCGCAGAGATTTCGGCGAAATCCGGAGCGGGACGATTGGTTATTCGTCGAAAAAAGCTAAATTTGCAGATAAATTTTTCGACATTATGGATATTGAACGCTTTGTTTCGGATGCGGTATGCCGCTCGGTGGAAGCACTTTACGGCCCGTTGGAGGGTGAGCCGCTGCAGATTCAGAAGACCCGCAGGGAGTTTGAAGGCGACTTTACGCTGGTGGTTTTCCCCCTGCTCCGACGGAGCCGCAAGGGTCCCGAGGCGACGGCGACCGAAATCGGCAGCCGCGTGGTGGCCGAAAATCCGCAGTTCAAAGGGTTCAACGTCGTCAAGGGATTTCTGAACCTCTCGCTCGACGAACGGTTCTGGGGCGAGCGTTTCATGGAGATCGCCGCCGACGCGGATTACGGCAGGGCCCGGCCGACGGGACGCACGGTGATGATCGAATATTCGTCGCCCAACACCAACAAGCCGCTGCATCTCGGCCATATCCGCAACAACCTGCTCGGCGTCTCCGTCGCCCGGATTCTCGAGGCCAACGGACACCGGGTCATCAAAGCCAACCTGGTGAACGATAGGGGCATCCATATCTGCAAGTCGATGCTTGCATGGCAGCGCTACGGCAACGGCGAGACGCCCGCGTCGTCGGGGATGAAAGGCGATCATCTGGTAGGTAAATATTACGTCGCTTTCGACAAACAATACAAAGAGGAGATCCGCGTGCTCGTGGCTGCGGGCCGGAGCGAAGAGGAGGCCAAGCGGGAGGCCCCGATCATGCGCGATGCACAGGAGATGCTGCGCCGTTGGGAGGCTCGCGACCCGGAAGTCTATGCCCTGTGGGAGCGGATGAACGGCTGGGTCTACGCGGGTTTCGACGTGACGTACAAGGCGCTCGGGGTCGAGTTCGATAGGACTTATTACGAGTCCCAGACCTACCTGCTGGGCAAAAGCCTGGTGGAAGAGGGGCTTCGCAAGGGCGTTTTCTACCGCCGCGACGACAACTCCGTATGGATCGACCTGACGGCCGACGGGTTGGACGAAAAACTGCTGCTGCGGGGTGACGGCACGTCGGTCTATATGACGCAGGATTTGGGCACGGCTTTCCGGCGTTTCGAGGAGAACCGGCTCGACGATATGATCTATGTCGTGGGCAACGAGCAGAACTACCATTTCCAGGTGCTCAAGCTCATCCTCAAGAAATTGGGTTACGGGGAGTGGAGCGACCACATCACCCACCTCTCCTACGGGATGGTCGAGCTGCCCGACGGAAAGATGAAATCCCGCGAAGGCACGGTGGTCGATGCCGACGACCTGATCGCCGCCATGGTCACGACGGCCCGCGAGATGTCCGAGGAGCTGGGCAAGCTCGATGACTGCACCTCCCAGGAGGCTGCCGAGGTAGCCCGCATGGTAGGGATGGGAGCGCTCAAGTACTTTATCCTCAAGGTCGATCCCAAAAAGACGATGCTTTTCGACCCGCGCGAGTCGATCGACTTCAACGGCAATACGGGGCCTTTCATCCAATATACCCATGCCCGCATCCGGTCGATCTTGCGCAAGGCCCATGAAGCGGGCATCGCCTATGAACAGGCTCCGTACGTACGTTTCGTTCCCGAGGAGACGGCATTGGTCAAGACCCTGGCGGAGTACCCCGCCGCGGTGAGGGCGGCAGGCGAGAATTTTGCCCCGTCGATCGTCGGCGCCTATGCCTATGAGCTTGCCAAGCAGTTCAACGCCTACTACCACGACCATGCGATTCTCCGTGAAGAGGATCAGGCGGTGCGTGCCATGCGACTGCGGCTGGCGTCGGAGGTCGCCCGTGTGATCCGCTCGGCGACAGGGTTGCTGGGGATCGAAATGCCCGAACGGATGTAGCTGTTTTTCAGCCTTTCGACCATACGGCCGCAGCCTTTTGGCTGCGGCTTTCTTTTGCGCCTCCGACCGTCTGGCTGTCCGGTCGCAAAGCCCTACTTTCATGCCGTTACCTATTCTTATTGGCGGGTTTGAGGTTATCCGGGGGCCGCTTCAACCGTGGTACGAATGTTGCGATAGCTTCGGCAAAGTGATTTTTAATTATTTAACTCATATTAGCGTGAAAACAATCTTATCTACAATCGCTCTTACTCTTGCGCTCGGTATCGCCGTCGGGGCGGCGGCTCAGAACAAGAGCACGGTATCCAGGTCCGCAGCGGATACCGTGATGCTGTCGGAAACCGCCGACGGAGATTATCTGGTACGCCGATACGTCGTGAACAGCGATAAGATCGACGGTTATTCGATCCGCTATCTGATCAACAGCGCAAAGTTGATGCCCTCGCTCAACGGGAACGCTAACGAGATCAAGGATCTCGGCGCTTTCATCGAGAGCCTGTCCAACGACTCGCTGCTCAGGGTACGGTCGATCGAGATCGTGGGTTACGCTTCGCCGGACGGCCCCCGCGCCTTCAACGAGCAGCTTGCCAAGCGGCGTGCGCAGGATTTCCGCAATTACGTCGATAAGAAATACAACCTCTCGAAACATTACGATGTTTCGATCCGGGGCGTGGCCGAGAACTGGGATGCCGCCGAAGCCTCCGTGCGTGCGTCGAAAATCACCGATCGTCAGGCCGTGCTCGATATCCTGAACAGCCGCGATTCGGACCAGCAGAAGGAGCTCCGGATGAAACGGATGGCTCCGGCCGTATGGAACTACATGCGGGAGACGATCCTGCCGCCCCTGCGCCGTGTGGAGATGACCGTGCACTACGCCGAGGGCCGCTATGCGGAGCAGCGTATGCTGATCGTGCCGGTCGTGGAAGAGCGTGAAGTGGTGGTCGAGGAGGTCTGCAATCCGTGCTGCGATATAGTGATCGACGAGAGCATCAACGGCTTGATCGTCGAGATGGACGACGTGGGCAACGATTGGTGATCGAAAATTGATTGGCATGAACCGGGGTTCCAGAAACAGGGAGCTCCGGTTCGTTTTGTGTCCGGCCGGCTCCTTGCCGACCTTCGACGGGTATTGGTCCGTACGGACGGGATGCCCTTCTCGATGACTCGGGCCGTCGGACCGTTGCCGGAGCGCCGAGGCTCCGACCCATGTGGGGGGGGGAGTCGAAGCGAAGCCTGCTCGGGTATCTTGTCCCGCGAAAAAATGAAGTGCGACGTCGTTTGTTATTCCGAATCCTTTTATTACCTTTGCGCTACAAAATTAAAGAGATCCGAGTTATGGCAAATTTGAGAGACCTGAAGAAAGAGATCGACTACCGTCTCGAAGAGATCGTGTTCGACTGCGATATGGCCATCTGCTTCCAGCCCTCCAAGCAGGAAGAGATTTTCAAGGTGATGGAAGAGGCTGTCGGGGTGCGCAATGCGCTCTATGTCAAGGTGAATAACCCTGCGGAACCGCATAATCGCTCGCTCGTACGCAAGCACTATGCCGCTCTGCGTTCCGAAATGGTTGCGGCTTACGGCGAACTTTTCGAGAAGCTCAGCGCCATCAACAAATAGCCGTTGCGACGGCATGCCCGAAACAGGGCGGGAATCTTCCATTCGGGCGATTCCCGCCTTTTTTATTGGGAGGGCATTATTCTGCCGCAGGATGATGACCGAGCACTGTGTGGGGAACCTCGCCGTGCGTGACGATCTGTAGCGGACAATCGTAATTGCGCAACTGCTCCTCGGTGATGAGGTTGGAGTCGTGGCGGTGAACGCGGCGGTTCACGCAGACGATGCTTTTCACCACGCTGGTGACGGTTCCGATGTCGTGCGACACCATGACGATGGCCATGCGTGCGCTCAGGCGGGAGAGCAGGGCGTAGAGCTCGTTCTCGAAGCGGTTGTCCACGAAGTTGGCCGGCTCGTCGAGAATAAGCATCCGCGGCTCGGAAATGATGGCCCGGCAGAGCAGCGTCCGCTGCATCTGTCCGCCCGAGATTTCGCCGATCGCACGTTCCGCGATGTCGCCGATGCCTGCCTCTCCGAGCAGTCGCAGGGCTTCCGCGCGGTCTTTGCGGGTGTAGGGTCTGAAAAATCCCTTTCGTGCCTGAAGTCCCGAGAGCACCGCTTCCTTGACCGAAATGGGGAATGCGCGGTCGAAAGCCGTTTGCTGGGGCATATAGCCGATCAGCCGCTCGTGTCCGCGGAACAGGGCGGGGGAGCGTTCGATGGTGCCCTGATAAGGCACGGTGCCCAGGATGGCCTTGACCAGCGTGGTTTTACCGCCTCCGTTGGGGCCGATGATGCCGATGAAGTCGTCGGGATAGATGTCCAGATCGACCCCTTCCAAAGCGCAGGTGCCGTCGTAGCGGACGCTGACCTGCCTGAGCGAAACCAGCGGTGTTTTCATGGTTCGGCTGCGATAAGATGGGTGATATGGCGGATGTTGCCCGTCACGTCTTCCGCCAGCGGGTCGATGGCTACGGGGGTTGCGCCGATGTCTGAAGCGAGGATTTCGACACTCGAGGCGGGGAACTGACTTTGGTAGAAGACACGCCGGATTCCGTCCTTACGGGCCTGTTCGATCAGGCGGCTCAGTCGTTTGGGCGAAGGCTCCTTGCCCTGCTCCTCGATGGCGACCTGTCGGATGCCATAGGCGCGGGCGTAGTAGGTGAGGGCAGGGTGGTAGATAAGGAAATAGGATCGGCCGCTGCGGGCGATTTCCGCTGCGGTCAGGCTGTCGAGGTCCCGGAGCCGTGCATCGAGCAGGGCGTAATTGTCCCGGTATTTGACGGAATCGGGCCATTGCCTTGCGATGGCTTCGTAGGCGTTGCGGGCCATGATGCGCAGTTCGCGCGGCGAAGTCCATATGTGGGGATCGATGCCGTGCGCATGCTGTTTTTCCGTTTTGGCGTGGGAGCAGTCGCCCGCGATCGGCTCGATGCCGCTGCTCAGATCGACCATGCGTTCGGGACTGCCGATGCGTGCGAGCAGGTTGCGTTCGAAGTCGATCAATCCGACGCTGAACACCAGCGTCGAGCGGTCGAGCGCGGCGATTTGGCGGGCTGTCGGCTCGAAAGTCTCGGGACTCGCCCCGGCAGGTACGAGCACTTCGATTCCGAAATCGTCGCCCACGATGGACGAAACGATCTGGCGAAGCGGAAGAATCGAAACGGTAAGTGTCGTATCCGCGGCAGGGCGCGGTTTTGCGGAGCAGCCGACCAGCAGGAGCAGCGGCAGGATATGCAGTATTTGTTTCATGTTTCGGATTGAATGATAAGGGTTTCCCGCCCGACGAGGCAGGGTAGTTCCCGGCAATGTTCATCGTGGAAACTCAGACCGGTGGCCGAAAGGACGGTGCCGGCCAGCTGCAGGGCGGAGGACACGACGCTCCTGATACCATAGTTCCCGAGGGGAAAGAGAATCCGGGCCAGATTTACCTCCCCGGAGAATCCGGCGATGAGAATCCGTTGTTTTATCTCCTCTGCCGAAGACTGCCGGTTTGCGTGCGCGATCAAGGGCGCTTCCATCCGTTTGGGGAACGTGCTTGCGAGAGCCATCCCCGGTCCCGGGATGACCTCGTGGGTCAGGCCGAGACTTGCCGGATTCTTCCGCCAGGGATGCAACAACCAGGTGGACAACGGGACGAGCCCCGCGGTGAGGTAATCGGTTATACGGCGTCTCGGTTGTGGAGCACCCGACCGGACCGCACGGGACAACTGTTCCTTGCACCGAAGGGGATGGAAATGAGCGAATGCCGTCAGGATGAGCGCCGTTTTTTTCATGGTTGTGATTACGGTACAAAGATAATACAAGCCTGCGCAAAGGCAAGCGGCTGCGGGCTTTAGTTTGCGTTTGAGCTGTTCCCATTCAAGCCTCGGCAGGTTCCTGCTATAACACGGCCCGCGAACTTGTTTCGACCGTCTTATCAATCGTTGCAACGGCGAATCCGGGACTGTTTCCATAAATTTGACCGAAGATTAGACCGGCCAAAGGGGTGTCAGGCCTGTATTCTTGCCATGAAACAAGCCGTGAGCCGCATGTCGGTTAAAACGAAATTAGAAACCTGGATGATGAAATGTCCGTATTGTTATGTGGAGTCGGGCACAGTGGTGTCCGTTTGCGACCGTTGTGGATTCCCTTTTGACCGGGACAAGGAGGCCCAATGGAAGTTTCTATACTGCAAGTCAATGGTTTTGCAGGCCGAACTGGATGATGCTACGGATTTGGTCAGCAAATCGAAGTACATCGTTTTCGGCTCGGCCGCATTGATGGCAATTGACGCCGCGAGCATCTTATCGCAATCCGCTGACTCGGCATGGATGACAGGCTTCGGAATCACGTATGCGTTGATCGCCGGTGTTTGCGTTTGCCTGGGCTGGACGATCGAATCCCATCCGTGGCGCAATGCATTTGTCGGCCTTGCCTGTTCAATTGTATTTATGGGAGGCGGTCTGTGGGGATTGGCCTCCGTGCCGGTAATGATTGCTTGCATCTGTTTAGCGTTGGCATACAAAAAGAAACGAAAGCGCTTGGCTGAATTGCACCTAAGCATGAATCGTATTCGACAATCGTTTTAAGAGACGGGAACACGTATTAAAGCTTCTTTGTTAAAAAGCATCTTTCCCGGTGGAAGCCGCTCAGTCTTTTGCCGGTTTGATTTCCTTCGGATAAATAGAGAATGGATTAGATTCCCAACCCCTTAATTGCCCGGAAGCGTGAACAGACCGCCTTTTAGCGGTTGTATGCGTGATGACCGTTTGGGTCATGTTCCGATACGCACGTTATATATTGTATGTATAATTTAACATAATAGGAATATTGATTCAAATTATGTGCCGTTCGGTTTTCGGATAGTTTTTTGGAAGAGTGAATCTTCCCGGTGAGATTTTGCGGATTGACGTTCGGAATCTGGATTGTACCGGTGATGGCACGGATTATCCCTGCGTCGCTTCGCTCCGCATCAGCTCTTGGTCATCATGTGATCGTGATACAATCCATTTTCGGTTTCAGAACGACAATGGTTGCGATGTTTAACCCGCCGTTCTGTTGAATCGACCGGTTAGAAATTTAAGGCATGCCGCGATTTCTTAGAAGCTTGCAGCGTGTCGCGATTTCCGGAATTCTGTTAGTTAACCATTCGATCCGTTGCTACAAAGTGCAGAGAGACGGATATCCGTCGACTGGTCGGTCTCTTCTCAGGATACCGACTGAGCGTGTCCGCATCCCATTATAGTACTCCTTTGCAGGTAATCGGGGCAACTATCCCGAAGGGATTGGAGGATGAATTATTCCCGGGAGAAATATTTACTTAGAAAAAACGGGTGAGCCGTCTGTCCATGACGAGGGAGAGATGTCATGTGGTGTTCTGGGCGGAATTGTCACCCTAATCATTATGTTAAAACTTTTCTCGCTTTGAAGGGTTATGGGGATGTCCTCTACTTAACGCTACTCTGCCGATGACTTCTATCCGGGATGCCCTCCATCGATAGCAGCAAACGGAGGAGTCCGGAGTGGACGCGCCGGAAATTCATCGACAAGTTTGTGCCGCTCCCATCAAAGGCGATGTTCAGAGAATCACTCTCGGGTTCGATAATTTTCACAGGTGCCGTCGTCATAAAGCAGGATGACCTGACGAAAGCTCCGATTTTCCATGCCATGGGAAAGAAGACGGGATGAAAATTTTTGTGGTGGTGCTGCGCTTGTGTCCTCCTCTTGTTCGGTCGAATCGGTTCCGGCAGAACTTTCATTCGGATTGTCATCCGCGAATAAAGCGGGCGCGGTGAATTCCGACGCATCGTTGCGAAACATCCGCTCGGAATCGAGCAAGAGCCAGTCGGGATTGATGCGCGGAAACCGCCGCAGAATTTTTTGGATCAGATCGAAGCTCGGTTTGTTTCTTCCCGATAACAAATGCGAAATGCTGGAGGGCTGTGTTTCCAGCAGCTCAGCGAGCCGGCTCGAAGTCAATCCTTCGGTTTGCATGAGACGGAGCAATTTTTCCCGCATAAAGAGAATTTTTCACAAATATAATCATTTTTCTTTTGTAACCAGCGCGATCGAATACATTTGTGAATACAAAATGCATGGATTCAGTGTTTACAAATGTTAATAACTCTTAACGGTTAAATCCGGCGAATATTCGTATAAGAAGTAAATATTGAACCAATAAGTATAAAATAACTGGTAAATCAGGATTTATCAATCTTTATATCGTTATATAGGCAGCAATATTCAAATACCGCATCCGTATATGGTCTGTACGTAGATTTTACTTTATATAGTTTGCGTAAAATATTGGGAATAAATGATAATAATTGGTTATATTCAGTAATTGAACATAGATGATTCTGCTTGATTTTGGCGATTGGCGGCATCTGTCAAATAATTTACAAGATACAATTATTAACATATGAAAGGGCAACTATTGAATACAAATGTAAATAATGATAGCTGTTGGCCCACGATGAATATATTACATATGTAAATTCACCACCCTATTTCATGATAAATAACCGATTTTGTACATAATCCGATGGAATTATTGGCAAGTATGAACATTCGACTTCATTTCGGATATATTATGTTAAAAAACAAAAAGGGGCAGCATCGTTGAGATGCTACCCTCTTCAAATGAATTAGTTACGCTTGCCGACTAATCGGCAAGGCGGAGTTCGTCCGCAATTTTTCGGAACTCTTCCGGATTCATTTTGAGCTTTTCACGTTTGAAATCGACGTCCTCCTCTTCGTTTATAGGGATCAGATGGATGTGCGCATGGGGAACTTCGAGCCCCAGCACCACGATTGCCACCCGTTTACAGTCTGTTTTCGTCCGGATTTGGCCCGCTACCCTTTTGGCGAAAACCATCATGGAGGCGAGCGTGTCGTCGTCGAGGTCGAACAGGTAATCGACCTCTGTTTTCGGGACGACCAACGTATGACCTTTGGTAAGCGGATTGATGTCTAAAAAAGCGTAGAAACGGTCGTCCTCGGCTATTTTGTAGGACGGGATCTCTTGGTTGATGATCCGGGTAAAAAGCGTTGCCATAGTGTTTGATTTAGTTAGTCTTCGGATTGGGGGCCGAATTTGGGTTTCAGGATTTCCGCATAGATGACGGCATGTCGCAGGTCGAATCCGGCCAAAGGGCCGTCGTCCTGTTCGGTCTGTGTCGCTCTGTGGTGAGTATCCGGCATGTTGTGTTTGAGCCGGTCGCAGCCTTTGGTTGCGCCATGCGCGACGGTTTGGAGTGATAAGTCGTCGGAATGTTGCTCTGAGCTTATTGTGCCCGAAAAATCGATTATGCCGTCTTCCGTATTGCCGTTTGTGGCTGACGGATTGATCGTTTGCGCGTGATTCTGCATCCTTTGCGGTTCCGCGTGCCGGGTGGCGGACGGTTCGGCTGTCTCGGTAGATTGCCCGTACGTCGGATCGTAGTCGGTGTCGTGCCGGTTATCCTGCGTCTGCCGGGTGGTTCCGTACTCGGAAACCGTTTGCTCCGCGCGGCCGCTCTTGCGGCGTGCGAGTTCCCGTTTTTTCTTGATCTGCAGAATGGATGGCAGCAACGCGGCCGCAAGCAGCAGCAGGCTCCATAGTGTGGAAATCAATTCGTCGTCCATATCAAGTAAGGGTTCGTTTTACACTTTCTATACCTTTGATTTTTCGTATCTTCTCCATCATGGCGTGCAGACTCTCCGCATCCCGGACATAGAGGCTGATATTGCCCTCGAATATGCCGTCATGGCTTTGTATGCCGATCTCGCGGATGTTGATGCTGAAATCGCCCGTAACCACTTTGGCCAGGTCGAGCAACAGCCCCATGCGGTCGATGCCGCGCACCGAGATGCTGGAAAGGTAGGAGACGGCCTTATGTTGCGACCATTTGATCTCCTCTTTGACGATGTTGCGTCCGTACTGCGAAGCGAGCCGGTTGAGCTCGTCGCAGTTGGATTTGTGGACGATGATCTTGCCGCTCTCTCGGTCCCTGAAGCCCACCACGCTGTCGCCCGGAATCGGCTTGCAGCACTCGGCGATTTCAAAGCGCGGCTCGTCGGATGATTCTGCGGGGTGGTCGGCATGTTCCGACTGCTCCGGTTTGCCGGTGTCGTCCGCCTCCTCATCGTGGTTCTTGTTGATGAACAGGGTCCAGAATTTCAGGATTTTCATCGTCGAATTGACCTTAAGTACCTTTTCGAGGTCCTGCAGATCGACAATGCCCGCCCCGATGTTGCTGTAAAGCTCCTCCTTGGTCGTGGAGCCGTAAGCCGGGACGATTTTGCGCAGCACGCGGCCGCTGAGCTTGATATCGAGCTCCTTCATCTTCTCTTCGAGCAAGTGCATACCCCGCTCGATGTTGTTCTGCCGCTCGCGTTTGAGGAAGCTTTTGATCGCCTGCCGGGCCTTGAGCGTGGTAACGATGTCGAGCCATTCGGGTTTCGGACGGGCCGTATCCGCCGTGATGATCTCGATCTGGTCGCCGCTCTGGATCTGCTTGGTGATAGGCTCGATCTTATGGTTGATCTTGGCACCGATCGCGCTGTTGCCGATTTTCGAGTGGATGTCGTAGGCAAAGTCCAATGCGGTGGCGCCGTAAGGCATTTTCCGCGATTCTCCTTTCGGTGTAAAAACAACGATTTCAGATGTATATAGCGATAACTTGAAGTTGTCCAGGAAGTCCACGGCGTTCTCCGTCGGACTGTTCAGCGCGTCCCGGATTTTCTTGAGCCACTTGTCGAATTCATCCTCGTCGTTGGATATGGTTGCGTGCTTGTATTTCCAGTGGGCGGCAAATCCTCGCTCGGCGATATCCTCCATGCGCTGCGTGCGGATTTGCACCTCGACCCATACTCCGTCGGGACCCATGACCGTCGAATGGAGCGCCTCGTAGCCGTTTGCCTTGGGCATGCTGATCCAGTCGCGCAGCCGGTCGGGTTTCGGCGTGTAAATATCGGTGATGGTCGAGTAGATTTGCCAGCATTGGGTTTTTTCCGACGGGAACGGCAGCGATTTGAACACGATGCGCACGGCAAACAGGTCGTAAATCTCCTCGAAGGGAATCTGCTTGCGCTGCATCTTCGACCAGATCGAATAGACGCTCTTGACGCGGCCCGAAATCTCGTAGTTGATGTGGTCGCGGTCGAGCGACTCCTTGATGGGAGCGGTGAACTTGTCGATGAATTTCTGACGCTCCGACTCCGAAGCCCGCAATTTTTCCGTGATCTCGGCATAGGGCTGCGGGAAGCGGTACTTCATGCAGAGATCCTCCAGCTCGGTCTTGATGGAATAGAGCCCCAACCGGTACGCCAGCGGCGCAAAGAGGTAGATCGTCTCGCCCGTGATCTTGATCTGCTTGTTCAGCGGCATGGCCCCCAGCGTGCGCATGTTGTGCAGCCGGTCGGCTATCTTGATCAGGATCACGCGCACGTCGTCCGAGAGGGTCAGCAGCACTTTGCGGAAATACTCGGCCTGCTCGGAGGTGTCGGCGTTGAAAACGCCCGACATCTTCGTCAGGCCGTCCACCATCGAGGCGATCTTGGGGCCGAAAATGCGTTCCATATCCTCGACCGTGTATTCGGTGTCCTCCACCACGTCGTGCAGCAGCGAAGCGACGACCGACTTCACGCCCAGTCCGATCTCCTCGATGACGATTTTGGCCACTGCGATCGGATGCAGCAGGTAAGGCTCGCCCGAGCGACGCCTTACCCCCTGGTGTGCTTCCTTGGCAAGGAAAAAAGCCCGCTTGATGAAGTTCCAGTCCTCATCGTTCTTGCAGATTTTCGTGCACGAAAACAGCAGGTCTTCCCATTTTTCCTTGATGAGCTTCTCATCCTCGGCAGTGTAATCCATCCCCTACTCCTTTTTGGTTTTCATCGCCTCGCGGACCTTCCCCTCGATCTCGTCGCGCAGCGCCTCGTCCCGGGAAAGCAGCTCCTTGACCGCGTCGCGGCCCTGGCCGATCTTCCTGTCCCCGTAGGAGAACCACGATCCCGCCTTCTTGATGATGCCGTAGTCCACGCCCAGGTCGATGATTTCGCCCAGTTTGGAGATGCCTTCGCCGAAGAGGATATCGAACTCGGCCTTCTTGAACGGGGGGGCCACCTTGTTCTTGACCACCTTGACTTTGGTGCGGGTACCCAGCTGATCCTCACCGTCCTTGATGACCGACACGCGGCGGATATCGACCCGCACGCTGGCATAGAACTTCAGAGCGTTGCCGCCCGTGGTGGTTTCGGGATTGCCGTACACCACGCCGATCTTGTCGCGCAGCTGGTTGATGAAGATGCAGACCGTCTTGGTCTTGGAGATGCTGGCCGTCAGCTTGCGCAGGGCTTGCGACATGAGCCGTGCCTGCAACCCCATCTTGGAGTCCCCCATTTCGCCTTCGATCTCCGCCTTGGGCGTGAGGGCCGCCACCGAGTCGATGACGATGATATCGATCGCGCTCGAGCGGATCAGCGAGTCGGCGATTTCGAGCGCCTGCTCGCCGTTGTCGGGCTGCGAGATGAGCAGGTTGTCCACGTCCACGCCCAGTTTCTGCGCATAGGAGCTGTCGAACGCATGTTCGGCGTCGATGAAGGCGGCGATGCCCCCTGCTTTCTGGGCCTCGGCGATGGCGTGGATGGCCAGCGTCGTCTTACCCGAGGATTCGGGGCCGTATATCTCCACCACGCGTCCCTTGGGGTAACCCCCGACGCCCAGCGCCTGATCGAGCGTGATCGAGCCGGTCGGGATGACGGGCACGTCGGCGATCTCCGCGCTGTTCATGCGCATGATCGAGCCTTTGCCGAAATCTTTCTCGATCTTCTCCATTACCGCGTTGAGCACCTTGAGCTTGTCCGCGTTTACCTGTACTTTTTCTGCCATTTTATTCATTTGGTTTTTCGTTCGTTTCATTGTAGCCGGTCGCTCCTGCCCGCCCTATTTGCGCGGCATCGGGAAGCGCAGTGTGCGCGCGTCGAGCAGCCGGTCGGGGAAAGGACTGAAATTGTCCATCGCCGTGTTGCCGATGGAGAGGTCCCACAATTTGGGCTCTACATGATGTCTGTTTCCGCGAAGACGGATGCGTCCGGTGTTCTTGCGCACGGGCGCGGTGTTGCGCTCCGCGAGCATCTTGCGGATCTCCCGCTGTTCTCTTAGGGCCGGGTTGAACGCCTCGTGGAACCACTGCGGATCGGGGTTGCGCATAGGATCGACCCGCATGATCCGTTCCGCCACGGCTTCCGGGTCGGCGGCGATGCGTTCGGGCGGCTCCTGCCCCGGCGTCCGCGCGGGTGCGACGGTCAGGCCGGCGAGAAGTGATCCTATGACGAGCAGGCGTTTCATCGAATCAGCGATAGGCCTTGAGGATTTGTTCGTAATGGTTGCGGGTGTCCACCTTGTCGAAAATCTTTTCGATCCTGCCGTCGGCATCGATAACGAACGTCGTGCGTTTGACTCCCATGTATTTGCGGCCGTACATCGACTTTTCCACCCATACGCCGAACGCTTCGCACACCTGTTTGTCCGTGTCGGCGAGCAGCGTGAAGCGGAGCCCCTCCTTTTCGCGGAATCCGCAGTGGGAAGCTGCGCTGTCGGGGCTGACGCCGATGATGCGGAATCCCATCCGTTCCAGTTCCGCCTGCCCCGCGCTCAGGCTCCGGGCCTCGAGCGTACAGCCCGAAGTGTTGTCTTTGGGGTAGAAATAGAGGATCGTGCGGCTGCCCTCTCAGGTCGGCAAGCGTCAGAGGCAGACCGTCCTGCGTCGTGGAGCGGAAGTCGGGCGCAGGGTCTCCCACGGCTAATTTGCTCATAACGTCTTTTCTCAAGAAATTTACTCTCCAAAGTTAGATAAAATACGGCGAAAATAAAAATGTTCCCCGTTTTTCCCGACCGCAAAAAGCGTGACTTTTTCCGCTGAAACCGTTTTCGCGGGATGCGGCGTGGCCGGATGGTTTGCGGGCATGGGCGTGGAGTGACCTGCTTCGTCATGCACCCGCGAATTGGGGCCTTGTCCGTGTCCGAAGTGCGGCCCGCATAGTCCGGTGGATGCGGACATATTGCCGTTGCGGGCCGATTTTCGCGGAATGGGGAGTGGCGGGCGGATTCCCTGCGAACGGGGTTCGGAGGAGCGTTGTGTGCGAATAGGAAAAACCGCGTCTTTCGTCGCGGCCGCACGGCTTTTTTCTGATTTGTCGAGATTATATTCGGCGGCGAAGAGCTGCACTCGTCCGTCGGCTGCGGAGCGCCTTATTTGGCCAGCACCCGTTTCTCGATCTCCTCGACCTGGCGGCAGAATGCCTTGTCGGTCTCCATCAGGTTGGTGACCGCCTTGCAGGAGTGAAGCACCGTGGCGTGGTTGCGGCCGCCGATGGAGGCTCCGATGGTCGTAAGCGGGGCTTTGGTGTGCTGCTTGGAGAGGTACATGGCGATCTGGCGGGCCTGAGCGATTTCGCGGGTGCGTTCCGAAGAGTTGAACCGCTCGAAATCCAGGTTCAGGTAGTCGCATACGACCTTGATGATCTGATCGATCGTGATCTCCTTCTGGTAGAGCTTGACGTACACTTTCAAAATCTCTTTGGCCAGCGACGTGGTGATCTTTCGACCCATGAACGAGGCGTTGGCGACCAGCGACGACAAGGCGCCCTCGATTTCGCGCACGTTGGCCGAAATGTTTTCGGCCAGATAGCTCACCACCTCGTCCGAGATCTGTGCGCCCAGTTTCTGGGCTTTGGCCCGGATGATCTTCACCTTGGTTTCGTGGTCGGGCGTGTTGAGCTGTGCCGAGAGCCCCCACTTGAAACGGGTCAGCAGCCGCTGCTCGATGTCCTTGAGCTCCACGGGCGGTTTGTCCGAGGTGAGGATCAACTGTTTGCCTGCGAGCTGGAGGTGATTGAAGATGTTGAAAAAAGCGTTTTGCGTCCCCGTCTTGCCCGTCAGCTCCTGGATGTCGTCGATAATGAGCACGTCGATCATCTGGTAGAAGTGGATGAAATCGGGAATCTCGCCGTTCTTGTAGGCCGTCTGGAACTGCGCCTGGAACTTGTTCATCGAGACGTAGAGCACCTGCAGCTCGGGATGGCGCTGGCGCACCTCATGGCCGACCGACTGCACGATATGGGTCTTGCCCAGACCCGAATCCCCATATATATATAGCGGGTTGAACGGGTTGTTGCCCGGATTGACCGCCACCGACATGCCGGCCGAGCGGGCCAGCCGGTTGCACTCCCCCTCGATGAAGGTCGAGAAGGTGTAGTTCGGGTTGAGCTGCGGGTCGATAATAATCTTTTTGAGTCCCGGAATGACAAAGGGATTCTTTATATTTGCGGTGTTGGTCTGCGTATTGAACTGCGAGATAGCCGTGGTGTCGGCGTCGGCCGCAACGGGAGCCTCCTTCGCTTCGGCTTTGGGCACGGCGTAATGCAACCGGGTCTGGTGGCCGTAAAGCTGCGAGATGATCGGACGCAGGAAGGGAATGTAATTCTTCTCGATCTGGTACACGTAGCTGGCGTTGGGCACCCTCAGGCGCAGCGTCGTCCCGTCGAATTCGAGCGGCACGATGGGCTGGAACCACTTGACGAACTCCTCCTCGGTCGTCTGCGCCTTGATACGGTCAAGGCAGCTTTGCCACATATCGCTATATGTCTGTGAGTTGTTCAGCATGGATGAGGGTTGCACCATTTTTGACAGGACAAAGTTGTAAATAATTTATCAAAAAGATTCGGGGAAAGGAGTTGCAATTTCGATTTTTTTATATATAGAAAAACAAGGGTTTCCGAGCCCCTGATTTTAACTCCCTGATAGTGAAGAATCGGAAAAAAACCGCTATATTTGCCTATCATTTTTTTGGAGCAGACAAGTGTTGAATCATAAATAAAACCAATGAACTTATGACGAACGATTTGGAACAGCAGGTGCTTGCAAAGGCCCGCAAATGGCTCGAAGGCGATTACGACGAGGCGACGAAAGAGCAGGTCAAATACCTGATGGATAACGATATGAAAGAACTCGTGGAGAGTTTTTACAAAGACCTCGAATTCGGTACGGGCGGTCTGCGCGGCATCATGGGCGTGGGGACCAACCGCATGAACGTCTATACGGTCGGGGCCGCCACGCAGGGGTTGGCGAACTACCTGAAGAAGAATTTCGCGGGCGAGCCGATCCGGGTTGCCGTGGGCCATGACAGCCGCAATAATTCGCGCATGTTCGCCGAGCGGGTAGCCGATATTTTCGCCTCCAACGGCTTCACGGTTTTCCTGTTCGACGCGCTGCGTCCGACCCCCGAACTGAGCTTCGCCATCCGCGAGCTGAAATGCCATTCGGGTGTGGTGGTGACCGCCTCCCACAACCCCAAAGAGTACAACGGTTATAAGGCCTACTGGACCGACGGCTCGCAGGTTACCGCACCCCACGACAAGAACATCATCGCCGAGGTGGAACGCATCACCGGAGTCGGTCAGATTCTTACGGGACGCAACCCGGAAAACATCCGCATCCTGGACGAACGTTTCGACGAGAAGTACCTCGACGCGATCCACGCCCTGTCGCTTTCGCCCGAAAGCGTGAAGCGGCATCACGACCTGAAGATCGTCTATACCCCGCTGCACGGCGCCGGCGTGCGGCTCGTGCCCGCCTCGCTCCGCCGTTACGGGTTCACCAACGTAACCCTCGTGCCCGAACAGGCGGTCATCGACGGCAACTTCCCCACCGTCGCCTCGCCCAACCCCGAGGAGCGCAAGACCATGTCCATGGCCATCGACCTGGCTGCCCGCGAAGGCGCCGACCTGGTGCTGGCCACCGACCCCGATTCCGACCGGATCGGCGTCGCACTGCGCGACCGTGACGGGAAGTACGTGCTGCTGAACGGCAACCAGACGCTCGTGCTGCTGATGAGCTATCAACTGACCCGCTGGGCCGAGTCGGGGCGGATCGACGGTCACGAATATGTCGTCAAAACCATCGTCACGTCGGAGATGGCGAACGCCGTTGCTGCCCGTTTCGGTGTAAAGTGCTACGAATGTCTGACCGGATTCAAGTATATCGCCAAGATCATCCGTAACCACGAAGGCTCGGATATGAAATACATCGGCGGCGGCGAAGAGAGCTTCGGCTACCTTGCGGGCGATTACGTGCGCGACAAGGACGGGGTTTCGGCCTGCTCCCTGGCGGCCGAGGCCGCTGCGTGGGCGATGGATACGATGGGGCTCACCCTCTACGAATGGTTGCAGCGGCTCTATGTCGAGTATGGCCTCTACCGGGAAGGACTCCTTTCGGTCGTGCGCACCGGCAAGGAGGGTGCCGACGAGATCCAGCGGATGATGGTCGATTTCCGAGCCAATCCGCCCAGGACGATTCTCGGCTCGCCCGTGGTGAAGATCAACGATTTCCTTTCGCTCGAAACCCAAGACCTGCGAACCGGTGAGAAGCGGCCTATCGAGCAGGATGCCAGCAACGTGTTGCAATGGTACACCGAGGACGGGACCAAAGTGTCGGTGCGTCCATCCGGGACGGAGCCGAAAATCAAGTTCTATTTCGGCGTGCGCGCCCCTCTTGCTTCGGTGGATGACTTCGGGCGTGTGCTCGGCGAGCTGGATGCCAAGATCGATGCGATCCGGAAAGACCTCGGGCTTGAATGACGGGCCTCGGATGAAGAGTGACGGCGGGCGCGGCTTTCGGGTTGCGCCCGCTTCGCATATCCGGAGCGAGCTGGCTTGTGTCCTGACGGTTTTTTGGATAGTTCGGCCCGAGTGCTCCCGTCGGCTGTCCCGGGATACCGATATATAATACCGGGTGAAAGCAAGTGCAGGTGCGGCCGCGGCACTCCGGTCGTTGCATTTCGCGGCCCGGAACTTGTTTAAACGATAAAATAGCACTAACTTGTTGAGAAATCGAACCGGCCATGAAACGAACCATCGCCATTTTGCTGGCACTTGCGGCGCTCTTTACCGCGCCGCATGCCGCAGCGCAGCACGACGGGCAGTACGAATACCGCCTGCGGAACGACCTGCTGCGAACCGAAACCATCGACGATATGCAGGCGCTTGCTCCACGGGACGATCTCGATTTCCCCCACGCGACGGTATTTCTGCTCAACGGGCAGCCTGTCAGCCGGCGGCAGGCACTCGAGCGGATACGGATCTGGAATGTGCTTTCTGCCCGCAGGACGGTATGCAGGCTGCGCGGGGCCGGTGTTCCCGGCCGGTACAGGGTGGTCTATGTGGCTTTCCGGATCGACACGACTTGCGGCCAACCCCATCTGGACGGGAATGTCGCAGGTTATGTCTGGTGCCGGGGGCGGAATTCGCAGCCTTATATCGGTTCCTATGTATCCCGTGCCCAGTATGACAGCGTGCGACGGCTGAGTTCCGAACGAACCATTGCGGTCGATCGCAGCGAGTGGCACTCGCTCAGCCCGGAAGTAGCCTGTTACCTCGATGGAAAGCCGGTGCCTGCCGACCTGTTCCGCTGGATCGACGGGTGTGTCGTACGGTCGATGGACTACTACCCTCCCGATCTCTCCGTCCAACGCTACGGCGAGGCCGGGGAGCATGGCGTGCTCGCTGCCGAGACGTTTTCCGGGCGGCGGCCGTTGGTTTTTTTCGACGGGGAGCGCATGCCGTTCGACCGCTGGCTGCGGCTGTGTGCGCAATATCGGTTCGATTACGATCCCCGAACAGGACAGGAGGGCAATTTCAGGTATATCCAACCGGCCGAAGCGGTGGAGCGATTCGGCGCGGCGGCCCGCTACGGGGCGGTCGATGTACGGACCCGCTGACGGCAGGTGCCTCCTTTTTATTGCACGATATTTCCCGGTCTCGCTTTTTTGTCCTATTTTTGTGTTTTAGAATCGGCGATGTGCCGTGAATTATCGAAATATTGTCATACAGTCAGTTCGTCGTGCGGCGTGCCGCCTAAAACGAATCCTCAATGAAGCAGAATAAAACGACTTCCTGCGAAGGGGGCGGAACGTCTTTCGAGCAGGAAGTTTCCCGGTTGATGCAGGAGCAGCTCCTGTTTACGGAAAACGTATTTACGCGTCTTCCGATGGGGGTTGAAATATATGACGCCGACGGCGTGCTTCGCCGCATAAACGACTATGCGATGAAAATGTACGGGGTCGATGACCGCGCTGCGGTGATCGGTTCCGTCAATCTTTTCAAGAGCCCTTATTGCGATGAAGAGCTGCAAAAAAAGATCCGGGCCGGCGAAGAGATCACCCTCGAATTTGAGTACGATTTCGAGCGGATAAACAGCGATGCCTATTTCGCCTCGCACAATCGGAACTCCATGATTTATGAGGTCCGGATAGTCCCTGTCAGGAATAAGGATAACGCCATTATCGCCCATATCCTGCTTGCCAACGACGTGACAGCCACCAAGGAGGCCGATTACCGTACCGAGGAGAGCAAGAAAAACCTGGAGATGGCGATGGATGCCGCCAACATGTCCTCCTGGGTTTACGACGTGCACAAAAAAGTGTTCGCCACGCTGTACGGGGACACGATCGTAAAAGATTCGATGACCCTCGAGGCGTTGCAGCAGCAGTTGCATCCGCAGGACCGCGATCAGTTGACGCAGCTTTTCACCCGGTTGGTGGGCAAAGAGATCGAACAGGGCCATTTCACGGTGCGCTTTTACAGCGAGCAGGAGAAGCAATACCGCTACTACGAGAGCCGCATACGCCTTTCGACCGAACATCGGGGGAAGCTGCTGATCGTGGGTACGCAGGTGGATGTGACCGAGCGGATCCAAATGTCCCGGAAGACGCAGGAGTTGATCGCCAAGCGCGAGCTGGCCATGCAGGTCAGCAACATCGTCCATTGGGATTTCGACGTGCTGACCGGGAAATTCGAGTCCTACAACGATCCGATCAACGATTTCGCCTCCGACAAGCTACTGACCGTTCAGGAGTTCCTCGAGGTGATCCATCCCGATGACCGCTCCGTGTTCAACGATACGCTCCAGTCCATGTTGTCGGGCAAAGACCAACGCATCGACTGCACCTGCCGCCTGAAAACCAGGCACGACGCGACGTGGCAGTATTGCAATGTGATCGGCGTGCCCTTTGAGCGGGACGATGAGGGCAACATCATCCGCTTCACCGGTTTTCGGCAGAACATATCCAAGATGCACCAGCTCGACGAGGAGCTCAAGGAGCGAAACTACAAGATGGAACTCACGTTCAAAACCGTCGGCATGTCCTATTGGGATTTCGATGTGCAGACCGGGCGGTTCCGGGCGTTCAACGATCCGGTGAACGATTACCATTCCGAGCAGCCCATCGCCCCCGAGGAGTACCTCAACGTCACCCATCCCGACGATACCAGGCGCGTGCGCGAATACCTCGATTGTATGCTTGCCGGAGAGGACCGGGAGTTCAATTTCGAGTACCGTTCGCGCACCAAGTGGGATCAGGAGTGGCAGACGCTCGTGGTGACGGGCGTACAGGTGGACCGGGATAAGAGGGGAAAGGTCATCCGTTATACGGGTATCAAGTTCAACAATACCAAGTGGGAGAAGATGGCCTGTGAGTTGAAGGAGCTCAAGGAGAAGGCAGAGCTTTCCGACCGGCTGAAATCGGCTTTCCTGGCCAACATGAGCCATGAGATACGCACGCCGCTCAATGCCATCGTCGGATTCTCCGAGCTGATGGTCAATTGCGACGACCAGGCCGAGAAGGAGGAATACATGAATATCATCCAGTCGAACAACGAACTGTTGCTGCGGCTGATTAACGATATACTGGATCTGTCGAAAATCGAGTCGGGCATTCTGGAGCGCAAACCGGAGAAATTCGACCTGGCCAAAGTCTGCACGGAGCTTTACACCATGATCCAGCCGAAGATCACCAACCCCGAAGTCGAATTCCGTCTGGACAATTCGCGTCCCGACTGCTGGGTGTTTCTGGACCGGAACCGCCTCAAGCAGGTGTGGATGAACTTCCTGACCAATGCCGTGAAGTGCACGTCGTCGGGTTATGTCAAAATGGGCTATTCGGTCGAAACGGACGGTATCCGTATTTATGTCGAGGATACGGGAGCCGGTATTCCGACCGAGCTTCAGGACCGTGTATTCGGGCGTTTTCAGAAACTCAACGAGTTCGCCCAGGGCACGGGTCTCGGACTGGCCATTTCACGGGCTATCGTCGAGGCGGCCGGCGGGAAAGTCGGGTTTGCGTCGCAGCCGGGCGTCGGTTCCACATTCTGGGCATGGCTGCCCTGCGAGATCGAAATGCGGGACGGGCTTGCCTCCTTCGACGGGCTGGCAAAGAGAGAGCGGCCTACTCTGAGCGGGATCGACGGAAAAGAGCTTAGAATTCTTATCGCCGAGGATAACGACAGCAACTACCTGCTCGTGCAGCATATCCTCAAGAATTACAACCTCGTGCGCGTTCAGACTGGTGTGGATGCCGTAAACAGGGCCCGGGACGAACATTTCGACCTCGTGCTCATGGATATGAAGATGCCGGTGATGGATGGATTGGAGGCCACTCGTAAGATCCGCGAATTCAACGCCGACATTCCGATCGTCGCTCTGACGGCCAACGCCTTCGACTCGGACCGTGTGAGCGCCCTCGATGCGGGATGCAACGCATTCCTGGCGAAGCCGCTGAAAAAAAGCCAGCTGCTCGACATCTTCTCGATGAAGTGGTAGTCCGGCAGGCGGAACGAAAAGAGGACGGACCGGTTATCCGGTCCGTCCTCTTTCTGTCCGGCCGTGCGCATGACGGCCCTGTCCGTGGATGGGGTTACCGTTCCGCTACGGGGCGGTAGCGCAGCTGCGCCGGAGTCCGCGTCGCTGGAAAATGCGCGGGTTTCACCGCATTTTCCGCCGGTTTGTACTCCTCGGCAGGCGATGCACCCGCTTTGGTGAAGGTACGCACGATGCGCGTGATCCTGTAGTTGTCGTTGCTGTCGATTCCGAGCACCAGGATCGTGGTGGGTTCGTCCCATTTGCAGAGGAAAGGTTTCCCCACCGGGCACCAGAGGCCGCTGGCCATCAGCTTTTCGGCAATCTCCTCGTCGGTCGGATCGGCCGGGTTGCTCAGGTCGTCCTCGTAGGCGTTGGCATACCAGAGCGTGGTTTGGTCATTGGGCGCGAAGGTTACGGGCACGAATGCATAGCCTTTGCTGGTGGCGTAGGTTTCGGGGTCGAGTGCGTAGAGTGCATCGCCGTCGTAGTATTTGTCGAGCGTGACGGTGACGTCGGCTGCGCTTTCGGCAACGGGCAGCGTGGTGAAGTTACCGGGAATCATGACCTCCGCAGCAGCCTGTCCGAATTCGTCCATGCAGGCGGCCCAGACGTAATATTTGGTGCCGGGCTCCAGGTTGCGGGAGAACATGTTGCCCGCATCGCCCCGTTCGTATCCGTATCCGAAGCTGGAGAAATCCAATCGGGCATATTCGGCGGCGAACTCCCCGAGCCTGTTTTTCTGAACTTCATACTCGCTTTCGGGCAGAATGTCCCACAGGAACATCTGGGTCTTGTCCGAAGGCGTGATCGCAACCTGTGCGCTGCGGGATTTGAGGTTTGTCACATCGATCGTAAACTGGCAGGCCGAAGGTTCGCCCAGCCCTTTCGAGGTGCGGTAGGCGAACTTGTTGAGCGGCGTGGTGGGCGCTCCCCCGTCGTAACCGAACACGAAGACATAGTAACCCGTGTCGGTATTGTCCACCTGCTCGTTCGTGTATTCCGTGACTCCGCTGGTGGCGTAAAAATCGATCAGGAAGGAGTCCTCCGTCAAAATGGTTTCCAGCATCTCTTCGTCGGTCATATCCGCGAAGTACGAGGCGGCCCGCGAGGTGTAGTAATAACGCTCGTCGGGGTTTTCGGGCGTAATGGTGAAGTCGGTGCCGTCGAACGACGTATTGTCGAAGGTGACCGTGAATGTATTGTTCGACACGATTTCCGGGGTGGTGAACGTTTCGGCTACTGTGGCAAGGGTAATGCGCCCCTGCTCGTTGAGACCCATCGCGAATGCGATGTACTCCGTATCGGCGTTCAGGGTGTTGCTGTTATAAACTTCCACACCCCGGACAACGATCTCGCTTACCACATCCGCGACCGATTTATCGGTGTCCTCCCGTAGATGCGCTATCAGGTTGTTGATGTAGTTCTGCCAGTTCCCGCCGTGGCTCTGTTCAAAGATCGCTTTTGAGATTATATTGTAAAAATAGGGCGCCTCGAGGTCGTCGGGGGTAATCGTCATGGTGGCACTCTTGGCCGTGATGTCCTTCACGACGATCTGGAATCCGCCGGCAGTCGTGGCTTTGGTCGTGGTGAAGTCGTCGGTGGCCGTCGTCCCGACGATCCGTCCTTCCGTGTCCAGCCTCATCGCGAAAGCGACGTATTCGGTTTCGGCATCGAGCGCCTCCAGGAGTGAGGATTTCACCCCGCGGACTACGATTCCCGATACGGTCTCCGCAACGCTCTTGCCGGATTCCTCACGAAGCTGTGCGATCAGTCGATCGATATAGCTTTGCCAGTCGCCTCCGTGATCCTCACGGAATTCCGATTTGCGGATCGTACCGCAGTAATAAGGTGTTTCGTTTTCGAGCGGGGTCACGGTCATCCGTGCGCTCGTGGCCGCGATGTCCGTCACCTCGACGCTGAAAAAGTCGGTGGGCGGAATGTCGATGGCTTTGTCCGAGTCGTCGCATCCGACGGCTAAGAGGGCTGTGGCGAAGATACCGAACAGCCAGGTAGGGCAATTTTTCATAGTGTATAAAATAAGTTGGATGCGGCAAGGTAACGATTTATTCGGAAAAATGGTGAAAAAACGACCGTATATTTTACTCGAGACCGCATGTCTGCCCCACCCGACAGCCGGTTTATCCTCTCGTTTGGAGCTGGTGTCCTGCTATACCTGCCGGGTCGTCCGGCTTTAGGATGCGGAAGATGTGAAAAAAATCGGTGCGGATTGGTAGAGTTGTCGTTTTTTTTGCTATATTTACTACGCAACAAATCAATGACGTATTTTTTAACCTTAAAACCAAAGCGTATGAAGTTATCTGCTATTCCGATTGCGCTCGCCGCAATCTGCGTGTTTTCGGCCTGCAAGGACGACGATCCGGAAACCGTCAAAGCTCCGACCCTGCGCCTCGAACAGGACGAAATTACCGTCCCCGGCATGGGGGGGGGGAATTCTATCCGCTACACGCTGACTGACCCTGTACCGGGAGCCGAACTCACGCTCGGGTACGACAGGAATCAGCAATGGATCGAGTTCGACCTGACGACTCCGGGCGTCATTGCTTTCACGGCCAAAAAGAATGAAACGGCCGATCCCAGAGAACTTGCCGTAGAGGTCAATTATCCCGGCATCCAGGAGACCCCCTCTTTCACCATCCGTCAAACGGCAGAGCAAGCCACGATCGAGCTGGCTTTGGAAAATGTCGTAAAACGGGCTTTCTGGATAAATATCTTCCCTTCCGACAAAACCATGCACTACCTGTTCTTCTCCAAATCGGCGGAGATCATGGCGCAGTTCCCCGACGACACCGCGCTGGTGGACTCGGATTTCCAGTATTTCATCTTTGCGGCGGATGCCAGTGACATGCCCCTCAGGGATTACATTGCTTCGGAGGCGTCGATCGGTGACCGGACCGAGGTGTGGAATTGCGAACCCGGCGGCGACTATGTGGTTTACGCTTACGGGATCGATCTCGAAACGCTCGAAGTGCTGACCCCCGTGACGAAGTTATCGGTCCGCTCCGATGAGCTCGATCAGGTGGATTTCGGCATCACCGTCACCGTGAACGACCATCGGGCCACGGTCGAGGTGACGCCTACCGATCCGGATCGTTACTACTTTGCGGATGCGTTCCTCGAATCCGACATCGACCAGGGGGTGAAATTCTCCAAATACTGCTCGGACGCCTGGAATTCCAAGGTGCAGGGTTGGCAGATATTCGACAGCCTGACCGAAGAGCAGATTCTCGAACAGCATTGCAAGAAGGGTCCCGGAACCTTTGAGTTCGAGCTCCTGGCCAATTCGGACTACCGCTTGGCGGTTTTCGCCCTCGACGAGAAAGCGTGGCTGTGTTCGGAACCGATCGTCGAAAACTTCCGCACCGGATCGACGGCCATCAGCGACAACGTAATCCAGATCAGCGTCTCCAAGGTCGCATCGCGGTCCGCCGAGGTGACTTTCACGCCGACGACCAGCGACCCCTACGTCTCTTTCGTCACCGATAGCGCCCCCTTTGAAGGGATGTCTGATGAGGAAATCATCGCTTACTGTGCCAAAAACCTTCCTCCCAGGTGGGGTACCACTGGATATTCCAACACCTTCGCTCCCCTGGTCCCCGGAACGAAATATTACGTCTTGGCATACGGTTGTTACTATAACGGGGATGTGACCACCGGCTTGTTCAAGGAGGAATTCACGACGACCGACCGCGTGGGCTCCGTCTCCTTTGAGCTGCAGTTCGGTCCCTATTACGACCTGTGGCAGCTCGCCGACGCAGATCCCGATACGGGATGGCATTGGTCCGCCGAGATGTACGACTGCCTGCTGCCTGTCGAAGTCGTCAAGGAAGACGTGAAAGGGCTGAAATATCGCTATGCGCTCTATACGAAGCAGGTCATCGACGGGTTGAGCGAAGACGAACTCTATAAAACGCTTTACGAGCATGGAGCGGACTACTCGCCCAACTACTTCCTCTCGGACTATAACCTCGAATTCGTTCTCTCCGGGTTTGCGATCGACGACCGGGGCGACTGGGGGCCGATCTGGAAGAGCGAACCTTTCACGCTGAAAGCCGACGGGGTTTCCGATCCCCACGACTACCTCCGCAAATAACATAGGACGGAACGGGCGCCGGGCCAAACCCGGCGCCCATTTTTTTGTTGTCGGAAACAAGAGAGTCTCTCCGGTGCGGTTGGTTATTTCACCCGGATCACGCTCAACCCGTCGCGCAGCGGCAGGATCACGTTTTCCACCCTGGGATCGTCGGCGACCGTGCGGTTGAACTCGAGCAAAGCCTGCGTGTGGCGGTCGTTGCGGGCAACGGGACCGATGACCTTGCCCGACCAGAGGATGTTGTCGGCGAGCAGCACCGCACCGCTGCCGACGAGAGGTTTGCCGCCGCCGTCCCCCATGAGCATCCGGTAATAGGCCGGGTACTCGCGTTTGTCGCCGTCGATGAACACCAGGTCGAACCGGCGGCCGAGGCGGGGTGCGAGTTTGAGGGCGGAGCCGATATGAAGCCGGATTTTATGGCCGTGTTCGCTTCGGTCGAAGAAGGATTGCGCCAACTCCTGCAATTCGTCGTCTGTCTCGATCGTGTCGAGTGTCGCGTCGTCGTCGAGCCCCGCGGCCAGAGCGAGCGCCGAGTAGCCGGTGAAGGTGCCGATTTCGAGCACGGCTCGGGGGCGAATCATGCGCACGAGCAGTTCCAGCAGCCGCCCCTGCAAATGGCCCGACAACATGCGGGGCTGCACCGTGCGGCGGTGGGTTTCACGGTCGAGCTCGGCGAGCAGTTCCGGCTCGGGTGAGGAGTGCGCGTGCAGGTAGCGTTCGAGTGCATCCATCTATTTGTAAATCAGTTGCGAGGTTTCGCCGAAAATCTCTTCGGCCGTTTCGGTCAGTTCCCGTGCGGTCAGGGCTTCGACTTTGCGATATACCTCCTCCATCGTGTCCACCTGGTCGTGGACGAGGAAGCTTTTGCCGGCCCCGAGCATGTAGCCTTCGTTGCTCTCCATCGAGATAGCGAGCTGGGCGATGAACTGTTTTTTGGCCATCGAAAGACGGCGCGAGGTGAGCGGCGTGGTTTTCAGTCGCTCCAGTTCGCGGCGGATCAGTTCGATGCAGCGGTCGCGGTTGCACGGCTCCGAGCTAAAATAGATTGCCACCCCGCCGCAGTCGGTATAGGGCGTGTAGCCCGCTTCGATATTGTAAGACAGGCCATTCTGTTCGCGTACCACCACGTTGAGCAGCGAATTGGCCGACGGGCCGCCGAGCAGGTTCACCAGCAGCGCCAGCGGCAGGCGGCGCTCGTCTTGGAGGCCGTATGCCCGACAACCGATGATGCAGTGTATCTGGTGGGTGTGGCGGGTGACGGTGCGCTCGAACGGGGCGACATCGGCCGGCCGCTCCCGAAAAAACGTCCGTTCGGACGTCGGTGTTTCTCCGAAATGGCGGGCGGCGACGGCGGCGACGGCCTTGCACGAGAGGTTGCCGATCGAAGAGAAAACCATCCGGTCGGTGGTGTGCGTTCGCTCAACGAACGACCGGACAGCGGCCCCGTCGTACCGTGCGATCGCGGCTTTGCGGCCCAGGATATTGTGCCCCAGTTCCGATCCGGCGAAGAGCAGGTCCTCGAACGTGTCGTAGATCAGGTCGGCGGGCGAATCCTTGTAGGTGTTGATTTCGTCCGCGATCACCTCGCGCTCTTTTTGCAGCTCGCGGTCGGGGAAGGTCGAGCGGAAAGCGATGTCGGCGATCAGCTCCGCTGCCTTGGCAAAGTCGCTCCGCAGCGTGGTCGCGTGGATCGTGGTCTCCTCTTTGGTGGTGAAGGCATTGAGCTCGCCGCCCAGGTTTTCGAGCCGGCAATTGACCTGCCACGCCTTGCGTCGGGCCGTGCCCTTGAAAAAGGCGTGCTCGGTGAAGTGGGCCAGTCCGTATTCCGAGGGGCGCTCGTCGCGGCTGCCCGCCCCGACGATCAGGGCGCAGTGCGCGACGTTGCTTTTCACCTGCCGGTGGATTCCCCTGATGCCGTTGGGCAGGGTGTAGGTTTCAAATTCCATGTCGTTATCGGAAAAGCGGGGCGAGGTAGCGTCCCGTATAGCTTTGGGGGCAGCGGATCAGCTCGCCGGGCACTCCCTCGAATACCAGGTTGCCTCCCCCGCTGCCGGCTTCGGGCCCGAGGTCGATCACCCAGTCGGCCGACTTGATGACCTCCATGTTGTGTTCGACGATCACGATGGAGTGGCCTTTTTCGATCAGTGCGTTGAATGCCGCAAGCAGCCTGTTGATGTCGTGGAAATGGAGCCCGGTGGTGGGTTCGTCGAAAATGAACATGACGTTGCCCGAGGCGTTGTCTCTGGCCAGGAACGAGGCGAGCTTGACACGCTGGTTTTCGCCGCCCGAAAGAGTTGAGGACGACTGGCCGAGCCGTATGTAGCCCAACCCCACCTCCTGCAAAGGGCTGAGGCGTTCGACGATGCGGCGGCACAGGGGCGAATCGTCCGCTCCGAAGAACGCCATCGCATCGTCCACGGTCATTTCGAGCACGTCGTAAATCGACTTGTCCCGGTACCTGACTTCGAGAATCTCGTCCCGGAAACGGCGTCCCCCGCACGCTTCGCAGACCAGCTCCACGTCGGCCATGAACTGCATGCCTACCTTGATGACCCCCTCGCCCTGGCACTCTTCGCAGCGGCCTCCGGCCACGTTGAACGAGAAATGCGACGGGTTGAGCCCCGTATGCTGTGCATAGGGCTGGTCGGCGAAGAGGCGCCGGATTTCGTCGTATGCCTTGATGTAGGTCACGGGATTCGACCGGGTGGACTTGCCGATGGGATTCTGGTCGATCATCTCCACCGAGCGCAGCATCCCGATGTCCCCCTCGATTGCGTCGTGGTCGCCCGGCTTGGTCCCCGTGTCGAAGAGCAGACGCCGAAGCGCCGGGTAGAGAATCCCTTTGGCGAGCGACGATTTGCCGCTCCCGCTGACCCCCGTGATGCAGGTCATTACCCCGAGCGGAATTTTCACGTCGATGTTGCGCAGGTTGTTTTCCCGCGCACCCCGCACGGTGATCGCGTTGCTCCACGCCCGGTTCGTCAGGGGCAGGGCGATGCGCCGCCGCCCGGTCAGGTAGTCGGCCGTGAGGGTCTTTCCCTCGGCGAGCAGCCTGGGCAGCGTGCCGCTGAAGACGACCTGACCGCCTTCGTATCCCGCTCCGGGGCCGATATCCACGAGGTAATCCGCCGCGCGGATCACCTCTTCTTCGTGTTCCACGACGATGACCGTGTTGCCCAGGTCGCGCAGTTGGCGCAGCACGCCCACGAGCCGGTCGGTGTCGCGCGGATGCAGTCCGATGCTCGGCTCGTCGAGGATGTAGAGCGATCCCGTGAGGTTGCTGCCCAGCGAGGTCGCCAGGTTGATGCGCTGGCTTTCGCCGCCCGACAGGGTCGAGGAGAGGCGGTCGAGCGTCAGGTAGCCCAGCCCAACATCCGTGAGGTATTGCAGGCGGTTGCGGATTTCGACCAGCACGCGGTCGGCGGTCTGGCGGTCGTGTCCGTCCAGCGCGAGTTCCCGGAAGAATGCGGCCAGCTCGTCCACCGGCATGGCGGTCAGGTCGGCGATGGTCTTGCCGCCAACCCGGACATAGAGCGCCTCTTTCCGCAGCCGCGAACCCCCGCAGTCGGGGCAGACCGTCTTGCCCGTGTACCGGGCCTTCATCACGCGGAACTGGATTTTCCGCCGCTCGCTGTCGATATATTCAAAGAAATCGTCCAGCCCGCTGAAGTATTCGTTGCCCCGCCACAGCAGCAATTTCTGCTCATGCGTGAGGTCGTGGTAGGGGGTGTGGATCGGAAAGCCGAACAGGTGGGCGTTGGCCACCAGCCGCTCCTTCCAGAGCCGCATGGTTTCGCCCCGCCAGCAGGCCACGGCGTCTTCGTAGATGGTCTTGCTCTTGTCGGGGATGACCAGGTCCTCGTCGATGCCGATTACCTTGCCATACCCTTCGCAGCGCGGGCACGCTCCGAGCGGGTTATTGAAGCCGAACAGGTGCTCGGTGGGCGGCTCGAAAAGGATGCCGTCCGCCTCGAAGCGGGAGGAAAATTCTCGGTCGGACGACTCGCCGATGACCCGCAGCACCCCGTTGCCGATGGCGAAAGCCCGGGCGATCGAATCCCGGATGCGGGTCTGGAAATCCTCGTCCCGGGCGATGCGGGCCCGGTCGATGACCACATACAGCTCTCCGGCCGGGGTGTCGGGGCCCACGCGGGGAATGAACTCCTCGATGAGCACCGTTTCGCCGTTTACATAGAGGCGTTGCAATCCGTCCCCGAGCAGTTGCAGCAGGCGGTCGATCACCCCCTGTCCCGGAGCCGGGGAGAGGGGCGCCGCGAGCGTCATGCGCGTACCCTCGCCGAGCGCGAGCACGTATTCGGCGACGTCATCCACGCCGAAGTTGCGTACCTCCGTGCCGCTGACGGGCGAATAGGTGCGTCCGATGCGCGCGAACAGCAGCTTGAGGTAATCGTACAGTTCGGTGGTCGTGCCGACGGTCGAACGGGGATTGCGCGTATTGACCTTCTGTTCGATGGCGATGGCCGGAGCGATGCCCGTGATCAGGTCCACGTCGGGTTTGGTGATCTTGCCCAGGAATTGCCGGGCATAGGCCGAGAGGCTCTCGACATAGCGTCGTTGTCCCTCGGCGAAGATCGTGTCGAAAGCCAGCGTCGATTTGCCCGAGCCCGAAAGACCGGTGACGACCGTGAGGGTATTGTGCGGGATTTCGACCTCGATGTTGCGGAGGTTGTGCACCCGCGCCCCCCTGATATGGATGGATTGTTCTGCCATGTTGCGTTGTTTCATTCGTTCGGCCTCTCGGCCTGAGCACCCTCGACCTGCTGCAATTTGCCGACCAGCGCCTCCGCACGGCTTCGGCGGACGGCCAGACGCATCGTACAGAGGTTGTCGAAGCGCTGTTCGACGATGCGGGGCTGCTCCTCCTTGACGATGCGCATGACGGCATTCATCGCTACGAACGAAAAATGCACGTCGATCATTGTGTCCACCGTCTTTTCGACCGTTTCGCCCGCTTCGATGGCCGCTGCCGCGGCTTCGCGGTAGGCGGCGATCAACCCGGGCACGCCGAGTTTCGTTCCCCCGAAATAGCGAACGACCGCGACCAGCACATCCGTGATCCCGTGCGAGAGAAGTTGGCCCAAGATCGGCTTTCCGGCCGTACCCGGGGGCTCGCCGTCGTCGTTGGAGCGTTGCGCGCCGCCCTCCGGACCCAGGCGCCAGGCGTAACAGTGATGCGTCGCGTCGTAGTAGGTTTTGCGCAGGGCGTCGAGCCGCTCGCGGATCTCCTGTTCCGAGGCGACGGGCCAGGCGAATGCCAGAAAACGACTGCCCCGCTCCCGGACGGTCGCTTCGGATGCGGCGGCCAGCGTGCGATAACTGTCCTGATCCATGCCCTGCGGCTACTGTACTTTCCGGAACATGCGGCTCCAGCGGATGTTCGACGGGAACGATTTTTCCTTGTCGAGCGAGAGCCAGACGAACGACGCCTTGCCCACGATGTGATCCTCCGGCACAAAGCCCCAGAACCGCGAGTCGGCCGAGTTGTGGCGGTTGTCCCCCATCATCCAGTAGTAATCCATTGCAAAGGTGTACTCCTCGGCCGGCTGGCCGTTGATGTAGATCACACCGTCGCGCTCTTCGAGCGTGTTGCCCTCGTAAACCTCGATGATGCGGCGGTACAGCGGCAGGTTCTCCTCGGTGAGCCGCACGGTGGCGCCCTTGCGGGGAATCCATATCGGGCCGTAGTTGTCCGCGTTCCAAGGATAGGAATAGCTTTGCGGGAACACCTCGAAATCGGGGGATGTCCTGATCTCCCGCTGTACCGAAATCACGTTTTTCAGCTTGCGGAGCTCTTCGGCCGCCTGGTCCGTGATGAACATTTTATACACCGAACCGTTCCCGCCGTAATCGGTGACGCCCAGCCGTTCGAGCGCATAGGAGGTAAGAGGCGCCGAGGTCTGCACGATATGGGAGAGCTGTTTACCCGGAACGGGCTCCTGAGGAAGTCCGTTCACATAGACGTCAGCCGATACGATCCGGAGCGTGTCGCCCGGCAGGGCCACGCAGCGTTTGATGTAGTTTTCGCGTTTGTCCACCGGCCGCGTAACGACCTCGTGTTCCGCGAACAGGCGCCGCCGGCCCTCCTCGCGGCCGAAAGCCTGTTGGTATCGGCGCAGCACGTCGTAATAGGTAACGTCCTGCATGTCGAGCAGCACCGTGTCGCCCGCCGGGAAGTTGAAGACCACCACGTCGTTGCGTTTCACGGGACCCAGTCCCCTGAGCCGGTGGTAGGGCCATTTCACGATTTCGGAGAACGATTTCCGGGTCTGCGAAAACGGCATGGTGTGATGCACGAACGGGAACGAAACGGGCGTGTTGGGCATCTGGGGGCCGTAAGCCACCTTGCTCACGTAGAGGTAGTCCCCGATAAGCAGCGACTTCTCCATCGAGGACGAGGGGATCACGTACATCTGGAACAGGAAGATATGCACGAGCGTAGCCACGACCGTGGCGAAGACGATCGCATTGATCCATTCGTAAAAGGCCTTGTAGGTGCGGCTTCGGCGGCACATCTCGGCGTTGCGGCGCCAGATGAAACGGTAGAAATAGCCCGAAATGTAGAGGTCGTAGATGACGGGCAGGCCGAGCAGCATCCACAGGTTGCCCGTCCATACGACGAACCACAGCGTGTAGAGAATCGCAGCCAGCGTGAAGCCGACCCATTTATTGCGGAAGAACGCTTTGATCTTATTCATTGGTATCCGGTTTTATTCGAGCAGGTCGTCCATCGTATAGACGCCCCGTTTGCCGCACAGGAACTCGGCTGCAAGAACTGCACCCAGCGCAAGTGCGCGGCGGTTTTTAATCGTATGCGTGAGGGCGAGGGATTCGTCCGCAGCGTCGTAGGCGACCGTGTGGATGCCGGGAATCTCCCCCTCGCGAACGGAGGTGATGCCGATGAGCGTCGGATCGTCGGAGGTACCTTTCGTCCAGCTGCGCCAGCGCCCCGCGGAGGCTTCCGCCATCCCTTCGGCCAATGTGATGGCCGTGCCGCTCGGCGCGTCTTTCTTATGGATGTGGTGCGTTTCGATGATCGAGGCGCCGAATTCCGTGCGGGCCATCATTGCGGCCAGACGGCGGTTGAAGCGGAACATCAGATTGACGCCCAGACAGAAGTTCGATGCGTAGAAGAGCGCTCCGCCCTGCTCGCGGCAGAGCCGTTCGGCTTCGGGAAGCCGGTCGTTCCAGCCGGTGGTGCCGCATACGACGGGCGTACCTGCGCCGATGCAGCGTGCGACGTTGTCGAAAGCCGTGGCCGGTGTGGTGAATTCCAGCGCCACGTCCGCACTCCGCAGATGAGCTTCGTCCAGGTCGCTGGTATTCTGCTCATCGACCCGCAGCGTGATTTCGTGGCCGCGTTCCTGCAGGATCCGTTCGATCTGGCGTCCCATTTTTCCGTATCCGATAATCGCTGCTCTCATTTTCGCGTCGTTTGATTCATGCAAAGATAGCGATTCGCAGCGAAAATAAAAAATTGTGCAAATATCGCCGGTGAAATGTTTGGGTTTGAAAATAAATCATTATCTTTATCTGCTCAATTCGGCATAAACTATAGGATAAACACAGAAAATAACGATAAAATGTAATTCTATGGAATCCAAACAACCTCAAATGCGTACCGAAAGCGACCTGCTCGGAAGTGTCGAGGTGCCTTGCGACGTGCTCTACGGCGTCCAGACGCTTCGCGGAATCGAAAATTTCCCCATCAGCAAATTTCACCTGAACGAATATCCCCTCTTCATCTGGGGTCTGGCCGTGACCAAGCTGGGCGCCGCCGAGGCCAACCACGCCGAGGGGCTGCTCACCGACGAGTTGTACGAGGCCATTGCCCGTGCATGCCGTGAAATCATGGACGGTCAGCACCACGAGTTTTTCCCGGTGGATATGATCCAGGGGGGTGCCGGCACGACCACCAACATGAACGCCAACGAGGTGATCGCCAACCGTGCGCTCGAAATCATGGGCCATGCGCACGGCGAATACCAGTACTGCTCGCCCAACGATCATGTCAATTGCTCGCAATCGACCAACGACGCCTACCCCACGGCCATCCACTTGGGCATGTACGCCACCCACCTCAAGCTCGTCCGCCATTACGAAGAGCTTATCGATGCGTTCCAGCGCAAGGGCGACCAGTTCACCGATATTCTCAAGATGGGCCGCACGCAGTTGGAGGACGCCGTACCGATGACGCTCGGTCAGACGTTCCACGGTTTTGCCAGCATCCTGCGTAATGAAGTCCGCAACCTCAACCTGGCAGCCGAGGAGTTCCTGACCATCAATATGGGCGCTACGGCCATCGGGACGGGAATCTGTGCGGAACCGGGATATGCCGAGGCCTGCACGGCGGCCATCGCCCGCATTACCGGCTGGGATATCCGCCTGTCCGACGATCTGGTGGGCGCCACTTCCGACACCTCCTGCCTGGTCGGTTACGCATCGGCCATGAAACGGGTCGCCGTAAAGATGAACAAGATCTGCAACGACCTCCGTCTGCTGGCGTCGGGACCCCGCTGCGGCCTGTTCGAGATCAACCTGCCGCCCCGTCAGCCGGGGTCGTCGATCATGCCGGGCAAGGTCAATCCCGTGATCCCCGAGGTGATGAACCAGATCGCCTACAAGGTGATCGGCAACGAGCTGTGCGTGACCATGAGCGGCGAGGCCGCCCAGATGGAGCTGAACGCCATGGAGCCCGTGATGGCCCAGTGCGATTTCGAGTCCGCCGAGCTGCTGATGAACGGATTCGACACGTTGCGCATCCGCTGCGTGGAGGGAATCACCGCCAACGAGGAGCATTGCCGCCAATACGTGCGCAACAGCATCGGCGTGGTGACGGCCCTCAATCCGGTGATCGGCTATAAGAATTCGACCAAGATCGCTAAAGAGGCGCTCCAGACCGGCCGCGGTGTGTACGAGCTGGTGCTCGAGCACGGCATTCTCTCGAAAGAGGAGCTCGATACGATTCTCAAACCCGAGAACATGATCCGTCCCGTGAAATTGGATATCAAGCCCCGCAGGTAGCACGTGTGATCGCTTCACGAAAAACCCGGACTTCATAACTGAGGTCCGGGTTTTCCATGAGCAGGAGAGGCCGCTGCGTCATTCGGCGGTCTTTTTCGCGGAATTCGTCCGAGGTCCGCAATCCGTGGGGACTTGTCCTGTGGGCCGTTCCTGCGGATGCGGACATAAGGCGTCGGGTGCGGAGTGCGGTTTCCGGGAACCTGCGGCAGCTGTGCTGTCCGACCGCGGTATGTGCCGGTCGTTGTCGCTCGGTCCGGGAGGGGGTGCCGGCATGGTATTTTTTCCTATCTTTGTCCCATAAGGAGTGGCTTATGCGATATTTTATGGAAATGCGCTATCACGGCGCAGCCTACTGCGGATGGCAACGGCAACCCGACCAGCCGTCGGTGCAGCAAACGCTCGAACAGGCGCTTGCCACGCTGCTGCGGGAACCCGTTTGCGTAACGGGGGCCGGACGTACGGACACGGGTGTGAATGCCTCCTACTACGTGGCGCATTTCGACAGCCCCTCGCCGCTCGCCGACCCGTGCCGCATGGTTTACAAGCTGAATTTCATCCTGCCCGCCGATATTGCCGTGATGGGCATAACGCCTGTCGGAGCAGAGGCGCATGCCCGCTTCGACGCCTGCGAGCGGGAATACCGCTATTATATCGAACCGGCCAAGAATCCTTTTACGCGGGCCCTTACCTGGCAGTATTTCGTACCGCTGGACCTCGAGCGGATGAACCTCGCCGCCGCCCTGCTGCCCGGGTTCGATGACTTTACCTCTTTCGCCAAGCTCAATTCCAACAACAAAACCAATATTTGCCGTGTGCACAGTGCCGCATGGTGCCGACGGGACGACGGCGTACTCCTTTTCTCGATACGTGCCGACCGTTTCCTGCGCAACATGGTGCGCTCCATCGTCGGTACGCTGGTCGATGTGGGACGCGGACGCTATACGGTCGGGCAGTTCCGCGATATCGTCGCCAGCCGCGACCTGAGCCGGTCGAGTGCCGGCGCCCCGGCACAGGGTTTGTTCCTGAGCGATGTGGTTTATCCGCCCGGCGTATTCCGGCGCGGGGGCGGCAGCGGATTGTTTGACGGAAACGAAAAAAGCGGAATGCGATGGGACAAATAATCTATTGGATCGGGGCTATCCTGTCCATCTGGTGCATCATCGACCTGTTCACGGCCAAACGGCTTGCGCTGCCCTGGAAATTGCTGCTCGCCGTGCTGATCTTCTTCAGCAGTTGGGTCGGGTTGCTGCTCTACTATTTCTTCCTGCGCGATTTGCTCCGGTGATTCCGGCGGAAACCCCGTCCTGTCCGTCGGTTTGCGATAACCCGACGTCTGCGACCGGATGGTTATAGCAGAATAAGGGAGTGCGCTGCATGACTGCAGCGCACTCCCTTATTCGTCTTTTTTCGTCGTGTCCGCCAAGCCGAAAGTTCCCGCACTCCGTACTGCGGCTGTTCCGAGCGGAAAAATTCGGACTTTGTCTGTTCCCTGCCGGGGCCGGTTTCGGTCCCCGACTGTTCCGATCAAATATGCACCGCCTGTCCCAGCGCGGCTTCGGCAGCTTCCATAAGCCCCTCGTTCATCGTGGGATGGGCGTGGATCGTGCGGGCGATCGCATGTGCCGTCGCACCGAGCGATTTGGCGAGGGTCGGCTCGGCGATCATTTCGGTCACGTTCGCGCCGACCAGGTGTGCGCCGATGAGCCTGTCCTGCTCGTCGAACAGCAGCTTGACAAAGCCGTCGCGGTCGCCGGCGGCCGTTGCTTTGCCCGAGGCGGTGAAGGGAAAGCGGCCGACCTTGTACTCGATTCCCTGCTCCCGGGCCCGTTGTTCGGTCATGCCGACCGAGGCCACTTCGGGGGTGGTGAAGATGCAGGAGGGGACGGTCGTGTAGTCCACCGGTGCGGGATCGAGTCCGCAGATGGCCTCGACACAGCAGATGGCCTCGGTCGAAGCGACGTGGGCGAGCGCCGGGGTCGGTATGATGTCGCCGATGGCATAGACGCCCGGCGCCGAGGTGCGGTAAAACGGATCGACGACCACCTTGCCGCGATCGGTTTTCACGCCCGCCTCCTCGAGACCCATGTTTTCGATGTTCGACTGGATGCCGACGGCCGAAAGCACCACTTCCGCCGTGAGGGTTTCGAGGCCCTTGCGGGTTTCGACCTCCACGCGGCAGGTGTCGTCCTCCGCGACCGTAACGGACTTGACCGTGGCGGAGGTGAGCACCGTCGTCCGCAGCTTGCGGAAGGCGCGTTCCATCGTCTTGGCGACCTCTTCGTCCTCGAGCGGCATGATCTGGGGCATGTACTCGACCAGCGTGACCTGCACCCCGAGCGAGGCGTAGAGGCAGGCAAACTCGCTGCCGATGGCGCCCGATCCGACGACGATCATCCGTGCCGGCAGGCGGTCGAGCAGCAGCGCCTCTTTCGAGGAGATCACGTGTTGTCCGTCGATAGGCATGAAAGGCATTTCCCGCGGACGTGCGCCGGTGGCGAGGATGATGTGGTCGGCCTCGTATTTCGTTCCGCCCACGTCGATGCGCCCCTCGCCCTCGAGCCGTGCGAAGCCGGGGATCACCTCCACGTTGTTCTTCTTGAGCAGAAACTGCACCCCTTTCTGCATGGTTTCGGCCACCGTGCGCGAGCGGGCCACGATCTTGGCCATGTCGGGTTTCACTTCGCCCGTCAGGTCGAGTCCGTACTGAGCCGCCGACTTGCAGTAGTGATAAACCTGTGCGCTCTTGAGCAGCGCTTTGGTGGGGATGCAGCCCCAGTTGAGGCATACGCCGCCCGCTTCGGCGCGTTCGACGACGGCGACTTTGCGGCCGAGCTGCGCGGCCCTGATTGCGGCAACGTACCCTCCGGGGCCGCTGCCGATGACAAGGATGTCGTATTTCATCTTCTCTTTCTGAGTTTATTTGACCACTCTGAGGATTTCGCCGTTGTCGGCGGCCACGGCCCGCTTCCACTTTTCGTTATACCCGGGGAATTCGATCCCGTCGGGGATGTCGCAACCGTTGCCGTTGTCGCGGAACGTGCCGTCGGCGTTCTGGCTTTTGACGTTCCCGTCGATGTATTTCACGAGCAGGTATTGGTCGAGCGCCTGCCAGTTGCGGAACATTTTCTGGGCATTGCTCACCGAGAAGTCGTTGAGCAGCCGCGTGCGTTCCGCACCCGTGAGCTTTTCGGCCTTGCGGGTGACATCGGGTATGAGGGCCAGGCAGGCGTTTTCCCACCGGTCGGCGCGGTCGCGGATTTCGGCCGAAATCCGGTCGTAGCGCAGGTAGGCGAAGTTGGCCACCCGGTTGAAGAGCCAGAATGCCGAGGTGGGCGAATAACGGAGCATGGAGCCGTTGTCCTCGCGGAAACATTCGGGTACGGCGGTTACCGAGCAGAAGATCGGCGTGAGACACGAGGTGGCCGCATCATCCACGCCGAACCAGAGGATGCCGAGGTCGGCCGACACGTCGGGCCGGGCCTGCGCCACGAACCAGAAACCGGTCTGCTGAGTCGCAGTGGCCCGTTCGTTGAGGTAGGTTTCGCCGTCCACTTCAAACTCCATCGGCCGCCAGCGATAGGGACAGTTGTGGCCGCCGGCTCCCAGGTCTTTGGTCATATCCATCGGAGTGCCCTCGTAGTGGTCGCGCATGGCGTCGAAAAGCGTCTTGGGCGAAATTTTCGTGCGCGGTTTGACCCACAGGGGCATACGGTTCTCCTTGTTGTAACCCATCGCGTAGTCGGTATAACGGTCCATGTCGTCCGCTACCGTGCGGAAGAACGACCATACGCGTGCCTCGCAGCCGCGCAGTGCGCCGAAATCGGCCGGCGCATAGGCATCGCAAAAACTGAAATCCGAATCCGGGCCCTCGTAAAGCCCCGCTTCGCGTGCGAAGGAGATTACGTCCGGAGCGTAGAGGCAGTTCTCGGGATCATCGAGCGGAAAGGTGGTGATGCGCGACTGGTTGGCATGGCCCGAAACATATCCGTCGGGAATACGGCGTGCCACCCAGACGATGCCTTTGCGGATGTTGTTGCCCTGCCCGTCCAGTTGGCACCCCTTGCCGACGAGTTCCATGATCCACGCCTCGTTCCGGTCGGCGATCGAGAAGGATTCGCCGCTGGAGGCGTAGCCGTAGGTGTTGGCCAGGTCGGCGATCATGCGGATCGCTTCGCGGGCCGTGCGGGCGCGTTGCAGGGTGATGTAGATGAGCGAGCCGTAATCGATCCGGCCTGTCGAGTCTTCGAGGATCGGAAGCCCACCGAAGGTGGTTTCGGCGATGATGAGCGAATGTTCGTTCATGTTACCCACGGTCTCGAAGGTCTCGGCCGCCTGCGGGATTTCGCAGAGGTAGCGCCCCGTGTCCCATTCGTAAACCGGCATCATCGTGCCGGGCTTGTATGTGCCCGCGCGGTGCTTGTAGAGCGCCCCGTAGAGGGCGTGCGAGTCGGCGGCATAGGTGACCATGATCGATCCGTCGGTTGATGCGCCGCGCGTAACGATGAAGTTGGTGCAGGCCGAAGCCGCGTCGCAGATGATGCAGGCGGACAGGGCCAGAGCAAGGTTTCGTAGGGTCTTTTTCATAAAGTGTGTCGTCCGGCTTGGAATTTTGCTAACAAATATAGATAAATTTATGTAAATTTACCGTCCTAAACAGAAAATTCCCATGTCGATCGAAAGTCAACTGTCGCTCGTGCGACGATCGCTGCCCCCGCAGGTCGAGCTGGTCGCCGTTTCCAAGACCCATCCCGCGTCGGCCGTCGAGCAGGCCTACCGCGCCGGTCAGCGCATCTTCGGCGAGAGCCGTCCCCAGGAGATGGCCGCCAAATACGAGGCGCTGCCCCGGGATATCGCCTGGCACATGATCGGGCACCTCCAGACCAACAAGGTGCGTATGATCGCCCCTTTCGTCGCGCTGATCCATTCGCTCGACAGCGCGCGCCTGGCCGAGACGATTCACAGGGAGGCCGTGCGTTGCGGTCGCACGATCGACGCGCTGCTCGAAATCCATGTCGCCGACGAGCAGACCAAGTCGGGCTGGGCATGGGACGAGTTGCTCGCCTATGTCCGCAGCGGCGCTTTCGGGGCGCTGACAGGCGTGCGGGTGCGCGGGGTGATGGGCATTGCGACCAATACCGATGACGAGGAGGTGATTCGCCGCGACTTCATGGCGCTCCGCCGTTACAAGGAGATGCTGGCGGAGTTCTTCGGCCCGGAGTTCGATATCCTCTCGATCGGGATGTCGCACGACTACCCCATTGCGGTGGAATGCGGTGCGACGATGGTGCGCGTGGGGTCGCTTATCTTCGGCGAACGCGATTATTCCGTCCGATAACATCCCGGGTTATGAAAGTAGGATTCATCGGATTCGGTAATATGGCCCGTGCGCTGGCCGAAGGGTTTGTCCGCAGCGGGGCCCTGCAGCCCGCTTCGATCGGGGCCTGTGCCCGCGATTGGGAAAAGCTGAATGCTTATGCCTCCTCTGCGGGCTATTGCGCTTTCCGGGATGCGGCGGCACTCGCGGCGTTCGCCGAGCTGGTGATCGTCGCCGTCAAGCCGCACCAGGTCGAGGAGGCGTTGGCGCCTGTGCGGGGACTGTTGTCGGGGAAAGCGGTCGTCTCGGTCGTGGCGGGGTACGACTTTGTTCGCTACGAACAAATCCTCTTGCCGGGAACGCACCATTTGAGCACGGTGCCCAATACCCCCGTGTCGATCGGCGAAGGGGTCGTGATCTGCGAACGCCGGCACAGCCTTTCGGCGGATGAGTGGCGCATCGTGTCGGAGCTCTTCTCCTGCGTCGGGCAGGTGTTCCGGGTCGAGACGGCTTTGCTGGGCGTCGCCGGGACGGTGTGCGGGTGCGGCCCGGCTTTCGTCTTTCTCTTCATGGAGGCCCTTGCGGATGCCGCCGTCAAGCACGGAATCGCCCGTGCCGACGCTTACCGCATGGTGGCCCAGACGGTAGCCGGAGCCGGTAAGCTGCAGTTGGCGACGGGCCTGCATCCCGGCGTGCTCAAGGATGCCGTCTGCTCGCCGGGCGGTACGACCATCCGGGGCGTGGCGGAGTTGGAGCGCAAAGGTTTGCGGGGCGCGGTGATCGATGCGGTGGATGCCATCGAAGGGCGGGATTGATACCGGCAAAGGCTGAACACGCCGCAATGCAGCGGGCAGCCGCATTGCTCGGGTAACGTACTGCCTGCCGTTTTCCGGCGGCAGATGTGGTTGGATAAAAGATAAAGCGGACGCTTCCTGCGAAGCGTCCGCTTTGTTTGGAATATCGCCGCTTCAGCGGACCCGCAGCGTGCGCCCGATGCGCAGGGTCGTCTTGGAGGTGATGCCGTTGAGCGAGCAGAGTTTCGAGACGGTCGTGCCGTAACGTTGTGCAATGGCGCCGAGCGTATCCCCGGAGCGGATTTTGTGATAGGCCATCGCCGCTTTTTCGGCTGCGGCTTTCTGATCCTCCTCCGCCAGCGAGATTTCATCCTCGAAATCCTGGGCCATGTTGGAACGGATATCGAAAAACGATTTTTTCAGCAGGAAGGTCTGCCGTCGCAGGTTGCCGCTCTCGAAGTCGATCAGCCGCTCGGGGTCGAACGTCTGGCCGCAATAGCGGGTCTCGAAATGGAGATGTGGGCCCGTGCTGCGGCCCGTCGAGCCGCAGAACCCGATGATCTGCCCCGCCTCGACCCAGTCGCCCGACTGCACGAGCCGCTCGGAAAGGTGCCCCGAGAAGGTTTCCAGCCCGTTGTCGTGACGGATCACCACCAGGTTTCCGTAGCCTCCGCGGTTGTATTGCGAGATGCGCACCCGTCCGTTGAATACGGCGTAAACCGGTTCGCCCATCTTGAGCGGAATGTCCACTCCCTGATGTTGCCTGCGGCGGCGCGGCCCGTATTTCGAGCGCAGTTTGCCCTTGCCCGGATAGTGGTAGCATTTGAGCGAATCGACCAGGTCGATGGCCACCGATGCGGGCAGCGATGCGAGCGTGACGTCCCGGTAGGGAAAGAGCGTCGTGGTGTCCCAGTACTGGACATACACGGCGCTGTCCTTCACATACTGGCGGTCGCGCATGTACTTCCAGGTATTGTCGTTGTAGATGACGATTTTCACGGCGTCGTTCATCGTGGGCAGCGTATCGAGCGGCAGCACGCCGTTGGTGTCGGCGACCGATTCGACGGGCTCCGTTTTCACGGGAACGACCGTCGCGGTTTCGGCCTGCCGTTTTTCGATCATCTCGACCTCCTGCTGCATCTCTTCGAGCAGCTCCCTCACGCGGTTGATGTTCTGGGCCGCCGCAGTCGCGGAAACTCCGGCCGCCAGCATCAGGGCGATCATGTGTCGTAACTTCATGGATTGTCGTTTAAGCGTTGTTTTTCAGTAATTCCTCGGCGGTTTCCAGTGCCCGGTAAAACTCCTCGCCGAACCGTCGGACGATCGCTTCGCGCAGTGCCTTGTAAACCGGGATTCCGAGCCGCTGCCCGCGTATGCGGGCCGGCTCGCATACCGACCATCGGTGGTAGTTGAGCCCGACGGTTCCGTTTGCGAACCGGGCCACCCGGATGGGATAGAGGTGGCAGGAAACGGGTTTGCGCAATTGCGTGCGCCCTTCGAGCCAGGCCTTTTCGATGGCGCAGAGCGTCACCCCGCCTTCGCGCCGGTAGTAGGCGCACTCGGCCTCCCCCACCAGCGGCGTGGTCAGGTCGCCGTCTTGGTCATGGACGGCGAAACCCTGCGCTTCGACGGCGGCGATGCCCTCGGCCGTCATGTAGGGTTTGAACGAGGGGTATTCGCGCCGGAGTTCGGCGGCCTCCGCCTCTTCGAGCGGAGCCCCCGCGTTGCCCTCGACGCAGCAGATGCCCCGGCAGCGGCCCAGGTCGCAGGCGAAACATTCGCGCAGCAGGTCGGTGCTGACGATTTTGCCGTCGATCTCGATCATCTGCGCGGAGTGTAGGTGTCCTCGATGATGCGGTCGTACAGCTCCCCTATGGACATCCCCATCGCCCGTACCTGTTTGGGCACGATGCTCCCTGCACTCATGCCGGGAATGGAGTTGATCTCGATCAGGCAGGGATCGCCTTCGGGCGGCAGGATGAAATCCACGCGTACCACGCCCCGGCAGCGGCAGGCCCGGTAAGCGGCGAGCGTCAGGCGGTGAAGCTTGCGGAGCGCTTCGTCCGGAATGTCCGCCGGGGTGATCTCATCGGAGCATCCGGCGGTGTATTTGGCTTCGTAATCGAAAAAGTCGTGTTTGGAAACGATCTCGGTAACGGGGAACAGGTACTCTCTGCCGCAGGCGACGAGCACCCCGCAACCGATTTCGCGCCCTTCGACGCAGGATTCGATGAGCACCTCGTCGCTTTCCGTGCGGGCGTCCGCGATTGCGCGGGGCAGTTGGTCGCAGGCGGTGACTTTCGTTACGCCGAAGGAACTGCCGCTCGCGTTGGGTTTCACGAACAGGGGCAGTCCGAGGCGGCGCACGACTTCGCCCGGGTCGGCCGTCTTCCCCGCCGCCAGGAAGAGGTCGGGAGCCATCCGAATCCCCGTTCCCGCAAGGGTGCGCTTGGTGGTGATCTTATCGAAAGTGAGCACCGAGGAGGTCATCGGACAGGAGGAGTACGAGACCCCCATCATGTCGAGGTAGCCTTGCAACCGGCCGTTTTCGCCGGGCGTGCCGTGAATGAGGATCAGGGCGTAGTCGAACAGCGTTTTTTCACCCGCGACGGTGATCGAGAAGTCGTTTTTATCGACCTGCCACCGACGGCCGTCGGGCCCCGTGTAGTGCCAGTCGCGGTGGTGCAGGTCGATCAGTTTTACTTCGTATTTCTGCGGATCGAGCGCCTCGGCGACCTGTGCGGCGCTCTGGAGGGCGATTTCCCGCTCGGAGGAGTCCCCGCCTGCCAGCAGGGCGATATGCAAAGGTTCCATGCGGATCAGGGGTTGTAGATGTCTTTGTAGCGGTATTCCAGAATCTCCTGCACCATGCCTGCGAACTGACGTGCCTCGCAATGGCCCGGGGCGATGGCCAGGGCCCGGTTGAAGTCGTTGAGCGCGTCTCCCCAGGCGTTGAGCCGGTAATGCCATTTGCCCCGCTCGACGTAGAGCCCGGCATCTTCGGGATGCGCTTCGATCAGGGCGGTGAGGGTGGACAGTCGGTGAGCCGGGGTCCAGAGCCCTTTTTCACGGATGTAGCGTTCGACGGCGGGTGCTACCATGTCGGCGACGGACTCCCCTCTTTCGATCCGCTCGCGGATGTCGGTCGAGGAGAAGTCTTGCAGCGGCGCGTCGGCGAGCCAGGTGACCCGGTCGGCATAGAGCCCCGGCCCGAACCCGCGGCGCGGATAGACCAGAATCGGGTAGCGCTCGAGGATTTGGGTGTACTCTTTCCATTGCGAAAGCTGCGGCAGGAGGTCGGCCCCCATCAGGATCGAGAACCGCATCTGTGCGCCGTACTCGGCCGTCAGGTGGCGGAGCGTATGGATGGTATAGGAGGGCTTTTCGAGCAGGAATTCGATCACCGACGGACGGATGCGGTCGGGAAACGCCGTGGCTTTGCAGGCCGCTTCGGCCATTTCAAAGCGTTCCGTTTCCGGGGCGAGGTCGGCGGCCGGTTTGAGCGGATTCCGGGGGGAGACCACCAGCACGACCTCATCGCCGAGCCCCTGTCGCAAAACATATTCGGCAAGCGCGGTGTGGCCTTTGTGAATCGGATTGAAAGAGCCGAAATAGAGAATGACGTGTTTCATTTCAGAGCGTCGTTTAGGAATTGGCGGAGGATGCCCGAAACCTCTTCGACGGCAGTGCCGAGGTCGTCGTTGATGACCACGCGGTCGAATTCGGAGGCTTTCGTCAGCTCGAACTCCGCTTTGGCGACCCGCCGGTCGATCACCTCCGGCGCGTCGGTGTCCCGGCTCACGAGCCGTTGGCGCAGCACCTCGATCGAAGGGGGCATGACGAAAATCGCGCAGGCGTCGTTCCCGAAGATGCGCTTGAGGTTCAGTCCCCCTATCACATCGACGTCGAACACGATCACGTTGCCTTTGGCCCAGATGCGTTCGACCTCGCTGCGCAGCGTGCCGTAGCAGGTGCCTTCGTAAACCTCCTCCCACTCGACGAAACGGTCTTCGCGCACAGCCTGCCGGAACGCTTCGGGCGAGAGGAAGAAATAATCGATGCCGTCGCGCTCGGCGCCCCGGGGAGCGCGGCTGGTGGCCGAAACGGAGAATTCAAACTGCGGGAAGCGGCTGAGCAGCTCCCGGACGATGGTGGTTTTGCCCGATCCGCTCGGGGCGGAGAAGATGACCAGTTTACCCATATTATAATAGGTTAAGCACCTGCTCCTTGATTTTCTCCAGTTCGTCCTTCATGCGAACTACGAGAATCTGGATGTTCGATTCGTTGGCTTTCGAGCCCATCGTGTTGATTTCGCGCCCCATCTCTTGGGCGATGAAGCCCAGCTTGCGGCCGGCGGCCTGTTCGGTTTCGGCCACTTCGCGGAAATAGCGGCAATGGTTCGCAAGGCGCACCTTCTCTTCGGTGATGTCGAGTTTTTCGAGGTAGAAAATCATCTCCTGCTCCAGCCGGTTTTCATCCGCCTGGACAGGCAGCTTGGCCAGATTCTCGAGGATGCGGGCCCGGATGGTTTCGGTTCGCGCCTTTTCAAAGGGCGTCACCTCGTCTTTCAGGGTTTCGATCCGGTCCACGCGGCGCAGCAGGTCGGCGATGAGCGTGGCCCCCTCCTGCGTGCGGAATGCGTCGAGCCGTGTGACGGCCTCCTGTGCGGCCTGCATCAGCGCCGCATGTTCCTCCCGGGGAAGAACGCCCGCGTCGGTGGCGACCACGTCGGGCAGACGCAGGATCGAGGTCAGCAGTGCGGCGTCCACCTGTTCCGATGCGGCGACTCCCATTTGACGGCATACCCCGTTCAGGTGACGGAAATGGGCTTCCAGCGCGGCGTCGTTGATGACGGCTGCCGTTTCGGCGGCTGTCGTTTCGACAGCCACGAGCAGATCGACCTTGCCCCGCTCCACCGCTTTGGACACCAGGCCGCGCAGCTCGAATTCCGCCTGGCGGTAGGCCGCCGGCATGCGTACCGAGAGGTCGAGCTGCCTGGAGTTGAGCGACCGGATTTCGACGGTGATTTTCTTGTGCGGCAGCGTGGCTTCGGCTTTCCCGAAGCCGGTCATGGATTTTATCATGGCGCGTGAATGGACGATTTGTGTCCCGCAAAAATAATAAAAACAAATCAAAAAGCGGCTGTTTCGACCCTTCCGCGACAAATTATTTGGCATCCGTGAAATTTATTTGTCCGGAATTGTTGAAATGATTAAATTTATAGCTATATTTGTGTTAAAATATTAACAGATAACACCAAAATCCAATTAAATCATATCAGACTGTTATGAAAAAACACAATTTCAACGCCGGACCCTCCATTCTTCCGCAGGAGGTGATTGAAAACGCCGCCAAGGCCGTGCTCGACTTCAACGGATCGGGGCTCTCGCTGCTCTCGATTTCGCACCGCACCAAAGATTTCGACGCCGTGATGGACCAGGCTATCGGCCTTTTCCACGAGCTGCTCGACATTCCCGAGAACTACAAGATCATCTTCCTGGGCGGCGGCGCCAGCACCCAGTTCTTCGAGGTGCCCGCCAACTTCCTGAACACGAAGGCCGGTTACGTCAATACGGGCGTATGGTCGAAGAAGGCCATCAAGGAGGCCAAGCGTTACGGCCAGGTCGAGGTGCTCGCCACCTCCGAGGATAAGAACTTCACCTATATTCCGAAGGGCTTCACCATCCCGACTGATCTGGATTACCTCCACATCACCACCAACAATACGATCTACGGTACCGAGTACCATGAGGACATCGACTCCCCCGTGCCCGTGATCGCCGACATGAGCTCCGATATCCTGAGCCGTCCGATCGACGTAAAGAAATATGCCATGATCTATGGCGGCGCCCAGAAGAACCTGGCCCCCGCCGGCGTGACGTTCGCCATCATCCGCGAGGACATGCTCGACAAGATCGTGCGCGACCTGCCCACGATGGTCAATTACAAGACCCACACCGAGAACAACTCGATGTTCAACACGCCTCCCGTATTCCCGATCTATGTGCTGGCCGAAACGCTCAAATGGGCCAAGAACCTCGGCGGCGTGAAGGAGCTCTACCGTCGCAACGTGGAGAAGGCTACCCTGCTCTACGACGAGATCGACCGCAACCCGCTCTTCCGCGGAACGACCGCCAAGGAGGACCGTTCGCTCATGAACATCTGCTTCGTGATGAGCGAGGGCAACGAGGGCCTCGCCGACGCATTCATGGAGTTCGCCAAGTCCAAGGGCATGGTGGGCCTCAAGGGGCACCGTCTGGTGGGCGGCTTCCGCGCATCGTGCTACAACGCACTTCCCAAGGAGAGCGTCGAAGCGCTTGTCGCCTGCATGCAGGAGTTCGAGAAAATGCACAAATAAATAACTCAGTCGCCATGCTGCCCGCCCGGTCCTGAGGACGGGCGGGCGGTATGGTTTGATGATTTGAAACCGAACCTTTAAAAATACCTGAGATGAAAGTATTGGTTGCGACCGAAAAACCCTTTGCCAAAAAGGCGGTCGATGGAATCAGAACGATTGTGGAGCAGGCCGGATACGAGCTGGCGCTGCTGGAGAAATATACGGACAAGGCTCAACTGCTCGGCGCTGTCGCCGATGCGGACGCGCTCATCATCCGCAGCGACAAGGTGACCGCCGAGGTGCTCGAGGCCGCGAAACAGCTTAAAATCGTGGTACGCGCAGGCGCAGGTTACGACAACGTCGATCTGGCTGCAGCAACGACCAAGAACGTAGTGGTGATGAACACTCCCGGCCAGAACTCCAATGCCGTGGCAGAACTGGCGCTCGGACTGATGATCTTCATGGCCCGCAACAAATATACGCCCGGCACGGGTACGGAGCTCCAGGGCAAGACCCTGGCCATCCATGCCTACGGCAACGTGGGCAAGCTCGTCGGCCGTAAGGGCAAGGCCCTCGGCATGAACGTCATCGCCTATGATCCCTTCATCACCGACGCGGCCGTGTTCGAGGCCGACGGCGTGAAGAAGGTCGATTCGGTCGAGGAGCTCTATGCGAAAGCCGACTACCTCTCGCTGCATATTCCCGCAACGGCCGAGACCCGCAATTCGATCGGTTACAAGCTGCTCATGTCGATGCCCAAAGGCGCTACCCTGGTGAACACCGCCCGCAAGGAGGTGATCGACGAGGCCGGTCTGCTCAAGGCGCTCACCGAGCGTGAGGACCTCAAGTACGTCACCGACATCGCCGCCGAGACGCAGGAGACGCTCAACGAGCAGCTCGGCAAGCGGGTCTTCGCAACGCCCAAAAAGATGGGTGCCGAGACCGCCGAGGCCAACATCAACGCCGGCCTGGCTGCCGCCAACCAGATCGTCGATTTCCTGAAAAACGGCAACCGCCGCTTCCAGGTCAATAAATAGGAATCAACCGAAAAGAACCGAATCATGGTAAGAATCAAGCCATTCCAGGGCGTGCGCCCTCCGAAGGAGCTGGCCTCCGAGGTGGCCTCGCGTCCTTACGACGTGCTGAACTCCGCCGAGGCGAAAGCCGAAGCTACCGAGCGTTCGCTGCTGCACATCATCAAACCGGAAATCGACTTCGATCCCATCATCGACGAGCATGATCCGCGCGTTTACGACAAGGCCGTCGAAAACTTCAACAAGTTCCTCGAGAAAGGCTGGCTGCGTCAGGATCCCGAAGCGTATTACTATATCTATGCGCAGACGATGAACGGCCGTACCCAGTACGGACTGGCCATGTGCTGCCATTTCGAGGACTACCTTTCGGGTGCGATTAAGAAACACGAGCTCACCCGCGTGGAAAAGGAGGAGGACCGCATGAAGCACGTGCTCAACCAGCGGGCCAACCTCGAGCCGGTGTTCTTCGCCTATCCCGACAACCAGGAGATCGACCGCATCGTGGCCGATTACGTGAAGAACAACCCCGCCGAGTACGACTTCGTCGCTGAGGACGGCTTCGGCCACCATTTCTGGGTAATCCGCGACCACAAGCTCAACGACCGCATCACGGAAATCTTCAAGGACATTCCGGCGCTCTACGTGGCCGACGGGCACCACCGTACCGCTGCGGCCGCACGCGTGGGTCAGAAGCTCATGAAGGAGAATCCGAACCATACGGGTAACGAGGAGTACTGCTACTTCCTGGCCGTGACTTTCCCTGCCAACCAGCTTCGGATCATCGACTACAACCGTGTGGTCAAAGACCTCAACGGCCTTACCCCGGAAGAACTGCTTGCAAAGCTCGCGAAAGATTTCGACATCGAGGACAAAGGTACGGCGATTTATCATCCGACCGGCCTGCACAACTTCTCGATGTACCTCGGCGGTCGCTGGTACAGCCTGACGGCCAAAGCGGGCACGTACGACGACAACGACCCGATCGGGGTGCTGGACGTGACGATCCTTTCCAACCGGGTGCTCGACCAGGTGCTTGACATCAAAGACCTGCGTACCTCGAAACGGATCGACTTCGTGGGCGGCATCCGCGGTCTTGAGGAGCTCAAACGCCGCGTGGACAGCGGAGAGATGGCGGCGGCGTTCGCCCTCTACCCCGTTTCGATGCAGCAGCTCATCAACATCGCCGATACGGGCAACATCATGCCTCCCAAGACGACGTGGTTTGAGCCCAAGCTGCGCTCGGGCGTGGTGATCCACTCGTTCCGCGAGTAAACACCTGTTGTGGAATGCGGGCGGAGGCAACTCCGCCCGTTTTTTATTGTGGAGTTCCGGCGACGATGCGCTGCGGAAGCGGTGCGTAACTTACTCGCCGACCTCTTTTGGATTCGGACCGTAGCGATTTGTTCCGGGCCTGCTGTCCGTGCAGAGCCGGACAAGGAAGATAACGGCCCAGGTTATCATGGCCGCACAGTATGCAAATAGGACGGGCAGAAAAACGGCAGGCATTTCCTTGCGATTCGGAATGACAAAGGACGATGCGATCCCGGCTATGCCGACGATATAATACCACATAAGTTGCCACCCGCTTCGGCCCGTGTCGTGCAGCCGCCGGACACAGACCGCCAGCGAAGGGAGCAGCATGACCAAAGCGTAAGCCGTATAAATCCACCCGAAACGACCACTTCTCGTCAACAGGCGATCGAGCAGCGAAGCCATATTTCCGAAGGCCGTGTTAAACAGCAGGAAATACCAATATTCCGACCGGCGGGCCCGGCCTTTGAACACGGCATAAAGCCGCAGGCATTTGATAAACCATTTCATTGCAGGACAGGTTAGCTTTTCAGACGGAACAACTTTTTAACGTCCGGATAAAAATAGACAAGAGGCCGGATTTCCTCCGGGCAAACGGTCGATTACCGGGGTGACCGGACGGCGGCAGCCGGTTATGGGCCGCATCCCGTTCTTTTTATAAATTTCTTTTATCATTTTATTGGTGTTTTTTATTTCAAACAGCAAGATGTTCGTCGAAAAATTTGTACATTTGTAAGAAACTTACATTAACAAGTTGTCTTATGGCTAAAATTAAAGGAACAATCGTCGTGGATAAGGAGCGTTGCAAGGGATGCGGGGTCTGCGTGGCTTCGTGTCCTTGCGATGTGCTGGGTTTATCGACAGAGGTGAACGGCAAGGGGTATCCCGTTGCATGGATGGTTCATCCGGACGCCTGTACGGGCTGCGCTTCGTGCGCAATCATCTGCCCGGACAGCGTCATCACGGTTTATCGTCAAAAATTTGAATAGACTATGGCAGAGAAAGAGGTAAAATTGATGAAAGGCAACGAGGTGATCGCCCATGCTGCGATTCGCTACGGTTGCGACGGATACTTCGGCTACCCTATCACCCCGCAGTCGGAGGTGATGGAGACCCTCATGGAGCTTAAACCGTGGGAGACCACCGGCATGGTGGTATTGCAGGCGGAGTCCGAAATCTCGTCCATTAACATGGTTTACGGCGGCGCATCGACCGGCAAGCGGGTGATGACCTCGTCGTCGAGCCCCGGCGTGAGCCTGATGAGCGAGGGGCTGAGCTACCTCGCGGGCGCGGAGCTTCCGTGTCTGGTGGTCAATTGCCAGCGCGGTGGTCCGGGCCTGGGTACGATCCAGCCGTCGCAGGGCGACTATTTCCAGGCCTGCAAGGGCGGCGGTCACGGTGACTTCCACATGATTGTCCTGGCCCCCAACTCGGTGCAGGAGATGCACGATCACGTGGGCCTGGGCATGGACCTGGCTTTCAAATACCGCAATCCGGCCATGATCCTGGCCGACGGCGCCATCGGTCAGATGATGGAGAAGGTGGTGCTGGCTCCGCAGCGTCCCCGCAAAACCGAGGAGGAGATCCGCCAGGAGTGCCGCACGTGGGCTTCCTACGGCAAGGATGCCGACCGTGAGCGCAATGTGGTGACTTCGCTCGAGTTGCAGTCGGAAGTCATGGAGAAGATCAACCAGCGGTTGCAGGCCAAATACAAGGCCATGGAGGAGAATGAGGTGCGCTACGAAGCCATCGACTGCGACGACGCGGATTACGTGATCGTGGCGTTCGGCTCGTCGGCCCGCATCTGCTCGGCGACGGTCGAGATGGCCCGTGCCGAAGGGATCAAGGTCGGTCTGCTGCGGCCGATTACGCTCTATCCTTTCCCGACCAAGGTGATCGCACAGATGGCCCAGCGGGGTGTCAAGGGTTTCCTGAGCGCCGAGCTCAACGCGGGACAGATGGTGCAGGACGTGCGTCTGGCCGTCAATGGCAAGGCTCCCGTGGAGCATTACGGCCGTCAGGGCGGTATGCTGTTCGCACCGGACGAGGTGCTTGCCGCCCTCAAAGAAAAACTGATTAATAAAAAGTAAGACTATGGCAGAGGTTGAAATCAAACAGGAGAACCTGGTATATAGCAAGTCGAACCTGATTCTGGACAATGTGATGCACTACTGCCCCGGCTGCAGCCACGGTACGGTGCACAAGCTCATTGCCGAGGTGATCGAGGAGATGGGCATACAGTCGAAAACGGTGGCCGTCTCGCCCGTGGGCTGCGCCGTGTTCGCCTACAACTATATCGACGTGGACTGGATCGAGGCGGCTCATGGCCGCGCCTGCGCCGTGGCTACGGCCGTGAAGCGGCTGCATCCCGAAAATCTGGTCTTCACGTATCAGGGCGACGGCGACTTGTCGGCCATCGGCACGGCGGAGTCGATCCATGCGGCGGCTCGCGGCGAGAATATCGTGGCCGTCTATATCAACAACGCGATTTACGGCATGACGGGCGGTCAGATGGCTCCCACCACCCTGCTGGGCATGAAGACCGCCACTACGCCTTACGGTCGTGATCCCCGGCTGAACGGCTACCCGTACAAGATCGCCGAGATGATGGCCCACCTCGACGGCGCGACCTACATCACCCGTCAGAGCGTGCATACGCCGGCCAACGTGCGCAAGTGCAAGAAAGCGATTCGCAAGGCGTTCGAGAATTCGCTCGCCGGCAAGGGCTTTTCGCTCGTGGAGGTGGTCGCCACCTGCAACAGCGGTTGGAAACTTTCGCCTGTGGCATCGAATAAGTGGCTGGAGGAGAACATGCTCCCCTTCTACCAGCTCGGAGACATCAAAGACGTAAAGTAAGTAAGAGGAAACGATATGAAAGAGACATTGATTATTGCAGGATTCGGAGGACAAGGCGTCCTCTCGATGGGTAAGATCCTCGCCTATTCGGGCGTGATGCAGGATTACGAGGTTACCTGGATGCCCTCTTACGGCCCGGAGATGCGCGGCGGCACGGCCAATGTGACCGTTATCATTTCGGACAAGCGCATTTCGTCGCCCATCGCCCATGAGTTCGACACGGCCATCATCCTGAACCAGCAGTCGATGGAGAAATTCGAGCCGATGGTCAAGCCGGGCGGCACGCTCATCTACGACACGAACGGCATCACACGCCACCCGGTGCGCACCGACATCAAGGTTTATACGATCGATGCGACGGCCGAGAGCGCTCGTTTGGGACAATCCAAGCTGTTCAATACGATGATTCTGGGTGGCTACCTCAAAGTATGCCCCGTCGTGAAGATGGAGAACGTGATGGTCGGACTGAAGAAATCGCTTCCCGAACGCGCGTGGAAGATGCTGCCTCAGAACGAGGAGGCTATCAAACACGGCGGCGAGATCATTCGTCAGGTGCGCTGACGCGCTCCCTGCTTTTCAGAGCAGTGCTGCGATGCGAGTCGCAGCACTTTTTTTATGCTGTTCCCCGGCCGTTTCTGCCGTGCGCATTGTTTTCGGACGGTACGGACGGATCGGTCCGGTTCGGTTCGGTTCGGTTCAATCCGGCACAAGGCTATGCGACTGTTTCGTTTGCAATGTTGTGATGACATTGGGGTGGGTTATGAAATGTCCGGCAGGTGGTGTGGCGTATAGCGAGTGCGGTAGCGTTTAGGGCAACCTATGCCATGCGGGGCTGACCGGCACACTTCAAAGCCGGATGGCAAACTTGCGGAGCCGTTCGTCGAGCATTTGTTGCGGGATGATCCCCTTGATGACCTCCGCAACCGCATTGATGGCCCTTTCGCGGATGTAGTCCTGTCGGATGACGATCGAAATTTCGCGCACGGCGGGCGGGTCAGCGATCTCCCGCACGTTGCTGCGCTGAGGCTCGTCCAGAAACGGAAGGTGGAGTTCCGGGATGAGCGTGTAGCCGCCGTTGCGATCGACGATGCGGACAAGCGTGTCGATGCTGCCTGCTTCGTAAACGTGGTTGTAGGAGGAGGCTTTCCCGCAGAAGTTGAAGATCTGGTTGCGTATGCAGTGACCCTCCTGCAACACCCAAAGCTGGTCGAGGGGCATATCCGCGACATTCAGCCTGCCTTCCGCGATGCCGCTTCCGGGGGCGAAATAGGCGTAGAAACGTTCGTAATAGGCCGGGATTTCCAGCAGGTCGGCATGACCGAGCGGCGTGGAGAGCACGGCCATATCGAGCTGACCCTGCCGCAGGTGGTGGACCAGGTTGTCGGTGCGCATCTCCGAAATCGAGAGTTCGACGTCCGGATGGTTTTTGCGGAAGTCGTCGATGAATTGCGGCACGAGATATGGAGCAACCGTAGGAATGACCCCCAGATGCAGCGGCCCGGTGAATGTTTCCACCTCCGAGCGGACCATTTCGCCGATTTTGAGGAATTCGTGGAGCGCGGTTTCCGCCTGCCGGATGATCCGTCGGCCGACCTCGGTGGGTTCGACGGGATGGCGGTTGCGGTCGAACAGACGCACATCCAGCTCCTCCTCGAGCTTCTGGATCATGGCGCTGAGCGTCGGTTGTGCGACGCCGCACTCCTCGGCGGCCCGGACAAAATGACGATGGCGGTTCAGGGCGACGATATACTGCATCTGCTGGATGGTCATGGCGCAATAGATTTTATGAATACAAAGATAAGCAAATAATTGTCCGGTCGATCGCTCCTGCGGGCCGAATTGCTCCGCCGCAAGGCGATCGGACGCAAACGTAAAACGAAGTATCATGGAAAATCAGGTTCACACGATGCCGCGTATCGGCGAGGCGGCCCCGGCATTCGAGGCGCAGACTACGCAGGGGCCCATTAACTTTCCCGGTGATTTCAAGGGGAAGTGGATCATTCTTTTCAGCCACCCTTCCGACTTCACGCCGGTCTGCACTTCCGAGTTCGTGACTTTCGGCAGCATGGCCGATGAGTTCGAGGCCCTCAACTGCGAGCTTGTCGGGCTGTCGGTCGATGGGTTGTTCAGCCACATCGCCTGGCTGCGCACCATCCGTGAGAAGATCGAATTCAAGGGGATGAAAAACGTGGATATCCGTTTCCCGCTGATCGTCGATCTCTCGATGCAGGTCGCGTCGCTGTATGGCATGATCCATCCGCAGGAGAACAACACCTCGGCTGTGAGGGCGGTGTTCTTTATCGATCCCCAGGGGATGATCCGCACGATCATGTACTACCCCCAGGCGCTGGGACGCAACTTCGACGAGATCCGGCGCGTGCTTATCGGGTTGCAGACCATCGACAATTTCGGCGTTTCGCTGCCTGCGGACTGGCGACCGGGCGACGAGGTGATCGTGCCGGCCGGCAGCTCCTATGAAGCGGTGGACGAACACGTGAAACATCCCGGTCAGGGCGTGCGCTGCTACGACTGGTTCTTCTGCACCAAGCCTCTGCCCCGGGAAGAGGTCGAAAGCAAGCTGGGCCGATGAGGGCAGGAACCGCGTGCAGTGTCTCGACGAACAATCAATACCGATAGATATGGAAGCGATCAAACATTTGACCAAGAAGGATTTCCTGACCAAAGTAGCCGATTATGAAAAGACCCCGGGCGAATGGAAATTCCTGGGCGAGAAGCCGGCCGTCATCGACTTTTTCGCCGCATGGTGCGGACCCTGCAAGGCGCTGGCGCCCGTGCTGGAAGAGGTGGCCGGGGATTACCAGTACCGCGACCGGGTGGACGTTTACAAGGTCGATGTGGATAAGGAGGAGGAACTCGCCTCGGTCTTCGGAGTACGGTCGGTGCCGACCCTGCTGTTCATCCCGAAGGACGGCCAACCCCGCATGATGACGGGACTGATGTCGAAAGCCGACCTCAAACGGACGATCGACGATTACCTGCTCGACAAACAGCTCTGAGCGGCGATTGCGCACAACTGAATGAAAGCGGACCGGTAAGCCGGTCCGCTTTCTACATCGAACCACACACCTCGTTGTAGTTGTCCGCGATATCCTCCGTTGTATCCTATCAATTTCAATGCTCGTCGATTTGCTTTGCCGCATGAAATCGAAAGGCCGGCAGCAAGATGATCCGTCATAAAGCCGCATCCAGCTAAACGACGTCTGGCAACGAACGGTGAATTGTTCACGGACGTTGCGAGGCGGGGTCGTTCCCGAACCGGTATTGCTCAGGATCGCGGAACCCGGCCAGCCACTCGCGCGCCTGCATCCGTCGCTTGCCGGCCATTTGCAGGGATTCGATCCCCACCGCTCCGTCGCGGCACCTCACGCTCAGGAAGCTGCGGCCATCGCTGCAAATCGTGCCGCACGAGCCGTATCCACATCCCGGCTCGAAATGCGCTTCGTAAATTTTGATCGTTGCGATCTCCTCGCCGTCGAGACGGATTGTCGTCCATGCCGCCGGGTAAGGGGCCAGTCCCCGCACGAGATTGACGATCCGTTCTCCGGTTTCCGACCAGTCGATTTCGCAGTTCTCCCGGAAAATTTTGGGTGCGGGGCACAGCGTTTCTTCTCCGGCGGGCGACTGTTCGACGGGTTGCAGGTCGCCGGCAGCGATCCGTTCGACGGTCTGCGTGACCAGCTCGGCACCGATGCGCATGAGACGTTCGTAGAGCGTGCCGGCATTGTCGTCCGGTCGGATCGGCTCGGTACGCTGCGCGAGGATTGCTCCCTTGTCGATTTCGTGGTTGAGCAGGAAGGTGGTGACTCCCGTGCAGGTTTCCCCGTTGATGAGGGCCCAGTTGATCGGGGCCGCTCCCCGGTACTGAGGCAGCAGCGAGGCGTGGAGATTGAACGTTCCCAACCGGGGCAGCGCCCAGACTGCCTCGGGCAACATGCGGAAGGCGATGACGATGCCCAGATCGGGCTGCAACGCCCGGAGTGCGGTCAGAAATTCCGGATCGCGCAGCTTTTCGGGCTGAAGCACGGGGAGTCCCATTTCGCGGGCGGCGATTTTCACCTCGCTTTCGCGGAGTTTCTGCCCCCGCCCTGCGGGCTTGTCGGGCATCGTGACGACGGCGACCACCTTGTAGCCCCCCTTGACGAGCGCCTCGAGCGAGGGCACGGCGAATTCGGGCGTGCCCATAAAGACGATGCGCAGTTTTTTTGCTTCCATTCGGTTATCGTGAAACGAGTTCGATCAGGTTTCTGTCGGGGTCTTCCGCGACGCTTTCGTAGAATCCGTCCCCCGTCAGGCGCGGTTCGCCCGGTAACTGCGGTACGCCGCTCTGCGGTGCGACGAACCACGCTTCACCGCTTCGCTGCCGAAGTCGAAAGCGAGGTGACAGTAACCCGGGCGCGGCCGGCTATGTGGGCGATGCGTACGGCTGCGTTAGTGTTTGCAGAGTCCCAGCTTGTGGTGCATCCGATTTTGTTTGGTTTCCAGGTAACGTTCGTTGTACGGGTTGGGCTCGATCACGATCGGCACGATCTCGTCGATGCGCAGGCCGTAGCCTTCCAGTCCGGCCCGTTTGAGCGGGTTGTTGGTCATCAGGCGCATGTGCTTGATCCCGAGCTCGCGGATGATGCTCGCTCCGACGCCGTAATCGCGTTCATCCACGCCGAATCCCAGATGCAGGTTGGCATCGACCGTATCGAGCCCCTCTTCCTGCAACTTGTAGGCGTTGATCTTGTTAAACAGGCCGATGCCCCGCCCCTCCTGGTTGAGATAGATGATGGCGCCCCGGCCCTCCTTTTCGATCATCCGCATGGCTTCGTGGAGCTGTGCACCGCAGTCGCAGCGCTGCGAGCCCAGGATGTCGCCCGTCGCGCAGGACGAATGCACGCGGAGCAGCACGGGTTCGTCGGGGGTCCACTCCCCTTTTGTGAGAGCCATGTGCTCCAGTCCGTTGCTCTTCTGGCGGAACGCCGTAATCCGGAAATGGCCCCATTCGGTCGGCATGTCGGCCGTTTCGCCCCGCTCGATGATCGACTCTTCCCGCAGCCGGTAGGCGATGATGTCGGCTATGGAGATGATCTTCAGATCATATTTGCGGGCGATCTCCAGCAGTTGCGGCATCCGGGCCATCGTGCCGTCCTCATTCATAATCTCGATCAGCGCGCCGGCCGGCTGAAGTCCTGCCATGCGGGCCAGATCGACCGCCGCCTCCGTGTGTCCCGGCCGGCGCAGCACCCCTTTCTGGCGGGCCCGCAGAGGGTTGATGTGTCCCGGACGCCCCAGGTCGCAGGGCCGGGTCGCAGGATCGGCCAGCGCATTGAGCGTTGCGGCGCGGTCGTGGATCGAAACGCCCGTGGAACAGTCGTGTCCCAGCAGATCGACCGTAACCGTGAAGGGGGTACCCAGCAGCGAGGTGTTGTTCTCCTCCATCATATTGAGCTCCAACTGGGCGCACCGCTCTTCCGATAGCGGTGCGCAAAGCACGCCGCGGCCGTTCTTGAGCATGAAATTGACGATTTCGGGCGTCACCTTTTCGGCCGCGACGATGAAGTCGCCTTCGTTTTCGCGGTCCTCGTCATCGACCACGATGACGATTTTGCCGTTGCGGAAATCTTCGAGCACCTCCTCGACGCTGTTGAGCCTCACTTTCTCGGTAGTCATTTGTTCGGGTTTTATGTATTCTGTTTTTTTCGTACGATTGTGCGTAACCTCTCCGTCAGTTTCTTCCATTTGCCCACATACCAGTCCACATCGAGCAGCCCCGAGTCGTTGGTGGCCTTATAGGTCAGGTAAATGGCGATGGGCGTCAGGATGATCGTCGAGATCCACATGCCGTAGATCGCTTCCCAGCTCCCCTCTTTGGCCATCTTTTCGCCCGATATGCTGATGATGTAGTAGAACACGAAGAAGATCACCGAAATTACGATTGGCATACCCAGGCCGCCCTTGCGGATGATCGCCCCCAGCGGGGCACCAATCAGGAAGAAAATCATGATCGATACCGGCAGCGATATTTTGCGGTGCCACTCCACCTTGCTCCGGTAGAGCTTGTTGAGCGCATCTTTGGCCTGGGATTCGTCGAACGAAAACATGTTGCGCGAGCTCTTGGCGTGCGTGCGCGCCTGATCCCAAAGCTTGTCCTTGTCCCGGATGCCGAGCAGCGCGATCGAATCGATCGCGTCGATGAGACGGAAACCGCTGCGGTCCACCACCAGACTGTCGGGGAGGATCATCACCGTGGGGTCTTTTGAAAAGAGCTGCTCTTTGAGGAGCGGCTCGTAGGATCGGGTGGTCGCGGAATTGACCTGCACTTCCAGCGAGTCGATCTCGTGCTGCAGCTCGCGGATGTTCTTGGTCGTGCTGTTGTTGAAGTTGTCGGCGTCGGAACGCTCCATGCTGAAACCCTCTACGGGAAAGCTGGACTTGTATTGATCGAAGGTGTAGTGGTTGAGCGAGCTTTTGCTGTACCATTGCGAGTTGCGGGTCTGCTCGTACCGCTCGCCGTGGAAAAGCGTAACCAACAGGAAGAGCTTATCGTCCGACAGGCGGATGTAGCCCGAGTCGGCTATGGTGGTGGTCATGTTACCGTTGGCGGCCTGGTTGTCGTAGAGCAGCACGTCGCTCAGCAGCCCCGTTTCGGGCGACTGGTGCCCGACGCGGATGCTCATATCCTTGATCCCGTTGAAGAAGAGCCCGTCCTGAAATTCGATCGTCTGCTGCTGCCGCTTGATATCGTACATCGTGCTGTACATCTTTTTATTGGCGTATGGCACCAGGTTGTTGATGACGAAAAAACTGCCGATGGCGACCACCGTGACCAGATAGATGAGCGGCTTCATGATCTTGGGCAGCGACATGCCGGCTGACTTCATGGCCAGCAGCTCGTAATTTTCGCCCAGGTTGCCCATGGTCATGATCGCCGCCAGCAGCATGGCCAGCGGGAGTCCCATCGGAATCATATTGACCATGGCATAGGACATCAGCTCGATGATGATGCCCGCGCTGAGCCCCTTGCCCACCAGGTCGTCGATGTAACGCCACACGAAGTTCATCATCAGCACGAACATGACGATGAAGAACGTGAGGATCATCGGCCCCAGATAGGATTTCAGAACGAGTCTGTGGATGGTTTTCATCGGCCCCGGCTCCGTTTTTTGCTATGCAAAGGTAATAGTTTTACCAGGATAAGCGTAAGAGTGAGGATAAATATTATGGCGGCGCCCGACGGAACTTCCATTTCGTAGCTCAGCACGAGCCCGGCCACGTTGCCGCAGACCGCGACGGCCGTTGCACCCCAGGTAATTGCGCGGTAGGATTTGGAAAGCGTATTGACGATCACCGCCGGCATCGTGAGCAGCGAGATGAGCAGCACGATCCCCATTATGCGGATCGAAAGCACGATCGCCACCGCTGTGAGAGCCGACATCAGGTAGGATACCAGGCGCGTGGGCATCCCCTGGCTGCGCGAGTAGTCGCGGTCGAAGGCGATCTGCATGACCGGCCGCAGCCACAATGCCGCGCCGACCGCGAGCAGCCCTGTCAGGACGGCCAGCGCCAGCACGTCGGCGCGGGTGACGGTGAGGATGCTGCCGAACAGGTAGCTGGCCAGATCGCCCGAGTTGTACCCGGGTCGCAGGCTCATGAATAGCGCTCCGACGGCCATGCCCACCGACCAGATGATCCCGATGGCCGAGTCCGCACGGATACGGCCCCGGTCGCTCGCCCACTCGATGCCCAGCGCCGAGAGCACCGCGAACACCATGGCTCCGAGTATGGGATTTGCTCCGAGGTAGATGGCGATGCCCAGTCCGCCGAACGACGAATGGGTGATGCCGCCACTCAGAAAAACCATGCGTCGGCATACGACATAGGTGCCGACGATCCCGCAGGTGACCCCCGAGAGCAGGCAGGCCCAGAACGCATTGCTCAGATATTCGTATTGCAGCAGGTCGCTGAAGAATTCCATCATCGGTATGTATTTACAGGTCGGGCGTGATAACGCACGGCAGCAAGCGTGCAAATTTACAATTTTTCGGGCGGATTTCCGTCGGCCCCGGATAAAATATGGCGATTGGTTCCTTATAGGCTGGCGGGAGCAAACAAAAACTCTCGGTCAAGGACCGGGAGATGAATAAATTCCACATGCATCATAAAAAGAAAAAATATTCGACGATGGATTTAACCAGAAAAAAGAGGCCGATAATACAAAATATAATTCCAAAAATTAACAGGCCATATTTGCCACCTTGCAAATCCTCATACCAGTAACCATTCTTTTTATAAAATTTATATTTGTCAATATAAACCCAGTTATTTCTTCATCCTTTTTACGTGAAGCATCAACATGAACAAAGCATGTTAATGTTGGCTGTGCTATCCAGGAATATTTTAGCTAAAAGGCATTGTATCCAATAATAAGGCATGGAATCGGCTTTAACGACAGGGCGAGTCGTGGTCATGAGGTCTGTAGTGGGTGTTTTTAAAAGTAGAAAAATTCCGCCGAAATAGCAAATTCCGGCGGAAGAATCGTATAAGTAACAATCAAATGATGTCGATTATTCCAAAATTTTATTTCTATATAAAATAATCGCTAATTGCCAATATTAGTCCAAAAACACCAACAAGAAAGAATAAAATACTATAAATTAATGCGGCGTGTTTAAATGCACAATCTTCATACCAATACCCATTTTTTTGAAAAAATTTATATTTGCTAATATAAATCCATAAAAAAATTACTGCTCCTAAAAATAGGACGAAAACTGCCAACCACTTCATAATTCTTTTCTGTGTAAATCGTCCACTCGATAACTTACTTCATCTACCAAACTTTCATTTACTGTGAAAGTAATTTTTAAAACAACTTTTGCATTTCCGTCTACATACTTAGACAGTTTAAGGGGTGAGCCAAAATATAAAATGTTGTCGCTAGTCGAAAAGAAACTAATCCGTAATCTCCTCTGCAAGATGTCTAGTCTTACATGTTTCCCGTAATGATCGTTTTTTTGTCCACAGGTTGTGAAACAAGAACAGAAGGTTGCCCCGTATCCAGATTATAGAGTAAGACAAGTCGTATCGATTTATAAACTTCATTGAACCATTGCCGATAGTTAATATCTTTATAATCCCAGTAGGGTGTAATGGAATAGAAGATGTTTTGTTCACTGGGGTAAAAGGGCGCATTGCACCAAAAAGTCAGTTGAACCGATTCATTCGGGGCTAAATGCAAATCGCCAGGGGGCATAGGAGGAAAATCATTATTTATATGCTCCCAAGGTCTCGTGTCGAGCAAGAGAGTAGAAATGTAATAGACGATATTATCCTGTTCAAATTCAATCCAACTCATACCATAATATGGACGAACTGTTTGTATCAAAGCAACATTTTTATTAGTGCTGTTGGTTACAGTTATTTTGATAATAATTTTCGGCCTTTCACTACCATTGAAAGTGATATTATGATCTTGAACATCGATAAATTGTGAGAAATCGATTGAATCGATTTCCGCCTTGATTTGTCCCTGTCCAAAATAGGGTAAAAGTGCGCTGAGAAATAACAATAGGTACTGCTTCATAATTTTAATGGGTCAATGTAATCTCAATTTAATCGTCAATCGTGAAATATGGAAAACTTTATATGGCAAGAGAATAATATCAGTCAATAAATCTCCAATAATACGACGGATATATTATTTTTCCATCTTTTATAATGATCCGCCATGCAAATCCTAATCTTGGTTCCATAGGATACCCCTTAGATTGAATATAGTTTTTCAATTTCTCTGTCTGTCCATAATATAGGCAGTTATTAATATAAGTTGTTTTTATATCCCAAGGTCTATTACGCTTATCAATCTTTTCTGCTTCTTTGGTTCTTGCATTAATTATATAAGCATGTTGTTGATTTGAAGTATAGACAAAAAACCAAGATGGCCATCTATATAAATGATAAAACACAAATAGTAAAGTATCATTCTGACGGTCGTAATCGAATCCCAAACGAGTTATCTCTTCTGAGACATGTCGATATTCCTTTCGGTGTTTTAAAGGTGGAGACCATCTGCCTTTATGCTCATCGCATTTCAATTCGGGAAACTCAGACCCTGGTTGAAAATCATACGTCCCTGAATAATAGATGGAATATTTAACCATTTCCTTCCCCGCTTTGCGCCATAAATCATATAATGACTGAGCCGAAACAGAAGGAAAAATAACGCATCCGATCAGAATAAAAAATATTTTTTTCATGCGGCAGGTCGCTTGTTTTACCAAATTTAAAGAATAATATCGGTAGTTGCAACATTTGTCCGGTGAAGATTCCGGTTCCGTCGGGAACGAAGGAAGGGCGAGCGGCACTTCGGTTGGCGAACTGCCGTCCGAACCGGCCAAAACGAATCGCGCATTCGGTGCCGGCCATCGGAGCGCCCGGTTTTAGGGGAATCCGGCATCGAAGGGGCACGCGGTCGTGTTCTATTCGGACACTTTTTCTTACCTTTGTCCCCCGTAAGTTTCCGAAACGGAACGACCGAAAAAACAATCGTCATGGAACGCCGCGTCAGTTTTCACACCCTCGGGTGCAAGCTCAACTTTTCCGAAACCTCGGCCCTCGCACGCGAATTTGCCGAAGGGGGCTATGTGCGGGTCGGGGCGCAGGAGCAGGCCGATATCTGCGTGGTGAACACCTGCTCGGTAACCGAACATGCCGACAAAAAGTGCCGCAACCTGATCCGCCGGCTCCACCGTCGTAATCCCTCGGCCATCATCGCCGTGACGGGATGCTACGCCCAGCTCAGGCCGCAGGAGATCGCCGCCATCGAAGGGGTCGATCTCGTGTTGGGGAACAACGACAAGGGCGACCTTTTCGGTCGCGTGGCGGCGCTTTCGGGCAAAGGACCGGCCCGGGTTTACAGTTGCGCCACCGAGGAGCTGACCCGCTTTTTCGCGGCTTTCTCGGGCGGCGACCGTACGCGGGCTTTCCTCAAGGTGCAGGACGGCTGCGACTACAAGTGCGCCTACTGCACCATCCACTATGCCCGCGGCGCAAGCCGCAATCCGCCCGTCGCCGTGCTGGTGGACGAGGCGCACCGCATCGCCGCCGCCGGACAGCGGGAAATCGTGGTGACGGGGGTGAATACCGGCGATTTCGGGCGCACGACGGGAGAGCGTTTCATCGATTTGTTGCGGGCTCTCGAGGCGGTGGAGGGGATCGAGCGCTACCGCATCTCTTCGATCGAGCCCAACCTGCTCACCGACGAAATCATCGGCTTCTGCGCTTCGTCCTCTAAATTCCAGCACCATTTCCATGTGCCCCTGCAAAGCGGCTGCGACCGCATCCTGGGGCTGATGCGGCGCCGTTACACGACTGCGCGTTTCGCCGAACGGATCGCCGCCGTGCGCAGCCTTATGCCCGACGCCTTTATCGGGATCGACGTGATCGTCGGGTTTCCCGGTGAGACGGAAGCCGAATTCCGCACGACGTATGAATTTCTGGAGCGGCTCTCCCCCGCTTTTCTCCATATTTTCCCCTTTTCCGAACGGCCCGGAACCCCGGCCGTCGAGCTCCCGGATAAAGTCCCGCCTGCTGTGGCCGCCGAACGGGTCGCACGACTGGAGTCGCTTTGCCGGAGGCTGCACGGGGATTTCTGCCGTGCGGCGGTCGGCACCGAGGACCGGGTGCTTTTTGAAAGTACGATGCGCGGGGGGATGATGTACGGTTATACGGGCAACTACCGGCGGGTGAAAGCCCCATACCGGCGCGAGGCGATCGGGAAAGTATGCCCTGTGCGGCTGCTCGGCATGGAGGAGCAGACGCACGACCTGACGGGGGAAATGCCGGCCTGAACCGGCCGTTTTGTCCGGTTGGTATCCTGTCGGATCGGGACGGAGAGCCTCTCGGTAAAATAACCCCGCAGTCGCGGTTGCTTTTGCGCCCGGTTTGTACTATCTTTGCATGCAAGTAACGGTAAATGTGCTATGACGGGAATTCGCAAACGGGTGACGGTCGGCTTTCTGAGTATCGTCGGACTGCTTTTCTTCTCGGGGATGATTTCATTCTTCGAGCTGAGCCGCCTGAGCAACGATACGGAGGAGATTCTCAAGGCCAACCAACGCAATATTCAGTTGGCTAAGGAGATGCTCGATGCTGCGCACGAGCAGAACATGGCGTTTATCCACCTTTCGGTTTTCGGTGACAGGGCTTACGACAGCCTGTGCACGGCCAGTATGATGCGTTTGGAAAACACGCTCGCCGTAGCGCAGGCCGAGGCATTCGACCGCTCGTTCCTCGATTCGCTGGCTTTCGCCACCACCGAACTGCGCGTTCTCACGGATCGTTTCATGGCGGCCGACAGCACGCAGCGGGTGAGCGAAAAGTGGTACAACGACGAATACGAGGGGCTTTACAACCGAATGGCATCGGCCATCAAGAACTACATGACCTCCACGCAAAGCTCGCTCGCACCCCGTACCGAGCAGCTTAAAACCAATGCGTACCGGGCCGTGACGCCCGTGCTGATCTCGCTGGCGGTGATGATCGCCATTGTGCTGATGCTCTACTATTTCATGACGATCTACTGCGTCAATCCCATCGTGGCGATGAACCGCAGCCTCGGCGAATTCCTGACGTTCCGTATTCCGTTCGGGGTCAAGACCGACTGCCGGGACGAGGTGCTCGAACTCAAGGAGAAAATCGATACGCTGATTGCCCTTACCAGACAGCCCAAAATCTGAGTGCGATGCGGTTCAATGTCGTGATGCGATACGTCGGGGTGGCGATGCTGTTCATTGCCGCCTTCATGTTCCTGTCGGCCTGCATTTCGTACATCAACGGCCGCGACTCGGCCTACTATCCGCTGTTGCTCTCCTCCCTGCTGACGGCCCTGCTGGGGGCATTCCCGCTGATTTTCGTCGAACGCAAGGAGCAGATCACCAACAAAGAAGGTTACTGCATCGTGGTGGGCGCCTGGCTGGTGGCCTGCGTGGTCGGGATGTTCCCCTACCTGATTTGGGGCGGGGAGTTCAGCCTGATAAATGCGTGGTTCGAGAGCGTATCCGGTTTCACCACCACCGGCTCCTCGATCCTTACGGACGTCGAAGCCCTGCCCCGTGGACTGATGTTCTGGCGCATGTCTTCGACCTGGATCGGCGGTATGGGCGTAATCATGTTCGCTCTGGTGATTCTCCCCTCGCTCGGACGCAGCAAGATGACCCTCTCGAACGTCGAACTCTCGGTCATGGCCAAGGACAACTACCGCTACCGCACGCAGATGATCGTTCAGATTCTGCTGGTGGTCTATTTCGGTCTGACGCTCGCTTCGACCCTGCTGCTCAGGCTCGCGGGCATGAACTGGTTCGATGCTCTCGCCCACGCCATGTCGGCCTGCGCCACCAGCGGCTTCGGCACCAAAAATACCAGCATCGCCTATTTCGACAGCGCCGCCATTGATACGATCCTGATGTTCACGATGGCCGTCGCGGGCATCCATTTCGGACTGATCTATGCGACCGTGACCGGAAAGTACAACAATATCTTCCGCTCGGAGGTCACGCGGTTTTATCTGGGCATGATGCTCGTATGCAGTCTGGTCGTGGGGCTGAGCCTCTATTTCGCCGATATCTATCCTGGTCTGCTCACCGCGCTCCGCTACGCCTCGTTCCAGGTCGTGTCGGTGGTGACCACTACGGGCTTCGCCACGGCCGACAGCAACGTCTGGACGCCCCTGGCCATCATCGTGCTGATTTTCGGCTCACTCGTCTGCGCCTCGGCCGGCTCCACGTCGGGCGGCATCAAGTCGAACCGTATGCTGTTGGCTTTTAAGATGATGCGAACTCGTCTGCGGCAGCAGCAACATCCCAATGCCGTGTTACGGATCAAGATGGACGGCGTGATTCAGGAGAACGAGGTGCTGCATCTGGTTTCGCTCTTCATCGTCACCTACCTGGCGTTCCTGTTGGCCGGAACGGTTTTCAGCACGCTTTTCGGCGTGGATCTGATGACCAGTTTCTCGGCTTCGATGGCCAGCATGGGCAATGTGGGACCCGGTTTCGGACAGGTGGGATCGATGAGCAACTATGCGGGATTGCCTGCCGTGGTCAAATTCAGCAATACGTTTCTGATGCTGTTGGGCCGTCTCGAGATTTTCGGATTGATCCAGTTGTTCTTTATCAAATGGTGGAGATGAGAATGAGTAATTTTAAGACGATATGCATGTTGGCCTGTTTCCTGTCGGCCTTGTCCGTGGCTGCGCAGCAGGTGCGGCCGCGTATCGCCGGACTGGAGGGGAACGCCGCCTATATGTCCCTGCTTGCCGAAGACGGCAGGTTGCAGCAGCGGGAGGATTCCGTGGTGCGGGCCGTCGAGCGCACGCGCCTGCAATTGCGTGACCATCCCGAGCAGAGGCAGGCCTACTCGGGCGAAATTCTCCGGCTCGAGGAGGCGATATTTTCGATCCGCAGCGCACGCGGAAAACTCATCGACCGCATCAACACCATCGAACAGGAGTGGGTGCTCTCGAATCTGCATGTCGCCACTCCGCCGCCCGTTTCTGCGACGGAAGCTGCTTTTGCGGTACCTGATTCGCTCAAGCGGCGTTATCTGGTCGATAACCTCTTTTTCCGGGAAAACCTGCCAACGCCCGATTACGAAGCCCTGCTGAGGGCGCAGCGCCTCGAACGCGTCGCCGAAGAGTATGTGCGCAGGTACAAAGAGAACTACCGGCAGATGCAGGAGCTTGCGGGGATTTACGACACGGTGCGTAACGAGCGTGCGGCCGCCGATCTGGAAGGGAAATTCCGCACGATCGAAGGGATGAACCGGGTGCTGAGCGATTCGCTCACGCAGACCTGGAGCTACATTTTCGACAATAAGACCTATGCCTACAACTACCTGCTCGACAAGCTGGGTGCGGAGGAGGAGCTGACCCGCCGCGAGGAGGCGATGGATGCTGCGCGGCGACGGCTTACCGACCTCGAAGGGGCCTATTCCTCGGATGCGGTTACCGACTATTTCGTCCAGAAGCAACTCGTGGACGACTACGAAGTCGGGCTGGCCCGTATGCTTGGCCTGGGCGAAGCGCGCGATTCGCTCGCCGCTGCCGTGCAGCGGCTGAGCGGCGTGGACTATCTGCTCCCTCCGATCGCGTGGCGCGAGCGATTCTTCCTCGATTACGAACCGCTGGTTTTTTCCGCCGCACCGATCTACAACTACCGCAATCCGATTCCCGAATGTCGCGTTTACGAGCGGGGAACGATCTATCGCATCCTGCTCGGCACATTCCGGGACAAACCCTCGCCTTCGATCTTTAAAGGCGTGTCGCCGTTGGGCTACCTGCGTACCGCAGAGGGACGTTATGCCTACTATGCGGGCGGTTTTGAAACCCGTGCCGAGGCGCTCGACGCCCGGGATCGGTTGAAAGAACGGGGATTCAAACGCCCCGAAGTCGTCGTCTGGAACGACGGTCATGCCTCCAACCTGACCGAAGCGGATGCGGGCGAAGCGATTGCTTTCCGTGTCGAGGTGCTCGGCGAGGAACCCATCGGCGAGCAGGTGCGCCGCGCCCTGGCCGCCGCTTCGCCGGGTTACGAGCTCACCCGGGTGGGCGACAGGATGGTGGTCGTGGGGCCCTTCGAGGACAAGGCGTCGGCTTTGCGTGCGGCCGAAGCGATCCGGGGAGTCGGGGCCGGATTGACGATAAAAGTGTCCGAAATCGGCGGATAACCGGAAAATTTGATTACCTTTATAGCGACTTTATTTTTTGCCGCTATGTTTTTCATCATTCTATTGATTCTGTTCGGGGTGCTCTTCCTCGTCGCCGAGATCGTCCTGCTGCCCGGCATTTCGATCGGAGGTATTTTGGCTCTCGTCTGTTACGGCAGTTCGATCTATATGGCATTCCGCGATTACGGCCCCCTGACGGGCGCCATGGTCACGGTGGCGATCCTTGTCCTGTCGGCCGGCGCTACGATCGTTTCGCTCAGGGCCAAGACCTGGCAGCGTTTCTCGCTCAAACAGCAGATCGACTCGTCGAGCATGCGCACGCCCGAGGAGGACAACGTCCGGATCGGCGACCGGGGCGTCACCTTATCGCGCCTCTCCCCGATGGGCAAGGTCGATATCGGAGGACGCATTTACGAAGCCAAGTCGCTCGACCGCTATGTCGATCCCCGCTCCGAAGTGGAGGTGGTCGGGTTCGAGAATTTCAACGTCATCGTCCGCGTTATCAAGTAACCAACATAAAATCTTATCGCTATGGAAATAGGTTTCATCGTCCTGATCGTGCTGGTGGCGCTCTTTGCCGTTTGGCTGATCTTCTATTTCATTCCCGTCGGCCTGTGGTTTTCGGCGCTGGTCTCCGGCGTTAAAATCAGCTTGCTGCAACTGATACTCATGCGATGGCGCAAAGTGCCGCCCTCGACCATCGTTTCCTCGATGATCGAGAGCACCAAGGCCGGCCTGAATCTCAATCCCAACGAGTTGGAGGCCCATTACCTTGCCGGCGGCAACGTATCGAACGTGGTGCATGCGCTCGTTTCGGCGCAGAAAGCCAATATCCTGCTCGACTTCAAGATGGCGACGGCGATCGATCTGGCGGGCCGCGACGTATTCGAGGCCGTGCAGATGTCGGTCAATCCCAAAGTCATCAACACCCCTCCCGTGGCGGCTGTCGCCAAGGACGGCATCCAGTTGATCGCTAAGGCGCGTGTGACGGTACGGGCCAATATCAAGCAGTTGGTCGGCGGCGCCGGCGAAGAGACCGTGCTCGCCCGTGTGGGCGAGGGCATCGTCTCCTCCATCGGCTCGGCCGCGTCGCATAAAATCGTGCTCGAGAATCCCGATTCCATCTCGCGCGTAGTGCTCGAAAAGGGCCTCGACGCGGGGACGGCGTTCGAGATCCTCTCGATCGATATCGCCGATATCGACGTGGGCAAAAACATCGGAGCCCAGTTGCAGATGGATCAGGCGCAGGCCGATAAAAACATCGCTCAGGCCAAGGCCGAGGAGCGGCGTGCGATGGCCGTGGCGCTGGAGCAGGAGAATAAGGCCAAGGCGCAGGATGCCCGGGCTAAGGTGATCCTGGCCGAAGCCGAAGTGCCGCTGGCGATGGCCGAGGCGTTCCGGAACGGCAACCTGGGGATCATGGACTACTACAAGATGAAAAACATCATGGCCGACACCTCGATGCGCGAGAGCATTTCGCGCCCCGACAAGAAATAGCGGATCGCTCAAAAAGAAGCCGCGCCCACAGGGGCGCGGCTTTTTCGTATCCCGGATCGCCAGCCGTATTTTGCTGTCGGCCGGGTTTGGGCGGAACCCGATCAGTAGGCGTGTTCCGGCACGGTCTCTCCCTCGGGCACCCCTTCGAGGTTGTCCCGCCATTTGATCGCGGCGTGTGTGCCGTCGCAATAAGGTTTGTTGACCGACTGTCCGCAGCGGCACAGCACTACCCTGTTCCGGATTTCGTATGTGCGGCCGTTTTCCCGCTGGACAGGGATGCCGCCCCGCACCCACAGGCCGCCGCTCGATCCGATGGCCGGGTCCTCGATCAGCCCCAGGCTCGGCTCGAAACGGTATTCGTAAGGTTTTTCCGTTTGCAGGTCCCATGCCATGAGCCGTCCGCTCGGACACATCGACGCCTCGCGGATCGCCAACTTGCGGGCTTCGGGGTCGGCGGACATTTCGGTCAGGTTCCAGGCGCTTCCGCCGGGGTGACAGAAACGGGCGAATACGCAGTATTTCTCGTTGTCGGTCATCATAAGCGTTTCGCCTTCCACGATTTCGATGTTGTCCAGCAGCGCATCGCTGGACGATTGCAGCATGGGGTCCCATTCGGCATGGGCGTGGGAGCCGTCGCAGTAGGGCGCCTTGTGCGAAGCCCCGCAGCGGCAGAGCGCGGTCGGCTCCGCCTCGGTCGGAAAGCTCCGGTCCTGCTGGAAATACCAGCTTTCGCCGTGCTCGTTGAGCATGATGTAGTGCTGGGCCAGCGGCGGATGTCCGAATACCATGTAAGGGCCCTTTTCGGTCACGGTGATGCGGTATTTTGCATCGGCAGGCTTGCTTCCTGTCTCGATTTTGACTTTGGACATATACGATTTTCGTTTTTGTTACGTTGGAACGGATGACAAGAACTATTCCTAAAACAAATTATTCCGTGGCGCATCGTAGGAATTCCAGCGCGTTTTGGTATCTTTGCAAAGATTTATTGTAAATTCGGAATCATATGACATATCGAGCCATGCACACCGCCCTGAAAGTGTTGACGGCGCTGATCGTAACGGTCGGTGTTTTCCACTCGTGCAGTAAGGACGACGCTTCGGGGTCGCTCTCCTTCCCCTCCAGCACCCTTTATTTCGACGCCGAAGGCCAAACGCAGACGATCGCATTCTCGGCCGACAACATCGGCAGCATCACTGTTTCTTCGACGCCTTCGGGCTGGACGGCCGAAGCGGATCTGAGTACGCTCAGGATGAAGGTCACTGCCCCCGCGGCCGACGAGCCGGGGGCCGAACGTCAGGGAACGATCAAACTGGTCGGTTACGTCAATGGAGGCAAGTCGGTTTCGGCAGACCTGTTCGTTGCGATTGCGGGCAGCCGGGACCTCGCCTCGGAGCAATCCAACTGTTATATCCTGTCTCGTCCCGACACGTATTATACATTCAATGCACTGGTCCGGGGCGAGGGGCGCGAGCCGCTTGCGACCGCCAGCGTGGAGGTGATCTGGCAGACCGCCAAAAACCTGATCCGCTACCTTGAGCTCGACGGACAGGGCCGGGCTTCGTTCTTCGTCGGCTCGGGGGATGGCGGCGCGCTCACGGAGGGCAATGCGCTGGTCGGCGCATACGATGCCGACGGCAGGCTGATCTGGAGCTGGCATCTCTGGGTTACGGATTACGACCCTTCGACGCAGAGCCAGACCTACGCCAACGGATTGACATTCATGACGCGCAACCTGGGCGCCGGGGCGAACGACAATGCGACCCGGGAGCAGATTCTCGCCTCCTACGGATTATATTACCAATGGGGTCGTCGCGAGCCTTTCGTCGGCCCCTATGCCTATGACTGTGCTTCCGGAAAGGACGCCGATATGTACAACGGCAACAACAGCCGCACGTACCTCTCTTATGTCGAGTCGAGTGCCGAAACGGGCACCGAGGCTTATGCTCTTGCGAATCCCATGTCTTTCATTCTGGGCGTGGAGGAATCGGGGTACGACTGGCTCTATGCGGCTCATTCCGACGACCTGTGGGGCGGCACGGCGAAAACGGCGGCCGATCCCTGTCCGAAGGGTTGGCGCGTACCCGACGGGGACGCTTTTGCCGGGCTGACCATTGCCGACGACCTTGCGGCGGGCGTGGATGCTTACCGGCAGTCCTACGGCTGGCATCTCACCGACGGCGTCGTGACGGCTTTCTACCTGGGTGCAGGACGTCGCAGCGCACTGCTCGGAGGTATTCAGAACATCAATACCAACGAGGTGCCCAAACCCTGGGTAGGCTGCTACTGGACAAGCGGCACGGGGTCGGCTGCGCTCACCTCTTCGGGCATGTACTTCACGCTCGATACGGAGGATGCGCTGCGGAGCGAAATGCGTCCGCGGACCGATTTCCAGCGTGCCAACGGCTTGCAAATCCGTTGCGTGAAGGACGAATAGATCGGCACTGCCGAAGTGCTTACCACGCGGCGGGCAATGGCCCGCCGCGCTTGTTTTTGGTATGACAGTTGCGGTAGCTCGGGGATAACGTATCCCGCGATGAAAATCAAAACCGGTAAAGGGTCGATCCGACTTATCGTGCTGCTGGCCATCTGGTCGGTTTCGGCCGTCGCATCGCTTCCGGGATTGGCGATTTCGCCCATTCTGGGCGACCTGAACCGTATCTTTCCGGATGCCACCGATCTGAAAATCCAGATGCTCACCTCCCTGCCTTCGCTGCTCATCATCCCTTTCGTGCTGCTCTCGGGTAAGCTGTCGGTGGGGAAGAACAAATTGCGGATACTGACCGTGGGGCTCGTTATCTTTTTCTTGAGCGGCGTGGCCTGCCTGTTTGCCGGCAGTATCGTTTCGCTGATCGTCATAAGCTGTATCCTGGGCGTGGGCGCCGGCATGGTGATTCCATTCTCGACGGGCCTGATCGTCGATTATTTTACGGGCAACCGCCGGGTGCGGCAGCTCGGTCTCAGCTCCGCGATCAACAACCTCACCCTCGTGCTGGCTACCGTGGTCACGGGCTACCTGGCCGAAGTCGAATGGCATCTGCCCTTTCTGGTTTACACCCTGCCCGGCATTTCGCTGGCGCTTTCGTTTTTCCTGGATCGCGAACATGCTGCGCCCGAGCCGCAGGAGAGCGACCAGTTGCGCCATTCGCATATCGACCGGCGCAAACTCGTTGAGCTCATGGGTCTTTACTTCTTTATCACCTATTCGGTGCTGGTCGTCACGTTCTATGCCGCCTTTCTGGTGGACGATTATAAGATGGACAGCTCCTTTTCAGGCATCGTCATCTCGTTGTTCTTCCTTGCCATCATGCTGCCGGGACTCTTTATCAATAAGGTCATCGACCTGCTGCGCTGCAACGTGAATTTCATCGCCCTCGTGTCGATTCTCCTCGGCCTGCTCTGTATGGGATTGTTCCGCAGCCATGTGTTGCTCGTGGCAGGCAGCCTGCTGGCCGGATTGGGTTACGGCATCATGCAACCCCTGATCTATGACAAGACGGCCATTATCGCGCCGCCCCGTTCGGCTACGCTGGCCCTCTCGTTCGTCATGTCGGTAAATTACCTTGCAGTGATGGTCTGCCCGTTCATCGTCGATCTGCTGCGCCGGATGTTCGGCACCCACAGCGACCGTTTTCCGTTCCTGTTCAACGCCGTTCTGGTGGCGGGCATGGTCGTGCTGACCCGGTTTCGACGCAACAGCTTCACGCTCGGGCTCGACGCCTCGTATTACAGCAAGTCGTAATTGTACCGGTGATGAAATCGATTCCGGTTGGGGAAGGTCCGAGGATTTCTTCAACCGGGTCCGGCATAACGATCCGTACTAAATTTCTTCCTGACGGATGTAGTTGTTGAGCAGGGCGTAAACCGTAAGACCCGCCACCGTTTTAATGCCCGTCTTGCGCGTAATGCTCTTGCGATGGGTCATCACCGTATTGACCGAAATATGGAAGCGGGCGGCGATCTCCTTATTCATCAGTCCGTGTGCGACGGCAATGAGGATTTCCCGCTCGCGGGCCGAAAGGTCGTTGTTGGCCGGACGCTTTGCGTGTGCGTTATCCGGAGCCGTGCGCACAGCCTTCTCCAGTTTGCGGACCACCTGCGCGGCCTGGTCGTAAATACCGATCGAGCCGTCGTGTTGCCGCAACGTCTGTTCGTCCACGTAGCCTCCCGTCAGAGCGACCGTAACCACGTCGGCCAGGTAGGGGTAGCGTCCGTAGAGGTCGATCTGCCGGCCGAAATCGAGCACGACGGGATCGATAATCACTGCGTCGGGCTGGCGTACCTTGATCCGCTCGCCGCAGGTCTCCATTCCTTCGATCACCCCTACTACATGGAACAGCTCCGACTCTTCGAGAATCCGGCTCAACCCGGTGGCGACGATCTGCGAGGGTTCGACGAGCAGTACGCGCTGTCTATCTTTTTTTACCATGACGCTCTTCCAATTGCATGACCATCGGTACCAGTATCTTATCTTCGATCAGGGCGTGGCTCACCAGGTCGTCTTCCATGTTGTAAACCTCTTCAAGTATCTCCGCTCTGCGCTCGAACGGCGAGTCGGTGGGAAGGTATTTGATGATGATGTTCTGCAGGTCGCTCAGTTTCTCGTCGATGTTGCTGTGGTTTTTTTCAAACTGGGCGATGTCGTACCCTTCGATCCGCCTTCCGGCGATCAGTTGCTCGATATAAGGGAAAACGGTCTGTTCTTCGTAATCGTAGTGATTGACCACTTCGTTGCAGTAGTTCTGCACGAAATGTTCGAGCACTGCCACCCCGCTTCCGCCCATCTGCGACAGACGTTTCCTGAGTGACGGAAGCTGGATTTCGAGGTAATATTTATGGGATGCTTTCAGGAAGCGGACGAGTTCGAGGATATCCAGATCTTCCAGTTGGGCGGAGGCCGGAGCGTAGTGTTCGCAGGTCGAAACCGTGCAGAGGAGCAGGAAGAGACGGGTCGAAACCTCCTGACGCCTGCAGATTTCGTCCACGCTTTTTTCGCCGACCCCCAGCTCCATGCCCAGGCGGGAGATGAGCGAGAGCAGTTTGCGGTTTCCTTTGAGCAGGTCGGCCATTTTCATCGCCGGGGTGTAGGGCGTATGGCTTTGTTTGTCCGTGAATGGCTGTTTCATGCGGTAAAGATAGCGGTTTTTACCGAAAATCCCTCTCCCCGCAATCAGGGAGAGGGATTGTATTTATCACTGAATAGGGTGATTTCCAACTCAGTCGTGCACGCATCTGACGGGCACTCCGGCCTCGGGGAGGTAATCCACCGTGGTCATCGTCCCGTCGGGCTGGATGCAGAGGTAGCTGAATTTGGCCGTGCCGTTTACGCTTCCCGTGCATGGTGAGGAACCGAGCAGGTAGCCTTTCGAGAAGGCGCCGCCCACGTGCTGTCCCGAATAGCTTCCGGATGCGGTGCGGATGCCCGTGCGGGTCATAAAGGTATCCGTAAGGTCGGGTTCGTCTTCCAGCAGTACGACGAGCCGTTCCAGGTCGTTCTGCGTAGGCAGATGCCATCCGTCGGGACAGATGCCCTGCACGCCTTCCAGCAGGGCGATGATTTCGTCCGTGAGCGTGACCCCGCCGGCAGCGGTCGTCAGGTCGTAGAGGTAACCCTGTGTGCGGATCGTCTCTTCGTCCTGCGCGGGTTGGAGGTCGGAGGAGCACGGGAACCATACCCCGGCCTGTGCAGCCGGGTTTTCCGAAGGTGTCGTCCCGGCGGGCAGGTATCGCAGGTTCTCGGCCATCCAGGTCGTTCCGTCCGGGAAGGTGTGGGTGCGGTATGTGGCGTCCCCGTGGCGTATTTCCCCTGCGGGCTCCTCTGCCGGGTCGAGCGATCCGCCGTCGTCCCAATCCCCGATTTCGCCGCCGAGCGAAAGTGCGATGTCTATATCGGTGGCTATCACGTCGAGCGTATATCGGCTGCCCTGCCGGAGTTCCCGAGCCTCGTCCAGCGTTTTTTCGTGCCGCTTCCCGTCCGAGGTGAGCAGCACGACCGTGAGTTTCACGGTTTGGGGAACGAGGATCGCATCGAATGTTTTGCCGGAATCCGTTTCCCGGGCGATGATCTCCACGGTCGGAGCCGTTGCGTCGGCAGCAGCGTGTTGCGTGGCGATATTCACCTCGGCCGTCCCGACCGTACCCGCAATGAGCACGCGTTCGGCGGCGGCGCTCGATCGGTTGTCGATGTGCACGACAAGACGGGAGAGCAGGTGGTCGAACCGCATGTCGATCGCCGTTTCCGCCGGTGTGACCGCTTCCCGCACGGCGGCCAGCAGGTCGGAGGCGCCGTAGTCCGCGGCATTGCGCTGGTCCGTGCGCACCGTAAACCGGGCGGGCGTTGCTTCCGCCTGGTAGGGATAATAGGCGTACAGGGTCGAAGTTTCGTGCAGGTCGTTATACCAGATCAGGTCGGGTGAGGAAAAGACCTTTCCGTCGTAGGTCAGCGGAGCGTTGTCGGCGTACCGGCTGCCGGGCAGCTCGACGGTCAGACCGATGCAGTCGCCGGGATCGAAGTTCGGCCCGCTCACACGGGTGATGAACGGTGCGATACGGATGGGCCCGTCGGCGGAGGGCGTGTCGCCTGCGGAGGCGGTGCAACCGATCAGCGCGGCCGATGCCAACGCTGCGAGCAATGGAGCGATGTGCTTCATAGGCTTTGAGGTTTGGGCAAGATGACAGACTTAAACGACAAAGCCGGAGCGGACACGGATTGTCTCTACGTACAAATATAATGAATAGTCCGTACAATAGCAAATTTTGTCCTGCAAAAATAGCCGAAGCAGCGGATGGTCGAAACTTCCGCTGCCCCTGCCCCGCTTTCGGCGCGGCGGGGAGTCGCTTCCCAGCGCCCGCAAAAGAGGATTGCAAGGCGGATCAGAAACTCAGGCCGTAAAAGATGCCGATGATGTGGTTGAACTGTTTTTTCCGGGTGAGTTGGCGGAGTGTTCCGTCGGGATAGGCCTCGACCTGTTTATCGAGGTTGTAGTCGAATCGGTAGTAGCACTCGATTGCGCTGCGGGGCGTCAGTTCGATGGTCACCCCGATCGACGTGCGCACTTTATTGACGTAGTTTCCCGCAAGCGCGGGGGCATTGAGCGTATTGGAAAGTTCGACATAGGCGAAGGGACTCAGAACCGAATGGGACGGTGTGTATTCCGCCATCAGGCGCGATCGGAGCAAACATTCGGGGTCGGCTTTTTCGAGCGGATCGACTGCTTCGGTGCGCCAGATGGTGCGGATGCGCTCCCGTAAGGAGACCTTCCAGCGCTCGCCGATCCGGTGTTGGAGCGTGAGGTCGGTCTCGAGCCGGTTGCGCAGGTCCCACTCTTTGCCGCTATCCCCTGCGGTGCGCAGCGCCATGAAGGTGTAAGTCGCAGCCACCTTGACCCACGGAGCGGGTTGGTAGCTCAGACCGAGGCCCGAGTAAATTCGGTCGAGGTCGGAGGAGGCGTTGCGGGTGCGGACTTCTTCGCTCCAGGTGAGCGCGAAATCGCGGGTGAACGTTTTTTCGATGCTCGCTCCGAAGCGCATGGTGAAGTCGCTCGTTTCGGTCGTATGCGTCTGGGCCGATGCGAGGCCGCAGAGCATCGTGCCGGCGAGCGGCAGCAGGAGCCTTGTTATGCGGAGCCAGGTGCTTTTCATCCTTCGTTTTTTTGTGTTTCCAGCCGTCGTTGCCACGGCCCGAATAGGTAAGGGGTCGCAAGGTAACGTCCTTTCTGAAACGGTTTTGAATTGCCGTCGCAGGCTTCGTGCCATCGTTTTGCAATGCGTGTTGCAAAAATAGCCATTTTTCCGTTCGCTGCAAGGGGTGGCGTAAAACGCGCCGCCGCCCTTTCCGAAGAAGGACGGCGGCGATAAAGGGAATACGGCTCGTCAGACGATATCCGGATCGCTCTCATGCAACCGGTCGATCCGTTCGATACCCTGCCGTGTGGCGCAGCCGCGCAGTATGGCCCGGCAAAACTGCTGCTGCTCGCGGCGGGATACGCCCCGCAACCGCGACTCGAAAAGCGAACTCAGAAGTCGGTCGGTCAGCGCCGTCGGATTGACGTCGGCAAGCAGGTTGCCGCTGTCGATCGCGCTCTGGACCGCCGAACCGATCTCTTCCCGCCAGAAACGGCCGTCGTTGTTATACGCCTCCGTAAAATCCGATTTTTCTTTCATGTCGGAGAGGAATTCGCAATCCACGAGGTAGATGTCGCCGAGGTATTTCCCGATGATGCGGAACAACTTCTGCAGCGGATCGCCGGAATATTCCTCCCTGAGCTGTGTGATTTTCTCTTTCTGCTGCCTGCTGGTTTGTTCGAGGCAGGCTGCGATAAGGTTCGTTTTGTCTGGAAAAAGTTCGTAGAGCGTGCGTTTGGACATGCCGAGGCATTGGGCGATTTCATCGACCCGCACGGCACGGATGCCGTGGCGGGTGATGAGTTGCCAGGTCGTGCGGATCACATCCTCTTTCCGGACTCTGCGTTTCATTTCGATTCCTCCATTTCATCCGTATCCATATCCCGGCCTCCGCCGAGTGCCTGGTAGAGATTGACGATGCCTTGAATCTCATCGAAGCGGTCGGAAATCTGGGTGAGCTGCGACGAGAGCAGCGATTGCTGTGCCGTCAGCACCTCCAGGTAGGTCGAGGTGCCGTGCCGCATGAGCAACTCGGTGCTTTCGACCGCCCGTTCGAGCGCGGCGATCTGTTTGCGGCGCAACGAGGTTTTGCTGCGTGCGGTCTGCACCTGCGTCAGCGCGTTGTTTACTTCCGCGCCGGCGTTGAGCAACGTCTGCTGGAAGGAGAGCAAAGCCTCTTCCTGCTGCGCCTTGGCGATCTTTACGCGGGCCCGGTTGGCTCCGGCGTTGAAGATCGGCTGCACGAGCGATGCCGCCGCCGAGAAGATCATCTTTCCGGGATTGGAGACCATCGACCCGAGGCTGTTCGTCCATCCGAACGTGCCGCTCAGGGTCAGCGACGGGTAGAGCGCCGAACGGGCTTCGGCCGTCGAGTAGAAGGCCTGTACCAGATTGAGTTCCGAGCTGCGTACGTCGGGCCGGTTCGAGAGCATCTGCACCGGCACGCCCACGGTCAGTTCTTCGGGGAAGTCCTGCCCGTCGAGCGATCCCCGCACAATACGGGTCGGAGCTTCGCCCAGCAGCGACGAGAGGCTGTTTTCGACGTTGCGGATCTGCTCCTCCAGGTCGAAAAGCGACGCTTCGATGGCGTAATAATTGGCCTCCATCTGTTTGACGCCGGCGTCGTTGGTCATGCCCGCCTGCATCATCGCCCGCATCGTTTCGACGCTTTCGCGCCACTTGGCGGCGGTCTGCTTCGACACGTCGTACTGGCTGTCGAGCATCAGCAAGGTATAATAGAGGTTGGCGACGCTCGCGATCAGTTGGGTCTGCACGGCCTGGCGGTACTCCTGCGACTGAGCATAGAGTGCTTTGGCCCGTCGTTTACCGTTGAGCAGGCGGCCGAAGATGTCGATCTCCCAGCTTGCGGTAACGGGTGCCGTCCAGGTCCAGTTGGGCCTGTGGTCCTCGAAGCTGGTCACGCCGCCCTGGGGCGCCAGGTTGAACGAGGGGAGCAGCGACAGACGCGCGGTTTTGAGTGACGCCTCGGCCTCCTTGACCCGCCATTGGGCCGATTGCAGGTCGGTGTTATAGGCGAGCCCCTGTTCGATGAGCGCCTGGAGCTGCGGATCGGTGAAGAGCTCGCGCCAGCCCAGATAGCCCAGGTTGAGCGTGTCGGCCGTCTCGACACCCGCGCCATAGAGGTCGTCGGTCATGACCTCCGGGCGGGTGTAGGGTTTGTAGATGCCGCAGCTGCACATGATTGCCGCGGACAGGATCACTATGAATTTTTTCATCTTATTTCTCCTCCTCTTCGTTGTTATCCGTGTTTGCGTCCTCCAGCTCGGCCTGGATCGCCCAGTCGGGCGTCGGGTTGTACTGCACCGGACGGATCTTCTCCTGCATGTACTGGAATACGATAAAGAGCGACGGAACCAGGAACAGCAGTGCAAGCGTACCGATGAGCATGCCGCCGATCACGCCCGAACCAAGCGTCGAGTTGCCGTTGGCGCCCACGCCGTGCGAGAACATGAGCGGGAGCATACCGAACACCATCGTCAGGACGGTCATCAGGATCGGGCGCAGACGCACTTTTGCGGCCGATACCGCCGCCTGAGTGAGCGACATGCCGCAGGCACGGCGGTCGGCGGCGTACTCCGTCAGCAGAATGGCCGTCTTGGACAGCAGGCCGATCAGCATGATAAGACCCGTCTGGAGATAGATGTTGTTCTCCAGCCCCATCATCTTGGCGAACAGGAAGCTGCCCATCAGACCGCAGGGCACGGAGAGGATCACCGCGAACGGAATGAGGAAACTTTCATAAAGTGCGCTCAGGATCAGATAGATCAGCAGGATGCAGATGCCGAAAATGATTGCCGTGTTGCTCGATGTTTCGCTCTCCTCCCGCGTGATGCCGCTGAATTCATAGCCGTAACCGTGGGGAAGCACCTGTGCGGCGACCTCGCGGACGGCCTGGATCGCATCGCCCGACGAGTAGCCGTCGGCCGCGGTGCCGTTCACCGATATGGAGCTGTACATGTTGAAGCGGTTGAGCGTCTCCGAACCGTACACCTTGGTCAGTTTGACGAACTGGCTGACAGGCGCCATCTCGCCGTTCTGCGTACGTACGTAAACGTTGTTGAGCGACTCGGTATCGAGGCGGTATTTGGGGTCGGCCTGGATCATCACGCGGTAAACTTTCGAGAAGCGGTTGATGTTCGAGACGTACTGGCCGCCGTAATAGCCCGACAGCGTCGAGAGGATTTCGGTCGGCGACACACCCGCCCGCTTGGCCTTGGCCGCGTCGATATCGACCATGTACTGCGGGAAGTTGATGTTGAAAGTCGAATAGGCGCGTTCGATCTCCGGGCGCTGGTTGAGCGCGGCGATGAACTGGAGATAGATGTTGTAGAAATCGTTGATGCTTCCACCCATCCGGTCCTGCAGGCGCATGTCGAAACCGGTCGAGGTGCCGTAACCCGAAATCATCGGCGGGGCGACGGCGAAAATCTGTGCGTCCTTGATGTCGGCGGTGCGGGCGTAGATCTGTCCGATGACGGCATTGACGGCGTCCGCCTTGTCGGGACGGTCCTTCCAGTCCTTGAGCTTGATGATGCACATACCGTAGGACGAACCCTGCCCGGCGATCATGCCGTAGCCGGCGACCTGCATGTAGTCGCGGATCTGGGGAATATTCCGGAGCCGGTCGGCGAGTTCGTGCATCACCACGTTGGTCTCCTCAAGCGAGCTGCCGGGAGCGGTGGTGACGTTGACCATCACGGTTCCCTGATCCTCGTCGGGCACCAGACCCGTTTTGGTCGAGCGCATGAGCAGAATGAGGGCGAGGAACGAAAGGGCCAGCGTGAGCCACATCAGCCAGCGCCGCTTGATGAACAGCAGCACGCCGTGCTTGTACTTGTTGACCATGGCCGTGAACGCCGTGTTGAACGCTTTGCGGAAACGTGCGGCGAAGTTGTCGCGCATCTCGCCGTTTTCATCGATATAAGGCTTGATAATCAGCGCACAGAGGGCCGGGGAGAGCGTCAGGGCGTTGATGGCCGAGATACCGACCGCCACGGCCATCGTGATACCGAACTGGGTGTAGAAGGTACCCGACGTACCGCCCATGAGCGAAACGGGGATGAACACGGCCATAAAGACCAGCGTCGAGGTGATGATGGCCGAGGTGATGCCCGACATGGCATCCACGGTAGCCATGTAGGAGGATTTGTAGCCCACGTCGAAACGCGCCTGGACGGCTTCGACCACAATGATGGCATCGTCCACCACGGTACCGATCGCCAGCACCAGGGCGAACAGCGTCAGCAGGTTGATACTGAAACCGGCGAAGAAGAGGAAAGCGAACGTACCCACGAGCGCGACCAGAATCGATACCGTCGGGATAAGCGTCGAGCGGAGGTCCTGCAGGAAGACGTAAACCACCAGCACGACCAGGATGATGGCTTCGATCAGCGTCTTGATGACTTCGTGCATCGAAGCGTAAAGGAAGTCGTTCACACTCTGCAGGTGGGCGATTGCGACGCCCTTGGGCAGTTCCGCGCTGACCTCGTCGAGGAGTGCGTTGATGTCATTGACGACCTGTGTGGCATTCGAGCCGGCAGTCTGGAAGACCATGGCGCTCACGCCCGGATGACCGTTCGTGTATCCTTTGTAGGCATAGGATTCGCTGCCCAACTCCACGTCGGCGATGTCTTTGAGCCGCAGGATATTGCCGTCGGGCAGCGTGCGGATGACGATTTGGCCGAACTCTTCGGGGGTCATCAGTCGTCCGCGGTATTTCATCGTATATTGGAACGTGTTTTCCGAATTTTCACCCAGCATACCGGCCGCAGACTCTATGTTCTGTTCGGCCAGCGCAGCCGTCACGTCCGAGGGGACGAGCCTGTACTGCGCCATCACGTCGGGTTTCATCCAGATACGCATCGAGTAGTCCGCGCCCAGCACGAAGAATTCGCCGACGCCCTGCGTACGCAGGATGCGGGGCTGAATGTTGATCTTCATGTAGTTCGACAGGAAGGTCTCGTCGTAGCTGTCGTCGGGACTGTACAGCGAAAAGATCTTCAGCATGGAGGTCTGACGCTTCATGGTCGTCACGCCGATCTTGGTCACTTCGGCGGGCAGCGCCCCGGTGGTGGTGGCCACGCGGTTCTGTACGTTCACGGCCGCCATGTCGGCGTCGGTGCCCTGGCGGAAATAGACCGTGATGGATGCGCTGCCGGCGTTGGAGGCGCTGGATTCCATATACATCATGTTCTCCACGCCGTTGATCGCCTCCTCGAGCGGTACGATCACGCTCTTCTGGATCGTTTCAGCGCTTGCGCCCGGATAGGAGGCGCGCACCATCACCGTCGGGGGTGCGATGTCCGGATACTGCTCCACGGGCAGCGAGGCCAGGCCGATGATGCCGCCCAGCACGATGACGATTGAGATAACCGACGCCAGGACGGGCCGGTCGATAAAATGTTTGAGTGTCATAGGTTATTCCTCCTTTACGGTTTTCGCCTGGATCGGCGTGCCCTCTCTGAGAAGGCCTACCCCTTCGGCGACGATCACGTCGCCCGGAACGAGCCCGGAATCGACGATATAGGTCTTCGGATCGCTGACGTTCTCGACTTCGACCATTTCGGAGGTCGCCTTGCCGTCGATGATCTTATAGACGTAGATTTTGTCCTGCAGCTCGAACGTGGCCGCTTTGGGGATGACGATGGCGTCCTTCCGTTCGATCGGAATGACCACATTGCCCGTGCTGCCGCTGTGGAGCAGACGCCCCTTGTTGGGGAATACGGCCCTGAGCGATACACTTCCCGTCGAGGGGTCGATCACGCCGCTGATGGTTTCGATGCGTCCCTTTTCGGAGTAGAGCGATCCGTCGCTCAGCCGGAGTTCGATCGCCGGCATCGACGCCAGAGCCTTTTCGACCGAGCCGTAACGACGGGTCAGGTTGAGCAGCTGGCTTTCGTTCATCGAGAAGTAAACGTACATGTCCGAATTGTCCGAAACGGTCGTAAGGGGCTGCGGCATCGAAGGACCCACGAGCGCGCCTACCCGGTACGGAAGCGTACCCACCACACCGTGCGAGGGGCTTTTGACCACCGTATAGGAGAGGTTGTTCGCAGCGTTCACGCGCTGCGCCTCGGCCTGTGCCAACTGCGCTTTGGCCGTCAGCAGCGCGTTTTCGGAGGTCTGGAGTTCGTATGCTGAAATGACGTTTTTGGCGAATAGTTCTTTTTTGCTGTCGAAGGTCAGCTGTGCCGTCGCTACCCCGGCATTCGCGGCATCGACGTTGGCCTCGGCCGTGCGGAGCGCCGCCTGGTAAGGCACCTGGTCGATGATGAACAGGGTTTGACCCGGTCGCACCGTCTCGCCCTCATTGACGTTGAGCTTCGAGATGAAGCCCGACACCTGCGGATAGATGTCGATGTCCTGGCGGCCGCGGATGGTGGCCGAATAGTTGCTTTGGGTCTGGGCGTCGGTCGGGGCGATGGTCAGCACTTCGTACTCGGCCACGCGGGGAGCCGTTGGGGCGTTGGAGCACGAAACGGCCGCTGTCATGCAGCAACCGACCAGCAGCGTCTGCACGAACTTTTCTGTCATAATTCTCATCATGCTTTCTTTTAAAACTTTTTTCGATGCAAAAGTACCGTAAATACGTTCGTTCTCTTGTCATATATTGCGAACTCTTCGGGTACTTTTCGGGACAAATTTTCGTTCTGCGGGAAGAAATTGTTTATTTTTGCTTCGTAAATCAGAAATAAGTATGGACGACACGAATCCCATCACAACCACCGACGACGAACAATTCGTGGTCGGCGAATCGTCGTTCGGTTTTTTTCACAACAACCCGGCGCGGTGCGACAGCGGCGCGATCCTCTTCTGCCAGAGGGGTACGGCCAGGGTGACGATCAATCTGCACACGGGAGCCGTTCGCGAACATACGCTCATGTTGCTGTTACCGGGCGCAATCCTCATGTTTTCGGAGGTTTCCGACGATTTCCGGATCACCTACTGTGCTTTTTCCCGAGCCCTGTTCGCCGAAGCGAGCTTCCGGCTCGACCCTTCGTTTTTCCACTTCCTCAACGAGAACCCGATTGCCGAGCGGCTCGACGACGGGGGCAAAGGGGCTGATATCTGGTTGCAGATGGCCGCTTATACGTATGCCGACCGCGAAAATATCTTCCGCAACACCATCGTCAAGAATCGTCTGCAAAACGTTTTTCTGGAGATTTACGATAAAATCCAGCGCAACATCAACCTCCGCCAGCCCGGGGAGGTGAACAACCGTCGGCGGGAGCTGTTCCTGCGCTTTATCTCGCTGGTGCACGAACATTGCTACGAACAGCGCGAGGTGGCCTATTTCGCCGACAGGCTCTGTATCACGACCCGCTACCTTTCCACCGTCGTGCGGACTGTTTCGTCCAGAACACCCAAGGAGATTATCGACCGGATGGTGCTGCTCGAGATCAAGGTGCTGTTGCAGTCCACCGACCTCTCGGTGTCGGAAATCGCCGACCGGCTCCGTTTTCCGGATCAGTCCTACCTGGGGCGTTATTTCAAAAAGCACACGGGGCTCTCCCCCACGCAATACCGCAACCGCCGCTGGGACGACTCTTTCGTGGGCGTTCCGCAGGAACCCTGAACGCACGACGGGCGAGCGCGATGCGGGTCTGCGTCTGCGGTACGGAGCGGCGCAGGCCTGATATCCGGCGGCTCTGGGCAAGATGCAGGCGAAGGATGTACCGCCCGGAAAGGGGTTTTCCCGGAGGCTTTCCCGATGTGTCGGGATGAAATAAAGGGGGCTCGTAAAAACGAGCCCCCTTTGTTGGTCGGTCAGTCGGATTACCGTGCGTGCCGGCCCGAACGGGCCTGACGCTGCGGAATGTTGTTATCGGACTGCGGGCGGAAAAGCGTGCCCGGTTTGAGGCTGAAGGGGCTGGAGACGAATTCCATGGTTCCCGTCCACGAACCGCTGATGCGGTTGGGTTCCGTGCAGTCGTCCTCGAGGTCGAAAGCAACCGTGTAATTGTCCCCGTCCTTTGAAATGTCGATCGTCCCCGCATTGGCCGGAGCGCCGTTTACGATGTCCCCGTCTTCGTTCCGTTCCAGATACCAGGTGCCCGACGTATTTGATTCGAGCATGAAGCCCGGCATGACGGCCCAGGGAACCATGTTTACCTCCGAACGACCGGGCATCACGGTATAGTGTCCCTGCGCGATGTCCGTCGTGTAGGTGTTTTCGCAGATCACCTCGATCTCGATGGATTCGGGTTGGTCGTCGGCAACGATTTGCAGGATGAAGGAGGAGTAGCCCAGACGGAGGTAGTTGCCCAGATAGATGAGCTTGCCGGTTCGGATTCCTTTCAGGTCGGGCGTCACGTCCAGGTGCAGGGTCGAATAGCCTCCGCCACCCGGTCGCCAGCCGTTGCGGTCCTCGATGGGGATTTCACCCGTATAGGTGCCTTTGATTTCAATGCCCTCGACGGTTTCGAGGTTTGCCGTAAATGTGTACGTCGTGCCGGTACGGTTGATTTCGATTGTTCCGCCGTTCAGCAAAGCGTAATAGGGCGCCCCGTCTTCGTCGTTCTGCTCGCATACGCTTCCGTAAGGATAGGGGTCGTCCGGGAGGGCGTAACCCGGGGTGAATTTGAAGAGCGCCGGTGTCTGGGAGGAAACCGTGTAGGTGCCGTTGGCGATGAAAATATCCTCGCCCTTGCGGATAAGCGGTGTGGTGAGTTCCAGAACGAGCTGGTACCCCGCTCTGGTCAGGAAGCCGTTTTTCTTCGGCACGTCGTAGAGATAAACCTCGAAACTGCCGAATCCCGTCTTATTGCGGTCGCCGTAGTAAAGCGCATCGGCCCCGATAAAGGTGGTATTGACGTCATGGGTGATCGGGTCGTAGGTGGGCGCTTCGCGGTCGGCGATGGAGAGCGGCCCTGTATATTTGAAATTATGCACGCCTTCGTTGCTGTCCGTCAGCGTCGCACTGATGGTATAGGTCGAACCGTCGCGCTCCACGATCACTTCGCCCGACTCGAAATCGTATTCGGCGAACTCGCTCCCGTCGGACACCCTGAGTACCGTGAAATTCGGATCGAGGGTCAGGGGCATGTTGTCCGCATCGAGCATGTAGGTGCCGGTCGGAAGCGCCCGGTTTCCGGCCGGAGAGGGGGCGCCCCACAGGTCGAGGCTGAGCAGCGTGCCTTTGCCCGCAGGTTGGTAATAGCCGTACTCGTCCTGCACACATGCGACGTTCGCCAACTGGATGTAATAATCCGCCGAAGCGTTTAGAAGATTTTCACCGTAGTAGATCGCCTCGATCACCCTGTCCAGCACGACGGCATCGTCCGGCGTGGTGACTTTTTTCGTGGTAAGGCGCAGGGGTTCGGACGAAGCGCTGGTCTTTCCGTCGGTCACGGCTGCCACCACGACATAGGTGGTTTCCGGTACGAGTCCCCGAAGCGTTACCGGCGTGGACTGTTTCGATTCCGCTTCTACGCCGTCGGAGAGGATAACGGCGGCCGAAGGAACCGGCTGGTCCTCGGCCAGCATCATGTAGGCACAGGCTGCTGCGTCCGATGGCGTGATGGAGAACGAAACGGTCGATGGGGTCGTCTCGCCTGCCGTAAGCGTCACTTTCGGACCGTCGGCAGGGCCGACCGGGGGAAGAGGATCGTTTTTGTCGTCGCATGCGGTCGATGCGCAAGCCACCAATCCGCAAAGGGATAACATTCGGAGAAAAGTACGCGTCATAGTAACATAATTTGTCTGCGCGGCCCGGTGCAGCGGGTTTGGATTGATTCTCTCATGCAACGACCGCCGGGGGCCTTCTCCTGCGGCGTGTGCTGTCGGGCTATGCGCCGCAGGACTGACGACCGTTGCAATATCAAATATAGCGTGAATCGGTCTATGCGGCAAGGTCTTTATACCCTATTTTATCCGCTGATTACCTCTTTTGCCCTTTTATTATTATATTTGTATTCCGCCTTCGGTCCGATGCGTCGCTGCAAAAGACCGGCGGGGACTCCGGTCGGCCCTTACGTTACGGAGGGGGGATACGCAGCTGACACGGGAATTGTGGATTTGACGGCGTGCGCAGGGGATTGCGCAAATGATAATAATAACCTATTAAAATTTGTAGCAATGAAAAAACTGCTTTTGAGTTTGGTCCTTGCGCTTTTTGCAGCCAACGCGCTGCGCGCGCAACTGATTAAAGACAACGAGAGATGGGTGCAGACGAGCTCTTACCCGGTGCTCAATTCGTCTCCGACCGTAACGCCGATTCCCGCCGGGGCCAATATCAGCCCTTACGTCCGCGACGGCATGATCCTCATTAAAGGCTATTCCGACCGCAATTACCTGATGCACATTGACATTAGGGGACATTACGTATTCGGTTACGACCTGGAACTTACCGACGGGAACAAGGTGATGGGTCTCTTCTCGGGAGGGGCTGCGACCGCTTATCGCCACGGGAAACCGGTCGTGCTGACCTCCGAGGGGCATATCCTTACTCCGCCCGACAACTACCGGATGATTACCGACTTTAAGGACGGCGTAGCCGTCGTGCTGAAGGGGGACGGATATACCAACGATGTGGTGTATATCGATGCTGCGATGAAGGAGATCTATCCGAAGCTGACGCAGAAGAATGTCGGTTACAGCGCCAGCAACGACCTCAAACCCACAGGAATCTTGTCGGAAAACATGCGGGCCTATTTCGACTGCAAACTCCAGCGTTGGGGTTACATGGATCACCACGGAAACCCCGTCGTCGAGCCGCAGTTCCTGGAGGCCCTCCCCTTCCGCGAAGGCCGGGCGGCCGTGCTGGTCGAAACCGAAAAATGGGGTCCCCGGCTCTGGGGATTCATCGACGTGCTGGGGAAGATGGTGATCGAACCCATCTATAAGGTCAAGCCGACCAGCTTCAGTTCGGGCTATGCGGCGGTCAATAGCGACGACGGATTCGGCGATACCATGTTTCTGATCGACCGTTACGGCCAAAAGTGCTCGGACGAAGCCGCCTGGGCGAATGTGCCGGCCGGCGGATGCTGCATCTTCAAGGCGCTTCCGCAATACCGGGACGGCGAGGCGATACGGGTGGCTATTGCGGGCGGATCGACGTCGGACGGCACGCGGGGCGTGTCGTTCAAACCGGGGATCAAGCAACTCCGCGATTACCTGGTTTTCTCCCCTCCCACCGAAGATCTCAACGGTGAGCGGGGACTCCTGTTCGTAAAGGGGTTTGCTGCCGTCGGGAAATACGACAGCTACTGGAAAACCACGATGGGCACGGTCATAACCTGCGACGGAGACCCGACGCCCTTGACCGTATGGCAGGAATTCAAAGTGGTTTCAGCCGACGGAACCGAAAGGAAGGTCGGGTCGGCCGAAGACCGGAATTATTTTTATAACTATTCGGGTCAGGGTATGTCGCTGTTCAATTACGGAATCGGACCGAAACAGTTGCAGCCCGAAATGGGCTGGGTGCGCGGCTTCGTAAGCCCGGATAATCTGGTCATCATCCGCTTCGAGGACCTTCCGGACGATCAGCTCGGGAAACTCACTTCGATGCACATTGCCCGGGCGGATATCGATCGGCAATAACCGGCGTCGTAGAACCCTGCCAGGAAGCCTCCGGGATTTCCCGGAGGCTTCCTCTCTTCCGGCAGCCGGAAAGTTTCGGCTGTCGGCGGGGTGTACGCTGCCCTATTTCTCGTTTTTCGGCATCAGCGAGCGGGCCGCCAGGAAGTCATAGAAGGACTGCCGGTAGTTGTCGGATATGGGAATATACTCCTTGCCGAAGACGATGCGGTTGCGCTCGATCGTGCGGATGAGGGCGGGCTGCACGATGAAGGAGCGGTGGACGCGGACGAACCGGTCGGCTGGCAACCTCTGCTCGAGCGACTTGAGGCTCATCAGCGACAGCACGGGATGCGGCTCCCCCTCGACGTGGATTTTGACGTAGTCCTTCAGACCCTCGATATAGCGGATGCTGTCCAGAGCGATCTGTTGCAGACGGAACTCCGTCCTCACGAAGATGCTCTGCGCCTCTTCGGTCGGTATCTGTTCAGCCGTTTCGGCCCGCCGTCTGGTCTCGAACCAATCCAGCGCTTTGCGGGCGGCTTCCAGAAAGTCGGCATAACTGATCGGTTTGAGCAGGTAGTCGATCGCCCTGACGCGAAAACCCTCGACCGCATATTGACTGAAGGCGGTGGTGAAGATGACGCGGGTTTCGGACGGCAGCATACGCGACAGCTCCATGCCGTTCAACCCCGGCATCTGGATGTCGCAGAAGAGCAGGTTTACGGGAGCTTCGCGCAGCGCGTCGAATGCCGCGACACCGCTGCCGAACGAGCCGCGCAGCTCCAGAAAAGGCGTTTTGCGCGCATACCCCTCCAGCAGCTCCACCGCCAGCGGTTCGTCGTCGATCAGGGCGCAGGTCAGTTTCATGTCCGTTGGAATTTGATGCACAGCACCGCCTGAAAAGCCTCGCCCGTCTGTCCGTATTCGATGGTGTACTGTCCGGGATAGATCATTTCGAGCCGTTTCGATAGGTTTTTCAGGCCGATCCCCGATCCGCTCCTGTCCGATGCGGCGGATTTGGGAAAAAAGCTGTTCTTGATTTTGCAGATCAACTGCCCGTCGGCTTCGCGCAGGTCGATGGTTACATAGGAGGGTTTTTCGTCGCTCACGCCGTGCTTGAAAGCGTTTTCGACGAGCGAGATGAACAGCAGCGGCGCCACGGGCGACGGCGACGGATTTTCCGGCAACGAAACGAAGAGCCGCACATGGCGGGGAAGCCGGATGCGCATGAGCTCGATGTAGTCGCGCAGAAATCCGATCTCCGCGCCGAGCGGCACGAAGGGCTGGCTGCTGTCGTAGAGCACGTAGCGGAGCAGGCGGCTCAGGTCGTGCACGACCTGCTGCGCGCGGTCGGCGTCGAGCTGGATGAGCGAATAGATGTTGTTGAGCGTATTGAACAGGAAATGGGGGTTGAGCTGGCTTTTGAGGTTTTGCAGCTCGGCCTGTGTGCGGCTGTGCTCCAGTTGCCGGCGGGCCGCCTCGGCGCGGTACCATCCGCTGGTCATGCGGATGGCGACGCTGACCCCGACCACCAGCATATAGAGCAGGGCGTTGCCCGCAAAGAACCGCACGGTGTCCTGCCACGGGCGCGGTATGGGCGGCCGCGCCATGTCGGGAGGAAGCACGAAGCGGAAGAACAGGTGCACCCCGAACATGACTGCCGCAATCAGCACGAGGTTGCAGCCCACGAAGCGACCGATGCGGTGTGCGAACAGGTGGCGGCGTATCAGCACGAAATAGTTGGTGTAGAAGACCACCATGAACGAGAGCGGCACGAGCAGGAAGCGGGCGTATTGCGGCCCGTTCATCAGGGGGCGGTCGGGACTGGTCACGAACAGCGGCATACCCAGCACGACGGCCCAGGCCGTGAGGTGGACCAGCCACCCCGTATATTTCGATTGCGCAGCGTTCATACGTAACGACAAATTTAGCGAAATTTTGCGACTATTCATAACGGATCGCCTCGATCGGATCGAGCATGGCGGCTTTCTGCGCCGGGTACCAGCCGAAGAAGACGCCCGTGAGCGTGCAGACGGCGAATGAGAGAAAGACGCTCCACGGCTGAATGAAGATCGGGAAAGAGGCCGCAAGATTGACCACCACCGCCGCGCCGACGCCGCATATCACCCCGATCAGGCCGCCCGTCACGCTGATGAGGATCGATTCGATGAGGAATTGCGCCATGATGTCGCGCCCTTTGGCCCCGATGCTCATTCTGAGACCGATCTCGCGGGTGCGCTCCGTGACCGAGACGTACATGATGTTCATGATGCCGATGCCGCCCACCAGCAGCGAGATACCCGCTACGGCGGCCAGCAGGACGGTCATCATGTCCGTGGTCGAGGTGAGCATCGACGAGAGTTCCTGCTGCGAACGGATCGTGAAGTCGTCGTCCTCGGACTCCTTGAGTCTGTGGTTGGTGCGCAGGATGTCGGTGATCTCGTCGATGGCTTCGTCGGTATGGGCTTCGCTCAGAGCCGAGCAGACGATCTGCTGGAGGTGCGTGATGGCGAGGATGCGTTTCTGCACGGTCGTATAGGGGGCGATGATAAGGTCGTCTTGGTCCATGCCCATGCTGTTGTAGCCCTTGCTTTCGAGCACCCCCACGATCCGGAACGGGATCGAGCCGAAGCGGACGATTTTGCCGACGGGATTCGCGCCGTCGGTGAACAGGTCGTCCGCGACCGACCGGCCGATGACGCAAACCTTCGCGGCCGCATGGATGTCCTGTTCGGTAAACATGTCGCCGTCGGCGACCTTGTAGCGGCGGATGTCCATGTAGTCGAGCCCCACGCCGTACACCGTCGTCGGCGTATTGTTGGCTCCGTACACGGCCTGCCCCGAACTGTTTACCGACGGCGAAACGAGGCTCACATAGCGGGCCTGCTCGCGGATATCCTCCAGGTCACGGAGCCTGAGCGATTCCATGTCGTCGGCGCCGAGCCGCACGCCGCCCCGCATGTCTCCGCCCGGATGAATCATAATCATGTTCGACCCCATCTCGCCGATCTCCGCCTGGATGCTCCTTTTGGAGCCCTGGCCGATGGCCAGCATGGTGATGACCGACGCGACCCCGATGATGATGCCGAGCATCGTGAGGAATCCGCGCAGCTTGTTGTTGCCGAGCGCCCGGACCGCGATTTTGAAAAGATTGGCGATATGCATGGTTTATTCGTCTTGACGGGGCAGCCGCTTTAGGGCGTCGGCTGCGGATAGAACCTGCCCGTTGTGCACGTCGTCCGTGACGCGGCCGTCGCGCAGGGTGATGTTGCGGCTGCTGTATCGGGCGATTTCGAGGTTGTGTGTCACGAAGATGATCGTGCGCCCGGCGGCATGGAGCTGCTGAAAGAGCACCAGCACCTCGAAGCTCGTGCGGGTGTCGAGGTTGCCCGTCGCTTCGTCGGCCAGGATGACCGCCGGGTCGTTCACAAGGGCCCGCGCGATGGCCACGCGCTGCATCTGCCCGCCCGACATCTGGTTGCTCCGGTGTTGCAGCCGGTCGCCCAGCCCGACGGCCCGCAGCGCCTCGACGGCTTTGTCTCGCCGTTGCACGGAGCTGTAGGTCGGGTTGTAGAGGAGTGGCAGTTCGACGTTCTCGACGGCCGTGGTCTTGGGCAGCAGGTTGTAATTCTGAAATACGAAGCCGATCTTGCGGTTGCGCAGCGTGGCCCGCTGGTTCTTGTCCATCGAGCGCACGGGGATGCCGTCGAGAAAGTACGCCCCGTCGGTCGGAGTGTCCAGGCAGCCGAGCGTATTGAGGAGCGTCGATTTGCCCGAACCGGAAGTGCCCATGATCGTGACGAACTCACCCTCGCCGATGGTGAACGACACCCCGCGCAGGGCGTGCACCACCTCGTCGCCGACCCGGAAATCACGTCGGACCTGTTCCAGCCGGATCACCTCTTTCATGGCTATCGCATTTTGTTTTTGCCGCCCGGAGGCGATGGCATGAAGGGGCTGCGCTCGGCGGCGGCCGGCCGGACCGAAGGTTCGGCGATGGCAAGCCCCGTAACCACCTCCTCCCCTTCGGCCAGTTGGCCGGTGACTTCGGTTTTATCGCCGCTCGCGGCGCCGGTTGTGACCATGCGGGCTTCGAGCGTCCGACCGTTTCTGACCCAGATTTCACGTTGTCCCGGCTCCGGTGTTCCGGCTGCCGGCGTGAGCGTCATATCCAGCCCGGCCAGCAGTTCTTTGTCGGGCACGAAACGCAGCGCTTTGGTCGGGACGGCCAGCGCGTCCTCCTTTTCCAGCGTATAGACGGTGACGTTGGCCGTCAGTCCGGGTTTCAGTTTCAGCTCCGGATTGTGGGCCGTGATGACCACTTCATAGGTCACCACACTCGATTCGGTCGTCGCCTCGAGACGCACCTGCTCCACCGTTCCCGCGAACGTGTCGTCGGGATAGGCGTCCACGGTGAACTCCACGCGCTGACCGTCGGCCACCTGGCCGATGTCGGCTTCGTCCACGTCGGCGATCACCCGCATCCGGGTCAGGTCGTTGGCGATGGTGAACAGCGTCGGGGTCTCGAATCCGGCGGCCACGGTCTGCCCCTCCTCCACGGCGCGGCTGATGACCACGCCGTCGATCGGCGAGGTGATGGTGGCATAGCCCAGGTTGCGTTTGACCTTGACGATCGACGCCTGGCTCTGCCGGTAGGCGTTGTGCGCTTTTTCGTAAAGATAAAGCGCCTGATCGTACTCCGCGTCGCTCACCAGCTCCTTTTCGTGGAGCGTGCGGGTGCGGGTGTAGTTTTTGAGCTGGTATTCGTATTCGGTTTCGCTCGCGGCGAGCTCCGCCTGGGCCGACTCCAGCTCGGCCTGCAAGGTCACCTTGTCCATCTCGGCGATCAGCTGTCCGGCTTTCACCACGTCATTGTAGTCGGCGTAGAGCTTGTCGATGATACCCGAGACCTGGGTGCCGACCTCGACTTCGGTTACGGGCTCCACCGTGCCGGTGGCCGTGACGGAGTTGCGGATGGCGATACGGACGGCAGGCGCCGTTTCGAGCGTGAGCCGGTCGCCGGCGGAAGGGCGCAGCAGCAACCAGAGGACGGCGGCGGTCGCCGCGACCCCGGACGCGAGGAGTATGCTTCTTTTTTTCATGGCTGTTCGTATTTACGGTTGAATCGTTCCGACCTCCCGCCCCTGGTAGATGTTGAGCAGCTCGATATTGAGCAGGGCCATGTACTTTGCCTGCAGCAGCTCCTGCCGTGCGGAAGTGTACTCGTTCTGCGCCGTAATCAGCTCGACCGTATTTTTCATCCCCAGGCGGAACTGTTCGCCGGTCAGTTCATAGCTTGTTCGGGCATAGCGCAGTTTCTCTGCAGCCGCAAGGTACTGCGACTGGGCCGAAACAGCGTCGAGGTAGGCCGTCTCGATTTCGCGCAGCAGCGTCTTCTCAGCACTCTGGCGTTCGAGCTCGCCGGTATTGACCGCAATACGCGCCTTGTTCACCGCTGTGCGATTTTTGCGGTTGGAGAAGATCGGTATGCTCAGCGTGAGCCCGACGTTTTCGTTGAAGCGGTTCCAGACCTGGCTGCCCCGCTCGAACGAGCCGCCCGACATATGCCCCGTCCCGACGCTCGCCGAGAGGGAGACGGACGGATAGAATCCTGCACGCGCCTGCTTTACCCCCAGTTTTGCCGCTTCGACCGCCAATTCACTTCGTTTGATTTCCGGCATGCTATCCAATGCCCTTGCATATATCCCGGTCTTTGCGGGGAGGACAGACAGCACCACATCCTCGGTAAAGACAGGCGCGGCAAGATCTATTTCGTCCGTTATGTCGAGTTCAAGCAACTGCTTGAGTTGCAATTTGTAGTTGTCCCTTGCCGTCTGTGCGGCGACGATCTGGTACCCGTCGCCGGCATACTGGCTCTCCAGTTGCGCCAGATCGACCCTGCTGATCGATCCGGCCCGCCACATCTGTTCGCCGCGGTCGCGCTGGGCTTTCGACGCTTCGGCCGTGCTGACGGCGATGCCGACGGCTTCGTCTGCATAGAGGGCCTGCATGTAGGCTTCGACGATGGCGATGCGGATGTCGTTTTCGGTCTCCGACACCGCGAGCGCATCGATGCGGTTCTGCACCTTCTGCGCTTTGACCGCCGTGCGGAGCCTGCCGCCGCCGTAGAGCGTCATTCCGGCACTGATGCCGTAAGTGCCCGTGTAGCTGTTGGCATCGGCCGCATTTCCCGACGGATAGTTGGTGTAACCTTGCGTCGTCGTGGCCGTGAGCGACGGGAAGAGCGCCGCTTTCGCCTCCGCCGTATCTTCCAAGCCCGACAGATAGTCGTTGCGACTCTGCCGGAGCCGGATGTTGTGCTCCAGCGCATAGTCCAGACACTCCTGCAGCGTCCACCGTTTCGGGGACTCCTGTGCTCCGGCAACCCATAGGAGCAGCGCGGCGCAAGCGGTCAGCAGGATTCGTTTCATGGATGTCTTGGCTTTTCGTTTCGCACAAAACTACCCTGCTCGTGCTGCCCGCGCAAACAAAATCGACGAACGCCCCGATCGTATCGACGAGCGGGCCGATAATCCACTCGGAGTGTCCGGCTTTACGTGGATTGCGGCAGGTTCGCGACGATGGAAGGCCCGATCCGTGCAAAGATCGTCCTTCCGGAATATGCTTTGAGGATGGGATTAGCCTCTTTCCTGTCCGGTTGTGTTTCCGGTATTGTAAAGGAGATCGTACCCCTCCCCCGCTTTGTCAGTGATTATGCGAGTCCGGCCAGAAACGCCATCACGTCCCGGTCGTCGGGATAGTCGGTCAATGCGGGGGATTGGGCCCGGCCGAACGGCACCTGACGGCTATGTTGCAGGCAGTCGCTCACGACGCATTGCACCTCGCTGTCGTGCTCCTCGAGCCATGCGGACACTTCGTCCGCACGTTCGTAATGCGAGTAGGCGATGCAGCTGAGCGCCGGGGGAAAGTCCCGCATGGGAAGGAGAAGCGCCCCGCCGCAGTCCCTAAAAGAGCGCCCCTGCAATGTGAGCAGCGCGCGTTGCTGCATGTAATTGTTGTGGTATTTGGGGGACATGGGAGGCGGCGCGAGCATCGGTTCGCAGCCGCCGGGCAGGAAGAGCAGCGATACATTGCGGCATCCCAGGCCGGAATAGGCGAACACGTCGTCCGACAGTCCGGCGAGCTGCTCCGGGGTTTCGTGCCCCGAAAGAACGGCTACGGACTGGCGGCTGCCGCGCAGCAGGGCAGGGATTCCCGGGAATCGGGCCCGGAAGTAGCGGTTGGCGTTGTCGCCTCCCGTGGCGATCACCGCGTCGGGAGTCAGGGCGTCGTCGTAATACCCTACCCTTGTCGCGGGATCGATTCGCTTGAGTTCGTCGATCGCATATCCGATCAGCACGCGGTCTTTCGACGAGGGCTTGACCAGGCAGCGATGCCCGGAGGCCACCACGCACAGCAGGTCGAAGAAACCGACCAACGGAAGGTTGCCGGCCATGATGACCAGGACGTCACGCGGTACGGCGACCGGCACCCGGTAAGGGGCGAGCCATGCACGCAGGCGCACCTGGTCGAGCATCTCGCTCCGCAGCGCTTCGACCGCGCGCCGGATTTCCGGCTCCGTGAACCAGCCGTTTTCCTGCTCCGCGCGCCGGATGATGCGGCGGGAGGTTTTGTCCCGGCCGAACGTCCCGAGCCTCCGTCCCAGCTCGGCAAACAAAGCGATCGCTTTTTCCATCGCTGCAAAGATAGGGCTTCGGAACGATTTATCCCAATTTCAGGCAAAATGACCGGCAATTCGTCCCGCATGCAAAACGTGTCCCGAAATTTGCGGGACGGTCCGAAAACTGACTTATGGAAAAGACACTCCGGGAAGCTCTGCTGCATCGCAGAAGCTATTATTCGCTCAGCGACCGGTCGCCGGTGGACGACGGGCGGATCGAAGAGATCGTCCGCTTTGCGGTCAGATACATGCCTTCGGCTTTCAACTCCCAGTCATCGAGGCTGGTACTCCTGCTCGGCGACCATCATGCCGAATTGTGGCGGATTGTCCTCGACGCCCTGCGCGAGCTGCTCTCCGACGAGCTTTACGCACGTTCACGCGAGCGGGTGGAACGCAGCTTCGCATCGGGTCACGGCACGGTATTGTTCTTCGAGGACCAGGATACGGTGTCGGAACTTCAGCGCAGTTACCCGACCTATGCCGACAATTTCCCCGTCTGGTCGCAGCAAACCTCCGCCATGCACCAGCTCGCCGTCTGGACGCTGCTGGAGGAGACCGGGCTGGGAGCATCTTTGCAGCATTACAATCCATTGATCGACAACCGGGTCCGCCGCCGGTGGAATTTGCCTGAAAGCTGGCGGCTGATTGCCCAGATGCCTTTCGGAACGCCGCTCGAAGCGCCCTCGGAGAAGACCTCCGAACCGTTGGAAAAACGGGTCCGCATCTTCCGCTGAGGCGGATGCGTTGGAAAATCGTGCGGTGTGCCCGAAAAAATTTGGAGTTACGGATTTTTTGCTTACCTTTGCACTCGCGTTCGATTAAACTCCGCCGGTCGGTAGCGAACGACAGACCTATTTTGCGGAAATAGCTCAGTTGGTAGAGCACAACCTTGCCAAGGTTGGGGTCGCGAGTTCGAGTCTCGTTTTCCGCTCAAAGTCCTGAGACACAACAGGACACAATCAAGACAAACCCTTTGAAACGATGTTTCAGAGGGTTTTTTCATGCCTTCTCCCAGACATCGCAGGACATCGAAAAGCCATTTCCGGACAGGATAGTGTCCCAAAAGTGTCCCACTCGCGTAGCGCAACCTAAAAGTGGGACACTTTGGAGAGAAGAGGTGGGACACTCTAGCCTGTTACTTATTGATGAGCAGGATATTATCAAGACTAAACTGTTTGACATCGGTTTACCTAATCTTAATTTAAAGACAGGTAAACAGTTATGAAAAGCACATTCAGAATCCTATTCCTTGCGAGGTGGGAATTGAAGAAAGAAAATGGCAAGGTGCCTCTCTGCGCACGTATCACCATTGACGGAGAGAAAGTGAAGTTCAGCCTCAAAAGCGAGGTAACCGCAAAAATCTGGGATCCGAAGTCCGGCAGGGCAACAGGACAGACAAAAGAGGCGCTTCAACTCAACCGTTACCTTGATAGCATTAAGGGGCAAATGATTACCCACTATCACAATCTTTCGTCGGCTAATGAAGTCGTGACAGCGGCGATGGTGCGGGATGCTTTCCTCGGCACAGACATCAAAAGCAATACTCTGCTGTCAGTGTTCGAAGAGTTCAACGACCGGCAGGAGAAACTTATCGGCATCGACATTGCTCAATCCACCTTCAATAAGTACGACTTGACCTACCGTCGACTCAAAGAATTCTTGAAAGCCAAGATGAGAAAGAACGATATCCTGCTCTGCCAGGTGGATCGCAATTTCGTGATGGATTTCGAAGCTTGGCTAAAGATCGAATATAAACTCGATACGAACTCGTCTGAGAAACTGATGCGGATTTTCAAACGCATTACGACCATGTGTTTCAAGAATGGCCAGATGCCTAAAGACCCGTTCTGTGAACACAAACTCAAAAAGGTAAAGAAAGATCGTGGCTACCTCACGAAGTCCGAACTGGAAAAGATTATCGATTTCAAGCCAGACAATAAACGGCTCGAAAAGGTGCAGGATATCTTTTTGTTTTGTTGTTTCACCGGCTTCGATTACTCCACGACTGCCGCCTTGACGGAAAAGAATATCGTTACGGATGACGACGGTTCTCTGTGGATTGAAACTCACCGTATCAAAACAGGCACTCCATCGAAAGTAAAACTGCTCGACATTCCATTATCCATACTGAAGAAGTACAAACTCAGGCGGGACGGCAACTTCCTACTGCCTGTAATGAGCAATGCGAAATACAATCTATACCTCAAGGAGATCGCCGCGGCTTGCGAAATCCAGAAGAACGTCACCTCGCATCTTGCCCGGCATACGTTCGCCACAACGGTTACTTATGCCAACGGAGTTTCCATTGAATCCATAAGCAAAATGCTTGGACACACGAAACTCAGCACCACCCAGATCTATGCCCGGATAGTCGATAAAACAGTCAGCGATGAAATGGATAAACTCGCCCAAAAGCTAAATAATACAAAGTTTAACTCGGTTGTCGGTAAGTAGCTTATTGAAGAAGCAATAACTTCCGTGATGAAAAATCCTTTCGGCTGTAACATCAATAGGTAAATTCTCTCGAATTATATGAGTAGATACCCGTCTATTTGACCTGACAGCATCGCCTATGGCTGTGCTGTTTTATTTTGATTATTGGCGATGGATTTTTTTCGATTTTTTTCATCTTTTTCTAAACCCCACCAAAAAACCTTCTCTATTCTTCAGTGAATGGCGGAAAAGATTCGTCAAAAATTATTGTAGAATTTAAAATAGCAGATCTATGTATTCAACCGATTTTTACGCATGGCGTAACGAAGGAACCAAAGTAGAACACTTTGATAAAGTGATTTACATTATTGCATCGGAACGCCTCATTGACTGTCTATATGGGAAAATCTCCGAAGGACAATCAATCGATGAAGCAAAAAATATTCAGGCTGTTCGGGAAACGATGGACGAATACGTCAAGAAAAAATTCAAAAAACCTTTTGAAGAAGTCAGATGTGAAGAAGTAGAATCTGATTTTATTGAGGGGTATAAAAACTATCTCCGCTCAAAAAATATTGAAAGCATGGATAAACCCGATGTTTTCTCTATCGAACAAACATTGGAATGGATTATTGACCGTGCCAGCGAACTTAAAATCGCAGACATTCCATATAGCTGTAAAGCCTAAATATAACTTGGAAGTGAGTAGAGTATCATCTGATTACTCACTTCCAAGTTTTCCAACCTCTGAGATCCCATATTTATAGCTATATAGATGAAGCTACTACTTGTAAGGATTATTTTATTTACATACAGTATTGATTATTAATATTTTAACCACAGAGGAGCGCGTTAATCATACAATAATATTGTTTAAAATATTTTAACAACAGTACCTCACTAAACCAATATAATATCAACTTATTCTTTGTTTAGGGAATGATTCTGAAGCAGTTAAAAATAGGAGTACAATATTCAAAAACTACCTATTTAGAAGAGCAATTTGTTTCGCAGTTAACTTGCGTTTTTCTGTACGACCACTAAATTTGAGAATATCTTTGCGGTAATAATAGCGATCTTGCCCACACATTTTATCATATTGAATGAGGTCAAGTTTACCTAGATCTTCTTCAAGAGATATTTCCACATTCGGGTGTAAATATCGGAAATAAAAGTTGCCAGACATTACAACTTTTCCTTTGCAACATTCCACAATAAGTTGGGCGCTTGTTTTTCCTAAAAGATTTTTAGCTTGGTTTAATGACCCTGTTATTGCAATAAGAGTTCGTTTGCTATTGAAGATAAGAACCATTATTGGCTCACTAAATTTACTTTTTTTCATCTTTAGATTTTGTTTTAGTTTCGATATGGATTAATAAAAAGATAAGTGTTCCAATATCTTTAGTATCAAATTGTCTGAAAATTATCATTATTATTAAATACTTCCCTTCAATTTTCTATATTGCTCATTTACATAGAAATGGAAAATTTGTCCATTGATCATTGGTTTATAAACTTCATAACCCAAGCGTTTTGCATATAGTCCGACATTTACCCTATTGACGTTCTTCCAGCTATTATTACGCATATGCTCCTCCATTTCTTGGTAGCTCATTTTCATTTTTAATCCATCGGATGTGTTTCCCAAATTAACAGGTTCTGTAATACATGATTCAGGGATAAGACTTTTTGCTTCTGCCGAAAATCGGCTTTTGACATCATTTCTTTTATCTATAGCACGACGGACACCCTCAACGGTTTTATTCGATAAAGTATATCCCTCTTTCGGTTCGAGGTATATCGTTTTATTGTCGAATGATATATCTATCCGATAGACCTTAGCATATGATTTTTCAACATTCATATTAGCGGTAGTTTCTCTGTATTGGTTTAAAATGAACTTCAATCCTTGCATTTTTCAAAACCGCATTAGCTGCCTTATATATTGGAAGGTCTTCGACGCCTGCTGTTTTCAATGCTTCTATTAGTAATTTACTTTCAATCAGGTCAAAATATTCTTTTTCATGAAGCGTGACATATTTGTCTAATTCAGATTTTAGTTTTGCCATAATATGGTTGGTTTTAATCATTGTATTATCGTTATCAAGTGACGGCATTTTAGCTGATCGAGGTTTCTCAGATTCCTGGGGCAAGGGAACCAGTAGCTTCCCATCTCGATCTACTAACTTTGAAAGTTTTGACCTGGCTGTGAATAATACTCTTTTTACAGTATTGTTATTTGATGTTTTTATGAATCTATTTGCATACAGTATTTTTGCTATTTCGGGAATTGTGTAGCCTTGAACTTTAAGTATGATAGCCTCTTTTTGAGCGGGTTTCAGCATTTCAACTGCCACCGCCATATCAGGAGATAATAATTCATAATTACCTTCGAGGATTTCCTCATCAGAATATAACTTGCTTGGTGGAATGGAGTTAATATCAACATAGTCAGCACATATCAGTTTCCTTTTTAAGTAGATTTGACCAATGCAACGTATCGCAACAGTGTAAATCCACGGAAGAATGTGTAGTGATGGATTGTAGGTCTTGACACCTTTTAGAAGCTTTATTAAGACTTCATTAACAAGTTCCGGTATGTCGTCAGGGGCCCTCGCCTTCGAAATACAGATTCTATACACATACCCAAAATGCGGAGTTATGAACCGCTCAAAAAGTTGATTACGTAATTGATAGTCGATTTCCTGTTTTTCCATACCTTGATAGTTTAAAATTAAACACACACAAGATATGGAATAGTGTGATAAATTTAACAGCCCCAAATTTTATTCAATTTCATGTTAACCAATATTCATTTTAATTATCTTTGCTGAGGATAAAGCACTTGCCTGAATAGTAAATTTAATTTTTGTATTATGGGATACATTGGAACTGATCCAGAGTTGATGGCGATAACAACATGCACAGAATTATTGGAGTCTCTGACCGTTGAACAAAGATTAAGAGTAATGGCTATGTTGGGATCACGTTTTGGCTCCCAACAAGAAAACTCTGAAATGCGAACGAGACCTGTTGTATCTACTGTGAAACATGATAATTTAAGACTTTCAAATGGTTCTGATGAAATCGAGTCTTCCCAAAATTGTTCTGTAGCCACGGACTCTGAAGACTATCCTACATTCTATTCAGTTTATAGTAATGAAGTTACGCAGAGTGAATCTGAAGTGTTATTGGTTATGGCTTTTTATGTGTCTAATTTTGGTGTGTCTAATTTTACGAAAGAAGACCTGCTTCAATACTATAAGGATCAAGAAATTTACACGGAAAGTAGACGGGCTAACTCCTCTAACAACGTAAACTCGTTAGTCCGATCTAAATGCTTGGAAGCGGTTGCAAAAGGTAATTATCGAATTACTAAAAATGGGAAACAAAAAGCTATAGAAATAATAGGTAGAGAAGAATGTCCTAAACCTTCTAGTTCAAAGCAATCTGGTGGTAAAAATAAGAAGGCTGTTAATTCTTCTACCGCTAAAGTGGGTAAAAACAATACTATTGCATTTTTGCCTGATCTTGTCTTATATCCAGATAACGAAATTAGTTTGGAAGATTTCTATAATCAGTTCATAACCGCCAATAATTATGAAAATAATTTAATATTTGTCTATTATCTAGTTGAAAAACTAAAATTAGATAGAATTGGATTGTCAGAAATATTTACATGTTATAAAACTTTAGGATTAGAAATCCCAAATGTTGGGCAAAGTATAGCAGATACAGCACGACGAAAAACATGGATAATAGCTTCTGATCGAAGCAACATCAAGCTTCATCGCAATGGTGAAAATTATATCAACAAGAAAATGAAAAGAAAAGAGGTTGCGGCCAATAGCTAAATATGATAGATATTATAAAGCAAATAGCAAGAAATTTAATTGACGGGAAAAGTCGCAAAATTGACATTGCGGCAGTTTTTGTTTGGTTTCATTATAGCAAATATGGGGAATCTGCTGATATAAAGACCATCAACTCTTATTTCTCTTTATGCAATTTACCAGAATTTCATGTTACGCAATTAAGAGAAGGGCTCAAAAAATCAAAAAACGTCACCAGAGGAACTGTTCAGAATACTTACAAACCAACTCTTAAGTATGATGATGCTTTGAAAGCCCAATTCCCTTTTGCTGTAGTCCAAAGTGAAGAAATAGTTACAGACGATTGTATTTTACCTGACGCACTCGTAAATAACACACGAGGGTATATTATTTCCCTTTCACAACAGATAAACGCATCTTATAATAACAACATTTTTGACGGATGTGCGATATTGATGCGCCGCTTATTGGAAATATTGCTTATCCACTCTTACGAAGCAATTGGAAAACTGGATGATATAAAGACGGATAGTGGTTTTAACAATTTGAGTTATATTATCAATTCCACGCTAAGTAATAAACCATTCAATCTTCACAAAGATTCTGAAGAAATTATCGATACGTTTAGAGTTTTAGGGAATTTTGCAGCTCATAAAATACAATACACGACTAAAAGAAAAGACATAGACAACGTGAAACTCAGGTACCGTTTGTTAGTACAGGAATTACTTTATATATCTGAAATTCTCAAATAATGAGATTGAGCGTGCGTATTTCTTTGATTTCCACAATATTCAACATGGAAAAATTGGTGCCGTTTATCGATTCAGTGTTGGAGCCATGAAAATGAGCATAAACCCAATTTTTCAATGGATGCCCATCATCAACTAATCGAGTGTAGATTTTGTCCATGGTTGCCCGTTCGAGGATAAGATCTGAATCTAGTTCCGGATCCTCCGACAACCAACATTCAATGCTACTCTTTGAAACAGGGAAGCAAAAAGACGGACAGGTGTGGGAAATAACACAGTCTATCTTTATTCCATTTTTTGAGATTTCGTCCAGAGCGTCTCCATTGAAGATTGCAGTCTCATTCTCCCAATAAAGAGGGCGGATAGTTCTGCCTTTCGATTTATCGAGCCACATCTTTTCTTGTCTATATTTCCGGTCAATCGAGATTGCTCCTCCAATACACAAAAAATACTTGTCTGAGAACCTCAATACGGAATAATCCGGAAGAGTCTTCATCAGAGGGAAGTCGATCTTGCCATTGCTGAAATAGTCAGGGTCATCGTGATTGCCGCGCATCAAAAGCAAAAAAATGTTTCTTTCTTTAAGTGTCTTACTGATTTTCTCGTATATCAAAGAGTAATGAACTGCTTTTTCAAACCCGATCCCGCAGTCTCCCGCTACAACGATGACTGCATTTTCAATCTTTTGTTGCTTGAGGTTATAGGCAAGAGTTTTAAACTCACCATGTATGTCCCCGCAGACACAGAAAGATGCGTATTGTTCAGGGATGTTGAATATGTTCATGGTGCAAATATAATTTCAAATGAGCGAAATTGAGAGAAATCGTCTTCACAAAATTATATTTTGTCTAAACTCCTCTCCATATGATGCTCTATTCTTATACAGTTAATCAGAATACAACAGATTATTAGTTTGAGAACATTCAGATTACTACTGAATCAGAATTTTAACAATGGAGGTCATAACAATTGAATCGAGAGCTTTTAAGCAACTAATGGATAAACTGGAGGCGTTGTCGGAATATGTTCATTCGATGGAGCGTCCTGTCGAGAATGAAGATGAAAATTGGGTAGGCAGTCGGGATATCTGCCAGTTTCTGAAGATCAGCGAACGAACATTACAACGACTGCGAGCAGACGGTAAGATTACTTACTCCTGCGTGGGTGGGAAATATTATTATCAGATTGGTCAGATTAAGAAGTTGCTCCGAGCACACATCCTAAAGAGTAACGACGAATGTTTGCAGGATTTGATAGCACATCACAAAAAATAAAACTATATTTGCATCAGTAAACCAAGAAAAACAGTTTCCAGAAGGGTAAAATCCTATTAGAAAATGGTTTGCAAAAATGTCCCCACCGGTGTCCCACTTGGCGAAGTGAACCCACCGGAATCAAAGGGAAGTGCTTGACGAGCAAGATATAAGGAAGACAGAGGTCAGACTCCCGTTTTACGCTCAAAAACAGACGATTAAATCCTTACAATAAGCTAATTAGCGAGTTGTGGGGATTTTTGTTTATAGCGGTTAACGAGTTGTAAACTAATCTTCTGCGCCGTGTTGCAGCAGTCTGCATCTTGAAAAAGAACTCATATCACAAATATAATATTTTTTCTGTAAATATTTCACGACGACATATTATGTCGCGCAACTCATATATTTTTGCCTAAAAGACCGAACATATGGCAAAGATCAATCAAATACGTCGTTTGGCAATCATCGTTTCAAAACTTAACAGCAAGCATTATGTTCCGGCTAAAGAGTTGGTCGATTATGTCACCCGTACAATCAGGGCACGTTATTCGGTTACGGCTGGCTGTACATTGCGGACTTTACAACGTGATTTCAGAACGATTGAAGAGTTATTCTCGGGTTACTATCCGTCATGACAAGCTCCGTGGATACTATATTGATGAGAGGTATGGAAGCGCAGAAGATTACGAAGTATTGTTGCTGAATTTTGAACTGCTCAATGCAATCGATTCGGACAGTACTATTCAAAAATATGTACTCCCGGAACATCACCGGGCAATTATTCTGCCGGATATCGCTGAATTACTCGACGCCATCAGGAACCGGCATCCGGTAGAATTCGATTATACATTAGTACGTCATGGAGGTAAAGTTGTTCGCAAACACTTGCATCCCTATTTTCTGAAAGAATCCCAACAACGTTGGTATTTGATTGGATATGACGTCGATGATAAACTCAAGGCATTCGGACTCGATCGGTTTTCCAGCCTACGGATTCTGTTTTGGGAGCGATTCAAGCGTGATGATACAATTGATATTCCGGCATTGTTCCGTGAGAGCTACGGTATTTGGAATAACCCGGAAGATCCGGTTGAAGAAATTGTAATTAAATATGATGCCTTGGACGGAGCTTTTGTTAAAACCATGCCGTTACACACGACGCAGGAGTTGCTTGACGATACACCCGACGGGATTACCATACGTTTACGACTGCGTATTACCAACGACTTTGTCATGGCGCTGTTGACTCGTAGCCGTTCTGTAGAAGTTGTGAAACCAACCTCGTTAAGAAAGCAGGTTTACAAAGTCTATCAAGAGGCTCTCGAACGTAATAAGATCGACCTGGATGAAGCATGACAGTTTTTGGGAAGAGCCGTTCGGGCAACGTTTGAAAAAGGGTATCGGATTGATAAATTGTATTATAATTACTTTGAATACGGTTTGTTCTATCATTTATTTTTAATCCCGTTCAAAACCAATGCCACATGAAAATCCATGGCTTAACAATAATCCGGCACGCCCCGTAACCGATATAAAGGCACTCGACTATGACCGTCGTTTGATAATCTATTGGGACGAAGAGCCGAAACTGCAAATACGGGAATTCAAGTGGGGCTCGGATTGCCGAATGTACAATGAACCGGCAAATTGCTACGAAGACTATTACGAGGAGATATATGAGTATTTTCACGATTAAATATGTAAAAACGATGAAACCTTATGAGTTTGAACAATTAGTTTGCGATCATTACAACCGGATGGGCTATCGGGCAACAACAACCTCGTTAACGGGCGATTACGGTGTTGATGTATTTGCCGAAAAAGAGAATGAAAAAATTGGCGTACAGGCTAAAATGTACGGCGGATCGGTGCGCAAGGTCAACCGGCAAACAATGATGGAACTTTATGGGGCAGCGGCTTATTTCGACTGCACGAAAGCCGTCCTGGCGACCGATGGCGAAGTACTTGCCGATGCCAAAGAGGTGGCGAATAAACTCGGGATTGAGATTTTATTTATCCAGCCCGACAGGAAAAATTCCATGTCGCACATACCATCTTCGAAATGGAATTTAGCCGATATTGTATGGGAGAAATACATCATGCCCCTTGCCGGGAAAACACTAACACGCGGTGACGGTAAAAGCAATCGTATCGTAAATGTAGATTGGAGAGGCATAGAACGTATTACATCCAACGGAAAACACCAAAAGATTGAGATCGAGATCTTTCGTTCCACAATCGATCGGCTTTTACGGCAGGCCGGATTACACGCGATGAGATCAATCAGAATTATGCAAAGCGAGCATCGTCGGGTATTGTATTGATTCTTTCGCAGGCCCCCTGTTTCCGGCTCGTAAAGGCTCCCGTAAGATTGGAATTGATAGAAGGATATCCGATCTACGACATGGTTTCGAGCCGTTTGTCGCAAGTTGAGAAAAATGTAACCATTCAGATTTAGCACGAATCATTGGCATACAATACCCCTTTGTGAGTTTTGCTGTTGTCGAAAACATTTTCTACCTTTGTTCTACGGCGCAGATGTGCCGTGATATATTAATGAAGTGAAAGTGTTTCGCTTTTATTCTCGAATGGAAATCTGGTAAATTTCAATTGTACCGGGAATAAGCAATACAAACACTCATCACCGTGTATAGGCGTATATCGTACGATATATTTCTATTCGGTGTGGGGTATTGTTTATTGGTACAAGGGTTTACCAGAACCTCCATTCGATAAACGAACGACTCCACACTTTCTTTTATCCATTAAAGCCATACAGGAGTCGAATGGCGATACGGATTATCATGCAAAAACTAACTCTCTCACTGTTTTTCCTGTTTTTGGCTGCTTGTGCAAAAAACTTGGAAGAAAGAGCTGAACGAGGCGATGTCGAAGCGCAATATAAACTTGCCCGACAGTATCAAGATTCCGCACAAGGGGATGGTTATTATGATCCTGCCGATATGCAATGTGCAATCAGATGGTATGAACTTGCCGCAGAACAAGGACATGCAAAAGCACAATGCAATCTTGCGTATATTTACGAAAGCGGATTATCAGTCCCCGTAGATTCACTCCGGGCAATCGAATTATATAAAGAATCAGCATCACAGGGTTATGCACCAGCTCAATGGAGCTTAGCCGTTGCCTATTACAATGGAGATGGAATAGACCAGGATCGAACAAAAGCTTATCCTTTTATTATTAGTGCAGCCGAGCAGGGAATTGTTGCAGCTCAAGTTGCTTTGGGAGATATGTATCGTAAAGGAGAATTCATGAATCAAAATGATTCATCAGCTCTCGTATGGTACCGCAAAGCAGCTCTTTCTGATGATATAAGAGCCTGCATAGCCGTGGGCGATTATTTTGAAAGTGGAGGAAACGGAATTCGTCGAAACTTTCAAGCTGCAATTAATTGGTATATGAAAGCTGCCGAACAAAATTCGGTAGAAGCACAGAACAGATTGGCTTATTTATACCTCAAACTCGAAGGCGGAGAACCCAGTGATAAAGACTATCAGAATGCCTTCTATTGGCTTAAGATGGCTGCTGAGCAAGGTGATGCATCGGCTCAATATAATGTCGGAATATTTTACTATTATGGTCATGGAGTTGATAGAAACCCCGAAGAGGCTATAAAATGGATTGGAATGGCTGCCGACCAGGGATCTGAAGCGGCACATGCTTTTTTCCAATATTGGAAAAATTTTAATAAAAGGTTCGGATTATGAAAAAAGTGTGTTGTTTCTTGTTATTATTATGTTCCTGCAACAAATTTAATCCCGAAGAGTATCGTATTGTAGTTGAAGATTGTTTGCGATATGAAATATCATGGAGAAGCTACATAGATGAAATAAAGGAACATGAAAAATACAGCCAGGTGGTGTCGAAATATTTGGATTCGCGTTATCCGGAATTCATGCATAATGCATCTGATTATAAACAACTTCTAAATCATATATGTCAAGCAAAAGAAACACATCACTATTCAACCTATTATGAAACCTTGCTGTTTCTAAGAGTCGGAATTTCTGATTATGAGTCTTCAACTTCAAAAGCAAAAGAATATCAGAGTATTATCAATGATTTGATTATCAAATATAATAATACTGAATTATCGTTATCTTCTTTCAAAAAAATTTCATCCAGAAGTTATGTTATCATGGATAATAATAGTGGTTCAATATGTACTATGAAAAAAGGGAAAGGAAATGACGTAGTGATTAATGTAATTATTAACAAATAACAAATATGAAAAAATTATTGACTATAATTGTTCTAGGTTTATGTTCATGTGCTGATTTTAACCCCGAGAAACATAAAGCCTTGCTCGAGGATTATGCAAAATATCTGAATGCTTTTGATGAATGCGTATCTTACAGTGATTTTTTAACAGATCAAAACGAGGAACATTTAATTTCCAGATACAAATATGACAACCTTGGAAAGGATATATCCATCCATCCTTTCTATTATGGATCTATTACTTATAGGGCAAAACTGGATTCGATGTTAAATTATGCCACATCCCAACAAAATGCAGAAAAAATATTCATGCTCAGGTCTATTTCAAGATCATACGATGACCAGCATATAGAATGGAACGATTTCCAAAAAATAGCCAAAGGAATATATGAGATTACGGATTTAAACACACAATCTGTTTACATTATAGAGCGTTACAGGGCTAAAAAACGAGAAAAGCCTATAGATACGCTAAGTTTAAGCGAATGGAACGAAGATGCTGAAAGCCTAAAAGAAAAAATAAAGGGAGTTTGGAAATACTATGTCTATTACCGTTGGGGCTATCACATTATATTTTCTCGAAAAGAAACTATCCATCAAGATGATAAGGATTAAATTTAAAGAGATTATGAAAGGTAAAAACAAATTTACACAGGAAGAAGTTGCCGAGTTGAGGAAACTGCTTACGAAACGGCCGAATGTATCGAAAGACGAACAGAAAAAAATCCGCCATAGAATGCGATTAATAGGCTTTTATGGACAAGATGATTGGGGAATAACCAATTGTCGACTTTCCGATTTGGAGGCATTGATTGAAAGTGGACAAATAAGAGTTGTCAATTCAAAATAGTATCACCCCAAATTGAGCCTATAGAGAAACCCAAGGTTAAAACACATATAAGTTCCATGATGAAGAAGAGTTTCAACTTTAAAACGATTGAAAATCTGCAACAAGTTGGATTCACAGGATTTATTTCGATTGCAGATTTGTGGAAGGATTGTTCGGTCATTCCGAAAATAAAAGGTGTTTACATGGTTGTCCACCCAACAAAGGCCGCTCCTGAGTTTCTTTCCGTAGGAACAGGCGGTTTTTATAAAGGGAAAGATCCTAATGTTCCGATCGAAGAGTTGCTAGCAAAATGGGTAAACGAGACATGCGTTATCTATATCGGGCAGGCAGGAGGTATTAGGGGCGGAAAGCAACCCATGGCAACTCTTCAAAGCCGCTTGAGGCAATATTTGCGGTTCGGACAACGAGGGGCCGTTGGACATCAAGGCGGATGTTATATTTGGCAGTTGAAAGATGCTGCAAATCTATTGTTCTGCTGGAAACCGCTGCCAACCGACGATCCTCGTGCTGTCGAAAAAGAGTTAATCGAAACGTTCAAAACACAATACGGTAAGTACCCGTTTGCCAATAGGCAAGACTAAAATATCCTGCATGCATATGCATAGGTGCAATACATGATCGCCCATAGTGGCATGTGCAAGGCAAAATGGAAAAGTCAGCTCTTTTCTTTCTTTTTAAAAAATATTGTTCGTATATTTGCGAACAACTGCGACAGATATGACGAAAAAGGCCTATACCGAACAAGAGGAAACGATCGCCCGTTTTGCAAAAGCGATGGGGCATCCGGCGCGGATGGCTATTCTGCGATTTCTGGCTGCACAGGACAGTTGTTTTTTCGGGGATATTCACGAGGTCCTGCCGATTGCGAAGGCGACCGTATCCCAGCACCTCAAAGAGCTCAAGGATGCCGGATTGATACAGGGCGAAATCGAGATGCCGAAAGTGCGCTACTGCATCAACCGGGAGAATTGGGCGATTGCGCGCAACCTTTTTGCCGGTTTCTTCGGCGACTGCAAAGAGAAGGATTCCTGCTGCGGCTAAATGGTTTTTTTTGCAAATAATGTTCGTTGTTCGTCGAACTACATTTAATAAGTCGAACTACATCTAATAAAAATGAATATGGAGATCAAAGTGTTGGGAACGGGGTGCGCCGGATGCAGGGTGCTCCATGAAACGGTAAAGCAGGCGGTCGCCGAATTGGGATCGGATGCAAAGGTCGTAAAGGAAGAGTACATCGTGAAAATCATGTCCTATGACGTGATGACGCTGCCGGCGTTGGTTGTGGACGGGCAGGTTGTCGCTAAAGGCCGCAAACTCACGCTGGCCGAAGTCAAAGAACTGCTGACAAAATAGATCGCCATGAAAAGACTCCTGTTATTAACGGTCGCCGCAGCGTTTGTCGCCTGCGGACAAAAGCCGGCGGGAAACAGCGTCGATTCGATACGGTCGTCGGACGGCGTCGAAGTGTTGTCGTTCCACGCGAAAAAACGTTGCCCCACCTGCATAGCGATCGAAAACCTCACGCGAGAGGTCGTCGAAGCCGACTTTGCGGCGCAGCTTGCCGACAGTTCGCTGGTGTTCCGCGTAGTAAACATTTCCGAAGAGGAGGCGCTGGCGGACAAATACGAAGTAACGTGGTCGTCGCTTCTTGTCATCCGCCACCGGAAGGGGGCGGAGCGCGTCACCGACCTGACGGAATCCGCCTTTGCCAATGCCCGCACGAATCCGGAAAAATTCAAGGCTGAACTCCGGGCCGCAATCCGAAAACAGTTGGACCGATAGGTATGGAGTATCTGCAGCATATGTTGGACGGCTCGACCGTCCCGTTGGTGACGGCCTTTCTGCTCGGTCTGCTGACCGCCCTGAGCCCCTGTCCGTTGGCGACCAATATTGCAGCGGTGGGTTATATCTCGAAAGACCTGGATAATCGTCGGCGCATCTTCTTCAACGGCCTGCTGTACACGTTGGGTCGTGTGGTTGCCTATACCCTGCTGGGTGCGTTGCTCATCGCCCTGCTGCGTGAGGGGGCAAGCGTTTTCGCCATTCGGAAGGCAATCGGGAAATGGGGAGAGATCGTGATTGCCCCCGCGCTGATACTGATCGGCTTGTTTATGCTCTTCGGATCGCGGCTCAACCTCCCGAAATTCGGATTTTCGGGCCGGGGCGAGCAGATCGGACGACGCGGCGGATGGGGTGCGTTCCTGCTCGGCGTTCTTTTTTCGCTGGCTTTCTGCCCGACGAGCGGGGTTTTCTATTTCGGAATGCTGATCCCGATGTCGGCAGCCGAAACGGGCGGTTATCTTTTGCCGGCCGTATTTGCTGTCGCCACGGGGCTTCCCGTGATGATGGTTGCATGGATATTGGCTTACGGCGTCGCCGGGCTGGGTGCTTTCTACAACCGGATGCAGGTGACGCAAAAATGGCTTACGCGGATTGTGGGAACGCTTTTTATTGTCGTGGGGATTTACTATGGTATAATTTATTTCTCTTGAACCGATGATTCAACGATTTGCCGACTGGCTCGTCTATGGCTTGTTCGGGATGAACGCCGAAACGCATCTGGGGAGTGCCGTCAATTTCTTTTTTTACGACAGCATCAAAATTCTGATTCTGCTGTTTTCGATCGGCATGGTCATGGGCGTTGTCAATGCCTATTTTCCCATCGACAAACTGCGCCGATACCTTACCGCCCGGAAATTATACGGGTTGCAATACCTATTCGCTTCGATGTTCGGAGCGATCACGCCATTCTGCTCCTGTTCGTCGATTCCGCTGTTCATCGGGTTTGTCAAAGGCGGTATTCCATTGGGGGTGACGTTCGCGTTTCTGATTACCTCGCCGCTCGTGAACGAGGTTGCCGTGGCGATGTTCCTCGGCTCGTTCGGCCTGCGGGCGACGGTGATTTATGTCGTGAGCGGCATCCTGCTCGGAACGATCGGGGGTTTCGTACTCGGTCGCTTCAAGTTGGAGCGATACCTCTCCCCGTGGGTACGGCAGTTGCAGGCGCAGTCCGACCGGGAATCCGAAGCCTGGGCGGAAAAGCACACCCCTTTTGCCGGTCGGCTTCCCGTCATTGCGCGCGATGCGTGGGGCATTGTTCGAGGTGTCCTGGTTTATGTTTTGGTCGGCATAGGCGTAGGTGCGGCGATGCACGGATTTGTTCCGGAAGGTTTTTTCGAGCAATATATGTCGAAAGAGAATTGGTTTGCGGTGCCCTTGGCCGTTGTTTGCGCAGTGCCGATGTATGCCAATGCCGCAGGAATCGTCCCCGTGATTCAGGTTTTCGTCGCAAAAGGTATCCCGCTGGGAACAGCTATCGCCTTTATGATGGGGGTCGTCGGGCTCTCGCTGCCCGAAGCTACGATGCTGAAAAAAGTGATGACCTGGCGGCTGATCGGCATATTCTTCGGCGTGGTCACGCTCTTCATCATCCTTTCGGGCTACGTGTTCAACCTGATTCTTTGAACGATCAGGCATTATCGTCGCTGCATCTATTCCATGCAGGAGTTTCAGGCGATAGCGGCCCATCGAGCAAGCCATACGTATTGCCTTTTGAGCGGCTCCGCTGAGGGGAACGGTTTTTGAGCTGACGGCCGCACGATCTGTCATTGCCTCTTTTCGGAGAGTTGAGGACGTTCGGGCATGGCAGGCCGGTGGTAAAATCCGTGGTTTCGGAAAAAAGACGTGGCGAAAGAATATCCCGCAAGAAACGGCCGGTTTTTCCGATAAAATCGTAAATTTGTGTTTAGATAGAACCCTAAACTATGTCAATGGTATTCCAATTCCGCATGTTGAGCGACGAAAACGATCATTTCGTCCGCGATTACGAGGTGATGTACGATATGAACCTGCTCGATTTTCACCGTTTCATCCTCCGCTCGCTCGGGTACGAGCCGTGTATGGCGTCGTTCTTCACGGCGGACGATCGCTGGGAACGGGGTCGGGAGTTCACGGTCGAGGATATGGGCGGCGGAGATTCGGAAACCGCACCCCTGGCCATGGAGCGCGTGACGCTCGGACAGTTGATTCACAACAACCGCGACCGGCTGATTTACCTGTTCGACCTCTTCGGCGACCGGGCGTTTTACCTCGAACTTGTCGGGGCGAAAAAACCGCAGGCCGGAGCGGCCTACCCTCGCGTTGCATTCGAGCACGCTCCGGCACCGGACCAATACGACCCCTCCGCCAACCGCGACGAAGGGTCGATTTTCGACGAGGCGATGAGCGATTTCGACGACTTCAACGGAGAGGATGGCGACGACGACGAGTGACCGGCAGTTGGTGGTTGTGGTGGGCCCTACGGCATCGGGCAAGACCGACCTGAGCCTCCGTCTGGCGGAACACTATGGCGCTCCGATTGTCTCGGCCGATTCGCGGCAATGCTATCGAGGCATGGCGATCGGCACGGCACAGCCGTCGGGTGAAGAGTTGCAACGGGCTGACCATTATTTTATTGCGTCGCATGAACTCGACGATGACCTGAGCTGCGGTCGATACGAGGTGCAGGCGCTCGGACTGTTGGAACGACTTTTCACCGACCATCGGCGCGTGATTGCTGTCGGCGGCTCCGGACTCTATGTCAAAGCCCTGTGCGAAGGCATGGACGAACTGCCGCAAGCCGACCCCGCGCTGCGCAGGCGGCTCTCGGAGCGGCTGTCCGAAGAGGGTCTGGAGCCCCTCGCTGCGGAACTCGCACGACTCGATCCGGATTACTATGCGGTAGTGGACCGGCGGAATCCGGCTCGTGTGGTACGCGCCCTGGAAGTTTGCCTCCAAACGGGCCTGCCCTATTCGCGCCAGCGGTCGGGTGTTCGTCGGGTGCGGCCGTTCGGAATCGTGAAAACAGGGATCGAAATGGATCGGGACGTGCTCTATGCACGTATCGACCGGCGCGTGGACCGCATGATGGCCGAGGGGTTGGAAGCGGAAGCCCGCTTGCTCTATCCCTACCGCCACCTGAATGCACTCCGGACGGTCGGATATGCGGAGCTGTTCGACTATTTCGACGGCCGCCTCACCCTTCCCGAAGCGGTCGAGGCGATCAAGCGGAACACGCGACGCTATGCCAAACGGCAATTGACCTGGTTCCGGCGCGATCCATCCGTGCGCTGGTTCCGTCCCGACCAATTCGATGACCTGATCGCCCATATCGACGCCGAATTTGCGGAATCCTGAAATTTTTTCCTACCTTTGCATCGTTTCTCACGGAACGCTGCCCGGATGGTGGAATCGGTAGACACGCCGGACTTAAAATCCTGTGGCCAGTAATGGCCGTGCCGGTTCGATCCCGGCTCCGGGTACGCAAAATCGCTGATAGGTAATAGATAACCTGTCGGCGATTCTGTTTAGGTCAGAATCCTTTGTTCCGTCCCCTAAGTAAATACGGCCGGCGTCTCAATGTTGCCGGTTGGTTTGCATGAGATGGTCGCAATAGAAAAGGCAATCGATCCCTTCCCTTCTGCTCTGCGGCCGAGCGGTCGCCAACTCCCGGAAACCTATCCGCAATCCGGCTTTCGGAATGCGGGGACATGACCGATCGACCGCCGACATGCAGCAACGGGGGATATCGAATGCTGTTCCTCATTCCGATATCAATACTTCGGTCGTTGCGCCGTTTCGCAATTGGCGGAGGCACGGCTGGTATAAAAGGCAAACAGCTGCCAGTTATGAAATTATATTTTTAAAAGTCAATATTGATTTTCACAAACCTTTTTTCCAATTTTACCCGCGCAACAGCTCCGGACAAGAAGAAAAACGCTTGCATATTTCAAATATGTTGTTTATATTTGAACGACATATTAACACGGAAGTGTAAGTTTATTCTCGCAGTGGAATCTGGAAAATTCAATTGGAGAGAGAATAGGCAGTTTTCTTCTTGCGTCGTATCCCTTATCGGGTATAGGCGTGGAGCTGTTGCTTATTTTATCTCCAAGGTCCTCCAGAACCTCACTGTAAAAATAATCTTCAGCACCACGCTTTCTTTTTTTTGATTCCGCTTTCGAGGTGCGGTGAGCGATTTTTCCTTTCGTTTCGAACGAAAGGAGGACAGGACCGATGAAGAAAACCCGGCCGGGAACACCGGCCACTAAATCTCACCTCTATGAAAAAATTGTATCCTTCGCGTATGCTGCTGTCCGTTATCGGACTGTGCGGCTGCCTGTTTCCATCGTGCTCGAACGATGACGGCAACACTCCGACGCCCGGAATGTCGGGCAACTCCTTCGTGTACGGAAATGTAGAGAGCAAGATTGAATCCGTGGTTTATACGGTGGACGAAAGGCAGGCGAACTATGCGTTCTACTTTTCGCCGACACGGGGGCTGGACGACCTGGGCTCGATGCTGACGGCCGACGACTACATTCTGGTCGTTACCCCGGCCCCGACGGGCGCGATCGATCTGATGTCCGCAGGAAACCGCCTTACCTATAAGCAAATCGACGTCTCTGCCGCCACGGGGGATAAGGTCGCTACGGCCGCGTTGTCGCTGTCGCTGACCTCCCCGTCCGCAGTGAGGATGAGCCTCGATGTGGCCATGAAGTCCGGCGAAACGCTGCGGGCCGAATACGACGGGGCCTGCCTGAAACTGGACGAGCAGCAGGACGAGGTCCGTCTTACCGACAAAATCTTCGGCTATTACATGGGAACCGCCGGTGGCAATGCGGGAACGGCCGGATATTATGTAGCCCTGACCAATGCGCAATGGGAAGGCGCCGGGACGCAGTTCAACCTAACCTCGGAGGGTTATGCGCTCGTTGTGGATTTTTACGGCGCTCCGGGCGAAACCTGGAGAGATATGCCCACGGGCAGCTTCACCCAGAGTGACAACGGAGAAGATCACACGTTCAAAGGCGATTACAGTGCAGTTCTCTATCGGGACGACAAAGGACTGATGCAGATGTTTGCCCTCACAGGCCCGGTGAAGATCGAGCGTGAGGCGGACGTGATGACCGTCAGCGCGTCATTCTTCGATAAAAACCACGCGTATCATACGCTTGTTTACCGCGGTGAACTGAAACTGAACGACGCCACGCTGAATGTCCGCCTGCCGCAGATCGACGACGACGTGTTCATCGACGGTGCCTATGCTTCGGGCGTGTACAACGGTGACGTGTTCGAGAACGGAAGCGGACTTACGGAGATCACCATTTACGACAGGAAAGCGGAGAACGGCGAGCCCAACGGCTCTGCCATGACGATCGCCCTGTTCAGTACCAAGTTCACCGACCCGCAGCGGGAACGGCGCCTTATCCCAGGGACGTATCAGGCTGCCACGACCTATGCGCAGGGCACCTGGATGCCGACCGTGGAGCTGGAAATCCTGGGCATGATCGTTCCCATGGGTACCTTCGTTACCTATGCCGACGGGACGCAGCAGGGCGCCTATGCCTATGCCGCCTCGGGCGACGTGGTTATCCGGGAAGGCGGCAACAATACCTATACCATCGAATTCGACCTGCAATCCATTTCCGGCCATGCGATTCGGGGCTCCTATACGGGCGAGGTCTATCTCGAAGACCAGTCGAGGGACGACAAAAACGACGGCACGTCGAACCTGGATAACGATTACGAGTTGGATCTGAGCCTCCAGTCGCGGGCGAACTGCTACCCGCAGGAAGAGATTTGGGTCCGAGGCCTGGGCACCGTATCCGTCGAGACGGCCTGCGAGTACTCCGGTCGCGAATACGGATTCCAGCAGGTTTGGATCGGTACGGGCGAGGGCGTATGGGAAATCACAGACGAATACCCGGCGGATAAGGGACGAGGTAAGCTCATCGAGGACGATGTGCTGCGTATCGACCTGCTCGTCCAAAAAGGCTTGGAGGACAAGATCACTCCGGGTACCTATCCGATTACCACCAACCGCTATCCGGTCCTTTTCGGAGCCGGGGTTTGTGTCTGCGGATACAACTGTTTTTACGGAACGTCCATGCTGCGTGTAATGAGCGCAATCGGTTGGGGATACCCTTCCGGATATTACGATCCGGATTATACGGTGGCGAACGGATGGCTCAACGTTCCGCAATTCGGCAAATACGCCTCGATCTACTCGGGCGTGGTCACGGTCGCCAAAGCGGACGGCGGTGACAACTGGTTCACTTTCACAGTGGATGGCCGGGATGTGCTCAAGCACCGCATCACGGGATCGTGGACCGGTCCGGTCTGTCTCGGAAATACGGATACGCCCGTCGTACAGTCGGGGGCAGCGCCGCAGACGGCCGCGGAACGGAAAACCTCCTCTTTCCGCGAGCTTAAATCCTGCATCGAGGAGCAGCAACGGATTTCCGTTTACCGGCAGTCATTCAAATAAAGCGTCAGGAAGTGCGGACGCCGCAGTCCGCACTTTATTACACCATAAAATTTCATTCTTATGAAAAAGACAGATTGGTCAAGACTGCGTGTCCTGACATGGGCGATTCTTTTTGCAGCCATGTTTTTCGCCTCCTGCGCGGACGATAAGGAGGACACTCCCCTGCCGCCCCCTCGCGAACTGACGAACCAGATCGAGTACGACGGAGGCGAACCCATCGCCATCGAATCGGCGATCTTCGGCGTGGAAGATACCGACCTCTACACGTTCTATCTCTCCCCTTCGCCGGGCATCACCGACATTGCGAGCATGGAGGCCGCAAAAGATTATCTGCGTATCCTCGTGCGCAATCCCCGAGGCACGGTCGATACGGCGAGCGAGCCGTTTGAAATCTCCTACAAGGACATTTTCGTAAAGGGACAGAGCGTGAACGACGCGGTGAAAGTGGAGTTATCGGCCGACTTTGCGGCCGGAACGTCGCTGCTCGACCTGAAGGTGGGCGTGACGCTCGAGTCGGGCAGAACGCTGCGGGTGCGTTACAACCACACCTGCCCTGAAGCTGCGCCGCAGCCGCTCGACAACCAGTACGAACTCGACAGCGAGGTTTCGGCCATCGGCAGCGTCGTGAAGTGGCGGTATCCGAAAGAAGGTGTCACGACCTACTATTTTTATACCGATAGAGGCGTCGAAGCTCCGTCGGTCTCGAAACCCGCAGGTCTGGAGATCACACTGGCCGATGGCGTCGAAGCCGCGAATATCGACCTTTCGACGGCCGACCCCGGGCAGGTTTCGATAAGCTGCGGCGAGTTCGGCAATACGGCCGGTACGACCGGCACGCTCGGCATCGTTGGGAACGAAGCGGGAGCGGAACTGACCGTCACGCTCGATGCCCGGAAAGGCGGCAGCCGCCTGCGTGCCCGCTATGCCGGTTCGTTCGCCTCGGGATACGAGAGCAGCGACCGCATCCGGATCACGGCCGCCGGAATCTCGGATGAAGCCGACCTGCACCGGGTATTCCGCTACAAGGAGTCGATTATGAACAACTATGCGTTCGGACTTGCGGATGCCGAGTCTCCTGCCGACCTTATGGCGGGCCGTTATGCCGTAGAGTTGGGGCTGAGTAACATTGGTATCGGCACGACGATCGACCTTGCGACGGAAGCCAGCAGATGCACGTTCGTATTGCACGACTATGTAAACTATATGTCCTATGATATCTCGAAAGATTCGGGCCGGGGCGCCACGGGCACGATCACGACAGCCGGAACAGCCGAACGGATCTACCTGCGCCTGTCGGTTGCATTTCCCGATGGTCCGACGGTCGAAGGCGAGTGGTACGGCGAGGTTACGAACGCGGAGGAGATGTTCGACCTGCGGCCGGTAAAGCCGTTCGTCCCCCATATCACGATCGTCTCCTCCGAAGGCGACGTGCTGTCGGAGCAGAATTTATCGGCGATGGAGGTGCGTTTGGAGAACAATTACCGGCTGCGCGGCGGCGATCCGCAATACGGCGGCGCCACGTTCGATGCGTACTTCATCTATTTCCGACCCGAAAATTCGAGCTCTTCCATCGAGTCGTTCGATGAAGTACCCCGGCTGATGATTCCCGCGTCGTATCTCAACTCCTCGGATCTCGATCTGTCCGCGCCGAGGGATGATCTGCATTGGAGTTTCAAGTTCAGCAACAGCAATCTCCAGCAACCCGAATATTCCGAAACCTATACGATGTATGGAATGATCTCGGGATATTGTCCCGACGAGGTGCGGACCACGGTGGTGCGCAACGCGGATAAGACGTGGACGGTCTCTTTCGCAATGAAAGACTCCTACCCCTCGACCTGGAATCCCGACCGCAAGGAGGGCTATCAGAATACGGTAACGGTCGAATGGGAAGGGCCCGCGACCAAATATTCGGGTCCGAACAAGAACGACCTGACCGACGACGACTATTGACCTTAGCCGGCGGAGACCGTTCGTCGGCGCTCCGTGGACGACTTACCGATCTCGATCCGTATCCATATACGGACTATTTACACCGAATCGGCATGAACAGACCCCTTGTGGTATGATTGAAAAAGCCGCTCGACCGAGCGGCTTTTTCTTTCGACGGATTTCGTATTTTCTTCCCGAGGCGTCTTCTTGGTCTTGTTTGGGTTCTGCTTTTTATTCAGATCGGGGTTCCGGCCACTCTTTAAAAGAGTCATTCATTATCGATCCGGATCGCCTTAACCGGTTGGAATTACCATTATAATTCCTTAAATTTGACAGAGCGCGTAACCGACAAACGCTTGAATACCTTAGCGGTCTACCTGTTGAAATGGTATAAGTTTAATCGGTACAGGTATTCAAATGTTAATTATTTACTGGATAAAATTTTTATTTAACGATGAAAAATAATTGCATTATTATTCTTTACCCTGCTTACTTCTTGTCTTTCAGCATATCTCTTTGTAGTTTGAAAATTATATTATTTCTCTTGATTGGATGCAGCTTGGGTTGCAGTAACCATTCATCTTTTAACCGAGATAATGTTAAGACAGATGTTTACAATTGTTATCCTGAGATTATTAATAAAGAATTAAAGGAAAGTATTATACAATATGTAAATGATCGGGTTTTAGAATTCCAAGCTTATAATTTCACAAATTTTAAAGATATAAAATTATTGACAATTACATTCAACATAAATAATAATGGTAATAAAATATATACGATTCGCGAAAGTGGTTTAGGATGGATATTCGATGATCCAAGACCCATTTTTATAGGTAGTATCGGCGATATTTATTTTGGTTTTTATAATCAGGATAATCATGATTTTCAAATGTCAATTGAATCCATGATAAATGTATTGGGGAAAGATTATCCTTATTTCAAAACAGATTACGAGGAATACCAAAAGCGACTAAAAAAATTCCCTAAAGAAATTGGTTATGCTTTAGCTGCCTTTGAATCTTTCATATATGAGGGTGATTATTGGATATTGGAATTTTCCGGAAATAAGCTCGTGTCCAAAACGATAGTTATGGAAATGAATGGTACTAAACAAGAATTCCGATACGATTAGTCCAAATTTTTTAGTCAATATTCAGTAATTACTTCCACCTATCAAGTCTTATCTACTCCCGGTCGATGACCGGGAGTTTTTGTTTGCACCTGCCAGCCTATAATTAACTATAACAAACTTAATTGCTATTCTACTGCATGAATTCGCCGGATTGGCAATTTCAGCGGAATTTATGAAATACCAACTATCCACCTTCTGCCATGACTTGCCCTGTCGTCTTTTCGCGTTCGGTGACGGTTGATCTCCAGCAGTTGGATATACTATTATTATTTCTTAAATTTGACCGTGCGCGTAACCGACAAACGCTTGAATACACTGGCTACCTACAGCTATATGCTTTTATCCAAAATTTAATTTGCCAGCTGGAAACCACGATTAGAATTTGAAAACAGGTGAATTTAATCCAATCTATAAAAATTAATGAAAAGAATCAATTATAACCCATTTTATACTGCTATTGCTGGCCTTGTTATTTGGCTGTTTGTAATGATTGGTATAATACCCACCTTTTTTGAAATGTTTGGTTTTGGGGGTGGGGATTTCGGCTTTTTTGTTTATGGGCTTTATCTTTTGCCAGTGGTATTTTTAATTGTTTTTAATGGAACCTTATTTTTCAATAGGTTATGGACACGAAAGCATATTTTGGCAATTATTGCAACTAATTTAGCTGTTGTTGTTTGGCTAATTAATTCTTACTACGCTTTTGTAGAAAGGGACTTTAGTGAGTTATGGTTTTTTCAGTTGTTAGACTTAATTAATGAATAGTAGTGTTAAGCGTTACGCCGCTAAGTTACGTCATTCTTCCACCGGAAATTGCTATATCGTGCGGAATTTTCATTTTTGTGGATACCCGCTTCAAACCCATATCTACGGTCGCACGGTCGTCTCATTGCGTTCCGCGTTGGTTGATCTCAGGACAGTAGCAATTCCTTTATCGCAAATCGCTCGCGTTGGAAACCGAGGTGAACGATGCGCTGGAAATGGGTTGAAGAAAGAGTGAGTCGAGGAACGATATGCTTATTAATATTTAATGATGAAAAAAATTATTGCATTATTATTCTTTACCCTACTAACATCTTGTCTTTCAGCACAATCTCTTTGTGGTTTGAAAATCGAAAAGGGGGCAAAAGTCAATTATCATTACCTAAATTTCAGAGGTGAGGATTCACTCATTGTATCCAAAACCTTGTTAAATTGGCCTATTCCTGGAGAGTTGGATTTTGATGACCTTATCGAAGACATTACTACCAAGATATTTAAGAATGGTTTCCAATATGACAACCAAAATGATACGGTCTTATTGGCATCCAATTTCGGACGTTTGCGTGTTTATACAAAAAACCATCGATACCAATATATTTGTAATAATGTTAAGTTCGAGGTTGCAGATTTAAGACTTACCAAAGGTACACTGGAAAATGATTTTGCAATATATCGGGGTGATTTTGATAAAGTGAAGACAAATATCGAAAATCGAGGTTATGTTTTGACTTTTGGAGCTGGATATGCAATAAGATTTATCATTAAGGACGGTATGATTCAGTATCCCTTTGATTTTTGGAGATACTACTATGTTCAATAAATCTCTTGTAAAGAACAGTTCTTCCGCCGGAATTTGTTATATTATACGGAATTTTTAATTTTGGTGGAAGACCCGCTACAAATCTATGCAAATTTGATTAAGTGTGTACTCGTCAAGCGCCTGAAGATATATGCATTGAATCAAGCTATTTTGTTACAGTTAAAGGGGGTGGTTAGTTCCAAGGTGTCGCATTTTCCTCGAGGTTTATTATAATTTTGAGACGGGAGAAGTAATAACAATCTAAGAAAATGATTAAAACGAATTTTAATCCAATTAAGGCGTTAGTTATAACACTTGGAATTGGGCTTCTGATTACGGTAATATTAATTCCTTCTTTTGAAGAATTACTCGGTTACAGTAGCGGTACTACATATGGTTGGATTCTTTGGGGAATCTGCCTTTTACCATTAGTGTGTCTTTTAATCTATAATATATTTATAATCATTAATCGAAATTGGACCCATAAAAAAATTGTAGCAATAATCATTATTAATTTAATATTGTTATTCTGGCTTTCTAATTCGATTAAAGCGATATACCAACATGACCTTTCTACTTTGTGGATATTTTACTTATAAAGTAATCATGGGCACAGAAGAATAATTCAATTTTTTCCTTTATACATAAATAGTTATTATGAGCGCACAAAAAGCAGGTGCAAGAACTCTAAAAGATGGAAGTCCAATGTATCCTACTTTATATAAGGTTAAAATATTATGAAAGCATTAGTATTTATAACATGTTTATTTTGCATATCCTGTGAAGGAATTTTGGATTATGACTGGGGACAAGAATTCTTAAATAATTCAGATCAAGATTATTTATTTTACCTTCATTATTATGATAGTGGTAAAATTTCTTGCCCAGCATATGATCAGCTATCCACTAAACCATATCTTCATTTAATCAAATCTAAAGAGTGTGGTGGATGGTCCATGTCGCCGACAACTTTTGAGTATGGCACCTTAGGTCATATGTACGCATTCAGTCCGGATACCCTTGCCCGCTATTCCTGGGAAGAAGTGCTTGCCAACAAAAAGTATTGGTTTACCGCGAGGCCCTGCCAACTTGAGCCGATACAATTTCCCGAGGAATTCGAGTATATGGGCGATATGTAACAAAACTTCCGGTCGATGACCGGGAGTTTTGTTTACCCCGCAACCGTGCCGGCTTTGTAAGCGTTGCTTTGCGCTACGTCCAGCACAGGAGTTACCTGTCCTGATTGAGCGATCGCCGGGCAAAATGCGTTTCATCGATACGGGCATCCGGTACGATTCACGCAAGGCCCTCCCCTCCTTGCCGGATACGTCGCACCCTCCGGAAGATATTTCACACTCGCTATCAAACGGTTCACCGGTCAAAAGAGACGGTTGGATTTTTTACGGTCGCACGGTACGCGCATGCGGATTATTTTTGATACCGAATCACAAGACCCGATCCTATGTTCCATGCCATAGTCCGCTTTGCCGTTACGAAAAAAATTTTCGTCGGCCTGACCACCCTTTGTTTGCTTGCCGGCGGGATGTATGCGATGCTGACCCTGCCGGTCGATGCCGTGCCCGACATCACCAACAACCAGGTTCAGATCGTCACCGTGTCGCCCACGCTGGCGCCGCAGGAGGTCGAGCAGCTTATCACCTTCCCGATCGAGATCGCCATGAGCAACATCATGCATGTGGAGGAGATCCGCTCGGTGTCGCGTTTCGGTCTGTCGGTGGTGACGGTCGTATTCAAGGAGAGCGTGCCGATCCTCGATGCGCGGCAGCTCATCAACGAGCAGATTCAGACCGTGTCCGGCGAAATTCCATCCGAACTGGGCATGCCCGAAATGATGCCCATTACGACCGGACTGGGTGAAATATACCAATATACGCTCGACGTGGCGCCCGGATGCGAGGAGCGATACGATGCGATGGAGCTTCGCACGATTCAGGACTGGATCGTCAAACGACAGTTGTCGGGCATTCCGGGCATTGTCGAGATCAACAGTTTCGGCGGTTACCTCAAGCAGTACGAAGTGGCGGTCGATCCCGATGCGCTCTATTCGCTCGGCATTACGATCGGCGACGTATATGAAGCCCTCAACCGCAATAATCAGAACACGGGCGGCAGCTACATCGAAAAGGTGAACCGCGCCTATTACATCCGTTCCGAAGGCATGATTTCGAGCCTGAAAGACATCGAACGTATCGTGGTCGCAAACCGCGGCGGCATCCCCGTCCATATCAACGACGTCGGGACGGTCCGTTTCGGCTCGGCAAAGCGTTTCGGCGCCATGACGCGCGACGGACAGGGCGAGTGTGTGGGGGGCATTGCCATGATGCTCAAGGGGGCCAATGCCAATGTCGTCACGAAAGAGCTGGAAAGCCGCGTAGCGAAAATCCAGAAGATGCTCCCCGAAGGGGTTTCGATCAATCCCTACCTCAACCGCTCGGAGCTGGTCAGCCGCAACATCTCGACCGTCATCCGCAACCTGATCGAGGGGGCGATCATCGTTTTTCTGGTGCTTATCCTCTTCCTCGGCAACGTGCGTGCCGGGCTGATCGTCGCCTCGGTCATCCCGCTGGCCATGCTCTTCGCCTTTATCCTGATGCGGGTGTTCGGCGTGTCGGCCAATCTGATGAGCCTGGGCGCCATCGACTTCGGCATCGTGGTGGACGGCTCGATCGTGATCGTCGAGGGCATCCTGGCGCATATCTACGGTAAATCGTTCCTCGGCAAGACGCTATCCAGGGCGCAGATGGACGAACAGATCATCGCCGGTGCGGGCAACGTCGTGCGGTCGGCGACTTTCGCTGTGCTCATTATCCTGATCGTCTTTTTCCCGATACTCACCCTGACAGGCATCGAGGGGAAATACTTTACCCCGATGGCCCAGACGCTCGTGTTCTGCATCATCGGGGCCTTGATCCTGTCGTTGACCTATGTGCCCATGATGGCGTCGCTCTTTCTCAAACGCCATATCCGCGCGACGCGGACTTTCGCGGATCGGTTCTTCGCCCGGCTGAACGGTCTTTACCAGCGCTGCCTGAACGGATGCCTTCGTTTCGGCGGGGTGACCGTGGCGGCGGCATTCGTGCTGCTGGCCGCCAGCCTGCTGCTGTTTACGCGGCTCGGTGCGGAATTCATCCCCACGCTCGACGAGGGCGATTTCGCCATGCAGATGACTCTCCCGGCAGGCAGCTCCCTGACCCGGAGCATCGTCCTGTCGGAGCGCGCCGAGAAAATCCTGATGGATAATTTCCCTGAGATCAGACACGTGGTCGCCAAAATCGGTACGGCCGAAGTGCCCACCGACCCGATGGCCGTCGAAGATGCCGATGTGATGATCGTCATGGAGCCTTTCGAGGCGTGGACGAGTGCGTCGTCGCGTGCCGAAATGGTCGAGAAGATGAAAAGGGCGCTGGATACCCTGCAAGGTGCGGAGTTCAACTTCAGCCAACCTATTCAATTGCGGTTCAACGAACTGATGACCGGAGCCAAAGCCGACATAGCCGTTAAACTCTACGGCGAAGATATGGCGGAACTTTACGCCAAGGCGCAGGAGGCGGCGAGATACGTCGAACAGGTGCCCGGCGCATCCGACGTGCTGGTCGAACAGGCGATGGGGCTTCCGCAGTTGGTCGTGAAGTACAACCGCAGCAAGATCGCCCGCTACGGGGTGAACATTGAGGAGCTCAACACCGTCATCCGCACAGCCTATGCGGGCGAAGCCGCGGGGACGGTCTTCGAGAACGAGCGCCGTTTCGACCTGGTCGTGCGTCTCGACCAGGAGAAGGTCGCCGACCTGAACCTCGACCGGCTCTTCGTGCGCACGAGCGAGGGGGTGCAGATTCCGGTCAGCGAACTGGCCACGATCGACCTGATCAACGGCCCGCTCCAGATCAACCGCGACGCCACCAAGCGCCGTGTGGTGATCGGCGTGAACGTCCGCAACGGGGATATCCAGCAGGTCGTGAATGCCATTCAGGAAACACTCGACAAGAACGTCAAACTCGGTCCGGGCTACTATTTCGAGTACGGCGGGCAGTTCGAGAACCTGCAAAACGCCATCCGCACCCTGCTGGTCGTGATTCCCGTCGCGCTGCTGCTCATCCTGCTGCTGCTCTTCTTCGCTTTCAGGAGCATGACCTACACGCTGGTGGTCTTCAGCACCGTGCCCCTGTCGCTGATCGGCGGCATCCTCGCCCTGTGGCTTCGGGGACTGCCCTTCAGCATTTCGGCCGGCGTGGGATTCATCGCGCTGTTCGGCGTGGCCGTTCTCAACGGCATCTTGATGATAAACCATTTCAACGATCTCCGGCATAAAGGGAACTACCCGCTGACCACAGACCGCGTCATCCGCCGCGGTACGCCCCACCTGTTGCGCCCCGTATTTCTCACCGGGTTGGTCGCATCGCTCGGCTTCGTCCCGATGGCCGTCGCAACGACGGCCGGTGCCGAGGTGCAGCGTCCGCTGGCAACCGTCGTCATCGGCGGGTTGATCGTCTCCACCATGCTGACGCTCGTCATCATTCCGGTCTTCTACCGGCTGGTGAATATGGCGCCCCTGTTAAAACGCAAACCGATGTTCCGAAAATTCTTTCCCCTGTTGATGCTGCTTCTGCTGCCCTTCGGTTCGCAGGCGCAGCAATGCGTCACGCTCGACGAAGCGGTCGCTATGGCACTGGCCAACCATCCGCGCCTGCGTTCCGCCGAGGCCACGATCGAAAGGGCTCGCGCCGCACGCGGTGAGTCGTGGGAGCTGGCTCCGACCACCGTGGAATATGCGTGGGGGCAACTCAACGGCCCCGGCCGGAACGACAACCAGGTGACCGTCACCCAGTCGGTCGGCTCGCTGGTGACGCCGTTCTACAAAAACGCCCTGGTCCGGCGTCAGGTCGAAACCGGCACCCTTTACCGGGAGCTGGTGCAACGGGAGATCACGGCCGAAGTCAAACGCGCATGGGCGTATTACCTCTATACGGGCGAACTCTGCACGCTCTACCGCGATCAGGATACGCTTGCCGGACAGCTTCTTCGCTCCGGGGAGTTGCGCTATGCGCAGGGTGACATATCGCAACTCGAACGGAATATGACGGCAACCACGGCCGCTGAGATGCGCAACAAGCTCTTTCAGGCGCAGGAGGAACACCGGCTGGCGGCCGTGCGGCTGCAGTGGGCCTGCTATGCGGAAACCCCTTTGATTCCTGCCGACACGGTACAGGCGATGTGTGCTGTCGATCCTGCGGATACGGGGGCAAGTGATGCTTATCGTGGCTTTTTCAACAGCCGGGCCGACGAGATGCTTGCCCGTGTGCGGGTTGAGAAGAGCCGCTTCTTTCCCGAGCTGTCCGTGGGCTATCTGCGCCAAAACATCCTACCCGAAAAGGGGTTGAACGCCTGGACCGTCGGAGCGTCGTTCCCGATTTTCTTCAACTCGCAGCGCAGCCGTATCCGCCAGGCCAAAGTCGATGCCTATATCGCCCGCAACGATGCGGAGGCAAACATTCGGGCCGTGGACAACAAAATCGCTGAGATCCGGACGCTGTTGCGACGCTATGCGGAAAGCATCCGTTACTATACCTCGACGGCTCTTCCCGAAGCCGACGCACTGATCCGTTCGGCGACGTTGCAGTTGAAAAACAGCGACACGGGGATTCCCGAGTTTATCCAAAGCCTGAACAGTGCGTTGGAAATCCGGCGCGGATATGCCGAGGCGGTGTATAACCACAACGTCGCCGCACTCGAATATGAACTGTACCGATAACCGAAAATAATAACAGCTCCATGAAAAAAATAGTTCTTCCCCTGATTGCCTTGTGCTGCGCCTGCGGCCATACGACAACCCCGACAGCGCCCGAAACGGCACAGACGCTCGCGGACAGCACGATTTCCAGGCCGGTCCAGCCGCAGGACAGCTCCTTGCAGGCCGACGCCGTTTCGGGGGCCACGGCCGTGGCCAACCAACCCTCGTTCAACGGGACGATGGTGCTGCCGCCCGAGAGCCATGCGACCGTGACGCTGACGATGGACGGCACCGTGCGTGCGACTTCGTTGATGCCCGGGGCTTACGTGCGCCGGGGCGACGTGCTCTGCACGCTCGAAAATCCTTCGTTTATCGACCTGCAGCAGACCTACCTCGACAGTCATGCCCAGACGGAGTTTCTCCGGGCCGAATACCTGCGCCAGCAGACCCTCGCACGTGAGGAGGCCGCATCGCAGAAGCGGTTCCAGCAGAGCAAAGCCGATTACTATTCGATGAAAAGCCGTATGGAGGGCGCCGCAGCGCAGCTTATGCTGCTGGGCGTCGATACCGCTGCGCTGCTAAGCAGCGGCATCGAGCCGTTGATGCAAGTCAAGGCGCCGATCAGCGGCTACGTAGCCGATATGCAGATGAATATGGGCAGGCATTTCAGCGCCGGCGATCCCCTATGCGCCATCATCGACAAGAGCCGGACCATGCTCCGCCTGACGGCTTACGAAAAAGACCTGGACAAGATCGATGCCGGGGACCAGGTGCAGTTCCGCGTCAATGGCATGGGCAAACGGGTTTTTCACGGACGGGTAGCGTCGGTCAGCCAACAGGTGGACGACACGAACCGGTCGGTGGACGTGTATGTCACGATCCGGGAACAGGAGGCCCGTTTCAGACCGGGAATGTACGTTACGGCCCGGATCATACGGAAATAATCGTAATTTTGCAGCGATGAAGGCAATGCGCGTTTTTCGGGATAAATACCTCCTTTTCACGGTGACCATATCGGCTGTGGTGGCTGTGCTGGTCCATTTCCCGGAGCTGCTTTCGCTCTCGGATCGCTTTGAGCAGCACTCGCTCTTCCCGGGAATGAGCGGCGCGGACGTGGCCAACGAGGTCGTGTTCACTTTCATCTCGTTGCTGATCCTCTTCTGGCTCAACACGCGCCTTTTCCGGTTCAATACTCCCATCGCGAGGATGACGGCGACCAAGATCGTTCTTTCGTTCCTGCTGACCTGGATGGTCAGCAATCTGCTGGGAAAGTTGTTCGTGCTGCTGCACCGGGCGTTCGACATTCCGGCCATCGATGCGATGGTGCATCACTACCTGCATCCCCTGCGCGATTTCATCATGACGTGCATCGTGACGGGCAGCTGCTACATCATCCATCTGATCCTGAAACAACAGCAGATGATCGTCGAGAACCAGCAACTCCGCACGGAGAGCATCCGCAACCAGTATGAAGCGCTGAAGAACCAGCTGAACCCCCACATGCTGTTCAATTCGCTCAACACGCTGCAATCGCTCATCCGCGAAACTCCGGCCCGTGCGGTGGACTATACGCAGGAGTTGTCGCGCGTGCTGCGTTACACGCTGCAAAGCAATGAATCCCGTTTTGTGACGCTGGCCGAGGAGCTCGCCTTTGCCGAGGCCTATATCTTCCTGATGAAGATGCGCTACGAAGAGAATCTTTCGTTCGATGTCGCCGTCGATAAACAACTTCGCGACCGCCTGCTTCCGCCCATGTCGCTTCAGGTATTGATCGAAAATGCGATCAAACACAATGAGATCAGCAACCGGCGGCCGCTCGCGGTCTCCATACGTACGCAGGGCGAGACGCTGGTTGTCTGCAATCCGATCCAGGCCAAACTGACGGGAAGTGCCGGACCGGGCATCGGGTTGGATAACCTGGCCAAGCGCTATCAACTGTTGGGACACCGCGAAGTGAGCATATCGATGGATAACGGCCGTTTCTGTGTCCGGATACCGCTCCTCAACCCCTGCGAAATATGAAAGCAATTCTGATCGAAGACGAAAAAGCGGCCGTCCGCAACCTCCGGGCGCTGCTGGCGGAAGTAGCTCCGCAGATGGAGATCATCGCCGAACTGGACAGCATCACCGAGAGCGTGGCGTGGCTCAGGGAGCATCCCATGCCCGGAGTGATTTTCATGGATATTCACCTGGCAGACGGTTCGGCGTTCGAGATCTTCGGGCATGTGCACATTGCCTGTCCGATCATTTTTACGACCGCCTACGACGAATATGCACTCAAGGCGTTCAAAGTCAGCGGTATCGATTATCTGCTCAAACCCATCGGCCCCGAGGAACTGCGTCAGGCGGTCGATAAACTGATGACCCTGTGCAATGCGGGGCACGGGGAGGAGCAACTCACCGAACTGATCCGCACCCTGCAAAACCGGACGCGCTACAAAACCCATTTCCTGATCCCCGGGAAAGGGGACAAACTCTACCCGCTGGCTGTCGAACAGGTGCAGTACTTTTATATTGCGGAGGGGGTCGTGCGTGCCGTGGTGGACTCCGAGTGCTCCTATGTCATTCCGCATACGCTCGACGAGCTGACCGATTGTCTCGACCCCGCTCTATTTTTCCGTGCCAACCGGCAATACCTGCTGTCGCGCAGCGCGATCCGCGATCTCGACCTGTGGTTCAACAACCGCCTTTCCGTGAATCTCCGTATTCCGACTGAGGATAAAATCCTGATTAGCAAAGTCCGCGTAAACGAATTCAAAACCTGGTTTTCGGGATACTGATGCAGCCTTTCCTCCGAACCTGAGCCGATCCGGACAAGCGCTCCCGCTTTTTTTGACAAATCTCACTCCTTCCCGTTAGCCGACACCTGTGCGATGTCGTCGCAGGCTGGATTACGACCGTTATACATATCGCGCATTGCCTCTTCCGTGTTTGCGGCAGGGGCTTTTTCTTTTCCGCATCCCGATCCGTCCGCCTGTCGGGGAAATTCATGCAGCCGCTTTCGCGTGTTTTCCCGCAGTGGCGCTGTGCGGAAGCCGGGACGCGTGCATCCGGGTTCGATGAATTACGGGGGTGAAACCTTCTCGGGGACGGTTTGCCGTGGAGTGTCCGCCGCATGGTACGGGCATCGCCTGTGACCGTCCTGTGTCGCGGCGGAAGCCGGCGATACCAACGATGCGATGCGGTTTCCGGGCCGAATTTGGCAAATCATTTGCACGGACGCGCCATCGTTGCGATCATTTGAAACAATCGCCTTGTCGGGACAGCCGATCGTATACGAACATGTCCGGGTCTTGCGGAGACCCTAAAATGGATAGAAATGAATAAAATTTGGTTTATGCTGGCTTTGCTGCTGGCATCGGTAAACTCGTCGTTCGCTCAAAAATGGGCGGTCAAGAGCAATGCGCTCTACGATGCCACGGCCACGATCAACCTTGGCGTCGAGGCGGCGCTCGGACCGCGGGTCACGCTGGACGTATCGGGAAACTACAACCCGTGGAAGTTCGGCGATGCGCGGTGGAAACACTGGCTGGTGCAGCCCGAAGTGCGCTATTGGCTCTGTGAAAAGTTCAATGGCCATTTTTTCGGCCTCCATGCGCATTATGCGGAATACAACGTCGGGGGCATCAGTTTCAATGAAACCTTCCGACACAACCGGTATCAGGGCCATCTCTGCGGAGCCGGTATTTCCTACGGCTACCAGTGGCTCATCGGCAAACGCTGGAATCTGGAAGCAACCATAGGCGTCGGTTATGCGCGACTGTGGGATCGGAAATATCCGATTGCCGATTGCGGGGAGGTGCTCCGCACCCGCTCGCGCAATTATTTCGGGCCGACAAAAATCGGTCTGAGCTTCATTTTCTTTATCAAATAATTCCCTCGGATATGAAACGCAATCGCATATACCGCACGTCGTGCCTGCTGGCCGGTTACATGCTCCTCTCGGCTGCCGCCCTTGCCGGTGAGGGAAACCCTCCGGTTTTTCGGAAAGGCGACCGTCTGTGCGTGGAACTCACGCTCGGTACCGGTGAAACGGAACTTTCGGCCAACGAACAACTGATCGTTACACCGGTCATTACCGACGGTAAAAATCGGATGGCCCTCGCACCCGTCGTTTTTACGGGACGTATCCGCCAGAAAGTCGATGAACGCCGCGAACGGCTTTACGGCACCCCGGCTCTGCCCGAGGGCGCAGCGGACAACATCGTCCTCCGCAATCGAAAACAGGCGTCCGAAGAGACCTTGTTTTATGTCGGGGATGTGCCCTATGAACCGTGGATGGCCGGAGGCGATCTGGTGCTCCAACGCGATCTGACGGGGTGCGCGGGCCATTCTGCGAGCCTCTCCCCGCTGCTCCTTGCCCGTATCCCTGCACCCGTAAGGCCGCAACTGACGCTGCTCGTCCCGGCGGAGGAACCGGTCAAACGGCGCAGCGAACAGATCACGGCGGTCGTGCATTTTCCGCAGGGCCGGTCGGTATTGCTCCGGGGCTTTGCCGACAACGGGCGTCAATTGCAACGGATCGACAGCCTCACCGCCCGCTTGCAGGAGAACGACGGCTTGACGATCGAGAAAATCTACCTCAAAGGGTATGCCTCTCCCGAGGATACGTATGCCTTCAATACGAAGCTTTCCGCCAACCGCGTCGCGTCGATCCGCAACTACCTGCACGAGCGTTTTGCGATTCCAGAGTCGGATTTCACCACGGCGACCGTCCCCGAGGATTGGGACAGCCTGCGGCGCTGGATCGTCGTCTCCGACCTGCCCGTCAGGGACGAAGTGCTGGCCGTGATCGACGAGGTGTCCGATCCGGATGCGCGCGATGCCGCCATCTGGAAGATCGACAACGGCAAGACCTATCTGCGGCTGTTGCACGAGGTCTATCCGCAGTTGCGCCGCGTAGATTACCGGGTGGAATACCTCCTCCCCGCCTTTACCACGGAGCAGAGCCGCCGGTTGATCGAATCCGGTCCCGGGCAGTTGAGTCTGGCCGAGATGTGCCGGCTTGCCGCCTCCTACCCCGAGGACTCTCCCGAGCGGGCTTCGGTATGTGCCGTGGCGTCGGCATACTACCCCGACGATCCCTGTGCCTGCAACAACTCCGCGATGCTCGCGCTGCGGCAGGGCGACACGCAGACGGCACGGCATTACCTGAGTCGTTGTGCGGACGACCCGCGGTCGCTCAACAACCTGGGGGTGCTGTGTCTGATGGAAGGCGACCGGGAAAAGGCGCGCCATTGCTTCACGCTTGCCGCGGATAGGGGCTCCGCGGATGCTGCCTACAATCTGGCCCATTTCGACGAGCTGAGCTATGAAGATTTCGGCCAGCGTTCTTCTGAAAATTTGCTCTAAAAAACACATAATAATACACTGAAATGAAAAAAATCTACACTTTACTGGTCTTAACTGTTTTTGCCGCTTTGGCGGCGTCTTGTTCCGGCGATGAGGAAAAATCGAATCCGGTTCCCCATGCCGACGGGAACGTGCAATTCGACCTCACCGCAGGCGGCCCGGTTTATACGGCCGACGAATTCCGTATTCTCGCTTTCCGGAAGAGCGGTTCGGATTTTATCTACTTCCGGGATCTTCCGCTCATGGGCATGAATTACGCGGGTCGGAAACTTTCCGGGACCGTACAGCTCCCCGCGGGTGAGTACAAATTCCTCCCCTCTTACGGCCTTGTCGCTCCGGGCAATTATACATGGCCCGCTTTGGCCGACCAAACGCTTTCCGATGCGCTTTACATTACGCATACCGGGGAGAGTTTCCCGGCGGCCTTCATGCTCAACCAGCCGCTCGATGTGGTTCCTTCCTATGCCGTGTCGCTCGACGGGCCGAAACAGACAGTGAGTGCGACGCTGCGCCGCTCCGTGTCGCGTGTCGATGTGCTCTTTATCCGTGCGGACAAAGAGGCCGCAACAGGCAATTACGCGGAGAAGGCGGGCGACGACGTGTTCGGCCCCGAGAAACTGGCGACGGTCAAATTGTCGTTCACCGATGCCAACAGCCGTCTCGGACTGTCGGGTGAAAAGGTTGCCGGAACATTCGATGCCGAGCATACGATCGCATCACCGGCCGACGTGCTGACGATGGGTACGGGCTCTTCGACGACGGTCGGCACGGACGGTTACGATTTTGAAAACGTGCTGCCGGCGGATATCGTGGCAGGCTCGGCGCATCTGAAGGGTACGTACCTGATTCCCAATGCGGACAATGCGGCCACGACAGGATTTTCGATGCAGCTTACCTCGGGCGAGGGCTCGACGCGCACCATCACGCTCAAGGACAAGATTCCCGTCGAGCGGAACAAGGCCACGTTGATCCGCATTTATGTCCTGGGCGACAACGTCTTTACCACGGGCGTGGAATTTGAAGTGGAGGTCGATACCGTTTGGGACGGCTCGAACTTCGTGGACGGAGAGATCGACTGACGAACGCATTAAATCGGCCGACTATGAAATTCAGGTACTTCACGACTGTCGTACTGGCTGCCGTCGCTTTCACGGCCTGCTCGGAGTCCGCGCAGGAGCGTGTCGCCGTTCCCGATCCGGCCGATACGCGCGTCACGCTGCAACGGGATGGGATGCACGACGTTACGGTCTATGCGTTTCGCCGGCAGGACGATGCCTTCCTGTACGACACGTTTTTCCGGGACGGGTGGACGCCCGACGGAACCCTGTCGGTCCGTATGCCTGCCGGACAATATAAATTTCTGTTCGTCAGCGGTGCGGGCGAGAACCTGGCGTTGGAGCCCGCGCCGCTGACCGGGCAAACCACCTGGGAGCAGACCGCCTTTACCCTAAGGGAAGATCCTGCGGCGCCGGGCATGTATCTTCCGGCCGATGATCTTTTTCTGCAATTTCCCGCTGCGGATGCCGATGCCGTCTATACCCTCGGCGGTGCGGATGTTACGGTTTCGGCCCGATTGACCCGCGCTGTAAGCCGAATAGGGGTCACCGTGAAAAGAGGTTATCACGACGGAACGGGGTACGTGGAGGTACCTTACACACCGCCGTACTCCGTGCTGGACGAGATTGACCGGATCGAATTGACGGCTGCCAATGCGGGTCTGCGCGTGGGGCCGGGCGGAAGCGAGGGAACGGCATCGGTTCGGACCACGCTCGCCGCTTCGGATTATGCGGAGCTCACCGAACAGGGATTCGTGCGGCTGGAAGGACCGTTGGTCATCCCGCCGGCCGGCGGAGAGGCGATCGACCTGCTTCTCTCGGTCGTTCCGGCAACGGGGGCCACATTGCAGCCGACGCAGTTGCGGCTGGCGGGTAAGGCCGAGCGTAACAAACGTCTCGATGTGACGCTGTGGATCACTTCGGGATATCCCGTAATCGGTGTGGAAATCGACGTCGCGCCGATCGATCGGGAGCAGGAGGGCGATTGGGGTATCTGGGAATAAAATTTGGAAGATGAAACGAGGTTATCTTTATCGGGTTTACGGCGCTCTGCTGCTCCTGTTCGGCACGGCTTGCGCCTCCGACGGACAGGAGGAGTGTCTCCCGTGCGCTAATAACGGCACCGTGGAGGTGCGGCTTGCCGGGACGCTTCCCGCAACGGGGTTGGAAACTCCGCTCTATCTTTTCCGGCGTGATGCTGGTAGCGGCGACGCATACACCTTTGTACGCGGCTACGGGTCGGTCACCGACGGAGAGAGGCTCAAATTGCCCCTCTCCGAGATAAAGGGCAGCGATTATCGTTTCCTGATGATCGCTCAGCCGACCGGCGGAGCATGGCTTTCGCTGCGGACGGCGGAGGGCAGCACCTACGCCCCCGGCGAAACATGGGACGGACTGCGGCTGACGTGCACGTCGGGGAGTGCCGGGCCGGACGGATATTGCGGTTTTACCGACCTGAGCGGAGCTGCGATCCTTGCCGACGGAACCGTCCGACTGAAGCTCACGCGCATCGCCGGGCAGGTGCTCTTCGATTTCTTCCGTATAGGCAGTTCTCTGTCGCAACCCGAGAGCGTGGTTTCGGCTGACGTGGAATCGGTGCTCGACCGGGTCACCGGGATCGAGATCGAATACCTCTCACCCACCGTTTCGCTGCGCTTCGATACGGACGGTGCGCTGATCCCCGCGGCCTATGCCTCCGAACCGCTCAGGCAGGACATTCTTCCCGTCATGGAGAATTTCCGGGTTTCCCTTCCGCAGGCAGACCTGGGGCTCGGGGTTTACGACGCATCTTTACGCGGAAGCCTGCGTATGGAAGGTGCCTATGTGCTGCCGTCGGATGCAAAACTCCGCGTGAACCTTACCTTCACCTATTACGATACGACTCCGACCTGCGGCAACGATCATACGGGGGATCATACCGAGGCATGCTACGGGCTGCAGCGGATGTCCCTCACCCTGCCGTCAGCAGATGCGCCGGCGGGTCTGCCGGTCGCCGCAGATTGTTTTACGGTGAATAAGGCCGGACTGCGATGCGACCGAATCATCGACGTTCCGGTAGGCGGGAGTATCGCCATGGAATTCGGCTGGTTATGAAAAGCATAAACGAACGGTTATGAAAAAATTTCCCGCACTGTGCGTGTTGGCGCTCTTTTTAGCGGCCGGTTGCTCGAAAGAGGATTCCGGCCTCAACCCGGCTGCTGTCGAAGACGAATCGGTGACGGTGGCTTTCCGCATGGAGACACCTTTCGATACGGAAACATCGTTGGAGCCGATGACACGGTCCACGGCTTACGTAAACTGGCTGTGGAATCAATGCAAGGCGTTGATTCTGAAAAAAACCGACGGCAAATGGATCGTGGACGGGACGCAGACGATACTGCTCGAGGCGAATTCCTCGCTGTTTTACGAGATAAAACTTTCGGGCGATTTGCCGCCGTGCACTTTCGGCTTTGAAATGAGGCCCGGAGATTACCGCGTCGTAGCGATTGTCAATCCACAGGTCGCTTCCTGGAATACGGCGCTGACACCCGGAACCGTTGTCGCCGATGAAAGGGAGGTCGCGCTGAAAACGCCGCCCCTGATGACTTACACCGTCTCGTCGCATCCGGCCAATAGGGGATACCGCATGCTCACCCGCGAGGTTTTCGTCGCGGTTGCCGATTTCACGGTGCCGAAGAGCGGCGATCTGCATGCCACCGGTATGGCGCCTGTGGAGCTCAATGCGGTGCGTCGTGTGGGTAAGTTCCGTTTTTTGCTTAAGGACAAACCTTCGCCGCAATACGGGCTCACGTTCCAGCGGACTGCGCATACCTTCCACGGGGTTTTTACGTCCGATCGACCTTTTGCCGAGGGAATCGACGCGCTCGGGGGGATGTATTACTCCGAACCGGGGCTCTACCAACTGCCGTGGTGCATGTCCACCCGCGGAGAGTTCCATTTGTCGAACGGTGAGCGGTATCAGTTGTGCCATACCCACTCGACGGTCTTCTCCCCCTTCCTTTTCTTCGATCCCGCGCAGGAGGAGCAGGCGTTCGAGATTTCGGAAATTCGCATTACGGGTGCCAGCGGCGGATTCACCTATCGAACCGACCGCGTATTTTCGCGGACGCTTGGTGCGAGCAGGATCACGGGCATCGTATTTCAGACGAACGATCAGGTCGATGATTCTTCGTCGCAAGTGCAGGTCGGACTCGATGAAGCCACCGATGAGAAGGGCGAACCTGAGCGTGCCGAGCTGCTTTTCGATCCTTTTTACGAATGGAATGCGGCAACCGATAACACTTTGCAGCAATGAAAATCCTATCCTATCTATCGCTTTCGCTCCTCTGTCTGTTGAGCGCCGTATCGTGTATCAAGGAGGATCTCGACGCCTGTCCGCCCGAAGGCGGGAGCGTTGCGGTCACGATCCGGGTCGAGAAGTTCCGAACCCGTCCACCCTATGCACCGGAGGATTTGGAAGAGAACGTCGCCGCACGCATCCATTCGTTGAACTACATGCTCTATGCCAACGGACGGCTGCTCGAGCAGGGCCGTCTCGACGACATGCAGGCTGCCGAAGGGAATACCTACGTTTATCGCCACGATCCGCTCCCCTTCGGGGCATATCGGCTGGTTTTCGTGGCGAACGTAACCGCCCGTATGATGACCGGGAATCCGGATGCGCCCGAAAATTATTATATCGTTTATCAGGGAGAAGGCAAGGGTGACGACCATTTCCGCGCCGACCTCCCGTTTGAAGTGACCTGCCCGTGCAGCAATGCGTTTGAAACCGTCTTGCAGCGCGTACACGGTGTGACCCGCTTCCGTTTCGAGCAAATTCCGCCGGAAATCACCTCGATCGAGGTTTCACTCGACGAAGTCGGCCAACGGACGCCGCTTGCCGGGGAGCCCGATCTGCCGTGCACGGTCGCCAAGCGGGTTGCGTTGGCGGACTGGGCATCGCGTACCGACGGAGCATTCACGCTCGGAACCTTTTCGACCCTTCCGGGTGCCAGAACTTCGTGGCGGTTGAAACTCTATGCCGGAGACGAAACAGTTCCCGTCTATGACCGGATGGTGACGGATACCCTCCGCATCGAGCGCAACCAGTTGCTCGAGCTCACAACCCGTTTCAAGGAGGACGATTTTCGGGGGGATATCGATTTTTCGGTCGATGTGGATACCGACTGGGACGGCTCCAACGAAGGGGGCGGCGAAGTCGTGATTTTGTAGCAGGGAGGTCCGGACGGTACTTGATCTTGCTTCCCGGGAGCAGGACAAACACGGCAATTCCTCCTATGGCCGCGTCGAGCAGTCGTGCTCCCGGCTGGAATAATTCATTTACGAATTATGTTAGCAGTCCGCGTAAGGTGCATCAAATTTCATGTAAAAGCCGCTCGACCGAGCGGCTTTTACAATTTATGCGATTTTCCGAATTTATCGCACAAAATAAAAAGAGGTCGTGATAAGTCGTGAAGCTTTCTGGTGTTCTGCGACAAACCGCTACCCTCATTCCCGTTTGCGGCACTTGCAACGCGACGGAACAAAAAAATTCTACATCAAACCACAACTGAACGACAAAACGTGTGAAGCCAACCTACGTTGTATCCTATTAAATTTCTACATCAAACCACAACCTCGGATCAATAAAAGATAGAATTCCAGTTACTTATAGCGGAATTCCGCTTAAAAAATCGTCCCTATCTTATCGAAGAAGTAGCTTGAATGTAGTTTTTTCAAACTCAGACGGACAAATGTATCAAAAAAATTCCAATTGTTGAGGCGTTTCGGGTCTGGCGCGTTCGATTTTACCCCAGAAATTCAAGGTCTCGCCATACTGCTTGTCCGTCACGCTCAGATGTTATGTATATCCGGAGGGCGGCATCGACTTGCGCACCCGGTTGATGCAACGGCTGCCTGGTCGCAGAATGCAGCGATTAGCCAGCAGAAAAAGCCCGCTGTTTAAGGGGGGGGAGCAAACAGCGGGCTGATGTGAAGTATCCGGCTTTAACCGGAGTCGCTTCTATTTTACGATAATTTCAATCGCGGGGTACCAGTCTTTAATCCAATCTATCCACGGCTGGTTCTGCTGGGCGTCCGATACGGTCAGGGCGGTCAGCTGGTTGTTCTGGCACCAGCACTCCTGCAGGGCGCTGCACTCGGAGACGTCGAGCCGGGTTAACTGGTTGTCGCGGCAGGAGAACTCTTTCAGTGCCGCGCATCCGGAGAGGTTGAGCGACGACAGCTGATTTCCATTGCAGTAGTTCGATGTCAGTGCTACGCAGTCCGAGCAGTCGAGTGCGGTCAAGGCGTTGTAATAGCAGGCAAGATTCCTCAGGGCGGAGCATCCCGAAAGGTCGAGTACGGTCAGGGAATTGTTGACGCAGTCCAGGTGGGTCAGTGCGGAATAGCCCGAAAGGTCTAATGAAGTGAGTTGATTCTCAGAACAGTAGAGAAGTTCCAGGGCGAGGGATTCCGAAAAGTCGAGCTTGGCGAGCTGGTTGTCATAGCAGGTTACGGAAACGAGTCCGGTGCAACCCGATGCGTCAATCGTTTCCAGATCGTTGTGTCCGCAAGTGAGGTATTGCAAGGATTTGAGTCCGGATATGTTGATCGAGGTCAGTTGGTTGTTGGAGCAGTCGAAATTCATCAGGGCGGAGCACTCCGATACGTCGAGTGCGGTCAGCAGATTTCCGTCGCACCGCAGATGAGTCAGCGAGGTGAAGTATTTGATTTCGGGCATGCTCGTGATGTTGTAGCCCCGATCGGTTTCTTGGTTGTAGAGGATCAGCGCCTTCACCTTTTTTGCTTCGCCGATCGAAATTTGGCCGTCGCGGTTTTCGTCCACATCCTGTTTTACCGTGGTAAATCCGGAGGGATGGTTGTAGATTTCTATCTCTTTGACGACGAGGAGTGCTTCCAAAAAGTTGGGATCCTCGAATTCGAGGATCTGCTCGTCGGGATCCGTTTCGGAGCGGATGATTACCGTGACCTCGTCCCGAGCTTTGCCGCCGCGGTCACCCTCCACCTCCAGGGAGATGGTCAGATTACCTGCGGGCAAATTCCCCCCCCCTCGAACAGGTACTCGTAGGAGAAAGGCACTTCGGTTACGGCTGCAATCTGCTCGTCGCCCACGGTCAGCGTTACCCGGGTGATGCTTCCGTGGTTGACCGAGCCGTTGCCTGCGATGATTACGGTCGTTCCCGGGGTGATCTCCGTCAGCGCTGTGGGCTCGGAGATTGTGCAGGTCACCTGCTGAGGTTGCGGCTGCGGCTGGTCCGGTGCATCGGAATCGCTGTCGCAGGCAATCAGCCCTGCAAGGGCCATCGCACAAAACAATAATTTTTTCATACCTAAATCGTTTAATCCGTCGAATCCCCGCACGGACTGTCCATAAAAAGGGAAAAACCGCACAGGAAAGACGAGGGATTCCGTACCCGTTATTCGTTTCGGCCGACGGCTTTCGGCGCGGATCGCATGTGCAGCAGCGACACCCCCCCCCTCGTCCGGAACCGAAGCCGTAAATGCCGAGGCTGTCGTCGCGTCGTCGCTCTCTTCGACCTACTCCGTCGGGACCGGAGCGAACTGTCGAGTAACCGTCTTTCTCGTGCAGGCTCTCCACGCTGCGGCGGCCGGCTATCCGATACCCGCCGGTCGGGAGAGCATACAAAATTATGAAAATAAACGAAGAAAACAAGTAAAACCGCCCTTTTTAACAGCTCATTATGCAAATTTTCTTGACCCGCGGGTCGAAATCCTTTGGAACCGTATATCTTTGTCGCACTGCGGGTGACCTACTCGGATTTGACTCGGATGATAGGCTCCCGGTCGGTCGTGAAACGCTGCGACTAATGCTCCCTGTTCATTTTGAATGGCTCGAAACCCTCGGCCGCCGTGACGATCCTGTGTCGTCCGTAGGCGCTTCTGGGCATCCACAGCCGCCATCAGGCGGTCGTGCTTCTCCCTGTCCGTGGTGTCGAACATATCGCGCTGGGTTCCCCTCTTCGAGCGGATGTCCGAGAGGATCACACCGGCCCGCTTGTCGCTGGTGTTCCAACACCACGAAGCCGATATCCTCGATCGGAATGCGCTTTTGCATGTCGGGGGCTTCTCTGGTGTGAACGATCATCTGATTGTTCCGCAGACTCAGACAGAGCGGTGTCGAAAAGAAGAGTGCGCGTTTGAGCATGGCGGTCAGCGTTTGAATTTGATCTCGCCCGTAACGGTCAGGTCGAAGTCATCGTGTTCGACGCAGGCGTTGAACTGGGTGTGCAAAATTGAAATCACAGGTCGATAGTCCTCTCCGATTTTCCACACGCCGCTTTTTATCTTCAGCTCTCCGGCGGGACGGGCTTCCTGGTGGTGCTTGAAAATAAGCGATCCAAAGTAATATTTTTGCTGCAATGCCAGCATACTCATTCCTGTCACTTTATACAACCGCTTCACCAGCTCGTTGGGCGTACATTCATGAAGTTCTTCGGGCGAATTTACGTAGAACAGCACCATCGTGCCCGTTTTGAGGATACATTTGAGCGGGTAGCCGTTCTTGTCGGACGATGGAACCAGGTCGGGGCAGGCCGTCCGGTCGGTGCTCGCCTTGAAATAGCGTGCCGCCTCAAGATTGTTTACCAGCCTGAACGAACGTTTGGTTTTGCCTCTGGCGTCCGTCCCCTCGTAGATCGCCATGCAATAGTTGCTGTCGTTGGCAACGTGGTAATCCTGCTTGTACTTGCGCACCGAGAGGTCGCGGTGCTTTTTCAGGTGAATCGGCGAGGTGACGCTCGGCATATAGATGCGCACCTTGCGGATGGGGATGCCCTTTGCCTCGTTCATCCAGACGGTATGTTTCATGGGGTCCATCGCCTCTTTGAATCCATATGCCGCAATTGCCTCCCGCATACGGGCTTTTACCGCTTCGTCCACGATCTTCTCGATGTCGGAGGGCTGGAGCTGGTCGAGCGGTTTGCGCACGACGTACCTGATCTGGTCGTCGCACTTGATCGCTCCGTAGAAAGTTTGCTGGTGGAGTGGCCCGCGGGCCGTGTCACCTTGCATGTAAAGCGCTTTACCGTCGTTTCCGTATTGTATCTTGCCGCGCACGCGCAGCTTTTTACGACTTTGCCTGGGTAGGTTGTCCGGCGTATGGTGGGCCACGAGCAGCTCGTCCGCCACCGCCATCACATCCCGGGTAAAGGTCGGCCACGGTTTCTCGAACCGGGGTCGGGCCGCTTCGCCGCGGAGGTAGCGCTCTTCGTCGCCCGCGAATTGCGCCCAGCGTTCGTATTCGTTGCGGCCGATGCAGGCGATCGTGATGGCATCGATGCAGTGGTGCACATGGTTCACGCGCTTTTTGGCGGTGTACTCCTCCTGTAAGCCCCACATCTTGCGGAATGCGGAGGTCGTGGCCCCCTTCACTGTGTAGATCCGCTCGAAAACGGTCTTGAGGTAGAGCCGGGCATAGCGGCCGATGATACCGATATCGACGCCCTGCCGGTTGCTGAAGTCCTCCGGCACTTCGGTCATCGTGAAACGCTCGTACTTCCCGCGCCAGTAGTCGAGATGCATTTGCAGGTAGTGGCGGCGCTGAATGGCGCTGTCGCGTTCGGCCTTGGTTGTCGCATTTTTGCTGCGACGTCTTTGGCCTTCTATCTGCCGCTGCAACCCCGCAATCTTCTCCGGCCAGCCCAGCGCTTCGATGCGGGCCATGATCTCCTGATGGTTCGCGAGTTCCGTTGGCAATTTCGTCCGCTTGATGTCGCGGTTGAACTGTTTTTCACACAGCGTTTTGTTCATCTGTGAATCGTCGCCGCCCCGCGAACGGGGAGCGGTGTGTTCGATGTCGTAACGTGTGTCAGAGCCGATAAAATCGGATAAACCGATTTGTTTCTTGGTATAAAGGCAGATGTTGTTCTGTTCCTTCCACAGCCTGTATTTCAGGATGTCGTCGTCCGTAGGTTCGAAACGACCGTCCGTGGCGGCTGCGAACTCCTTGCGGATCTCTTCGGCGAAAGCCCTGTTTTCCGCCTCCCGTTCGCGTTGGTATTGCTCGATCGCCCGGCGTCGGTTCGCGTCGTTCAGACCGCGTGCGAACTCGATGTTGATTTTCGTCGTGCGGTCGATCTTACCCTCGCGCAGCAGTTGGTTCAACAGGTCGCGCAAGCGGAACAACGTTCGCATGGCCATCGGATTGCGAACGGCCGCCGTGCGCGGCGACCCCAGTTGCAACAGGCCCTTTTTATCGGGTCGGGCTTGCGTGTAGGCCTCGATCATCGACGGATGATAGAACCGGTCGCAACGGGCCGTATCGATCCCCTGATCCCGGAGCCACTCCGCTATGCGGCGCTCTTTCGTGTCGGATTTGTCGTAGGGATTGCGCTCATAATTCCGGACGACCTCCGCAATCCCCTGTTCGATATGCTCCCGCCTCCCCCGGTCGTTCCACACCGCCGCCGGCAGCACGGCCTTCAGGTTGGCGAGAAACACCGCTTCGTCGTACCGGTACCCTGCGCGCAGATGAGGCAGCATCTTGTCAATGGCATTCAGACTCAGCGACGCATAGCCCTGCGGAAGCCGGATGGCGGCGAAGCTTCGGGCATCCTCGGGCGACAGCCCCAGTTTTTCCCGCCCCCAGTCGAACAGCAGCTCGTCGTCATCGAATGCGAAGAGTACATGCCATATGTCGTTCACGACCTGCTCGTCGCTCTTATCCCCGGCGAGCGTGTAGCGGCTGCGGATTGTCCGGAGGTCGCCGCCGAAAACGAAGAGGAGCGCGGCCGTCACCGGGCAGCCGCTCACGTTCGTGGCGGCGGAGAAATTGAACCGGCAGGGGGCTTCGTTCCGGTCGTCTTTGCAGGCATACTTTCCCTTGCCGGCGATCTTCCGGGCGATCTCCTCGAAATCGAAATGGGGTTTGCTCTTGCGCAGGAAGAGCGGACGGATCGCCTCCGCCTCGCTCTGCGTCAGCGAGCGCGGCTCCGAGTCGGCCGGGGTCTGCACCCGGATGTTATTGACGAAACTGAGCATGCGGAACTCCTCGAAGTGCGGATGCGATACCGGACAGCGGCTTTTGCCCTTCTCGAACGTACACCTGCCGACCGATCCTTTCTGCGATTTCAACGGCCGCTGGAAGAAGATGGCGCGGTGCAATGCCTGTTGCCACTCCTCCGGAAGATGCTGTTTTTCGCATATTGCACGGAACTCCGCCAGGTAATGCGCGTTGCGTGAGGTGTAGTGTTTGCGGATTTTATCCTTTTGCCGGTAAAGCCGGTAGAAATACTCCCCCAGATAGGTGCATCCCGCATCGGCCATATCCGCGGTCAGATCCCTGATGCCCTCTTTGACCGTCCCCTCCTCCTCTTCGCCGGCCTGCTTGCGGTTGCTCAGAAAGCCGCGGCGCTGTGCCAGGTGGTAAAGCGCGCGACCGAGCGCATGACGGTCGCTGCGGGCTGTCAGGTCGAGCGTTTCGGTCAGGGCGCGATAACGGTCGCGATAGGGATTCCTGTCCGTGTTGTCGTCCGTTCGCTGCCAGCGCAGAAATTCTTCGGTCAGCGGATAGATTTTCCGGCTCCGCCAGGCATCGAGCTGGGCGTCGGTAAGCGGCGGACAGAGATCGTGGCGGACGAGCACCCTGAGCAGTTCGATTTTCCGCAGGCGACGGCGAAAATAATGTCTCCTGAGCGCGCGGGCGTCCGTCCGGTCCTGCACGGCCGGTTTTTCGTTGTTCTTCACACGGGCGACCCCCTCCTGAAAGATGTCCACTCCCTTTTCGAGCAGGGAATATCCGTTGTCGTGCTGCTCCACGATGGCCCAGCCGATCGATGAAGTGCCCAAATCCAAACCCAGTATTTTCGCCATAAGCCCTATTTTGAGATAAAAATAGGCAAAAATTTGCGGCTATCAAATTTTCGGATTATATTCGTCCCGTAAGAATTCTACATCTTACCACAATAAGGCTATATGCCGAAGGTTTTTACCTGTGTCTCCGCGTACTCCGTGGAGACTTTTTTATTTTCATCCCGAAATAAAGCGGTCGGAGGGGCGGCACCCGGGGCGGGCAAATGGTCATAACGGTTGTGTAAATCCTCGCTTGAGGCTATTGTGGTATGTATTTTGCTTGAATGGATCACACGAAGCATCATCTGCGCGGGTTCCCCGGGCGGAGTGCCGGGCGGCGAAGCCGTTCGGGGCGTGCGTCGCAAAAAAATGTTTTAAATTAATTGTAGCATTATGAGACAGTCCAACAATTCCGAAAACGAACGTGACGAACGTCGTGAGGATGGTCGCAGCAAACCGGGCGGCAACAATCCCGAAGGTCACAATCAGTACACCAATAACTCGTCGAGCCACTCGTCGGGTCGCAGCTCTTCGTCGAGCCGCGGTGAGAACTCTTCCAGCCGCAGCGAGCGCAGCGAGCGCAGCGAGGGTTCTTCCAGCCGTGGCGAGAGCAGCTCGAGCCGTGGGGAAAACAGCTCTTCGAGCCGCGGATCGCACAACAACAATCCGGAGGGTCACAACCAGTACACGAGGAACAACTCGGGCAGCAAGTCTTCCCGTTAGTTCGGTGTTCGGTCCGACACGGAGGGAATCCCCTCTGTTTGAAAAGAGAATCGCAAGGTTCTCTTTTCTTTTTGTATTTTGAAATTCAAAATAATGCATTATCTTTGCATGCGAAATCCATCGTACCGGTCGATCGGCCGGTCTGAAAATCAAATTGAAATTGCAATCGTTTATGCAAGATGTAACAGCCCTCAAAGGTAAAAGCCTGGCGGAACTGCGCGAAATGGCCAAATCGCTCGGCATTGCCGAGGTGATGGTCAAGAAGAGCGAATTGCTCGGCAAGATCGCCGCTGCGACCCCGTCCGCGCCGGAAACCGCACAAGATACCGACCCGCAGGAAGAGAAACCCGCCGAAAGAAAACGGGGACGCCGTCCGCGCATCCTCAAGGCGGAAAGTCCGCTGCCGCGGCCCCGGCAGGAACAGGAGGAGAAACCCGAGCGCGAACCCGCACCGTCTAACGAGACTCCGATGCCCGGGGAGCAGCCGGCGACAATGCCCAAACGCCGCGGTCGCAAGCCCAAATCCGCCGTGATGGACGACGCTCCCCTGCTGCTCGAGGCCGACGAACCCGAAACCGCGCCCGCTGCGGAAGCCGACGTACCCATGCCCGAATCCGCACCGTCGCAGGCCGCGACACAGCCCGCGGAACAAGAGACGGCGCCCGCGCCTTTCATGTCGGATAACGAGGTCATCACCAAGGATGATTTCTCGGGAGAGATCGCGGGCGAGGGCGTGCTGGAAGTGATGCCCGACGGTTACGGTTTCCTCCGCTCGGCCGACTACAACTACCTCAACTCGCCCGACGATATCTATGTCTCGCCGTCGCAGATCAAGCTCTTCGGCCTCAAGCCCGGCGACACGGTGACCGGCGTGATCCGTCCGCCCAAAGAGGGCGAGAAGTATTTTCCGCTGGTCCGCGTGACCGATATCAACGGCCTGGCTCCCGAATATATCCGCGACCGCGTGCAGTTCGAGTTCATGACGCCGCTTTTCCCGAGCGAGAAATTTTGCCTGACGGGTAACGGGCACAACAACCTTTCGACCCGCGTGGTCGATCTTTTCTCCCCTATCGGCAAGGGACAGCGCGGCCTGATCGTCGCCCAGCCCAAGACGGGTAAGACCATGCTGCTCCAATCCATCGCCAACGCCATTGCGGACAACCATCCCGAGGTTTACATGATTGTGTTGCTGATCGACGAGCGGCCGGAGGAGGTGACCGAAATGGCCCGCAACGTCAAGGCGGAGGTCGTCGCTTCGACGTTCGACGAGCAGGCTTCGCGCCATGTGAAGGTGGCCGAAATGGTGCTCGACAAGGCCAAACGCATGGTCGAATGCGGTCACGACGTGGTGATTTTCCTCGATTCGATCACCCGCCTCGCCCGTGCCTACAACTCGGTGCAGCCCGCTTCGGGCAAGGTGCTTTCAGGTGGTGTGGACGCCAATGCGCTGCACAAGCCCAAACGCTTCTTCGGCGCGGCCCGCAACACCGAGGAGAAGGGATCGCTTACCATCATCGCCACGGCCCTGATCGACACCGGCTCGAAAATGGATGAAGTGATCTTCGAGGAGTTCAAAGGTACGGGCAACATGGAGCTGCAGTTGGACCGCAAACTTTCCAACAAGCGCATCTACCCTGCCGTCGATGTAATCGCATCGGGCACGCGACGCGAGGACCTCCTGCTGCCGCGCGATGTGATGAACCGCACCTGGGTGCTGCGCAAGTACCTCTCGGATATGACCCCCGTAGAATCGATGGAATTCCTCCAGAAGCAAATGGGCCTCACGGAAAACAACGAGGAGTTCCTGGCGACGATGAACCATTAAAATCGATGGCGATGAGGCGGTTTGTGATCCTGTTTCTGAGTCTCCTTGCGTCGGTCAATGCCTGGGCGTGGGGCGCCAAAGGGCACGATGTGACGGCGTATATTGCCGAATGTAACCTCACCCCGGAGGCTGCCGAGCGGATCGACCGGGTGCTCGGCGGCTATTCGATCGTCTATTTCGCCAACTGGCTCGACACGGCCAGCCATACGCCGGAATACGCCTATTCCAAAACGTGGCATTACGCCAATATCGATGAAGGTTACACCTTCGAGACCATGCCCCGCAATCCCCACGGTGACGTGGTGTCGGCTGTGGAGATGCTCGTCGAAGAGCTCAGGGGCGGCCGCCTCGATCCCGAAAAGGAGGCGCTCTACCTGAAAATGCTCGTCCACCTGATGGGTGACCTGCATTGTCCGATGCACTCGGGCCGGCTGACGGATGTGGGCGGCAATACCCTGCCCGTGCGCATGTTCGGCCGCGATACGAACCTCCATTCGGCCTGGGACAGCTCGCTGCCCGAAGCGGCTCACAAATGGAGCTACACCGAATGGCAGAACCAGATCGACCGGCTCACGGACGACGAGGCGGTGCTGGTGGAGGCCGGCGGCCCGCTCGAATGGTATTTGGAGGCCCATGCGATCTGCGAGCAAATTTATGCCGAGACCCCTCCCGGGACGAATATTTCCTATGATTACGTGGCCAAATATACGCCCGTCATCGAGCAGCAGTTTCTGCGCGGCGGTCGGCGGCTGGCGCGGCTGCTGAACGAAATCTATCGGTGACGTGTTGATTTCGTTCCAGGTGTCCGGCTTCCATGATGCCGGACATTTTTTATGCGGATTCACCCTATTGGGTGAGCTCCGTGCGGCTCAATCCCGGCGATCGGTGATTGCATACCAGCGCATCGTGCACGATCTTTGTAACCGAAAACGAGCGTTACGCGATTTGAAGGAAACGACGCTATTGTTTGTATTGTTAATGTTTGTGTGAAAACCTTCCGGTGTCATACGGAAGGTTTTTTATGCTCCCTTCGCCATACTGTCCTTTACAGCAGACTCGAAGGCGTTATTGCTGTCGGGCGGGACTTCTGGTTATAAACGGGCCGTCTGCGAGAACAGACCCTCCCGAGCCTGTGGCAGGGGCCGGATGCCTCCCTTTCTTGTTGCGGTTAGCGCATCCACCCCTCCATTTTAATAAATCTGGTCAGTTAATTTCCGAATCCGACCGCAACTTTACGCGGGCGAGAGATGAATGTAAAACAAATGCACGGGAAAACGGTATTGCTTCGACAGGAAAATCGAAACAGGACGGGTGAAAGGCGATCGTTGTATGACGGCTCGGAAGAAACAAAAATCCCCGCATCCGGGATGCGAGGATTTCACTGTATTGCCGCGCCTTGAATAGCGGCCTCTGGAGCGGAAGACGGGATTCGAACCCGCGACCCTCAGCTTGGGAAGCTGATGCTCTACCGACTGAGCTACTTCCGCGATTGCGTTTGCAAAAATAGGAAAAATTTCTGAAAACGCATCGTTTTTCACGAGAAAATCAACCTGCGAAGCGACTCGAGGTTGCGGGGGTTACAAAGCTCCCTGCCTTCGGGCGTATAAACATAGTCGATCCGCTCGCGGAAATGCTCTTCCACTTTGCCGCGTACCACCTTGAGCGTGCTGTTCATCATGCCGTTGTGTTCGGTGAACGGCTCCTCGACGATTGCCATACCCACGGGAAGCCACCGTTCGGGAAACGCTCCGGCATAAGGCCCGCCCCTGCGGTATTTGTCGATTTCCGCGCCCAGGAGCCGTGCCGCGGCGCAAAGCTGTTCCTGCGGCGAAAGCCCCTCGCGAGCGATCCGTTGCCGGAGCGCTGCGGCGTTGGGCACGATGATGGCGACGGTGTAGGGATTCTGGTTATTGTGGACGACGACCTGGTCGATCAGGTCGGAGTTGCCGACTATCGCCTCCTCCATCCCCTCGGGGCTGTATTTTTCTCCGTCGCTTGCGATGAGCAGGCTTTTGAAGCGTCCGAGCACGTACAGGAATCCGTCGTCCGTCAGGTAGCCCAGGTCGCCCGTATGAAGCCATCCGTCGCGCACGGTTTCCCGGGTCGCCTCCGGATTTTTCCAGTAGCAGGCCATGACGTTTTCGCCCCGGATTACGATTTCCCCTTTGGTGCCGTTGGGAAGCTCCCTGCCGTTTTCGTCCAGGATGCGCAGGTCCATGGGGGTAACGGGCGTGCCGGACGAGCCGATGCGGTGCATCCGGCGTCGGGGGGAGTTGGTCGAGATGATGGGCGTCGCTTCCGAAAGGCCGTAACCCTGGTACATCGGGATGCCGATGGCGTAGAAGAAACGCTGCAGCTCGGCGTCGAGCAGCGCTCCGCCGCCGATGAAGAACTGCATCCGACCGCCGAAAGCCTTGCGCACCTGCCGGAAAACCATCAGGTCGAAGAGCCCGACCACGGGCCGCAGCAACATGCGCCAACCGCGTCCCGGACGGTAGCCGTCGCCGTTATAGGCATAGGCCGTGCGGAGGCCGGCACGGAACATCCGCTCCGCAACGGCGCCTTTCGCACGGATGGACGTCTCGATGTTCCGGCGGAAATTCTTGGCCAGTGCGGGTACGGTCATCAGGAAATGGGGCTGCGTTTCGCGGATGTTGAGCGGAATGTTCTTGAGCGTCTCCATCGGCGTGCGGCCCGTCTCCACGGTGGCGACGCTGGCTCCGCAGGCGATCATGATGTAGAAGCCGACCACATGCGCGAAACAGTGGTCGAGCGGCAGGATGATGAGCGTTCGGAACGTCGGCGGGATGGAGATTCGCGAGAGGGCCTGTTCGACGTTGGCCGTGTAGTTGCGGTGGGTCAGCACGACACCCTTCGGATCGGCCGTGGTGCCGGAGGTGTAGGTGATGGTGGCGAAATCCTCGTTGCGCAGGTTGCGGCCGACGGACAGGAACGCTTCGCGGTGCTCCGACAGGTATTCGCGCCCTACCCGCTTGAGCGTTTCAAACGCCAGCTCGCCCCCTTCCAGCGGAGTGTGGCCCATCACGATGATATGCCGCAGTTCGGGCAGCTGTTCGCGCAGGCGTCGGATTTTGGGTAGCTGGTATTTGGATACGAAGATCGTCCGCACGTCGGCATGGTGCATGCGGAACAGCAGGTCGTTATCCTCTTCGAGCTTGATCGAGAGCGGAACGCTCACGGCCCCGGCATAAAGCAGACCCAGCTCGGCAATGATCCAGCGGTTGCTCCCCTCGCCCAGGATGGCGACCCGGTCGCCCGCCCTGATGCCCAGCCCGGCGAGGCCGGCACCCGCCTCGAGAGCTTGCTGACGGGTTTCGGCATAAGAGGTGGATTGGAAATGCCCGTGCCTTTTTTCGAGCAGGAACGTGCGGTCGGCATGTTTTGCCACCGCCTCCTCAAACAGGTCGATGATGGTCTTTTTCATAGCGGTCAATCCATTTTCAGCACGGCCAGGAACGCCGACTGGGGCACTTCGACGTTGCCGATCTGACGCATGCGTTTTTTACCTTTCTTCTGTTTTTCGAGCAGTTTGCGCTTGCGCGAGATGTCGCCGCCGTAGCACTTGGCCGTCACGTCCTTGCGCACGGCCTTGACCGTCTCGCGGGCGATGATCTTGGCGCCGATGGCGGCCTGGATGGCGATGTCGAACTGCTGGCGCGGAATGAGCTCCTTGAGTTTTTCGCACATACGCCGGCCGAAGTCGTAGGCATGGTCGGCATAGATGAGCGACGAAAGGGCGTCCACCGGCTCGCCGTTCAGCAGGATGTCCAGCTTGGCCAGCTTGCTGGGCCGGTAACCGATGCGGTGGTAGTCGAACGAGGCATACCCCTTGGATATGCTCTTGAGTTTGTCGTAAAAGTCGAAGACGATTTCCGACAGGGGCATCTCGAAATTGACCTCCACGCGATCCTGCGTGATGAAGGTCTGGTTCTTGAGCAACCCCCGCTTGTCGATGCACAACTTGAGCACGTTGCCCAGGAAATCGGCTTTGGTGATGATCTGCGCCAGAATATAGGGCTCCTCGATCGACGCGACCTTCGTGATTTCGGGCAGGCCCGAGGGATTGTGCACTTCGAGCACCTCGTCCTGCGTGGTGGTGATGCGGTAGGAGACGTTGGGCACGGTGGTGATTACGTCCATGTCGAATTCGCGGTAGAGCCGCTCCTGGATGATCTCCATGTGCAGCAGCCCCAGAAAGCCGCAGCGGAAACCGAACCCGAGGGCCAGCGAGCTTTCGGGCTCGAAAGTGAGCGACGCATCGTTGAGCCGCAGCTTGTCGAGCGAAGCCCTGAGGTCCTCGTACTGGTCGGCCTCGACCGGATAGACGCCGGCAAAGACCATCGGCTTCACCTCCTCGAATCCGGCGATGGCTTCGCGGCAGGGATTTTCGACCGAGGTGATCGTGTCGCCGACCTTGACTTCCGACGCCGTCTTGATGCCCGAGCAGATGTAACCCACGTCGCCCGCACGGATTTCGTCGCGCGGTTGCATCTTGAGCTTGAGCACCCCCACCTCGTCGGCATCGTACTCGCTGCCTGTGTTGAAGAACTTGACGTGCTCGCCCTTGCGGATCGTGCCGTTGAAGACGCGGTAATAGGCGATGATGCCCCGGAACGGGTTGAACACCGAGTCGAAGATGAGCGCCTGCAAGGGGGCGTTTTCGTCCCCTTCGGGTGCCGGGATGCGCTGTACGATGGCTTCGAGTATCTCCTCTACTCCCTGGCCCGTTTTGCCCGAGGCGCAGAGAATCTCCTCTGGCTTGCATCCCAGCAGGTCCACGACCTGATCCTTCACTTCGTCGATCATGGCCGAATCCATGTCGATCTTATTGAGCACGGGCACGATCGTCAGGTCGTGTTCGACGGCAAGGTAGAGGTTGGAAATGGTCTGGGCCTGAATGCCCTGCGTGGCGTCCACGACCAATAACGCCCCTTCGCACGAGGCGATGGCGCGCGACACTTCATAGGAGAAATCGACGTGTCCGGGGGTGTCGATCAGGTTGAGCACGTATTGCTGTCCGTCGCGGGAGGCGTACTCCATCTGGATGGCGTGGCTCTTGATGGTGATTCCCTTTTCGCGCTCGAGTTCCATGTCGTCGAGCACCTGCGCCTGCATCTCCCGCTGCCCGAGCGTGTTGGTCTTTTCAAGCAGCCGGTCGGCAAGGGTGCTCTTGCCGTGGTCGATATGCGCGATGATGCAAAAGTTGCGAATGTTTTTCATAGTCTGTTCAAAGCGACGGCAAAGATAATACAAACCGGGCGCATCGCCAAACAATCCCGCCGGTCGGGCGCGGCCCGACACCTGTCGCCGGGCGCGGCGTTCCGCACGCTTCCAATCCCGATCAAAGTTACGAAAATTCACCGGAAACGCAATAAGACCGGCGATGATTTTCTGTTGTTGGGATCGGGAAAAAGACGCTACCTGGCGGATAATTGTTACTTTTGTGCCGCTAACGATCCGCTGTCCATGAACAATACCGTCCTTATCTACGCTTCGCTCGTTCGCTTTGCCCATACGGTTTTCGCCATGCCGTTCGCCCTGATCGGCTTCGTCTATGCCCTGCGCACGACCGACTTTCATACGGCCCGCCCCTGGGGATGGCTGCTGGTGCAGGTCGTGCTCTGCATGATCTTCGCCCGCAATGCGGCCATGGGCTTCAACCGATGGGCGGACCGGCATCTGGACGCGCGGAATCCCCGCACGGCCGGCCGCGAAATACCGGCCGGGGTCATCTCTCCCGCTCGCGCGCTGTGGTTCGTCGGAATCAATGCCGCGTTGTTTCTCGCGGTTGCCGCGACCATCAACCCCCTGACGGCGGCGCTCGCACCGGCTGCGCTCGCCGTCCTGCTGTTTTACAGCTATTGCAAACGGTTCACCTGCCTGGCCCATCTGGTGCTCGGCCTGTCGCTCGGCATCGCACCCGTCGGAGCCTACGTCGCCGTGACGGGACACCTGGCTCCGGAGCCCTGCATCCTCGCACTGCTGGTGATGACCTGGTGCGGGGGATTCGACGTCATCTATGCCTTGCAGGATCGTGATTTCGACCGTGCGAGCGGGCTCCGCTCGATCCCGGCCCGCTTTTCCGTCGCTGCTTCGCTCCGCATCAGCCTGCTGCTGCATGCCGTGAGCGTCGGGGCGCTGCTGTGGTTCGCGGCCTGCTGCCCGCAAAGCGTCTGGCTGTGGATCGGAGTCGGGCTATTCGCAGCGATACTTGTGGCGGAACATCTGCTGGTCACGCCCGGGCGACAGGCTCGCATTCCGCTGGCCTTCGGCACGCTCAACGGTCTTGCGAGCCTGATGCTGGCATTTTTCACGATCCTCGCCTTATTGCGGTAGGAAATCCGGCGACGTGCCCGCGGATCGCCTGTCCGTCTCCTCATACCGTCATACAAAAAAATACCGGCAGCTTTTGCTGCCGGTATCGATTGCGGTTATCGGGTATTGCCTACCTGCCCATGATGCGGTAGTAAACGAAGCGGTCGGCGGGATTCACGCTTGCGGGAAGCGAGAGCGGAGCGGGTTCGGGCTCGGCAGCCGGTGCCGTGAACTCGATGTACTCCGTTGCGCCGAAAGTGGATTGGGGAAGCACTTCGTTCTCCCAGTCGAATGTGCTCCAGTCGAAGTCGGTCTGCGGATGCACCGGGAAAGCGATCAGGATGTTGGGCTGGGTCATGTCGTACCCCTCGGCCGACCATTCGCGGAAAGAGTATTCCATGGGGAAACCGTCGGGATCGGTCAGGAACGACTTCCAATAATAGAGTTCAAACGCCTCCAGATACATGGCGTTGTCGGGATTGGGCTTGTACCAGAACTCGCGGCAGATATTGCGGTTGAAAATGTCGGAAACGATGGCGCCGAACTGCGTGAGGTCGTCTGTTCCGGTAACGTCGGGATATGCCTCGAGCGGCATGGCTTCGGCATACATATAATCGTATTCGCCCGGGGTTTCGAGCGGCTCGACCGCCCAGCGGCACTTCTCGCCGGTCAGGTTGGTGATGCTGAAACGGAAGTGCTCGGTTTCCTGGACGATGTCCACCCCGGTACCCGATTTCTTGGTAGCGAAGACGAACGGGGCCGAAGGCTCGGTGATGATCGCTCCGTCCTCGCTGATGCCGGCGGCGACGATCACGTATTCGGTCTCCGAGTCGAGAATGTCCCACTGCTCGTCGAAGTCGGTGGCGGTGCGCAGGTAGTTCGACCAGGTGCGGCCCTGCGAGATCAGCGTCCGCTCGAAACGGTCGCGTTCGGCCGTGAGGAATTTCGACGCATCGCCCTCGTAGTCGGCGTCGAAGTTGGTCTTGGTTTGGAGGAAGGAGAGCCAGGTCACTTCGGGACCGGCGACCTTGTAGTTGATGGATGCGCCGAAGGAGGAGATCTGCGGAGCGGTAATCTCGAACGTTACGCCCTCGACCGGGGTGCCCTGGCGCGGCTTGGTGCTGAAGCGCTCGGTATGAATCTCGGTGGTGTACTTGAAGTCGGGTTCGATGCCGAAGATGCAGGTCACGTAATCTTTGCCGGGCATGGCGCTCAGACCTTCAAAAGTCTGCGAGCTCGGCCCCTTCCAGAGAAAGTGCGAAAGGTCGTATTCCTCATTGACGTAATCTTCGAGGTAGGCGATCCAGAAAGCTTTGAACTCTTCGGGATGTTCGGCGAAACCCATCTGTTCGTAGATCGATTCCTCCATGTAGCTTGCGAAATAATACTGGTCGTCCTTGGAGGGGATCACGTCGAGGTCGATCCGGCGCGAGGTGGTTTCGATCTCCACCTGGAAAGTCATTACTTCAGGCTGGGGTTCGGGTTGGGGTTCCGGATCAGGAGTGGGATTTCCCCCCCCCCTCGTCGGAGCAGGCGTTGAAGAGCAGCAAAGCTGCCGCTGCGCAGAGCGCAGTGCGAAAAATTCGGTTCATGTTTTTAAGTGAAAGATGAATAAAAAAGATGAATAATAAGTGTTTCAGGTGCTATGTTCTTTCTGTCAGGCCGGATTCGACCGGCAAATCGCGGGCGAAGATAGCGAAAAATTCGGAAAATCGAACAAACTGTGAAATAGAAAGGCCCGACGTCATGTCTTTTCCGGGCGGGCATACGTGCGGAAAAGCGGTTTGCGGCCGGTCAGCCGCGGCAGCCAGCGGTTCAGAGGCGGGATGAGCGGGAACATGGCGAGCGTGGTCAGTACCAGTACCGTCAGGTCGTTGTGCACGTACTTTTCCAAGAGCAGGATCACCGGAAAATGAATCCCCAGTACGATCAGCGTATTGCGTCCCAGGAAATCGACCGTTGGCAGCCGGTCGATGAGCCGTCCCACCAGGATGAGAAACAGGGTCAGGGCGAGCACCGAGAGGTAGAACAGCACGAAATTCGTGCCGTAGGCATTGGCGTGCATGTTCATCGGTTCGGCCGTCAGCCACAGCACCCCCGCGGCGACCGCCATCAGGGGCAGTTCGATGCGCAGGTTGCGCGGCCGCATCATCGTGTCGCGGCAGAGGTGCCCGATGCAGAAAAGCGGCAATGCCATCATCGCCTGCGGGAGCCGGAGCAATTCCAGGATGAGGTAATTCCACGGCGCGGGCATGTGATCGGGAAGCAGGCAGCCGGCTTTGCAGAGCCACCAGGTCGCAGCTGCCGGGACGAAGCATGCTGCGAGCCGGAGGAGCTTGTATGGTATCAGGCGGTCGAGCGCATAGTAAACGAGGTTGATGACCAGCAGGCACCGCAGGTACCAGAGCGGGCCGTTGTCCACGGTGAAGAAGCGAACGAGCGCGACCGGCGAATAGTCCCCGAGCGTATGGGTCAGCGCGGCCGTGAGCAACAGTCCCCCTCCGAAAGCGAGCTGGAAAAAAAGGTAGGGCACCAGCAGCGTGTTGACCTTGCGCACCAGGAATTCCCGCAGTCCGGAGTAGGGCCGGAAAAAGAGCCCCGACAGGAAGAAGAACAGCGGCACGACCCGCATGGCCGTCAGAGCCGGCGCCACGTTGCGCTCCTCGGAGAAAAGATTGCAATGGATGGCGACGATCAGGACGATGCAAACGCCCTTGAGCAGGTCGATGTAGGCGATTCTCGTTTTTTCGCCCGTTTGGGTTATGGTCGGCATGGCAGTATGGCGGTCCGGACGGCGCAGAGCCTTTCGGCGGGACAAAGATACAGAAATAATCGTATCCCGGCGGCGCGGTTTCGGGAATGTTTTGTATTTTTGCACAATCCATCCGGAAGCGCGGGTCGCTGCGGCGGCACGCCGGGAGTATCGCTTCCGGATCGGGACGGATACGGGAAAACATTAACCATACGGATATGAACATTTCTTATAACTGGCTCAAACGCTATCTGGACACCGACCTTTCGGCCGAACAGCTCGCGGTGATCCTGACCGATATCGGACTCGAAGTGGAGGGTCTCGAGAAGATCGAGGGAGTGCGCGGCGGCCTGGAGGGGGTCGTGGTCGGCGAGGTGCTGACCTGCGAGGACCATCCCGACTCGGACCACCTGCACATCACGCGGGTCGATGTGGGCGAGGGCGAGCCGTTGCCGATCGTTTGCGGGGCCGCAAACTGCCGGCAGGGTCTCAAGGTACTTTGCGCGAAGGTCGGAGCGGTGCTCTACCCCGACGGTGCGGAGCAGGAGTTCAGGATCAAGCGCAGTAAAATACGCGGCGTCGAGTCGCTCGGCATGCTCTGCGCCGAGGACGAATTGGGGGTGGGGGTTTCCCACGACGGGATCATGGAGCTGCCCGCCGACGCCGTACCGGGGACGCCTGCGCGCGACTTTCTGGGTATCGAGGACGACTACCTCATCGTGATCGGTCTGACACCCAACCGCATCGACGCGGCATCGCATATCGGCGTGGCGCGCGACGTGGCCGCCTACCTGAAAAGCAAGGGGCTGCCGGGCGGCGTGCGGATGCCCGACGTGAGCGCTTTCACGGTCGATGACCATGCGCTCGAAATCGGCGTGACGGTCGAATGTCCGGAGGCCGCGCCCCGTTATGCGGGCGTCACCGTGACGGGCTGCCGGATCGGTCCGTCGCCCGAATGGATGCAGCGCTGCCTGCGGGCCGCCGGCATCCATCCGAAGAACAACCTGGTGGATATCACCAATTTCGTACTGTTCGAGCTGGGACAACCCCTGCATGCGTTCGACGCCCGGAAGATCGGGGGCGGACGGATCGTCGTGCGCACTTGCGAGCAGGGCACGCCGTTCACGACGCTCGACGGGGTGGAACGCCGCCTCGCGGCCGACGACCTGATGATCTGCTCGGCCGAGCGGCCCATGTGCATCGCGGGGGTGTTCGGCGGGCTCGATTCGGGGATTTCCGACACGACGACCGACGTGTTCATCGAGAGCGCCTATTTCAATCCGGTGTGGGTGCGTAAGACCGCCCGCAGACATGCGCTGAATACCGACGCCTCGTTCCGCTACGAACGCGGCATCGATCCCAACATGCAAGTCTATGCGCTCAAGCGGGCCGCCCTGCTGATGAAGGAGCTGGCCGGAGGGCGGATTTCGAGCGAGGTCATCGACCTGAATCCCGCACCTGCAAAGGAGTTCGTTTTCGAGGCCGACCTGCGGCACATCGATGCGCTGATCGGCAAGCCGCTGCCCCGCGACACGGTGCGCACGATCCTCGCTGCGCTCGAAATCCGCATCCTTACAGAACGGGACGACGTGCTCACGGTGGCCGTACCGCCCTACCGGGTGGATGTGCGGCGCGAGGCCGATCTGGCCGAGGAGTTGCTGCGCATCTATGGCTATAATAACGTGGAGGTACCCGAGCGGGTACATTCCATCCTCTCCTACGCTCCGAAACCCGACCGTGACCGGTTGGTGAATATCGCTTCGGATTTCCTCTCCGCCGGAGGATTCACCGAGATCATGTCCAATTCGCTTACCAAAGCCGCCTACTACGAGGGGCTCGTCAGCTACCCTGCCGACCGATGCGTGCGGATTCTCAATCCGCTGAGCGCCGACCTCGGCGTGATGCGGCAGACGCTTCTGTTCAGTATGATGGAGGCCGTGCAGCTCAACGTCAATCGGCGCAACGGCGACCTGAAACTTTACGAGTTCGGCAACTGCTATGCTTACGACGCCGAAAAAACGGATGCGGGCGCCGCGCTCGCGCCTTATGTCGAAACCTACCGGCTCGGCATGGCCGTCACGGGGCTGGCGGAACCCCAGTCGTGGAACAAGCGCCCCGTGCAGGCATCGTTCTTCACCCTGCGGGCTGCGGCCGAAAAGCTGCTCCGCCGTTTCGGAACCGACCCCTTAGCCCTGGATGCCGAGCCGCTGCAGAGCGACCTGTTCGGCGAGGGGATCTCGCTGCGGCTCAACGGCAGAGAGCTGCTGCAGATCGGCGTGGTGGCGCCCCGCATCCGCCGCATGTTCGATCTGAAGCAGGAGGTTTACTTCCTCGAAATGCCTTTTGACCAGCTCGTGCGCGCGACGCGCAAGCAACGCATCGCGGCGGAGGAGCCCTCCCGGTTCCCCGAGGTGCGGCGCGACCTGGCGCTGCTCGTGGATCGGGACGTGACTTTCGCCGCGCTGCGTCGGATCGCTTTCGCCGCCGAGAAAAAGCTGTTGCGGAACGTGACGCTTTTCGATGTGTACGAGGGCGACAAGCTGCCCGAGGGCAAGAAGTCCTATGCGCTGAGTTTCGTGCTGGAGGATCGCACCCGTACGCTCGACGAACGCACGATCGAGCGTGCGATGGCCAACCTGACCGCCCGCTTCGAGCAGCAGGCCGGCGCCCAGGTGCGGGCGTAGCGCTCGCCGCAAATGAAGAGGCCGGACGGGACATACCCGCCCGGCCTCTTGGCTTCAACACGCTTTTGGCCCGGAAATTGGGCGTTTGCCGGAAGATCAAAGCAACGGAAAATTATGAACATCGCAATCTGCGGCGCGAACGGGTTTATCGGGTCCCGCCTCGCCGAAGCTTTCGGAAAACGGGGCGACACGGTCGTACCCCTCGGCCGCGCTCTGTTTTCGGACCGGCAGCGCAGCCGGCTGGAGCAACTGATCCGTCCGTGCGAAGTGGTCGTAAACGTGGCCGGAGCACCCATCGACAAGCGCTGGACAACCGCTTACAAGCAGACGCTTTATGCCAGCCGGGTCGGTGTGACCCGCCGGCTTGTCGAGGCGATCAACAGCAGCGGTGCCACACGGCTTTTCATCTCGGCTTCCGCCGTGGGGATCTATCCCCATGTGGGATGCTATGACGAAGGGGCGATGCAACAGGGGCACGGCTTTTTGGCCCGCCTATGTGCGGCCTGGGAGCATGAAGCCCGGCAGCTGCGGGGCGATGTGCGGCTGGCCGTCACCCGCTTCGGCGTCGTGCTCGCGCCCCACGGAGGCGCATTCGCGCGGCTGGCCCGCATGGGACGGCTCAAGACCGAGGCCGTGATCGGGAACGGCTGGCAGCCCCTCTCCTGGATCGATCGGGAGGACCTCGTGCGGGCCATGATCTTCCTCACGGAGAACGGGCAGCTCAGCGGAACGTTCAATTTCACCGCCCCCGAGCGGCTCACCCAGAAGGAGTTCATGCGCGAGGTGGCCCGGCATTACGGCGCCCTCCTGCTGCCCGTGCCGGGCTTCGCCGTGAAAATGTTTTACGGCGAGGCTTCGCAGTTTTTGCTTCAGGGGCAGTGTGCCGTGCCGGCCCGGCTCACGGAGGCGGGATTCGAGTTTCTTACACCCGATCTGGACACGTTTCTGCGGCGGCTCGGCGGCGCTTAGTTGCAGAGCAGGATATAGCCGTTCAGGTAGGTGGCGAACAGAATCCACAACAGGTACGGCAGGAAGAGCCACGAGGCGGCGCGGCGTACGCGGTAGGCGTGCACCATGTAGTAGATCACCAGGATGTCGAGCGCGACGATGTCGATCATTCCGGCCAGCGGGTTGCGGGCGAAGAAGAATAGCACGCTCCACAGGAAGTTCAGCGCGAGCTGCACGAACCAGATCCACATCACGCGGCTGCGGGCCATGGCCCGCGAAGTCAGCACCAATCCCGCCGAAATACCCATGCAGAGGTAGATGATCCCCCATGCGATCGGAAAAGCGATGTTGGGCGGTGTGAGCGCCGATTTGTTCAGATAGGGATACCAATGGGCGATGGCGTCGTTTTGCAGGACGCCCGCGATGCCGCCCAGCACGAAGCAGAGCAGCGTCGGAAGAATATAGGCCAGGGCTTTTTTCATCTTACATACCGTTTAATTCGGCCTGCGGAAAAGGTGCGGGCCTGTGCCCATACATGCAAAAGCGATGCCCCGCCGGATCTGCGGTCGAGCGTATCGAGGCTTGGTACTTCCCCACTGGCCGCTGCGGGCATGGTTCAGAGCAGGGGTTTCACGATCGGAGCCGGCAGCACCACGAACGAACAGCCGTTGCCCTCGCACGTCGAAACGATCCTCACGGCTCGCAGAGGGCGTTCGGGTCGCAGGGTCAGGCAGCCGTCCTCGAGCGTACCGGCCGGCACGAACGTGCGGCCGTCGCAGCTCACCTCGACATTCCCGGCGGTAATGTTCGCTTTGGGCAGGTGTTCGTAACCGGTGCGTATCGTGATTTCGCGGCAGACGAGCGGCTTCGGGAAGGTGTATAGCACCCAGTCCCCGGGACGCGGAGCCCGACGGGTGCGGGCGTGTCCCTTATAGGATTCCGCGCGTGAGAAGGGGTTGCGCTCGGTCGCTGGCATCGAACTCGAGAGCGTGAATGCGGGCGAGACGGTACGGTAATGGGATGCGTGCGCAACGACCGGACTGCGGCCCGTCTTATAGAAGCTGCGGAACAGGTAGCGGTGCGGTTCGTCGGTATGCAGCGGCCCTTTCCATACGGGAGCCGATGCGTCGGGTGCGCTCACGCCGTCCTCCGTAAAGCGGACGACCGATCCGTCGTCGGTGACGACGTGCAGCACCCCGTCCCGGTAGGTCACTTCGGGCGGGAAGAGTCGGAATCCGATGTTCATGGCGGCCATGCGGTCGTTGTGGGCCGCCGTCAGCCGGGATCGGAATCCCGCCGCGTCGCCCCCTTCGCCGCTCCACCCCAGCTCGGCCAGTGCGCACAGGCGCGGAAAGCACATATAGTCGAGGTAGGCGGGCGATTCGGGGCCGTGCGACAGGTAGATTTCGCTGAAAAAAGTGGCTTCGACCCCCTCGACGCGGGCCATCTGTGCGGGCGTGAAACCCTGGGCGGCGAAATCGAAACCGCGGGTTTTTTCGGCGTCGAATATGGCCGCCCAGACGTGGCCGTCCTCTTCGGGCGACTGCCGCATATCGAAATAGAACCAGGCCCCGGGCATCACCACCGTGCGGTATCCTTTCGCTGTTGCGGCAAGGCATGTCCCGACGCTCTGCCATCCGTGTACGCGGGCGTCGTGCGTGAGTTTTCCCCGTTGCGATGCTTCGTCCCAGACGGCGGGCAGCTTGCCGTGGTCGCGCAGGATGCCTGCCAGACGCTCCATGAAATAGTCCTGCAACTGCTCCGGGGCGCTCATGCCACGACGTTTCATCAGGGCCATGCAGTCGGGGCAGCGCCGCCATTGGGCGGTCTCGACCTCGTCGCCGCCTATGTGGATGTAAGGCGACGGGAAAATCGCGCACACCTCGCTCAGGATATCCTCCAGCAGCGCATAGTTCTCCTCCCGGGCCGCGCACCACACGTTCCGCTCGTCGTAGCCGCCCGAAGGGCCGGTGTCGGGACGGTAGGCGCAGAGGATTTCTGGACGCACGTGCGCGATGGCGCGGCTGTGGCCCGGCAGGTCGATTTCCGGGATGATTTCGATGTTGCGCACGGCGGCATAGGCGACCAGCTCGCGCAACTCGTCCTGCGTGTAGTAACCACCGTACTTCTCGTCCCATCTGCCGTAAACGGCCCGGATCGGGGAATCCCCGCCCCGCCAGGCCCCGATTGCCGTCAGTTCGGGATGGGATCGGATTTCGATGCGCCACCCTTCATCATCGGCCAGATGGAAATGCAGCTTATTGATTTTGTGGTAAGCGAGCAGGTCTATATAACGTTTCACATGAGGCAGATCGATCCACGTGCGCGCCACGTCGAGCATCATGCCCCGGTAACCGAACCGGGGGCCATCCTCGACGGTGCGGCAATCCAGCCGCACGGGAAGCCGGAGCCGTCCGGCATACACGTCGTCCGGGAGGAGTTGAAACAGGGTTTGCACACCGTTGAACACGCCGCCGTAAGCGCCGCCCGCGATCTCGACCCGCCCGGGGGCGATGCGCAACACATACGCTTCGGGGGCCAGCGCCTCGTCGGTGCGCAGGACCATACAGCGGTCGGCGGGGCAGCGGGATGCCGTGCGACGGAGCGGAACGTACGCCGTGACGTATCGGGCGAGCGGCTCCAGCGCGGTTTCGCAGCACAGCGTCACGCTGCCGTCGAGCAGGAATGTTCCGTCGGCGGGCGTGTCGCACCGGGGAACGGGCAGCAGCTCGGCGCCGGAAGCGGAGAGGCACAGCAGCAGGGAGAGCAGGGGAAGAATTCGATTCATGGCGCGGAAATTTGTCTGTTGCAAAGATACTTTTTTCCTGCAAAATAAGTTATCTTTGCGAAACGATTGTTCGATATGGAAGATAAACGACTGGAAGCTACCCTGCGCCTGCTCGATATCATGGATACGCTGCGCGAGAAGTGTCCCTGGGACCGCAAGCAGACCTTTGAATCGTTGCGCGGCAACACGATCGAGGAGACCTATGAACTGGCCGACGCAATCACTGACGGCAACCTGGAGGCGATCAAGGAGGAGGCCGGCGATCTGCTGCTGCACGTGGTGTTCTATGCCAAACTGGGGCAGGAGGCCGGAGCGTTCGATTACGCGGGACTGGTCGATTCGCTCTGCGATAAGCTCGTTTATCGCCATCCCCACGTATATGGAGACGTGGAGGCCGATACCCCCGATCAGGTGAAAGAGAACTGGGAGGCCCTCAAGCTCCGCAAGAAAAAGCGCAAGAGCGGCACGCTGGGCGGTGTCCCCGTGAGCCTGCCGGCGATGGTCAAGGCCTACCGCATGGGCGAGAAAGCCGCGGCCACGGGGTTCGACTGGGAGCGGCCCGAGGAGGTGTGGGAGAAGGTCAGGGAGGAGATCGGCGAAATCGAAGCCGAGATGCGGGGCGGTGAAAGCGCCGATCTCGAGGGCGAGTTCGGCGACCTGTTTTTTGCCCTCATCAACGCCTGCCGGCTCTACGGCATCGATCCCGAGGCGGCGCTCGAGCGCACGAACAAGAAATTCATGGCCCGGTTCAACTACATGGAGGAGCGGGCCGAAGCCGAGGGCCGAACGCTGCACGAACTTCCGATGGAAAGGATGGAGGCGCTCTGGCAGGAGGCGAAAACGGAATGTACGAAAAAATAAAATTATCGATATGGCTTTAATCAAAGAGGTGCGGGGACACACGCCCCGCGTGGGAGAGAATACCTGGCTGGCCGACACGGCCGTGCTGTTGGGCGACGTAAGCGTCGGGCGCGACTGCTCGATCTGGTTCAATGCCGTACTGCGGGGCGACGTGAACACCATCACCATCGGCGACCGCACGAACATCCAGGACGGCGTGGTGATCCACACGCTTTATGACGGGTCGAAGCACCCTTCGCAGACCCATATTGGCAGCGACGTATCCATCGGGCACAATGCAGTGATCCATGGGGCCGTGATCGGCGACGACTGTCTGATCGGCATGGGGGCGACGATCCTCGACAATGCCGTGGTTCCGCCGGGCTGCATCATCGCGGCCAATGCGCTGGTGCTCTCCAACGCCAGACTGGAACCCGACTCGGTCTATGCGGGCGTGCCGGCGAAAAAGGTCAAAGATGTGACCCCGGAACAGCGGGAAGAGATCATCCGCCGCACGGCGCGCGATTATCGCATGTACGCCTCGTGGTATGAATGAGCACTGAGGCGATGAATATCCGTTCCCGATATGCGGATGCGATTCTGAACCTGCTCGTCGCGGCGGCCATCAGCCTGGTGGTCAATTTCTCCTACCTGCTGCTCCTGGCCGTGGATCAGCGGTACGAACGGCCTCAGGGCTCTCCGTTCGGACAGTCGGAGGAGATCGCGGGAACCGGCACGCTCGCCGTCTCTGCGGACGGACACGGATACGTGCGGTACGGTGACGATGCCGGAGTGGACAGCGTTTACATCTCCGCATCGCGCGTGCGTCGCTTCGAGCTGAAGGATGGCGACCGGCTGGTCGTGGCGGCGACGCCGCCGACCCTGCCCGGCGGTCACTATGCGCTGGCCGACATCCGGGAGCGCAACGGTCAGCGGGTCGAATACAGCATGGTTTATAACCGGCCGCGCGAAAGCGTGGAGCTTGCGTTGCAGTTGTTGTACTACTTTCTCCTGTCGTTCATCCTGCTCACGATCCTCACGGCCGGCATCGACCGGCGCAACGCTTCGCTTCGCTGTTTCGTGCGGCGTTGCTGCTGGTGTCTGGTCGCTGCGGCAGCACTCTATTTCGTGGCTCCTGTGCATCGCTGGCGGACGGGACAGATCATCGCGCATTTCATGAGCGAACACTCCCTGGACTACGTCCTGCTGCTGCGCTGCTCGTTCGCTGTGGTGGTGTCGATCCTTTACGGACGGATCTTCTTCCTGATGCTCCAGCGGCAGGCCGTGGAGGTCGAGAACGAACGGCTCAAGACCGAAAACCTCTCGACGCGCTACAACATGCTGGTCAATCAGATCAACCCCCACTTCTTCTTCAACTCGCTCAACTCGCTATCGATGCTCGTGCGGGAGCGGGAGGAGCGGAAAGCCCTGGTCTATATCGACCAGCTCTCCTATACGTTCCGATATATTCTGCAAAACGGCCAGAATACCACCTCCACGCTGGCCGAAGAGCTGCGTTTCGCCGAGGCATACGGCTACCTGTTCAAAATCCGCTATGCCGACAAGCTCTTTTTCGACGTGGAGATCGACCGTTCGCTCGCAGACCGAACGCTCCCCTCGCTTACGCTGCAACCCCTGATCGACAATGCCGTCAAGCACAATATGATTACCCGGAGCCATCCCTTCCGCATCTCGATCCGCACGGAGGGCGAGCAGCTCGTGGTCTCCAATCCGAAAATCCCCCGGCCGGAGCGGGCACCCTCGACCGGCATCGGGCTCGAGAATCTGCGCAGCCGCTGGCTGCTCATCACGGGACAGCCGATCGAGGTGGTCGAAACCGACGAGCGGTTTACCGTGCGTCTGCCGCTGCAAAAACCCGCTGTACCCAAACCATCCCAACCATGAAAGCGCTCATCATCGAGGACGAGACCGCTGCGGCGGTCAATCTGCAAGCCATCCTGCGCGAGATCGCTCCCGACGTGGAGGTGCTCGCGACGATCGAAACCGTCGAGGAGAGCGTCGCATGGCTGCGCGAGCGCGAGCAGCCCGACCTGCTGTTCATGGACATCCATCTGGCCGACGGCGAGTCGTTCCGCATTTTCGACCGTGTGGAGGTAAACGTGCCGGTCGTCTTTACCACAGCATATGACCGGTATGCGCTCGAAGCGTTCCGGGTGAACAGCATCGATTACCTGCTCAAACCGATCAACCCGGCCGACCTGCAACGGGCCTTGCAAAAGCTCGCCCGGCTTTCGGGAGGCGAACGCGCCGCCTATCCCGAACGGGTCCGCACGATGAACGCCGCGCGCCGCGAACGAGTTTTCCTGGTGCATGTGCGGGACAAGATCGTGCCGCTCGACCGCGACCGGATCGCATTCTTCTACACGGCCAACGAACGGGTGACGGCCTGCACGTTCCAGGGCGAGGAATATCCGCTGGACCGCACGCTCGAATCCTTGCAGGCGGTGCTGCCCGACAACGACTTTTTCCGCGCCAACCGCCAGTTCATCGTCGCACGCGCCGCCGTGCGGGAGATCGCGGTGTGGTTCGGCAGCCGTCTTTCGCTCGCGCTCACGGTGCCAACGCCCGAGCGGATCGTCATCTCGAAGGCCCGCGTACCCGAATTCAAGCAGTGGCTTCGGGCGGTTCAGCCCGCCGAGTAGGCGGTTCGTCCCTGCAAATTAACCGATTGACCGGAATATCCCCACCGCTCTGACGACTCTGGCGTTACCTTTGCATAGGAACCGGGAAACGAGTTCCTTAAAAAAAGTCGAACGAATTGAGTAACGTATGAAAACAATCTTTGTTTCGGCCCTGATGGCCGTATTTATGGTGTGCGGCGCGGCCGCGCAGAACAATGCCGACCAGCCCTGCGACGGCAGGCCGTGCGAAAGGATGATGAACATGACGCCCGAGCAGATGGCCGAGAAACGCACGGAGCGGCTTTCGCGCGAGCTCACCCTCACCGACGCTCAGGCCAAGCAGGTCTATCAGCTCAACCTGAAAGACGCGCAGAACGCCGTGCAGCATCGCAAGGAGGCCGAGGCACGCCGGGAGCAGATGGCGGCCAAATGGAAAACCTACCAGGCCGACCGGGATGCCCAGATGAAACGGATTCTCACGCCGGAGCAATATGCCAAATGGAGTGAGATGCAGCAGAAGATGTGCGACGGTCGCCGCGGCCATTTCAAGGGCGAGAAGTGGCATAAGGGGCAGGGCCGGATGCAGGATTGCAACGGACAGGCCTGTCCCGACAAGGGCCGAAACAGGCGCAACCGTTAGCGGCGGCGTGCATGCCCGTTGAGCGTTCACGGGTGTCGGCTGTCGGCTGGCACCCTTTTTTTGTCGTTTCACCCGGCTGCGGAACGATTCGACGGGAAATAATCCTTATATTTGCCTTATGTTTTCAAGGTAAGTCCAGGAAACGAAAATGAAAAAAATTCTCCTCTCCCTGCTGCTCGTTTTATCCGTCGTGCTGAGTGCCCGCGCCCAGCGCAGCGGAGCAGTGCATGCCACGTTGGTGGATGCCGAAACGGGAGAGGGCATTCCGGGTGCGGTCATCGAGGTGGCGCCGGTTACGAAGCCGGAGCAGAAGAAGTATTACACCTCGGGATACAGGGGGGCGATCGGCATCGATGGCATGGCATACGGCCAATATACGCTCAAAATCACATTTCTGGGGTACGAGCCCTATGAAACGACCGTTCGCATCACGGCACCCCGGCAGGATCTGGGCACCGTCGAGATGCGCGAAGAGGCGACCAAAATCGAAAACGTGGTCAAGGAGGTGCGGTCGATGCGCACCTCGCAGCGGGGCGACACGGTAAGCTACAACGCCGGGGCATTCAAGGTGGCGGGCGACGCCGACGTGGAGGGATTGCTCAAGAAAATGCCGGGCATCACCGTCACCGACGGCGAGGTCTCGGCCCAGGGCGAAACGGTGCAGAAGGTTTTTGTCGATGGCAAGGAGTTCTTCGGGGACGACGTCACCTCGGCCATCAAGTCGCTGCCCGCACAGGCCGTGGACCGGATCGAGGTGTACAACAAGCTCAGCGACCAGGCCGAATTTTCGGGTATGGACGACGGCGAGGGGTACAAGGCCATCAACATCGTTACGCACAAGGATATGCGTCAGGGGCAGTTCGGTAAGATGTACGCCGGTTACGGCTATGATTTCGATACCGAGACCGAAGCCCGCAACAAGTATATCGTCGGCGGTAACGTCAATATTTTCAGCGGTTCGAGCCGCGTGTCGCTCATTGCGCTGTTCAACAACATCAACCAGCAGAATTTCTCGTTCGAGGACATTCTGGGCGTGGCGGGCTCCGCAGGGGGCGGCCGTGGCCGCGGCGTCGGTCAATACATGGTACGGCCCCAGAGCGGCGTGGCCTCGGTCAATGCGTTCGGCATCAACTATTCGGATACGTGGGGCAAGAAAGTGACTTTCCAGGGCAGCTATTTCTTCAACGGCACCAACACGAAGAACTACTCCACCGTGGATAAGTGGTACGTGCTCCCCTCTCCCATCGACACGCTCCAGACCGTCGGCTATTCGCGCACGCTCAATTACAACAACCGCTTCAACGCCCGCATCGAGTGGAAGATCTCCGACAACCAGTCGCTCATGATCCGCCCGGGCCTCAGCTTCCAGACCAACGATCCGTACAGTTGGACCAAAGGCAGCCAGCGCGGGGAGAGCGGCTACACGGTGATCGACAACCTCAGCGACGCCTTCCGCAACGGCTACAACATCCGCACATCGGCCATTTACCGGGCCAAATTGGGCAAGCCAGGCCGGACGATCACCGTGGACGGATTTCTCAATTACAGCGACCGCTCGCGCAAGCAGAACTCCTACTCCAACATCGCCGAGCCGTTCACGGGCAACCAGCGGCCCTCCGATGATGAATTGACAGACCTGCTTTACCAGCGGGTCGTCAATCCGACGTACAGCTACCGGCTCGACGGGAACATTACCTATACGGAGCCCGTATCCCAGACCGCCCAATTGAGCATGCAGTACCGCGCCTCCTACAATTTCCAGAAGAGCGACAAGCAGGCTTATCGTACGGGCGATGATTTCAATATCGATGGGCTCCTTCCCGATCCGCTCCTGTCGAACGACTTTCGCAGCGGCTACTTCACCAACCGCATCGGCCCGGGTTTCCGGTATGCCAAAGAGCGCAACACGTTCGTGGCCAACGTCTATTACCAGCGCTCGAACCTCTCGGGCAAGGTGGAAAACAAAAATTCCGAGCGCATACGTCATTCCTACGACAACGTGACCTATTTTATGATGGGGCAGCTCAACCTGAACCGGGAAAATTCGCTGCGCCTGTTTGTCTTTTCCTCGACGGACAATCCGTCCGTCACCGACCTGCAGAGTGTTTACGACGTATCCGATGCCCAATACATCTCGCGGGGTAATCCGCTGCTGCGTCCCTCCTACACCCATCGGGTGAATTTCCATTACGTCAATTCCAACGTCGAGAAAGGCCGCACGTTCATGTGGATGTTCTCGCTGCAAAACACCTCCAACTATATCGCCCGCAGCATCGAGTACGGCAAGGAGCTGGAGATCGACGGGGCCGTTTACCGGCCGCTGCAATATACCGAGCCGGTCAATATGGACGGCTACTGGAGCCTGCGCACGCACCTGAGCTACGGTTTTCCGCTCAATTTCATGCGCTGCAACCTCAACGTGATGGGGGGTGTCAATTACACGGTAGTGCCCAGCCGCGTGGTGACCAATGGCGTGAGTGCCCGCAACGATGCCGACAACATCGGCTACGACGCCCGCGTGGTGCTCGGCAGCAACATCTCCGAAAACGTGGATTTCACCCTGTCGTGGGACGGCACTTACAACGAGGCGACCAATTCGCTGGCTTCGTCGGCCGGGAAGAACCGCTACTTCAACCACACGGCTTCGGCGTCGCTGAAACTGGTATTCTGGAAAGGTTTCACCTTTACGGGCAACGCCTCCTACACGCAATACGTCGGATTCACGAACAATTACAACGACGAATTCCTGCTCTGCAACCTCTACCTGGGCAAGAAGGTATTCCGCAGTCAGCGGGGCGAAATCAGCGTGGGCGTGAACGACGTGTTCAACCAGAACCGGGCTTTCGTCCGTACAACCGGTTCGGGCTGGACACAGAATGCGCTCAACAGCGTCATCGGAAGATACTATTGCGTGCAGTTCGTCTATAACCTGCGGCATTTCGGCAAACGCGGCTCGAAGAACGTCCGCGATTACGACGGTGTCGCCGAGCCCCGCAAAAATGGCGACGGCGTGGGGATGAGCCGTTCCTCCTCCGGGCGCGGTTTCCGCGGCGGAGCGCCCCATCCGCCCTTGCGTTAAGGCATGAATGAATGAAATCTGCCGACCGGATTACCCGGTCGGCAGATTTGCGTTCGGAACGGAGCAAACGATCCCGCTCCGGTAATTGTGTAGTTGTAATCTGACCGCAATGGGTCTCCCCCCCCCTGCCTCTGCTCAGGCTGCGTCTTTCCCGATCCGGCTTCTTTTGCGGTATTCGTCCTGGAGCAGCAGGTGGATGCCGATGCAAGCGAGGCCGCCGTAAACGATCACCAGAATCCACAGCATCCTGATCTGCGGAAGCACGTCCTGGAAGGTCGCGCCCATGCTCTGTATGCGGATGAAAGCGTCCACCCCGCTGCTGCTGGGGAAAATTTTGCCCAGCTCGAAGAGCCAGTCGGGAATGGCCTCCCGGGGGAACGATACCCCGCTGAGCATCAGCACCGGGATCGACGTCCACAGCAACAGGAGCAAGGAGTTTTCCCGGTGGCGGAAAAGGGTCGAGATGGCGATGCCGAGCAGGATGCAGGCGAACAGGTAGGGAATCATCAGGGCGAGAATCGTCAGCCCGTTGCCGTTCATCGGGAAATGGAATAGCCGGTAGTGCAGGTCGAGCACGTAAAGGCTCGTGACGGCATAGATGGAGGCATAAACCAGAGCCTTGCCCGCGACGATCGGCAACGTGGACATCCGTTGGCGTCCCGGCGGCACGAGCTTGCGGTACAGGCCGAATTCGCTCCAGGTGCCTCCGATCATGCCGATGCCGATGAGTAACGTCTGCTGGATGATGACGATGATGATGGCCGGCATGACGAACGAGCCGTAGCCCAGATAGGGGTTGAACAAGTTGTGCGACTGGTAGATCACGGGCTGCGAGGTGGCCCGGGCCTGCGGGATATCGGCGCCTTTGGCGATCAGACGCTGGAATTCGACCATCGCTCCCGTGGTGCCGATGCCTGTCACCAACTCCTGGAACACCTGCCGGTACATGAGGAAGTAGCTGGCATCCACATAGATCGCCACGACGGCCTGCTGGCCCCCGAGCAGTTGTTTTTCGTAGTTGGCAGGGATATAGACCACGCCGTAGATCTTCCGCCCGAAGAAAAGGTTTTTGGCCTCCTCCATGCTGCCGACCTCATAGGCGACATAGGTGTTGGGCCCTGAATCGAATGTTTCGACGAGCTTGCGGCTGGCCGGGGTCTTGTCCTGGTCGATCACACCGATCGGCACGTTGCGGAGCACCTGCGGCGCATAGGCGAACGAGTAGATCGTCGAATAGATCAACAGCGCGAGGATCAGCACCAGGATCACCCCCTTGTCGGTGAAAATGGCCCTGTACTCGTTCCGCATCACCGAAATAAGCTGCCGTCCGTAGGACGCCGTCTGTCTGGATAGTCGATTGCTCACAGTCTGCCCCAATATTTCGGATCCGTACAAAGTTTACGCAGCCGCGGCAAGCAGAGCAGCGGCAGCAGGATGAACAGCGCGATGGCTCCGACGTCGTACATCGAATAGACCGGAGGCGCACCCCTGAGCGCCTGATCGATGAAGATGTCGGTGTAGTAGGTGAACGGGAAGATGCGGCTCAGCCATTGCATCGGCAGACTCATGGCCATGATCGGGAACGTGAGGCCCGAGAAGGTGAATGCCAGCACCGAATAACCGCCCCCGATCGAGAGCGAGAGCCGCAGGTTGCTCAGCAGCGTGACGATGAACGTGCCGATGGCCTGGTAGCTCAGGATGAAGAGCAGGCTTGCAAGCGTGAGCACCGTGAGGCTGCCGTTCAGCGGCACGCCGACGGTCTTGAAAATAATCAGGAACATCACCTGCGAGGTGAGGAACATGATGACCGTGATGGGAAGCATCTTGCCCACCAGTGCGGCGAAGATCGAACCGCCGGCCGTGTCGAGCCACTCGCTCGCCGTGGCGTGCTTGAGCTCGGTACCGACGGCGAAGATCGAAACCATGATGGTGAAGATCAGCAGCATCATCGGCATGAAGCTCGGCGAGAGGTAGTAGCCGTAATTGATGTAGGGATTGAACAGTACATGTTTGTCGAACCGCACGGGCATGAGCTGCGCCATGGCCTGCCGCTGGGTTAATCCCTGCTTGGTGAGCAGTTGGATTTGGATGCCTGCCGAAAAGGAGGTTACGGCCGTCTGAATATCTTTCGCGAGCAGTCCGTTTACCGTGATGTTGGTGCCGGTAATGTAGGCTTCGATGTGGGTCTGGCTGTTGCTCAGGATATTTTTCTCGAAGAAGGCCGGAATCTGCACGATGGCCATCACCTTGCCCTGGCGCATGAGCCGTTCGCCTTCGTCGATGTCCTGCACGTCATAGGCCACCAATGCCGTCGGGGTCTCCTCGATCATGCGGGCGACCGTGCGCGAGAGCGGTGTGCGGTCCTCATCGAGGATGGCGACGGGAATGTCGCGGGCGACCCCGTGCTCGAACAGCGCCGCGAAGAAGAGGAACGAGACGATCGGCAGCACCACCATCAGCGTGAAGTACATCGGCTGGCGGCGGATGCGCGTCATTTCGCGGCAAAGGGAGGCCCACGTATTATGGAAGAATCCGGGCATTGCTTTCCGGCCGGCTTATTCGATTCGGCTCCAGTCCACCAGCACGCTCATGCCGGGACGCATGTATTCGACGCAGGTGGCGGGCTTGGCCTTGACCGTGAAGGTGCGGATGTCGAAACCGCCCTGCGTGCGCGTGGCAGCCCAGGTAGCGAAGTCTGCCTGCGGAGCGATGTAGGTCACCGTGAATTCCACCTCCCTGTCGAGCGCCGGTACGTAGCCGATCATGCGGGTTCCCATGTGGATTTGCGGGAGCAGGGTCTCCTTGATGTTGAAAGTCACCCACATATCCTGTAAATCGAGGATCGCCACCACCGGATAGCCGGTGCCAACCAACTCGCCCTGTTCGGCAATGACGGTCGATATTTCACCCGTGACGGGCGAATAGACCATGGCGTCGCTCAGGTAGGATTCGACCTCCGTGACGGCGCCCTGCGCCCTCAAAACCTGTGCGGCCGCCGCCGCCTTGTCCTCCTTGCTCGATCCGTCGTCCACCAGGTCGTACTGGGCTTTGGCCGCTTTCTCGGTGGCGGTCATGGCCTGGAGGTTGGCTTCGGCTTCGTCGAGCTTCTGCGCCGGCACGACGCCCTGGTCGTACAGGCGCTTGACCCGGTCGTAGGTTTTCTGTGCGAGTTCGCGTCCGGCCTGCGCCTTCTGCCACAGGTTCAGGGCCGCCTCTTTCTGCTGGGAGCGGGCGCCCGTGAGGGCCTTCTGGTCGAGGGCCTGCGCCGCGCTGCGGGCAGCCTCGGCCTGCATGAGTTTGGCATCCAGCTCCGGAGTGGAGAGCGTGTAGAGCAACTCGCCCTTTTCGACGTGTTGCCCCTCCTCCACCTTCATATCGTCGATACGCCCGGCGATTTTGGAGGAGGCTTTGTAGGTCGTACACTCGACCGTGCCCTGCAGAATGGTGGGGGTCGAACGCCGGATATACCGGCTGACGAGGATGACGGCCACCACGATAAGCACCGCGGCGACGACGATTCCGATGATATTGCCTTTTTTCATGGTCGTAAGTGGTCTATTCAAATGTTATGGGCCGGGCATCGCTCCGGCGCAGGTAGAGCGGGTATTCGTCGCTCATGCCGGCGGCTTCGAGCAGCCGCGCCAGCAGCAGATCATAATTGTAGGCCGCCTGCATCCGCTCGGCCCGCACTTTGGCCAGGTTGAGTTCGGCATCCACCAGGTCCGACGAGGAGCTCATGCCTTCGAGGAAGGCGGCGTTTTTGCTTTGCAGGTAGGCCTCGGCGAAACGGATCGACGCCTCGATCGAGGCGATCTGGTTGCCATAGTTGAGCATCTGGTTATAGAGCTTCTCTACCAGCACCGCCACATCGTGTCCGGCTTTGGTCTCGAGGATTTCCACGCGGCGAACCGTATGTTTGGCAGCCGAATACTTGTACTCGCGGTTCAGACCGTCGAATATCCGGAGATTCACCCCGACGCCCACCGCCCAGCGGGGCAGCACGTCGGTGACCTGATAATTGTAGAATGTTCCGCCGCCCATCGCCGCAACCTGCGGCAGGAAGTTGGCCCGCTGGAGCTTGACCGCCTCCTGAGCCAACTGCTTCTTGAGCGCCACCTCCTCGAGCTGCGGATTTTGCGCGAGGGCCGACTCCCGGAAGTAGTCGAGCGGCTCGATGCGGTCGAGGATGAACATGGTGGTCACGGGCAGGTACTCCCCGTCGCGTCCCAGCGTATTGCTCAGGGCGCTCGAGATGGTTTCGACCTGCAGCCGGGCGTTTTGGAGTTCGCGTTCGGCCTCGGCCATCTTGAACTCCACATAGAGCCGCTCGCTATGGGCGATCATGCCGTTCTGCTCGAGTGCGATGGCATCTTCGAGGTGCTGTCTCACCCCTTCGACCACCTGCTGCCGCACCTCGGCGACCTGACGCGCGAGAGCGAGCCCGTAGTAACGCTCCACCAGCTCCGATACCAGGGCATTGACCGTCTGGCGGCCCTGTGCGGCGGCGGATTTCTCCTCGATGCGGGCGGCGCGGTTGGCGGCGTTGATTTTACCGCCCAGGTAGATGGGGAGGGTCACCTCGCCGCCTACGAAACCCAGGCTGCGGTCCTGCAACGGGAGGAACCAGTCCGCGCCGAGCAGGGGCGCGATCAATGCCTGCACCTTCGGGATTGCCTGTTCGGGAATTAGGCCGCTCTGAAAGATTTGCTGCGCCAGATTCCCGGCAGGTGCCTTCAGGTCGTTCAGGTCGAAACCGATGTCCTTGCCCAGATAGGTGTAAGCGCCGCTGACGTTGATCTGCGGCATACGAAGGCCGATTGCCGCACGGCGCTCCTGCCGTGCGGCGAGCTCCTGGTACTGCGCCGCCTGTACGGCCGGATTGCCGCTCAGCGTGATCGAGAAAGCCTCGTCGAGCGAGAGCGTCCGCGGGGACTCCTGGGCTGCCGAAGTCGCCGTACCCATCCAGATCAGAAGCGCGATGATAGCTTTTTTCATACCGTAAACCGGATTTGATATGCAAAGATAGGCCGATAATCGAAATGTTCACCCGTTACCGGCACTTTAGGACAATTTTACCCCAAAAAGTACAGAATTAAACCCGTTCGTTCCGGCCGATGTGCGCGTTGATCCGGCGCACCTCTTCGCCCATGTCGGGATAAGCGCGCACCTCGATTCCTGCCTCCCGCAGCCGGAGCGCCCCCTGGCAGCGCACGAAGCAATCGGGCTCGTAGAGTGCGAAAACCGCCCGGGCGAAACCGAGCCTGACGAGCAGGTCGGAGCAGCTTTCGGGTTCGCTGCGGCGGCAGGAGCAGGGCTCCATCGAGGAGTACATGGCCGCGCCCCGCAGGTCGGCGCCTGCGGCCAGCGCTTTGGCGACCGCTTCCTGTTCGGCGTGATGCGTGGCCGAGGTTTCGTGGGTATATCCCGTGAATCGCTCCCCCGACGCCGTCACTGCGACGGCCCCCACCCGGTAGCAGCTCGCGCAGGGAACACATCTGCGGCTCAGCTCGATCGCCTCGGCCAGTTGTCGCCTCTCCTCCCGTTCGCGGTCGGGCCGCAGATGGTAGGTGGTGACTTCCATGCCGTCGATCCGTTCGGTGGTGGAGGGCGCCGTACGGCAGGCTTCGGCCCACTCCAGCCGGGGCGCCGACGGATCGTCCACCCGCACGGCGGGATTGACCGCAAGGCGGAAGGTATCGACCAGTCCTTCACGGAAAAACATATGCAGCGTTTCGGCTCCGCCCTCCACGAAGAGCCGCCCGATCCCCCGCTTCTCCAGTTCGGTGACGATGAATGCGGCCGAAACGTGCGGCGCACGGATCACCTCTGCCGCCCTTTCGAGCCAGATCGGGGGATCGCAGGAGGTAAATACGATCCTGGGGGCCTCTCCCCGTGTAAAGAATTTCATGTCGGGCCGCAGGTCGCAGCTTCGCGTGAGGGTCGCTTTCACCAGGTCGGGGCATTTGCCCGCCGCGATGCGTTCCCGGCGCAGCTCCTCCCCCTTCACCAACAGCGAAGGGTCGTCGCGCCGCAGGGTTTCCGCTCCGACCAGAATGGCGTCGCTCGATGCGCGCAGGCGATATATCTCCGCCCAGTCGCCGGGAGTGGAGAGCACGAGCCGTTCCGGGGAGTTGTCGTCGAGGCAGCCGTCCGCAGAGAGGGCGGCCGAGGCAATGACTTTCATCGTTCCAGCACAAAAAGGGTTACTTCGGGATAGGCACCCAGCCGCATCGGAAAACCGACGTAGCCGATGCCGTCGTTGATATAGAGCCGGTGTCCGTCGTTGTCGTACAGGCCGCTCCATTCGTCGTAAAACCATTGTGCAGGGGAGAAGCGGCGTTTGCCGATGCGCATTTTAATCTGCATGCTGTGCACATGCCCGGCCAGAATCAGGTCGCCGTAGCCCAGATCGGCGATATTGTGCCGCAATTGCGGAAGATGCGAAACCGTCACGTTGAACAACTCGGCCGGCACCCCTGCATACACCGGCTCCAGGCCGGGTATAGGGACGTCGGCCGTATGGCGGAACCGGTACATCGAGCGGTCGAACGAAACCCCGGACAGGGAGATCGAATCCCCTCCCCTATGCAGGTAAACGGTCGAGTCCAGCAGCATATTCCACCCCATTTCCCGCTGCAGTCCGATCAGTCGCGCCGTATTGACTTCCGGCGGAAGCGCCACCGTATCCTTGACGTATATTCCCACGTCGTGGTTGCCGAGGGTCGAGACGACCCCGAACGGAGCGCGGATAGCCCCCAGAATCTCACGGGCCGGCTGGTCGAGCTCGGTGTAGCGGATATTGACCAGGTCGCCGCTGAACACCACCAGATCGGGACGCAGGCCGTTGATCGTATCGACCAGTGCCCGCAGCTCCCTCCGGGAATTGACCATCGACCCGATATGCGTATCCGAGAACTGCACGATGCGCAGGCCCCGGAACGCTTCCGGCAGGCGGTCGGAAGCGATGGTCACGCGATTGACCACAATGGCCCGCCTGCCACGGACTGCGCCCCAGACGAGCAGCGCGACGCATCCCAGTGCCGCCGCCATTGCGACCAGTCTTACGGCTGGGCGGCGTCCCAGCAGGCTGACCAGGTAGTAGGCCAGGCGCGGCAGGAGCGTCAGCAGATAGACGAACATGAGCCACATGGCCGCCTTGACAGCCGGGGTCGGGTTGTCGGGCAGCAGACGGTAGAGCAGCAGGATGAAAGCCGGCATCAGATCGGACACCAACGCAAAGCAGACGAAAGCGATGCGTCCGGCGCGGGATTTGACGCGGCGGCGGATGCGAAGGCGGTAGAAGAGGGCATCCACGGCCATCGCGAAGAGCGATATGAGGGCTATAAACCAGTACATAAGCAAAATTCAATGCGTGCCGCAAAGATACGAAAACACGGCGAATATCCGTCGGGGGCGAAAATCAAATATTGTGCAGGATCATTTGGCATATAACTTGCTTAACGCATGTTTGAATAATAACTGCCTGTGTTACAAAAACTAAACATATCACCTAAAGTACGTTATTTAAAACAAAACAAAATCAGCTTATGAAAACAATTCGACTTTTGATTGTGGCTCTGTTAGTTGTCTCGACGGCATCAGCCCAAAGCTACTCCGGCGCAGGCAATGCGAAGGAGGGCGAGTACTCGCCGACGGTCTATCTGATTTCCGTGCATGAGACCGACACCATATATACAAATGAGGGTTGCGATGCCGCAATGGAGGCTGCGGCGCTGAACCGTCTGGCGGTCGAGAGTGCCATTCAGGACTACCGCGATACGCACCGGCTCGGTTTCCAGCAGGTCGAGAAGCCCCAGTTCATCTTCACGACCAAGAACAACAAGTTCTCTTTCGCGGTGGGCGGTTACATCAATCTTCGCGCCGGTTATGACTTCGACGGAGGTGTCAATAACATCGACTTCATACCCTACGACATCCCGATGCAGGAGACCTATGCCAACCGTCAGAAGCTGATGATGGACGCCACCACGTCGCGTATTTACCTCAAGGCGGTGACCAATTCCAACAAGCTCGGCCGCATCGTCGTATTCATCGACGCCGATTTCCGCGGCGGTTCGGAGAACAGCTATACGCCGCGTGTGCGTTCGGCTTACGTCTCGCTGGGCGGGTTTACCTTCGGACGCGACGTAACCACTTTCTGCGACCTGCTGGCCGCTCCGCAGACCATTGACTTCCAGGGTCCCAATGCCTATAACTTCAACTTCGCCACGATGATCCGCTACCAGTTCTCGGTATGGAAGGACGTCTTCCAGATGGGTATGGCGGCCGAGCTTCCCAACGTGAGCGGCACCTACGGTCCCAACTTCGCGCCGATTCCGCAGCGCGTGCCCGACTTCCCGGTTTATCTGCAGTTGTCGTGGGGACGCAACCGGTCGAGCCACATCCGCGCATCCGCCGTGTTCCGCGATATTTATATGCACAACACGCGCACGGGCAACAACACCTCCTACTTCGGCTGGGGCGTTCAGGGCAGCGGTCACATCCGCATCTGGAAAGCCTTCGACCTCTTCTTCAACGGCGTTTACGGACAGGGCATCACGCCTTACATTCAGGATTTGACCGGTTCGGGCCTCGACTTCACGCCCAACCCCGGCAACTACGAACGGATCCAGACCACCCCGATGTACGGCTGGCAGGCTGCCGCCCAGATCAACCTGGTGCCGGGCAAGCTCCACATCGCCGGCGGTTACTCGGCCGTGACGGTGGCCAAGCGCAACGGCTTCTATGCCGAGAATGAATACCGCGAGGGTCAGTATATCTTCGGTAACATCTTCTGGAACATCACCCCGCGCTTCAAGCTTGCCGGTGAATACCTTTATGGCACGCGCGAGAACATGGACGGTCTGAAGAACCACGCCAACCGCGCCAACCTGATGGTACAGTATAACTTCTAAACAGGATTCGTTTCCGCCTGATTCGGGCGGCACACGAAAGAACACATCTGCCAGTAATTGCAACAGATCGATTATCCGGTCTGTTGCAATTTTTTTATTTAGTTACCTACTGGATAAAATAATATCTCCATAAATCAATAGGATACTGAATCATACCGTCCTTGATTATTAACCGGATAGCACAACCCGCACCTAACGTAAATACATAACCTTGACTTTCTATAAGTTTTTTGACCTTATCCATATCTCCATTATAGATGGCAAAATCACATTCTTTAGTGGCCCTACTAAGCTCATAATCAGCTTCTCTTACTTCGTTTGAAATTAATGTATCATAATAAAATTTGAAGCAATGGTTTTTAGTATAAAAACGCAAACGATTAAAATCTGCTACAAAAAGAATAGTATCATTCTGATGATCATATTCAAAGTCTTCATCACTTATTCCCTCTGAAACGTTTTTAAAATGAGTATCAAAATCAACCTCATCAGGGACCGGCCACTTATGCATGGTTTTGTACACGATAAGCGTATCAATTCCTTTAAATTCAGATAATAATAATTAACCTCTTTCCCTTTTTCAATTTTAAGACCGCAAAGAGATTGTGCGGAAAGGAAAAAAGTTAAATGAGAAAATATCAGAGCAAATACTATCTTTTTCATATTTTCGGCATATTTATAGCCCGTGAATTTGTATCCTTATTCCCTGTTACCTCATCCCCCAATTACAGTGCTTACGTTACGTTATGCAGCTAAGAATTGTCGGCTACGTTAGGATCAGTCAAAATATTTAGTTTCGGTTAGATTCCCATTCTTATCATAATATTTCCACTCACCATATTCTTGACCATCTAATTGGGGATCATCCCCATAGAGTAATGTTCCTTCTGATCTGATTTTTCCATTCGGATAAAAAAACTTTGTATGACACGTAAATGGCGCGTAATAGGTTACGTTACCTTTTAATCTTATGGTATCTCTAATTTCACCGAAATCGGAATCAATTTGGAAAAGATGACCTTTATCCGCAAATGAGTACCAAAGACCAACCATTTTATCATCCGCAAATTCCCCGAAATAACGTAGGGTTGATGGAGTCGATTTAGAATAGGACTTGAATAAACCCGTTTTCTTCCCGTTCTCATAATAGGTCTCTATCCGATCAGAACCGCGATCCTCGATCCAATAGCCCTCTTTCTGGCCCTTGTCGTTATATCGATTGATTTGATCGTTATATCCCTTCTGTGCAAAAAGAAGGGACGGTAATAATAAGAAGAAGCTAATCCAAACAATTCTCACTTTCATATCTTCGCATGTTTAATAGTTGCTAAAGAAACTGGCTCTCGAACCGCTCATAATAAAGTTGAATGCTGGATAAATATTAGCGTTTAGCGGTGATGCCAAAGATCTGGATACTGTTACGCTCACGAGCTTTTGAAGCTCCGGCGACAACAGGGCGAGTCGTAGGCATAGGTTTGTTGCGGGTCTTCCACCAAAAGTAGAGAAATTCCGCCTGAATAGCAAATTCCGGCAGCAGCTTTGTCCTATATGATACTTATCACAAAGTAACCTTTTTTGTTCAATGTATCAAGGACAATCAAAGTAAAAGCGCAACCATCTTTACGGCCACTTTCCTCTAAGAAATAGTACCCATTGTGTAAAGAATAAATCTCGTCTCCCACTAAAATAGACTCTTTGATAGGGAGCGGTTCCATTTTCAAGAAGAACTCCTGCAATTCATCATTTAATGCGACATAATTGAAGTTTATCCGACTGTCCAAATCCGCTACCCAGGAATGTTCTTCAAAAAAAGTAACTGTTGGTTTTAATATATCATACTCCATTCCTCGACGTTCAAGCTGTGATTTAAGCAACCTATTCGGGTTGCGAGGTTGGCAGCAGGAATAAATTCCTATTCCGATCAGCAACATTATGCAACTGATTATCCATATTACCTTTTTATCCATATGTCTCCTTTCTTTGGCATCGTGCAGCGACCGAACGTTGCGACGTTTGCTTCCTCCACCAAATATAGGAATTCAGATCGGTAATTGCAACATTCAGCAACAGAATTGGATTACCGGATCAAAGCATAATCCCTAATCCTGCATGGGATTGATGCTATTGCAGACAGTTAAACAGGAAGTAACGATAAGTATGGATTCTACTCTTTCGGTCGGTCATTGCATGACGCGCAATCTGTTCGCACCCCCTAGTGCTGTCGGGAGCCGTTTTGAAAAGAAGTCAGACGGATTTCCGTGATAAAAAGCTGTCCTCCAAAATCGGACAGCGATCGAAAGTCGGGAGGTTGAAAAACAAGTCGGAAAAACGGTTGTTATGGAGTTATCATTTCATACCCGGATAGCGGATTAATTATCGCCGTTAAATCCTGTGGTAAACCTCTTCGAACGGAACCCGGCCGCGCTCGCCCCATATCCCTTTCTCACCGTCGCGTATGCCGCAGGGAATGACCATGTTGATTCCGGCCCGGCGGGGCAGTTTCAGCAGTTTTTTGATCCGTTTGGTGTCCACTCCCTCCAGCGGGCAGGTGTCGTATCCTTCGCTTGCCATCGCAATCATGAAGGTCTGTGCGGCGAGGGCACAGGACTTATTGACCGTGACGCGCATATCGCACTCCGAGACTTCGCGCATGATGGGGCGGAAAAGACCGATGCACCACGCCAGCAGTTTCCGGAACGCTCCCAGTATTCCGAAAAACCGCGCATAGATAAAAGGCATCAGTTTTCCGTAGTACAGCTCCCTGTCTTTGATGCGTTTGGCCTGACGCTCTTTCGGGCTGTTGCGGGCAATGTTTCCCCGCTCGAAGTCGAGGACGAATTTCGCACGCTGTCGGTACAAATCCTGGCGGGTTACGAAAATGACGATCTCCGAAGCCGTTGCCGTTGCTGTCTGGCCGAGACTCGCCACGGAAATCCGGGCCATCAGGTCGGGCTGTGTGATGTGGTAACACTCCCACAACTGCATGTTCGAGCTGCTGGGAGCCAGTGCTGCGAGTTCCAGGCAATGTTTCACCTTTTCGGGATCGATCGGTCTGTTCCTGTCGAATACGCGTACCGCACGGCGGTAGTTCAAAGCCTCTTCCAAATTCATACGTCCGGTCATTGTTCGAGTTCTCGCATAACTGTTTCAGCCATTTTCCCGGAGCTGAACGGATCCTGTCCCGTGATGAGCTTTCCATCGACGACCACTTTCGGGATCGGCGGGACAAGTGCTTTGGTATAGTCCGCACCCCGCTCTTTGAGCGCAGCTTCGAGGTTGAACGGCACGACCCTGCTCCTGCCGACCAGTATCTCCTCGAACCAACTGAATCCGGTGAGTTTTTTGTCCGTTATCAGAAAAGAGCCGTCTGACAGCCTGACGTTCAACAATCCGCAAACACCGTGGCAAATGGCACAGATGGTTCTTCCACTGGCATAGTGGCTGCCGACGAGCGCCTGTAAATCGGCATTATCCGGAAAATCGAACATCGAGCCGTGGCCGCCGGCCAGGTAAATACCGTCGAATAGCATCCCGGAGACATCGTTCAGGCTTTCCGTATTTTGCAACATTTCCCGGAATAGCGGATCACCCCAGTATTTTTTGGACCGTTTATCCAGGTAGATCGGTTTCAGACTCATGGGATCGACGGGTGTGTCTCCCCCTTTCGGACTGGCGATAACGACGTCGAACTCCCCTGCTTTCGCGGCGTGATAAATATGGGTCAGCTCGCTGAGCCATAATCCGGTTTTCAATTTTCCGCCGGGATACTGCCCCGTGCTCGTTACGACAATCAATAACTTCGTACGTTCCATGTTTCGTTTTGTCACTCCGCAACAAAAATCGGGCACAACCTCGGCATTAGGATCGCATCTTTTTTCCTGGCAGCACAGTAGCATGCCATATCGAAAGCCACGCCGCATAGTGGAAATGCTGCCGGGCCGTTGCGGGTCATCCGATTTTCCGTATCTTTATCCCAAAAACCGAGGATATGGAATTTCTGGCTCATTATCACTTGACGGGTATCGTCATCGGCGTGGCGACGTTTCTGATTATCGGACTTTTTCACCCGCTGGTCATCAAGGGGGAATACTATTTCGGCGTTCGATGCTGGTGGGTTTTTCTTGTCATGGGACTGGCGGCTGTCGCCGGATCGCTGGCGGTCGGTAACCTGTTGTGGTCCACACTGCTTGCGGTATGGGGCGCCTCGTCGTTCTGGTCGATCGGCGAACTTTTCGAGCAGCGCGAGCGTGTGGCCAAAGGGTGGTTTCCCAAACGGGAGAAACGGGGATAACACGCTCCCCTTTCATCCCGGCGGAGCCGTTTCGAGCGCATTTAAACGGATATGACTTTTTTCCTTTGCACGGATGGAATGTTCGGAGTACCTGGGTACCTTCCGACCGACCACGATGTGCATTTTGGAATATCGGCTGCGTGACGTAACTTTGTCCCCGAATTTTTCATGCGATGACCGAACGCTTTGTGAATCTGTTTTTTGCTCTGCTGCTCGCTGCCGCGACACTGTTTGTCGTCCTGCGGCCGCATGATCCGGCTCCTCCGGAGCCTGCTCCCGTGCCGCCGGTTCCCGCGACGTCGAGCGTACGGCTGCTTTTTGCGGGCGACCTGATGCAGCATATGCCTCAGGTACAGGCCGCACGTACCGCAGACGGGTTCGATTACACGACCTGTTTTCGTTACGTGCGCGATCGATTCCGTCGGGCCGACCTGGCGGTGGTCAATCTCGAAACGACCCTCTGCGCGACCGGAAATTATGCGGGTTACCCCTGTTTCCGATCCCCTGTCTCGCTTGCCGACGCCCTGCGGGATTTGGGCGTCAATGTGGCTTTGCTGGCCAACAACCACTGCTGTGATGGCGGCCTTCGCGGAGTGCGCACCACGGTCGATGCGCTCGACGAAAGGGGGATTCGCCACACGGGAATGTTTTCTGACAGCACGGATTATCAAACCAATAACCCGCTTTATCTGGAGCGCAACGGCATCCGTATCGCGCTGGTCAATTACACCTATTCCACCAACGGTTTGCCGGTACCCCGCCCCGCGCTGGTCAATCCGCTCGATACGGTGCGCATGGCCGCAGACCTGGCCCGCATCGACCGCGACAGCGTCGATTGCATTGTCGCCTGCGTGCATTGGGGCAACGAATACGAGCGCCATCCCGATGCGCAGCAGCGCCGCATGGCCGGTTTCCTGCGACGGCACGGGGTCGATCTGATTGTCGGCAGCCATCCCCATGTCGTACAACCTTTCGAGCGGGACAGTGCGGGAGTGACGCTCTTTTCACTCGGCAACTTCGTATCCAACCAGCGTAAGCGCCATACCGACGGCGGCCTGCTCGCCGAGATCGTCGTAACCCGTACCGCAGGCGAGCCCCTGCGTTACGACCTCGAAATCACCCCGGTATGGGTGCTCTGTCCCGGATACCGGATTCTTCCGCCCGAGGTCGGGGATACGCTCGCGATGCCCGCACCGGCGCGCGCCGCCTACGAGCGGTTCATGGAGGATACGCGGGCACACACCGGACTCTGAACTGCCGCCCTCCCCTCCGGTTCCGTTTTCGCCCGCTCCGGGTCCGTATCGGTCGGATGGGGCTTCGCATAAACGGTCAGGGCCCGGAGTTATCCGGGCCCTGCTGACGTAAGAGGTGTCTTACGCCTCTTTTTCCAGTTCGATGAATTCGTCGATGATGCCTTTCACGTCGGCGGGCTTCAGCCGACCGTACACGCGCGATCCGACCATCACCACGGGAGCGAGGCCGCAGGCCCCCACGCAGCGCAGCGAGTCGAGCGAAAAAAGGCCGTCCACGGTGGTCTGGCCGACCTCGATGCTGAGTTGGCGTTTGAACTCGTCGAGCACCTTTTCGCCGCCACGTACGTAGCAGGCCGTGCCCATGCAGACCGAAATCGGGTATTTGCCCTTGGGCTTCATCGTGAAGAAGGAGTAGAACGTGACCACGCCGTAAACCCGGGATGCGGGGACGCCGATTTGCAGCGCGATCAACTCCTGCACCTCTTTGGGCAGATAGCCCAGTTTGCCCTGCACCGTGTGCAGAATATTGATTAGCTCGCCGGGGTCGTTGCCGAACTCGTTGCAGATCGCTTTGATCTCATCCGCCTTTCTTTGCGAGATACATATTTTTTCCATACTCGATAGCTATTTCTTGAGGTTTGCGGGTGTCGTGTCCACGGTCGGTTTGCGGTCGTAATAGTGCGTGTGGAGCAATTCATGGGCGAGCTTGCCGCAGGGCTGTCCGAGGTATTCGCTGTAAAGCGACTGGATATAGGGGTTCTCGTGCGACTTGCGCAGCGGCTTGTCGCGGTCCTCGGCATAGAGCGAGGCGGTGCGTTCCTTCAGCACGTCGATATTGCCCAGGTGGTAGGGCTGCCCGCCGCCGCCGATGCAGCCGCCCGGACAGGCCATGATCTCGATAGCATGGTAGGGCGAACGTCCCGCAAGCACCTCTTCGGCCAATTGGCGGGCATGTGCCAAACCATGTGCGATTCCGATTCTGACGGGCGTGCCATCCATATCGACAGTCGCCGATCGGATGCCTTCCATGCCGCGCAGCTCGGTGAAATCGAGCCGTCCGAGCGGCTTTTTGGTATAGACCTCGTAGGCGGTGCGCACGGCGGCCTCGATTACCCCGCCCGTGGCGCCGAAGATGACGCCCGCGCCGGTCGATTCGCCCAGCGGACGGTCGAAATCGCTCTCCTCTAACTCCTTGAAGTTCATGTTGGCAAAGCGGATCATCCGGGCCAGCTCGCGCGTGGTGATCGAAAGATTCACATCCTGGTCGCCGTCGCAGCCGAATTCGGGCCGCGCGGCCTCCGACTTTTTGGCCACGCACGGCATGACCGACACGACGACCAGATTGCGGCGGTCGATCCCCATTTTCGCGGCGAAATAATTCTTGGCCACGGCGCCGAACATCTGCTGCGGCGACTTGGCCGTCGAGAGGTTGTCCCGCAGCTCGGGGTAATGCTTCTCCATGAAGCTCACCCACCCCGGACAGCAGGAGGTCATCAGCGGCAGTTTCACCTCCTTGTCGCCGCTCAGGTAGGCGCCGAGCCGTTGGAGCAGTTCCGTGCCCTCCTCCATGATCGTCAGGTCGGCGGCGAAGTCGGTGTCGAACACATAGTCGAAGCCGAGCTGCCGCAGAGCCGTGACCATCTTGCCCGTCACGCTGCGGCCCGAGAAGCCGAAGTCTTGTCCGAGACCCACACGCACGGCCGGAGCGGTCTGCACGACGACCGTCTTTTTCGGGTCGCCGATGGCGCGGAACACTTCGCGGATGTTGTTGTTTTCGGAGAGGGCCCCCGTCGGGCAGACGGCGACGCATTGCCCGCAATTTACGCACTGCGTGGTCTGGAGCGGCTCGTTGAAGGCGGTGCCCAGCACCGAGGCGAAACCCCGATGGGTGACGGCCAGCGCCCCGACGGTCTGCATCTGGTTGCAGGCCGTTTCGCAGCGGCGGCACATGATGCACTTGTCCATGTTGCGCTCGATGGAGAGCGACATATCCATAAGCGGCTTGGTCACCTCGCCCGTATATTTGGCTTCCCGGATGCCCAGGTCGCGGGCGAGGTTCTGCAGCGTGCAGTAGCCGTTTTTCGGGCAGGTGAGGCACTCGTTGGGATGGTTCGAGAGGATCAGCTCCAGCACCGTCTGCCGGGCGTTGATTACGCGCGGCGTGTGGGTGCGGACGACCATGCCCTCCGTGCAGACGGTCTTGCAGGCGGGCGCGAGGTTCTTGCGTCCCTCGACCTCGACCACGCAGATGCGGCAGACGCCGGGGTTGTTCGTATAGTTGAGCTCATGCAGGTTCATGTAGCACAGCGTCGGGATTTTGATTCCGGCTCCGGCGGCGGCTTCGACCAGGTTGGTGCCTTTGGGCACCTCGACCTGCAGGTTGTCGATGGTCAGTTTTATCGTTTCCATGCTTGTTTCTTCTTCGGTTACTTGATGCAGATCGCCCCGAATTTGCATTTTTCGAGGCAGGTGCCGCACTTGATGCAGTGGGCCTGGTCGATGGCATAAGGCTGTTTGAGCACGCCGCTGATGGCGTTTGCCGGACACATGCGCGAGCAGAGCGAACACCCCTTGCATACGCGCGGATCGATGACGTAGCTCATCAGGTCGCGGCACCGGTGGGCCGGACACCACTTGTCGCGCACATGGGCGAGGTACTCCTCGCGGAAGTTCTCGAGCGTGGAAAGCACGGGGTTGGGCGCCGTCTGCCCCAGGGCGCAGAGCGACGAGTCCTTGATGACATGCGCCAGGTTTTCCAGCTCGTCGATATCCTCCTCGGTGCCCTGTCCGCGGGTGATGCGCTCGAGGATTTCGAGCAGCCGTTTGTTTCCGATGCGGCAGGGGGTGCACTTTCCGCACGACTCGTCCACGGTGAATTCGAGGTAGAACTTGGCTACCGAGACCATGCAGTCGTCCTCGTCCATGACGATCATGCCGCCCGATCCCATCATCGAGCCGCTGGCCAGCAGGTTGTCGTAGTCGATCGGAATGTCGAGGTGCTTTTCGGTCAGGCAGCCGCCGGAGGGACCGCCTGTCTGCACGGCCTTGAACTTCTTGCCGTTTTTGATGCCGCCTCCGATGTTGAAGATCACCTCGCGCAGCGTGGTGCCCATCGGCACCTCGATCAGACCAACGTTGTTCACCTTGCCCGCGAGCGCAAAGACCTTGGTGCCCTTGCTCCGCTCGGTACCGATCGAGGCGAACCACTTGGCACCCCGCAGGATGATGGGTGGAATGTTGGCATAGGTCTCGACATTATTGACGTTGGTGGGATAGCCTTTGTAGCCCGATTCGCTGGGGAACGGGGGCTTCACGGTCGGCTCGCCGCGGCGTCCCTCCATCGAGTGGATCAGGGCCGTCTCCTCGCCGCAGACGAATGCGCCCGCGCCGTAGCGGATTTCGATGTCGAACGAGAAGTCCGTGCCCAGGATGCGCTCCCCGAGCAGACCGTATTCCCGGGCCTGCGCGATGGCCGTGCGCAGGCGTTCGATGGCCAGCGGATACTCCGCGCGGATATAAATGAGGCCCTTCGATGCTCCCGTGCAATAGCCGTTCACGGCCATCGCCTCGATGACCGAGTGGGGATCGCCCTCGAGGATCGAACGGTCCATGAATGCGCCCGGGTCACCCTCGTCCGCGTTGCAGACCACGTATTTCTGTTCGGCCTGCACCTCGCGGGTGATTTTCCATTTGAGGCCCGTGGGGAAACCGCCGCCGCCACGGCCCCGGAGCCCCGAGTCGATGATCTCGCGGATCACCTGGTCGGGCTGCATTTCCAGCGCTTTGCCCAGCGCAGCATAGCCGTCGCGGGCGATGTACTCGTCGATGTTCTCCGGGTCGATGAAGCCGCAGTTGCGCAGCGCAATGCGGATCTGGGGCTTGTAGAACTCCATGTGCTTGCTGTCCGATACATGTTTCCCGGTGTCGGGAGCCACGAAGAGCAGCCGCTCGACCTTGCGGCCCTTGAGGATGTGTTCGCGCACGATCTCTTCGGAGTCCTCGGGTTTGACCGAGACGTAGAACGTGTTATCGGGGACGATCTTCACGATCGGGCCCTGCTCGCAGAAGCCGAAGCAGCCCGTGCGGATAACCTGCACCTGTTCGGCGAGTCCCGCCGCCTCGAGCGCATTTTTCAGCGCGTCGATGATCTCCGCGCTGTGCGAGGCGCGGCAGCCGGTACCGCCGCACACGAGGATGTAGTTGTTGATTTGTGCCATTCGGTTTGGATCTTCGTTTGGTATGGGGTTCTAAAACTGCGTGTTGTGCCGGTGCGGAATGATGCCGTCCACCAGCTCGCCGTGCAACACGTATTTTGTGATAAGCTCCGACGCACGCTCCGGCGTGACGTCGCCGAAGACGACCGGCTCCTGGCCGGGCAGGGTGATTTCCACGGTGGGTTCGGCGTTGCAGTAGCCCATGCAGCCGGATTGCGTCACAATGGCGTCGATCCTGCGGTCGCCCAGTTCGCTGATGAAGCGGGCCATCGTCTCCTTGGCTCCGGATGCGATTCCGCAGGTGCCCATCGCCACGCGGATTTGCGGCAGGCGTTCGGGGTGGTTGCTGTTCTCGCGGATGTTCAGGTCGGCGTGCAGCCGTTCGCGCATTTTGCGCAGCTCTTCCAGGGATTTTACTTTGTTCATTCGGCTCGGTTTGTATTGGTCAGGTTCGTGCGCGGCGCCTTCCGGTGCCGGAACGGCCGCAATCGAAAATTAAAGGTAAACATTGTTATCGAAATAACAAGCTCCGACGGGTAAAAACAGGAAAAAAAGTCGGGATTTTCCACCGAATCGTCAAATCAGGCGCCCGCGGAACACCTCTTCGAGCAGCGATGCCAGCAATTCCCGGATGTGCAGGGCTACCCGGGGATGGCCGAGCGGCAGCCCCTCGAGGGCGTCCGCGATTTCCCGGGTCGCAAGTCCGGCGCTCCGTCGTCCGCAATCCAGGCGGATGCGGATGTTCACCCCGGGGTTGCCGACGATAAGCTGCATGAGTGTCCCGGCCAGGTCGCCCGCAGGCGGACAGTCGATGTGGTCGAGCGGAAAGCGTGCTTCGACCACCGTGCCCCGTCCCGGCCGGGAACGCACCCCGGCGCTGCCGCCGCACTGCTCCGCGTTCTGGAAAAGAAAGGGAAGTCCCAGCCCCATTTTGCGGGTCGTGCGGGTCGTGAAGAAGGGGTTTACGGCTCTTTCGAGCGTTTCGGCGTCCATGCCGCATCCGTTGTCGTCGATGCGCATGCGAAACTCCCGACCGACGCACCGCAGGCGGATGCCGATTTCGCCGGCACCCGCACGGATGCTGTTTTCAACGATGTCGGTAAGGTGGAAAGCGAGGTCTTTCATGGCTCGGTCGAGGTGCTGACGATTCTTCGGCCCCCCTCTTCCGCCATAGCCATGCGCAGTTCCCCGAATGTGAGGTTTTGGGCATAGAGCCACGCGGGATTGGAGCCGATCGCGTCGGGGTAATGGGCGTCCGAAGCGGTATAGGCGGTGTAGTCGCGCAGATTCGGATGCGTGTGCAGGAGCGCTTCGTACCGTGCGGGATGGTTGTATTCGAGAGCGGCGACAGGCAGGTGTGCAGGCAGAAAGCCGAGCTGCCCGACAAGGCTGTTGGCCACCCTGTCCACGTGGGCCGGCACGACCAGTCCGCCCAGTCGCACTACCTCGGCGGCGGTCTGTTCGGCACTGCACCCCAGCGGGGCGTTGAGATACCAGGGCACCTCCCCTGCGATCAGCTCCCCTTCGTCCACCCACATCTGATCGCCGAGCTTGTCGGGACGGTTGGGAATCCGTACGATATGGGCGTCGATCCACGCCTGCAACCGGGCTGCCGTCTCCGCATCGGGCAGGAGAGCCACCAGGTGCGCCTCCTCGCGCGTGGTGAGTTCCGCGCCGTAGAAAACCGCCAGCCCCTCCCGTCGCCCGATTTCGACGACGACAGGCGTCTGAAGCGTGGAGTTGTGGTCGCAGACGGCGATAGCGTCCAGCCCCGCGGCCAACGCGCGCCGCACGATGACCTCGGGGCTCATGGACAGTTCGCCGCACGGCGAGAGCAGCGTATGGATATGCAGATCGACCCGGAAACGAGGCATACGACTACCTTATCCGAGCAGTTCGTATATGCGGCCCGAGGCTTCAAAGGCGCCCAGCGGAGTCGAAAGCACGGCGACACCCTCTTCGCGCGCTTCGGCGAGCGTCTGCCCGTCGGGTTCGGCGCCGTGGACGAGCAGCACGGCCGCCACCTCCTTGAGCGCGGCGACTGCGACGACATTGCGGTGCACCTGCAAGGTGATCCAGACCGTATCCGCCTCGGCATTGCCCATCACGTCGCTCAGCAGGTCGGAGGTGTAACCCCCGCGCACCTCGCGCTCCATATCCTCTGCCGGGCTGAGTACCCGCAGGTCGAGTTTGTCGATCAGTTCGTTCAGTTTCATCGGTTTATCCTTGTTTTTTCGGGTCGCGGCGAAAACGCTCGCAACCCCATACCCTTTCCAGTCGGTTCATCGCATCGCCGCCGCCGTCCGGCTCCGAGGCGATGTGCGCGAAGATACAATCCGAAGCGAGCGCCTCGCCCCGCACGATGTCGTGCGAGAGGCTTTCGCAGGTCGGCGAGCCGCATGCCCCGCAATCGAGACCCGGCAACGACTGCCGGATTCTCTGCGCGGCGTCCATGCTCCGCAACACCTCCTCGATACCCCCATTGTAGAGCAGTTTGGTCATCGGCCGTACCTTTCCCACCCGCATGTTGCCGCGCATGGCGAGCCGTTCTTCGGGAGTGGTCGTCTCGTCCGTGCCGTCGGGATGCGACAGCAGGCGGCTGCGCAGACGTTGCTCGGCCAGAAAGCGGTTTACCGGGGTCAGCGAGCCGCCCATGCAACCCCGGTTGCAAGCTCTCAGTTCCAGGAAATCGACCTCGTGCAGTTCGCCCGTGGCCTCCGTGCGCTCGAGAAAATCTTTGACGTTGTCGATCCCGTCCACGGCCAGGCAGCGGCCGCCGAAAGCCGACGCCTCGCCCGAGGTGAGGCTCCAGGCCATGTCGCGGCGCGACACGCATGAAAGGATTTCGTCCCCTGCTCCCGGCGCGAGCGCTCTGCGGCCACTGCCCAGGATGCGGCACACCCTATTGTAAAGCGAATCGAGGTTGAGCATACCGTCTACCAGCCGTGTGCCGTCGCGGTCCTCCTTGCCCGTTGCGACTTTGGCGGCGCAGGGCGTGACATAGAAAATACCGATTTCGGCGGCTGCGTACCCTTCGGCGAGCAGCCGACGGCGAGAGAGGATGGCGGTCGTCTCGACCGGGGTGCGCAGGGTCATGATGCGATCCACCAGGTCGGGGAATTTGGTCTGGATAAGCCGCACCACTGCCGGGCACAGCGAGCTCACGAGCGGCTTGTCCGCATTGGCCGCAATTTCGGCGGCCATCCGTTCCCGGATGATGCCGACGCTCATTTCGACCGGAAAGGCGTGGGTGAATCCCAGCGCCCGGAGCGCTGCCATGATCTCCGCCTCGGAGTAGGTCTCGGGAAACTGCCCCAGGAAAGCCGCCGGGAAAATCACGGCGCGGCAGGCGAAGTCGAAAATCCGGTCGAAGTCGTCCTGCTGAACGTATATGGCCCCGACGGGGCATACTTTCAGGCACTCGCCGCAGTCCACGCACCAGTCCTTGCGCAGCGAGGCACGGCCGCTGCGGATGCGCAGCGCCTTGGTCGGACAGCGGCGGATGCAGTGCGCACAGCCCACACAGGCCTCGGTATCGACCGTGAGCGAATGGCGGAACGCTTCGCAGGCAGTCATTGCGCGCCCCCTTTCCCATCCGCAAAAAACGTGGTCATCGTGATGGTGGTTCCCTGGCCCACGACGCTGCTTATGTCCAGTTCATCGACGTTCTTCTTCATGTTCGGCAACCCCATGCCCGCGCCGAAACCCATCTCGCGCACCCGTTCCGAAGCGGTCGAATACCCCTCCTGCATCGCCTGTGCAATATCGGGAATTCCGGGCCCCTCGTCCTCCAGCCTGACCACGATGCGGTCGGGTTCGATACGGATGTCGGCCATGCCCCGGCAGGCATGGGCCACGACATTGACTTCGGCTTCGTAGAGGGCGATCACGATGCGTTTGATGGTCTGCGGATCGAGCGAGAGCTGCTTGAGCACCCGTTTGATCTGGCTCGAAACGTATCCTGCGCGGGTGAAATCCCCGCCTTCGATCTGGTATGTCAGGTTCATCGTTCTGCGGTTGAAGGGGTTAAACGGAGCGCATCGCGCGCCTGCTCAGAAAATCGGCTCGATGCCGGCCCGTGCGAGCTGACCCACGGCCCGAAACATCGAGTAGGGCGATTCGAGCAGTACGATGCCGTTCTGTTCGGCCAGCGCGATCATTTCGGGAGTCGCCTTTTTGTCGCGCACGAAGAGGATGCTCTTCAGATCGGAAATTTCGGCTGTGCGGATTGTCTGGATGTTGCACAGTCCCGTCACAAGCAGCAGCTCGTCGGTCTCGATCTTCAGCACGTCGCTCATCAGGTCGGCCGCAAAGCCGTAGCGTATCTCCTGCGGCGCGTCGGCATCGCCGCAGGAACATGCCGCCGCAGTAAGCTCCATGATGCGTTTTATCTTCATAAGGGTCGTTTTTGATGCGTTTGCAGCCGGCACGTCCGGCCCGGACGGGAAAATTACGAAAATTCAGGGGAAATCACAAATCCATTCTCTTGCCGGGATAGACGACGCGGTCGAGTATGCCCGTGAGTGCGGCGATCGCGATGCCGTAATTCGTCACGGGCACCCCCTGCGCTGCCGCTCTGCCGACACGCGCGAGCACATGGCGACGGTTGAACATGCAGCCGCCGCAATGGATCACCAGATCGTAAGGGGTCAAGTCCTCGGGAAAGTCCCCTCCGGCCACCGTGTCGATCCGCAGCTCCGCTCCGGCTTTGGCCCGCAGCAGGCGCGGAAGCTTCACCCGTCCGATGTCCTCCCTGGCGGGTGCATGCGTACAGGCCTCCGCGATGAGTACGCGCGACATGTTGTCGAGAGCATCGATCGCGGCGGCCCCTTCGACGAAGAGGCCGATATCCCCCTTGTACCCGGCGAAGAGCACCGAAAAAGAGGTCAGCAGGCTTCCGGCCGGGGTCATGGCGCTTACGGCCGCAAAAGCCTGTGAGTCGGTGACCACGAGTTTGGGCGGCGCGCTCAGGCTGCGCAGGCATCGCTGCATGCCGTCGGGGGTGCAGCAGACGGCCATGCACCCCTTGTCGAGCAGTTCGCGCAGGGTTTGCACCTGCGGCAGAATCAGCCGCCCCTTCGGAGCTGCGCTGTCCTGCGGCATGACGAGCAGCACCACATCCCCTTCGGTCACAAGATCGCCCGTGATCGTGGCATCGGCCCCCTCGCCGACCGCGGCGGCCACCGCAGCCCGAAGCGATGCGATTCCCGCTCCGGTTCTTGCGCTGACGGCGACCGGCTGCACGCCGAGCTCCCGGGCGACCGAGGCGACAGCGCCCGGCACGTCCCGAATCCGGTCGCACCGTCCGAGAACCGCGACAACGGGAACGCCCCGTTCCCGGAAACGGGCGGCCCACTCCGCTTCGAGTCCGCAGTCCGCATCGGAGCAGACGATTAGGGCCACGTCGCACCGCTCGGCGGCACGCACGGTTTGTGCGAGGCGGAGCGCGCCCAGTTCGCTGTCGTCGTCGAATCCGGCTGTATCGGTCACGACGGCGGCGCCGATCCCGGGCCACTCCATCGACTTGACGACCGGGTCGGTCGTCGTGCCGGGGGTTTGCGAAACGAGCGCGGTTTGCTGTTCCGCAAGGGCATTGAGCAGCGAAGACTTGCCGCTGTTGCAACGTCCGAAGATGCCGATATGGAGCCGGTTGGCGGATGGCGTGGTTTCCATGGCGCAGGGTTTAGAATCTGAAGTCGCGTCCGCCGTCGCCGATCTTCCCGAGGTATTCGCGGAGCCGTGCCCGTACCCTGACGTCGGGTACGCACTCGGCCTGTTCCGCGATCATCCGTTCGCCTTTGGCGCGGGTTTCGGGCGAGGCGTAGTCGGCGAGGTATTCGCTGAGCGTCAGCAGGGCGTTGGGACCGCAGCAGTCGGCGATGCGTCCCTGTTTGACGAGCGACATGAACCGGTCGCCCGTGCGGCCGAGCCGGTAGCAGGCCGTGCAGAAACTCGGAACGTAACCCAGGTCGAGCAGCCATGCCACGACCTGGTCGAGGGTACGGCGGTCGCTCACGTCGAACTGCGCCGTGTCCTCTTCTCCGTGGTCGGAGTCGTCGTAGCCGCCGACGGAGGTGTTGGAGCCGCCGCTGATCTGCGAGATGCCCAGACGGAGCACCTCGCGGCGCATGGCGGGCGATTCGCGCGTCGAGATAATCATGCCCGTATAGGGCACGGCGATGCGGATGACGGCCACGATTTTGCGGAACAGCGCGTCGGGCAGCGCGTCGGCGAACGCAGCGGGGTCGATGTCGTCGGCCGGGCAGATGCGCGGCACGCTGATGGTGTGGGGACCCACGCCGCAGGCCGCTTCGAGATGCTCGGCGTGCATCATCAGCCCGGTGAAATCATAGAGGTAGTTGCTCAGGCCGAACAGCACGCCGATGCCTACATCGTCGATGCCCCCCTCCATCGCCCGATCCATCGCCTCGGTATGCCAGGAATAGTCGCTCTTGGGTCCGTAGGGATGCAGCCTCCGGTAGTTTTCGCTGTGGTAGGTCTCCTGGAACAGGATATACGTGCCGATGCCCGCGTCGGCCAGCCGGCGGTAGTTTTCGACCGTCGTGGCGGCGATGTTTACGTTCACGCGACGGATGGCGCCGTTGCGGTGGCGGATGCCGTAGATCGTGCGGATGCTCTCCAGGATGTAGTCGATCGAGTTGAGCGGATGCTCGCCCGCCTCGAGCGCCAGTCGTTTGTGCCCCATATCCTGCAGGGCGACGACTTCGTGCTCGATCTGCTCCTGCGTGAGCTGCCGTCGCAGCATCGTGCGGTTGGCAGCGTGGTAGGGACAGTAGGTACACCCGTTGACGCAGAAATTCGAGAGATAGAGGGGCGCGAACAGCACGATGCGGTTGCCGTAGATGCGCTCCTTGATGCGCCGCGCCAGCGCATAAATTCGCTCGTTGAGCGCTTCGTCGGCACATTCGAGCAGCAGGGCCGCCTCGCGATGGGTCAGCCCGCCGGCCGCTTCGGCCTTGTCGAGAATCGCACCGATCAGGGCGCTCTCGTGCCGGTTTTCCCGGGCGTAAGCCATCGTCCGTTCGATTTCGTCGTGGTCGATGAACTCCGCGGCCCTTTTCGATAGTTTGTCGTACATATTCAGTTCGTGTTAGTTGTCCGTGTGTCGTGTCGCCCGGAAATCCCCGCGGGCGAAGTCGATGTGTCGGCCGATCGCCGCGAGCTGACGATCCAGCTCCTGGAGCCCTTCGGCAGCCTCGGCGTCGCGGGCCAGCTTGCCGTCATAGATGGCATAGCGTTCCCGCACGGCGGGGGGCGAGAGGTTGGGCATCACCACGTTCGCACCGGCCAGAATACCCCGCTGCCGTCCGTCGGGCACCAGCGACGCGAGCGCCGTGGTCGCGGGAATCAGGGCGTCGGGCAGCATCAGCCGCAGGATCGAGAGCAGCATCAGCGTCAGTTCGACGCTTCCCGCCGGCGCGCCGGCCAGCAGCGTGTCACGCTGGGGGAGGTAAGGGCCCACGCCGACCATCTCGGGGCGGAAACGTTCGAGAAAGAGCAGGTCGGCCGCCAGATCCCGCGTAGTCTGTCCCGGAGCGCCCGCCATCATGCCCGCGCCGGTTTGGTAGCCCAGCTCCCGGAGGGCCTGCAGGCACCCCATGCGCCTGCCGTGCGACATCGCCGCAGGATGCAGGCGGGCATAACAGGCCGCATCGGCAGCTTCGTGCCGCAGCAGGTAGCGATCGGCGCCGGCCTCACGCCAGCGCCGGTAGGTTTCGCGGCTGCGCTCGCCGAGCGAGAGGGTCAAGGCGCAGTCGGGGAACGCATTGCGGAGCAAGCTCACGAGGCGTTCGATCCTTCCGTCGTCCAGCGCGGCGTCCTCGCCTCCCTGCAATACGAAAGTCCGGAATCCCGATTCGTAACCGGTGCGGCAACAGGCCATGATCTGCTCTTCCGTAAGCCGGTACCGCGGTAGCGCCGTGTTACTGCGCCTGAGTCCGCAGTAGTAGCAGTCGTTGCGGCAGAACGAGGTGATCTCGATCAGCGCACGGACGAAAATGCCCCGTCCGAATCGTTGCTCCGCCACCTCGCGGGCTGCGCGGGCGGCATACTCCCCCACAGGCCCGGCGGCGTTTTCCAGCAGCAGCGCGTATTCTTCGGCCCGCAGCGTCCGCTCGCGGCGCAGTTTATCGACCAGTTGTTCCATTTCACTACAAACATACCGAAATAACGGCGGATAAACAACAAAAAGCGTCCGACATTTTCGGCGCGCATGCGACGGGGACGGCCTGCGGCGCGGGGAGAGGTTCCCGGACAGCGCTGCGGCTCTTCCTTTTGGCGATGATCGCGCCCCGGGCAGTCCGGTTTACGACGCGGACGAAAGAGAGGGGCCGTTGTGCGCGCCGGACACGTTCGGGAGCAAGTTCACCGACGGGCGTCGCAGGGCGGTGCGATAAAAAAATCCGCACGCCCCAGGGACATGCGGATCCATCTTTGCGGATGCGGGCAGCACGGCCGCACACCCTAATAATTCTCTTTCTTCGGCTCGAAATAGGCCTGGGGATGCTTGCAGGCGGGGCAGACCTTCGGGGCGTCGGTCGCCTTGCAGACGTAACCGCAGTTGCGGCACTGCCACCAGATTTCCCCGTCGCGGTGGAAGAAGTTGCCGTCGGTAAGGCGGCTCAGCAGTTTGAGGTAGCGGCGCTCGTGTTCCGATTCGACCGTTGCGATCTGGCGGAAAGCCTCGGCGATTTCGGGGAACCCCTCCTCGTCGGCGACTTTCGAGAAGTCGGGATAGAGCACGTCCCACTCCTCCTTTTCGCCCATGGCCGCTGCGAGCAGGTTGTCCTGCGTGGTGGAGATTTTTCCGGCGGGATAGGATGCCGTGATGGTCGCGTCGCCGCCCTCGAGGAACTTGAAGAACCGCTTGGCGTGTTCGCGCTCCTGCTCGGCGGTCTCCATGAAGACCCCGGCGATCTGTTCGTAGCCCTCTTTCTTGGCCACGCTCGCAAAGAAAGTGTAGCGGCTGCGCGCCTGGCTCTCGCCGGCGAAAGCCTTGAGCAGATTTTGCTCGGTGAGGGTACCTTTGATGCTTTTCATTGTCGTATTGTTTTACATGTTGTTTGCCGACGACAAAAGTACGCAAAAATTCGGTTCGTCTGTCCGTAAAACCCATTGATTGTTTCTATCGGGCCATAGGAAATACGGATAAGTCCGTTCGGCATGCGGCACGATGGGCTATGCGGTGCGGCGCGGACGGAAAGAAACGACATTCGATTTTGCGGCAATCTTTCGTTACGGAGAGCCATCGCGCGGTTGGAGTTTGGGAATTGTTTTGTACTTTTGCAAAACAATTTGCAAATGCGCCAGCAACGCCCGGCAATTGCAAACAAGAAAGCAACGCAAAAAACGAAACCGAAATATGGCAGACGAAAAGATTATTTTTTCGATGGTCGGCGTGAGCAAGACCTTCACCAACCAGAAAAAAGTGCTCAACAACATCTACCTCTCCTTCTTCTACGGGGCCAAAATCGGCATCATCGGCCTGAACGGATCGGGTAAATCGACTCTGATGAAGATCATTGCCGGACTGGATAAGAATTTCCAGGGCGAGGTCGTCTTCTCACCGGGATACACGGTGGGCTATCTGGAGCAGGAGCCGCAACTCGACGACACGAAAACCGTGCGCGAAGTGGTCGAGGAGGGATGCGCTCAGACGGTCGCGCTGCTCAAGGAGTACGAGCAGATCAACGAAAAGCTGTGCGAGCCGATGGACGACGACCAGATGGCCCGGCTGATCGAGCGTCAGGGCGAGCTGTACGAGCAGATCGACCATGTGAACGGCTGGGAGCTGGACAGCGTGCTCGAACGCGCGATGGACGCCCTCCGCTGTCCCGAGCCCGACCAGCAGGTCAAGGTGCTTTCGGGCGGCGAGCGTCGCCGCGTGGCCCTTTGCCGGCTGCTGTTGCAACAGCCCGATGTGCTGCTGCTGGACGAGCCTACGAACCACCTCGACGCCGAGTCGATCGACTGGCTGGAACAACACCTCCAACAGTACAAGGGCACGGTGATCGCCGTGACGCACGACCGCTATTTCCTGGACAACGTCGCCGGCTGGATTCTGGAGCTCGACCGGGGCGAAGGCATCCCCTGGAAAGGGAACTATTCGGGCTGGCTCGAGCAGAAGAGCACCCGTCTGGCCATGGAGGAGAAGCAGGAGTCCAAACGCCGCAAGACCCTCGAACGCGAGTTGGAATGGGTGCGCATGTCGCCGGCCGGCCGCCACGCGAAGAGCAAGGCCCGCCTGTCGGCCTATGACAAGATGATGAACGAGGACGCCAGGCAGAAGGAAGAGAAGCTCGAAATCTTCATCCCAAACGGCCCGCGTCTGGGCGATGTGGTGATCGAAGCGCACGGCGTATCGAAAGCCTTCGGCGACCGGGTGCTCTACGAAGGGCTCGATTTTTCGCTGCCTCCTGCGGGCATCGTCGGAGTGATCGGCCCCAACGGGACGGGCAAGACGACCCTGTTCCGTATGATTATGGGGCTCGAACAGCCCACCTCGGGCTCGTTCCGCGTGGGCCCGACCGTCAAGCTGGCCTATGTGGATCAGCAACACCAGTCGATCGACCCCGAGAAGACGGTTTACGAGGTGATCTCGCAAAACAGCGACCTCATTACGCTGGGCAACCGGCAGGTCAATGCCCGCGCTTATGTGGCACGCTTCAACTTCACGGGAGCCGATCAGGAGAAGAAATGCGGCATGCTTTCGGGCGGCGAGCGCAACCGGCTCCATCTGGCCCTCGCGCTTAAGGAAGAGGGCAACGTGCTGCTGCTGGACGAGCCGACCAATGACATCGACGTCAATACGCTGCGGGCTATCGAGGAGGGGTTGGAACACTTCGCGGGCTGCGCCGTGGTGATCTCTCACGACCGCTGGTTCCTCGACCGCATCGCCACGCATATCCTCTCGTTCGAGGGCGATTCCAGGGTGGTTTATTACGAAGGGTCGTACAGCGAATACGAGGCTTGGAAACGCGCCCAGGGCGGTGACGTGACGCCCCACCGCGTCAAGTACAAGAAACTGATGGCCTGACCTGTGTGCCGGACGCTGCGGCGACGATGCGCGTCCGGATCGCAAGGCGAGCAACCGACAGATGGGAAACGAACTGTTTATTCTGGAAGAGCAGGACACGGACAACGTGACCACCGACCGCGGCCCGACGCTGCGGGAGGAGTTCGGTCGTGCGATAGACGCCTATCCGTGGCACCGGGATGCCGATGTGGCGCAGCGCAACCAGATGTGCTCCCCTACGCTCTGTGTTCACGACCTGCGCAGCGACCGCGGACTGTTCCTCTCGTGCTATCGCACGGCGAAGGGCGAATACCGCTACACGGTCGCCAACCTGATTCCCGCCCTGCGACGGCGGTTTCTGCTGTTCAGGCGGGCCGGTCGTCTGATCGACCTCCACACGATCGCGGAGACACGAGCGCAGCGGCAACGGCTGGATCGCTGCCTGGACCTCTTTTTCGGACGGCAGTTCGAGGAGCTCGACCGCGAAATGGCCCGCTGGCGCAAGCTGTCGCGCGACGCCGAGACCGGCATAGCGGATGCGGCATGGGATCAATACCTGCAAATGAAAGCAAAATACACGCGATAATGGCACAGAAACCCTCCATACCCAAAGGCACGCGCGACTTTTCCCCCGAGGAGATGATGCGCCGCAATTATATCTTCGATACCGTTCGTGCGGTGTTCCGCACCTTCGGCTTCGCACCGCTCGAAACGCCCGCAATGGAAAATCTTTCGACGCTGCTGGGCAAATACGGCGACGAAGGGGACAAGCTCCTGTTCAAAATTCTCAATTCGGGGGACTATGCCGCCGGGCTGAGCGACGACGCACTGCGCACCCCCTCGCGCATTTGCGAGAAAGGGCTGCGGTACGACCTGACGGTGCCGCTGGCCCGTTATGTGGTGCAGCATCAGGGCGAAATCGTCTTTCCGTTCAAGCGTTACCAGATTCAACCTGTCTGGCGGGCCGACCGGCCCCAGAAAGGGCGTTACCGCGAGTTTTACCAGTGTGACGTCGATGTGATCGGGTCGCGCTCGCTGCTGCACGAAGTGGAGCTTGTGGAGATCGTGGAACGGGTTTTCCGCAAGCTTGGAATTCGTGTTGCGCTTAAGATGAATAACCGTAAAATCCTGTACGGCATTGCCGAAACGATCGGACATGCGGACAAGATGATCGAGATCACGGTGGCCATCGATAAGCTCGAAAAGGTGGGGATCGACAACGTGCGGGCCGAACTGCTCGAACGGGGGATCGGCGCGGAAGCGATCGATCGACTTCAACCGATCCTCGAGCTGCAAGGCGACAATGCGCAGAAACTCGATCGTCTGGAACAAATCATCGGAGGATCCGAAACCGGGATGAAAGGGATTGCGGAGATGCGTACCGTCTTTGCGGCCGTCGAGCGGCTCGGATGCGATCTGCCCGTGGAACTCGACCTGTCGCTGGCCCGCGGACTCAACTACTATACCGGAGCCATTTTCGAGGTCAAAGCCCTCGATTATGCCATCGGCTCCATCTGCGGAGGCGGCCGGTACGACGACCTCACGGGCATCTTCGGACTTCCCGACACCTCGGGCGTGGGCATTTCGTTCGGTGCCGACCGCATCTACGACGTGATGACCGGTCTCGGACTTTTCCCGGAAGAGGTGGGCTTCACCACGCGGCTGCTCTTCGTAAACCTCGGCCGTGAGGAGGAGCGTGCTTCGCTCGAGTTGCTCCGTGCGGTGCGCGACCGGGGGATCGCCTCGGAGATTTATCCCGAACAAGCCAAGATGAAGAAGCAGATGGAGTACGCCAACCGGCGCGGCATCCCTTTTGTGGCGATCGTCGGCGGCGACGAGCTTGCAACCCGCATGGTGACGCTGAAAGACATGCGCTCGGGAGAACAGGAAAAAATTCCTTTTGCGGAGCTCGTGCATCGCCTCGGATGATCGATTCCGGGATGCTTGGAATGAAACAGATAGGTTCAATTCTTCTTTTTGCATGGGTGGCCTTGTGGCCGCTGTCGCTCGCAGCCGTCGTCCCGGGCGACGACGACACGCGCCAAATGGTGAAACTCAACCAGGTTTACCAGGCGCTCGATGCCCTGTACGTCGATGAGGTGGAGATGACCCCGCTGGTCGAGAGCGCCATCCGCAGCATGCTGGCCGAGCTGGACCCCCATTCGGCCTATATCGATGCGGAGGAGATGACGCAGGTGCGCGAGAGCTTCGACGGGGAGTTCAGCGGCATCGGGATCGAGTTCAACCTGCTGCGCGACACCCTGATCGTGGTGAACACCATTGCCGGAGGACCTGCCGAGACCGTCGGCCTGCGCCCCAACGACCGGATCATTGAAATCGACGGCCGGGACGCCGTGGGAATCAAACGGATCGAGGTGCCCAAACTGCTTCGCGGCAAGAACGGCACGCCGGTCGCGGTGCGGGTGGTGCGCCGGGGAGAGAAGGAGCCGCTCGCATTCCGCATCCTGCGTGATAAAATACCGCTCAACACGATCGATGCCGCCTATCGTATCGGCGACAGCGTGGGCTACATCAAAGTAAACCGGTTCGGCCGAACGACGATGGAGGAGTTCCGCAACGCTTACCGCAGACTGCAACCCGTCGGCGCCCTGATTCTCGACCTAAGGGGCAACGGCGGCGGGCTGTTCGAGCAGGCGATCGGAATGGCCGAATTCTTCCTGCCCGCCGGCGCAAAGATCGTTTCGACGGAGGGTCGCTCCGTGCCTCCGGCCGTATTCACCGCCCGGAGCACCGGTCCCTATGCCGAAAAACCCGTGGTGGTACTCGTTGACGATGCCTCGGCCTCCTCGAGCGAGATCGTGGCCGGTGCGCTCCAGGACTGGGACCGGGCCGTGGTGGTCGGCCGCCCCACTTTCGGCAAAGGACTCGTACAGCGACAGATCGCACTGGCCGACGGCTCGGCCGTGCGCATCACCATTGCCCGGTACCACACCCCTACGGGCCGCGTGATCCAGCGTCCGTACGAGAACGGCAAAGGGGACGAATACTATGCCGCCCACCTGCAGCGCATGACACGCGAGCGGCAGGACAGCCTCAACGCTTCCGCACCCGCTTTTACCACGCTCCGCACGGGCCGCACCGTCTATGGCGCGGGAGGCATCACGCCCGACCGGATCGTCGAACCCGATACGGCAGGCGTAAGCGATTACCTCATCCGGCTCAGCTACGGCGGCGTGCTCAACGAATATGTCGTCGATTACCTGGCTGCCAAACGCGACCGGCTCGCTGCGGAATATCCCGATTTCGACCGCTATCTGGCGGAGTTCGAGCCCTCGTCCGCCATGCTCGGAGAGCTTACCGCGCTGGCTGCCGAGCGCGGCATCCCCTGCGACGAAGAGCAGTTCGCCCTTTCCCGCGGGCTGATCGTCCGCCAGCTCCGGGCCATCATCGGGCAGAAACTCTTCGGCACGGAGGCGTTCTATCGCACGGTCAATGAAACCGGAAACCCCTACATCGACGAAGCTCTTCGGCTGCTCGGTGCGTGGGAAACCGAGGGAGCCGCACTGTTTTCGCCGGAAAAATAGGGGAATATTTTGCCGGAAAGCCTTTTTTTATTAAATTCGTTGGAAGATTAACCCAACAAACTCTTTCCGTATGATTTCCCAATCAATGCCGCGCAGGGACAGCGAGGATTTCGGCGAGCAGATTCTGACCAAGGTGGTCAAGGCGGGCCGCCGGACCTATTTTTTCGACGTCAGGGCAACGCGGGGCGACGACTATTTTCTGACCATCACCGAAAGCCGCAAGAAGACCAATCCCGACGGCAGCGCCACGTTCGACCGGCACAAGATTTTTCTCTACAAGGAGGACTTCGCCAAATTCGGCGAGGGGTTCCGCGAAGTGGTGGACTTCATCAAACGCACCAAGCCCGAGTTTTTCGAGCAGCAGGCCGAGACCGAAAAGTGCCGGACGGCTGAGGCGGAGATCGCCGGATAAACGCTCCGGTGCGTCGGTGTCCGGACCGGACGCGGATGGCTCTGTCGGGCAGGGCCTCCGCTGCGGTTATTTTTTCGTGACAAACCGTTCAGCCTCTTGCCGCTCTTTCCGATTTGTCGTATCTTTGAACACTCAAACGGAAAATTATGCGATTCGGAAAATATGTGTTGCTGGCCCTGAAAGGCTGCGCCATGGGTATGGCCGACGTGGTTCCCGGCGTCTCGGGCGGAACGATCGCTTTCATCTCGGGCATTTACGAGGAGCTGATCGCCTCGATCCGCAGCGTCGATCTGACGGCCCTCAAACTGTTGTGCGGCTTTCGCCTGAAAGCGCTTTGGCGGCATATCAACGGCAAATTCCTCTTCTCGGTACTGCTCGGCATCGCGGTCGCCATCTTCTCGCTGGCGCGACTGATGACCTATCTGCTCGAACACCACCCCATTGAAATCTGGTCGTTCTTCTTCGGCCTTATCATTGCGTCGGCATTGCTGGTTTCCCGTGAGGTGAAACGCTGGAACGCCGCCTCCGTGATCTCGCTGCTGGTCGGCGCCGTGCTCGCCTACTGGATCACCGTCATCTCGCCCGTCGAAACCCCCAATACATGGTGGTTCATCCTGCTGTCGGGCGCAGTGGCGATCTGTGCCATGATCCTGCCGGGCATCTCGGGGGCGTTTATCCTGCTTCTGCTGGGCAAATACCAGTTCATCCTGCTCGCGGTCGGCGAGCTGCGTATCGGCGTGCTTGCCCTGTTCGTCATCGGCGCCGTGGCAGGCATCGTCAGCTTCTCGCACCTGCTCTCATGGCTGCTGCGCCGGCACCACGACCCGACCATCGCCCTGCTGATGGGCTTCATGATCGGTTCGCTTAACAAAGTATGGCCCTGGAAAGAGGTGCTCGAAACCTATGCGGACAGCCACGGAGCCCTGCATCCGCTCGTCGAGCGGAACGTGCTGCCCTCGACGTTCGCCGACCTGACGGGCTCGGAAAGCCAGCTCTGGCAGGCCGCGGCCCTGGCCGTTGCGGGATTTTTGGTGATCTACCTGATCGAACGCATCGGCCGGCGGCTCGCACGCAAGACCTCCGCAACCGAAGCATGAGGCGCTACGGACTGATCGGCCGTAGGCTGGGCCATTCGTTTTCGGCCCGCTACTTCGCCGAAAAATTCGCCCGCGAAGCCATTGCGGACTGCATCTATTCCCTCTATGAACTTCCCGCGATCGAAGATCTGCCCGGGCTGCTCGCCGCAACGCCCGACCTGCGGGGATTCAACGTCACCATCCCCTACAAGCAGGCGGTCATCCCCTATCTGGACGACCTCGCTCCCGAAGCCCTGTGCATCGGGGCGGTCAATTGCGTGCGCCGCGAAGCCGACGGGCGGCTGACCGGCTTCAATACCGACACGGATGGGCTGCGCCTCGCGCTTGCGGAACTGCTCGATCCCGCCGACCTGCCCGAACAGGCACTCGTCCTGGGAACGGGCGGCGCGGCGCAAGCGGTGCAATACGTCCTGAGCGGAATGGGTATATCCTTCGATGCGGTTTCCCGCGATCCCGCACGGGCTCGCTACACGTATGACGATCTGCGGGACGACACGATCGCCGCTCACCGGCTGATCGTCAATGCCACGCCCCTCGGTACCTGGCCTGCGACGGATCGGGCGCCCCGCATCCCTTATGCGGCCCTCACGCCGCGCCACTACCTGTTGGATCTGGTTTACAATCCGCCCCTGACGCGGTTTCTCGCGCTCGGCCGTGAACGCGGCGCCCGCATCCTGAACGGAGAACGGATGCTTTACGGCCAGGCCGAGAGTGCATGGCGAATCTGGAACGACGCATAGCATCGGCTTATGCCAGCCGTTCCGCAACCGCCTGCGGCGGTGTCCGATCATAAGCTACTCCATTCCTCGCAAACGCTCTTCCAACAGGATATCCGGTATTGCCGGCTTCTTCCACGATGCCCTGTGATCTGCTTTCCGGCCGCAGGCAGCGATCGCCGGAATTACCGGTGCGAAAGCAGCGCTTCGGCTTTTTCGGCGTCCTCCTCGCGGACGACGATCTGGGCGGGGATCACCCCCGTGGGATAGATGGCCGACATATTTTCGTTGTTGATCATCGACCAGATGCCGGCGCTGTCGAGGATGGATTTGATGATTTCCGCTTCGGTTACGGAGTTGCACTCTTTGAGCACGACCATTGTTTCGTCTTTCATGGCTGCGGCGTATTTGTTCTCTTTAAAGTTAAGCAATTTTTTCCGTTTCTGCAAGAGGTCTGCCATAAATTTACCCCGACGCCGCCCGTTCTTTTTCGGCTGCGCGGTTTGGCGCATTTCATATTTATCCCTATCTTTGTTGGGATCTATGAAAACTCTCCGCCATGCCTGATTTCGTCCATCTGCACGTACATACCCAATACTCCATTCTCGACGGGGCGGCAGCCATCAAGCCGCTTGTCAAGCGGGCCAAAGAGCTCGGTATGCCGGCGCTGGCCATCACCGACCACGGCAACATGTACGGGGTCAAATCCTTCCACGACACGGCGACCGAGGCGGGCATCAAGCCGATCCTGGGCTGCGAAGTTTACGTCGTGAAAAACCGCTTCGAGAAGGACAAGGACGAAAAGGCCGGCGACCACCTGATCCTGCTGGCCAAAAACCTCACGGGCTACCACAACCTCTGCAAAATGGTCTCCTACTCCTTCACCGAGGGTTTCTACTACAAGCCCCGCGTGGATAAGCAGTTGTTGGAGCAGTACCACGAAGGGCTCGTCTGCTGCTCCGCCTGTCTGGGCGGCGAGCTGCCCCAGGCCATCATGCACAACGACATGAAGGAGGCCCGCCGGGTGGTCGAATGGTTCCGGGGCGTTTTCGGCGAGGACTATTATCTGGAGTTGCAGCTCCACCCTTCGGGTGATCCCCGCAAGGATGCGGACGTGTATGAAAACCAGGTGCTCGTGAACCGGGCTCTGCTCCGACTGGCGAAGGAGTACGGCGTGAAATACATCTGCACGAACGACGTGCATTTCATTCTGGCCGAGGACGCCGTGGCGCACGACCACCTGATCTGCCTCAATACGGGGCGCGACCTGGATGATCCGAACCGGATGCGCTACACGTTCCAGGAGTACCTCAAGTCGCCCGAGGAGATGGCGGCCCTCTTCGCCGACCATCCCGAAGCGCTCGCGACGACGCTTGAAATCGCGTCGAAAGTCGAGCAATACGAGCTGACCCATGCTCCCCTGATGCCCAACTTCCCGCCGCCGCCCGAATTTCCCATGCCGCTCGCGGAGCTGCGCGAATCGTTCGTCAAGAAGGTCGGGGACAAGGAGCTGCTGGAGCGCATCGCCGCTGCGCAGTCGGTGGAGGAGCTGGATGCGTTGGTGGAGCATGACCGCGACCTGAGGGAGAAGCTGATGGTGGCCAAGCAATATTGTTACCTCAAGGACCTGACTTACAAAGGTGCACGGCTCCGCTACGGCGAAACCCTCGACGAGCGGGTGAAGGAGCGGATCAGCTACGAGCTGGGGACGATCGAGTGGATGGGTTTCCCGGGATACTTCCTCATCGTGTGGGACTACATCCGGGCCGCCCGCGAAATGGGCGTATCGGTTGGGCCGGGCCGAGGATCGGCCGCCGGTTCGGTGGTGGCCTACTGCCTGAAGATCACCAATATCGATCCGCTGAAATACGACCTGCTGTTCGAGCGTTTCCTCAATCCCGAGCGCATTTCGCTCCCCGACGTCGATGTGGATTTCGACGAGGACGGCCGTGCGGACGTGCTCAAATACTGCGTGCAGAAATACGGCCCCAAACGCGTGGCCCAGATCGTCACTTTCGGTACGATGGCTCCCAAGCTGGCCATCCGCGACGTGGCCCGCGTGCAGAAGCTCGCCCTTTCGGAGAGCGACCGACTGGCGAAACTCGTGCCCGACAAGGTCGCGCCCGCCAAAGGGCAGGCTCCTTTCGAGTTCGTCTATCAGGAGTCGCCCGAGCTTGCGGCGGAGCGCCAGTCGCAGAATCCGCTGATCCGCAACACGCTGAAATATGCCGAAAAACTCGAGGGGTCGATCCGCCAGACGGGTGTGCACGCCTGCGGCGTGATTATCGGTCAGGACGACCTGGAAAACTTCGCTCCGATGGCCGTCGCCAAGGACGCCGACCTGAACGTGGTGGAGTTCGAGGGCAAGCAGGTCGAGAGCGTCGGCCTGATTAAGATGGATTTCCTGGGTCTGCGCACCCTTTCGATCATCAAGGACGCCGTGGCGAACGTCAAGAGCGTACACGGTATCGACGTGGATATCGACGCCATTCCGCTCGATGATGCCGCAACCTACGAGGTATTCGCCCGCGGGGACACGACCGGACTGTTCCAGTTCGAGTCCCCCGGCATGAAAAAGCACCTGCGCAACCTCCGGCCCAACCGCTTTGAGGACCTGATCGCCATGAACGCCCTCTACCGTCCGGGGCCGATGGAGTACATCCCCAACTTCATCGCCCGCAAGCAGGGGCAGGAGCCCGTGACGTACGAGATTCCGGACATGGAGGAGTACCTGAGCGATACTTACGGCATCACCGTGTATCAGGAGCAGGTCATGCTCCTTTCGCAGAAGCTCGCCGGATTCACGGGCGGCGAAGCCGATACGCTGCGCAAGGCAATGGGCAAGAAGAAACGCGACGTGCTGGACAAGATGAAGCCCAAGTTTATCGAGGGCTGCCGCGAACGCGGCCACGATTCCCGCATCTGCGAGAAGATTTGGGGTGACTGGGAGGCGTTCGCCTCCTATGCGTTCAACAAGTCGCACTCGACCTGCTACGCCTACATCGCCTACCAGACCGGCTACCTCAAGGCACACTACCCCTCGGAGTTCATGGCCGCGCTGCTCAGTCGCAACCTCACGGACATCAAGCAGATCACGCTCTACATGAGCGAGTGCAAACGCATGGGTATCCGGGTGCTCGGGCCCGACATCAACGAATCGATGCACCGTTTCTCCTCCAACAAGGCGGGGGACGTGCGCTTCGGCCTGGCCGCCGTCAAGGGGGTCGGAGAAGCGGCCGTGGAGAGCATCGTCGAGGAGCGGCGTCGCGGCGGAAAGTTCCGGGACATCTACGACTTCATGGAGCGGGTCAATTTCACGGCCGTCAATCGCAAGTGTCTCGACAACATCGCCTATGCGGGCGGATTCGACTCGATCACCGACTTCCACCGCTGCAAGTTCTTCGGCGCCGACCTTCGGGACAACAGCGGACTGACATTCATGGACCTGCTGATCCGTTACGGTCAGCGTTACCAGAGCGAAAAGAACAACGCCCAGCAAAGCCTCTTCGGTGGGGGCGGGCAAATAGACATCCAACGCCCCACGCTGCCGGCATGTGCGGACTGGGGGCAGCTCGAAACGCTCAACAAGGAGCGCGAGATGATCGGGCTCTACCTCTCGGCGCATCCGCTCGACGAGTATGCCGTCATCATCCGCAACATGTGCAAGGTGCAGCTTTCCGACCTGGACAACCTCGATCACCTGCGCGGTCAGGAGATCGCCGTCGCAGGCATGGTGGTCGCCGTGCAAAACCTGATGACCAAGACCGGCAAACCCTGGGGCAAGTTCACGCTGGAGGATTACAACGGCACCCACGAATTCGCCCTCTTCGGCAAGGATTACGAGAATTTCCGCAAATACCTGTTCAAGGATTACTTCCTCTTTATCCGGGGCAAGGTGCAGCCCAAACCCTATAACGACGAACTGGAGTTCAAATTCATCTCGATGGTGCAGCTCGCCGAGATGCGCGACACGATGATCCGCGAAATGCACCTCCAGCTCGCCGTGGACGAAATCACCGCCGATCTGGTGCGCGAGCTGAGCGAGAAGGTGCGGGCCTCGGAAGGTTCCACCACCCTGCGCGTGAATGTCTGCGATCCCAAGGCGCAGGTGTCGGTCAGCCTCTTCTCGCGTTCGCACAAGGTGTGCCTGTCGGCCGACCTGGTTTCGTTCCTCGATGAGCGTGAAATACGATATACCATATCCTGAGATAACAACCTACAAACAATTAATTCTAAACACTATGGCACAAGCAATCAACAAAGACAACTTCGAGCAGCTCACTGCAACCGACCTTCCTGTGGTCATCGACTTCTGGGCCGAATGGTGCGGTCCCTGCCGCGCCATCAGCCCCATCGTGGACGAACTGGCCGCCGAATACGAAGGACGCGCCGTGATCTGCAAATGCGACGTGGAGGGCAACGACGAAATCGTCAGCAAATTCATGGTGCGCAACATCCCGACGATCATCTTCCTCAAAGGCGGGAAACAGGTCGATAAGCAGGTCGGCGCCACCACCAAGGAGGCCCTGGCCGCAAAGATCGACAAGCTGCTCTAAAGGATGCTTCGCAGCATCGACTGGAACGGTCTGCAAGCCATGGAGTTCTCCAAAGGCGACTACACGGCCCTGCTGGTGCCGTCGGTCGGCGCCAATCTCGTACGCCTGGCCCATACGGGGCTGGGCGTCGAGATTTTGCGCACCCCCAATGCGAACGAGACGGATACGTTCAGGAGGCGCCCTCATGTATTCGGGTTGCCGATCCTCTTTCCTCCCAACCGCATCGCGGACGGAAGCTACTCGTTCGACGGACGCACATACCGGTTTCCCATCACCATCGAGCGGGAGCACAATTACCATCACGGCCTACTCAAGAGCCAACCTTTCGCTGTTTCAAAAGCGCAGGAGACGGACGATGAGGTGCTGGTGGAGTGTCGCTACTATTCCAATGCGGGCAACGACGCGATCTTCCGCGACTTCCCGCACGAGTTCAGGTGCAAGATCGTATATCGGCTGACTGCGAACGGATTGGAACAGGAGGTGGTTTTCACCAACCGCAGCCGGAATCCGATGCCCGTGGGGGTAGGATTCCACACGCCGCTGCGCATTCCCTTCGCCGGCGGTACGGATGCCGACTATGTGATGCGCGTGGCCGTGGGAGAACAGGTCGAGCTGGACGGCCGCAATCTTCCGACGGGTCGCAAATTGCCGCTCACGGAGGAGTTCGCCCGTCTGCGCACGGGCGGCCTGCGCGTCACCGGTTGCGGACCGATCGAGGCCGGATTCACCCTTCGCGCGATCGACGTGGATGGCAGAGCGTTCTGCGGCGCACTGGTCGAGCACATCCGCACGGGTGTCCGCACGTTTTACGAAGTGGACGAAGCCACAACCTATTGGACGATCTGGAACAACGGCGGACAGGTGCATTACTGCTGTCCGGAGCCCCAGTCCTGGACGACCAACGCCCCCAATGCTCCCGACCCCGAAGCCGCCGGTTTCCGTGCGATCGCACCTGGTGAGAAATTCTCCATGAACTTCCGCCTCTACGCCGGTTGAAACGTTGTACCTTATCTTTAAAACTATGACCTAAATTCGATTCTATGACTTTCAATTCTCTGGAATTCGCGTTCTTCCTGCCAATCGTTCTGCTGCTCTACTGGCAGGTTTTCCGACGCAATCTGCGTTTGCAGAATCTTTTCATCTTCGTTGTCAGTTATCTTTCTACGGTTGGTGGGATTGGCGTTTCCTGCTGCTGATCGCCCTGACGTCGGCCATGAGCTATTGGAGCGGAATCCTCATCGACCGCGTCCGGAAAAATCCCCCCCCCGCAAAATATGCGGCGCCAAGTCGATAGCCGCCTGTAATATCGTTTTGAATCTGCTGATCCTCGGCATATTCAAATATTTCAACTTCTTCGGGGAAAATCTTTCCAATTTATTTCGACTTTTCGGCTTCGGCCTCGACTGGGTTACCGTCGATATCCTGTTGCCGGTGGGGATCTCCTTCTATACGTTCCAGGCGCTCAGCTACACGATCGACGTATATAGAGGCAGCATAGCGCCCACGCACGACCCTGTGGGTTTCTTCGCCTATGTGAGCTTCTTTCCCCAGCTCGTCGCCGGCCCCATCGAACGAGCCACCCATCTGCTGCCCCAGTTTCATAAGAAAAGATCCTTCGATTTCGCATCGGCCGTTTCGGGCACGAGGCAAATCATGTGGGGTCTGTTCAAAAAGGTCGTCATCGCCGACAACTGCGCAGTCATCGTAAACTCCGTCTTTGCAAATTATTCGGACGTGACCGGCTCCACCCTTTTTCTGGGAGCCGTCTTTTTCGCCTTTCAGATTTACGGGGATTTTTCCGGTTACTCGGACATCGCCATCGGCACGGCCAAACTGTTCGGCATCGACCTGATGCAAAATTTCAACTACCCCTATTTTTCGCGGAATATCGCCGAATTCTGGCGCCGCTGGCACATCTCGCTGACGACCTGGTTCCGGGATTACGTCTATATCCCGCTGGGCGGTTCCCGGTGCGGAAAAGGGAGGACTTTCCGCAATACGGCGATCATTTTCCTGTTGAGCGGTTTCTGGCACGGGGCGAACTGGACTTTCGTCTGCTGGGGCGCATACCACGCTCTGTTGTTCGCTCCGCTCATGTTCCTGGGCAAAAACAGAAACTTCCGGGAGATCGTTGCCCGGGATCGTAAGCTGCCGACCGTCGGGGAGACGGTGCAGATGCTCACGACCTTTCTGCTGGTCGCCTTCGGCTGGATTATCTTCCGGGCGAACACCATCGGGGATGCCTGGGGTTATATCGGGAGGTTGTTCTCGAAATCCCTGCTCTCAAAGCCCATCCTGATCGGAGAAGAGAATACGATTGCACTCGTGGGGATCTTCTTCATCGTCGTCATGCTGCTGCTGGAGTGGATATTCCGTCGCGAGGCTTTCGTATTCGGCGGCAGGATGTCCCGTGCGGCCATCTCGTGCGCGATTGTTTTTTCGGTGTTTTCGATCTATTTCTTCGGCGGCTCATCGACTATGTTCATCTATTTCCAATTCTGACGCGCTATGAAACAACTGTTTTACTGTCAAATCGTCCTGATCGCCCTGTGCCTTTCGATCGCAATGGCCGCTACGCCCATTGTCTTTCGGTTGCTTCCGGACGATTTCGCCCGCTTGTCGCGGATTTACGAATGGATCGACGGCCGTAGGCTGAATCCCGACGTCGCCGTATTCGGAGACAGCCGGGCCATGAACGGCATCAACGGTTATCTGCTGGGCGTGGCGCTGGGGGAGAACCGGACGGTCGCCTCCTTCACCAATCCGGGGCAATCGTTCTCCGAAGGGGCCCTGTTTTATTCATCGTTGCCATCCGATACCAAAGTAGTGGTCCATTGCATAGGTCTCAACACCCTCGCGGGACCGATGGGCATTGCGGAGAAAAAGGTCGATCGGCTATTGCTCGATGGCTACCGGCCCGACTCGGTGACCGCCCGCTTCCTCTCCTCAAGCACACTGCGCGAATTCGGGAAATCGCGACTGCGCGTGCTTTATGAATCCCGCACGTGCGCCAAGACCGGATTGCATAACCTGCTTCGGAAATTTCTGGAGCCGAACTCCCTCTCCGATTCGCTCGACAGTTCCGTCTATCCCTACCTCTATCCGTACGAACGGGCGCCGAAAGAACAATACGACAAATACCTGCTGGCACAAAAACAATCCCCACAGGTCGATTTGCAGACGCCCGACGCGGAATTTGAAACCAAAATCCGGGCGGTGTCCCGCTACTTCAAAGCGAGGCACATTGGCTACTACGTTGTGCTGATGCCTGTTTCGCCCCTGCTGTGGGATCATCTGCCGCAGGATTACGAGCGATGCGTGTCCAACTTTGCCTCCCGCACCGAAGTCGCGGTGTTCGATTACACGAAACTGCTCGACGACGATCTTTTCTGCGATCCGGCCCACCCCAACAGGGCCGGAGCCGACCGGATTACCGCGAAGCTGGCGGATGACATCCTGCGCGATCCCCTTTCCGGACACTTTCCGGAGGAGGAGTAATTCTCCGCATTCCGACGCGACGACGCAGCCGCGCTTTTCCGGGGCGAAAGGTTGCGTCGTCCGTCCGTTAGAGGAGGTTTCGTACGGCCGGAGCGGTGCGGGCGTCGGCCGGATGATTCCCGGCAGACACCCCCGCGTCCCTGCATTGTCAGGGCGGACTGTCAGAATGGCAGGAAAAAGGCGCTGGCACACGGTTTGTTGCATAAAGGCCAGTCTGACAAATCAAACTGCACGATAATTATGAAAAACGGAAAAATCGGAGTCACGACGGAGAACATCTTTCCCGTCATCAAAAAGTTCCTCTATTCCGACCATGAAATTTTCCTGCGCGAGCTGATCTCGAACGCAGTGGACGCCACGCAGAAACTCAAAACCCTCTCTTCCACGGGCGAGGCCAAAGGCGAACTGGGCGACCTGACGATCCGGGTTGCAACGGACGAAAAGGCCCGCACGCTCACCGTCACCGACCGGGGCGTAGGCATGACCGCCGACGAGGTGGACCGCTACATCAACCAGATCGCTTTTTCGGGCGCCGAGGAGTTCATGGAGAAATACAAAAACCAGGCGATTATCGGCCATTTCGGACTGGGCTTCTATTCGGCGTTCATGGTCTCCGACAAGGTGGAGATCATTACGCGCTCCTACCGTGAGGGAGCCAAGACCGTGCACTGGAGCTGCACGGGCACGCCCGAATTCGAGATGGAGGAGACCGACGAGCCCCACGACCGCGGAACGACCGTCGTGCTTCATCTTTCGGAAGAGGGCAAGGAGTACGCCGAGCCCGCCCGCGTGGAGGAGCTGCTGCGCAAATACTGCCGTTTCCTGCCCGTTCCGATTGCGTTCGGCAAGGAGAAGGAGTGGAAAGACGGCAAATACGTGGATACCGACAAGGACAAGATCATCAACGACGTCGCCCCGCTCTGGACCCGCAAGCCGAGCGAGATCACCGAGGAGCAATACAAGGAGTTCTACCGCGAGCTCTACCCCATGAGCGACGATCCGCTCTTTTACATCCACCTGAACATCGACTACCCGTTCCATCTGACGGGCATCCTCTACTTCCCGAAAATCCGCAACAACTTCGAGATTCAGAAGAACAAGATTCAGCTCTACTCCAACCAGGTCTATGTAACCGACCAGGTCGAGGGGATCGTTCCCGAATACCTCACCCTGCTGCACGGGGTGATCGACTCGCCCGACATCCCGCTCAACGTGTCGCGCAGCTACCTCCAGAGCGACGCCAACGTGAAGAAGATTTCGTCCTACATCACCCGCAAGGTTGCCGACCGCCTGCAGGAGCTTTTCACCACCATGCGGTCGGATTACGAATCCAAATGGGATGACCTAAAAATCTTCATCGAGTACGGCATCCTCACCGACGAGAAATTCGCGGAGAAAGCCGCCGGCTTCATGCTCTGGAAAAATACCGAAGGCAAGTACTTTACCGCCGAGGAGTACCGGGAGTTCGTCAAGGGGGAACAAACCGACAAAAACGGCGCGGTCGTTTATCTTTATGTGGACGACCCCGTCGCCAAGCATACGTTTCTCGAATCGGCGAAAGCCAAAGGATACGATGTGCTCGTCATGGACGGCCAGCTGGACAATCACTACATGGGCTGGTATGAATCCAAGCACGAGAAGGAGCGTTTCGTGCGCGTGGACAGCGATGTGATCGACAAGCTGATCCAGAAGGAAGAGCAGCTCAAGATGTCGCTCACCGAAGCGCAGCAGGAGTTGCTCAGGCCGGTCTTTGAGAGTCAGATGCCCACCGACGAGAAAATCCACTACCAGATCGCCTTTGAAGCGATGTCGCCCGATCAGGCGCCGGTGGTCATCACCCAGAACGAATTCATGCGCCGCATGAAGGAGATGGCCCGCACGAGCGGCGGCGGAATGAGCCAGTTTTACGGGCAGATGCCCGACAACTTCACCATTGCCGTCAATGGCAATCATCCGGTGGTCATCGATATTCTGAACGATGTGGAGAAGAGCTATGGGGACAAACTCAAGTCGGTGACCAAGAAGATCGACGCGGCCGTGGCCGAGCAGGCACGCTTCGACGAGGTGACCAAGGAGAAGAAAGAGGCCGACCTCAGCGACGAGGAGAAGAAGATGCGCGAAGAGCTTTCCGGGAAAGTCATCGCCCTGCGCGACGAGCGCAATGCACGCCTGCGGGAAATCGGCTCCCAAAACAGGCTGGTCAGGCAGATCATCGACCTGGCATTGCTCACCAACGGAATGCTCAAAGGCAAGCACTTAACCGACTTCATCCAGCGCTCCATCTCGCTGATCGAAAAATAAGATCGCTCACGGGGCGGGATGCCGCTCAGAGGAATTGATGAAAAAGAGGGCTTTAACCAAAAGCCCTCTTTTTATGCGCCGTCTGTTTTGCTGCGTTTCCCGACCAGTCGGGGAAACATTTTCCTGAAACGGATCAGATAGGCTGTAATGCCGCCGCCGGCAATGACACTCGTCACGGCTGTGATAATCAACGCGAGCCCCAGGCTTTCGCGTAGGGTCAGCCTCTCTCCGAATACCGTGATTCCGAACAGGATGGCCGTTACCGGCTCCAGGGCGCCCAGGATGGCGGTCGGCGTCGAGCCGATATACTGGATGGCCCCGGTGGTGCAGAGGAACGAGATGGCTGTGGGGAATACCGCGAGAGCGATCAGGTTGCCCCACAGGTACCACTTTTCGGGGAGAATCAGGTCTCCGCCGTAAAGGATGCGCCCCAGGAACAGCGTCACGCCGAACAGCAGGACGTAGAAGGTGACTTTGAGCGTTGCCACATGCTTGAGGGAGCTTTGGTTGATGCCGACGATATAGACGGCATACGACAGGGCGGAAACCATCACGAGCGCCGTACCGGTCAGCGAGAGCGTCGATCCGTCGGCGGTTTTGTAGAGCAGGCCGATGCCGCCCAGCGCCAGAGCGATGCACAGGACGGTTTGAAGCGTCAGCTTCTCCTTGAAGACGAACGCCATAATCAGGGCCACCATGATCGGATAGACGAACAGCAGGGTCGATGCAATGCCTGCGTCCATGAAGTTATAGCTCTGAAACAGCGTGAGGGAGGATACCGCGACCAACAGCCCCATGGCGAGCAGGGGCGGCACCTCGCCGCGTTTGAGCCTGAAGGTACGTCCCCGGGCCTTGAGCATCACCCCCAGCAGCGGAATGGCGAACAGGTATCGGAAAAAAAGAACGGAGTCGGGATCCATTCCCGTCTCGTAGAGCGGTAGGGCGAACAACGGGTTCATGCCGTATGTCGCTGCGGCAATCGCTCCCAGCAGATAGCCTTTGGCCTTTGAATTCATAAATAAGGTGCCTTGAACGGCTGCAAAAATACTACTTCGCAGCGGAATCCGGAAATATATCCGCTGCTAAACACACGCTCGCGGGTTTTGATTCCTTCAGGAAGAGAGCAGGATCGAATTCTGCGGATCGTCTGGGTGGATAGGCGGATGCGACGTCTTATAGTTCATCTGCGCCGACTGCGGCCTGTCCGAAAGGAACCTGCCGCGGCGCATACTAAGGAGTTGGTATTCGCTCGCTGCGGAGCAGGTCGAGGAACCACTCCGGGCAGCGGCAGGGACGGCGCGTGTCGCTGCGGATAAAACCCAGCACGGTCGTACCCGTATTGAGCAGCTCGGCCCGCTCGTTGAAAATTTCATAATCGAACGTGATGCGGGCCGCAGGCATTTCGCGGAGCGTGATCCGCACGGTCAGCAGCTCATCGTAACGCGCAGGGCGCAGATAACGCGATCGCACCTCCAGAACAGGCATCATGATTCCCCGTTTCTCGACTTCCGCGAAAGACATTCCCAATGCGCGGAGCATATCCGAGCGGGCCGCCTCGTAATAACCGAGGTAGTTCGAGTGGTGGACAATGCCCATTTGGTCGGTATCCCGGTACCAGACCCGCATCGTAAAGTCGTAACGTATCATGGCAAATCGTTCGATTCGTTTCCCGGACGCAAAGCATGTCCCGCAAGGCGTTCCGCCTCGTCCTGCCGGCCGCAGGCGAGCAGATTGCGGATCACCGTCGAGCTGACGTGCTCGCCCCCGACACTCCGCTCATCGACGCAGACGAGCCACAACCCCCGTTCTTCGGCCAGCTTCCGGCAATCGGCCCGGTCGTGGCCGAAACGGTGGTTATACCCCACTACAAGCGTCTCCGCGCCGATCTTTCCGATCAGGTAACGATCCAGAAACTCGGCTCCGGAAAGGGTGCTGAATGACCGGTCGAACGGAATAACGACCAACGCATCGACACCCGAGGCAGCGAGCAGCGCGGTTTTTTCTTCGAGGGTGGTCAGCAGCCGCAGCCCTTCGTCCCGCCCGAGCGTGACGCGCGGATGGGGCTCGAAGGTCAGGACGACGCTCTCGGCATTCCTGCGGCGGGCCTCCCCGACCAACCGTTCGAGCAGCGCCCGGTGGCCCAGGTGCACCCCGTCGAACGAGCCGACCGTGACGGCCGGCCGCCGGAAGCGCGGAAGCGCGTCGAAACCGTGAAAAACCCTCATCCCCACTCCTCCGACTGCTTGATTCAGGCGTTGCCCCCATTGTTGCCCTCCTCGTTCTCCTTGACGAAATAGGCCACTTTTTCCAGCAACGTGGTGATGTCGTAATTCTCCACGACGATGCCCTGCGGAAAGTTGAGCGGCGTGGAGGTGAAATTCAGCACCCCTTTGATCCCGGCGTTGATGATCGGCACAACCAGGTCGGGGGCCACCTTCGTCGGCGACGAGACGATCACAATGCTGATGTCCTTGTCCTCGACCACCTGCTCGAAGCTCTCCATATGGTAGCAGGGAATGCCGTCGATCGTCGAACCGACCTTCTCGGGATCGACGTCGAAAGCCGCGATAATTTTGAGCTTCAGCCCCTTGCCGTTGAAATACTTGGTGATAGCCTGTCCCAGATGGCCCATGCCCAGTACGCCGATATTTACCGGATGTTCGCTGTCGAGAATACGGCTGATGAACTCGATGAGCACCTTCACGTCATACCCTTTCTTCGTATCGCTCGAAAAGCCGATAAGCATCAGATCGCGGCGCACCTGCACGGCCGTGATGCCGTGGATGCCGGCCAGCACGTGCGAAAAAATATGGGTGATGCCCTGTTTGTGGCTCGCAAGCAGCGTGCGCCGGTACTCGCTCAGCCGTTCGATCGTTTTTTCCGGTATGCCGTTGGAAATGGTCGCCATGAGGGGTTGCGTTTATTCGAGGGTGATGCTGAAATCGGGGTTGTAGTTCACCCGCACCCAGTTCTGGTTTACATGGTTGTGCCGGCCCTCCTCCTGGCGAAACACGTAGGTGGTTTGCAGGGGGGTGTAGCGGCGGCCTTCCATGTCGTATTCGATATCGGCGAACATGCCCGGAGCGAAAATCGCAGCCACGTCGTATCCCCGGTAGGAATAGAGCGTGGGCAGGGCCCCGAACGCCTTGATGTACTCGCTGTCGAAATTCTTAATCGTCTCCGAATCCCGCTTGGCGTGGTAGGTCGAGAGGAAAACGATCCGGTTTTTGAAAAACATCGTCCGGTCGAGGTTGGCATAGCGGTTCCACCGGGCGTTACCCAGGATGGTAAAGCGCGGCGCAGTGCGTCCCCTTGACACCAGGTTGGTATTGGCCGAGGCGATGGAAGCCAGGATGCGGTCCACATCCACCTCGTCCTCCGCCAGGATGACAAGCAAGTTGTCCTCCCCGTTTTCGAGCAACTGTGTCAGGTTGCTCGCCCTGGCGCCGCGTTCATAGGTGTAGGTATGCCTGTCGTATGGCCTCTCGCCGATCAGGGCGAGCATTTCGCGCTCGAACTCCTTGTCCGTATGTTCGGTTGAAATCAGGGTGATCTTCTTCTGTCCGCCGAACAGGTCTGCGGTTTTCTCGTATTTACGGGCCGGCGAGGGGGCCAACTGGAACAGGGCGTCGCTGTTGGCCTGAGCAAGATTCGCCAGCGGCGAGACGACGGGCACGCTCCGCCGTCCGGCATGGGCGAGCACCTCCGGCAGCTCCTCTTCATAGATCGGGCCGACGATCAGGTCGGCATCGCGGAACGGGTCGCTGGCCACGATTTCCGCCACTTTTTGGGGGTCGCGGTCGGTGTTGAAGAGCGTGAGATCGGCCGAGTAGCCGTACTCGTTCTTGACATGTCGGAGTCCCAGCAGGAATCCCTGATAGAACTCCAGGTAATTGACGTTGGTCTCCCCCTTTGCCGTCAGGGGCAGCAGCAGGGCGATGCGCACGGGATCGCGTTTGGACAGGGCACGGAAAGTGATCTCCTCGGCGCGGTCGTTCGCAAAGCCGCCAGCTTCGATCGTGTCCCCCGCAACGATCATCTCCTGTTCTCCGTCCCCGTCCCCGGCAGGCACCTTGATGATGGCCCCCGCACGAAGTTCGCCGGGCCGGATGCCGTTCAGGTCGCAGAGTTCGGTTTCGGTCGTTCCGAAGCGCCGTGCGAGCGAATAGACGGTCTCCCCCGGATGGACGACGTGGTAAGCCAGCCCCTCCCCGGCCACACGGTTGAGGCTCTCCTTGTACGCTTCCAGCTCGTCCAGGCTCGTATGTTCGTCGGCCTTGCCCATCGCCCGCTTGCGGATCAGGATCTTTTCGCCGATGCGCAGTTGCGCCGGGTCGAGGTTGGGATTGTCCTCGATGATGGTCGCCACCGATATTTCGTAACGCCGGGAAATGGCGTAGAGGGTCTCGCCCTGCGAAACGGAATGGGTGTCGAACGTGCGGCGCAGCTTGCGCTCCGAGCGGCTGTCGGCGGGCGCCTCCGCCCGGAAAGGAATCTTCAGGGTCTGATCGGTACGAAGCCCGTCGGCGGCTTCGGGGTTGTACTCCAGGATAACCTGCTCGCTCACGCCGTACTCCCGGGCAAGCGAATAGAGCGTCTGTCCCGCCTGCACGGTGTGGACATAGAACTTCGAGCCGTTGATGTACACCACCGTCTGCGACTTCTCGATCGTGTCCGCAGCCCGCACGGGCGCAGCGGCGAACGCAACCAGCAGGGCCAGGATGCAGAGGCTTGTTTTCATGGCGGTCAGTGCTTTGCGTTTTTGGGCCGGCAACGGATTTCGGTGATGATCTTTTTGGTATAGAGCGGGAAATCTCCGTTCATCATCCACGCATAATAGCTCGGCTCGGTCTCGAAGACCTCGGCCACCCGGCGCCCCTTGTATTTGCCGAAACCGAACACCTCCTCGCCCTTTTCGTTGAAAAGGATGCGGCCGGCGAAATCGGCGGACTCGCCTCGGGTCGAAAACTCGGCGAGCGCATCCACGTCGTTCTGCAACGCCTCGGGATAGCGGTCGAGCTGGGCACAGAGCACCTCATAGGTCGCCAGCGTATCCGCCTCGGCCGAATGAGCGTCGGTGAGGTCCTTATCGCAGTAGAATTTGTAGGCCGCGATCAGCGTGCGCTGTTCGAGTTTGTGGAAGATGTTCTGCACGTCGATGAACTTGCGTCGCCGGAAATCCACCTCCACGCCCGCCCGCATGAACTCCTCGACCAGCATCGGCAGGTCGAAGCGGTTGGAGTTGAATCCCCCGAAATCGCACCCTTCGATGAACTGGGCGAGCGAGCGGGCGATCTGCGCGAACGAAGGACACTCCTTCACATCGTCGTCCGTGATCCCGTGGATGGCCGTCGCCTCGGCGGGTATATGCATGCCGGGGTTGATGCGGCGCGTCTTGACGGTCCGCTCGCCGTCCGGGTTGATCTTGACCATCGAGATTTCGACAATCCGGTCTTTGGCCGTGTCGATCCCGGTAGTCTCCAGATCGAAGAAGATGATCGGCCGTTTGAGGTTGAGCTTCATTTGGGTTCGGTCCGGCTCAGGCGTTAATCATCATCGGCATGAGCAGCATGAGCGTCGTGCTGCGCTGCTCGTCGTCGTAAACGGGTTTGAAAACACCCGCACGAGTCGAATCCGCGAGCTCGATCTGCACGGTCGGCGTTTCGATATTCGCCAGGATCTCCACCAGGAACGTCGATTTGAACCCGATGGTGATCTCCTGCCCGTCGTAGCTGCTGCTGATGGTCTCATTGGCCGACACGGAGAAGTCGATGTCCTGAGCCGTGAGGTTGATGCGGTTTTCGCCGATATCCATGCGGATCAGGTTGGTGGTGGGATTCGAGCAGACCGCCACGCGCTTGATGCCGTTGAGCAGCTCGATGCGGTCCACGAGCACCTTGTTGGGGTTGGCCGTCGGAATCACGGCGTTGTAGTTGGGATAATTGCCCTCGATCAGCCGGCAGACCAGCGTGTGGTTTTTGAGCTTGAAAACAGCGTTCTTCGAGTCGAACCCGACCGTGATGGCCTCCTCCTCGCGCAAGAGCACCGAACGCAGCAGGTTGGCCGGTTTCTTGGGCAGGATGAAAGAGGCCGTGAGGTCGGTTTCGGTCTTGGCCTCGTACTTGACCAGCTTGTGCGCGTCCGTGCCCACGAAAGTGAGCAACTGGGGTGCGAAGTTGATATACACGCCGTTCATCACCGGGCGCAGCTCGTCGTCCGCCGTTGCGAAGATGGTCTTGTTGATGCCCCCGATCAGGGTATCCACGTCGAGCGTGATCTCGCGGTGTTCTGCGCTGAGCGCCGGCACGGCGGGATAGCTCACGGCGCTGGCGCCGGGAATGGAGAGTTTGCCGCTTTTCCAGTTGATGCGGATCTCCCAGTTCTGGTCGTTCACCTCGATTTCGAGAGGGAGCTCCGGGAACTCCTTGAGCGAGTCGAGCATGAGCTTCGCAGGAGCCGCTATGGTGCCTTCGCTTCCGACGGCATCGACCGTGATGGATCCCGACAGGGTTGTCTCCAGGTCGGAGGTGGTTACCTTCAGCTCGGAGCCTTTGAGCTCCATGAGGAAGTAATCGAGGATCGGAAGCGTGTTTTTATTGCTGATGACCTTTCCCGTGGTCGCCAGGAGCGAGAGCAGGGAGGAGCTTGATACGGTGAATTTCATGTTTTTTATCTGTTAATCTGTTTGTTCGATATGGTTCAGCGGAGGGTCAGCAGCCGGCCAGCTTGTCGAGCGCCGTTTGGATCATGCGCTTCACGAACGGCTTGTAGTCGGTGCAGGCATCGAGGGCGATGCGCTGGGCGATGATCGTGCAGATCGTAGCGGCCCGGTGTCCCATCAGGGCCGCCAGTCCGGCCAGGGCCGATCCCTCCATCTCGAAGTTGGTGATCCGCCGTCCGCGGTAGTCGAACGACTCGATCTTTTCGTTGAGTTTCGGATCGGCCGGCTCGAGGCGCACCCAGCGTCCCTGCGGCGCGTAAAACCCGGGCGCCGCGATCGTGATGCCTTCGGTGGTCACATCCCTGAAAAGGTCGAAAAGCCCGCGGTCGGCGTCGATGAAATAGGGTTTGGGCAGCAGCTCGTTCCATCCGGTGTACTCCATGAAAGCCCTTTCGATGGCCAAATCGCAGACCTCATTGCGGCCCTTGTAGTAGTTGAGCAGTCCGTCGAAGCCCACCGACGTGCGCGAGAACACGAAATCCCCGACCCGGATATCGGGTTGGACGGCCCCCGAGGTGCCCAGCCGCAACAGCGTGAGCTGCTTTTTCTCGGCCTTGACCTGCCGCGTGGCGAAATCCACGTTGGCCAGGGCATCGAGCTCCGTAACCGAAATATCGATATTGCCGATGCCGATGCCGGTCGAGAGCACCGTCATGCGCCTGCCCTTGTAGGTGCCCGTCACGGTGTTGAACTCGCGGTTCGACACGTTGCATTCCTGTTCGTCGAAAAACGACGCCACGAGTGCCACGCGACCCGGATCGCCCACCAGGATGACCGTGTCGGCCAGTTGCTCGGGACGCAGGTGGAGGTGGAAAATCGAGCCGTCGTCGTTGATTATCAATTCGGAAGAAGGTATTGTTCTCATCTTTGCAGTGTTTTAATTTTCATAATTGGCATAAAAGTAATAATTTTACCTCGAATTGCAAAAACCGGGCGCGAGTTTTTCATAAATATAAGGTGTCCGGAATGTTGCGACAGAAGACCAAAACCTCTCAGACATGACCCTTATCAAATCCATTTCGGGCATCCGCGGCACCATCGGAGGCCCTGCAGGCGACAACCTCACGCCGCTCGACGTCGTCAAATTCACCACCGCATACGTCCGTTTCACCGCCTCCGAGCACCCGGGCAAACGACTTCGTATCGTCGTCGGCCGCGACGCCCGCATCTCGGGCACGCTGGTCAGCGACCTGGTCGAAGGCACGCTCCTGGGCTGCGGCGCCGACGTCATCGACGTCGGGCTCTGCACCACCCCGGGCGTGGAACTCGCAGTCACTGCCCACGACGCCGACGGCGGCATCATCATCACCGCCTCGCACAATCCCCGCCAGTGGAACGCCCTCAAATTGCTCGACGCACGGGGTGAGTTCCTCAGCGACGCCCAGGGCAAACGGGTGCTCGAGCTGGCCGGGCAGACGGATTTCAGCTATCCGGAGATCGATGCCGTAGGCCGCGTGCTGAGCCGTGAATCCTATAACGACGAACACATCCGCCGGGTGCTGGCCCTGCCGCTGGTCGATGCCGACGCCGTGCGGCGCCGCCGGTTCCGCGTGGTGGTGGATGCCGTCAATTCGGTGGGCGGCGTTGTCATCCCCCGGCTGCTGCGCGAGCTGGGCTGTGAGGTCATCGAGCTCAACTGCGACCCCACGGGCGAATTCGCCCACAATCCCGAGCCGCTGCCCGAGAACCTGACCGGCATTTCGGAAGCGATCGTTCGCGAGCAGGCCGACCTGGGTGTGGTGGTCGATCCCGACGTGGACCGGCTGGCTTTCGTGAGCGAGGATGGCTCGATGTTTGTCGAGGAATATACCCTGGTTGCCGTCGCCGATTATGTGCTGCGGCACACACCCGGCAATACGGTCTCCAACCTCAGCTCCACGCGCGCCCTGCGCGACGTGACCGAACGGCACGGCGGCCATTATTACGCCGCTGCCGTCGGCGAGGTGAACGTGGTGGCCAAAATGAAAGAGGTCGGCGCGGTGATCGGAGGCGAAGGCAACGGCGGAGTGATCTATCCCGAGCTGCATTACGGACGCGACGCACTGGTCGGCGTAGCCCTCTTCCTCACCCACCTCGCCCGAACGGGATTGACGATGACGCAGCTGCGCAAGACGTATCCGGCCTACTATGCCTCAAAGAATAAAATACAGCTTACGCCTGCAATCGACGTGGATAAAGTGCTGCTCGAGATGAAATCACGCTATGCACATGAGAACGTGAACGATACAGACGGTGTAAAAATCGACTTTCCGACCTGTTGGGTGCATCTGCGCAAATCGAACACCGAGCCGATCATCCGCGTTTACACCGAAGCCCAGTCGATGGCCGAAGCCGAGGCGCTGGCACAACGCTTCATGGACGAAATTCGCTCGCTAGGCCAGGCGTGAGGATATCGGAATAAGGTCGATGACAGATGAAGCGACGCTCCAGATAAATAAAATCAATGCACTGTAAATGAAAACGAATAATTTATTGATTATCGCCGCAGTATTGCTTTTCGCCTCCTGCGGGGGACGGGGCAGACCGGCCGCTTCCGCGGATGGCGCGACGCCTGTGCCCGACATGCACACGGCCGAGACCTCGCTCGACTATACGGGCACCTACACGGGCGTGCTCCCGGCCGCCGACTGCCCCGGCATCGAAGTCCGGCTCACCCTCGGCGACGACGGGCGTTATACACTCGACGAACAATACATCGACCGCGACACCCGCTTTCATACCGCAGGCCGCTATACGGTCCGGGAGAATCTGCTGACGCTCGACGGGGCCGACGGCGCGACCTTTTATCGCATCGAGGAAAACCGCCTGAGGATGCTCACCCCCGAACGGCAGCCCGTCACGGGCGAACTTGCGGATCGCTATGTGCTCACAAAAACCAAAACCGAATAGATGGACCCGATCAAACACTACATCGAAGCGAACAAGGATCGCTTCCTCGACGAACTTTTCCAACTTCTGCGCATCCCCTCCGTCAGCGCCCAGTCGGACTACCGTCCCGAAATGACCCGCTGCGCCGAATGGCTCGCGGCCGCCCTGCGCAAAGCGGGCGCCGACCGCGCCGAAGTGATGACCACCGAGGGCAACCCGGTCGTCTATGCCGAAAAAATCGTCGATCCGAAAGCCAAAACCGTGCTGGTTTACGGCCATTACGACGTGATGCCCGTCGATCCGCGCGCCGAGTGGCACACCGACCCCTTCGAGCCGGTCGTTCGTGACGGCCGCATCTGGGGACGCGGGGCCGACGACGACAAAGGCCAACTCTACATGCACGCCAAAGCGTTCGAGGCCATGTGCGCGACCGGCACCCTCCCCTGCAACGTGAAATTCATGCTCGAAGGCGAGGAGGAGATCGGCTCCGGCAGCCTCTACAAGTTCTGCGCCGACCACAAAAAATTGCTCCGCGCCGATGTGATCCTGGTTTCCGACACCTCGATGATCTCGATGCAGGTGCCCTCGATTACATGCGGGTTGCGCGGCCTGGCCTACATGGAGGTCGAGGTGACCGGACCCGACAAAGACCTTCATTCGGGGCTGTTCGGAGGCGCGGTGGCCAACCCCGCCAATGTGCTGACCCGGATGGTCGCGTCGCTTGTCGATGAAAACGGCCACGTGACGATCCCCGGATTCTACGACAACGTGCGTGAACTCACACCCGTCGAACGGCGGGCATTCAACAAGGCCCCTTTCAGGCTGACGGACTACAAACGCGCGCTCGACATCCGCGACGTGGAGGGCGAGGCCGGCTATACGACCCTCGAACGGACGGGCGTACGCCCCTCGCTCGACGTGAACGGCATCTGGGGCGGCTACATCGAGGAGGGTACCAAGACCATCATCCCGTCGAAGGCGTCGGCCAAAATCTCCATGCGCCTGGTGCCGAATCAGGATTACCGCAAGATCAGCCGCCTGTTCGAGCGCCATATCCGCGCCATTGCCCCCAAAAGCGTGCGCGTGCACGTGAAATCCCTGCACGGCGGCATGCCCTACGTCGCCCCGACCGACATGCCGGCCTACAAGGCTGCCGAGCGTGCCGTCCGGGAGACGTTCGGGCGCACTCCGCTGCCCTTCTATTCGGGCGGTTCGATCCCGATTATCAGCGGCTTCGAGCAAATCCTGGGAATCAAGTCGCTTCTGCTCGGCTTCGGTCTCGCCCAGGATGCCATCCACTCGCCCAACGAAAATTATGGCCTCGACCAGTTCTTCCGGGGCATCGAAACGATCCCGCTTTTCTACAAGTATTTTTCGGAGGAGTAGCCTATTTGGGTGACTGCAATGCAAGAAAGGGTGCCGACACATATCGGCACCCTTTCATCTGTCCGTTTTTGAGCTGGCGAAATGCACCCGCTCCCGATACTGCGGAGCTCGGTCCGGCTCAATGGAAAGGGGTCTGGTGCAAACCAAACCCCTGCTCCATCCCAACTTCCGGAAAGCTCCGATCGTCAGTCTGTAAGGAGAACTTGCTCTCTAACGCCGATAGGGAGCGTTCCAATAGGGCGTCCAATTGCTATTAGCGAACGTGCGGTTGATTTTATCCTGCATGACGCTGGTGAGCAGTATATCCTGAAATTTGAGATACCCTCCGATTCCTTCGATCGTGCCGACCCCGCGCAGCAATATGACACCTGCAGTCTTTCCGGTGCGATTGGTCAGCGACAAGGCCGAGGAATACAAATAATCTCCCCGATCGTTTCGACCACCGCCTACCAGATAATCGGGAGCGGAAGACAGATAGACATACTCCAGATTAGGCAGGTTGCTGAAATCGGCCTGCTTGAGCCGCGTATTTTCCAGACAGATGGCCTTGATGTTTTTGCAGTTGGTAATCACCAGCCCCGGACCATATAAATCGCTCAACGAATACTCGCCCTGCGCATTGATCGGCCAGCCGATCCCTACGACCCTGGAATCCGCCTGGGTGGAAACTATCTCTTCCGGTTTTTCATTTCCGTATGCACTCATGTCAAGAATATACGGCGGTCTCCAAATGTATTGGCTCGTAGCGAGCGTTTCGAGTTTCGGACAGTCTTTTACGATCAATCTCGAATCGAGCGTGCCGACCAAATAGATTTCGCGAAGGTTTTTATAGCCCGTGAAATCGAATGTCCGGCTCCTGAACTCCTTTCCACCCATAACCAGGAAACTCTCAAGCGCATCGTTGTACTCTTCAACGAGGATATCGCCTGTCCCGCTTCCGCAACGCAATTCCAATTTGAGGAGCGCAGTGCTGCGATCCGGACGTTCCTGGCCCCGTTCGAGCATTTCACCGATAATGATTTTCCTGCTCCCGGCCTGTTCGTAATAATAAGAATAATTCTGGCTGAAAGCCGATGTCGAGTTGGAGGGGAGATCGATGCGTTCGGACAGCTTCGCATCCTTATCCCAAATGATCACCAGGTTTTTGGTCGTGGTCAGATAGAGACCGACGCCGGTTCCCGTATATTCAAATTCGACCAGCGGCAAATATTCGTCATCCAATGGCATGCCGTTGAAAGAGGGACCGTACAGCTCCTCTATGAACTGCTTATCCTTCTCGGACAATTCCGTCTTGTAATCTTCGTCGAATTCGATGGGAGGAATATTGTCCGCCATCATTTCGTAAAAAGGCCAGTTCATGACCGACAACGGATCGTAATCGGCTGTTTTCGCAACGAGGAAAGACGGATCGGCTATCGGATCCAAAACGACTTTCTTAAGCTCATCCCAGGTGATGTAACCGGCAAGTTCGTTTTCCCAGTACGTTCTGATCCTGGCTTCGTCCAAATTCCCGTTTTCGTCGGTAATCCAGTTCGGGTGAAATTTCGGATGGCGAAATTCGAGCTGAAGCCCGAGTACCTGCCCGAATGCTCTCAGCACATCGCTGCGCTTGAGCTCGTCGGACGCTCGACGCCACTGTGCAAAATGCACCGTTGGCTCGCTCTGCCGGGAATAGGCTTGCAAATGATCGGTTCCCGTGAGCGCCCAACTCGACATCATCCCCGGGATGAAATCGAACCCGACCCGGATCATGGCATCTTCGGCGTCATCGACGAAGAAAAAACGGACTCCCGCATTTTTCTCCCACTCTTTCGCCGCCTCGCGGACCAGTTCACGGTAACGCTCCGTACCATTCAGGAATTTGACCGTCAGGTTCTTTTCTGCGAGCGGCTTGCTCCAGACCTTCGTAGTGACCGCCACCCCTCGCGTATCGGCGCCTTCCGGCATGGCAATCCCGTAAAAATGCGGAACGCAGGTTCCGATTTCACCTGCCGGATTCACTGAACCCGGCGCATCGTCCCTGCTACAACCGGTGAAGGCGAGCAGGAGGACGGATAAAAGCATTAGTCTCTTCATAACCCTGTTTTTGGTTCATACTACATTATGGCTACACGGATGTGCAGTTCGACAGCATGGACAGGGTCAAAGGTGTTTTACCAAGTGCAATATAGTAAAAAATCGCTGTATTCCAAAATATTGTCATTGGAATCGTGTTTTTTGGTACTTCAATTTGCATAAGTCTTCGCCTGCCGCTACACGACGTGACGAGGCAACGAAAGGTCACGGACGAAAAGATGTTGGATTATTCCGCGAAAAAAATTATCTTTGCCGACATATTAATCAACGAATGAAAGACCATGTGCGGGATTGTAGGTTATGTAGGTGAGCGTGACGCGTATCCGATTCTGATAAAGGGACTCTACCGGCTGGAATACCGGGGTTACGACAGCGCCGGCGTAGCGCTGGTGAGCGGGGACGGCCGGCTCAACGTCTTCAAATGCAAGGGCAAGGTCGCCGACCTGGAACATTTCACCACCGGCAAAGACGTAGCTGGACATATCGGCATCGCCCACACGCGTTGGGCCACCCACGGCGTTCCGAACGATGCGAACGCCCATCCCCACTACTCCGAGACGGGCAACATCGCTCTGATCCACAACGGGATCATCGAGAATTACAGCGTGCTGAAACAAGCGCTCGTGGAGAACGGCTACACGTTCCGGAGCAGCACCGATTCCGAAGTGCTGGTCAACCTGATCGAATACGTCCGCGCGACCAACAACTGCTCGCTGCTGGAGGCCGTGCAGCAGGCGCTCAAACAGGTGGTCGGGGCCTATGCCATCGCCATCGTCGAACGCGGCAACCAGGACGAGATCATTGCCGCCCGCAAGAGCAGCCCCATGGTTATCGGCGTCGGCAAAGGTGAATATTTCCTCGGTTCCGACGCCTCCTCGATCATCGAGTACACCGACCAGATGGTCTATGTAAACGACGGCGAAGTAGTCGAGATCAACCGTCGCAAACCGCTCAAAATCCTGACGCTCGACAACAAGGAGAGCAAAATCAACATCCAGAAACTCGAACTGAGTATTTCGCAATTGGAAAAGGGCGGCTACCCCCATTTCATGCTCAAGGAGATTTACGAGCAGCCCAAAACCATCATCGACTGCATCCGGGGCCGGGTAAATCCCGACAACCTCGACGTGAAACTGTCCGGAGTGATCGACCATCGCAACAAGTTCGTAAACGCCAGGCGGATCATCTTCGTGGCATGCGGCACCTCGTGGCACGCCGCCCTGATCGGCGAACACCTGATCGAGAGCCTCTGCCGTATTCCCGTGGAGGTGGAGTACGCCTCCGAATTCCGCTACCGCAACCCCATCATCCGCCCCGATGACATCGTGATCGCCGTATCGCAGTCGGGCGAAACAGCCGACACGCTGGCCGCCGTCGAACTGGCCCGTCAGAACGGAGCGTTCGTTTTCGGCATCTGCAACGTGATCGGCTCGTCGATCGCCCGGGCGACCGATTCGGGCGCCTATACCCACGTCGGCCCCGAGATCGGCGTCGCCTCCACCAAGGCCTTCACCGGACAGGTGACCGTGATGACGATGCTGGCCATGACCATCGCCAAGGAGCGCGGCACCATTTCCCGTGCGTATTTTGAGGAGGTCTCGCGCAGCCTGCTGTCGCTCCCCAAAGTGCTCGAAGAGGTGCTTCACCTCGACGAGCAGATCAAAGATCTGGCGAAGATTTTTACCTATGCCCATAACTTCATCTACCTGGGCCGCGGCTACAACTACCCCACCGCGCTCGAGGGTGCGCTCAAACTGAAGGAGATTTCCTACATCCATGCCGAGGGCTATCCGGCAGCGGAGATGAAACACGGTGCCATAGCTCTGATCGACAACGAAATGCCAACCATCGCCATCGCCACCCCCGATCATACCTATGAAAAGACGGCCAGCAACATCGAGGAGATCCGCGCACGCGGCGGCAAGATCATCACCGTGATCGCCAAAGGGGACAAGCAGATGCGCAACAGTTCGGACTATGTGATCGAAGTGCCGTTGGTGACCGAATGTCTCATGCCCATCGTGGTTTCGGTCCCCCTCCAGCTTTTCGCCTACTATATCGCCGTAAACAAGGGCCGCAACGTGGACCAGCCCCGCAACCTGGCCAAGTCTGTCACGGTGGAGTAAACCGTTCGGCAACCGATCGATCCGACCTGCTCCATAGGGGCAGGTCGGTTTGTTTAACCACGAATCTTGTCTGTCGGCAAAAGGGAAAAGGCCGGCAACACGATGCGGTGGGAAATCGTATGTTAATCCTTGATTATCAGATCGTCCACACGAACTTTGGGCACATAGTGCACACCGTCCCGACGGTAATAGGCATGATCTTCCCCGCTGCCGATCTCCGTCAGCTCGATCCGCTCGATTCCCTTGCCGAAAGCGATGATGAGCAGCGGTTCGAGTTCCAGCCCGAATTCCCGCATGATCCGCGCCTTGTCGAACGCTCCGATACAGATGCCGTTCAACCCGATCTCAGCTGCCTGAAGCAACATGCTCTGGGCCGAGATACCCAGGTCGATATCGACATACCGATCCTCCCCAACCGTCGTGCAGACGATGACGAACGCGTTGGGCTCCGTGCCCGGCAAGGGGAGGTGCAGATCGGGCAGAGCGCTGCCCAAACGGATATGGGCCAGAACTTTGTGCGCCTCGTCCGCCAGCACGGGGCGGAAGCGAAGAACCTGTTGGTTCCGTGCCGAAGGGATTTTGGTATTCACCGCGATGATGCGACAGAGCTGATCCTCGCGCACCTGAAAACGGGCGTCGTAACCGCGATGGCTGCGGTTCCTGAGCAGAAGCCTGCCCAGCGTCGCCGCCGGTCGTCGGTTCGCCGTGGCCGCGCGCGTGCGGTATTCCTCCATTTTCCGTCCCAAATAGTCGTCCGCCATGTTGTCCTCCTTTTCGGAATCGAGATCGCGCAAGCGATCGATCCGTTCGATGCGACAAGATACGAAAAATCCCGCGGTCTGCGACCCGGGATCATGGCAATACGAAAAATTCATATTCCACGGTGAATTTTTGCAGCTATCCGACCCGACAGCACAGACGCATCCGGAGAAGATTTGGCCTGACCGCGCCGCCTTTTCACCGGCTGTACGTACCCACAGTGAGCTAACCGAGAAGTCGGCCGGCAGCGTAACGAGCCTGGGCGATGGCCTCCTGAATGGGCGCGTCGGCGGGGATTCCCGTGAAATCGGCCACCGCATCCGTGAGTCCCTGCTGCTCGATCCGGCGCATCATCTCGACGCTCTCCGGATCGTCCGGATTATCGTACAGCAGCGCTGCGCCGATCCCGAGCGTAAGCGCGAGCGTCGGATAGCCGTATTCGCGGGCCGTCAGCGTGGGGCGAACCAGCCGGTCCGTCGGCCCGAGCTTGCGCAGCGGCTCCCGGCCTACCCGTTCCACCCGATCGTCGAGGTAGGGATTCTCGAAACGGCCGATGATTCGGTCGATATAACGGAAATGCTCCTCACGATCGAGCCCGTAACGGGCCGAAAGGCCCAGCCCGCTCTCCCGCATGGCCTCCCGCACGACACTGCGCAACTGCCGGTCGGTGATGCTCTCATGGATGGTGGCATAGCCCCGCAGCCGCCCCAGATAGGCCGTAATCGCATGTCCCGTATTGAGTGTAAAGAGCTTGCGTTCGACGTAGGCACTCAGCTCGTGCGTGAGGTTCATCCCCTCGATATGAGGCGGCGGCCCGACGAAAGCGTCCTCGTCCACGTTCCATTCGTAAAACCGTTCGGCCACCACGTCGATCGGGTTGTCGCACCGCACCGGCGGCACGATCCGATCCACCGAGCAGTCGGGAAAACCCACATACCGTTCGCAATAGCGACGCAAAGGTTCGTCCATGCAGGCGAATACCGCTTCGCGAAGCCGGGACGACGCTCCGATGCCGTTCTCGCAGGCGATCACGTTGAGCGGCCGACCGACCTCCCGTTCTTGTCGCAGCCCGATACCCCGTGCGAGCACCGGGGCGATGCGGGGCAGCACGTTCAGCCCGACCGCCGTGGTCACCAGATCGGCTTCGGCGATCGCTTCGATCGCCCCGGCACCGGTGGAATCCACCGCCGTCACCCCCTCGACCGTTTCCGTGGAACACGTCACGTCCATGATGTGTACCATATAACGCCCTTCGCGTTCGATCCGATCGACCACTTCCCGATTGACGTCGGCGAACACGACCCGGTAGCCTGCATGAGCCAGCAGCGCCCCGATGAAACCCCGGCCGATATTCCCGGCCCCGAACTGAACTGCCTTTTTCATTTTATCCGATTTGTCATTCCGTTCCCTCCCTGTCCTCCTCTGCAATGAGGGCGTGGATGCGCTCCTCCGTCGCGGCTTCGAGCACCCTTGCGGCGAACTCCCGGCACGCGGCATAGCTCTGGCGCAGGATGCACGCCTTGATGCTCCCGATCACCCCGATATTGACGCTGAATTCCTGTAATCCCAATCCCAGCAGCAACCGCGTACCGAGGGGATCGGAGGCGAACTCGCCGCACATACCCACCTCGCGCCCCGCCTCCGCGCCGGCATCGATCACCGAGCGGATCGAACGCAGCACCGAGAGGTTGAACGTATCGTAGAGGTGCGAGACACGGGGGTTGGTCCGGTCGGCGGCCATCACATACTGCGTGAGGTCGTTAGTGCCGATGCTGAAGAAGTCGGCTTCGGCCGCCAGCAGGTCGGCCGTCAGAACCGCTGCCGGTGTTTCGACCATGATACCCGTCTCGATGGCGGGATTGAAAGCGATTCCCTCCCGTCCGAGAGCGGCTTTGCAACGTTCGACCACCTCCCGGGCCCGGCGGAACTCGTCGAGCGAGGTAATCATCGGGAACATGATCTTCACGTTGCCGTAGGCGCTGGCCCGTAACAGTGCCCTGATCTGCGCCTCGAAAAGCTCCGGCATGGAGAGCGATATGCGCACGGCCCGCCATCCGAGAAAGGGATTCTCTTCGCGCGGAGCGTGCATGTAGGGCAGCGCCTTGTCGCCTCCGATATCGAGCGTGCGGATAATCAGGCTCCGTTCGCCGCACAGTTCGGCGGCGGCACGATAGGCCTCGAACTGCGTCTGCTCGTCGGGGTAGTCGTCGGGATGGAGCATGTAGAGAAATTCGCTGCGGTAGAGCCCGATCCCGTCGGCGCCGGCGTCGATGGCCGTACGCACCTCATCCGTGTTGGCTACGTTGGCGAACACGGCGACAGGCCGGCCGTCGGTAGTCACGGCCCGCAGCCGGCCGAAATCCATCAGCCGCAGCCGCTCGGTCTCGATTTCACGGGCCCGGCGGCGATAATGCTCTTCGGTCGCGGGGTCGGGGTCGATCAGGATCTCGCCCCGTATTCCGTCGAGAATCAACCGGTCGCCGGTCTCGATGCGGGCGATGTCGTCCCCCACGCCGACCATCGCGAGCACGCATTGGTTGCGGGCGATGATACAGACGTGGCTGGTGGTGCTGCCGCCCCGCGTGACGAAGCCCACGATGCGGCTGAAATCCATCATCGCCGTGTCGGATGGCGTCAGTTCGTCGGCCACGACGATCGCCTCCGGCCCCAGGTTGGCGAAAGGATTGGCCGCCTCGGTACCGCGCAACGCCTGACGGATGCGCGTGCAGACGTCCCGCACGTCGGTCGCCCGCTCGCGCAGGTATTCGTCCTCGAGCTGCTCCATCATGCCGCTGATCTCCGCACAGGAACTCTCGACCGCCCGCTCGGCGGTCATACCCTCCTCGATCTTCGTCTCGACGCTTTCGCGCAGCATCGGGTCTTCGGCGATGGCCAGGTGAGCGGAAAACACGTCGCTCCGGCCGATCAACTCACCGAGCTGTTCGGCGGCCCGGGCGAGCGCCCGCTCGAAGCGCGTGCGTTCGGAAAGGGCGTCGGTCGCGCTGTCCGCAACGTGCGGCTCCCCCTCCGGCTCGGGATGGCGGACGACGTAGGCCGTACCGACGACGATGCCCTGCGTGGTCGCCGTATTCGTGCGAATCCTTGTCATGGCTACTCCCGGATTTCCGCGATGAAACGGGCCACCTCGTCGGCAGCCTCCTGCTCGCGCGGTCCGTCGGCGACCACCTCCAGCTCGGCGCCCCGTTTCAGGCCGAGCGAGAGAATCGAGAGGATGCTCGCGGCATTGACCTGCTTCGCTCCGCTGCGGAGGGTGATTTTCGTGGGGGCGTATTCCCGGATCCGTTTGACCAGCTCGCCCGCCGGACGGGCGTGCATCCCATTGGGAGCCTCTATCGTTACCTTGCGTGTTACCATGACGGCATGTTTTATTTCAATGCGTTGTATATGACTTTCGGATCGTGGGTGCTCAGAAGCCGTTGCAGCAGGTCGTCGTCTTCGAGCGATGCGCTCAGCCGCGCCAGGATATCCAGATGCTCGTCTCCGACGCCGGCTATCCCGATCACCAGATGGGCTTTCTCGTCTCCGAAATCGACCCCCTCGGGATATTGCAACACCACGATTCCCGATCGCAGGACGCGCTCCTTGGCGTCGGACGTCCCGTGGGGTATTGCAATTCCCATACCCAGATAGGTCGTGGCGAGCTGCTCGCGCCGCAGCATCGCATCCACATAAGGCTCCTCGACGTAGCCGCCCCGCACCAGAAGCTCTCCGGCCCTGCGGATCGCGGCCTCTTTGGATTCGCTCGCAAGGCCGACCAAAATATTTTCGGGCCGCAGCACGTCGTTCTCCCCGTCTTGCCGCACTTTCACCCCCGATCCGCGGGCCGCTTCGTCCTCGCCGTTGCGTCGGCGCAGCTCTTCGAGCAGCGCATCGAGGTTTTCGTCGCCGAGGAAATTGTTGATGACCACCTTCTCGGCCTGCGGCGCCGAACGTTCCACACGGTCGGCCAGCACAGCCTGACTTACCACCACGTCGGCGTCTTTCGGAATCGCATCCACCGAACTGTTGGTCACCTCCACGTCGATGCCCAGGTCCTCCGTCCGGTTGCGGAAACGGGTCGCGCCCAATGCGCTCGACCCCATGCCCGCATCGCACGCAAAGACGATCTTATGAATCCGCCCATCGCTGGCAGCGGAGGTGCCGGTCGTCGCGGCGGGGTTGTATTTGAATCTGTTTTCGGGCAGGGTACGGTTGCGTTGCGACGCACGGCGCACGAAGGGCGAAGCCACGACGAACGAAACGATGGCAGAGATGACGATGCCCAGCAGCACCACGACCGTCTTGCCTTTGGGCGCCATCGCCAGCACCGAGATGATGCTGCCCGGCGATGCGGGAGCCACCAGCCCTGCGTCGGTGAGCGAATAGAAAAGCAGCCCGGCCGCCGATCCCGCAATGGGCGCAAGGATCAAGACGGGACGCGCGAGGATATAGGGGAAATAGATTTCGTGGATGCCGCCGAAAAACTGGATGATGACCGCACCGGGCGCCGACTCCTTGGCGTTGCCCTCGGCGAACATCCAGTAGGCCAGCAGAACCCCCAGACCGGGACCGGGGTTCGTCTCGAGCAAGAACATGATCGACTCGCCCGTCTCACGCGCCTGTTCCAGTCCGATCGGGGAGAAGATGCCGTGGTTGATGGCATTGTTCAGGAAGAGCACCTTGGCCGGCTCCACGAAGATCGACACGAGCGGCAGCAGGCTGTGTTCGATGATCCATGCGGCGCACAGGCTGATCCACTCCGTAAGCTCGGAAACGATCGTCCCGATGGCGTAAAACCCCAGGATGGCGAGCAACATGCCCAGAATGCCGATCGAGAAGTTATTGACCAGCATCTCGAATCCGGCCTTGACCTTTCCGTCGATAAGGCGGTCGAACTGTTTGATGACGTATCCGGCCAGGGGCCCCATAATCATCGCGCCGATGAACATGGGGATCTCGCTCCCGACGATCACCCCGGCCGTGGCGATCGCACCGATCACCCCGCCCCGCTCGCCGGCGACGTTGCGTCCCGCCGTGTAGGCGATAAGCAGCGGCAGCAGGTAAACGAGCATCGGATCGACGAGCTGCGCGAGCGTCGGACTGGGCCACCAGCCCGTGGGAATGAAGAGGGCCGTGATGAAGCCCCAGGCGATAAAGGCGCCGATGTTGGGCATGACCATCGCGCTCAGGGCCCTGCCGAATCGTTGGACGTGTTGTTGCATATGCCGGTTTTGCGTGTCTGAAAAGGCTATCCGGCGAGCGACACCCAAAATCTGTGCAAATGTCCCTTTACGGAAGAAAAATCGTCAGCGTTTCCCGCACGACGAAAAGGCGGCGGCGGATTTCCGCTGCCGCAACGGTCGCATGACGGGTTCGTCCCCCGCACGAAAAAAGCCGTCCCTCGTGCGGGACGGCTTGAGCATAGATGTCCGGAAACGGCCCTACCGGAAATTCGACTGAATGTAATCGGCGATGGTAAAGTCCTTCGGCAGCACGGGCGCACCGATCCGGCTGACACGGGTATCGACGATCAGGGGCTCACGGCCGAAAACGAGTTTTTGCAGGAAGGCGTCGATTTCATAGCGATTCTCCTCCATCGGATCGACGGCCATGCGGTGGTCGGCATCGGTCGCGGAATAGAAATAGTGCGGTGCACCCAACGCCGTAAGCTGGGCGGCGATGTACTCCGAGCCGAAAAAGCCCATCCCCTGCTCCCGCACGGCCCCATAGGGCACGTTGGCATCGGCATCTCCGTGGAAAAGCTGAATCGGCGCGGGCCTGCGGTTCCAGCGCAGCTCCCCGCCCGGATAGAAAATAGCCCCCGCGAACGAAATCACCCCAGCGTAGTCGAACGACTCGGGCAGCCGTGCGGCCGCTTCGATGCGGTTGCAGAGCCCCAGTTCGCCGTGCAACACCGTCACGGCGCCGGCGCTCGATCCGCACGCCACGATGCACGCGGGATCGACTCTCCACCGTTCGGCGTTCGCCAGGACATAGGCCGTGGCGTCATAGAGGTCTTCGGTCGCCATGGCGACCGTCCGCATAAAGGTCCCGACCACATGCCCGGCCGAGAAATCCCCTGATGCGATCACCTCGCGCAGCCCCAACCGATAGTCGATGGACACCACGGTGATGCCCTTTGCGGCCATGTACTCGAAGAACGGCACATACCGCGCATCGTCGCGCGTACCGTCCACGAATCCGCCGCCGAAGACGAAAATCATGCAGGGCCGCGCCCCGCTCACCGCCGGCACGGCTTCGTACCGGTCGAGGTAGAGGCTGTCCGCCCCCTTGACCGCATAAAGGTACATCTGTCGCACCGCCTGCCCCTGTGCCGAAAGAACGCATACGAGCGCCGCACAGACCATCCACCATTTTTTCATATTCCGTTTTCGCATTACATTCCGCACGACGGGTTGTCGCCCGCTTTACCGCATCTCCTCGAACGCATATTTCACCGCCCGGTTGAGCCGGCTGACCAGCGGCTCCGTCGTGCGGAAAGCCGCGACCGTCGATTCGAGCAACTTATCGGAACAAAGAAATTCCCCATCCATCGGTCGCTCGATGTAAAAATCCTTCAGCTTGAGCAGCTCGTCGTAAGGCGTCCCGGCAACGAATCCCGCCGGCAGCCTCCGCAGCCTGTTCCCTTCATAAATCCGGAAACCCGCAGCCGCGTCGATGGCGGCTGCAATTTCCGCACCATGGTCGGCGACCTCCTCCCTCACGCTGCGCAGCACGAGGGGATCCGGACAATAGAGCCCCGCCGACAGCAGGCTGTGCCCCGCCTGTCGGGCGCCGCCCGGTTCAACGTGGAAATAATAGCCCGCATAGCCGCTCTTCTTGCCGCGGGGAGCCACGTAAGCCCCCATGTAATTCTTGTAGGGGGTCTTGTCGGGACTGAACCGCGTGTCGCGGTAAATGCGGTAGGTACAATCCCTGACCGTCAGCCCCGCAACGGAATGATCGAAGGACGCAATGCCTTCGATCAATTCCGTTACGAAACTTTCAAATACCTCCTTTGCCCGGAGGTATGCTTTCCGGTGGGCTTCAAACCATCCGCGTTCGTTGTTATCACAAAGCTCCGCGAGAAAGTCCGTCACCTCGCGCATTGCACCTACCATGCGAACAGCGGATAGTCCGCCATCAGCTTATTGACGTCCTTGCGCACGTCGGCGATGTTCTGCTCGTTTTCGGGATCGCTCAGCACGCGGTCGATGAGCGATACGATGTAGTCCATTTGATCCTCCTTCACGCCGCGCGTGGTGATAGCGGGCGTACCGAAGCGCAGACCCGAGGTCTGGAAGGGCGAACGGCTGTCGAACGGCACCATGTTCTTGTTGGTGGTGATATCGGCGGCCACCAGGCACTTCTCGGCCAGCTTGCCCGTCAGTTCAGGGAACTTGGTCCGCAAATCGACCAGCATCAGGTGGTTGTCCGTACCGCCGGAGACGATCTTATAGCCGCGTTTCACGAAGGCTTCGGCCATCGCTGTGGCATTCTTCTGCACCTGCTGCTGATACGCCTTGTAGCTCGGTTCGAGCGCTTCGCCGAACGCGACGGCCTTAGCCGCGATCACATGCTCGAGCGGGCCGCCCTGAATACCGGGGAAGACAGCCGAGTTGAGAATCTGCGACATCATCTTCACGGCGCCCTTCGGCGTGGTGAGGCCCCAGGGATTCTCGAAATCCTTACCCATCAGGATAATGCCGCCGCGCGGTCCGCGCAGGGTCTTGTGGGTGGTCGAGGTCACGATGTGGGCGTATTTCACGGGGTTGTCGAGCAGCCCGGCGGCGATCAGACCGGCCGTGTGAGCCATATCGATCAGCAGCAGCGCCCCCACCTTGTCGGCGATCTCGCGCATACGCTTGTAATCCCATTCGCGCGAATAGGCCGATGCGCCGCCCACGATGAGCCTGGGTTTGTGCTCCATGGCGAGCCGCTCCATGTGGTCGTAATCGACGCGCCCCGTCTTTTCATCGAGCTGATAGCCCACGGCCTTGAAATACTTGCCCGACATATTGACCGGCGATCCGTGCGAGAGGTGCCCGCCATGCGCCAGATCCAGCCCCAGGAAGGTGTCGCCCGGCTGCATCACGGCGAAGAATACGGCCATGTTGGCCTGGGCGCCCGAGTGAGGCTGCACGTTGGCGTACTCGGCGCCGTAGAGTTTGCAGATGCGCTCGATGGCGAGACGCTCCACCTGATCGACCACCTCGCAGCCGCCGTAGTAACGGGCCGCCGGATAGCCTTCGGCGTATTTGTTGGTCAGCACGGAGCCCATGGCTTCCATCACCTGGTCGCTCACGAAGTTCTCCGATGCGATGAGCTCGATGCCGCGCATCTGGCGTTTGCGTTCCTCGGAAATGAGGTCGAAAATCTGAGAATCTCTTTTCATAGAAAGTATTAGTGAAGTTTGCATTTTCGGTTTGGCGACGTAAAGATAGCACAAATTGCTGAATTTTCACCCCGTGCCCATCGATTCGGGATATTTTTCGTAACTTTGGAGCTGCAAAGCGTTTCCCTCTTTCGCGTTCCGTCACAGACCGGCGCGAACGGACGGGCTGCCGCCGCAGGTGGCGGCCTTTGGCCCGAGAGCGGGAGCGGAACGAATTGCAAGCGAACAGCAAAATTTTGGAATCGAATACTTTGAATTTATTGACCTAAATCTTTTGTCAAGCTATGAAACTACTCGAAGGAAAGGTCGCCGTCGTCACGGGCGCGGCCCGCGGTATCGGCAAGGCGATCGCCCTTGAATTTGCGAAGCAGGGCGCCGACGTGGCGTTTACCGACCTTACGATCGACGACAACGGCAAGGCTACCGAGCAGGAGCTGACCGCACTGGGCGTTCGCGCCAAAGGCTATGCGTCGAATGCGGCGAATTTCGACGACACGCACCGCGTCGTGGAGGAGATCGTCCGCGATTTCGGCCGCATCGACGTGCTGGTGAACAACGCCGGCATCACCAAAGACGGCCTGATGATGCGCATGACCGAGGCGCAGTGGGACGCGGTGCTCAATGTGAACCTCAAGTCGGCATTCAACTTCATTCACGCCGTGGTACCCGTCATGGCCCGCCAGCGCAGCGGCTCGATCATCAATATGTCGTCGGTAGTCGGGGTGAGCGGCAATGCCGGACAGTGCAACTACTCCGCCTCCAAAGCCGGCATGATCGGCCTTGCGAAGTCGATCGCCAAGGAGATGGGGCCGCGCGGCATCCGGGCCAACTGCATCGCTCCGGGCTTCATCCTGACCGACATGACCGCCCAACTGCCCGACGAGGTAAAAGAGGGATGGTACAAACAGATCCCCCTGCGTCGCGGCGGCACGCCCGAGGACGTGGCCCGCGTAGCGCTGTTCCTGGCCTCCGACCTTTCGTCCTATGTGAGCGGACAGGTCATCCACTGCTGCGGGGCGATGAACTGCTGATCGGCGGCAAACAAAGCAATCGGGGCGGTCAGACCGCCCCGATTTTTTATTGCAACCCGTCCCACACAAAGTCGCCAACTTCCCGGACTTTTCGTGCCGGAGCCTGCAGCCCGACATTGCCCGCAGCCGATCGGGTTCTTTCCGCAGCATGCGCCCCTTATCATGCGTCAGGCAACCTCCGCATGCCGAAACCCGGCACGCTCTTCCCGTCCGGTTCGCTGCCATCCCCCATGCGGCACACGGTTGCCGGTCACCCACTCTCGGCGGACAATACGCAGCGGCGGCAAATGCGACCGTTTCGGGGAGCAATCGGTCAATCCTTTCTTCCCGGCCGCGTTTTGGGAACCTTTTTTGCAGGGGATTTTTCCCTATCTTTGCATTATGAAACGACTTTTCGCGATAGCGTGCATCCTCGGGCTGTTCGGCACGGCTTCGGCGCAGAACGAACTGATGCTGCTCACGCCCGACGCCAAGGCCATCGGCATGGGCGGCGTGACGATGACCACCCTTTCGGCTTCCCATACCATCTACAACAACGCCGCCGCCCCGCTCTTCTCGGGCGAAAGGTCGCAGCTCGCCTCCACCTACTTTTCGCAGGACAACTACAACTATTATGTGGTTTCGGGATTCTACAACTTCGACGGACGCAACGTGCTGGAGCTGGGCTGGCGCATGTTCCGCCGGCGGCACGACGACAACGACATGACCTTCGACGCGGGTTACGCCCGCCGCATCGGGGAGCGCTGGTCGGTGGCCCTTGTGGCGCATTATTACCACATGAAGCGGCCCGACCGGGTGTACCATGCGCTCGCGGCCGACGTGAACGCCATGTACTCGCTGCCGCTCGAAAATTTCGGCTATTACAGCACCCTGCGGGCAGGAGCCCGACTGGCCAACCTGGGCGCCTACTTCAACGCCGAGGGCATGACCCTGCCGATGAACCTCGGAGCCGGCGCAGCCCTCGATACCTATATCACCGACGCCCACGAGATCACGCTCGCGGCCGACCTGGGCTACTATTTCACCCCCGATTACGTGCGGGGGTTGCAGGCGTCGTTCGGCGTAGAATACAACCTCATGCAGCTCTTCCAGCTCCGCGGCGGCTATCACGTCGGGCAGAAAAAAGAGTACTATCCCAACTACGCCACCATCGGCGCGGGCGTCCGCTTCCTGCATATCAAACTCGACTTCGCCTACATCTTCGCCGCCCGGAGCACGGCGCTGCACAACACCTACAGCATCAGCTTCGGATTCGACTTCTGACCTCCGCGAGCAGGTTGGCGCACCCCTCCTGCAACATATCGAGTACCCGCTCAAACCCTTCGTGCCCCTCGTAATAGGGGTCGGGCACATAGGTCCGGTCCGCATACGCCGGACCGAAAAACTCCGCCATCCGGCAGACTTTGCCGATCGCCTCGCGCGAGGGCGCCATCCGGCACAGCGCCTCGTAGTTGGTGTCGTCCATCGCCACGATGCAGTCGAAAGCCGCGAAATCCTCCTCCGCAATGCGCCGCGACCGGTGTCGCAGGTCGTATCCCCGTTTCACGGCGGCCCGTCGCATGCGGGCATCGGGCAACTCCCCCGCATGCCCGCCGTAAGTACCGGCCGAATCGACCTCTATCACTCCCTCCAGTCCGGCGTCCGCAACCAGACGGCGCATTATCCCCTCGGCCGCCGGCGAGCGGCAGATGTTGCCCAGGCAAACGAAAAGAATCCGTTGTTTCATGGCGCGAAGGTAGGAAAAATTGGAATACCTTTTGCAGATTCCGAGGGCATGAGAAGAACCCTTCGCGCATGGTTGGCGCAGTACCGCTGCATGGACTGGGCCGTTTTGTACCTCAGGCTGTTCATCGGCGGCATCCTGCTGCTGCACAACATCGGAAAGATGCAGCACTACGACGAAATCGTCAATGCCTACCCGTCGCTGTTCTTTATCGACAGCGCCGCGACTTTCGTGGTAATCTGCGTCGCCGAGGTGCTTTTCGCCGTGATGCTGATGCTGGGGCTGTGGGTACGCCTCTCGGCTGCGGTCATGGCGGAGGGGATGCTCGTGTCGATCCTTTTGGTCTTTCCTTCGGCCGGATTCCTGGCTGCCGAACTGCAATTCGTTTATATGGGCATCTACGTCTTTCTGATTATTTCGGGTGCAGGTGCCTACTCTTTCGATGCGGCGTTATTTGCCAAAAAACCAATTAAACCGAACGATTAGAACAGCTTTAGCCCGCAGCCCGTTTCCCCGGGAAGAAATAAAATCGTACCTTTGCACCGAATATTCCCGAATAACGGAAAATAAAACAGAGGCCATATGAAGTGCAAAACCATCCTGCTCGCATTGTTCGGACTGCTGGGCTGGGCTGCCGTGAACGCGCAGACGCTCCCGCGCAAAGTCTCGAACGTCGAAGTGCTCAACCTGGAGGGCAAGCCCGCGCGACTCCCCTATTGGGGCGAAAAGAACCTGATGATCTTTTACGTCGATCCCGACCGGCATAAGCAAAACAACGACTTCACGGTCGAGATGGAGGAAAAACACCTCGCCGAGGGGGAAAATCTTTTCGGCTTCGGCATGATGAATCTCGCCGACGCCCCCATGATCCCCAACGGCATGGCCCGCAGCATGGCCCGCAAACGTACGGCCAAGAACGGCGCTACCGTGCTCGCCGACCAGAATCGCGTGCTCAGCGAAAGCTGGAACCTGGGCGACTGCAACAACCAGTTCGTGCTGCTGCTCGTCAATAAGGAGGGTGAGTTGGTGTACATGCACAAGGGCGTCCTTTCCGAAGAGGACATCGCGGAGTTCTACCGCGTGCTCGAACCCTATAAATAACAGGCATGCGCAGAGGCGTCGCCGCAACCGTGCTCCTGCTGTTGTCCCTGCTCCCGGCAGTCGCGCAACAGCGTTACTATGTGCGGGAGTGCGACACGCTGCGCTACACCTACACGCCATTGCAGGATACTCTGCCGGCAGCCGACACGGTCGCCCCGACCCGTCGGCCGTTTTTGCGCAGGGTGGTGGATTACTTTTCCGAATCGACCGTGGACAAGACGTTTGAGAAAAAGATCGATTTCACCTTCATCGCCGGGCCGAGCTTCTCCAAAAACACGTCGCTCGGCATCGGTGGATTGGCGGCGGGACTTTACCGGCTCGACCGCACCGACTCGGTCACCGCTCCATCGAACGTCTCGATCTTCCTGCAGGCATCCATCACGGGATTCTACCTGATCGGCGTGGGAGGCAACAACATCTTCCGGCAAAACCGCAGCCGCATCGGTTATGAACTCTCCTTCTCCTCGCAGCCGACCGATTACTGGGGCATCGGTTACGACGCCGGAGCCAACAATCCGCGCAGCACTTTCGTTCGCAAACATCTGCAGATCAATGCCAACTTTATGCGGCAGGTGGTGAAAAACACTTTCCTGGGGGTCGCAGCAGGATTCGAGTCCACGCGCGGCATCCGCTTCACCGAAACGGACTACCTCTACGGCCAGCGCACCCGTTACAACGCCACCTCCGTCGGCCTGGTCGCGGAGTACGACTCCCGGGATTTCATTCCCAATCCGGCGAAAGGATTGTACGTCAGCCTGCGCGAAAGCTGGTTTCCCCGGGCCCTGGGCGACTGCGGCAGCGACTTATGGCGCACGGAGGTTACCGTGGACGGCTACCGGAAACTCTGGAACGGAGGGATTCTGGCCGTGGATTTCCATGCCGAATTCAACTCGGGGGGCACCCCCTGGCCGATGCTCGCAAGGCTGGGGGGCAACTACCGTATGCGCGGCTATTACGAAGGGCGCTACACCGACCGCGACATGATTACCGTCCAGGCCGAACTGCGGCAGAAAATCTGGCGGCGGATCGGCTGCGTCGTATGGGGCGGGGCGGGCAATGTCTTTCCTACCCTCGCGGATTTCCGGTGGAGTCAAACCCTGCCCAACTATGGCGCAGGGCTGCGGTGGGAGTTCAAGAACCGGGTCAATGTACGGTTCGACTTCGGGTTCGGACGCAAAACCAGCGGCTTCCTGTTCAACGTAAACGAAGCATTCTGACCCATGAAAAACCGCCTGAACCGCCCCCGATATACCCGACGCAGCAGCACCCTGCTGGCCGTCTATTTCTTCGTCGCCCTCATCATCCCCAATATCGTATTGCTCTATACCGAGCCCTACTCGATCTGGTCGGCCGAAGCCTCGCTGCTGATGCCGCTCGGATTCTATATGATCTGGAGCGTCGCGCTCCGACGTTCGGGAGTCATGATCTGGCTCGCCTTCCCGTTCATCTTCTTCTGCGCTTTCCAGATCGTGCTGCTCTATCTGTTCGGCAACTCGATCATCGCCGCCGACATGCTCACCAACGTACTGACGACCAATCCGGGCGAGGCGGGCGAGCTGCTGGGCAATATCTACCCGTCCATCATCATCGTCTGCGTGATGTACGTACCCCTGCTGTGGTTCGCCTCCCGCGAAATAGGACATCGTCGCTACCTCTCGCACACTACGCGCAAGAATCTCGCGCTGTTGGGCATTACGCTCATGGCCATCGGCGGGCTGATCCTGATTCCCGCTTACCGCGTGAGCGAGGACAAGCGGGTGCTCAAGACGGATATTTTCCCGCTCAATGTCTTCTACAACGTGAAGGTCAGCGCATCGGAGTTCCGCAAGATGCGCGATTTCCAGCGAACGTCGGGGGATTTTCGCTTCGAGGCTCGCCGTGCGGCCGACGCCCCGGGGCGGGAAATCTATGTCTTCGTCATCGGCGAAGCGTCGCGGGCTCCGAGCTGGCAGCTTTACGGTTACGACCGCGAGACCAATCCCCGCCTGAGCCGCGAAGCGGGCGTGGTCGTCTTTCGCAACCTCATCACCCAGAGCAACGCCACCCACAAAAGCGTGCCGATGATCCTCTCGTCCGTTGGAACCGACGAGCACGAAGAGCTCTACCGCCGCCGCGGACTGCCGGCCCTGTTCAACGAGGCGGGTTTCCGCACCTGGTTCCTCTCGAACCAGGCGCCGCAGGGGGCCATGATCGACAAGCTCGCGCACGACGCCGACAGCGTGGTTTACCTGCGCGGGCAGCGTTACGACATGCAACTGCTCGACACGATGAAACGCATCGTCGCCCAGGACCGCACCCACGACCTGCTTTTCATCCTCCACACCTACGGCTCGCACTTCAGCTATCACCAGCGTTATCCGCGCGAATACGCCTATTTCCGACCCGACAACGATGTGGCCATCGCCGCCGCCAACCTCGAAATGATCCGCAATGCCTACGACAATTCGATCCGCTACACCGACGATTTCCTGGCCTCGACCATCGATTTCCTGCGGCGCGAAGGTTGCGTTTCAGCCCTGCTCTACTGCTCCGACCACGGTGAGGACCTGCTCGACGACAGCCGTGAACGGTTCCTCCACGCGTCGCCCACCACGACTTTCTACCAACTGTGGGTCGCTTCGCTGGCCTGGTTTTCACCCGCCTACTGCCGCACTTTCCCCGAAAAGGTCGAAGCGGCCCACAACAACAGCGATGCGGCGGCCACCACCCACGCACTTTTCCAGACGATGGCCGGCATGGCTTCCGTCGAGGGACGCTTTGTCGATCCCACGGCTTCGCTGGTCAGCCCCGACTACGACCGAACGGCTCCGCGCCGCTATCTGAACGACCACAATCTGGCCGTACCCTTCCCGCGAACGGGCATGAACGACGAAGACATCGCGAATTTCCGCCGTCACGGAATCGAATTCTGACCGTCCTATCCGTTCTCCTGCGCCCCGGAACGGCTCTCTTGCCGATGGCTCAGTCAGATAGATTGAGGGGGGGGGAGTGCATTTATTATCAGATAGAACATGCAAAGATACCGTCCGGCAGGTGCGTCGATGCCGCGTTCCGGATACGAGAATATCGGGGTGAGACCGGTAAGCAATCCGGTGAAACCCCCTGGATTCTCGGGATAAAATCGAACGCATCGGACCGAATACCGCTACAATTGGATTTTTTCGTTATATTTGTCCAACTGAGATTGGAAAAACTGCATTCAACCCGCTCCCTCGGCAGGATATGGACGACTTTTTAAAGCGCAATTCCGCTTTAAACGACTGGATTTATGGAATATAGTGATCCGAGGTTGTGGTTTGATGTAGAAACTGAATAGGATACAACGAACCGAAACCCCTTGCGGCAGAGAAACAAGTTGTGGTTTGATGTAGAAACTGAATAGGATACAACGATTATGCCGACGACTGGGAGGATTTGGAAGTTGTGGTTTGATGTAGAGACTGAATAGGATACAACGGCGGATAAGGTAGAGTGCCGATTGCGTCGGTTGTGGTTTGATGTAGAAACTGAATAGGATACAACCCGCTGGGCGAGCGAGAGCGTCGGGTTGCAGTTGTGGTTTGATGTAGAGAAGTAAGATTAACAGCGTGCACTGAAAACGCCCGCTCCTATAAAAAAACGCAACAGATCGTTTGCCGATCTGTTACGTGAAAAATAGCCATCGTCGAGGGATGGCTGAGGTTTTATCGGAGATTATTTCGCGGCGTCAACCGACTCCTTGCGGAAATCCTTCATCAGTTTGGAAATTTCCAAAGCGGCCTTGCGTGCGCGGACACCGGCGGCTTTGTTGCCCTTCTCAACCTGTGCCTCAGCGTTGGCAGCAAATAACTCGTACTGTGCTTGAATTTGTTCAACTAACTTTTTCATATGGCTATAGATTATGGGTTTGTTTGTGTGCAAAGATAGCAAAATATTCTAATTTCTTTCGGAAGGATCGGAAAAATCGCGCTATTTTACGGAAAATCATGCAGGAGTACCCCTGATGCCTCCGCTGTCGGTACGTTTTTTGTCCCTTTCGGGGCCTAAAACGCACCGTTATGCAGAAAATTTTCCCGCTGCTCGTCGCGGTTTTCGCACTGCTGGCGACCGGCTGCCACCGCGCGAAAAAGCAACCTGCCCGGATGCCTCCGCTCGAGGTGGAAGTCATACGCGCCGAGTTGGACAGCGTGCCCAACCGGATGAGTTTCATCGGCTACCTGGCCAGCAATTTCAATGCGGTCATCCAGCCCCGTGTCAGCGGATACCTCACCTCCAAGCGATACAGCAACGGCATGCCCGTCAAGCGGGGACAATTGCTTTTCACCATCGATCCCGACCAGTTGTCCACCACGCTGCTCTCGGCACGCGCGTCGCTCGAATCCGCGCGGGCACAGGCAGTCGAGGCGAAGAACAACTACGAACGCGCGGTACCGCTGGCCCGCATCAACGCCATCAGCCAGACGCAGCTCGACCAATATACCGCCCAGTATGCTGCGGCACAGGCCGCCGTCCACTCCGCCGAACAGACCTTCAACAACGCCCGTCTGGAGGTGGGTTACACCAAGATCTACGCGCCCATCGACGGCATGATTGAGACCACCTCGGCCCATGTGGGCGACTATGTGGGGCCAGGTACGCAGTTTGAAGTGCTCACCACGATCTCCAACCTCGATACGATGCTCGTCGATCTGGCCCTGCCGATGGCCCAATACCTGCGTTACTCCGGCAACCGCCCGTCGATATACGAAAATGCCGACCTGCTTTCCGACATCACCCTGCGTCTGGCCAATGATTCGATCTATCCGATCCCCGGACTGTACGACTATACCCGCAAGAACATTTCCAATACGATGGGCACCATCGTGATCGTGGTCATGTTCCCCAACCCCGACCTGACGCTCAAGCCCGGGCAGTTCGCCCGCGTCACGGCCGATGTGGGCGCTACGCGGCTTCGCGTGGTGGTACCGCAACGCAGTGTGAGTCAGGCTCAGGGGGTCAATTCGGTCTGGGTCGTACGGCCCGACAGCACGGTCGAATACCGGCGTGTGGAACTCGGTCCCACCTGGGGCGACGGCTGGTGCATCGATTCGGGGGTCGAGGCGGGCGAAACGGTGCTCGTTACGGGACAGCAAAAAGTCCGCACCGGCTCGAAAGTCATCCCCCGCATGACCGAACGGTCGTGCTGCTCACCCCGCCGTCCCGCTTCGTCCGCCGGCATCCCGGCCGACTCGGCGGCCTCCTATCTCCCGCCTGCTGACCGCAGGGAGACGACCGTTAAGCGTAGCTGATTATGGAAAAATTTTTCGTCAATCGGCCGATTTTCGCCATCGCGCTCGCCGTGGCCATCGTGCTGCTGGGCGGGATCTCGATCCTGAATCTCTCGATCGAGCAGTATCCCGACATCACGCCGCCCGTGGTGCAGGTTTCGGCCTCCTACGAGGGCGCCGACGCCGAGACCGTCAACAATGCCGTCGCCACGCCCGTCGCACAGCATGTGATGGGTGTGAGCGACATGCTTTACATGCAGTCCACCAGCGCGAACGACGGATCGATGACCCTCGAAGTCACGTTCGACATCGGCTCCGACCCCGACCTGGACGCCATCTTCACTCAGAACAACGTCACGACCGCCGCGCCCCTTCTGCCGGCGTCCGTAACCAAGCAGGGCGTGGTCACGCGCAAGTCCAACACGGGCTTCCTGATGGTTTACGCCATCTACAGCGACGGCCGCTACGACAACGAATTTCTGGCCAACTACGCCTACATCAATCTGCAAAACCGCCTGCTCAAGATCAACGGCGTCGGCAAGGTCTCGGTCATGGGCTCGGGCGAATACGCCATGCGCATCTGGGTTCGACCCGACGTGTTGCGCTACTACAACATTTCGATGGAGGAAATCTCCTCGGCCATCGAGATGCAGGGCGGCATCTACCCCGCCGGACAGTTCGGAGCCGAGCCGGCTCCCGACGGTACGACCTACACCTACACGGTGACCATGCCGGCTCAGATTTCCACGGCCGACCAGTTCGCCGATATCGTGATCCGAACCACCTCGTCAGGCGAGCAGATCCGCATCCGCGACGTGGCCGACGTGACCCTGGGCAGTCAGTCCTATGGCGTCAGCTCGCTCTTCGGCGGCAAGCCGGCGGCCCTGATCGTACTCTATCAGGAACCGGGCAGCAACGCCGTGGACGTCGGACGGAAGATCAAAGCCGAAATGCAGGCCGCCGCCGAGCGCCTGCCCGACGGCATCGCCTACACTACGGTCGTGGACACCACCACGAGCATCAAGGCGGGCATCAAAGACATTTTCGTGACGCTCATCATCGCCCTGGTGCTGGTCATCCTCATCATCTACCTGTTCATCCAGGACTGGCGGGCGACGCTCATCCCGCTGGTGGCGATCCCCGTTTCGCTGATCGGAGCCTTCATCCTCTTCCCGCTGCTGGGATTTTCGATCAACATCATCTCGCTGCTCGGCCTGGTACTGGCTATCGGCCTGGTCGTGGACGACGCCATCGTGGTGGTCGAGGCCGCGCAGGTCAATGTGGCCGCAGGCATGACGCCCAAACAGGCGGCCATCGAAGCGATGCGCAGCGTCGCGCCGCCGATCGTCGCCACCACCGTCGTGCTGCTGGCCGTCTTCGTGCCGGTCTCCTTCACGGGCGGCATCACGGGACTGCTCTTCCGCCAGTTCTCCATCACCATCGCCGTCTCGGTGGTCATCTCGGCCTTCAACGCCCTGAGCCTCTCGCCCGCGCTCTGCGCCCTGCTGCTCCGCCGCCGCGACGAGCCCCGACGGGGCTTCTTCGCCGCCTTCAACCGCTGGTTCAACCGCCGGATGGAGCGCTACTCCTCCTTCACCGCTACGGTGATGAAACACACGGCCCGCACCGCCATTTTCATCGGTGTGCTGCTCGTGGCGATCTTCTTCGTATGGCGGGCCCTCCCCGCGGGCTTCCTGCCCGAAGAGGACCAGGGATTCGTCATGGTCATGGTTTCGACGCCCGAAGCCTCCTCGCTGCAAGTCACCACGGAGACGCTCCGCGAGGTGGATGCCGTCGTGAGCCGGCTTCCCGAGGTGCAGAGCACTTCGCTCGCTGCGGGATTCAACATGATGGCCGGCATCGCCTCGACCGACAGCGGCATCATCTTCGCAACGCTCACCCCCTACAAGGATCGCAAGCTCTCGGCCATGGAGATCGCCCAGCAACTCACCGAGGAGCTTTACATGGCCGTACCCGGGGCCCAGTGCTATGCCTTCATCCCGCCCTCGATTCCCGGACTGGGCGTCTCGTCGGGCATCTCCGTGCAGGTCCAGGATCTCGAAGGAAAGGGCACCTCCTACCTGTCCGAAAACGCTTTCCGGCTAATCGATTCGCTCCACGGCAAACCGGGCGTGGCCTCCGTGACGACCCAGTTCAACGACGGCGTTCCCCAGCGTCGATTGGTGATCGACAAGGAACAAGCGCTGAGTCAGGGGGTTTCGCTGGGCGAACTCTACAACGAGCTGACCACCCTGCTGGGAGGTGCCTACATCAACAACTTCAACCGCTTCGGCAAACTTTATCAGACTTACGTTCAGGCGGCCCCCGACTACCGGCGCGACGCCCGCTCGCTCGACAGCTATTTCATCACCAACTCTTCGGGCGACAACGTCCCCCTGTCCTCGTTCCTGAGCGTCAAGGACACCGTCGGCGTGGAATACGTCTCACAGTTCAACCTCTACCGCTCGATCGAACTCACCGTGACCACCGATGCGAAAGCCTCGACCTCACAGGTGATGAAGGAGATCGCCTCCACCGCTTCGCGCGTGCTGCCCGACGATGTGGCCATCGCCTGGAGCGGCATCTCCTATCAGGAGAGCAACGCCTCGAAAACCGGTCCGCTGGTCTATGTTCTCGCCCTGGCATTCGTTTTCCTTTCGCTGGCGGCGCTCTACGAATCGTGGGGTCTGCCGCTGGCGATCCTGCTGAGCGTGCCGCTGGCCGTGCTCGGAGCGCTCGCCTTCGTCGGGTTGGCCCACCTGATCGACCCGTTGTTCGTAAACAACATCTACATGCAGATTTCGCTGGTCATGCTCATCGGCCTGGCCGCCAAAAACGCCATCCTCGTGGTGGAGTATGCCGACCGACTCTTCTTCGAGCAGGGCAAAACCCTGCTCGACGCCGCCGTCGGAGCGGCACGGCTGCGCGTGCGTCCCATCTTGATGACCGCATTCGCCTTCATCCTGGGCGTCCTGCCGCTCGTATTCGCCAGCGGGGTGTATGCCACCGCCCGCAACATCATGGGCGTGGCGCTCGTCGGAGGCATGCTGCTGGCCACGCTGCTGGGCATCTTCGTCTATCCGGCCCTCTACTACCTGATCGCCCGGGCCGGACGGTTCGACCGCAGACGGGAGCGCATGCGCCGCGAGCAGGCCGAGGCGGAAGCACAGAGCAAACCGGCCCGCAAATCCGTCCGTAAACCAAAACCACGCAACGCATGAAACGGCTGATCGTCACACTTTGCATCGCCGCCACGGTGCTGGCGGCCTGCAACCCGAAGCTCTTTTCACCCGTGGTGGAGGTGCCCGAACGCTACCTCTTCGCCGATGAATTTCCGCAGGATTCGCTCCCTTACGGCTTCCGCTGGTGGAAGCTGTTCGACGATCCGGCGCTCGACTCGCTCATGGAGCTCGCCCTGGCCAACAACCGCAACCTGGCGGCCGCAGCTTCGCGCGTGGAGCAGGCCCGGCTCAACCTGGGGATCGTGCGCGCCCAATACCTGCCGCAGTTCGGCGTCGGCGTCTCGGCCGGGGCCGACTACAACGCCGAGCAGAAAATCGTGCAAGAGTACGCCATCGAGCCCTCGCTCTCGTGGGAAATCTCGCTTTTCGGGGCCCTGAAGCACAGCGAGCGGGCGGCGCAGGCCCAGATCCTCTCGACCGAATGGGCTTTCCGGGGCGTGCTGCTCTCGCTCACGGCCGAGGTCGCGACGACCTATTACACCCTGCTGCAATACGACCGCGACCTGCAGATCGCCCGCCAGAGCTACGAGCTGCGCCGCCAGTCCGCCGCCCTGATCGATTCGATGTTCCGGTACGGCATGTCCAACGGCGTCGCACTCCAACAGGCCCGCAGCCTGGTCTATTCCGCCGCTGCGGATATCCCTCAATACCGGCGGGCAGTCGAGCAGGCGCAGCTTTCGCTGAACATCCTGCTCGGACAGCCGCCCCGCAGGATTGCCGGTCAAAGCGGCGGCGACTCGCTGATCGCCCGCTTCCGCCCCCTCGATATCCCCGTGGGGCTTCCCTCCGACCTGCTCTACCGGCGGCCCGACGTGATGCAGTCCTATTACGATCTCCAGGAGGCCGCCGCACGGGTGGGCGTGGCCCGCAGCGCGCGGTTTCCTTCGCTCAGTCTCACGGGCAAGGGAGGCGTGGTCTCCTCCACGGTCGAGGGACTGGGCAAGGGCAACCCCTGGGCCTGGAGCGCGGCGGCGGCCCTGACCGAGCCGATTTTCGCTTTCGGCCGCCTGAAACGCCAGGAAGCCTCGGCCCGAGAAGCCTACTACCAAAGCGTATTCGCCTACGAACAGGCTGTCCTGGAGGCCTTCTCCGACGTGGAAGACGCTCTGGTGAGCATCACCACCTATACCGAACAGACCGAACGCTACCGCAAGCTGGTCGATGCAAACGAGCAGATCGCCCTGATGACCAATACGCTCTACCGTTCCGGCATGTCGGCCTACCTGGACGTCATCGATGCCGAACGCTCGCTGTACGAATCCCAGATGGAGTACTCCAATCTGGTCGCGCAGCAGTACATCAACTACGTCAATCTGTTCAAGGCCCTAGGTGGAGGCTGGTAGCCCGTTCGCCACGAAACGGTCGCTTTCTCACTAAAAGTAGTGAGCGCACGATTGGAATATTTCGACTATCTTTGCCGCCGAAACAAAGAGTCGAATGATGCACCATCGCCATACGGACACCAATCCCGCCGATCATGCTGAAACGCGGCGCCCCGGCCGCCGCATCCGCCATGCCCCGTGGCACGACCATCCGGTACGGCGCCTTTCGGAGCTCCGCACCGGCGAATCGGGCACCATCCTCAAGGTGCTGGGGCACGGAGGTTTCCGCCGCCGGATCATGGAGATGGGTTTCGTGCGCGGCAAACGGGTCGAAGTGCTCCAGAACGCCCCCTTGCACGATCCGATCGAATACCGCATCATGGGTTATGGCGTATCGCTGCGGCGCAGCGAGGCCGAAATGGTCGTGGTCGTCACCGACCGCGACGCCGAAGCGACGCTCGCTCAATGCGAAGCGGGCACTTCGACCGACAGCGATTACATCGGGGAGGTCATCGCCCGCAGCGGCCGCCGGATCAACGTCGCATTGGTGGGCAACCCCAACAGCGGCAAGACCTCGCTATTCAACGCCATATCGGGCGGCCACGAGCACGTGGGCAATTACAGCGGGGTGACCGTCGATGCCAAGCGGGGCCACTACTCCTACCGGGGTTACGAATTCGAGATCACCGACCTGCCGGGCACCTATGCCCTTGCAGCCTACACCCCCGAGGAGCTTTACGTTCGCCGACACCTGATCGAGAAGACGCCCGACGTGATCGTCAATGCCGTGGTCGCATCCAACCTCGAACGCAACCTTTACCTGACTACCGAGCTCATCGACATCAACCCCCGCATGGTCGTGGCGCTCAACATGTACGACGAATTGCTCCTGAGCGGCGCACGCCTCGATTACGACAGTCTGGGACGCATGTTGGGCGTGCCGATGGTTCCGGTTGTGGCCAAGACGGGCCGGGGCGTCGAAGCGTTGCTGGACACCGTGATCGCCGTCTATGAAAACGAGGACGACCGCGTCCGCCATATCCACATCAACCAGGGGCCGGTCATCGAGGAGAGCCTCCGGCTGCTCGACAGCGACCTCAAGGCCTTCCGCGAGGAGCTCCCCAACCACTTTCCTCCCCGCTATTTTGCCATGAAAATGCTTGAGGGAGATCCTTATATCGTGGATCAGCTCAAGCGTTGCAAACGATTCGGGACGTGGCAGCAGATCGCCCACCGCGAGGCCCGCCGCATCGAACAGGAGCTGGGCGAGGACGTCGAAACGGCCTTCGCCAACCAGAAGTACGGCTTCATCTCCGGCGCCCTGCGCGAGACCTACACCCCCGGCAAGCGGGAACAGGCCCAGACCACGCAGGTGATCGACACGCTGGTCACGCACAAGCTCTGGGGTTTCCCGATCTTTTTCGTGCTGATGTGGTTCATGTTCTACTGCACGTTCCGGATCGGCGCCTATCCCCAGGAGTGGATCGGCTCGCTGGTCGAACTGATCGGCCGAGGCTTCGACGCCCTGATTCCCGACGGTCCCCTGCGCGATCTGCTGATCGACGGTGTGATCGGGGGTGTGGGAAGCGTGATCGTCTTTCTCCCCAACATCGTCATCCTCTACCTTTTCATCTCCTTCATGGAGGATTCGGGTTACCTGGCCCGCGCCGCTTTCATCATGGACAAGGTGATGCACCGCATCGGGCTGCACGGCAAGTCGTTCATCCCGCTCATCATGGGTTTCGGCTGCAACGTGCCCGCTGTCATGGCCTGCCGCACCATCGAAAGCCGCAGCAGCCGCCTCATCACCATCCTGATTACCCCCTTCATGTCGTGCAGCGCACGGCTGCCGATCTACATTCTGCTGATCGGCACCTTCTTCCCGGCCCATGCGGGTCTCATGCTCTTCGGGCTTTACATCGTCGGCATCCTGCTGGCCGTGCTCACGGCCCGGCTCATGCGACGCTTCATGTTCCCGGTGGACGAAACCCCCTTCGTAATGGAGCTGCCGCCCTACCGCATCCCCACCATGCGGGCCACGCTCTCGCACATGTGGGACAAATGCGCCCAATACCTGCGCAAGATGGGGGGACTGATCCTCGTGGCCTCGATCGTGGTGTGGTTCCTGAGCTACTACCCGAGGCAGGATACAGCCGGCCCTGCGACCGACCATTACGAGAACTCCTACTTGGGGCGCATCGGCAAAGCCTGCGAGCCCATTTTCGCCCCCCTCGGGCTGAACTGGAAAGCCAACGTAGCCATTCTTTCGGGCGTGGCGGCCAAAGAGGTCGTGGTAAGTACGCTGGGTGTACTTTATGCCGACGGGGAGCAGGCCCCCGAAACGGAGGAGCAGATCACCACCCTCTCGCAGCGGCTCCGGGACAGCGGCGATTTCGACGCCGCCTCCGCCCTGGCGCTGCTCGTCTTCCTGCTGGTCTATTTCCCCTGTCTGGCCACCGTCGCGGCCATCGCATCCGAAGCGGGCTGGCGCTGGGCCGCACTCGCGGTACTCTACGATACGGGCATGGCCTGGCTGCTGGCGTGGATGGCCTATCATTTGATGCGCCTCTTCTGATATGGACTGGCAGCAAATCGTCGTCGCCCTTATCGGGCTCGCCGCGCTGGGCGCGATCGTCCGGTGGACGGTCTGTGCGTTCCGGCGCGGAAAAAAGCCGTGCACAAGTTGTGCGAGCCGAAGTTGCCCGCTGCGCGAACTCTCGCCGCGCCGCCGTTCGGCACGGCGACACCGTGGCGACAGCGGTTCCGGATGCTGTCGTTGAGCCGCCTGAAGAGTTCGACCCGATCGTACATCGTCCGCTGTTCCTGCGCCACAATTCTGCATCGGGAAATTTTCATCGGACCAAGATATTCCCGGAGACTGTCCGAACGGAAGCTCGGCCTGTCTGCATCGGACCCCGACAAGTCGGCCCGATCTCCGGTCGTACGTCCCGCCGCAGGACGAGCCGCATAAGAAAAGCGGCCTTCGGGCCGCCTGTCCTATCCTGCGATTTCGGCGCAATCGCCTCCACCGCAGCCATTGCCTTATCCCACGGATTCACTCCCGTTTTCCATGCATGGCGGCTTCCAGACGGGCATAAATCCGGCGCGTCCGCACCCCGCCCGGATCATCCTCCAGTACGATCAGGAAATTCCCGTCCTCGATCCGGGCGTGGACGGCAGGCGTACAAACCACCCTCCCGTCGCACAGGAACGCGATCCGGCTGCCGATCGCCTTTTCGGTCGCGCGGGCGAAACGTCCGGTTCCCTCTTCGTTCAACTGTCCGGTAATCCGATACCGGAACGTCCCCTGCGCCTCCGACAGCGAATCGACCCGCAGGGAGGCGAAATCATGCACCGTGACGATCGCGGGCGTCAGGACTTCCGACGACCCGGCACCGAGCAAATACCAGCCGTCGGGTAATTTGGCATGACGGCCGCAACAGGCGACCGTGAATACGGCGATTGCAATGACCGCCCAACTCTTCCATTTCATCGGTTACGGATTTGTCGGATAAAGATAGCGTTTTTTTCCGACCGTTGCAACGCAGCTCCGTTTTTGCTCAGCGTTGCGGTTATCGCGCTCCTTGCTGCCCGCTGCACGTTCCGCCCGGCCGCCTAATAAAGAAACCGCTCGATCAGCGGGAGCAGCAGGGCCGTCGTAATCCCCATCAGAGCCATTGCCAGCCCGCTCAGCGCCCCTTCGACCGCACCGAGCTCAACGGCGCGGGCCGTACCGATGCCATGCGCGGCCGACCCGAGCGCGAATCCCCGGGCCTGCGGGTCGCTGACCCCGGCCATGCCGAGAATCCATACCCCGGCCAGGCTGCCGAAAATTCCCACGATGAAAACCGCGACCGACGTAAGGGCCACGATGCCTCCGAGCGGCTCCGTGACCGCCAACGCGATCGGAGCGGTCACCGACTTAGCGGCAATCGAGTTGAGAATCACCCGGTCGGCCCCGAGCCAGCGGGCGATATAAACCACGCTCAGCACCCCCGCCACGCAGCCCGCGACCACCGACGCGAACACGGGGAGCATCCGCCCCTGCATCTGCTCCGACTGTTCGTAAAGCAGGTATCCCAGTGCCACCACCGACAGTCCCAGCCCGAAATCGAGCAGCTTCGTCGCCTCGCGGTAACGGGCATAGTCGATTCCGCACAGGCAGAGGAACGCGATCATGCCGCCGAAAGCCAGCAGCACGGGATGGAAGAGCGCCAACCGCGTGCGGCGGTAAAGGAGTGCGCCCGCACAGTACAGTCCCACGGTAAGCGTCAGCAAGAAAAGGTCGGATTCAAGGAGTTCGCGCATCGTCTTTGCGGTTGAGTTTCTGAAACGTCCATCCCACGGTCAGCAACACCACGACCGTGCTTGCGACGATGGCGACCATGATGGCCCAGAAATGGGACAGCAGGGTTTCATAGGAGATCATCAGCCCTACTCCGAAAGGCACGAAGAAGAGCGCCATCACCCCGAGCAGGAACCGCGCCGCGGGTCGCACCCGTTCCGCCGGCACGATCTTCATGCGGAGCGCGACGAACAGCAGCACCATCCCGATGATGTTGCCCGACACGTAGTCTCCCGTCAGGCGGGCGAGCGCATTGCCCGCCACCCAGCAAAGCAGGATATAAAACAGCCCGATCACGCCGCAAAGATAAGGGGATTTCGTCACTTCACGCGTCTGCGGAAAATATTTTGTCAGAACTGTTGGAAGTCGAGCAATTATTACTCAATCCACTTCCGGACGAATCGGCTGAGCTTTTCGTTACCCCTCCCCGCCTGCCTCCGGCCGCATCCGGTGGTGTGGCCACGCAGCCGGCAAAAGAAGCTGTCGGAAATTTTCGTTCGTTCCGGCACGAAATTCGGGGTGTTTCGGGGCATACAACAGTCAGTCAAAATCAGATCATGGAAAACAACGGAGTGCGGATCGAGCGGTCGAAGCGGCTCGACGGAATCGGCGAATATTACTTTTCGCGCCGCCTGCGCGAAATCGCCGAGATAGAAGCCGCCACGGGGCGGCGGATCATCAAACTCGCAATGGGCAGTCCCGACCTGCCGCCCGCCCCCTGCGTGGTGGAGACGCTCTGCGAAACGGCTCACCGTCCCGACGTCCACCGGTACATGTCCTACCGGGGCGAACCGATCCTGCGCAGGGCTTTCGCCGATTGGTACCGCCGCTGGTACCGTGTCGAACTCGACCCCGAGACGGAGGTGCTGCCTCTGCTCGGATCGAAGGAGGGCATCATGCACGTCTGCATGGCGTTCCTCGATCCGGGCGACCGGGTGTTGGTGCCCGACCCGGGATACCCCACCTACAGCGCCGCCGTGCGGCTCGCCGGCGGCGAGATCGTACCCTATCCCCTCGACGAAGAAAACGATTTCCTGCCCGATTTCTGCGCTTTGGAGCAGGCTGCCGCAGGGGTGAAGTTGATGTTCGTCAATTATCCCAACATGCCCACGGGCCGCACGCCGACGCCCGAGCTCTTCAGTCGGCTCGTGGATTTCGGCCGACGCCAAAACATCCTGATTGTCCACGACAACCCTTACAGCTTCGTCCGCAACGACTCACGGCCGTTCAGCATACTCGAAGTCGAAGGGGCGCGGGAAGTGGCTCTCGAGCTGAACTCCCTCTCCAAAGGGCACTCGATGGCCGGTTGGCGCGTAGGCGTGGCGGTCGGCCGCAGGGAGTGGCTCGACGCGATCCTCACCTTCAAAAGCAACATGGACACGGGCATGTTTTACCCGGTGCAGGCAGCCGCAGCCGAGGCTCTTTCGCTCGGAGAGGCGTGGTTCGACGAGCTGAACGCCATCTACCGCGAACGCGAAAAAGCAGGCTCCAAGCTGCTCGATACGCTCGGCTGCACCTACCGGCCCCATCAGGCGGGACTCTTCATCTGGGCACGGCTTCCGGATGCTTTCATCGGCGACTGCTACGACTTTTCGGATATGGTGCTCGATAGGTGCGATGTGTTCCTCACCCCCGGCGGCATCTTCGGCAGCCAGGGGCTGCGCTATATCCGTATCACCCTCTGCTATCCCGCGGAGGTGCTCGAAGAGGCGGCGCAGCGTATCCGGGAGCGGCTTCACCGGTAATCCGCTTCTCGGGCGGGTTCCGCTGCTGTCACCTCGAGTTCCAAGTGGGCTGGTACGCTTCCCCGTCGGCAGACGACCGGAAACGGCTTCCCATAGGCCACGATGCCGGCCTTGTTCCGGGGATGCGGGACGACGGTCTTCAAACCCGCCCCTGTCCGCCGCAACGAACAGCCGCCATGCGGTGCATCCTGTTCCGGCCCCGCGGTCTGTCGGGCCGGAATGTTTGCAAGGAATAACCCGAGGGCCGTCCACAACACGCCCGTCGTTAAACAAGCCAAAGCAATGCTACCATGAACATCCGTATTCCCCGCAGCGACCGCAGGCGAATCGTCATCGTCGGCGGCGGTTTCGGCGGTCTGAAACTCGCCCGCCGCCTCGTGCGCGAAGGCCGTTTCCAGATCGTACTAATCGACCGCAACAACTTTCACCAGTTCCCGCCCCTGATCTACCAGGTCGCCACGGCCGGCATGGAGCCCAGTTCGATTTCGTTCCCCTTCCGCCGCCTCTTCCGGCAGCGGCGGGAGTGCTATTTCCGCATGGCCGAAGTCCTCGAAATCCTCCCCTCGCGCAACCTGCTCCGCACCTCCGTCGGCGAGATCGGTTACGACCTGCTGGTGCTGGCCGCCGGTGCCGCCAGCAATTTCTTCGGGATGGAGGAGATCGAGCTGCAGGCAATGCCGATGAAAACGGTATCCGAAGCGATGGGGCTGCGCAATACGCTGCTGACCTATTTCGAGCGGGCACTCACCTGCGCAACGCCGGAGGAGCGGGATGAGCTGCTCGATATCGTGGTGGTCGGCGGCGGCGCCACGGGCGTCGAAATCGCAGGAGCCCTTTCCGAGATGAAACGTTTCGTGCTGCCCCGCGACTACCCCGATCTGCCGGCCGACAAAATGCACGTGAGGCTGCTTGAGGCGGGAGATCGCCTGTTGGCCGGCATGTCCGCTTCGGCATCGCGCCACGCCGAGGCGTTTCTGCGCCGCATGGGGGTCGAGGTGACAACGGGCGCAAAAGTCACGGGCTATCGCAACAACCGGGTGATCCTTGCCGACGGCACCGCCATCCCTACGCGCGCCCTGATCTGGGTCAGCGGTGTCAAAGCCGAGTCGATTCCAGGCCTCGATCCCGCTCTTATCGGACGGGGCGGCCGCATTCGGGTCGATGCCTTCAACCGTGTCGAGGGGCTGGGCAACGTCTTCGCCATCGGCGACCAATGCCTGATGACCACCGACCCCTCCTACCCCGACGGCCATCCCCAGCTCGCGCAGGTCGCCATCCAGCAAAGCCGCCGGCTCGCCGACAACCTGCTGCTTGCGGAACAGGGACGGCCGATGCGCCCGTTCCGCTACCGAAACCTGGGGGTCATGGCCACCGTAGGACGCAATCGGGCCGTCGCTGACTTCGCCCGGGTGCACATCCACGGCTGGGCGGCCTGGATCATCTGGCTGGTGGTTCACCTGCGCTCGATCCTCGGGGTGAAAAACAAACTTTTCGTGCTCCTGAACTGGGTTTGGAACTACTTCACTTACGACCAGTCGCTTCGCATGATCGTATTCGCCCGCCTGCCCCGCAGCCTCCGTAACCGCCTGGGTGTCTGTGCCGATTCCGAATCCGCAACCGGTGCCGCTCCCTCGGCGACCGCCTCCGACAACGGAGACGCCCGCCGACAGGAGGAGCCTTGAACGGTCGTAATGTTTCTGTTTACGCCAGCGGTCTCTCGGATAATTCTACCACTTTACCGCCGGATTCCTTGACGAGATACGACGCAATCCCAAAGCAACCCGGGTCGAACTGGCTGCCCTTGCCGATGTATCACCCGACACGGTGAAATACATTTGCAGAAGCTCATCAGCTCGGGGGGGGGCTCCGTCGTGAGGATTCGACTTTCATAGATTCTTGCTTTTCGTAATTATTTTCATTATATTACGGCAATTAAAAGGCCGATTTCTTTCCTGCGTCCTATATGCGTTTAACTGAAACTCTGTGCCCATGAAAAAAACCTACTTCCGTTAATTCGTTTGCCCGTCTAACACAAGTGACCGGACGGCGTGGTTTCCCCGTACCACGTGACGATCGTTCCGGTGGTCCAGTTTCCCCCGACAGAATAATGGCATCCCAACCATAATGATTGGATGATAACTGCTTTAGGGGTCGAATTTTCTCAAATAATCAATACTATGAAAACCAAAATATTCGGGTTTGTATTTCTGATACTTTCCGCATCATTACTCGTGAAGTGCGATAAAGACGATGACACTACGATCCTTACGCTTACGATTGCTTCGGTAAAACCTGTAACAAATGAATATACAGTTCAACATTTACCGTTCATAACGCCTCCATTATATATCTATAAAGAGAACGGAGATGAATGGGGGATTTGGCCTTCCAGCAATCCTATACATGGTTTTGACAACATTTACCAAGAGGGCTCCGAATATGTTATTGAAATTATCGAAACGTGTAAAGATAATCCCGAACCCGATCAACCAAATTATTCCTACCGGCTTAACCGTGTGGTTTCTGCTGTTCATAAAGAATCGGAAAATATACCGAATTATATGATTAAATAATTCGGATAATCAAATTGAGCTTGCCGGTGTCGCCAAAGGCGGACCGGGGTTTCACGAGGGAGGTAACAAAAAAACAGCGCCCGGATCGTCCGGACGCCGTTGATGTCGTGGAGCTGGCGGGAGTCGAACCGAGGCGGCCTGAGACGCCGAGCTCACCGACCGAGTGCCGGTGTCGCCAAAGGCAAACAGGGAACCCAAAAGCTTTCTACACGCTTAGCCGCCGTTTAATCCTTCTCCACGCGCCCGGCAGGCGGCTGCCTAACGCATGGCCCAGTTCCTTGATTTTCGCGCAGCGGCCGGAACGCTCCCTCGCGCTATCTCTAAATGAATGATACCCCGTATGGAAAGCGGTTAAAGAGCGGAACCGCCGTCCGGGATACTCGTCGCCAAACCTCCTTGGGCCCGGCGATTAAGCTAATTTTCTTGGAAAATTAGGCAGCGAGTGCATAGCTGTTATTGCCATTTGTAATTCGCATGTTGGGATTTACGAGCCACCACACAACGCTCGGCGTGCTTACGATCGAACTCTGCCTGCTGTCAAAACCGGTCAGCCCCCAATGTTAGCTCCTGCAAAGATAATACAATTTTTCGGGAATCGTCCACTTCGTCCCGATTTCGGGCCGTATCTTTCCCACCGCTCCTCCTTATGCTCTTTCTAAGGAACCGGCACAGGACGGATACCATCATCCTCCGCCACCCTCGCTACGCCAAGATACCTGTTGCCGAGAGGCAAGGCCGATCCTGCAACATCCGACGCAAGATTTCAGCCTGTCGCAGGGTGCGGAACGGGATTTTTTCTTACCTTTGTCCGTACAAGCACCATCAGGCAATGGACCAACAGACCGTCATCCGACTCCGCCATGTAAACGTCTATCACGCCGACGACCCGTTCGGCAGTTGTTCGCCACGCAAGCTCATGCAGCGCGGCGAACTGGTGCTCTCCGACCTCGATCTGGAGGTGCGCGAGGGGGAATTCGTTTACCTGATCGGTCGCGTCGGGAGCGGCAAAAGCTCGCTGCTGAAAATCCTTTATGCCGACCTGCAACTCGTCTCGGGCGAAGGGAGCGTCGCGGGTTTCGACCTGCGACGCCTGCGACGCCGCGACATTCCCTGCCTGCGCCGCCGCATGGGCATCGTTTTTCAGGACTACCAATTGCTCACCGACCGCAACGTCTTTATGAACCTCTACTACGTGATGAAAGCCACGGGGTGGAAACGCGAGACGGAGATCCGCCAGCGTATAGGCGAAGTGCTGCAGGTGGTGCGGCTCGAATCCAAAAGCTACAAAATGCCTTTCGAGCTTTCGGGCGGCGAGCAGCAGCGGCTCGTAATCGCCCGCGCCCTGCTCAACCGGCCCCGCCTGCTGCTGGCCGACGAGCCGACCGGCAACCTCGATCCCGTTACGGCCGACGGGATCATGACGCTGTTCCGCGAAATCGCATCGCGCGGCTGCGCGGTGGTCATGTCCACCCACAACACCTCGCTGATCGAACAGTACCCCGCCCGCGCCGTCCTCTTCTCCCACGGACGCATCCGTGAGGTCGATCTGCGGGAGGAGCTCGCCTGAAAAACAGACGGCGCCGATTGCCGATTCGTCCGACCGAGACTGTCTATATTCATCACAACAAAAACCGGCAGCGGGGCCCCGGATGAAACCTGCAAATGATCGTCCGGCGACCCTTTACGCGCGCCTTCGGCCAAACGCTCCGCGCCATCGTGCGGCTGCCCTGAAATATTCCGCACAATATGCGTTTTATTGTGCCGCAAAGCCCGTTTTACGGCTTGTTTTATCTGAAAAAGTTTCGTATATTTGTACGATATTTAAACACGACCAATGAGTACAGAACAAGAAAACGTAAAAAAGCAGGAAGAGGCCTATTCCGCGTCGAACATCCAGGTGCTCGAGGGGCTGGAAGCCGTGCGCAAGCGTCCTGCCATGTATATCGGCGACATCGGTGAGAAGGGTCTGCACCACCTGGTTTACGAGGTGGTCGATAACTCGATCGACGAGGCGCTCGCAGGCTACTGCAACCGGATCGACGTAATAATCAACGAAGACGGATCGGTCACAGTGCGGGACAACGGCCGCGGCATCCCCATCGACTACCACGAGAAAGAGGGCAAATCGGCTCTCGAGGTGGTTCTCACCGTGCTCCATGCGGGCGGTAAGTTCGACAAGGGCAGCTACAAGGTCTCCGGCGGTTTACACGGCGTCGGCGTCTCCTGCGTCAATGCGCTTTCGCAGCTGCTCATCGCCGAGGTGCACCGCGACGGCAACGTGTATCGCCAGTCGTACAGCAAAGGCGCCCCGATTTCCCCGATGGAGGTGGTCGGCCAATGCGACGACCGGGGAACGACGGTCACGTTCAAACCCGACGAGGAAATTTTCATCCACACGACCGATTACAAATACGAAATCCTTGCGAACCGCCTGCGCGAGCTGGCGTTCCTGAACAAAGGCATCCACCTGAGCCTGACCGACAAACGCCGGGTCGATGAGCAGGGCGCCTACCTTTCGGAGTGCTTCTACTCGGAGGAGGGACTCAAGGAGTTCGTCAAGTACCTCGACGCCACACGCGGCGAGCCGCTCACCGAGTCGGTCATCTACATCGACACCGAGCGCAACGGCGTGCCGGTCGAGGTGGCCATGCAGTACAACAATTCGTTCTCAGAGAACGTCCACTCTTACGTCAATAACATCAACACCATCGAGGGCGGCACCCACCTCACGGGCTTCCGCCGCGCCCTGACACGCACGCTGAAGAAATACGCCGACGATTCGGGCATGCTCTCGAAGCTCAAGTTCGACATCAACGGCGACGACTTCCGCGAGGGACTCACAGCCGTGGTGTCGGTCAAGGTCGCCGAGCCGCAGTTCGAGGGCCAGACCAAAACCAAGCTGGGTAACGACGAGGTTTCGGCCGCCGTCGATCAGGCCGTCTCCGCCGCTCTGGGGCACTACCTGGAGGAGAATCCCAAGGATGCGCGGGCCATCGTACAGAAAGTGATTCTGGCCGCCACAGCCCGCCATGCCGCCCGCCACGCCCGCGAGCTGGTGCAGCGCAAGACGGTGCTTTCGGGCGCCGGTCTGCCGGGCAAGCTGGCCGACTGCTCGAGTCGCGACCGCTCGATCGCCGAAATCTTCTTCGTCGAGGGCGACTCCGCAGGCGGCACGGCCAAACAGGGCCGCGACCGTAATTTCCAGGCGATCATGCCGCTGCGAGGCAAGATCCTCAACATCGAGAAGGCGCAGGAGCACAAGATGTGGGAGAACGAGGAGATCAAGAACATGTTCACCGCGCTCGGCGTGTCGATCGGCACCGAGGAGGACAGCAAGGCCCTGAACCTGGAAAAACTCCGCTACGACAAAATCATCATCATGACCGATGCCGACGTCGATGGCAGCCATATCGCCACGCTGATGCTCACCTTTTTCTTCCGCAAGATGAAGGAGCTGATCGAAAACGGCCATGTCTATATCGCGACCCCGCCTCTCTATCTGGTCAAGAAGGGAAAGCAGGAGCGTTATTGCTGGACGGAAAAGGAGCGCGACGACATCACGCAGGAGTTCGGCGTGAAGGGTGTCCACATCCAGCGCTACAAAGGTTTGGGCGAGATGAACGCCCACCAGTTGTGGGAAACCACGATGAACCCCGATACGCGTATTCTGCGGCAGGTCAATATCGACAATGCCGCCGAAGCCGACCGCGTGTTCTCGATGCTGATGGGTGACGACGTACCGCCGCGCCGCGAGTTCATCGAGAAAAACGCGCACTACGCCAACATCGACGCCTGACCATCGTTTGCCGCCGGAAGGTTTTCCTTTCCGGCGGCATTTGTATTCGGGCCGCACTGCTTCGCCGCTCGCAGAGCGCACAAGAATAGCGAGGTTACTGCATTTCCCGATCGGTCGGGCGACAAAGCTCCCGCCGATGGAAACGGGAGGCAGAAAACAAAAAGACACCGCTTCTCACTGCCCGCAGTGCCGGAGGGTGAGGTTAAACATACGGGACACAAACTCAAACTATCGAACTTATGAACGTAACGGTCATCGGGGTTGCCGGCGGCACCGGTTCCGGCAAGAGCACGCTGGTCAAACGTCTTCAGGAAGCTTTTCAGGGCGAGGTGGTCACGCTTTGCCACGACTACTACTACAAGGCCCATCCGGAGCTGACCTACGAGCAGCGCACCAAGCTCAACTACGACCATCCCCAGGCTTTCGATACCGACATGCTTGTCGGGCATATTCGGGCGCTCAAGAGCAACGTACCCGTCGAGCATCCGGTCTATTCGTTCGTGGAGCATGACCGCATGCCCGAGACTGTGCCCGTGCGTCCGTCGAAAGTGGTCATTGTGGACGGCATCCTCATCTTCGAGAACAAGGAGCTGCGGGAGCTGATGGACATTAAAGTTTTTGTGGATACCGACGCGGATATCCGCCTGGCACGGCGTATCCTGCGCGATGTCTGCGAGCGGGGACGCACCATGCAGTCCGTAATCGCCCAATACACCTCCACCGTGAAGCCCATGCACGAGGAGTTCGTCGAACCTTCCAAGAAATACGCCGACGTCATCATCCCCGAGGGCGGCTTCAACTCGGTCGCCGTCGCCATGCTGATCCAGAACATCCGGTCGCTGATCGAGGGGAAGTAACCGGGCACGGCATCCCGCACGCCGCACCCGCATCCGGCGCATCCGTACGATGTATCGGGTGATTTTTGCGTCGATGGATCGCCTTCCGCTAACGGGCCGGCCGACGGGCCGAAAGAGTTGTCGTTTACAAAACCGCCCCACGTCTCGAAAGTTGTTTCGTTCGTTGAATGGATATACCAGTCAAACGGTCTTTTCGTATTTCATGGGGCGCAGATGCGCTTCGGAAAAAATCATCGCCATCGGGGAATTATCCGTCCTGTTTCGCTATATTTGTATAGCTCACCCGGATGGGCAGAACAACACACGGTCCACGATCATAAACTAATGAGAATTAAACGAAAACCAACAGAAAGAGAGATTAATCTGCTTAATTATCTGATTGATAAAGCACATTTTGCCATACCTCAGGATTGGAAGGATTGTTTGTTGGTTTCTCCGATGAATGATGGCGGAATGGGCAGTTTAACCTTGTTTTTCCCGTTTACTACCGATAGGAAGAGGTCATTCGGCAAACAAATCAGCGACTGCACTTTCACCGATACGGATGGTGTTGAAGTAATCGTTTCTTTATACGCCGACACCAATGGCGATTTATATGAATTGGATATTTGGAAAACAGACTTCAGCCCGATGAAACAAATTCCCATGAATAATTTTGAACAGGTAGAAACACGCCCTGACAATAGCATTATCCAGCAGGTAAAAATTAAGAAGAATATTTATAGCTTCCTAAAAGAATATAACCTGATTAATGAAAATCACTTCATTTTTCTGGATAGAACAATTTATTTAACAGGTAATAAACTTTACTTTGATAACCTTTTGGATAAACTGACGATGTTACTTGTCAAAGAAGGATTAGAAGAAAACGGAGAAGAAGTCAACGCCATAGGTGAGGCCATTGAAGATACAATAGACGCGGTAACTGCAGCCATCGATCCATAAACGTACCGCAGCCGACCGGCAGCCGGCCTGCCGATCGGCACAAGGGATGCCGAACGAAATAAACGCCTATTTCCGTTTTTTTGCCGCAACCGGCTTTTTGGCCATATCTTCCAGTTGGGTTTCGGTCATGCTGTCGGCCACATGCTTCACCTCCTGGCTGGGATGCTTGTTCTCGCCGCGTTTGTATGAGAGAGCAGCCCCCATCAGTCTCCTTTGTTTTTCGCTCTTTGCAGGCATCGGTTCGTATGATTGGTTTCGGCTTTTCCGTTCAAATTTGGGGCCAAAGTCCGCATCCTATGCGCAACGGCAATCCCAGCCACGACTTGCGGCATTATCCCGTCCCGCTATCCGCATCCCGGGAGGGCAGCAACGATAACGCAACGACCAACGGCATGGCAAGGCGCGGCTAATCCCCCTTGCGGACGGTGAACCCTACCGACTTGCCTGCCCGCTCGGCACTGCCGCGCTCGACCATCCGGCCGGTTTTGGGATCGCGCTCCGAAAAGATGGTGATGCGGTCGTATTCAAAGGGCACCACCATCCGCCCGGTCTTGCTGAGCAGACCGTAACGGAGCACACCGTTTTCGTCCGGCACGGCAGCCGAAACATGACCGTACCGTCCGCTGTCGTTCAAATCATAAACCTTATAAGAGAGCACATTGCGTCCAGTGCGGTCAATCAGCCAATAGGCGCAGTCGGGATACACCCCCACCCCGACCCATGCCAAACCCTCGGCGAACGGTTTGGCATAATCGTACTGGCAGGGGATTACCTCGTCCCCCGTTTGATCGATAAAACCGTAACGCGGAGCTCCCTGCATGACCCGGCTCACCAAGGCAAGACCGTCTCGGAAATCCCCTGCCTCGTAATAACGCATCGGTATGACCAGCTCGCCCGAGCGATCGACGTAACCCCAGAGGACATAATATTTACCCTCCCGGCCGACCGCCGCCAAGCCTTCCGAAAATACCGAAGCGTCGTCGTATTCGAGAGGGATAATCAACCGCCCCGTCGTGTCGATCACGCCCGCTTTGCCGTCGAAACTCCATCGACCCTGCTCGTCTCTGCTCCATGATCCTCGCCCGACGACGGCCGTGCCGTTACGGAATTCCGAGGCGTAATCGTACTCCATCGGAATCGCAATCCTTCCCGTAGTATCGGCATAACCGTATTTACGCCCTGTTTCCCGGCTTTCGAGAAGCAAAGCCCGTCCGTCGCTGAACGGCAATACGTCGGCGTACATGCAGGGCACCACCCTGCGGCCCGTCGTATCGATGATCCCGAACCGCCGTTGCTTCGGCTCACCCACTCCGACGACGGCATAGCCGTCCCGGAAATCCGAGCCATAGTCGTATTCCAGAGGAATTGCTATGCCCCCGAGCATATCGAGGTAGCCGAAAAGCCCGCGGGTTTTGAATTTCCCCATGAGCGGATTGGCGTATCCTCCGCCCGAAGCAACCAATACCCTGCCGTCGTGCGGCTCGCCCACATAGGCGAATTTTATGCGGACGGCGGATTGTTTCCGCTCGCGTTGCGCCTGTGCATCCGGATGGCAAAGCAGCAACAGGCCGGCTGCAAGTAAACTTGCTCGTATCGACTTACTGATTTTCATACGGTTCAACCATTAAAAATTATCCGATTCATCTCGCAATATCCCTACAACCTGCAAGGGAGGAGCCTCCGTCCAGGCACAGCCAGGTATTAACCCCGGGCGATGTTACAAAAGCCCCGCCGCTTCCACCGCGTCATTGCACAACCATTGCCAGCCAGCAGCTATATCACTGCACGAAATCACCGCTACCGCTGCGACCTTTCATCCTCTCAGCCTTCACTCTTTACCTCAGACCGCAGTGCAATGGGGCGATCCGTCACGGTTCAAGCGATTCCCAGATGCCGTCCGTGCTCCCCTGCTCTACCCGAACCGACAAGCCTCCTCCCCTGCGGTTCAGACAACACGTCGGAAGGCATCCATCATTTCTCCTTTCACCCTGCACGCTACCGACCCGCGCTGACCAGCGATCCGGTGGGATTCAAGCATTACGTCAAAATGCCGTTCACCTCTGCGCCCTTCAACCTCCACATTACCACGCCACGCCGGAAAGCAAGCGGAACATGCTCAAGCGACACGTCAGATGCCAGCGATTTTCTTAATCTCGCTCAGCTTGTTGAGCGCCTCGAGCGGCGTCAGCGCATCGATGTCGATACCCTTGATCTGATCCCGAATCTGCATCAGCACGGGATCGTCGAGCTGGAACATCGATAGTTGCATGCCCTGCGGTTGGTCGGCTCGCTCCACGGCCTCTTTCAGGGCACTGCCGCCCTTGCGGTCGCGGCTGCGGGGGCTGCGGCTCGGAACGATCTCGTTGTTGCCGTACACCTGCACCAGATTGCGCAATATCTCCTCCGCACGCGCCACCACCGACCCCGGCATACCGGCCATACGGGCGACGTGGATGCCGAACGAATGTTCCGTGCCGCCCCGCGCCAGCTTGCGCAGGAACACGATCGTATGGTCCATCTCCTTGACACACACATGGTAGTTCTTCACGCGGGGATACATCTGCTCCATCTCGTTCAGCTCGTGGTAGTGCGTGGCGAACAGGGTCTTGGCATGGGCCGTCGGATGGTTGTGCAGGTACTCGACCATGGCCCAGGCGATCGAAATGCCGTCGTAGGTGCTTGTGCCGCGTCCGATCTCGTCGAGCAGTACGATGCTGCGGTCGGAAATATTATTGAGGATACTGGCCGATTCGAGCATCTCGACCATGAAGGTCGATTCGCCCTGCGAAATGTTGTCCGACGCCCCGACACGGGTGAAAATCTTGTCCACCACTCCGATATGAGCGGCTTCGGCCGGCACGAACGACCCCATTTGGGCCATCAGAATGATGAGGGCCGTCTGCCTCAGCAGGGCCGACTTACCCGACATGTTGGGGCCTGTAATCATCACGATCTGCTGCTCGCGGTCGTCGAGCATGATATCGTTGGGGATGTATTGTTCGCCCACGGGCATCAGGGTTTCGATCACGGGGTGGCGTCCCTGCGTGATCTCGATCCGCTTGCCCTCGTCGAGCGTGGGCCGCACGTAACGGCGCTCGCGGGCAATGCGGGCGAACGACTGGAGGCAGTCGATACGGGCGACCACGTTGGCGTCGCGCTGCAACGCCTGGAGCGCTCCTGCAATGAAACGCATCAACTCGGCGTAAATCCGCTGCTCGATCACGAGCATCTTCTCCTCGGCCCCGAGGATCTTTTCCTCGTATTCCTTCAGCTCCTCGGTGATGTAGCGCTCGGCATTGGCAAGAGTCTGCTTGCGGATCCAGTTATCCGGCACCTTGTCGCGGTGCGTATTGCGCACCTCGATATAGTAGCCGAAAACATTGTTGTAACTGATTTTCAAAGGAATTCCTGTCGCCTCGCTCTCACGATGCTGAATCTGTGCGAGTACGTCGCGGCCGTGCAGGGCGATACGCCGCAGGTCGTCCAGCTCGGCGTCCACGCCGTCAGCAATCACGCCCCCTTTCTGAATCTGGTTGTTCAGTGGATCGGGATAGACCTCGCGGGCGATCTTCCCGCGCACCTCCTCCAGCGGATCGATGCGCGCCGCCATCTCGTGCAGCCGCTCGTCGTCCGTGGATTGCAGCAGGGCCTTGAGCGTATCGACCGCCGCAAGCGAATTCTTGAGCTGCACCAGCTCGCGGGGCGTCACGCGGGCCGCCGCAATGCGCGACCCGATGCGCTCGAGGTCGCCGATCAGCGCCACCTGCTCCCGCACGGCGTCTCCCAGCTCCCCGTCGCGGGCCAGACGCTCCACGACATCCAGCCGCCGGTCGATGCGGGCCGGATCCTTGATGGGCATGGCGATCCAGCGCTTGAGCAGTCGCCCGCCCATCGGAGTGAGCGTACGGTCGATCACATCGGCAAAGCTGCACCGCTCGCGCGAACCGTTGGAGGAGAAGAGCTCCAGGTTACGGATCGTGAACTTATCGACCCACACGTAATCGTCCTGGTCGATGCGGGCGATCGAGCCGATGTGGGCGATCTGTCGGTGCTCGGTGAACTCCAGGTAGTGCAGGATGGCTCCTGCGGCCGAAATCCCCGCCCCCATATGCTCGATACCGAAACCCTTGAGCGACTGCGTCCCGAACTGGCTACACAGCTTCTCCCGATTGACCTGCTCCGAAAAGACCCAGTCGTCCAGCCGGTAGGTGTAGTGCCGCGAGCCGAAAGCCCCGGTAAAACGATCCTCGCAGCCCCGCTGGTAGATGATCTCCTTGGGTGCGAGGTTCGAAATGAGTTTGTCCACATAGGCGTCGCTCCCCTCGGCCGCATAGAATTCGCCGGTCGAAATATCCAGAAACGCCGCTCCCGTGGTTTTGCGTCCGAAATAGACCGACGCCAGATAGGTGTTTTCCTTGTTCGCAAGGATGTTGTCGCCGAGCACCACGCCCGGCGTCACCAATTCGATAACCCCCCGCTTTACGAGCCCTTTGACGAGTTTCGGGTCTTCGAGCTGCTCGCAGATCGCCACCCGCTCACCTGCCCTGACGAGCTTCGGAAGGTAGGTGTCGATCGCATGGTAGGGAAAGCCGGCCAGCTCGACGTAAGACGCCGAGCCGTTGGCTCTCCGTGTCAGCGTGATGCCCAGGATGCCGCTCGCCCGAATGGCGTCGTCACCGAAGGTTTCGTAAAAGTCTCCCACGCGAAAAAGGAGGATCGCATCGGGATGCACCGCCTTGATCGCGTAGTATTGCTTCATGAGAGGGGTTTCGACGTACTTTTTGTCAATTTTCTTTTCCACTGCCTGATAAAAAATAGTCCGAAATTACCAGACAAAGATAGCGGAAATACCTCGCCTCTCAAAGCAAAGGGGATAAAATCGGACGCCTTTGTCAGCGTTTTTTCAGCGACGAATCGCTGATCTCGCTCCCGTCGGCCAGGGTGCAGTTTCCGCCGTAAGAGAGTTTGCTCATCCCCTCCGTGCGGGCCTTCAGCTCGCCCTCGCAGGTCACGTCGGCCTTGCTCATGCCTCCGACCGCGCAATCGGCGTATTCGGTCACGGTCAGTTCGTCGGCGCTGAGCTTGCTCATCCCGATCACCTCGGCCTCCAGCCGCGACGCCTCACCTTTCAGCGACGCCTTGCTCATGCCTCCGATTTCGAGCCGCAGCCTGCCGCTGCATTGCACGCGCGAATCGATCTTGCTCATTCCACTCACGCGGATCGTAGCATCGACGCATTCCAAAGGCATATCGACCTTACTCATACCCGTCACGGATACGGCGACCCGGTCCCCGGCTAGCCCTTTCTCAGAGGTGAGTTTCGCCATGCCGTCCAATTCGGCCGAACAAACGGCCCCCCGTCCGACGTAAACGACCGTCGGAACGAAATCTTCGTTCTTCCTGCGCTTGCGTTCCTGCTTGCGCATCTCTTTCATCCGGATTTCGAGGACTCCCCGGTTTACCCCGATCGCGATGTTATCCGCAAGCCGGGCGTCCGTTGTGACCTCCACCGACGACGGGTCGCGGTCGTCCAGCACGACGCTGACCATCGAGCTGACCCGAATCCCTTCGTAGGCCTTCTCGATCGGCACCTGGAATTTAACCGTTTTCTTCGCCTCCGTGGGACGGGCGACGCAGGCGGCCGCCGCAAAGAGCAGCACGGCCAGGAACAAGGTACGTGCATGCAATTGAAATCTACAATACATAGCGGAAATAATTAAGGGTAAGCGACCAATTAAATATCGAGCCTTACCCCTCCTGTTCTGGATGGGATCGGCTGATGATATGCAAATATAGACAATTTTGCGCACTTGTCCAAAATTTCCCCCGGCGAATCGCAAGGAGAGGTCGGTGCAAAAATTGAAAATCCGATCCCGGAACAGGGCATCCCGGTCGAAACAGCAAGTCGCCCCTTTCGGACCTCACAGATTTCCGACAATCGCCTTTAGCGGTTTTTACCGCCTAAGCACGGAATATACCGTGCAAGAGGATAGCCGTGGGATCATCCCGCCGCAAAGACGGAAAACAACGACGGTCGGAACTGAAAAACGGCAGCAACGAAAGTTGCTGCCGTACCCCTGCTGAGCACAAACGTCAGAAAGCGAATGCGCAACGGACATTGGCATTGTAATGCTTCGAGTTGCGGGTCATCACCAATTGCCCCACGTCGGCCTGATAAATCCACTTTACCGCATAGATCAACGAATATTCCGACGACGTCCAATATCCGCCTGACGATATGCCGTATCGATCTGCTACGGCTGCAAAATCATCCCGCTTTTCCACCGCAATACCGGCTATCCAACCGTTCAGCATCCCAATGACATCGCCCTGCTCGATCCACTCCGTGCCATTATGCTCCGTACTCTGCTGTTCCGCTGCCTCTGCAAGAGCAGGGGCTTTCCCCATAATCTGCAGCACATCCCACCACTGGCCGGCGGAGGGCAGAAACCAGTCCGACGTATTTTCAGGCAGAGGAGTGCTATGCCGATAATCCCGAACCGCCCGGAAAGCCTGGTAAAGTCCGAGTTGATCGATGTCCTCCGCACGATCTACCAAAATCGCCTGTGTATTGTGATACCCGCTCAGATCGGTATAGTTGTCCACTTTCGTCGTGCAGTCCCTGATTTGCTCCTCGGGATATCCGTAGCGGCCCCACCATGCCTGGTCTCCATAGCCGCCCGCACAGGGGGCATTTTTAACGGAAATTGCCAACGCATGCGCAACCCCGCCCAAAGCATCTTTCTCCGCCTCCCCGATACGGGTGAGGTCGGTTTGGAACACAACGCCGACGCACTCGTGTTCGTCGATCAGTCGGGCCGCTTCGCTGGGCAGCAGATACCCGACCGTACCGTCTTGCGTCGTGCAGAAATAATCTCCGACTTTCGCACGCCCATACCCGTATTCACCGCAATCCACGCGATCGATCTGCGAATAACGGACATTGGGAGCTGCTTCGTCCAGATACCGGGTGCCTCCGTAAGTAGCCGTGCCGCATGAATAGAACCAGCGCACTTCGCCCGAAGTAAAATCGGCAGGCAGGATATACCGGTAACTGCCGTCTTCAGCGCGATAGGGAACGATTGCGGAGCGATCGCCCACCGTTAGATTGACCCGGGCGAGTTCCCCTTCGATCCGGGTGCCTTTGCCGTCCGTGAGGGTATAAGCTACCGACGGCTGCAGTGAGAACGACGCATACACATGGCTCAACCTTGCCTCCAGCACAAGGTTCCGAACAGTCGCCGAACAGGCCATCAGGTCGGATTTGCGATACGCCTCGGCGGTCTGTTGGTCGGCAAGCGGTGCAAACAGACGTTTCAATCCAGTCTGGTCGAATACCCTGTCCGCAGCCGCATCGTAAGGATAGTAAACCGTGAGAGTCGCCTCCCCCGCATCGAACCAGGCCACCTTGCCGCTGTTTTCGGACTCTGCCGTCGCGGTGTCGAATATCCATCGTTCTCCGTCAAAAATATAAGGCAGGTTATTTTGTGGCGCAGAATCGCCATTCGAGAAAACCAGAATGCCCACCCGGTCCCCCGACTCGAAACTGAATTCGGCGCCGGAGTCTTCCGCTCGGGATTCCGCCCCATTCTCATCGACATAATCATCGACTCCAATCGAGAGTCGCAGCAGTCCGTCGGACGGCAAATTTACGCCATTGTCCGAAGAGAACGGCTCTTCACTGCACGAAGAAAACAAAAAAACGGCTGTCAGAAAAAACGTAAAAATGTAATCGTATCGTTTCATGGTTTAAATTAAGTTAGAAGGTAAGAATCGGACGGCAATATGCGAACATCGGACTCGTTTTGAGACGATCCGCAAAAGTTTCAAACGGTTGGGAATCCCGGAAATCGACATGCACGAAACTGTTGCTGTCTGCGAGTTTTCCCATTGCCCAGTACTGCTCCAAACCTTTCCCGTCATCCGCCATATCCTCGCCGTATTCGATACGCGTGATCCGTTCGCGCACCGTCTCGTGGTAAACCCCGCACAAGACATTCATCTCCCCGAAAGCCGGCACATACCATCCGCTGCTTGTCCCGGGAGCCGCCTGAATGTGGTGCACGGCAGACCAACACGCCCAATAATCAGCCTCCGAAAACCCCGGCTGCCGCTCCATCGCTCTGGTTCGGGTATAGCCGCAGAATGTTTCGATATCGTCATCGAACCCCGAAATATCCACCACCCCGTAACGACCGAACGAGTAGCGCTGCTTCGCAGGATCGGCGTTACGCACCGCGACAACATATCCACGCACTTCGCCGGCCAGTTCTGCATACTCTTGCGTATCATGCTCGCTGCGGCCCGCCGCAAAAACGATCCCGATGCAGACCTTGCTCGAATTCAATTCGGACGACCATGTTCCATCTGCGTAGTAATAGTCCCCCGGTTGCGGGGCTTCGATCTCGGCGTATTCGGGTGTTAGCGTCACATCTCCCCGCAGGCGGAACCTTCCCTTTGCGAGGTTCGATTCGTAGTTCCATTCACCCAAAAATTCGTAAACGCCACCCACCTCCATGCCGATGAAATTCTTATCGACCGGACAGGTAACGCATACTTCGATCTCGTTACCGCCTCTCAGCACCCAGTTCTGGTTTTCCTTGACGACACGTCCTTCGCCGCAAACCGCAACAGAAACCTCGTCGGGAGAGAAGATTCGGAAAAGCACATCGCCTCCGTCGCCTTGTTCCTTTTCATCCGTCCATGAGACATTTCCGTCGAAAGAAACTTCATTTCCAGGCCCCGGATCGCATTTGGAATCCGAATCACAGGCGGCAAACAGCACCGTCGCGAGTAGAATAATTAATTTTTTCATAGGTCAAGAATGGTTAAAAAAAAGAACATTTAATCTTGGTTCGACGAACTTCGTAAAAAATATTTACGGTTGCAAATATCCCGTATTTTTGATTACATTTGTTAGAAAAACCTTTCGTTCTACCGGTTATGCTGTCCATGAAAGAGATTAAGAAAAGGCTTACGGTCAGGAGTCCCTTTCCGGAAAAAGAGTTTGAATCCCTGTTGTCGAAGGGCACGGAACTCCGCTTCAAACCGCGAACGCCGATCGTCGGCCCAGGCGTTGCAGACGATCGAATTTTTTTGATAAAAAAAGGATTGGCGTGCGGAGTCTATCGTGCAAAAGGCCGGGAACACACCATCTATTTCGCATTTCCGGGTGATATCATCGGCTCGACAGCCGGTCTGTGTCTGGGAAAGCCTACCTCAATTTCGATTGAAACCTTTACGAACACGGTGGTGACGGCAATCCCGATACTGGAAGTCATACGCATGGCTGCGGCATCCACGGAATTCATGGTGTGGGTAATCGAATGGTTTCTGATGCAACTTTATGTTATCGAGAGCAAATGCATCATCCTGACAGGCGACGCCCTCGAACGATACGATGCACTGGTCAAACAGCGCAACGAGCTGCTCAGGCAGGCGCCTATCAGGGCCATCGCATCTTACCTCGGTATCGCCGAAAATTCGCTGAGCCGTCTCAGAAGCCCAAAATACCAGCTGGTCAAGAAAAAGAAGCCGTAATGTTTTCGGCTGAAAAGCACCCGCAGAAACGGTAAAAATTCAAAGCAAGATCTGCCCCGGCCGACCGCAAGAAAATGCGTGTCGTCCGGGGTTGAGAACATTCCCGGCATCGGGATTACAACCATTATATCATCCCCGCAGTCCGGAAAGGCTCCTGGTAATATGCTGCCTTCCACTCTACCGGTCGGGGATAGGCCCGCGACGAAGAGGGCATGCGGTAGAGCCGCAACGACCGGCCGGCGAAATCGACATCGACGCACGCGCCGACGGTCGGGGTCTCGCAACCCGTGATCGCAGCGAGCGTCCCGGCGGCTTTCTGCCCCGTTGCGATCAGCGTGCGGCAGTCGGGAATCCGTTGCAGCAGAGCCGCCAGATCCACTTCACGCACCACTTGAAGAAAAGCGTCCGACGCATTATCTTTCAGTCGAATGATCTCCGTTGCCGTATCATAGAGTGCAATCCCGCGTTCCAGACAGAACGAGGCGATCCTCTCACGGTCGAAACGACGCTCTTCCCGCAGCAGGAAGTAATCGCGGTCGCCGAAAAAGAGGTGTCCCATGATGCGCCACATATCGTTCTGCAGGTTGGGATAGAAGAAATCCATCGACCAGCGGATACGCTGCGGCGGAAAGCTGCCGAGCATCAGCACCCGGGCATGCGGCGGCAGGAAGGGTTCAAGCGGATGTTTCTCGGTTGTCATTTTGTCGTTAATTGAAGTGATACTTTTGATACATCGATCAATAAATTAATTTTCATCCTGTTGTGCCCATACAACGAATACCTGTCAGTCCGCTGCCACCACGCGCTTGCACCTGCACGCATGGCGAACTTCTCCGGCAGCCCTGCCGTCGAGCTTGCCGCCGAATACGACCGGCAAGCCGATCCCCGTTCGCTCGGCCGCGGCAGACGACCGTACCGACTGCTCACGCGAAAAACCGCTCGTCGAAATTGACCAGATAGAGCCGTTCGGTGGCACGCGTGAGGGCAGTATAGAGCCAGCGCAACCGGTCGGGATCCATCCCCTCGTCCCCGAACAGAAAGCGGTCCACAAAGACGGCTTTCCACTGCCCGCCCTGCGCCTTATGGCAGGTTACGGCATAGGCGAACTTGACCTGCAAGGCGTTGTAATGCGGATTTTCCCGGATTTCGCGAAAGCGTTTGAGCTTGCTCCTGGTCTCCAGGTAGTCTTTCTCCACCTCGTAAAACAGCTGCGTGCTCTGTTCGCGCGAAAGCGACGGCGATTCCGAGGCGAGCGTGTCGAGCAGAATTTTGCACGTAAGCTCCGTATCGTCATAATCGCCGAACGAGAGCACCGCCTCGGCAAAGCGGAAGCCGTAGAACTCCTCGAAACGACGCAGCCGCTTCAGGCGGGCGATATCGCCGTTGGCCACGAATCCCATCGGACAATCCTTTTCACGCTCGGTGAAATGGTAGTTGTTCTTGACCACCATCAGCATATCGCCGCTCTCGATCTCCTCCTCGGCCCCCAGCACATTGCGTCGAATCCCTTCGTTATACCGGTTCGCTCGTTTGTTCGAGCGTGTGATGACGATGGTTTCGTCGCGGCCGTAACGGTCATAACACTCCTGCAGCTTCTCGGAAAACTCCCCTCCCTCGATCGCCTCGAAGTCGGGAAAACCCGTCTCGAAGCGCGGCACTTCGCAGATGCCGTTTTCGAGCATGCAGCGCACGAGCGTCGCGTTGAAAAGAATCCCCGACTCGGCCTGCTGCCGCACCACCTCGTCCATCGTCGCGCCGACCACGTCGCCATAACGCCCCATCGTACCGACATCGAGCGCCGGACTGCGGTCGCTCCCGACCGGCGGCAACTGGGCGCTGTCGCCCACCAGCACAAGGCGGCATTCCCGCCCGCTGCGCACATACCGCACCAGATCGTCGAGCAGCGAGCCGCTGCCGAAGAGGGCCCCGGCCTGCTCCCCGTCGGCGAGCATCGAAGCCTCGTCCACGATAAATATGGCGCCCCGCTCGGTATTGAGCCCCAGCGAGAATCTGGATTCGTATTCGGCATTGGTGCGTTCGCGGTAGATGCGCTTGTGAATGGTCAGGGCAGGCTCCGAGGCGTATTGCGACAGCACTTTGGCGGCACGGCCTGTCGGAGCCAGCAACACGGGTTTGATCCCCAACGCCTTAAGCGCCCCGACCAGTGCAGCGATAAGCGTGGTCTTGCCCGTGCCCGCATAACCGTTCAACACGAAAATCCTGGAAAAATCGTCATCCGCAAGATATTCGGACAACATTTCTATGATTTTTTTTTGACCAGAAGTTGGTGCAAAACAAATTTTAGCGTAAATTTGGGTCGCAATATGGGTACTGAGCATCGCTTCGGCGGGTTTCTAACAGGGATACAAACTTAATACAAATACATAAAATGGGAAAAAAAATCTTTCAAATTCTTCTGGCCGTAGTGATCGTCGGACTGGTCTACGTGATCTATCGTCAGATCTCTACGCCGATCAAGTTTGAAAAGGAACGGGCGGCTCAGGAGGCCCTTATCATCGACCGCATCAAGGACATCCGTACTGCTGAGCGCGCCTACAAATCGAAATACCAGCGCTTTACGGACAACTTCGACACGCTCATCCATTTCGTTCTCAACGACCGGCTCGAATTCGAGCGCAAGATCGTGGACGAGGATGACTCGGTGGCGATGGCCCAGCTCAAGAAGAGCGGCCGCCAGAACATCGAAAAGTTCCAGGTGCCCGTGATCGACACGATTTTCTCCCCCAAGCGTCTTTCGCCCGCACAGGTGCGCAATCTGCGCTATGTGCCCGGCACCGACCATCAAACCGAGTACATCCTCGAGGCGGGCATGCTCACGACCGAATCCAAAGTGGTCATTCCCGTGGTTGAGGTTCGCATCCCCTACGAAATGTACCTCGATACGGTCAGATACCGCCAGGAGATCATCAACCTGCGGGACGATCAGGTCAATAACTACAACCGTTATCCGGGCATCAAGTTCGGATCGATGGAGGGAGGAAACAATGAAGCCGGCAACTGGGAATAACCTTCCGGAATCCGCCGCACACGTGTCCATTCAGCTCAAGTTGGGTGGACACTCTTTTTCAGCCGACACCCTGCCCGCCCGGGCGTTGAGCGGCGATACCCGCGTGCTCTGCTCGCTCGTAACGCCCCGCACGCTGCTCGTTCCCCGCGAAGCTTTCCGTCCGGATCGCGCCGAACGCTACCTGCGGATCGCGGGACTCGCGCCTTTGGCCGACGAGACGACGGTACACAGCGATCCTGCTGCGCCGGAAGTCGTCGTGATGGCCGTCGCACGCGCCTGCTGCGCCGCACTCCGGGATCGCCTCGGCGACCGGCTGGCCTTCACCTCCCCGCTGCTTCACCTTCCCGCATACGAAGGATCCTATACGGTGCTCCGGCATACGGGCGACACCCTCTATGTGCGGAGCTACGGGCCGGAACTGCGTTATGCGGCGGCCCTGGCCGCCCCGACCGAAGCGGACGTGCTGGTCCACATGACCGACCTGGACGCCGCCCTCGGCCTGCGCAACCAGACGCTACATATCACGGGCGACGGCGCACGGGAAACCGCGCGACTGCTGCGCCGCTATTTCCGACAGGTCGTATGCGTATCGTAAGCGGCAAATACCGCGGCCGGACGATCGATCCGCCCCGCAACCTCAGGGCGCGGCCGACGACCGACTTCGCCAAGGAAAACCTGTTCAACGTCCTGTCGAACTTCGTGGATTACGCTGCCTGCGACGTGCTTGACCTCTTCGCCGGCACCGGGTCGATCAGCTATGAATTCGCCTCGCGGGGCGTCAGGAGCGTCACGGCCGTGGAGATCAACCCCGTCCATCACCGCTTCATCCGGCAGACGGCCGCAGCCCTGGCCATCAATAACCTCTATGCGGTCAAGGCCAACGCTTTCCTCTATGTGCGCAATGCTTCCAAGCAATTCGACGTCGTCTTTTCGGACGCACCTTACGATCTGGAGGGGGCATCGGAGATCATCGACCTCGTCCTCGACGGCCCCATCCTGCGCGAGCAGGGGCTCCTGATCTACGAACACGCTAAAAAATTCGATTTCTCCGCACATCCTCGATTCTGGCAATTAAGGAGTTACGGGAGCGTGCATTTTTCTCTTTTCAAAAAGTGAAAAATTTGTTTGGAGTTTTTAAATTTTGTATTACCTTTGCATTCGCAATCAGCAAAAGGTGTGTTAGTTCAGCTGGTTAGAATACGTGCCTGTCACGCACGGGGTCAGGGGTTCGAGTCCCCTACACACCGCAAAACCTCTCCGTCGATTGACGGGGAGGTTTTCGTTTTCCACTCTTCCGATCCTCAGCCTAAGGTTGCCCCTGCCCCGGCGAGCCCCCTACAGGCAAAGCCGGGATAAGTCTTTCCGGACAAAGCTATGTTGTCAGGCCATTCAAGGCCATCCGATTCGGAACGGAAGACAGAGACGACAGACTTTTTCTGCAGTTATCGGCCGAAAATGATTAAATTTACACCGTAATCAAACGGATTTGCGGCCCGCACGCGCTGCCGTCCGGTCCGCACTTAATCAGGAAACGCATGAAAACCGTCCGTTCCACAACGCTGACCATCTTCTTCGCATGGCTCCTTGCCTCCGTATTTTCATGCGGCGGCGCGGCGGATCAGCCACCGGTCGAAACGCATGATCCGGAAACCACGGACAACGGGCAGGAAGCCGTGTATGACCTCGAAGAGCTGAACATGACCTGGGCATCCTATGCCTCGCAGCAGCGCAACCGGGAGCTTATCGACATGGCGCGGCCGGTTTACCGTCAGGCGCTCCTGCGGGGCGAAACCAAGACGGCCGTTTACGCGGGCGCCTACATCGGGCAGGCTTTCGGGATGCTGTTCAAGCCGGATTCCATGTACTATTATTTCGACGAGATCACCGGGCCGGCCCGCGAGGGAGATTACGATTTCCCGCTCATGGTGATCTACAATACGATCGGCGTCCACAACCTGATGTATGCCATGAATTACGACGAGGCGCTGCACTGTTTCTACGAAGCCCTCGCCCATTGCCGTAAAGTAGATGAAAGAGCGTCCTATCAGATCCTATGCAACATCGTCAATGCCTGCTACCTGCGCAACGATCCGTCGGGACTGGAACCGGCTCTGGAAATCTACGCTTACGGCCAACAGACCGACGACGACGAGATCATCTACATCGGAGCTCTGATGACCGCCTATATGTATTATGTGGCGGGCGACGACGACCGTGCCCTGGACTATATCGAGCGGACGACCCGATTGGATGCTTACCGCGGAGGGATCAACAATTCGGACGCGCTCCACGGCAATATCCTGGCCCGGCTCGGCCGCGACGCCGAAGCGGAGCATTTCTACCGCCGGGCGATCACGCACAGCCGGCCCGATTATTCGACCCTCATCGAATCGTACAAAAGTTACGGAGATTTCCTCTGTCGCAAAGGCGACTTCCGCGGCGGCATAAGCAACTACCTCGACGGACTGGCCATCGTCGAGCGGCACAATATGTATTTCCACGGCTACAAGCTCTACCTGACGCTTGCCGACGCCTACACCGCCGTCGGACGCAGCGACAAGGCGCTGGAATACATGCGCACCTACCACAGCATCGCCGACAGCGTGTTCAACGTGGAAAAGGAGCGTTCGTACAACAGCCTCAGACTCCGTTACGAAAACCAGAAACGCGAAAACGCCATCCAGGAACGCGACCTGCGTCTGCTCAAGGGCCGGAAACGATTGCAGCTCATGGTTTCCCTCTCGGTATTCCTGCTGGTCACGGCCTGCGCGATTTTCCTGCTCTACCGCCGCAAAACGGTGATGTATCGCCAACTGGTCAGGAACTACGAGCTGCACCTGAAACGGGAACGACTGCTCGCCGACCGCATCCGCGACAACGGCGAAGCCGAGGAGGACCGCAATGACACGCGGCTCAAGGAGCTCTTCAACCGGCTCAACCGCCTGATGACCGAGGAGGAGCTCTACCGCAGCAACGACCTGACGATCGAGACGGCCGCCCGGCGGCTCGACACCAACCGCTCGTATCTCTCGCGGGCGGTAAACCGCTTCTCGGGCACCTCCTTCGCCGGTTACGTCAATACGTTCAGGATCGCCAAAGCCGTCGAGCTGCTCTCCGACCCACAGAACGGCACCCCGATCAAGGCGCTGGCCGACTACCTCGGCTACAACAACCTCCCCACGTTCTACCAGAATTTCCAGAAGGAAACCGGCGTCCCGCCATCGCGCTACCGGCAGGAGGCCCAACGCATCCGCGATGTCCGTTTACCGGGTGGAAATGTTTAAAGAAAGGTAAAATTTGACGTTTCTTTCAAAGAGAAATTTGTCGCGGGTCTTCTTCCGAAGTATTTTAGCAGAGCGGTTTTCCGCACCCGGATATGCCGGGCATCGATTCGACCACTTTAAACCATCTGCTATGAAAAAAACCTTATCCTACCTTGCGCTCTGCTTCGTCGCGGCCACGGTCGCCGGATGCCAGACCGAGGATGCCGATCCGTTCGGAGGCACTGCATCCGTGCGGATCGAAAAAACGGGGCACCAGAACCCCTCCGAATTCGAGGTGCGCTTCACTCCGTCGGACAACAGCGTTTCCTATCGCTATGCGATCGGCGACGAGTCGGATTTCGAAGCCTTCCGCGCGGGAACACTGCCGGGAAGCATGACCGTTGCCGACGGGCACGCGGAGACCGTACTTTTCAAAGAGGTCCAGCAGGCGGCGACCTATACGGTTTTCGCGGTGGCTGCCGACGCTTTCGGCCACGAAGGAAGCATCGCATCGTTGAAAGTCCGGCTTGCCGACGACGTGTCGGTCACGCAGGCCTACCTGCTCGACTGCTCCGCCGGATTCACGGTCCGCATGGCCTCGGACTACCGCGGATTCCGCTATTACCTCGGCACAGCCGCCGATCGGGACAAATTCGTCGGCGGACAACTCGATGACGGAGAGATCAACGATCTGCTCGAGGACTATACGGTCAATTATTTCGAGCTCGCCCCCGCCACGGACTACGTCTTCTACGTCGAAGTCATCGACCGTGCGGGCAACTCCGCCAACCTCTTCGAGCAGCCGTTCCGCACCCTCGCATCCGACGAGGCCCCCGGCGCCGAACTCACCTACCAGAACGATATTTATAAGGGAACCTACACGCTCAGCCCGAATCGCCGCTGCGGAAAAATATCGGCCCTCGTGCAGCTCAAATCGATCCAGGACGAAATATTCTACCACCGGATGCACTGGAAAGGCGACCTGATGACCATGCTGGAGCGGTGGGAAAGCCTCCCGTCGATGGGCATGACCGTCGCGACGCAGGGGCTCCCGGCAGAAATGGAACTGGTAACCCCGACGCTGACCCCGGCCAACGAAATCGAGGTCTATGCGCTTATCTACGATACCGAGGGTGTGCCGGCCGGCGTGCGGCGATATGACGCCAGCACCCCCGCCATCGATCCCGACGCCCCCCGGCCGTCGGTCTCCGTGACGGTTTCCGATATAACGACTTCGGGCGCCACCTATACCTATCTCGCAGCCGAGGGAACTTTCGCCTTCATGTACGACACGGTCGATGCCGACTGGTTCGACGAAATCAAAAAATCCGAAGAATACACCCCTACCTACCTGCACAATCTGTTCTACACCACAGGCGGCAAGTGGGCCTATAACTCGCCCAAGGCCATTTTCACCGAGACGGCCGGGAAACCCGGCAAACGTTACTATGCTGTCGGGTGCCCGATGAACTGCAACGGCCCCCTCGCGGACGGCTGGGGCGAAATGGCGATCGTGGAATACACGACCCTTACCGAATAACCGAACGCTAAAACGTAAAAAACCATGAAAAAATACCTTTTCCTGCTTCTCGGCCTCTTCCTGGCAGCGGCCTGCACCGACGAGCGGGACTTCGACCAGATTTACCCCGCACGCTCTTCCTACGCATTCGACGCAGCCGGGGGAAGCGTGACGATCGAGGTGACGAGCAACACGGCATGGAGTGCGGACAAGGATGCCGACTGGCTGACCCTCACCGCATCGGAAGACCGAACGCAGCTCACGGCGACGGCGACGGCCAACACGACCGACGCAGTGCGCACGGCGCTGGTCACGCTCTCGGGCGGTAATGCCGAAACCCGGCAGATTACGTTCTCGCAGCAGAACGCAGGATTTACGGGACGGTTTGCCGACCTGTACGACCTGTCGGACAAACCCGTCTTTTCGCGCAACGGAAAATTCTGCGGCGGCCTGATTACCGAAGGCTATCTCGAGGACGGAAACACGGCGATCAAGGCGCCGGTCATCATAAACGCCCTCACCGGCGAACGGCGGCAGCTCGAAGGCTCTACCGAATATTACAACCTGCGGGCCGTGAGCGACGACGGGCAGGTTATCGCCATCAACATCGGCTCGGCAGGGGGCACCCTGCTCATCCGGGGCGAAGAGCACATCACCCCCGAGGTCGAAGGACACCGCAACGCACGCGTCGAAGCGGTTTCTTCCGACGGATCGGTCTGGGTGGGCTATGCCCAGAACACCGACACACGGGCCTATGCCCCGATCAAGTGGGTAAACGGCACGCCGGAAGTCCTCTCCGTTCCCGAGCTCAACATGCGGGGCACGGCCCTCAGAAACGGAGCGATGGCCCGCGGATGCTCGGCCGACGGATCGGTGGTTTACGGATCGGAATGGGACAGCCAGGGGTTGATCTATTGGAAAAACGGACAGTTGTACTACCCTGCGCAGGAGTCCTCGGAAATCAAGACGATCCTCATATCCAGCATGCTCACAGGCGGATTGATGGAGGGCGAAGTGGCTTGCTACATCCGAATGACCGCCGAGCCCTACTGCATCAGCCCCAACGGCCGCTATATCGGCTCATGTTTCTACGACTACAAATCGAACGGCGACGATGCTCCGGCCACGCAAATCGTCTATCCGGCACTGGTGGACACCGAAACCGGCGAATCGCACATCATGAAGTTCGAGTCGGTCACCGCATTCGCCAAAGGCATGACAGCCGACAACGACGGCTATTGCTATGGCAACTCGACCGATTCGGGCGATGCCCTGGGCTGGGTGTACGACTACCGCGGCCCATCGATGACCCCCATGAACGAATGGGTAAGGAATCATTACGGCGTGCTTATCGACCAGAACCGTTATATCATCAACGTAAGCGAGGACGGCAATATCATCAGCGGGTACTGCGTCGAAAAGAGCAAGAAAGCCGGCACAGTCTATATGGGCTGGTACTACATCACCCCGGAGGGGCTGGTGGCGCAGCAATAACGGATCGAAGTTCCGGAAGATGGGAACGGCGGGCCGCACGATGCGGTCCGCCGCTGCGTTTTACGCCGGGCACGCAATCGGAACGATTACGGCTCCGAACGTCGCGTATCTTCCGGGCCACCGCAGACATTCGCGGCAGGTCGTCCACCGGCGGGATCGGCCGGTATCACGATCAGGTACTCCCCCGCTTTGCGGCACAGCGCGGCACGACCGACGAAACGGTCGAGCGCAGGATCGTGTCCCAGGTCGCGGCGACGGGCCAGTACCACGCCCTCCCTCACCTCAGCCAGCGAATCCGCATCACAGATCGCCCGGGGTGGCACGCCCAGATAGACATCCATATTCTCGGACCGCCGGATGCGATAGGTCGAGTAGCGCACCGGCAGCCCCTCCGCACGGACGACCTCCGACGCCTGCCGGCAGAGGTCGCCGTAGCCGATCATCGGGTTGAGCGACGGCAGCGCGAAAGCCCCCGCGAAAAGCGCTGCGAACAATCCCGCAACGACGGGAGCCACGCCGCATGCCGCATCGCTGCCGCGCCAGAGGCGGAACATGGCGACCAGTCCGCCCGCCGTCAGCAGCCCCGCAGCGAGATAAAGCGGTGCGGATACGGGCAGCGTGAGCAGTTCGGCAGCCTGCGTAAGGATCAACAGAGGCAGCGCGAAAGCCAGCAGCAAAGCCGGTACCGCCATGCACCACCAGGCCAGTCGCGTGCGGCCGAACCACGGCAACTGCCACGCTGCGAAGTAAGCCAGGAACGGGAAGGCGGGCAGCAGGTAGATCTGCAGCTTCGAGCTGAAGGCCGAGAGCATCACGAGTGTCGTCAGGAATACGGTCAACAGAAATTTAGGCAGCGCCTCCCCGACCTTCCTGCACACGAGCGCAGCCACGACGGAGGCGACCATCCACGGCGACCAGGGCGCCAGCGCATACCAGATCGCCACGAGGTAATAATATACGGGCGCCTTGTGATGAAACGCATCCACCGCGCGGTCGATCGTCTGGTGGAACAGCAGGTTGTCCAGGTACTCCCGGCCTCCCTCCGCATAGACGGCGCCGAACCAGACAAGGCATCCCGCAAGAATCACACCCCACGTCCGCCATCCCCAGTAGCGTCCCAACGTCCGCAACCGCCCTTCGAGCAGCAGGAAGACGACCACCGACACCAGCGGCACGAGCAATCCGACAGGTCCTTTGGTGAAAAGCGCGAGAAAGACATATGCCGGGAACCGCATCGTGTCGCCGCGCCGAGCCCTACCCTCATACATGCGCCAAAAGACCCGCAGCGCGAGCACGATGAACAGACACATGAGCATATCCATCCGCAGCACGACGGCCGCACCGAGAAAAAAGGCGCTCGAGGCGAGCGTCAGCATCCCCGCCCGGGCGTCGCGGTCGGCCATCCGTACCCCGACCCAGCGGTCCATCGCACGGAGCACCCCGAGAGCCGGAAGCAGGGAAAACAACCCCAGCAGCGGCAGCAGGTGCCTGCCCGCCACTGCACGGCACAGCATGACGATCCACAGATAGAGCGGCGGTTTATCGGCATAGGGCGCCCCGTGGCTTGTAAAAGCGAAGAAGTGCCCCTCCCGCAACGCTTCGTCGGCGATGCTGAGATAGCGCAATTCGTTGTCAGGAGTGAAGTCGCGCAGGCACATCAGCGGCAGAAGGGCCACGAAAAGCAGGGCGAGCAGCAGGAAATGCTTTTTCCGGGTCATTGCGTTTGCGAGGTTTTGCGAAACGAAAGCATCAGGTTGCGCAGGTAAGCCGCCAGCCCGAACGACTGCCCGACGATCAGCACCGGATCGTGGCGCAGACAGGCATAGAGGACGATCATCGAGGACCCTGCGAGACTGAGCATCCAGAATCCGGCGGGCAGCAGCGAGTCCCCTCGCCGCCGGGAATAGAGCCACTGGTACACGAAACGCAGCGTAAAGACCGCCTGCCCCGCCGTGCCGAGCAGAAGCAGCGACAGCGGCACGTCTGCATTGTGCAGAAAGGTTGCGGCGAAGGCGGGCAGGTCGCGTGCCAGCCAGACGAAAGCCGCGAACGGGGTCAGGCCGAGCACCCACCTGCAGGGACGCGGAATGTGAAACCAGATGGCTTTCTCGCGCAGGTTCCAGATATAAATGTAGTAGGAGATGAACTGTCCGAGGATGATGGCGAAATCGTCCCGCAGCCACCCATATACGAAAAAGAGATACGACCCTGCAAGGCTCAGCACCCAGAAAGCGCCCGGCGAAAGCACCCGCCCGGCACGCTCCGAAAGAGCCCATTGCAGGAGAATCCGTGCCGAAAAAAAAGCCTGGGCCAGAAATCCGATGGCGAATATCCACATGGTCGTTGGGTTTCAGCGTCTCCGCTCGCTGATGCGTCAGAGACTATGTCCGTCAGGCGTGCACAGCCGCCTCCGGCGCCGATTGCCCGGCCGTGCGGCGCACACGCACTTCGTCTTTCACGACATCCGCGGGCAGGTTGTCCGCAGCGATCCGGTAGTCGATGTATCGGTTACGCATCCACCGATAGGCGAAGCAGTCGATCAGCGGGGCCACAAGCCGGTTCCGCAACCGGTATTTCGACACGCCGGCCGTGCGGGGAAAATGGCGCACGGAAACCTCCATGACCCGGCCTCCCTGCAACAGCATCATGGCCGGCAGGAAACGGTGCAGCCCTTTGAAAAAGGGAATGCGCCGGGCGTATGCGGTTTGCATCACCTTCAGAGGGCAGCCGGTGTCGGTCGCCTCGTCGCCGGTCATCATCCGGCGAAACGCGTTTGCGATGCGGGACTGCAACCGCTTGAACCAGCCGTCCCGCCGATCGACGCGCACCCCCGTCACCAGGCTATACTCCTCAGCATAAGGCAGCAGCAGGTCGAAATCTTCGGGCGTGGTTTGCAGGTCGGCGTCCATATACCCCACCAGAGGCGTGCGCACGGCGTCGATCCCCGCTTTGAGGGCTGCGCTCAGGCCGCCGTTGCGTTCGAGCGCAATGTAGTAAAATCCCTCGTTGCGGCGGCACATCGAGATAATCCGCCGGAGGCTGCCGTCGGTCGAAGCGTCGTCCACCAGCAACACGCACGCTGCGCTCCCCATCCGGCGGAGATATCCGGCAAGCGCCTTTTCGAGCGCATCCATGTTGCCCTCCTCGTTATAAACGGGCACGACGACGGTGAAACGGCAATCCTTGAATTGTTCCATTTTTCGGTAACTTTTATCTCCTGCGGCAGGGCCTCCGCTTTTTCTGTCATGCAAATTTACAAAAGAATCCAACCTTCCGTACATGATTACAACTATTTAACCCGATTTTAACCTGTTTTTCACACGTATTGAACAATACACATTACTCTGGCGAAACTGCTCCGACCGATCGGGACACCCCTGCGCCCCGCCGTCCCATCCGGGCCATCGGAGCAACTCTCCGACAAGCCGCCGCACTGGACGTATAGAAGCCGGCACAATCCCTTTCGGATGCGTTCCCTGCTCACAGCCGACCGCCGGCCGGTCGCAGCCCTCGGCCCCCGCCCCATACCAATGTACAACGCCGGGCAATGCCCGGCGTTGCCGTATTCCGACTGCCGTTCGCGACAATAGAACCGTCGCAGGCAGTCACTCAGACCGTCAGAACCGCTTGGTATAGCGGTGACAATAGGGCTGCGTCCCCTTGCGCTCGTAATAATCCTGATGGTATTGCTCTGCGGGCCAGAATTTCCCGGCAGGGGTAACCTGTGTGACCACTTCGTACCCCTTAGCCCGCAGCTCGGCGATCAGCCGTTCGGCGATCTGCTTCTGCTCGGGCGAGGTATAAAAAATTTCCGAGCGATACTGGTCGCCGATATCGGGCCCCTGACCGTCCGCCTGGGTCGGATCGTGAATCTCGAAAAAGAGCTTGGCCAGCGATTCGTAGGAAATCTTCGCGGGATCGAAAACCACCTCGACCGCCTCGGCATGCCCCGTGCGTTGGCTGCAAACCGCTTCGTAGGTCGGATTTTCGGTCTTACCGCCGATATAGCCCGCAGTGACGTTCACTACCCCCTTCTCTTTGGCCAGCAGGTGTTCGACGCCCCAGAAGCAGCCGCCGGCGAAGAACGCCGTGTCGGTTTTCAGGCGGGGGACAGCGGCAAGCGGTTCGCTCGCCCCTTTCTCGAATGACAGTGAAACGGAATTGACGCAGTGTCGCGTGTTTTTAGGCGTCAGCCCCTCCCCCTCGAACACATGCCCCAGGTGGCCGCCACAGGCTGCGCAGACGATCTCCGTCCGCCGTCCGTCGGCGTCGCGCTGCCGACGCACCGCCCCCGGCAGCTCGTCGTCGAAGCTGGGCCAGCCGCAGCCGGCGTCGAATTTGTCCTGGGAACGGTAGAGCGGCGCACCGCACTGGCGGCAGCGGTAGAGTCCCTCCTCGTTGAAATCGTAATAGGCGCCGCTGAAGGGTCGTTCGGTCCCCTTCTCCACGATCACGCGACGCTCCTCGGGTGTCAATGGTTTCATATTCTGTGCATTTACAGGGGACGCAAGGGTCCCGGTGATTCCTAAGAGCAATGTCAAGACAAGCTTTTTCATATCCTTTTGTTCCGGTCAATAATCACGCCAACCGTGACCGTGCTGCTGTGCGCATCCCTGCGACCAAGGCAGGTATTCCGGTGTCCCCTTGACTGTGCGAAGGCCGACATACCGGGCACAAGCCGGGTGCACTCCGTCGATCGGCCGTTCCGACCCGCACAGCGATCTGGGCAGCCATTTTTCCGAACTTCCCGCTCCGGCATACCCCTGTCAGCAAACGGCCCTCACCTCCGAAAGAGACAAGCCCCGACAGCCGATCCCGGCATCCGTCTTACGAACCGGCCACAGGACACGCTGTCCGCAGACGGAGGCGGACAGAGCGGCTCGCTCGCCGTCCGTCCGCACACCGAAACAACTGTCATATCTTACCGCCATCCGGCATAGCGTGCCGCGTCTCGTCCGCATCCGCCCCGGCGAAAAGGAACGAAACCCACCGAAACGCTCCGGTGCGGCGCATCGTCGGCCACCCGCCGGATCGCGGAAAGAGGACCAAGCGCATCCCGCACGGGGAGACGGATTACCGTCCGCACTCCGCCCAGACCTCGCGTCCTCCGAGGAAAACACGACGGATCAGGGGCGTAGAGTAGGCATAAGGCACGAACTCCACCGAAGGAATCGGCCGCGTGAGGAAGAAATCGGCCCGCTTGCCGACACTCACGGAACCGTGGTCGCGGCTGAGATCCATGGCTGCCGCACCGTTGAGCGTCGCGGCATTGAGCGCCTCTGCCGGGGTCATCTTCATCTTGATGCAGGCCAGCGATACCACCGTCTTCATGTTGCCCGAAGGCGAGGAGCCGGGATTGTAGTCGGAGGCCAGCGCCACGCCCAGTCCCGCGCGGATCATCTCCCGCGCCGGCGGATAGGGCATACCGAGGAAGAAAGCCGCGCCCGGCAACATCGTGGGCATCGTGCGTGAGGCTTTCAACACCGCGATCTCCTCCGCGCCCATCCGCTCGAGGTGATCCACCGACAGCGCTCCGTGGGCGACGCCCACCTGTACGCCGCCCGAAACGGCCAGCTCGTTGGCGTGAATCTTCGGCCGCATGCCGTATTCCGCCCCGGCACGCAGGATGCGGGCCGTCTGTTCCACCGTGAAGAATCCCTTGTCACAGAACACGTCCACGAAGTCGGCCAAACCCTCGCGGGCCACCGCCGGAATCATCTCGCGGCAGATCAGCTCCACGTACTCCTCCTGCCGTCCGACATAGGCGCGGCCTACGGCATGTGCTCCGAGAAAAGTCGCACGCACGGTCAGGGGCGCCGTCTCGCGGATGCGGCGGATCACCCGCAGCATCTTCAGCTCGTCCCCGGTCGTCAGGCCATAGCCGCTCTTGATCTCCACGGCTCCGGTACCCATGCGGACGATCTCGTCGATGCGCTCCATCGCCTGCCGGTACAACTCGTCCTCGGAGGTTTCGTGCAGCCGGTCAGCGGAGTTAAGAATCCCTCCGCCCCGCTCGGCAATCTGCTCATAAGTCAGGCCGTTGATCTTGTCGATAAACTCCTGCTCGCGGCTTCCGGCATAGACCAGATGGGTGTGCGAATCGCAGAACGACGGGAAAAGCATCCCGCCACCGGCATCCACCGTAGCGTCGAACTCCCCTTCGGGCAGGGCGCTCATGGGCCCATAGGCCGCAATGCGCTCCCCGTCGGCGAGCAGCCAGGCATCGTCGAGGGTACCGAGGCGGTCCATCTCGGCGCCGCAGACGCGGTCGCGACCCGACTCGTCGATCCCCGCGATGCGGGCGATGTTCCGGATCAGCAGTCGCATGTCGTGCGCAGGAATTGGATCGAGGATTCGATATGGGGGTACATCACCTGGTCGTTATCCACGAACGGCACACGCTTGCGGTAGGCGGCCACCATCCGCTCGATAGGCTCTGAGGAGCGGGCCGGGCGACGGAATTCGAGGGCCTGGGCTGCGTTCATCAGCTCGATGGCCAGCACCCGCTCGGTGTTGAGCACCACGCGGGCCAGCTTCGTGGCGGCGTTGGAACCCATGCTCACATGGTCCTCCTGTCCCTGCGACGAGGGGATCGAATCCACCGATGCGGGCATGCACAGCCCCTTGCTCTGGCTTACGATCGAGGCGGCCGTATATTGCGGAATCATGAACCCGCTGTTCAGTCCCGGCTTGGCGACCAGGAATGCGGGCAGTTCGCGCGCGCCCGAAATGAGCTTGTAGGTGCGCCGCTCCGAGATGTTGCCCAGCTCGGCCACGGCAATGGCGAGAAAGTCCATCGCCAGTGCGATCGGCTGTCCGTGGAAGTTGCCGGCCGACACGACCATGTCCTCCTCCGGGAAAACCGTCGGGTTGTCGGTGGTGCTGTTGATCTCGGTGGTCAGCACGCTCGCCACATAGTCGATCGTGTCCTTCGAGGCGCCGTGCACCTGCGGGATGCAGCGGAACGAATAGGGGTCCTGCACATGGGCTTTGGGACGGCCGATCAGCTCGCTGCCTTCGAGCAGGCGGCGGAAGGCGCGGGCCGTGGCAAGCTGCCCCTTGTGGCCGCGGATCAGGTGCACCTCGTCGCAGAACGGCTCGATACGTCCGTCGAACGCCTCCAGCGAGAGGGCCCCGATGCGGTCGGCCCATTCGCTCAGGCGACGGGCCTGAATGAGCGACCAGACGCCATAAGCGCTCATGAACTGGGTGCCGTTGAGCAACGCCAACCCCTCTTTGGACTGCAATTCGATCGGGCTCCACCCCTTTTCACGCAGCACGTCGCCGGCCTCGCGGACTTCGCCTTTGTACTCCACCTGCCCCAGACCGAGCAGCGGCAGGCTCATGTGAGCCAGCGGAGCCAAGTCGCCCGAAGCGCCGAGCGAGCCCTGCTGGTAGATGACCGGCAACACGTCGTCGTTGAAGAACTCCACGAGCCGCTCGACCGTGCAGAGCTGCACGCCCGAATGGCCGTATGAAAGCGACTGGATCTTGAGCAGCAGGATCAGCCGCACGATCTCCGACGGCACGCGCTCGCCCGTGCCGCAGGCGTGCGACATGACGAGGTTCTTTTGCAACTGCGCCAGCTTGTCGCGATCGACCGAGATGTTGCACAGCGAGCCGAAGCCGGTCGTAATGCCGTAAATGGGCTCCTTCTGGGTGTCCATTTTGCGGTCGAGGTACTCGCGGCAGCAGGCGATGCGACGACGCGCGTCGTCGCTGAGAGCAAGGGTGTAATGTTTTTCCAGAATCTCCCGCACGCGGTCGATCGAGAGGTGTTCTGCGCTTATCTGATGAATCATGGTTTTGTTCTTGATTAGGTGATACGTTGGGTTATACAATAAACCGGATCGGTTCCGGACACGGTCTGCGACGGCATCGTACCGCCGCAGACCATGCGAAACCGCAAGCCGGGATCAATCCTGCCCGAGCGCCCGGCGCACGAGCTCCTCGTCGGCCAGGTTGGGCAGGGTCACTTTCAGGCCGGGCGTGCGCTCCATCTCGCGGCGGATGGCGAACATGGCTCCGTCGTTGCGGGCCCACGAGCGGCGTGCGATGCCGTTATTGACGTCCCACAGCAGCATTTCGCGGATGTGGCGTTCCGAATCTTCCGAGCCGTCCACGACCATGCCGAAACCGCCGTTGATGACCTCGCCCCAGCCGACGCCGCCGCCGTTGTGGATCGACACCCACGTCGCACCGCGGAACGAGTCGCCGATCACGTTCTGCACGGCCATGTCAGCCGTGTAGCACGATCCGTCGTAAATGTTCGAGGTCTCGCGGTAGGGCGAGTCGGTGCCCGACACGTCGTGGTGGTCGCGGCCGAGCACGACAGGGGCCGAAATTTCACCCCGCCGGACGGCCTCGTTGAACGCCAATGCGATCTTGGTGCGCCCTTCGCTGTCGGCATAGAGGATACGGGCCTGCGATCCGACCACCAGCTTATTGCGGGCCGCCTCGCGGATCCAGTGGATGTTGTCGTCGAGCTGCCCCGCGATCTCGGCGGGCGCCGTGCGGCGAATCTCCTCGAGCACCTCGGCGGCCAGCCGGTCCGTGACGGCAAGATCCTCGGGCTTGCAGGAGGTGCAGGCCCAACGGAACGGTCCGAAGCCGTAGTCGAAGAACATCGGCCCCATGATATCCTGCACATAGGAGGGATAACGGAAGCGACCGTTCTGCGCCAGCACATCCGCACCGGCGCGGGAGGATTCCAGCAGGAAGGCGTTGCCGTAATCGAAGAAGTACATGCCCCGGGCCGTCAGGCGGTTGATCGCCGCGATCTGGCGGCGCAGGGACTCCTGCACGCGCTCACGGAAAGCCTCCGGATCGTCGGCCATCATGCGGTTGGACTCCTCGTAACTCAGCCCCACGGGATAGTATCCGCCGGCCCAGGGATTGTGCAGCGAGGTCTGGTCGGAGCCCAGATCGACGCGGATCTCCTCGTCGGCCAGCCGCTCCCACAGATCGACCACGTTGCCCACATAGGCGAGCGAAACCACTTCGCGCTGCTCCTGCGCCCGGCGGATGCGGGGGATCAGCTCGTCGAGCGAATCGTGAAGCTCATCGACCCACCCTTGCTCATGACGCTTGTGTGCCGCTTTGGGGTTGATCTCGGCCACGACGCTCACCACGCCCGAAATATTGCCCGCCTTGGGCTGGGCGCCCGACATACCGCCCAGGCCGGACGACACGAAGAGCATGCCCCCCAGATCCTTGCGGCCGGGTTCGAGCCGCTTGCGGGCGGCGTTCATCACGGTGATGGTCGTACCGTGGACAATGCCCTGCGGTCCGATATACATATAGGAACCGGCCGTCATCTGACCGTATTGCGACACGCCGAGCGCGTTGAAACGCTCCCAGTCGTCGGGCTTCGAGTAGTTGGGGATCACCATGCCGTTGGTCACCACCACCCGCGGCGCATCGGGATGTGAGGGGAACAACCCCATCGGATGCCCCGAATACATCACCAACGTTTGATCGTCGGTCATCTGCGACAAATACTGCATCGTCAGCAGGTATTGCGCCCAGTTCTGGAACACGGCCCCGTTGCCGCCATAGGTAATCAGCTCGTGCGGATGCTGCGCCACAGCCTTGTCCAGATTGTTCTGAATCATCATCATCACGGCCGCCGCCTGCCGCGACTTGTGGGGATAGTCGTCGATGGGACGGGCGTGCATCTCGTAGTCGGGACGGAAACGATACATATAAATCCGTCCGTAACGGCGCAGCTCCTCGGCGAACTCGCGCGCCAGCGTCTCGTGGTGCCGCTCGGGGAAGTAGCGCAGGGCATTGCGCACGGCCAGCACCCGCTCCTCGGGCGAGAGAATCTCCTTGCGGCGCGGGGCGTGATTGATCGCTGGATCGTAGGGTTTGGGGGCGGGCAGCTCCTCCGGAATGCCCGCCGTGATCTGTCTTTGAAACTCCTGTATGGTCATCTTGCGTTGGTTTTGTTCGGTTAGCTGTTGATCTTGCCTTCGACGACGGCGAGCACCTCGCGTTCGGCTTCCTGTGCACGGGCAGCCAGCTCCTCGGCCTCGGCCACCAGACGGTCGGCCACGGCGCGATCCTTGAGCCCGGCGGCGTTGATCTTCACGTTCAGGCAGGCGCCCAGCACGGCGCTGCGGGCCGCGAGCGCACCCACGCCGGCGTCGGACACCGAGTTGGGATTGCCTTCGGCAGCCATCGCCCCGACGATTTCAAAAGCACGGAATGCGGTCTGCATCGTCCGAAGCGGCACCTGCGTCGCATAGAGGGTCGCCTCCTGCAAGGCGGCGCTTCGGGCGGCCTTCTCCTCGTCGGTGGACTTGGGCATGGCGAATACGGCCATGATGCGGTTGAACGCCTCGGTATCCTCATCGACCAGATGCAACAGCTCGGTCATCAGGGCATGCCCCTTGTCGGCCCAGTCGGAGAACATGGCCCAGCGGTCGTCCCAGCCGGCCTTGTGCGACGAAAGGTTGGCCACCATCGTGCCCAGCGCAGCGCCTAAAGCACCCATGTAGGCGGCGATGGAGCCGCCGCCCGGCGCGGGCGACTCGCTGGCGGTCTCCTCCGCGAACTCCGCGCAGGTCATGTCCACCAGCTTCTTGCGCTTGTCGTCGGCTGCGAGCAGGTATTCGATCACCTTCTCCTCCGGCTTGAAGGGCTTCAGGTCGTCGAGCCCCATCGATTTGACGGCCATACGGATGATCTCGCTTTCGGCAATGCCGGTTGAGCGCTGCTGCTTCGCGAGGAAATAGCGTCCCGCCTCGATCAGGGCCCGCTTGGGAATCAGGCCGACGATCTCGGTGCCCGTCACCCGCACACCGCGCTCGTTGGCGGCGCGGCAAACCTCGTCGAAGGCGACGTGCAGCGGCGTGACGGAGATGTTCGTCAGGTTCATCGAAACCTGGGCGATGCGGTACTCGTCGATATACCAGCCGATCGCTTTGCAGGCCTTGAGCGTACCGGGCTTCATCACCGGATTGCCGGCGGCGTCCTTGACGATCTTGCCCGTGATGGGGTTGCCCTCGCGCACGGGACGGCCCTTCTCGCGCACGTCGAACGCGATGGCGTTGGCACGGCGCGTGGAGGTGGTATTGAGGTTGTAATTGACCGCGATCAGGAAGTCCCGCGCACCGACGGCCGTCGCGCCCGTGCGGGCCACGCCCTCGTCATAGGGACGGGCCCCGAAGTCGGGCGCCTTCTCCTTGCAGGTCATCTTCTCGGGCAGCGCCTCGTACTCCCCGGCGCGGCATACGGCCAGGTTGCGGCGCTCCGGCGTGAAAGCCGCGGCCTCATAGCAGTAAGTCGGCACGTGCAGCTCGTCGGCGATACGCCGGGCAAGCCCGCGTGCAAGCTCGGCACACTCCTCGAGCGTAATGCCCGCAATGGGGATCAGGGGCAGCACATCGGTGGCACCCATGCGGGGATGCGCCCCCTTGTGGTGGCGCATGTCGATCACCTCGGCGGCCTTCTTCACTCCGGCGAAAGCGGCTTCCAGCACCGCCTCGGGTTCGCCGACGAAGGTGACCACCGTACGGTTGGTCGCCTCGCCCGGATCCACGTCGAGCAGCTTGACGCCGCCCGCCGCCTCGATTGCGTCGGTGATCTGCTTGATGACTGCCTTGTCGCGTCCCTCGCTGAAATTGGGGACGCACTCTACGATACGTTTTTCCATTTGGTTCGGTATGTTTTAAGTCGTTCTGTCGTCTCCGGACGCAGCCCCGACCGAGGCCGCGCATAAACGCACTGTTTCAAGCTTCAAATATAGCGATTAATTAGAAATTTCCCGCAAAAACCGCCGGACAATCATCGAAAAAGTCGTTTCCCCTTTTAATCTGTCACGCTCCGTTCGGGCGGCGTCTGCGCGTGCGGTGCGGTTCCGCTCACGGCGCTGCACAGGGTGCTCCCGACCGCACCCGAGCGACGCGGGTTTACGAGCCCGCCGGGGTCACTCCCCGACGGCCGCCACACCCGAAGCCGTCCGTACTAAAAAAGAGGCGGGGGACGGCAGCCGTCGTCCCCCGCACATACCCATAACGTCCGCCTACCGGCGGCCCAGGGTCAGTACCACGCCGCCGGAAATCCACGTTCCCGGCATACGCAGCCCCCCGAAGTCGAAATACTCCGTGTCGGTCAGGTTCGTCGCATCCACGTAAAGGCGGCAGCACCCCTTTTCCCAGGCCAGGCGGCCGTCGAGCAGGAAATAGGGCCGGTAATCCCTCATCACCCCTTCGCGGTCGGCGTAGCTGCCCGCACGGTCATAGACCGAGCCGGTCAACACGAACGAAAAACGGCGCAGGAAACGTACCTCCGCACTCACGGCCGCCTTATGGCGCATGTAGTCGAGAGCATATTTCGAGATCCCCTCGCTGTGCTTGCTCTGCGTCAGGTAACCGTAACTGAAAACGAGCCGACGCAGGAATCCTTCCGTGGCATAGACCGCACGCCCTTCGGCCCCGTAGGTGTCCAGCGAGGTGATCTGGCATGACTCCCAGTCCGCCTCGGGCGATGGTTTCACCCAGTCGATCAGGTTGTGGCCGTCGCGGTAGTAGAGCCGCGCCGAAACGTTCCACCGCTCCCGCGAATAGTCTGCGGCAAAGCGGTAGGTCACGGCCCGCTCGGGCTTCAGATCGGGATTCCCGATGTAATTGGCCGCCGTATAGTAAAGGTCCGTGAAGGTCGGCAGACGCATGGACTGCGCGGCTGCGATCTCGAGCCGCAGCCCCTCGACGGGCCGATACCCTCCCGCAAGGCTCCAGAGCACCGACGTCCCGTAGGGGGTAGTGCTCGCACCGACGGAGCCGGAGACGTCGAAACGCCGCCACCGCTTGCCGTGCCTCAGCCAAAAGTTCCCGATATGGCGGCTCTTGGCGTGGTCGTAGCGTCCGACGGGCCTCGGAAGGGGTTCGCCGAGCACCGTGCTGCGGATATGGTGAAACGTATAGTCGCCACCCAGGGAGGTTACGCCTGCACGGGAGGCATAGTCGGCCCAGAGCTCCGCACCGGCATTGTCGGTCAGATGGTAGTTGTAGGGCACCCGCCCGGGCTCGCCCCGGATCAGCTCGTACCGGTCGCTGTTCCAACGGTAGCTCACGGCCGCGTTGAGCCGTACCGGGCCCCAGCCGCGCACCCAGCGAAGCGAGCCCAGCGCTGTCTGTGTCTGCTCGAACTGGTCGGGGTATTGCAGCGAATAGAAACCATTGGAGCCGAACGCCCGCCGCTGCCATCCGGCCTGAAAATCGAAAAATCCGGCTCGCGGCGAGTCGTAATTCAGGCGCACGAAAGCGTTGGCGTTATCGAAGCCGGTGTTATGGGTGTAGCCGTCGCTGCGACGGTAGGAGGCCGCACCGAAAAGGGTCAGCCCCCGGCCGCTGACGGCGCCCGAAAGGTTGCCATAGGCATAGCCGTGCGCCCCGCCTGTCGCCTCGAGACGCAGGTAGCGCTCCGCGAGCGGGGCCGTGCGGATGTTGACGGCCCCGGCGTAAGCCCCCACGCCGGGCACGGCGTCGATGAGCTCCACGCCCGCCACCCACTCCATATCCACAGGCAGCGAATGGGTCTGGTGCCCGGTACGGGCATCCGTGAAATTGATTCCGTTGAGCAGCACCATCGTCTGGTCGAAGGAACCTCCCCGTATCGAAATGTCGGCCTGAACACCCTTGCCACCCCGTTCCCGCACGTCGATCGAAGGGCTGAGGCGCAGTGCGGACTCCAGGGTCTGCAGCGGCGCGGCGGCCTCCGAACGGCGGTCGAAAACGACGGTTTGCGACACCAGGCTGCGCGTGGGGTTCTGTTTGCTCCCCATGACCCCCACCCCTTCGATCTCGACCTCGCGGTAAACGGCGAGGGAGTCGGCGGCAAAGGTCGCAGCGCATAGCGTCGGCGGCAAGAGGATCGACATCGAAACGGCGAGCACCCCGATAATCACGTAACGGTGGAGCGAAGCAAAGACCGCATAGCCCTTGCGACTCCAGCGTTTGAAGCACGGGATCGGCTTCGTTTTGATCTCTTTCATCTTACTTTAAGTTTGTGATTGTTTGCACGGACCGTCCGTGCGTCCGGCTGCCGGCGCCGTCCGATCCGGGCGCAAAGGTATCCATTTCGGTCGAAACGCCAAAATACGGGCAGGTATTTCAGTGCCCATGCCGACGGATTCCGCCCCGAACGATCCGATTTTGCGAAGAGCATCCGCCGCATGCCCGCGCCGGAGCGCAAACGCCGGGTCGGAGATATGCCGTCCGGCGGGGCGCAGCGATCAGAAATGGATGGTTTTCCGGTATTGCAGCGGCGTGATGCCCGTATAGCGCCGGAAGAAACGCGCGAGCGACGACTGGTCGGGGAAATTGGCGCGGGCGGCGATGGTTTTCAGGTCGAGCGAAGATTCGCGCAGCAGCGACTTGATCTCCAGGAGCGTGTAATAGACGATCCATTCGCGGGCGGAGTGTCCGCTCATGTGGCGGATCAGGCTGGTGAGGTATTTGGCGGAGACCCCGAGTTTCGCGGCATAGGAAGCGAGCTCCATATTGGGGGCATGTTCCTCGATGATGAGCCGCAGGAAGCGGAACGCGAGCTCTTCCTTGCGCGAGTAGTTGAGCCGCCCGGCCCGTGGATCGTCCACGTAAACGGTATAGACGTCCCAGTAAAATACGCGCAGCAGTTGCATGATCGACTCCCGGCGGTTCTGGGGCGAATATTTCGTCCTGAGCGAAAGCAGATCGCAGAAGTTGAGGAAGCGCCGCGTATTCTCCCCGGTCGGCCCGTAGGCGAAATGCTTGTGCATGTAGAAGAAGAACTCCGGCGTAAGCCGCCACAGCGAGCTCAGGGTATCGGTGAACATATCCTGCGACACGCAGAAAAAGGTCATCCCGAAATCGGTGCTCGCCTCCTTGAGCGAGACGAGCTGCCACGGCAGCAGGATCACGATCACCCCGGGCGTCAGTTTCGCCTCGGTGCTGAAAACCCGGAGTACGGCCGAGCCGGAGGTGCAGACGCCGCCGACCCCTTCCGCGAGGTAGGCGGGATACTCCCCGGCGGGGAAATCGGCCATTCGCGTGTAGAGGCCGAACTCTCCCCTTTCGTCCATTTTCAATGATTGAGCGTCCATTTCAGTCGATGCGCAAAAGTAAACCAATTTTTCAAACGACCGTCGCCACATGTGCGGACAGGCCCTTTCCGGCCCGGCTGACGGCCCCTTCGACGCCCCCAGGGGGAGCCTCCGGCACGGATATGCTCCTATTTTCGCCAATCGCGTGCAAAAATTACCCCGATTGCGTAAAAAAGGGGTTTTGATGATAATTTCGCACGGTAAACCATCATTCCGGACGCGATGAAACCCGATTCCCCCTACCGACCCGATCCCGATGCAGAGAAGAACGGACGATGCCGTGACGCGGCTCCGCCGAGCCTGCCGCTGCCCGACTGCCTTTCCGACAGGCTGCTCAATGCCATGCAGACCAGCCTGATCTTTTTCGACGCCCGGGGTACGATCTCCCGCACCAACGACCAGGCCCGTTCGGATCTGCACGAAGCGGAGGAGCTGACGGGGCGCAACCTTTCGGACCTGCTCGCCGTCGTCCTCCGCAACAGCGACATCCTGCCCGACCTGATGGCCCGGTTCGACGACCAGGCGACCGAACAGGTCAAACTGCCGCCCGACACATTCATCCGCCGCAACGACCGCCGGGCACAATTCTTCGTGAGCGGTTGCATTTCGCGGCTGGACTGCGGAAATTTCCTCCTGTCGTTTCGCAACATCGTCGAGGAGCTCACTCAGGAGAGCCTGTTCAAAATAGCGTTGAGCCCGACCCGGATTTTCCCCTGGATCTACGACTTTGAAATGGGCACCATGCTTATCGACCCGCGCTATTTTGAATATACGGGCATCGAATCTGCCGACCACACCATGACGGTCGAGACCTTTACCGAACGGCTGCATCCCGACGACCGGGCCCATGTGGGCCATACCCTGAGCCTGCATATGAACGGGGAGCACTACCCCTATCCCGTACCGTTCCGGCTGCGGCGCGGCGACGGACGCTACGAATGGTTCGAGGCACAATCGACCTACCTGGGCGATGTGGAAGGCATCCCCTACCGTATCGTTGGAACCTGCATGAGCACGCAGGCCCACAAAGATATCGAGGAGGCCCTCACGCTCGCCCGCGACAAGGCCGAGCAGAGCGACCGGCTCAAGAGCGCTTTCCTGGCCAACATGAGCCATGAAATCCGCACGCCCCTGAACGCCATCGTGGGATTCTCCGACCTGCTGGCCGCCGAGGAACAGCCCGATCGGGAGGAGAGCCGCGAATACGCGGCGCTCATCAACCGGAATTGCAATCATCTGCTCACGCTGGTTTCCGACGTGCTCGACCTGTCGCGCATCGAAACCGGCGCCATGGAGTACAACTTTTCGGAACAGTCGCTCGGGCGTCTGCTCACGGAAATTCACCTCAACCAGCAACCGCTCATGCCCGAAGGCGTGGCTTTCAACCTGCTGCTGCCGGCCGACGACGCGGTCATCGAAACCGATGCGCTGCGGTTGCGGCAGGTGATGGGCAACCTGCTCAACAACGCGGCGAAATTCACCTCCGAAGGTCATATCGACCTCGGGTTTCTGCCTTCGCGCGACCGGAAAAAGGTGCGTCTGTTCGTCACCGACACAGGCCGGGGCATCCCACCGGAGGAGTTCGACAAGATTTTCGAGCGCTTTTACAAGATCGACCCGTTCGTGCAGGGAGCCGGCCTGGGGCTGTCGCTCTGCAAAACCATTGCGGGACACCTGGGCGGCACCATTACCGTCTCCTCCGCCCCCGGCGCCGGCTCGCGTTTCACGCTCCTGCTGCCCCTGAAACGACAGGACAGACATACCGTTACAAATCCCTGAATCATGCACACCTCCCTAACCGATATCGCGGGTTCCGACGGCTCGATTTTCGAGCTGCTGCCCGATATGTTCCTCCTCTTCGACGAGGACGGGACCATTTGCGACCTGCGGCATCCGCAACCCGAGCTGATGTCCGGCAAACCCGAAGATTACATCGGCCGCCCCGTTTCGGCCGAACTCCTGCGGCAGATGATCGGTGACGAATCCGGCGAGCTCCTGGAGGCCCTTCGGACAGGTCGGGCCCAAAGGCTGGAATACGGCCGCCGTGACGAGAAGGGGCGAACCCACCGCTGCGAAGCACACCTCATCCGGCTCGGAACAGGTCATCTGCTGGCCGACATGCGCACTGTCCGCAGGGAGTCCGCCCCCTCGGAATCGGCCCGCCTGCGCCTTTTTTTCGAGCAGGTACTCGACCGTATCGCCATCCCCGTATCGGTCAAAAGCATGGAGAGCGGGCGCTGCATTTTCCAGAGCAAAAAGGCGGACATGATCGGACTTACCGCCGAAGCGAGGGCGGACGGCACGGAGGAGCGCTTCATGCCGTCCGAAAATGCCGAAGAGGTCAGGCGGATCGATAGTATGCTCGCCGACGGACGCCTCGACAAATACGAGGGGATCGAAACCCGTACGCTCAACGACGGGCAGGAGCATAAGTTCGCCGTGACACGCACACCGTTCCGTTTCGGCGACGAAAGGTTCATCCTGTGCAGCGCCCAGGACATCTCCGAGCTGGAGGCGACCCGCACTTCGCTGCTGCGAACCCAATACGAACTGGCGCGCAAGAATATGACCCTTTCGTCGGTACTCAGCCTTGCGCGCGTGATTCCGTGGGAGTGCGACCTGAAAAAACGGACGTTCTACTGCGATTACAAGGCCTATCACCCCACCCATTCGGCCGGTCCGGACGAGCAGGGCCGTTATGTCATCCCCATGGACCAGTACTTCGCCGGCATTCATCCCGACTTCAGACAGCAGGCCATCCGGATGATCGACGAGCTGGTCGAAGGCGTCCGCAAGGAATTCAACGAAACCTACCTCGTGCACTGGTTCAACAACCGGGAATGGGAGTGGGTGCAGGTTCAGAGCGGCGTGGCGGAACACGATGCCGAGGGACAGCCCGTACACCTGATCGGCTCGGCCCAGCGGATTACGGAACAGAAACGAATGGAAATGGCCCTGCGGGAAGCCTCGGAGGACCTTACCGTGAAGAACGCAACCCTCTCTTCGGTGTTGAGCATCGCACGGGTCATCCCCTGGTTCGGCGACCCCGACGCGGGCATATTCTGGTGCGATTACGACACCTACCACCCCGCCGGCGCGACCGGCCCCGACGCCTCGGGAAACTATACGCTTTCGGTCAAAGCTTATTTCAACCGGATCCATCCCGATTACCGGGCCCAGGCTTTGGACCAATATACCGACCTGGTCGAAGGCCGCATCGGTGAACTCCACGAGACCTACCCCGTACACTGGAACGACGACCGGGAGTATGAATGGGTGGAGGTGCAGAGCAGCGTTTCCCGACAAAGCCCCGACGGAAAAACCCGGCGGCTGTTCGGCTCGGCCCGGGTCGTCACCGCGCAGAAGCGCATGGAGGAGTCCCTGTGCGAAGCCAAGGAGCAGGCCGAACGGAGCAATACGCTCAAGAGCGCTTTCCTGGCTAACGTGAGCCACGAAATCCGCACGCCACTCAATGCCATCGTCGGCTTCTCGGAACTACTGGCCCAGTCGGACAACGAGGATGAAAAACGCGAATACCTGGGCATCATCCGCAATAGCAACGCCCTGCTGCTGCAACTTATCGGCGACATTCTCGACCTGTCGAAGATCGAGGCCGGAACGCTGGAATTCACCTTCGCCGACCACGACCTGAACGCATTGCTGGAGGAGCTCGAACAGACCGCCCGCATGAAAGTGGCCGACTCCGGAATCGAGGTCTCCTGTACGGGGCGCGTACCCGGACACATGATCCGCACCGACCGCGGAAGGTTGCTCCAGGTGCTCCACAATTTCATCAACAACGCCGCCAAGTTCACCCGCAAGGGTCACATCCGTTTCGGCTGCCGCCGCCATATCGACGGACGGTGGTATTTCTACGTGGAGGATACGGGCTGCGGCATTCCCGCCGACAAAACCCAAAGCGTATTCGAGCGTTTCGTAAAACTCGACCATAAGGAGCAGGGAACCGGTCTGGGACTGGCTATCAGCAAAAGCATCGTCGAGCGTCTGGGCGGCGAGATCGGCGTCGCTTCCGCCGAGGGACAGGGTTCGACATTCTGGTTTCTGCTGCCGGCCGGGAGCATCACACCGCCCGGGCATGAAGAGGCCGCCGCGACAGGGGCCCCTGCATCCGCCGCCACCCCCGCCAAAGCGACCGGTCAGACCATTATCCTGGTGGCCGAGGACGATGCAGCCAATTACAAACTCTTCGAGGTCATGCTGCGCAAACACTACGCGTTGCTCCATGCCTGGAACGGACGGCAGGCGGTCGAACTCTACCGCGAACATCGTCCGGAGATCATCCTTATGGATATTCGGATGCCGGAAATGGACGGATACGAGGCTACCGCCGCGATCCGCAAGCTCTCGGCCTCCGTCCCCATCATCGCCGTCACCGCGTTCGCCTACCCCGAGGACATGCGCCGGATACTGGCCAGCGGATTCAACGGCTGCCTGCCCAAGCCCGTGAGCGCGGACAACCTGAAAAGGAAAATTTCCGAATTCTGCCGCGACACGGAGGCATGACTCCAATCCCGTAAGGGAGAAGGGCCGGGACGCCGCGGAAGTCAGGGGCCGCACGCGTTCCGGCCCGGTTTCTCGGAGCCGTACCACTGCGCACCGATTTGCCACCGGCCACTGCATCACCGGAAAACCGGGCGGCTCGCTGCCTCCCGCCCTGCGTTCCAAAGGGCAAGGATGCAGCCGCCGGGCCTGACGAAAGCAAGAGACACACGAAAAGAGGACGGCAGCGTGCCGTCCTCCCTTTCTTCGCCGCATCCGTCCCTCACCTCACCGGTGTGGGCAACGACGGGCAAGCGGCGCTATTTCATCGCTTCCTTCATCCGGTCGGAGGCTTTGGTAGCCATCTCCTCGGTGCGGTGGGCGGCTTTCTGGGCACCTTCCTTCATGGCATGACCGGCCTGCTGGGTCTTTTCGGCCATCGTGTCCTTCATGTCGTTCCACTTGTCGGAGGCTTTGTCCTTCATGTCGTTCCACTTCTCTTTCATGTCGTCCATCTTGTCGGAAGCCTTGTCCTTCATCTCGTCCATACGGTCCGAAACCTTGTCTTTGGTCTCCTCCCATCTATCGGAAGCCTTCTCTTTCATCTCGTCCATCCGGTCGGAGGCCTTCGTCGCCGTCTCGTTCCACCGATCCGACGCCTTGTCGGCGGCGCGCCGTGCGTCGTGTCCGGCGCGTTCGGCGGTTTCGGATACGCGGTCTCCCGCACGCTCCATGCCGCGGTCGGCGGCGTCGTTCATCCCGCGCTCACTATTGCGGGCCGCTTCGCGCAGCTCCGACGAGCTGCGCATCTCGTTGTCCATGTGACTCATAATCCGTACGTATTAATTGGTTGATTTGGTTCTTTTGGGGCTGAGAGCCGCAACGATCCACAGCAGAACCACCGCTCCGACGATCGAAGTGATGATACTGCCGAACGTGCCGACGGCAAAGACGCCGAAAAGCGAAAAAAGCCACCCGCCGAGCACTCCGCCGATGATGCCGACCACCAGGTTCACCAACAGCCCCGAACCGCGGCCTTTGACGATCAGGTTGGCGATCCATCCCGCCACCAGACCGATGAGTAAATACCATAAGAAAAACATAATTCCGCTGTTTAATTGATTACTGGCGTCCATAACTGCAAATACTCCGCCAAAACGGCATAAAAAAACATCCGCCTGGGGGCGGATGCACATGGAATGGACGGACTGCGGAAAAAGTCAGACGAAGAGGGCTTCGGCTTTCTCCGCCACCTCGTCGGCCTGGGCCGTGATGGGGAACGTATGCGACGGACGGAGATACCAGAGCTCCTTGTCCTGCTTGAAACGGGCCTCTCCGCCCCCGGTGATGTTGAGCATCACTACGGCCGAAGGGTCGATCCGCTTGTCGGCCACCGCCTTGATAAGCGACGCGGTGGCGATGCCGGCCGCGGAATAGATGTCCACCCCCTCGAGTTCAAGGAAAAGCTGCCGCGCTTTGCGGGCCTGCGCATTGGTCGCCACGAGCACTTCGCCGCCGGTGGCTTTCAGTGCGTCGTAAAGGCCGCCGGCAATGCCGTAGGGTGGCCGCCGGTTGGAGAGCACTTTGGCGTCGATGATCTCCACGTCGCGGCGTGCGCGGTCGTCGTCGTAAGCGAGCAGATCGCGCGAATCGACCCGCCAGGCGTTGTACATCGGCACGAACGGGGCGTTCTGCGAAACCATGAGTTTCATCAGGTGATTCCCGTAGGAGCCGTCCTCGATCAGCCGCAGGTTGGCTTCCCAGGCAGCGATGGCCCCCGTGCCGCTGCCGACGGCCTGGAAATAGTAATCGGGAATACGGCCGATTGCGGTGGCGGCCGAGAGCACGGTGGTCGCCATGCCGTCGCGCCGGGCCACGTTCTTGGCGCCCCCCTCGGCATAGAAACGGTCGCTGCGCAGGGCAAGGTTGCTCAGGTGGATCGCATCGAAATAGTCGCCGTCCCGCTCGCAGCAGATCAGCTTGACGCACGGATCGAGCGGCTGTTCAAACCACAGGGCGTCGAGGTTGTCGGCCGGCACCGACAGCAACAGCGGAATGCGGTTGTCGGAGCAGACTTTGGCGAAAGCGCGGGCGGTGTTGCCCGCCGAGGCGACCACCAGCACCCGGTCGGTATGTTCCTCGGCGCGGGCGCATACGCTGTAAGCCTCGGTCTCCTTGAACGAACAGGTGGTCATCCGGGCTCCGATGGCGGGATGGTAGCCGTTGAAAGTGATGTAGAGGTTCTCCAGCCCCAGATACCCGGCCAGTCCCTTGCTTTTGTAGGTTACGGGCGCGGAAGAGCCCTTGAGCATCCGCTTCACGGGCAGCCAGTCGGCGAATTTGTAAATCCCGTGGTCTTCGGGTCCGACCTCGAGTCTGCGTTTGGCGTAAACGGTGCGCACCAGCGAGGGCACCTGGCTCGAAGGGTCGTCGAGCGACCATCCTTCGTCGGGAAATTCGCGGCCCGTGGCGACGCAGCGAAGCGTGTAGGAGGTGGGTGTAAATTCTTTCATCTATTTCGGTTTGCGTAATTACGACATGCGGCGCCTGAAATCGTCGTATCCGAACTCGCGGACGACTTCCAGGCTTCCGTCGGGATGGGCCACGGCGATCGCGGGATGGTGTACGCCGTTGAACATCGTGGTTTTGACCATCGTGTAGTGGATCATATCCTCGAAAACGATCCGGTCGCCCACGCGCGGTTCGCGGTCGAACGCCCAGTCGCCGCAGAAATCCCCCGCCAGGCAGCTATTGCCACCCATCCGCCAGCGCCGCTCCCCCTCGCCGGGATCGTGCGCCCCCGCAATGGCGGGCTTGTAGGGCATCTCAAGACAATCGGGCATGTGGCAGGCGAACGACACGTCGAGCATCGCCGTGCGCACGCCGCCGTTCTCGACCACATCCTCCACGGTGGAAACCAGAAAGCCCGTGCGCCAGGTGAAGGCGCTCCCCGGCTCCAGGATCAGTCTCAGGCCGGGATGGCGCTCCCGGAAAGCCCGAAGCACCGCCACGAGCCGGTCGCAGTCGTACCCCTCGCGGGTCATCAGGTGACCGCCGCCCATGTTGAGCCAGGCGATCCGGTCGAGAAAACGGCCGAAATTACGTTCCACGGCCTCCAATGCCCGTTCGAGGTGCTCGGGGCCGGATTCGCACAGGACATGGAAATGGAGCCCCTCCACGCCGGCGGGAAGCTCCTTGAGCTGCTCGGGCGGGATACCCAGTCGGGAACCCGGTACGCAGGGATTGTAGAGGTCGGTTTCGACGGGCGAATAGCCGGGGTTGATCCGCAGGCCGCAAGAAATGCCGCGCAGGATGGCTTGCGGCGCGAAACGCTCCCACTGTCCCAGCGAGTTGAAAGTGATGTGGTCGCTCAGCTCCATGATCTGCCCGAAGTCCCGGTCGGTATAGACCGGAGCATAGGTGTGGGCCCGGCGGCCGTATTCCTCCCAGACAAGGCGGGCTTCGGCCAGCGAGCTTGCCGTCGCCCCGTCGGAGTGGCGGGCCAGCAGCGGAAAAATCCGCCACATGGCGCAGGCCTTGAGCGCCACGATGATCTCGGCACCGGAGCGTTCCCGCACGGAGTCGATCACCCGGAGGTTGTTCTCCAGCGATGCGAGGTCGAGCACATAGCAGGGCGAAGGTATTTTGGACAGGTCGGTCACGCGGAAATCCCTTTCAAAAAGTAACGCAAAAATAGGGATTTCATCCTGAAATCGGACGAAGATGCGATCATTTTCCGATAAATAGGTATTTATACTTAGCTGTCAGTGTATGAGCGGCAGCAATACGACCGGCAGCCCGCAATGCCGGAACCGGCATCCCGGACGGGGCATGGCTGCGCATTCGTCCCATCCCCTCAGTGCGGGTAAGCGACCCATAGGCACAGTAAGGCCGGTTCCCTTGGAAAAGCATCGGAACCAAAAGGCGACATCGCAGAACAAACGCAGGATCGAACCTTCCGCGTAGCGGTCTGATACACGGCACCGCAATCAAGCGCCCTCAAAGGTGCAGTAACGGTCGGCAGCGGCCGAAAGCAGGGAGGCGGGAATGGCCGGTGCGTCGGGGAAAATTGCGGTTTCCGGCACCCCCTTTCGCGAGCGCGGAGGCGTCCAGTTGCCCGCCACGCGGCCTGCCGAAAGGATCACGGGCCGGAAGATGCCCCATGCGTTGAAGGCATCGGCGTAGTGGTGCGGATCGAGCACATGGCTCCGCTGCCGGTAGGCGATCAGGTATTCGTCGTAGGCCGGGAGCAGATGTACGACCGAAAGAGCAGCCGTCGCAGCCGGAAACGAACGGCACACGATCCAGGTTTCTCCGGACCGGCCGAAAGTCTCCTCCGCCAGCCCGTCCCCGGCCAGCCATACGGCCCGGCGCGCTTCGCGGAGCGGCAGTCCCGACCACCATACGAAATCCGCAAGCGTAGCGGGCGCATGGCTGCCGAAATAGCGCAGGGCCAGCAGCGCCAGCGCATCGTCCCCCTCGGGGCACGGGGCGCCGGCAGGCACGCGCTCGTCAAGCAGGGCATAGGTCGGATTCCGGCCCCGGTCGGGTCCGCTGCACAGCACTCCGTCGGTTTCGCCGCGCATCAGGATGCGTCGCACCGCACAGGTATCGGAAGGGAATCCTTCGCCGGCGAGCAGTGCGCCGATCTCCTCCCGCGTAAACGCTTGTCCGCCCTCCAGCGCACGGGCGATCGCTCCGTGCGCCCGGCGGAAAAGCCTTTCGTCCAAGGCAAGGCCCTGTCCCCGGGCATAGGAATCGTTGGCCGCGCGGATCCGCGGGGCACACAGGCGAAGCATCCAGCGCACATCTTCACGCGCTACCAGATGCCAGGTCGGACGCAGCAGGTGCATCCGCACGATCCGCCCCTGCTCCAGCGCACACCGCACGGCCGGTGCGTCCGGGCGGGCCATGCGCACGCCGACCGCCCAACGGGCCATCCGTGCGTCCTGCGCCTGCACAGCCCCCATCCAAGCCACGAGAGAGGCGGGATCGCCGGGCCACGGCGCGGAGAGCCGCTGGCTCCGCATACGCAACGTCGGAACGGGATCGGCTGCGCTGCCGCACCGGGTTTGATCAGTCATATCCTCGATGATTAGTTATCCGGGAACCGCGCCGTCCGGACATGCGAACGGGTCCGGGCGCACATGCACCGAACCCGCTCTCTGTATCGTCCTGCCGCCGGCGATCGAAAGTCACGCAGCAACACCGCCACGGACACGAAAGCCGAAGCTGCGGCGCAGTCCTCCGCGGCGATTATACCTCCAGGTCGATATCGAACCGCTCGACCCACGGAAGCCCCTGCCGGCCCAGTTCGGCCAGGAAAGGATCGGGATCGAACTCCTCGACGTTGAACACGCCGGCGCCGCGCCACAACCCTTTCGCCCACATCGAAGCGCCGAGAGCCGCCGGCACGCCCGTGGTGAAGCTCACGGCCTGGGTCCCCGTTTCGGCATAGGCCTTTTCATGGTCGCAATTGTTATAAATATAGTACGTGCGTTCGCGCCCGTCCTTTACGCCCCGGATGCGGCAGCCGATCGAAGTCTGGCCGTGGTAGTTCGCGCCCAGCGACTTGGGATCGGGAAGCACGGCCTTGAGGAACTGGATCGGCACGATCTCCACCCCGTTGTACATGATCGGGTCGATGCGGGCCATACCGATGTTCTGGATTACGCGCAGATGCGTGAGGTACTCCTCTCCGAAGGTCATCCAGAAGCGGGCCCGCCGGATGGTCGGGTAATTTTTAACGAGCGACTCCAGCTCTTCGTGGTAGATCACGTAGGATTCGCGCTCGCCGATACCCGGATAGTTCAGCGAACGGTGGATTTCGTGAGGCTCGGTGACCACCCACCGACCGTCCTCGTAATAGCGGCCCTTCTGCGTCACTTCGCGGATGTTGATTTCGGGGTTGAAATTGGTGGCGAATGCCATCCCGTGGTTGCCGGCATTGCAGTCCACGATGTCCAGGTAGTGGATCTCGTCGAAATGGTGCTTGGCAGCATAGGCCGTGAAGATGGCCGTCACGCCCGGGTCGAAACCGCAGCCCAGGATGGCCGTGAGCCCCTTTTCGCGAAAACGGTCCTGATAAGCCCACTGCCACGAATACTCGAAATGGGCCTCGTCGCGGGGCTCGTAGTTGGCCGTGTCGAGGTAGTTGGCCCCGCATTCGAGGCAGGCGTCCATGATGGTGAGGTCCTGATACGGCAGCGCCACATTGACCACCAGGTCGGGGCGGAAGCTGCGCATGAGCTCGCAAAGCTGCGGCACGCTGTCGGCATCGACCTGGGCGGTTTGCACACGGTCTCCGCCAATGGCGGCGGCCACGGCGTCGCATTTGGATTTGGTGCGGCTGGCGAGCATCACCTCCGTAAAGACGGGATCGGCGGCGATTTTCTGCGCGACTACGGTTCCGACGCCTCCGGCGCCGATAATCAGAACTTTAGACATATCGATAGGAGTTTTAGCGATTCGTACGTTTTTTGCATGCAACAAAAATAGCTCTTTTATTTTGGGAAAACAAAAATTATCCATACATTTGCACCACCAAAAACGGGAACCTATCCCCGATTTGGCAGGGATGAATTCGTAGCTCAGCAGGTAGAGCACAACACTTTTAATGTTGGGGTCCTGGGTTCGAGCCCCAGCGAGTTCACAAGAAAATTGCATAGAGAGGCGCTTGACGAAAGGCCTCTCTATGTCTTTTTACGAAGTAGCGCAGAAAAGCAATCTTCCGTTTCGACGCGGTCGTGACACCTCCCGCGGACAGGCTTGCATTGCCGGAAATAATTTGTTACCTTTGCGCTACTTATGCAGGCCCTATGGTAGGGATGCGCGGGACGATTGGCGGTGGGCGGATGCTTCCGATGCTTTTTTCATAAGTGACAACTGTGCTCTGCCGCAGGTGTGTCCCCAGGATATGCACTTTCCCCAAATAACCCGAACCCCAATACAAAGCCATATATGCAAAGAGCATTAGCGGACAGACTCCGCTTCGACAAGTACCTCAAATCGTGGCTGATCCTCATTATCGACGTCTGCATCTCGTCGTTCGCTACGATCGTGGCCGCGGTGAGCGCCGTCGCCTTCACGGCGCCGGATGCGGTATTCCGCCCCGACAAATACCTGCTGCTGGGCATGGTGGCCGGCGGCTTCAGCATGGGCGGCTTCTTCCTGTTCAAGACCTACCGCTCTGTAATCCGCCACTCCACGCTGGGGGAAGTGTGGAAAATCGGGGCGGCGACGGTTTTCAAGGTGGTGCTCATGTTCGGCCTGATCTCGGCCTTTCCCGCGCTGCTGCCTGCCGACCACACGTACATCTACGTCTATGCGACGTTCGACCTGCTGCTCTCGGTGTGCTCCCTGATTACCGTGCGTGTGGCCATGATCCTCTCCTACGACACCATCAAGCGCAACTTCCTGAAGAATAACCGCCGCATGCGCATCGTGGTGTACGGGGTAAACGACAAGGCCGTATCGCTCGTCTCGCGGCTGCAGAATTCGCCCCACTACAACGTCTGCGGCTTCATCGTTCACGGCTCGCGCCTGCGTTCCTACAAGATCAACGACCTGCCCATCTACTATTTCCTCACGGCCGAGAACGTGCGTTACGTGCGGGACAAATACGACATACAGGGTATCCTTTTCCCCAATTACGATACGGCGCAGGAAGAGCGCGAGCGGCTTATCCAGCTCGGCACCCGCAGCGGCATCAAAATCCTGATCGCCCCGCCGATCGACGACGTGACCGACGGTAAGCTGATGAAGGCCAATATCCGCGAGATCAAGATCGAAGACCTGCTGGGGCGGCCCGAAATCAAAATTTCGCTCGACGAGATCATCGCAGGGTTCCGCGGCAAGACGATCCTTGTGACGGGGGCGGCTGGGTCGATCGGCTCGGAGCTCTGCCGCCAGCTCGCCACGTTCGGAATCCGGCGGCTCGTGCTGTTCGACAACGCCGAAACCCCGATGCACAACATCCGCCTCGAACTGGAGGAGAAGTACCCCGACCTGGAATTCGTTCCCGTGATCGGGGACGTGCGGCTCACGGCACGGCTCGACTATGCCTTCCGCACCTACCGGCCGCAGATCGTCTTTCACGCGGCGGCCTACAAGCACGTGCCCCTGATGGAGGAGAATCCGTGCGAAGCGGTGCTGGTGAACGTCGTGGGAACGCGCAACGTGGCGGACCACTGCATGCGCTACGGCATCGAGAAGATGGTGATGATCTCCACGGACAAGGCGGTAAATCCCACCAACATCATGGGAGCCTCGAAACGGCTGGCCGAAATCTACGTCCAGAGCTTCGGACAGGCCATCGCTGCAGGACAGATTGCGGGCGGCACGAAGTTCGTCACCACCCGCTTCGGCAACGTGCTCGGGTCGAACGGCTCGGTCATCCCCCGCTTCCGCGAGCAGATCGAGAAGGGCGGCCCCGTGACGGTCACCCATCCCGACATCGTGCGTTTCTTTATGACCATTCCCGAGGCCTGCCGCCTGGTGATGGAGGCCGCTACCATGAGCGACGGCAACGAAATCTTCGTCTTCGACATGGGCGAGTCGATCCGTATCGCCGACCTCGCCCGCCGCATGATCGAACTGGCGGGTCTCAAGGAGGGCGAGGACATCAAGATCGAATACACGGGGCTGCGGCCGGGCGAAAAGCTCTACGAGGAGGTGCTGAGCAACAGCGAAAACACGCTGCCCACCCCGCACGACAAAATCCGCATCGCCCAGGTACGGGAATACGACTACCACGAGGCTTGCCGGGTCGTCAGCCGGCTCGAGGAGCTCTCGCGCGAGGTGAACGTTCCCGACACGGTGCGGCTGATGAAACAGATCGTACCCGAATACAAATCCCAGAACTCGAAGTTCTGCTCCTTCGACGGGCAAGCGGCGGAAACGACCGCCATTGCGGCCGACATTACGGCCTGAATCATTCATTCCAAACAGATATGAGGAAAGTATTAGTTACGGGCGGCGCCGGCTTCATCGGCTCGAACCTCTGCGAGGCGCTGCTGGAAAGGGGCGACCGGGTCGTCTGCCTCGACAATTTCGCGACGGGACACATCGAAAACCTGCTGCCGCTGATCGAAAAATACCCGGAAACGTTCCGTCTCCAGGTAGGCGACATCCGCAACCCGGAGGATTGCCGCCGCGCCGTGGAGGGCATGGATTACGTGCTGCACGAGGCGGCCCTGGGCTCGGTGCCCCGGTCGATCAAAGACCCCGCGACGACCAACGACGTGAACATCACCGGTTTCCTGAACATGATCCTCGCCTCGCGCGATGCGGGCGTGCGGCGTTTCGTCTTCGCCGCCAGCTCCTCGACCTACGGGGATTCGGCTTCGCTGCCCAAGGTGGAGGAGGTCATCGGACGGCCGCTGTCGCCCTATGCGATCACCAAATACGTGGACGAGCTCTATGCCGACGTCTTCGCACGCACCTACCCCGGATTCGAGTACATCGGCCTGCGCTACTTCAACGTCTTCGGCCGCCGGCAGGACCCCAACGGGGCCTATGCCGCCGTGATCCCCCTGTTCATTAAGAAATTCATCCGCCACGAGGCCCCCAACATCAACGGCGACGGAGCCTACTCGCGCGATTTCACCTACATCCGCAACGTGGTGGATATGAACCTGCTGGCACTCGACACGACCGATCCCGCAGCGGTGAACCAGATCTACAACACAGCCTTCGGCGAGCGCACCACGCTCAACGAACTGGTCGCCTGCATGAAAGAGTTTCTCGCGGAGTTCGACCCCGCCATCGCCGAAGTCGAACCCACGCACGGCCCCAATCGCGCGGGCGACATCCCCCACTCGCTCGCATCGATCGACAAAGCCCGCCGTCTGCTCGGCTATGCTCCCCGCTACTCCATGCGGGCCGGCCTGCAGGAGGCGATCCGCTGGTACTGGGACAACCTCCGATAAGCACAACGCAATCACAGCATAACCATGAAAGAGACCAAAATCTGCGTGATCGGACTGGGCTACGTCGGCCTGCCGCTCGCACGCCTGTTTTCCACCAAATACCCCACCGTCGGGTTCGACATGAATGCCGACCGCGTGAAAGCCCTTATGGCCGGACACGACGCCACGCTCGAAGTGTCGGACGAACTCCTGCAGTCGGCCATCCGCAACGGGTTCGTCTGCACGTCGGACATCGAGGCTATCCGCGACTGCAACTTCTACGTCGTGGCCGTCCCCACCCCCGTGGACGGGAACAACAACCCCGACCTCACGCCCCTTTACAAAGCGAGCGAAACGGTCGGCCGGGTGATCGCGGCGGGGGACATAGTGGTGTATGAATCCACCGTCTATCCGGGTGTCACCGAGGACGAGTGCATTCCCGTCGTGGAACGCGTATCGGGGCTGCGTTTCAACCGCGACTTCTTCGCGGGTTACTCGCCCGAACGGATCAATCCCGGGGACAAACTCCACACGGTCGAGAAGATCCGGAAGGTGACCTCGGGCTCCACGCCCGAGACGGGACGCCGTATCGACGCCGTCTATGCCTCGGTGATCGAAGCCGGCACCCATCTGGCGCCGTCGATCAAGGTGGCCGAAGCGGCTAAGGTGATCGAAAATTCGCAGCGCGACATCAACATCGCCTTCGTGAACGAACTCTCCAAGATTTTCTGCCGCATGGGGATCGACACGGCCGACGTACTGGAAGCCGCCGCAACCAAATGGAATTTCCTCCCCTTCAAACCGGGGCTGGTCGGGGGTCACTGCATCGGCGTGGACCCCTACTACCTGGCCCAGTGTGCACAGCGTCACGGCTACAATCCCGAGATCATCCTCGCCGGACGGCGCATGAACGACGGCATGGGCGAGTACGTCGCCAGCCAGGTCGTCAAGCTGATGCTCAAGAAGGGGATTCAGGTGCTCGGCTCCCATATCCTGATCCTGGGCATTACCTTCAAGGAGAACTGCCCCGACGTGCGTAATACGAAGGTCGTGGATATCATCCGCGCCCTGCGCGAATACAACGTGAACGTCACGATTTACGATCCCTGGGCGAACCCCGGTGCGGTGAAACGCGAATACGGGCTCGATATCGAGACCGAACTGCCCGCAAATCGGTACGAAGCGATCGTGCTGGCCGTGGCCCACGAGAAGTTCCGCGACATCCGCATCGGTGAACTCAAAGCGGAAAACGCCGTGGTGTACGACGTGAAAAACATGCTTCCCCATGAACTCAGCGACGGCCGACTGTAACCGTCGGACAGCACCGCGGGATCCTTCGCTGGATGTCGCACGGGCCCTGTCGATGGTATATATCATCGTGCTGTGGCACCTGCTCAGCTACACCGGCGCTTTCAGTTTCGTGCCTTACGGCGGCGAGTACATCACGAGCGTTTTCCTGGGTCTGTTTTTCATCATTTCGGGCTACCTGCTCAAGTCGAAATACGACATCACGGGGCGGGCCGCGTTGAAAAAATACCTGACCAGGCGCGTTTTGAGGATCATGCCGATCTATGCGGTCGCACTGGCTTCGTTCGTTATGGTCGCCATGTGCACGCCGCGAGAGGCCCTGTTCGCTTTCCTGGGTCTCTCCTCGTTTATCCCGCCGCAGCCGATGACCCTTTGGTTCGTCTCCATGATCCTGTTTTTCTACGTTTGTTTCCTGGTTTCGGGCCTGCGTTGCAAATACGTCGTCTGGACTGCGATTTATGCGCTCATCATCGTCGCATCGCATTTTTACGACGGCATCGATCCGCGCCTGATCCTCTATTTCCCGTGCTTCATCTTCGGAATCTCCCTCCAGAAGATCGGACGAACCGAACAATTGACCAAGGGGGGGGGAATTCTGTTCGTCCTGTCGGTCTTGGCGCTGCTGCTTATCGAATCCCCGGCTCCGGCACTCGACCGCCTGCTGACAATCTGTCTGGCAATCTCCGCCTCCGTCCTGCTGCTCTCTCTTTCCGAAAGGGCGGCCCGGATAAAGGGGGTGAATGTGGCGGCCGGTTTTATCGCCTACTCCTCTTTGGTCGCCTACATGTTCCATCGCCAGCTAATGATGGTTTTCATCCATTTCTACTGGCCCGGGAGCAGTAACGGAAGGCTGATCTACGTCCTGCTTTTCTGCGCCCCGGCCGTGATTCTCTTCGGATATGCGGGCCAGAAAATATACGACCTGACTCTGAACTTCCTCCTCGGCCTCGGGCAGCGCCGTTCGCCGGGAATACCCTCCGCGACCGACCGACAGGCCTGAAACCCCGCGTCAGACGGCAGCGCACACGAACATTCGACGCGAGCGCATCCGCCGTCGCAAATCCGACCGGGGAGAGCGTATTCCGGCCACACGGCAAGCTCCGTCCCCTATACCTTACATCCGGATCATGTCCGCAACACTCGTCCTGATAACCACCCTTGCGATCGCCGTCACGCTCGCCTGTTTCTTCGTGCGCCTGCGTCTGAGGGCCCTTATCCATCCGGGCACCTATTTCCTTGTCATCTGGCTGCTGGCCGTGCCGGGATACTACTTCTCGGCGACCAGCGGCATTTTTCCGCTCTACTACCCCCGCTATGCGGACGAACTGACCGGATACGTCCTCTTCACCACGCTCTGTTTCTTCGCGTTCCTCTGGCGAAAGCCCGCCGCTGTGAAGTTCGGCGCCAATACGATCGATTATTTCCGCACGGAGCGGATTTTCCTGCAGTGCGCGGGCGTGGTGCTCGTCACAGCGTTGCTCTTATGGATTAAATCGGGAGCCCATTTCAACATTGGAGTGGCTCGGCTGGAGATACTCAAAGACTACCTAGACATCAACTACCAACCCACACCGATGGATACGGTCGGGGCCCTGATCGCCCAGCTGAACACCCCGTTGTCGATCTATGCCGGTTACGAACTGCTCCGGCGCATGGCCGGGGAACCAGGCATGATCCGCAAAGCGCGCAACCTGGCGATCCCATTCCTCACGGCTGTGGTCTATGCATTTACTATCGGAGGGCGGAATCCGATCGCCGCCAACATCAAACTCTACCTGCTGGGCATGGGATTCGCCGCGATCTACCATATGCCGCGCGGGGTGTACCAGAAGTTCATGCGTTATGCCCTGGCTGTCATCGTCGCTTTCGGCCTGTTCAGCACCTTCGTGGCCGACTCCCGCAGCAAGGCGTTCGGCACGGAGACCCGCAAAGCGCTCTACTCGAGTTCGACGATGGCCCGCTTCTCGGGGGTGATCGACTATATGTCGTGTCATTACGTCGGCTACCAGCTTCGCCGCGTGGACTGGCTTTACGACGCCCCGACCTACGGCACGGAGACCTTCAACGGCTTTTTCTCGGTCGGAGTGCCTTTCGCCTCGACCCTGGGCATCCGTTCGGCCACCGTCGGCGAACTTGTGGGGGTCAAGCCGTTCGACAAACTACAGGTCTCGCTGAACGACGATCGGGAGGATTTCGGCACGAGCACCGCATCGATCTACATGAACATGTACCATGATTTCGGTCATTACGGAACCTATGTATTCATCCTGCTGTTCGTCTTTTTCACGCAGCGCTGTTTCGAGGGCTACCTGAGCCGGAGGATCACCGCGATGTCGTCCATCTATTTCTACTTCCTGCTGCTGAGCTATTGGGGTTCGTCCAATTTCTCCTCCAGTTTCATGGTCGAAGGAATCCTCTATACCTATGTACTCCTCTACCTCTATGACCTGCTGCTGGGAAACCGCAGCCTAAAGCGCAGCCTGACGTGTCCGACCTGAACGACAAGCTGGTGAGCGGCCTCAAGTGGGGCAGTGTGGAGAAATTCTCGACCTACGGCGTCCAGTTTCTGCTGAGCATCGTCATGGCGCGGCTGCTCACGCCCGCCGATTTCGGGGTGGTGGGAATGATTACGATTTTCCTCGCCCTCTCGACCATCTTCATCGACAGCGGGTTCGCCGTCGCGCTCATTCGCAAGAAGGATGCGACGGACACCGACTTTTCGTCGGTCTTCTATTTCAACATCCTGCTGAGCCTGCTGTTTTACGGCGTGCTCTATCTCGCCGCCCCCGCCATCGCCTCGTTCTACGACACGCCGATCCTGTGCCGCGTGACGCGCATCCTGGGGCTGACGGTCATCATCAGCTCGCTGACCATCGTGCAGCGGGCCCGCGTGACGAAGGAGATTCGCTTCAACATACACGCCAAGGTGACTTTCACGTCGGCCGCGATCTCCGGAACGGCAGGCATCGCGGCCGCCTATGCGGGATTCGGACCCTGGGCCATCGTGCTGCAGCTGATGCTCGCCTCGGCCCTGACCTCGGCCCTGTACTGGTATTTTTCCTCGTGGCGCCCCTCGAAGCTCTTTTCCCTGCGCACGATTCGCGAGATGTTCTCTTTCAGCTCGAAGCTGCTCGTTGCGACCCTGCTGCTGGTGATCTACAACAACATCTACCAGTTGGTGATCGGCAAATGGTTTTCGATGGCGCAGGTAGGCTTTTTTTCCAAGGCCAACAGCTATGCCAACCTGCCCAACGACGCCATCGGCCGCACGATCAATAACGTGGCGCTGCCCGCGCTCGCTCGCATCGGCGACAACGACGCCGAACTGCTCGGCTATTACCGCCGCCTGCTGCGGGGCACCTCGTGCGTCCTCTTCCCCATCATGGGGGCGATCGTCGCGCTGGCCGTGCCGGGCGTCAGGCTGGTGCTGACCGAGAAGTGGATGCCTGCTGCGCCGCTGCTCCAAATCCTCGCCACGGCCTGCGTGATGGCCCCGATCCGGATGATTAACCAGAACGTTTACCACATCAAGGGGCGTTCGGATATTTACCTCAAGACGGAGGTCATCAACAAACTGCTTATCACCGCTCTGCTTGCGGCGACCATTCCGCTGGGCATTCAGGCGATCTGCTGGGGCTTCCTGGCAGTATCCTACGTTCAGTTCTTCGTGAACGCCCATTACAACAGCCGGCTGGTCGGATACCACCTGCGGCGGCAGCTCGGCGACATAGGCCGGCCGCTGCTGGTAACGCTCGTGATGACAGCCGCGATTTTCGGCCTGACACTGCTGATCCGCCATGACCTCGCCGCGATACTTGCCGGAGGTGTGGTCATGCTCGCCACATCGGCATGGATGCTCAACCGGGAGGTGCGTATCCGCACGCTCTACGCCAAATTCTTTCACAAAGCATAACGCACACCCATGAGACTACTCTGGTTTCAGAACGGACCGGGCATCGCCCTGGGCTACCTCAAAGGGGGCAAGCCGGCCCGCAGCTGGACTTCGTGGCTGGCCGGCAAGCTCAGGGAGGAAAACGAACTGCACATCGCCTTCATCTACCCCAAATACCACGAACCGTTCGATTACGAGGGCATCCGCTTTCATCCGATCTGCGAGAAACATTGGAAACGCGCCATGCTGCTGGGCAGACTTCCGGGCGGGGGCATCCCCGACCGGCGTATCCGCGAGCGGTGCCTCGACCTGATCGGAGAGGTGCAACCGGATCTGGTACACATACACGGCACCGAAAATCCGTACATCACCCTGCTCGGCCACACGGAGGTCCCGGTGGCAGTCTCGATCCAGGGAGTCGTGACGGTGATCCGGCACAAGTACCTCGCGGGTTTCGGCCGCTCCTACCTCGGTGCGTCGAACCGTTCGCTGCTGCATCCCGTTTCGCTGCTGACCGAACACTCGTTCCGGCACGGACTGCGCGAGCTCGGCCGCATGGCCCGACGGGAAGAGGAGTGCCTCGCCCGTTGCCGGTACGTCATCGGCCGCACGGACTGGGACCGCCGGGTCGCTTCGATCCTGGCACCCGATGCAGCCTATTTCGGTCACGACGACCGCATCCTGGCCGCACCCTACTACGAAGCACGCTGGCAGATGCCGCAAAAGGGCGTCCCTCCCGTAATCCACACAACCCTGACCAACTCCTACTACAAGGGATTCGAGACCCTGTGCAGGGCCTTAGTGCTGCTGCGCAGGGCGGGCACGGAGGTGCGGGCGCAGGTCGCGGGGCTCACGACGACCGATTCCGTTTACCGCATCACGCGCCGCATGATGGGCCGGGAGTTCCCCGCCGGACAGCTCGACATGCTCGGCAGCGTGGCGGCCGCGGCGAATGTCGAACATATGCGCCGGGCCGGAATCTACGTGCTGCCCTCGCATATCGACAACAACTCCAACTCGCTCTGCGAAGCGATGATGCTCGGGATGCCCTGCATCGCCTCATTCGTCGGGGGAATCGGGTCGGTGCTGCACGACGGACAGGACGGTTTGGCGGTGCAGGACGGCGATCCCTGGGCGCTCGCGGGAGCTGTCAAAGAGCTGCTCGCCAATCCTGCGGAAGCCCTCCGGCTCGCCGATGCCGCCCGCGAAATAGCGGTCGAACGCCACCAGCCGGAAGCCATCATCCTCAATCTCACCCGCATTTACCGCTCCATTGTCCATGAATGACACGCTGACCATCCCGACGCCGGACGCGTCGGCCGACAAAGCCGCCTGGGGACACCTGCTCTTCGGGTTCATAGCGCTATATGCGGGGTATCCGCTCGGGGGGGGGATTTTTCGCTATGCCATGCTCCCCTATGTGATGTACCTCGTATTCCGCTGCGACGCCCGCTACCTGCCGGCCCTGGTACTCCACTGCTGTTCGGAGACGATGATTCTGCCGGTGATCTATGTTTCGATGGGGGCGTTGAGCTGCTTCCGATACAGGCAGATCAGACAGGCAGGCGCTCACCGCATCCTGCTCGTCCTGCTGCTGCTCGCACCGATCTTCGTGCGCACGGTCGTACAGCGCTACCTGCTGACGCTCGACCTGAACGTGAGCCTAATCAGCGTGATCTATTACCTTTCGTTCTTCTGCATCGGTTACGGAGTGCTCATCGCCCGGAACATGAGCTACCGCATCCTGGATGCCTGCATCTTCGTGATCGCCACGATCACGCTGGTCTCCTACATGGGCGTTGCCGTGCGACTGAGCATGGTCGGCGGAGCAATCTGCATCAATTATTGCCTCTATACGCTTTTCAGCCGCCGGCCGTTGGGCCCGCTCTGGCTGCTGTGCACCGCCACGGCCGTGGCGACGGTCCTGATGGCCAATGAATCGACCTTCACGGTCATCGGAACCTGTATCTTTTCGATGGCGCTCATGTATTTTTACCGGCACAACCATTTCCGGGTCATCAAAACGCTGACGGGCCTGCTGCCCTTCCTTGGGATTTTCCTGCTGATGAATTACGCCATAAACAACTACCAACGGTACGGGGATAATTTCGATAACGTGGAAGGTTCCTACACCGACTTTTCAGACCTCTCCGGGCTCAGCGACCGGGCGCGGTTCAAACTCTTCGGCGACCGGGCCCCCTACTGGGCCGGAGCATGGGATGACATCCGCGATGCGGACAACCCCGTGCCTCCGCTCATCGTGCCGGAGGTGACGGCGACCATGCAGGACGGACGCGAAATCGACGTGACTTTCGGCGGACACAATACCTACCTGGAGCTGCTCAGGCAATTCGGCTGGCTCTGCGGCGGTCTGCTGATCCTGCTCTTCATGCGGGCCATGATCGTCGGACGGCGCATCCTGACCGTTCCGCACCTGCCCAACCAGCTTTCGATCCTGCTGTGCTCGGCTTTCGCATTCAACCTGATTATCTCGCTCTCGGGTACGGCTTTCATGGGGAGCGCCTCCGTCATCGCCCTGACCCTTGTGGGATGCGCCTGGAGCCTCCAGCATTACCTGCTCAAAAACCCCGCACAAGATGATTAGCCGGTTTTTCAACCTCGCCGATACGATCGGCTGGCGCTTTACCCGCCTCCTGAGCACGATCCGTATGCGCCTGACGGCAGGGGCCGCGGGCGTTGAACTCGGCAAAGGATGCCGGTTCTACGGCCGCATGAAATTCAAAAAAGCCCATACGGCCACTATCCGCATCGGGTCGGGCTGCACGTTCCGCTCCAAACCCACCTCCAACCTGATCGGCATCGACCGGCCCTGCATCTTCTCAGCCCTGATGCCGGAGGCGGAACTGACAATCGGACCGGGCTGCGGATTCAGCGGTACGGTTATCGGCGCGTTCCGCTCCATTCGACTGGGGGGGGGAATCCGCTGCGGCGCCAACACGCTCATCACCGACTCGGACTGGCACCCGGGCGACCCGCGCTCGGGCGACCCGCGCCCCATCGTAATCGAGGACAATGTCTGGCTGGGAGCCGGATCGACCGTCATGAAAGGGGTCACCATCGGCCGCAACAGCGTCATCGGCGCCGGCAGCGTGGTGACCAAAGATATTCCCGCGGATGTCATCGCCGCCGGGAATCCCTGTCGCATAATCCGTAAACTCCACGAATAACCATGCGCGTCAAATGTTTTTACGGGGGCAGCTATCCCAACGGATTCTCTCCCATGTCCATGCGCCTGCACCACTACATGAAGGCCCTGGCCGCCGAAGGAGCCGAAGTCGAAGTCGTCGTGCCGTCGGCGCAGCCGCAGGCCCCGGGCACCTGCGAAGGGATACCCTATCGGTATGAAAAGGCCCCGGCTCCGACCCGCTTCAACACGGGAACCGTCGCCCGCGCCTATGCCGCTCTCTGTGGCCGACTGGCCCGCGAATGTGATGCGCTCATAGTCATCGTGCAGTCCCGCCGAGCATTGAAACGGTGCGCCGACGCCGTGCATCGGGCGGGCGGCCGCGTGGTCTTCGAGCTGAACGAAAATCCCGGTTCGATCCGTGCCAGCCGGTTGGATACGCCCCTGTCGCTCAGGATAGAACGGTGGAATTACCTGCACCGGCTGCTGCCCCGCGCCGACGGCGTGATTGTAATTTCCCACCCGCTCGAGGAGCTGGTATGCCGCTACAAGCGGCCGAATACCCAGAGCGTGCGTATCCCGATTCTATCGGGCAGCGACCGCGTGGCCGAACGCCCCGCGCCCGCGCCGTCCGACGGAATCCCCTACCTGCTCCACGCCGGGGCGCTGAGCGAGCAGAAAGACGGCATCATGGCCATGTTGCAAGGTTATGCCATCGCCCGCGAGCGGCTGGGCGGCAAGCTGCGGTTCGTATTCACCTACAAGGTCGGCTTCCCCGGACTGCTGGCCCGGATCGACCGCTTCATCGCGGAAAACGGCCTCGGAGACGATGTGCGTTTTACCGGAATCGTCGATCGGCAAACCCTCGAGGAATTGAGGCGCAACTGCGCCCTGTGCATCGTAAACAAGCCCTCCAATGCCCAGAACGACTATAACTTCCCGACCAAACTGACCGAACTGCTCCCCGAGGGGGTGCCGCTGATCGTATCCCGCACCGGAGAGCCGGCCCGCTATTTCCGGGACGGGGAAAACGCCCATGTGGTCGAAGCGAACGACGCAGAGCAGATCGCCGACCGGATCGTCCGCATCCTCGGCCACCCCGAAGAGACGGCCCGCATTACCCGCGGCGGACAACTGCTCAACCGCGAGGCGTTCTACTACCTGAATCACGCCCCTGCACTGGCCGATTTTTTCCGTCGGGTCGCGCAGACGACACGGAAGTAACCCCGGAGCGGGGACGTCTAAACCCGCCGCCGCGCCCGCAGTATGAAGAAGACCGGGCAACGGCTATGTGCGACGATCGGATCGTCCCGCCACACCGACCGGACGACCGGTTCCGAACCTGCACCGAAACAACAAACCCGAAATGAAAGATTTGCTGAAAACCGGCTACTGCCGCCTGCGTCAACTGCGCATCAACCGACGCGAGCGGAATTACGTGTACAAGGTCATGCGCACGAACGGCATCCCCGACAAACCCTGCGCCGAGGAAACCGCATGGCTCCGCAAATGGCGACCTCTCTACGCCTCGGTGTCGCCGGTCTATCTGCGCTGTTTCCGCGCCTACCTGACGGAAAACCGCGAGCGGATCGTGCCGGGCGAAATCTGCGCGAACCTCGTCGAACCGCTGCTCAATCCTGCCCGGTATCGTTTCTACTACGAGGACAAAAACGTATATGACCGGCTTTTCGGGCCGGAGGCGATGCCCCGCACCTACCTCCGCCGGATGGAAGGACAATTCTACGACGCGGCTTACCGCCCCTGCGACTTTCCCGCACCCGAAAGGCTGCGCGAACTTACGCAAAACGCCGAACGGATCATCGTCAAGCCGACGGTCGATACCGAGAGCGGACGGGACATCGTCCTTTACCGGCTCGACCCGGCAGACGGCACGTACAAGGATCAAAAGGGCGAGCCCCTGACCGCCGAAAAAACAGGCGGTACAGCGGGGGGGGGAAATGCGATCATCCAGGAGTTCCTGATGCAACACCCTTTCACGGCGCAGTTCAACCCCACGTCGGTCAACAGCTTCCGCATGATCGTCTATCGTTCGCCGCTCGACGGAAGGATCGAGGTGCTGCATACCCTGCTCAAAGCCGGAGGACAGGGCGCCTATGTGGACAACATCCATGCGGGCGGCGGCCTGATCGGGGTAGGCACCGACGGGCGGCTTAATGCGTACGTATGCGACCAGCTCGGACGCCGGTCAGCGCAGGTGAACGGCCTGGACCTCGGGCAGCCGTTCACCGTGCCCTGCTTCGACGAGTTGCTGCGCTTCACCCGCCGCATCGCCGCGCTCATCCCCCACTGCCACCTGACGGCTCTGGACATCATGCTCGACGCGACAGGCCGGCCCCGGTTGATCGAATGTAACATCAAAGGCTTCGGATACTGGGCGCCCCAGCTCTGCTCGGGTCCGGCGTTCGGGACGGCGACGGACGAAATCATCGATTACTGCCGCGAACGGCTCCGGGAGCTCAGGTACACCATCGAAATCTGAACGCCCGCAATACGACTTAAAACATGAGGATACCGCAGAACATCAAACGCCTTCTGTTCGGTGCAAGACTCGTCGCGCGCCATTACAGCCTGCTTCCCGAAAAGCAGAACCCTTCGCGCCGCTGCATCCTGCGAATCGACGGACGTATTCCCAACGGCGGCCTGTGCGACCGGCTGCGCGGAATCGCGGGGATCTATCTGCATTGCAAAGTGAACAACCATCCTTTCGGCGTGCTGTTCGACCACCCGTTCGAGCTGCAGGAAATCCTCCGACCCAACCGCTACGACTGGCGGGTTACAAAGGAGGAGATGGGCTCAAGCATCTGGGACGTATCCGTCGCCGTAACGTACGGGGGGGGAAATGCTGTCCCTCCTTCCGCCGTCGCCAGACCCATGTGTATAACATCGGCGGAGGCAACCTGAGCGCCATCAACGCCCGTTACGGGACCGACTATTCGTTCGGCAGTCTGTTCCATGAGCTGTTCCGCCCCACCGACCGGCTCGCCGAGCGCATCGAACAGGCCCGGCAGCCGCTCAAAGGCCGCGCGTACGTAGCCGTATGTTACCGGTTCATGTCGCTGCTGGGGGATTTTTACGAAGGCGACCGCCCCGTGCTGCACGGACAGGCCCGTACCCGGCTTATGGAGCAGGCGGCCGCAGCGCTGCAACGGATCCGGGAGCGTCATCCGGAAATGCCCGTCCTCGTAACCTCCGATTCCGGAACATTCCTGGAATCACTGGCCGGCGTGCCGGACGTGGTGACCATTCCCGGCAAGGTCGTTCACATGGACTACACCGCCGGCGAACAGATCGAAACCTACATGAAATCCTTTACCGATCTCTACCTGCTCAGCGGAGGTGTCAAAATCTACCGCATGTGCGGCGGCGGCCTCTACACCTCGGGATTCCCCAATACGGCAGCCCTGATGAGCGGCATCCCGATGGAAGACATCGATATTACCGGGGACGGAACGCCGTCCGCAACCTCAAACACATGCTGCTGAAAGCCAAACGGTGCCTGACGCACAACCTGCTGAATCTTCCCGGAAGCCGCATCGACGGACGCATCGTAGTGATCGAGTCCGACGACTGGGGCGCCATCCGTATGCGGTCGCGCGAAGCCTACGACCGACTGCTCGCACACGGCTATCCGGTCGATCGGAACGGTTACGAACGCAACGACGCACTGGCCTCCGAAGAGGACCTGGAGCTGCTGTTCGACCTGCTGGCAAGCCATCGGGACGGGGAGGGGCGTCTGGCCGCGATCACGGCCAACTGCATTATGACCAACCCCGATTTCGGGAAAATCCGGGAAGAGGACTTCCGCACGTACCATTACGAGCCTTTCACCTCGACGCTCGCCCGTTACGAGCGGCACGGCGGCAGCTTCGCACGCTGGCAGCAGGGCATGCGGGCCGGCATCTTCCGGCCCCAATACCACGGGCGCGAGCATATCGCCGTGGGACCCTGGATGCGGGCCCTGCAACGAGGCGATGCGGAAGTGCGGGAAGCCTTCGACCTGGAGATGGCGGGTACGGCCTCGCGCCGCAACGGACGCAACAGCTATGTGGTCGCATTCGAGGGCGACCCCGGCGAGGAAGCCCGGCTCGCTGAGGCCGCGGCCGACGGACTGCGGATGTTCGAGCAGCTCTTCGGCTACCGCTCGCGCACCTTCATCGCCCCCTGTTACACCTGGCCCGCAAGCCTCGAAAAAACGCTCCGCGCCGAAGGAGTCGAGGCCTTGCAGGGGATGATCCACCAATGCCTGCCCGGAGGCGGCCACCGGCGCCACTGGTTCGGCTCGCGCAATGCACTGGGACAGACCTACCTGTTGCGCAACTGCTTTTTCGAGCCGACCACGGACGCATGCGCCGACCCCGTGGACGCGTGCATGGAACGGATCGCCTGCGCTTTCCGCTGGCACAAGCCCGCCGTAATCTCGAGCCACCGGGTCAATTACGTCGGGTTCATCCATCCTACGAACCGCGACCGCAGCCTCCGGTTGCTCGGCGAGCTGCTCGACCGCATCCGCCGCCGCTGGCCCGACGTCCGATTCCGCACGAGCGACGAGCTGACCTCGTTGCTGGCAGACCAAAAAAATCCGACATGATAGCCATTGAACAACAAGACTCCGGCTTTCACCGCTACTGGGTCGCATATTGCCTCCGGAAAGGGATTCCCTTCAAGCGGGTCGATTGCTACCGGAGCGATATCGTCGAACAGCTTCGCGGCTGCGACGCCCTGATGTGGCATTTCAGCCACCAGGATTACCGCGACATGCTCTTTGCGCGGCAGTTGATCCTCTCGCTCGCCGCGGGAGGCATGAAAGTATTTCCCGACCCGGCGACTTCGTGGCATTTCGACGACAAGGTCGGACAGAAATACCTGCTCGAAGCCGTCGGAGCCCCCCTGGTACCGACATGGCTGTTCTACACCGAACGGGAAGCCCTCGCATGGAGCGACGCGACACGCTTTCCCAAAGTCTTCAAGCTCCGGGGCGGCTCGGGCGCGAGCAACGTCATGCTGGCCCGCACGCGGAGCGAAGCCCGGCGGCTGATCCGCCGCGCTTTCGGCCGGGGCTTCAGCCCGCGACGCGCATGGGCCGACCTGAAGGAGCGTTGGCGCAAATACCGGCTGGGAAAAACCGGCGCAGCAGACCTGCTCAAAGGGTTCGGGCGGCTCCTCCTTCCGTCGGATTTCGACCGCCTGCACCCGCGCGAGAAAGGCTATGCCTACTTCCAGGAGTTCATTCCCGGCAACACGTTCGACGTTCGCGTGGTCGTGGTGGGGAACCGGGCCTGCGCCCTGCGGCGCAACGTGCGCCGCAACGACTTCCGGGCTTCGGGCAGCGGGGAGATCGTTTACGACCGCGCGGCCATCGACCCGCGCTGCGTGGAGGAGGCTTTCCGCATCAACCGGCGGCTCGGGGCCCAATGCCTCGCCTACGATTTCGTGTTCGACACGCAAAACCGCCCCCTGATCGTCGAAATCAGCTACGGCTTCACGGCCCCGGCCTATGAAAAGTGCGACGGCTACTGGCTCGGCGACATGACCTGGCATGCAGGAAGTCCCGCCCTCTGCGACTGGATGATCGAAGATTTGCTCGACACGCTGCAAAACCGGCGCGAAGCGTCGGAAAACGATAACGTACCCAAACCTGAAACACGACCGATATGATTCGCACGAAACAGGATTATAGACGATGCCTGCAAACCGAAATCGTCCGCCGGGGATTCTGGCGCGATCTGTTGTTCCGCGAACCGACCGCACGTTTCCTGCTCTGGCTGCGACGGACGGAATACCATTGCAACGCACGGGGGCCCTGGCACCGGGCTGCATTCCTCTATTGCTACCTCCGCTACCGGCGCATCTCGCTCCGCACGGGGATCTCGATTCCCAAAAACGTCTGCCGGGAAGGACTTACCATCCCCCATTACGGATCGATCGTGGTCAATGCTGCCTGCCGAATCGGACGTAACTGCGCCATTCACAATAATGTAAACATCGGCGCATCGGGGGGGGGAATTGCCGCACCCCGCATCGGCGATAACGTTTACATCGGTCCCGGCGCCGTCCTGTACGGCGACATCGAAATCGCAGACAACTGTTACATCGGAGCCAATGCCGTCGTAAACCGTTCGTTCACCGAGCCCGGCTCGGTCATCGCAGGCGTCCCGGCCCGCGTCGTCCGCCATGACGACCGGGTATGGTGGCAGAAAAACGGGCTTCGACGTGCTTTCGGCCCCGGTGCCTCAGACGACAGATAAAACCGCAGACAATACCCATGAACCCGATAAAAACGCTTACGCGCCGGGCCCGCACCGCTCCGCAACTGCAATGGCTGCTGCTGGAGGCCAGGTACGCACGGGCTATCATGCGTCAGGCCGGGTCGGAACAGGCCGTGCGCGAGGACTACCTCCGTCACACCGGACACCGCCTCGATCTGAACGACCCGCGCCGCTTCACGGAGAAGATCCAATGGTACAAGCTCCGCTACCGCAATCCCCTGATGCCGGTGCTGGCCGACAAGGTCGCCGTCAAGGAGTACCTGGCCGAGCGCGGTTACGGGCATCTGCTCAACGAAACCATCGCCGTCTATGACAGCGTGGAACAGATCCGCCCCGAAGAGCTGCCCGACCGCTTCGTCCTGAAGGCCGCGCATGCGAGCGGCTGGAACCTCATCTGCCGCGACAAAGCCGACCTGATGCGCCGCTGGCCCGCATGGAAACGGGTTCTGCGCACCTGGCTGCGGCAGGATTTCTCACGTTACTCCGGTGAGTGGCACTACGGGCAGATGCCCCGACGCATCATCTGCGAGCGTTATCTGGAAAACGCGGCGGAGTCGCTCGACGACTACAAATTCTTCTGCTTCGACGGCGAGCCGCGCCTGATCCAGATGGATACGGGACGCTTCAGCCGCCATGTGCAGCAATACTACACCACCGACTGGCAGCGGGTCGATATGCAGGTGATCGCCAACCCGGAAGGAACGGAGGCCGCCCCCCGCCCCGAACATCTGGACGAAATGCTCGCCCTGGCCAGGGAACTGACGGTCGGATTCCCGCAGGTACGGCTCGACCTGTACGAATACGCGGGCAAGGTCTGCTTCGGGGAATTCACTTTCTTCGACGGCAACGGGTACTACCGGATGAATCCCGACCGCTACGATTTCATCATGGGCGACTGGTTCGTTTTACCCGAAATACTTTGATATGGCACGCATCTGTTTCGCCATTCCCGACATGAACTGCGGCGGGGCGCAGCGCGTGGTCTCCGAATTCGCCAACGAACTCGCGGCGCGGGGGCACGAGTTATCGATCCTCCAGATTTTCCGCACGGGGGAACCTTTTTATGCGCTCGACGGGCACATCCGCCACCTGCAGCCCGACACGGCCTATCCGAAGGACGCGCGGGGCCTGCTCCTCACGATGCGCTGGCTCAGGCGCACGGCCCGGCAACTCCGGCCCGACGCGGTACTGGCTTTCCACCACCGCTACAACCCGTTCGTGATGTGCTCGCTGCTGGGTACTGGCATCCGCATCTACGTATCGGACCGCTGCGCCCCCTACGCGAAGCCCTCACCCCCGGCATGGAACGCGAAGCTCGCCCACCTGCTCTACCCCCGCGCCGCCGGCGTGATCGCCCAGACCCGGCTGAGCGCCGAGGAGAAAAGCCGCTACAACCGCAACGTGCGGATCATCCCCAACCCGCTCCGACGGGTGGAGGTACCCGGGGGCATCGTCCGTGAACACCTCGTCGTAAACGTCGGACGCATGGACAGCGGCAAGGGACAGGAGGAACTGCTCCGGGCATTCTCCCGCCTGCGCGACCCCCGGGACTGGCGGCTGATGCTCGTGGGCGACGGTCCCCAGCGCGAGCGGCTCGAAGCGCTGACCGACGAACTGCGGCTGGGCGAACGGGTCCGCTTCACCGGCGCCCGCAAGGATGTGGACGCTCTGCTGGCCCGCAGCTCGATCTTCGCTTTCGCCTCCCTGAGCGAAGGCTACCCCAACGCCCTGCTCGAAGCGATGGCCTCGGGACTGTGCTGCATCAGCTTCGACTGCGTGGCCGGGCCGTCGGACATCATCGCCCACGAACGCAGCGGCGTGCTGGTTCCCGTCGGGGACATCGACGCCTATGCCCGCGAGCTGCAATGCCTGATCGACGACGAATCCCTGCGCGAACGCTATGCGCGTGAGGCCGTCGGCGTTCGCCAAACCAACGACATTGGCCGCATCACCGACCTGCTGACCGACTTCATACACTGCTGAACCCATGAAACTCGTCTTAGGCTGCGACAACTACATCTACCGCTGCGACGGGGCTTTCTATGCCAAAGCCTCCGACAAGGCTTTCTACGACCGCTACCTGCGCGTGTTCGACACGCTGCGCATCGTCGCCCGCACCCGAACGGCATCGGCCGAGGAAGTCGCCCGCTATGTGCGGCTGGACGACGCGCGTACCGAGGTGTGGCCCGTCTATTTTTTCCGGGGGCCGAAACAATACCTGCCCAAAGCGCTACGCGTGCGGCGCGACATGCGGGGCGCCGCCGACGGATGCGGAGCCTGCATCGTGCGTCTGCCCTCGATCACGGGTTCCAACCTACTCGCGGAGGTGCGGCGCAAAGGCATCCCCTATGCGGTGGAGATCGTGGACGATGCGCACGACGAAATGACGGGCACACGCAATCCGCTCTACAAGGCGATCTGGCTGCTGATCCACCACGACCTGCTGCGGGCCTGCCGCCATGCGGCAGGCATCGCGTGCGTCACCGAAAGCTACCTCCAGCAGCGGTACGGCAATCCCGATCCGGCCTGTTTCAAGAGCCACTACTCTTCGATCGCTCTCGATCACGCCTTTTACGCCGCGCCGCGGGAGCGCCGGCACGGAGAGGAGTTCGCGATCTGCCATGTGGCACACCCCATAGCGGGCCGCCGCAAAGGGCAGGAAGAGCTGATCCGCGCAGCCCGGATCGTTGCGGACAGGGGTTACGCCGTGCGCCTGCGTTTTGCGGGCGAGGGGCCCATGGTGCCCGTTTTCGAGGAGCTGGCCCGCGAGCTCGGAGTGTCCGACCGGGTCGAATTCGTCGGGTTCCTCGACCGCCGGGGACTGCGCCGCCTGCTGGACGAGTCGGATGCCATGGTCTTTCCGACCCATGCCGAGGGGCTGCCCCGCGTGGTGATCGAGGCGATGGCGACAGGGCTGCCTATAATCTCGACCCGCGTATCGGGGATTCCCGAGTTGCTGGAGCCCGACATGATGCTCACCCCCGGCGATACGCAGGGGCTCGCCCGGCGAATCGTCGCCCTGATCGACGACGACGAGCTCTACCGCCGCGCGAGCGCCCACAATTTCCGCAACAGCCTCAAATACGAAAGCACGCTGCTCCAGGCCCGCAGGGACGAATTCTACCGCCGGCTGCGGAGCCGCGCCGAAAAATAAGCGAAGTATGCACACCGCCGCACTGAAACAAAACCTCCTGCGCAACCTGAGCAACCTGCCCGGCTGGCGCACACGCAGACATATCGTCGTGATCGAGTCGGACGATTGGGGCAGCATCCGCATGGCCTCGCACGAGTCGTTCCGCCGGCTGCGCGACGCCGGCCTCCCGGTCGAGCGCAGCCACTACAATCGATTCGACGGGCTCGAAAGCGACGACGACCTGGCTTTTCTGATGGAGACCCTTGCGGAATTCCGCGATTCCACAGGCCGCCCGCCCGTCATCACGGGCGTTAATGTGGTGGCCAATCCCGATTTCGACCGCATCCGCGAGGAGGGTTTCGCGGCATATCGTTACGAACCTTACACCCGCACGCTTCAACGTTATCCCGCACACGCCCATGTGGAGGCGCTCTGGCACGAGGCTGCCGACCGGCGGCTGATCGTGCCGGCGTTTCACGGCCGCGAGCACCTGAACGCCGCGCGGTGGATGCGCGCGCTGCGCGGCGGCAACCGCTCGACGCTGCTGGCTTTTGAATGCGGCGTCACGGGCATCCCCCGGCGGGGCATCGGCGGCGAAGAGGTTCCCAACTTCCAGGCCGCCTTCGACCTGGATACAACTGCCGACCTCGCCGACCAGCAGGAGGTGCTGCGCTCGGGGCTCGCCCTTTTTGAACAGCTCCACGGCCGTCGCGCCCGCTATTTCGTCCCGACGAACGGCTATTTCAACGGCTCGCTCGAAAAGACGCTTGCCGACGAGGGCATCCGATACGTCAATACGAGCAAAGTGCACGAGGAGCCCCTCGGAGAAGGGCGCTACCGTAACCGTTACCGCTATATCGGCATGCGCAACGAATTGGGCCAGCGTTACCTGACGCGCAACTGTTTCTTCGAGCCCTCCAGCATGGAGCATCCGGCATCGAAAGACTGGGTCAATGACTGCCTCCACGAAATCGAAACCGCATTCCGCTGGCACAAGCCGGCCACCGTGAGCTCCCACCGGGTCAATTACATCGGCTGGCTCGACCCGGCAAACCGCGAGCGGTCGCTCGCCCGGCTGCGCGAGCTGCTGGCCGGCATCCTGCGGCGGTGGCCCGATGCCGAATTCATGACCTCGGACGAACTGGGCGACCTGATCGCCGGCAAATAGCGGCGCCACGCCCGTACAAAAACAACCCGAACGATATGAAATCCAGACTTACTTTCGCCGCCGCGACCGACGCGGTGAACACCTACTATACGGAGGGGGTGAATGCGCTCGTGCGCAAGCTCTACCGTCGTTCTTACCGACGCATGTGCCGGATGAACGGGGGGGGGAATTTCTGACCGACCCGCAGATCGAAACCGCTTATGTGAACAAATGGCGTGCACTCGACCGGCACGTACCCCGTGAAGATTTCCGGTTTTTCAGCCGCTACATCGGCCTGCGGCCGAACATCGTGCCCGAAAGCCTCTGCCACAACCGGATCGAACCGGTGCTCAACCCGGTCGAATACCGAGCGTATTACGAGGACAAGAACATTTACGACCGGCTTTTCCCCGCCGGGTGGCTTCCCGCGACGTTGCTGCGCAACCTCCGCGGACGGTGGACGGATGCGGACTACACTCCGGTCAGCCCCGACGACGGCACGCTCTACCGCCTGTGCTCTCCGTATGACCGGATCGTGGTCAAGCCCTCGGTCGAAAGCGGCAGCGGGCGGGGCGTGCGCCTTTTCGAGCGGCACGCCGACGGCCTCTACCGGCAGCCGGACGACCGGGAGATCCTGACGGTCGATCTCCTGAAACGTCATTACGGGCAGGATTTCATCGTACAGGAGGCCCTGCGGCAATCCCGGTTTATGGCCGGATTCTGCACCTCGTCGGTCAATACGCTGCGCGTGACGACCTACCGATCGGTAATCACCGAGCGCATCGAAGTACTAAGCATCGTATTGCGGATCGGGCACGAAGGGGCCGTGGTGGACAACTTCCACGGCGGGGGCATGATCGTCGGCGTACACTCCGACGGAAGAGTGGGACAGACGGCCGTGGACGATTCGGGAGCCCGTCACCCCATACATCATGCAGAAGGAGCAGCCTCGCTGCGCCTGCCGCAGATCGGGGCCGTCACGGAGTTCGCCGTCGAAATCGCCCGGCGGATCGATCACCACCGTCTGCTGGCGCTCGACATCGCCATCGACGAGAACGACAAACCCCGCCTGATCGAATTCAACGTCTCCTCTTACGGCATCCCTTTGGCACAGATGACCCTGGGACCGACGTTCGGACACTTTACGGACGAAATCATCGACTACTGCCGCGAACACCGCCGCCAGGCGCACAAAGTGTTCGTAAGACGGACCTGAAAAACAACACCAACCATGCCTTCGGAGCATAACTCAAAACCGGCCGGCCGGAGTATCGTGCTCGTGAACCAGAGCAGCGGCTACCTAACCGTCGATATCGCCAACGCTTTCGCGGCCGCATACGAACGGGTGACGCTCGTGGCGGGCGATCTGCGCGAAAACGGCCGGCCGCTCGACCCGCGTGTGCGCGTCCGACGGATCGCGGCTTACGACCGGCGCTCCAAGACACGCCGCCTGCTGACCTGGCTGCGGGGTACGCTCGGGATCCTCTGGATCCTGCTCGTGCGGGAACGCCGCGGCGAAGTGCTCTATTTCACCAATCCGCCCATGGCCTACCTGTTGGCGGGAGTGATGCGGCGTCCCTTCTCTGTGGTCGTGTACGACATCTACCCCGAAGCGCTCGCAAGCGTCGGTATCCGCACCGGCAACCCGCTTTACCGCTGGTGGGCGGCCCGCAACCGGCGGCTTTTCCGGCGGGCCCGCTGCGTCTTTACCCTGAGCGAAAGCATGCGGGTGCTGCTCGAGCGCTATGCCGCGCCTGAAAAAATCCGTGTCGTCCACAACTGGGCGGCGCTGGAAACACGGACACCCCTTCCGAAAACGGACAATCCGTTCGTAAGAGAACACGGACTGGAGGGCCGTTTCACCGTGCTCTACTCGGGCAACATCGGCTTCACGCACAGCGTGGAACAGCTCGTGGCCCTGGCCGCGCGGATGAGCGGCGACGACCGGTTCCGCTTCGTCATCGTCGGCGAAGGGGGCCGCAAAGCCGCCTTGCAGGAACAGGCCCGCAGGGAAGGGCTGCACAACTGCCTCTTCCTTACGTGGCAACCCGCCGCTACGCTCCCCCATTCCCTGGCGGCGGCCGACGTAGCGGTGGTAACCCTCAGCGACGGCGCGTCGGGGGTCAGCGTGCCGAGCAAAACCTACAACCTCATGGCGGCGGGTGCGCCGCTACTGTGCATCGCCTCGCCGCAAACGGAACTCAGCCGCCTGGTGGAAACCTACGATAACGGACGCTGTTTCCGCCGGGACGACCTGCAGGGGATGCAGGACTACCTTGAGAAACTCGCCTCCGATCCCGCACGATGTGCGGAGCTGCGCCGCAACTCCCTGCGCGCATCGCGGGACTTCACGCCCGAAAATGCACGGATCTATGTATCGTCGCTATATTAAACGCCCCCTCGACCTGGCGGTTTCGTTCACCGCCCTGCTCTGCCTGAGTCCCCTGCTTGCCGGGATTACCCTCTGGCTGCATTTCGCCAACAAAGGGGCGGGAGCTTTCTTTTTTCAGGAGCGGCCCGGCCGGGGCGGACGCATCTTCCGGGTCGTGAAGTTCAAAACCATGACCGACGCACGCGACAGCAACGGAAATTTGCTTCCGGATGCCCAACGTCTCACAAAAGTGGGTAAATTTGTGCGTTCGACCTCCCTCGACGAGCTGCCCCAACTGGTGAACGTGCTCAAGGGCGACATGTCGCTCGTAGGGCCGCGGCCGCTGCTCCCCAGGTACCTGCCGCTCTACTCTCCCGAGCAGGCGCGGCGTCACGAGGTGCGGCCCGGCATCACGGGCTGGGCCCAGTGCCACGGGCGCAATGCGATTTCGTGGGCGGAGCGTTTCCGGCTGGACGTGTGGTATGTGGACCACCTGACGCTGGCTACCGACCTGAAAGTCGTGTGGATCACGCTGTGCAAAGTGATCCGCCGCGCGGACATCAGCTCGGGAACCGCGGTGACGATGGAGCCGTTCGACGGCAAAAACTGACGTATGAAAGAGATCGCAATCTACGGATTCGGAGGATTCGGCCGCGAAGTCGCCTGCCTGATCCGCAAAATCAACGAACGGCAGCCCCGGTGGAAATTCATCGGTTACTTCGACGACGGCCATGCGTCGGGCGAGCGCAACGCCTACGGCGAGGTGCTGGGCGACATGGAGACCCTCAACGGCTGGCCGCGCGAACTCGACGTGGCTTTCGCCATCGGCTCGGCCCCGGTGCTGCGCCGCCTGACGGCCCGGGTCGTCAATCCCCGCGTCGGCTTCCCGAACCTCATCGCCCCCGACGTGCTCTTTTTCGACCGCGATTCGGTGACGATGGGACGCGGCAACCTGCTGACGTTCGGCTGCCGCCTGAGCTGCGGGGTGACGCTGGGCGACTTCAACATCCTCAACGGCTGCGTCTCGCTGGGCCACGAAGCGAGCCTGGGCGACTGCAATGTGCTTTTTCCCGAAACACGCCTCTCGGGGGAGGTCCGGGTCGGCGACGGCAACTTCTTCGGCGCCCGTTCGTTCGTCATGCAGGGGGTGCGCATCGGCGACGACACGCGCATCGGCGCAGGCAGTTTCGTGCTGCGGCGAACGCGCGACGGGAATCTCTATGCCGGCAACCCGGCGACGATCGTAAAAATATGAAAATCAAACAATAACCGTCAATATGGATACCAAAACCTTTATCGAAAAATTTGCCGATGCCGTTGAAATCGAAAACCCGGCATCGCTCGACGAAAACACGCCGTTCCGCACGCTGGACGAATGGAGTTCGCTCGCCTACCTCTCGGTCATCGCCATGTTGGACGAGGAGTACGACGTGCAGATCGAGAACGCCGAGTTCCGCACCCTGCAAACGCTGGGCGACCTCATGCGGGCAGTCGAATCGAAACGCGGCTGACCATGGCGCTGCTCCGCTTCGAGGGGGTCGGGATCACGGCCCTTGCCGCCGCCGTGCCGCGCACGGTGATCGACAACTACAAATACACCCGCTATTTTCCCGAGGACCAGGTGCGCGAAGTGGTCGATAAGGTGGGGATCTACCAGCGGCGGTTCGCCGATGACGCCACCTGCTCGTCGGACCTCTGTTTCGCGGCGGCCGAACGGCTGATCGCCGACAACGGAATCGACCGTTCGGAGATCAACCTGCTGGTTTTCGTCTCCCAGACGCCGGACTACCGCATGCCGGCCACCTCGGTTCTGTTGCAGGAGCGGCTGGGGCTTCCGCACGCGACCGTCGCATTCGACATCAACCTGGGCTGCTCGGCTTTCCTCTACGGGATGAGCGTGGTATATGGCTTCATGCAGCAGACAGGCATCCGCAAAGCCCTGCTGCTGGACGGCGAAACCCGCTCGAAGGTCTATTCGCCCAAAGACCGCCGCTCGGCATTCCTCTTTGGCGACGGGGGCGTGGCGGCGCTCATCGAGCGCAACCCCGGGTTCGGCACGAGCTGGTTCTCGCTCAACTCCGACGGGTCGCGCGGCGACCTGATAAAGATCAACGGCGGCGGCTACCGCATGCCCAGCTCGCCGGAGACGCTCCGCGAAAAAGTCGTGGACGAGTACGGCAACATCCGCTCGGAGGAGCAGGGCTACATGCAGGGGGCCGACGTATTCAACTTCGTGATCCGCGAAATTCCGCGCGACATCAAGCGGCTCGCCGAGTGGTCGGGCGAGGATTTGCAAGGCCTGGACTATTACGTTTTCCATCAGGCCAACAATTTCATCAACACCTACCTGGCCAAGAAGCTCCGGCTCGACGCCGAACGCATCCCCTCGACCATCGCCAAATTCGGCAACACCTCGTCGGTGTCGGTGCCCCTGACCATCGCCAGCGAGCTCAAGGGCCGCATGGAAGGAGACCGGAAACTGCTGCTGAGCGCTTTCGGAGTCGGCATGACCTGGGGCACGGCCGTCGTACCTTTCCGCGACCTGCGCATCAGCGATCTCGTGGAAGTGTAAACCAAACAACCCACGCCATGAACCCATTCTCGCTGGAGGGGCGTAGCATCCTCGTCACGGGAGCCTCTTCGGGCATCGGGCGGGCCTGTGCCGTCGCCTGCGCCGAGGCCGGGGCCCGTATCGCCCTCGTCGGTCGCAACCGCGACCGGCTCAACGAAACCCTCGGACTGCTGCCCGAGGTTTCCGGGGGACCCCACCTGCCGATCTGCGCCGACCTGACCGATTTCGACGGGCTCCGCCCTCTGGTCACGCAGGCGGTGGCCGCGCTCGGGCCTCTGCACGGGCTGCTCAACGCGGCGGGCGTCTCGACGACCCTGCCGCTCAACGCCGCCACGCCGCAGCGACTCGACGACCTGTTCCGCCCCAATGTTTATGCGGCCTACCTGCTCACGCGCGAAGTCTGCCGCAAGGGGTGCTATGCGGGGGAGGGGCAGACCTGCATCGTCTTTTTCTCATCCGTGATGGCCTCCGTCGGGGAGAGCGGCAAGTCGCTCTATGCCATGACCAAAGGGGCTCTGCTTGCGGGCATGCGCTCGCTGGCCGTGGAATACGCCCCGCGGGGAATCCGCGTGAACGCCGTCACGCCGGGCGCGGTGCTCACGCCGATGAACGCCCGCCTGCCCCACATGGCCGATCCGGAGGCGCGGGCACGGCTCGCGGCGCGTCACCCGCTCGGACTGGGCACCCCGGAGGATGTGGCCCGGGCCTGCATCTACCTGCTGAGCGACGCCGCCCGGTGGGTGACCGGCTCGAACCTCACCGTGGACGGGGGATATACCGCCATGTAACGTAAATCCGAAATATCATGCGTAACAGAATCTACCTCTCGCTGGCCCAGATGGGCGGACGCGAGCAGGATTTTATCCGGGAGGCGTTCGACACGAACTGGGTCGTGCCCCTGGGTCCGAACGTCGATGCGTTTGAACGCGAACTGGCCGACTTCATCGGACAGGACCGCCATGTGGTCGCCCTCTCGGCAGGCACGGCGGCCATCCACCTCGGCCTGGTACAACTCGGCGTCGGCCGCGACGACGAGGTGATCTGCCAGTCGTTCACCTTCTCGGCCTCGGCCAATCCGATCGCCTATCAGGGGGCACGTCCGGTATTCGTGGACAGCGAACCCGACACCTGGAACCTCTCGCCCGCGCTGCTCGAGGAGGCCATCCTCGACCGCAAGGCGAAAACGGGGCGCTATCCGAAAGCCATCATCCCGGTGCATCTTTACGGCATGCCGGCCAAAATGGACGAAATCGCGGCCGTGGCCGCCCGTTACGGAATTCCCCTGATGGAAGATGCCGCCGAAGCCATCGGGTCGGAATACCGGGGCCGCAAGTGCGGCACCTTCGGGGAGTTCGGCGCCCTGTCGTTCAACGGCAATAAGATGATTACCACCTCCGGCGGCGGGGCGCTGGTCTGCCGCACGGCGGAGGAGGCGCAGCGCACCAAGTTTTTCGCTACTCAGGCGCGCGAAAACCGGCCTTACTATTACCACGAGCACATCGGCTACAACTACCGCCTGTCGAACGTCTCGGCCGGCATCGGCCGGGGACAGATGCTCGTGCTCGATGCACACATCGCCCGCCGGCGGGCGATCCACGCCCTCTACACGCGGCTGCTCGGCGACCTGCCCGGCATCGAGGTCAAACAAAACCCAGCACCCGAATTCGACTCGAATTTCTGGCTCACCTGCATCACGGTCGATCCCGCCCGTTTCGGGAGCACGGCCGACGAAATCCGCGTCCATTTGGAGCGCGAAAACATCGAATCCCGCCTGCTGTGGCGTCCGATGCACATGCAGCCCGTTTTCGCCCGCTGCCCCGCCTACACCGACGGCACCTCGGAGGCGATTTTCGACCGGGGGCTCTGCCTCCCCTCCGGCTCGGGCCTCACGGACGCCGACATCGCCGCGGTGACGGAAGAAATCCGCAAACTGCACAAACATTAAACCCACCGATATGAGCAAAAAAGCCTTAATTACCGGCATCACGGGACAGGACGGCTCGTTCCTCGCCGAATTCCTCCTCGAAAAAGGATACGAAGTACACGGCATCATCCGCCGCTCCTCTTCGTTCAACACCGGGCGCATCGAGCACCTCTACCTCGACGAGTGGGTGCGCGATATGAAACAGAAACGCCTGGTCAATCTCCACTACGGAGACATGACCGACTCCTCGTCGCTCATCCGCATCCTGCAAATGGTCCGGCCCGACGAAATCTACAACCTCGCGGCCCAGTCCCACGTCAAGGTTTCGTTCGACGTGCCCGAATACACGGCCGACGCCGATGCCGTCGGGACGCTGCGGCTGCTGGAGGCCGTGCGCATCCTGGGGCAGGAGCACTCGTGCCGCATCTACCAGGCTTCGACTTCGGAGCTTTTCGGCAAAGTGCAGGAGATACCCCAAAAAGAAACGACCCCGTTTTACCCCCGCTCCCCGTACGGGGTGGCGAAGCAGTACGGCTTCTGGATCACCAAGAACTACCGCGAATCCTATGGCATGTACGCCGTGAACGGCATCCTGTTCAACCACGAATCGGAACGCCGGGGCGAAACGTTCGTCACGCGCAAGATCACCCTTGCCGCCGCCCGCATCGTACAGGGATACCAAGACAAGCTCTACCTGGGCAACCTGAACGCTCTGCGCGACTGGGGCTATGCCAAAGACTACGTGGAGTGCATGTGGCTGATCCTCCAGCACCCCACTCCCGAGGATTTCGTCATCGCCACCGGGGAGTACCACACCGTGCGGGAATTTACGACCCTCGCATTCCGCGAAGCCGGCATCGGTCTGCGCTGGGAGGGCGAAGGGCTCGACGAGAAGGGTATCGACGAAAAGACGGGCCGCGTGCTCGTGGAGGTCGATCCCAAGTATTTCCGCCCTTCGGAGGTGGAACAACTGCTGGGCGACCCGACCAAGGCCCGCACGCTGCTGGGATGGAATCCCCGCAAGACCTCGTTCGAGGAGCTGGTGCGCATCATGGTGGAACACGACATGCGCTTCGTGCGCAAGCTCTACCTCAAGGCACAAATGGAGCGATAGAATGGAAAAACAGGCGAAAATCTATGTGGCGGGCCACCGGGGACTGGTCGGCTCGGCCATCTGGAACAACCTCCGCGCCAAGGGGTACGAAAACCTCGTAGGCCGCACCCATGCCGAGCTGGATCTGCTGGACGGCGGTGCGGTAAAAGCGTTTTTCGACCGCGAGCGCCCCGAGTACGTCATCCTCGCTGCGGCTCATGTGGGGGGCATCATGGCCAACAACACCTACCGTGCGGATTTCATCTACCAAAACCTGCAAATCCAGCAGAACGTGATCGGCGAGGCGTTCCGCCACGACGTCAAAAAGCTGCTGGCGCTCGGTTCGACCTGCATCTACCCCCGCGACTGTCCCCAGCCCATCCGGGAAGAGTACCTGCTCACGGGGGAACTGGAGTACACCAACGAACCCTACGCCCTGTCGAAAATCGTCGGGCTGAAGCTGTGCGAGAGCTTCAACCTCCAGTACGGCACCAACTACATCGCCGTAATGCCCACCAACCTCTACGGCCCCAACGACAACTTCCACCTCGAAAACTCCCACGTGATGCCGGCCATGATCCGCAAGGTCTTTCTGGCCCACTGCCTCCTTTCGGGGGACTGGGAAGCCGTGTGCGCCGACATGAACCTGCGCCCGGTCGAGGGGGTGGACGGCAGCGCCCCCCGTGAACGCATCGCCGGGGTGCTCGCCAAATACGGCATCACGGCCGAAGCCGTGACCCTGTGGGGCACAGGGAAACCGCTGCGCGAGTTCCTCTGGTCGGAGGAGATGGCCGACGCGAGCGTCCATGTGATGGAGCGGGTCGATTTCGCGGACCTGCGCGGCACAGGGCCGCAGGTGCGCAACTGCCATATCAACATCGGCACGGGCGAGGAGATTTCGATCGGCAACCTGGCCCGGCTGATCGTCGCCACGGTGGGCTACCGGGGCGAGCTGCGCTTCGATGCCTCCAAACCCGACGGGACGCCCCGCAAGCTGTGCGATGTGACCCGGCTCCACAACCTCGGCTGGCACCACCGCATCGGCATCGAAGAGGGCGTGGGCAAGCTCTATGACTGGTACCGGACAAGTATCGGACGCTGAAGCAAACCGCCCGGGGATGGAAACATGCGCGGATAAACTGCTGGCCCTGCTGCGCGGGGGACTGCACGGATGTTCTCCCGAGGGGGAGTTCACCCGCCCCGCATCGGCGGCCGAATGGGAGACCCTCTGCCGCATGGCCTCCGCACACGGGGTGCTCGCCATAGCTTACGACGGCATGATGCTCCTCCCGCCCGAACTCCGGCCGCCGCGCCCGTCGTTGCTCCGCTGGGCCTGCAACACGGAGGCCGTCGAGCGCAGGTACGCTTTCCAGAAGGCACGGGCCGCGGAACTTGCCGACCGGTTCGCAGCCGAGGGAATCGCGACCTATGTGCTCAAAGGGATGGCTTTCGGAGTCTCCTACCCCCGGCCCGAGCACCGGCCCGCAGGCGACCTGGACTGTTTCCTGCCGGGCGCATGCGACAAGGGCAACCGCATTGCGCGTGAAGCGGGTGCCGAGGTACGGGACGGTTACTACAAACATGCCCATATCCGCTACCGGGGACTGGTCGTCGAGAACCATCGCTACTGCCTCTCCATCCGGGGCAGCCGCGAAACCAAAGCACTGGAACGCCTGCTCGAAGGGATGATGCCGCGGACGGGGGAGCCGGCCTGCGTGCCCGGAACGCGGCTGTTGATCCCCTCGCCGCTGTTCAACGCCGTACTGCTGACACGTCATGCCCTCGGACATTTCCTCACCGAAGGAATCAGCCTGCGCCACCTGTGCGACTGGGCCTGCCTGCTGACGGCGGAACAGGAAAGGATCGACGCCGACGCCTTCGGGCGCATCTGCGATCGGTTCGGACTCGGCACCTTCGCCGGGGCGATGACGGCACTGGCTGCGGAACGGCTCGGCACACCGCTCACGACCTGGCCCTCTGCCCCTAACGCTCCGGCGGATCTTCTGCTCGCTGACATACTCGAAGGCGGACGGACGGTCTTCGCCAAAAAGGGCGGCCCGTGGCAGAAACGGACGATGCTGCTGCGCAACATGCTTGCGGGACGTCGGCGCTACCGCATTTTTTACGGACGGAGCATGTTCGGCGAAAGCCTGCGCAGCGTGTGGGGGTACCTGACCGACCGCAACCCCGTTCTCTGATCGCCCCTCCCCGGGGCGAAACCTCCGACACGGAACAGGCCTATACGCACACGACAGGAACAAACTTTAAGTGCGCGCGTCCCGACAAATAAAAATATTGTCCTCGGAGGGCCGTCGTTGAGGGATTTTCATTATTTTTATACCCTCAATCCGACAACGACCCCGAATCCGAACGATGAACAACGCGCAGCGACAGTGGTTCGCCCTGAGAGTGACCTATGCCCGGGAGCTGAAAATCAAGGACTACCTCGATTCACAGCAGATCGAGTGCTACGTGCCCATGCAATACGAGATGCGAACCCGGGGCGAGCGGAGACGCCGGATGCTGGTGCCTGCCGTACACAACCTGCTCTTCGTGCACATCGACGCCGCGACCTTGCGCGAACTCAAGGCGACCGACCTGCCGATCCGCTACATGATGGATCGGGAAACCCGTCGCCCGATCGTGATTCCCGACAAGCAGATGGAGGATTTCATCCGCATCGTCGCCTCGGGCATCGAGCACGTGGAGGTCGTGGATTCGCAGCGGGTACGGTTCGCCGAAGGCGACCGCGTGCGGGTCACGGCAGGGCCGTTTTGCGGCGTGGAGGGCGTTTACGTCCGTTACAAGGGACACAGCAAAGTGGCCCTTTCGATCGGCGGACTGCTGACGGCCCTGACGGCCTATGTGCCGCTCGACTGCGTGGAAAAAATACCATAACAAACCCGATGCGGGCGTCCGACACGGCGCGGCCCGCGAGCAAATAAAAGACATAATGAAAATAGCAATCGTAGGAACCGGTTACGTGGGGCTCGTTTCGGGCACCTGTTTCGCCGAGATGGGCGTCGATGTGACGTGCGTCGATGTGGACCGGCAGAAAATCGAAAAACTGCAACAGGGAATCATCCCGATTTACGAACCGGGACTGGAAACCCTCGTGCTCAAGAACCACCGCGAAGGACGGCTGCACTTCACCACCGACCTCACCGCCTGCCTCAACGACGTGGAGATCGTCTTTTCGGCGGTCGGCACGCCCCCCGACGAGGACGGCTCGGCCGACCTGAGCTATGTGCTCCAGGTCGCCCGCACCATCGGGCAGCACCTCAATAAATACGTCGTAGTCGTGACCAAATCGACCGTGCCGGTCGGCACGGCCCGCAAAGTCAAGGCCGCAATCCGCGAGGAGCTCGACAAGCGGGGCGCAGAGGTGGAGTTCGACATCGCCTCGAACCCCGAATTCCTCAAGGAAGGCGATGCCGTGCAGGATTTCATGTCGCCCGACCGCGTAGTGGTGGGCGTGGAGACCGACCGCGCCCGCAAGATCATGGAACGGCTCTACAAACCTTTCATGATGAACAACTACCGGATGATCTTCACCGACGTTCCCTCGGCCGAGATGATAAAGTATGCCGCCAACTCGATGCTGGCGACCCGTATTTCGTTCATGAACGACATCGCCAACCTCTGCGAAATCGTGGGGGCCGACGTCAATATGGTGCGCAAAGGCATCGGCACCGACTCCCGCATCGGCTCGAAGTTCCTCTATGCCGGATGCGGATACGGCGGCTCGTGTTTCCCCAAAGACGTGAAGGCCCTTATCCGCACCGCCCAGCAGAACGGCTACCAGATGCGCGTGCTGCAAGCGGTAGAGGAGGTGAACGAACGGCAGAAATCGGTACTTTTCGACAAGCTCGCCCGCCATTTTCAGGGGAAGCTCGCCGGCAAGACCGTCGCCCTGTGGGGGCTGGCGTTCAAACCCGAAACCGACGACATGCGCGAAGCGCCCGCCACGGTGCTGATCCGCATGTTGCTCGACGCCGGCTGCCGCGTGAGGGCTTACGACCCCATCGCCATGCCCGAGGCGGAACGCCGGCTGGGCAGCGAAGTGACCTATTGCAAGGATATGTACGAAGCGGCGCTCGACGCCGACGCCCTGATGCTGGTGACCGAATGGAAGCAGTTCCGCCTCCCCTCGTGGGGGGTGGTGAAGCGTGCGATGCGCACGCCGGTGCTGCTCGACGGTCGCAACATCTATGACCGTGAGGAGCTCACGGCCAACGGCTTCACCTACTACCATATCGGATAAGCCATGAAAATCCTGGTCACCGGCACGGCCGGGTTCATCGGGTTCCATCTGGCGCGGCGACTGCTCGAAGCGGGCGACGAGGTGGTCGGGGTGGATAGCGTGAACGACTACTACGACGTGCGGCTCAAGGCCGACCGGCTGGCGCAGACGGGCATCGACCTCGCGCGTGCCGCCTATGGCGAACTCGTGCGCAGCGACCGTTATCCGGCCTACCGGTTCGTGCGTCTGCGGCTGGAAGACCGCGAAAGGATGGAGCGGCTTTTCGCCGCCGAACATTTCGACGCGGTCTGCAACCTGGCGGCGCAGGCGGGGGTGCGTTATTCGATCGAGAATCCCGAATCCTATGTGCAGAGCAACGTGGAAGGTTTCCTCCATGTGCTCGAAGGGTGTCGCCGCCACGGGATCGGCCATCTGGTTTACGCCTCCTCGAGTTCGGTTTACGGAGGCAACGCGAAGGTGCCCTTTTCGGAGGACGACCGCACGGACGACCCCGTGTCGCTCTACGCCGCAACCAAGAAAGCCGGGGAGCTGATGGCCCGCACCTACTCCCATCTCTACGGATTTGCAACCACGGGGCTGCGTTTCTTCACCGTTTACGGCCCGTGGGGGCGGCCCGACATGGCTCCGATGCTCTTTTCGCGGGCGATGCTTGCGGGCGAGCCGATCCGGGTCTTCAACAACGGCGACCTGCTGCGCGACTTCACCTACATCGACGACATCGTCGAGGGCGTCGCCGCCGTACTCCGGCAGCCGCCCGCATCCCCCATCGACCGGATTTACAACATCGGCTGCTCCCAACCGGTGCGGCTGACAAATTTCATCCGCACGCTCGAAGAGGCGCTCGGCTGCGAGGCCCGCAAACAGATGCTCCCCATGCAGGCGGGCGACGTGTACCGGACCTATGCCGACACGTCGCGCCTGGAGGCCGACTACGGCTACCGGCCGACGACCGACCTGCGAACCGGCATCGGCCGCTTCGCCGCGTGGTACAAAACCTATTACCAATCCGACCTCAACCCATGAAAGGCATCGTACTGGCCGGAGGCTCCGGCACCCGGCTATACCCCATCACCAAAGGAGTGAGCAAGCAACTGCTGCCCATTTACGACAAGCCGATGGTTTACTACCCGATCTCGGCCCTGATGCTCGCAGGCATACGCGACATCCTCATCATCTCGACGCCCGACGATCTGCCGGCATTCCGGCGGCTGCTGGGCGACGGCTCGGATTTCGGCGTGCGGTTCTCCTATGCCGAACAACCATCGCCCGACGGACTCGCCCAGGCGTTCCTCATCGGCGAAACGTTCATCGGCGACGACGCCGTATGCCTGGTGCTCGGCGATAACATCTTCCACGGCGCTGGCTTCTCGCAGATGCTCCGCGAGGCGGTGCAAAAAGCCGAGCGGGAAGCTCTGGCCACGGTTTTCGGCTACCGCGTGGACGACCCCGAGCGTTACGGCGTAGCCGAATTCGACGAGCGGGGCAACTGCCTCTCCATCGAGGAGAAACCGACACACCCCAAATCCAACTACGCCGTCGTGGGACTGTACTTCTACCCCAACCGGGTCGTGCAGGTCGCCAAAGGAATCAGGCCCTCGGCGCGGGGCGAGCTGGAGATCACCTCCGTCAATCAGGAGTTTCTCCGTTGGGGCGAACTGCGCGTGCAGACCATGAACCGGGGCTTCGCCTGGCTCGACACGGGTACCCACGATTCGCTGGCCGAGGCTTCGATCTTCGTCGAGGTGATCGAGAAACGGCAGGGGCTCAAGGTCGCCTGTCTGGAAGGCATCGCCTACCGGCAGGGGTGGATCGACAAAGAGCGGCTCCGCGAGCTGGCGCAGCCGATGATCCGCAACCAATACGGCCAATATCTGCTCAAAGTGATCGACGAACCCAAAGAAACCCGACAATGAATTTGCGAACGACACAACTCGACGGGGTGGTGATCCTCGAACCCGACGTACACGGGGACGACCGGGGCTACTTCTTCGAGAGCTACTCCCGAAGCCGCTTCAACAAGCTGGTCCGCCCGGTCGATTTCGTACAGGACAACGAATCCCGGTCGCGCTACGGCGTGATCCGGGGGCTGCACTTCCAACGGGGGCCGCATGCACAGTCGAAACTGGTGCGGGTAGTCGAAGGGTCGGTGCTGGACGTGGCGGTCGATATCCGCCGCGGCTCACCCACTTTCGGCCGCCACGTGGCCGTGGAGCTGACGGCGCAGAACAAACGTCAGCTCTTCGTCCCGCGCGGCTTCGCACACGGCTTTGCGGTACTGAGCCCCGTTGCGCTCTTCCAGTACAAGTGCGACAACTATTACGCCCCCGACGCCGAAGGCGCCATCGCGTGGGACGACCCCGCACTCGGAATCGACTGGCGCATCCCCCCCGCCGAGGTGCTTCTGTCGCCGAAAGACAGCCATCACCCCCGGCTGGCCGATGCCGACGAACTGTTCGATTATCAAACCGACTATTATGCGTAATATCCTGGTCACCGGAGCCGGAGGACAGCTCGGGCGGGAGATGCGGCTCGCGGCGGAACAGGCGCAGGATCGCTACCTGTTCACCGACGTGGAGGAACTCGACATCACCGACGCCCGGGCCGTCATGCAAGCGGTAGAAACAGAGCATATCGGGGCGATCGTCAATTGCGCGGCCTACACCGACGTGGAGCGGGCCGAACAGGAGCCCGAAACAGCGGAACGGATCAACCGCATGGCCGCGGCCAACCTCGCCGCCGCCGCCGCACGCTGCGATGCGACACTCGTCCATATCTCCACCGATTACGTTTTCGACGGCAGCGGCAACGTGCCCTACCGCGAGCAGGACGCCACCGCCCCGCTCGGGGTGTACGGACGTACCAAGCTCGCTGGCGAACGCGAAGTGCTCGCTTCGGGCTGCCGCCACCTGATCCTGCGCACGGCCTGGCTCTATTCGCCATTCGGCAAAAACTTCTGCAAAACCATGCTCCGACTGACGGCCGAACGGCCCGAGGTGCGGGTGGTCTTCGACCAGGTCGGAACGCCGACCTATGCCGCCGACCTCGCCGGGGCCGTCACCGGCATCCTCGCACGCGGGGAGGATCGGATGCACGGGGGGCTTTACCACTTCTCGAACGAAGGGGTCTGCTCGTGGTACGACTTCGCCCATGAAATCGCGCGGCTGGCCGGACACGACGCCTGCCGCGTGCTCCCCTGCCACACCGACGAGTTCCCTACCGGCGTGCAGCGTCCCCGTTATTCGGTGCTGGACAAAACCAAAATCAAAGATACGTTCGGGCTTCGGATTCCCCACTGGCGGGATGCGCTCGCCGACTGCCTCGAACGGCTGAAACCGCAAAAATGATGAAACGCAACATCCTCGTTACCGGCGGCGCCGGTTTCATCGGCTCGCACGTGGTGCGCCGGCTGGTGAACGCCTATCCCGACTACCTGGTCGTGAACCTCGACAAGCTGACCTATGCGGGCAACCTCGCCAACCTGAAAGAGGTCGAGAACCGGCCCAATTACCGCTTTGTCAAGGGCGACATCTGCGATCGGGAACTGCTCCGCGACCTGTTCGCCCGCCATGCGATCGACGGAGTGATCCACCTGGCGGCCGAAAGCCATGTGGACCGTTCGATCCACGATCCCCTCACGTTTGCCCGCACCAACGTCATGGGCACGCTGTCCCTGCTGGAAGCCGCACACGAGGCATGGAACGGCGCATGGGAAGGCAAGCGGTTCCATCATGTCTCGACCGACGAGGTGTACGGGGCACTCGGCTTCGACGGAACGCTCTTCACCGAACGGACCCGCTACGACCCCCACTCCCCCTACTCGGCGTCGAAAGCTTCGTCGGATCACTTCGTGCGGGCGTTCCACGACACGTATGGCCTGCCGACCGTGGTGACCAACTGCTCGAACAACTACGGGCCCTACCAGTTTCCGGAAAAGCTCATTCCGCTGTTCATCAATAACATTCGACACGGACGGCCGCTGCCGGTGTACGGGAAGGGCGAAAACGTCCGCGACTGGCTCTATGTCGAAGATCACGCACGAGCCCTGGACCTGGTTTTCCACGAGGGACGCACGGGCGAGACCTACAACATCGGAGGATTCAACGAATGGCGCAATATCGACCTCATACGGGTGCTGGTGCGCACCGTCGATCGGCTGCTGGGCCGCGAAGAGGGGGCATCCGACGGGTTGATTACCTATGTGACCGACCGTGCGGGCCATGACCTGCGCTATGCCATCGACTCGCGCAAACTCAAGGACGAGTTGGGCTGGGAGCCGTCGCTCCAGTTTGAAGAGGGGATCGAGAAGACGGTGAAATGGTACCTGGAAAACCAGGCGTGGATGGACGAGATCACCTCCGGCGATTACGAAAGCTATTACGAAAGGATGTACGCAAACAGATAGCGCCCGGCGGCGCACGACAGACGGATGGGGCCTTGTCCGATCCGGCGGCCCGGCAACCTGCTTGCCGGGCTTTTTTGTGCCCGAAGGTGAGCTTAACATATCCGGTCGGCAACGGGGAGACGTATCCGTCGGACAGGCGGGCGGGAACAAATGTTCGGACAGCCGGACACGGGGGCCGAGAAGGGTCAAGGCTTGCTGCTGACCGCTGCGAAAGTCGCTCCGACGAAGCCCGCCAGATCGTCGGGCGAAATACGGAGCTGAAGCCCCCGCACCCCGGCGCTGATGAAAACGGTGTCGTACTCGCGGGCCGAAAGGTGGATGTACGTCGGGAAAGCGCGTTTCATGCCCACGGGCGAACAACCGCCCCGTATGTAACCCGTGACCGGCAAAAGCTCCTTCACGGGAATCAGGTCGGCCTTTTTGTTGCCCGAGACACGGGCCGCCGCCTTGAGATCGACCTCGTGGTCGCCGGGTACGACGCAGACGAAAAAGCCTGTACGGTCGCCCCGCAGCACAAGGGTTTTGAAAACCCGCCCGACGGGTTCGCCCAACTGCCCGGCCACCTGAGCGGCCGACAGATGCTCCTTGCCGACACGGTAGGGAATCAGCTCGTAACGGATTCCCGCCCGCTCGAGCAGACGCGCCGCATTGGTCTTGTCGATCCTGTTCTGTCCCATTGTCCGGAATTACGGTACAAATGTATGAAATTTCCCGCAAAGGGATGAGCTGTCCCGGTTTTTGCCTATTTTTGTCGAAATAGGGTGATTTTTGCAAGAGAGCGGCTCTGTGGTTCGGATGAAATACATACTCGTCGTCGCCTTGATGACGCTCGCCATGACAGCGGCAGCACAGACCACGCGGGTGCGGGGGCGGGTGACCGATGCCTCGACGGGCGAACCCGTCGCCCTGGTAAGCATCGTTTTTCCCGGGACGACCACAGGCGTCACGACGGATTACGAGGGGATCTATTCGCTCGAAACGCGGGATACGGTCGCTGTGCTGGAGGCCCGGCTGATCGGCTACCAGACGCAGCAGACACCGGTGCGCACAGGCGCTTTCAACCAGATCGACTTCGTGCTCCAACCGGTCGAATTCGACATCGACGCCGTGGTGGTGCGGCCCGGAGCCAACCCGGCGCACCCGATTCTGAGGGGCGTCATCCGGGAAAAGGAGCGCAACGACCCGCGCCATCTGGATACATACGCCTGCCGTACCTACACCAAAATGGAGCTCGACCTGGCCAACATCAAACCCCGCTTCCGCAACAGGAAGCTCCAGAAAAATTTCGGATTCGTTTTCGAGCACCTCGACACTTCGGCCGTCACGGGGCAGAGCTACCTACCGGTAATGATCTCGGAGGCAGCCGCGGACTTCCACTACCGCCGCTCGCCCGCCCTGCAGCGCGAAATCATCCGGGCGAGCCGGATTTCGGGCGTGGATGACAACTCGGCGATCGCCCAGTTCACAGGCCATCTCCACGCCGATTTCAGTCTCTACGACAACTATGTCGAACTTTTCAAAATCTCCTTCGCAAGCCCGCTTTCCAATGCGGGACTGACCTTTTACGACTACTACCTGGTGGACAGCATGCAGGTCGATGGGCGCAAAACCTACAAAATCCGCTTCCATCCCAAAGGAGTTTCGACCCCTGTGTTGGATGGCGAGGTCAATATCGACTCGGCGACCTATGCCCTGCGTTCGGCCCGGGTCGCCATGGCCCGCGGAGTGAACGTCAATTGGCTGCGCCACCTGACGCTCGAATGCGACAACGATCGGCTCGGCGACAGCGTATGGTTTCCCCGCCGTGAACGGATGGTGGCCGACTTTTCGATCACCAAATCAGACTCGTCGAAGATCGTCTCCTTCCTCGGCAGCCGCGAAGTGACCTACTCCGACGTGCGCATCGGCGAACCCCTCCCGCGCGAAGTGCTCGCGCTGGACAACAACGTGGTCATCGACGAAGCCGTCGGCGAGCCCGACGAACGGCTTTGGGACTCCCTGCGTCCCTATCCCCTGAGCGACAAGGAGCGGGCCGTCTATTCGATGGTCGATTCGGTCAAGCGCGTGCCCCTCTACCGCAACATTTACACGATCATCAACACCGTGGTCGGAGGCTATTACAACACCCGTTACGTCGGCATCGGCCCCTATTTCAAGCTGCTCAGCTTCAATCGGCTGGAGGGCGTGCGGCTCCAGTTGGGGGCCCGCACGACCAAGGAACTCAGCCGCCGCGTGCGGCTTTCGGGCTATGCGGCCTACGGCACCCGGGACGAACGTTTCAAAGGCGGAGGCACCCTCGAACTGATGCTGCGGCGTCAACTAACGCGCAAGCTCACGCTGGGTTACAAGCACGATGTGGTTCAGTTGGGCGCGGGGCATAACGCCCTTGCCGAAAACAACATCCTCAGTTCGATTCTTTCGCGTGGGAATACCCAGAAACTAAGTATGATCGACGAAGCCGGAGCCATGTACGAACACGAGTGGCGGCACGGCAGGAGCGGCTACCTCACGGCCCGCGTACAGCACATGCTCCCCAACCGCTATGTGCCCATGTTCCGTCCCGACGGGCAGGCGGTAAGGGCAGTGGACAACTTCGCACTGGGCGTCGGCCTGCGTCTTTCGTGGGACGAAACGGTGCTCCGCCTGCCGTTCGACAAGGATTACCTGAGCACCAAATACCCCGTGCTGACCGTCGGTTTCATGGGCGGACTGAAAGGAATCACCCGCAACAGCTACGAATACGGACGGCTGGAAGGCCGCCTGAGCTACCGGCTGAGCCTCCCGCCGATCGGCTATTCCCGCATCACCGTGGAGGGCGGACACATCTTGGGCAAGGTGCCCTACCTGCTGCTGAAGCTCCACGAAGGCAACGGCACCTATTTTTACGACCAATACGCCTTTTCGTGCATGAATTTCTACGAGTTCGCTTCGGATACCTGGGTAGCGCTCTTCTACGAACACCATTTCAATGGTTTCCTGCTGGGGAAAATCCCGCTCATCCGGAAGCTCAACTGGCGCGAAGTGTTGGTCTTCAAAGGCGTTTACGGCACCCTGTCCGACCGCAACAACGGCAGCCTGCCCGACTCGCGGGCTTTCCTGCTCTTTCCGCCCGGCATGAGCTCCGTCCGTCATCCCTACATGGAGATGGGATTCGGCGTGGAAAACATCTTCCGCCTGCTGCGCGTGGATTGCATCTGGCGGCTCACGCACCGCAGCCGCAGGCCCGGACAGGACATTCAGGATTTCGCCGTCAATTTCAGCCTCGACTTCAAATTCTGAGCGCAAGCGGCACGCCGGTTCCGGGTGCGGATCACGACACGATGCCGTTCCTATCCCGAGAGGTATTGGCCGCGTGCGAGGCGGTATAGCCCGGCGGCGGTGTGTTGCGGTTCCTATGCCCGTAAGCAGCCCGACCGAAAACCGGGAAGGGGCCCACGGTTGCTTTCGCATGTGGGATGGGATGCCGATTTCCCCTACGGACGGACGTGCAAAGGGGAAAATTCATTACATTTGCACCAAAATTTACGACCCGATGCTGGAAGGAATCCTTTTCGATATGGACGGCGTGCTGGTAAACAACACGCAGGCGCACGTCCGGGCTTTTGCAATTTTCTGTGAGCGCCACGGCGTGACCGGCTGGCGCGACAAGCTCGCCACAGCTTACGGCATGGGCAACGACGACATCATGCGCCGCATCCTGCCGCCTGAGCTGATCCGCGAGCAGGGGATGCAGCAGCTCGGCGAAGAGAAAGAGGCCATATATCGCGCGATCTATGCACCCGAAATCCGCCCCGTGGCAGGGCTCACGGAGCTGCTGCACGCCCTGCGTACCCGCGGCCTGCGCTGCGCCGTCGGCTCGTCGGGACCGAAAGCCAACGTGGATTTCGTGCTCGAGGCGTGCGGCATCGCCGACTGCTTCGATGCCTGCATCTGCGGCGACCGGGTGAGCCGCTGCAAGCCCGACCCGGAAATCTACCTGAAAGCCGCGGCCGCACTGGGGCTGCCGCCCTCCCGCTGTCTGGTCTTCGAGGATGCGCCGGCGGGCATCGAATCCGCCCGCCGAGCCGGAGCCGGATGCGTCGTCGCGCTGGTGACCTCGCTCGACCGCGCAGCGCTCGAACCGTGCGCCCCCGACCGGATCATAAAGGACTTCACGGAACTCACCGACCTCGAAACGTTGTTGTCATGCTGAGAGGAATCGCCACCGTCGTGCTGCTCGTCTGCTCCAACGCCTTCATGACGCTCGCGTGGTACGGCCACATCGCCTTCCGCTCGAAGCTCGAGCGCTTCGGTCTGGCGGCCATCGTGCTCCTGAGCTGGGGTATCGCCCTGCTGGAATACTGCTTCCAGGTGCCGGCCAACCGCCTCGGCAGCCTCTCGTTCGGCGGCCCCTTCACGCTCTGGGAGCTGAAAGTGATCCAGGAGGTCGTCTCGCTCAGCGTCTTTACGCTTTTCATGCTGGCCTTCATGCGCTCGGAGTCGCTGCGCTGGAACCATCTGGCCGGTTTCCTCTGCCTGGTGCTCGCCGTCTATTTCATCTTCCGCAAGTAACGCGGCGACCGGAACCATGGAACGCATCGTCCGGATCAAAGGCATCGCTTACGCCCTCCTCTCGTCGGCATCGTTCGGTCTCTCCCCCTGTTTCACGCTGCTGCTGCTCGGGGAGGGGTTCACCTCCTTCGAGGTGCTCGCCTACCGCTGGGGCATCGCGACCCTGTTTCTGGTCGGCTGCGGCCTGTGGGCGGGCCGCCGTTTCCTGCTTCCGCGCAGGATGTGGGGCGTGGTCGGGCTGCTGAGCCTGCTGAGGGCCGCAACGTCGTTCAGCCTGATCGTCGCCTATGCGAACATCGCGACAGGCGCGGCCTCGATCATCCATTTCATGTATCCGCTCGCTGTGGCGGCCGCCATGATTCTGTTCTTCGGCGAACGACGCTCGGTGAGGGTGCTGGCGGCAATCGCCCTCTCCGTCGCCGGCACCGTGCTCCTCTCGTCCGGCAACACGGGGCCGGGAACGGGCAATGCCGTCGCGGGTATGACAGCCGCAACTGTGTCGATCTTCACCTATGGGGCCTACATCGTCGGAATGCGGAAAAGCCGCGCCGCCGAACTGGATTCGACGGTGCTGACCTGTTATGTCATGGGGATCGGTGCGTTGCTGTTCATCCTCGGCGGCGTTTGTACGGACGGCATGCGTCTGGCGACGGGCGGACGGGAGTGGCTCTGGATTCTCGGACTGGCGCTCCCGGCCACGGCCCTGTCGAACCTCACGCTCGTGAAGGCCATCCGCGCCATCGGGCCGACGCTCACCGCCCTGTTCGGAGCAATGGAGCCGCTGACTGCCGTAGCGGTCGGCATCGCACTGTTCGGCGAGCGGCTGACCCCGTGGGGCATCGCGGGCATCGCAGCGATTCTCGCGGCCGTCGGGATGACGTTGGTGCCGCCGCGCAGCCGCGAGCCACAAAGTACGAATTGAACTCCCGTCCGATGTGATTCCGGATCGGAGTGATGCACCCGTACCGTCGCTCCCACCGCCGACAGAGCAACCCGCTGCCACGCAAAGCAGCGACGGAGCCGCACCGTCACCCTGCAACCGCTTTGTGCCTTACCGGTGAAAGACGACCGCGACATCGCCCGCACCCAGCACGGGCTGTTTCGTTCTCCGCCAGCGTGGCGGAGAACGTCGTCCCACCGACTGTTATTAAAAATTCCTGTTCATCGGTTCATCCTTTTCCCCGCTGCCGGGATCGCCGCCGCCCGGCGTATCCGGCCGTTCCGTGCCCGAAAACGGAGCATCGTCCGGACTGCAGGCCGTGAACTCCGGGAAAACAGAGAGGGAGAGCGCGGCGAAGATCGTCAAAAACATGCGGATCATAGCGTCCGGATTTTACGAATCGTCCTGGCAGGTACGCCGCCGGCGACCGTATCGGCCGGAATGTCTTTCGTGACGACCGCGCCCGCCGCGACGACGGCGTTGTCGCCGATGGTGACGCCCCGCAGGATCGTCGCATTTGCGCCCACCCACACGTTCTTCCCGAGCACGATGGGCGCCGGGCAGGTCGTATGCCGCTCTTCGGGCGCCAGTCCGTGATCGAGTGTGGCGAAAACCACGTTGTGACCGATCTGGCAGCCGTCGCCCAGGGTCACGCCCCCGTGATCCTGAAAATGGCAGCAGGCATTGATAAAAACCCCCTTGCCGATCCGGATGTTCCTCCCGAAATCGGTGTAAAAGGGCGGGAATACGCGCAGCGTCGGATCGACCTCGTAACCGAAAAGCCGCGAGAGCAGGGCCCGCACCTCGTCGGGCGTATGGTAGGCGCTATTGAGCGCAAAGGTGATGCGTCGGGCCTGCTCGCTCATTTCGTCCATGAAGCGGAAGATGTCCTCCGTGTCGAGGGGCTTGCCCGCCCCTGCATGCAGCAAAAACCGGTCGAGTGTCATGGGCGGCGGTTATTTCAGATTTTCCCGGAAGAACCGTTCCAGCCGGTCGAAAGGGATCAGCCCCGTGCGGTCGTAGAGATCGACGTGTCCCGCACCCTCCACGATCAACAACTCCTTCGGCTCCGCGGCACGACGGTAGGCCTCTTCGCTGAACTCGCGCGAATGGGCTTCGGAGCCGGTGATGAAGAGAAGCGGACGGGGCGAGATGGTCTCGATGTCGTCGAACGGGTAGAAGTTCATGAACTTGACGTTGCTGGTCAGCGTCGGCTGCGTGGTGGTCAGCGGCGACGCCCCTTCGGGGGTGTATTCGCCGCGCGGCGTGCGGTAGAACGCGTAGAACTCCCGCTCGACAGGGGTCGAAGTTTCGGTCAGTTCCCGCACCGTGCCGCCCGTATAGCGCTTTTCGCCGCCCTGGAATTCGGCATAGCGCTGTTCGGCGGCTTCGGCCAGTATGCGACGCCGCTCTTCGGGCGAGAGGGCGTTATGCAACCCATGGCGGCTGGCCGCTCCCATATCGTACATGCTCACCGTAGCCACGGCTTTCAGCCGCGGGTCGATCTTCGCTGCGCTGATGGCGAAGCTGCCGCTGCCGCAGATGCCGATGACCCCGATGCGCTCACGATCGACGAAATCGCGCGTACCGAGAAAATCCGCCGCCGCGCTGAACGTTTCCGCATACAGATCGGGCGATACGGCGTTGCGCGGCTCACCCTCGCTTGCGCCCCAGAAGGGGAGGTCGATGGCGAGCGTGACGAATCCCCGCTCGGCCATCTTCGTTGCATAAAGCACGGCGCTCTGCTCCTTGACCGCCCCCATCGGGTGACCGACGATCACCGCAGGACGGCTCTCTTCCGCTGCCATCCCGTCGGGCCGAAAAAGCATCGCGCCGATCCGCATCCCATAGAGGTTGGGGAACGCGACCTTTTCCGCCTTCACCCGCTCGCTCCGGTAAAAATTCTCCGCGTCCGCCTGCGCCGAAGCCTCGCCGGTGGTCGTCATCAGAAGAGTGGTCATCATAACAATTCCTTTCATACGTTTTGTTTTATGTTCGTTTCCAAGAGCAAAATTACCTCCGTTTTTCGTGCGTGACCGTACCGGAATCACGGGAAAAATTACCCCGATTACGGTTTTCTCCTACCGGCATCCCGGCCGCAGCACTTGCGCATTGAGCCCGGGGAGACGGGCCACCTCTCGACGCCCTGATGCTCTAATGCGGGAGACCCCGAACCGAGCGATTCTCCGTCGGAAACCGGATACCGCGTGCGCAGCCGAGCACCGCTTCCGGGACGGATTCGGCAACCTGATTCCTTCCGGTCGGCGAACAGGCAGACAAAAAATTCCGACACTTTTCTTGCAACTTCGATTTTTCTTTCTACATTTGCACTAACAATACTGTTAAATAAAAATGTTTAACACCTGATAATGGAACAAAAACCCGCCCAAAAGAGAGAACAGGCGATCCTGGAGGCTGCCGAACGCGAATTTCTCAAAAAGGGATTCGATGGAGCGCGCACCACGTCAATCGCCGCGGCCGCAGGCGTGACCCACGCAATGCTGCATTATTACTTCCGGACGAAAGAACAGCTTTTCGAGCGTATTCTGGACGAAAAAATGCGGATGATGGGACAATCGGTGCTCGCCGCGTTCGGCGATGCGCGGCTGCCGCTGATTGAGCGACTGCGCAACGGCATCGAGCGCCACTTCGATTTTATCGCGGCCAACCCCGACCTGCCCCGTTTCATCGTCAACGAGGTGTTCGCCCGCCCCGAACGCTACGAAGCCATGCAGCGACAGATCCGGTCGCTCATGGGCGTCATGCTGATCGATACGCAGCGGGCCCTCGACGAAGCGGCCGACCGCGGCGAAATCCGGCGGATCGACGTGCGTATGCTGATGCTCGACATCATCTCGCTCAACGTCTTCGTCTTTATCGCCTATCCGATCCTCGAGCCGCTGCTGGGCGACCTCACCGCCGACCGCGAACGGTTTTTCGAGCTGCGCAAGGCGGAAACCGTAGAAACCGTCATGCGACGGCTCAAAATCACGGAGAATCCATGAAACGGCTCCTACTCCTCTGCCTTGCCCTCACCGCGATGTGCGGGGCGCATGCGCAACTGACGCTCGACGAATGTCGTGCACTGGCACGTGAGCACTATCCCGAAATCCGGCAATATGACCTGATCCGCCGCTCGGCCGACTATTCGCTGTCGAACGCCCGGCGGGCCTGGCTGCCCCGGCTCTCCCTGACGGCCCAGGCCACCTGGCAGACCGACGTGCCCGGCTTTCCAGAACAGATGACCGGGCTTCTGGCCGCCCAGGGATTGGATATTCCGGGGCTGAACAGGGACCAGTACAAGGTGCAGATCGAACTGTACCAGACGCTCTGGGACGGGGGTAAATCGGCGGCTGACAAACAACTGGCCGAAGCCGAAGCCGCGGAGGGGCGCCGCTCGACGGATGTTGACCTCTATGCGCTGGAGGGGCGGGTGGACGACCTCTATTTCGGCATCCTGCTGCTCGACGAGCGGCTGGCGCAAAGCCGCCTGACGATCGGGCTGCTGGGTGACAACCTCGAAAAAATACGGTCGCTGCAACGCAACGGCGCGGCCATGCAGAGCGACGCCGACGCCGTGGAAGCCGAGCTCCTCGCCGCCGGACAGCAGGCGGCGCAGATCGAATCGACGCGGGCCAGCTACCGGCAGATGCTCGCCATCTTCATCGGCAGGGAGCTCGCGGACGAGAAGCTGGAACGGCCGTCGGTTTCGGAGCCCCTCGCCACCGGGTCGGCCCGACCCGAACTGGCGCTTTTCGACGCCCGGATCGACAAGCTGACGGCACAGGAGAAGCAGATCATTTCGACATCCCGCCCCCGCCTCGGTCTTTTTGCTCAGGGATATTACGGCTATCCGGGCATGGACTATTTCCAGAACATGATTACCTCCGACTGGTCGTGGAACGCCCTTGTCGGGGTGAAGCTCTCATGGAACTTCGGAGCCTACTACACCCGGAAAAACTCATTGGGACAACTGCGCACGGCCAGGCAGGGCGTCGAGGTGCAGCGCGACCTCTTCCGGTTCAATAACGCCCTGGAAATCGCCCGGGAGAACGGCGAGATCGCACGCCTGCGCAGAGCGCTCGCGGACGACGACCGCATCGTGCAACTGCGCCGCTCGGTAAGAGAGGCCGCCGAATCGAAACTTCGCAACGGAGTGATCGACACCAACGACCTGCTGCGAAAAATCACGGAGGAGGAGACGGCGACGGCGGCCCGCAACGCCCGCGAAATCGAACTGATAAAAACGATTTACGAACTCAAACATACGATCAACCGATGAAACGGATAACCATTTACTCCGCGGCGGCCTGTCTGCTGGCCGCCTGCTCGCACGGCGAGGTTTACGACGCCGCCGGAACATTCGAGGCGACCGAAATAACCCTCTCAGCCGAAACCGCCGGACGCATCCTCACGCTCGACGCAGAGTTGGGCGACAGGCTCCGGGCGAATCGGGCCGTCGGCTGCATCGACACCCTGCAACTCTCCCTGCAACGCCGGCAGCTCGAGCGCCAGCGCGCCTCGGTCGCCACCACCCGACCCGACATCGCCAAACAGGCCGCCTCGCTGCGCGAGCAGATCGCCAAGCAGCGCACCGAACGGCAGCGTGTGGAAAACCTGCTCCGGGACGGGGCCGCAACGACCAAACAGCTCGACGACATCGACGCGCAACTCCGCATGCTGGAGGGACAGCTCGACGCCCTGCTTTCGACCCTCGGCAAGAACAGCGCATCGATCGACGAGAACGCCTCGGCCATCGACCTGCAAATCGCGCAGATCGACGACCGGCTGGCCAAATGCCGCATCATACCGCCCATGGACGGAACGGTGCTGGGCAAATACGCCGAAGCGGGCGAAGTGGCGGCTGTCGGGCGGCCGCTGCTGAAGATTGCCGACCTCGACCGCATCTACCTGCGGGCCTATTTCACCTCCGACCAGCTCGCCGCCGTGCGGCTCGGGCAGGAGGTGACGGTGACCGCAGACTTCGGTGGCGACGCGCGGTACGACTATCCCGGACGCGTCGTATGGATTGCATCCGAGAGCGAATTCACGCCCAAGGCGATCCAGACGCGCGATTCGCGGGCCAACCTGGTTTATGCCGTGAAAATCGCCGTCCAAAACGACGGACGGCTGAAACTCGGCATGTACGGCGAAGTGAAACTCTGAGGGATGAATGCCATCGAAGTATGCAACCTGACTAAGCGTTTCGGACCGCTGACAGCGCTCGACGGTGTCACGCTGGAGGTCGCGCAGGGCGAGCTGTTCGGGCTGATCGGTCCCGACGGAGCGGGCAAGACCACGCTGTTCCGTCTGCTCGCCACGCTGCTCACCCCCGACGCCGGGACGGCTTCGGTCGAAGGGCTCGACGTAGTGCGGGATTACCGCCGAATCCGCGAGCGGATCGGTTACATGCCCGGGCGGTTTTCGCTTTACCCCGACCTGTCGGTCGAGGAAAACCTCGCGTTCTTCGCCGCGCTGTTCGGCGTCGGCGTCGGGGACAACTACGACCTGATCGCCCCCATCTACCGTCAGATCGAGCCGTTCCGCAGACGCCGGGCGGGGAAGCTGTCGGGCGGCATGAAACAGAAGCTCGCCCTGTGCTGCGCCCTGATCCACCGTCCGGCGGTCCTCCTGCTGGACGAGCCGACCACGGGGGTCGATGCGGTGTCGCGCAGCGAATTCTGGGCGATGCTCGCCGAGCTCCGGAGCAAGGGAATTTCGATGCTCGTATCGACGCCCTACATGGACGAGGCGCGCCGCTGCGACCGCATCGCCCTCTGCTACAAGGGGCGTATCCTGCGTCTGGATACACCCGCAAAGGTGGTATCGCAGTACGACGCGCCGCTTTTCGCCCTCTCGGGCGACAATATGTACGGCCTGCTCACGGCAGCCCGCCGTCTGGAGGGCGTCGTTGCCTGCTACCCCTTCGGCGCGGCGCATCACCTGGTGGCCGACACGCATTTCTCGGCGGAGGCAGGGATGCGGCGACTGGCGGCGGAGGGGTTCAGCCGTGTGACGATCCGCCCCGTCGAAGCGGACATCGAGGACGTTTTCATCAAACTGATGGGCCATGAATGATCCGATCATCTCCGTGCACGGACTGAGCAAGCAGTTCGGAAATTTCATCGCCGTTGACCGGATCACGTTCGATGTGGGACGCGGCGAAATATTCGGGTTCCTGGGAGCCAACGGCGCAGGCAAAACCACCGCTATGCGGATGCTGTGCGGGTTGAGCTACCCCACTTCGGGCACTGGCACGGTGGCGGGATACGACATCACCACGCAGGGCGAGCGGATCAAGCGGCGCATCGGCTACATGAGCCAGCGCTTTTCGCTTTACGACGACCTCACGGTGCTCGAAAACATCCGTCTTTACGGCGGCATCTACGGCCTGACACGCCGCGAAATCCTGCGCCGCGCGGTGACGCTGCTCAACCGGCTCGACTTCCGCACGCAGAGCCGCACACTGGTCGGGGAGCTTCCGTTGGGCTGGAAGCAGAAACTCGCTTTCTCGGTGGCGACGCTCCACCGACCCGACGTCGTTTTCCTCGACGAGCCTACGGGCGGCGTCGATCCCGTGACCCGCCGTCAGTTTTGGGAGCTGATCTACGAAGCGGCGGACGGAGGCACGACCGTATTTGTCACGACACACTACATGGACGAGGCGGAGTACTGCTCCCGCGTGTCGATCATGGTGGACGGACAGATTCGTGCCCTGGGCTCCCCGTCCGAACTGAAACGCCGATTCGCCGCCGGCACGATGGACGAGGTGTTCCGTTCGCTGGCCCGCAACGCCAAACGATCCGAATGAGTATGGGAGGATTCTTATCGTTCGTCAAAAAGGAGGCGCTGCATATTCTGCGGGATTCGCGCACGATGCTCATTGCGCTGCTGATGCCCGTCGTGCAAATCCTGCTGTTCGGCTTCGCCATCTCGACCGAGGTGAACAACATCAACGTCGCCGTCGTGGCACCCCATCCGACCGAATCGGTCCGGCAGGCGGTGGAACGCATCCGGGCCAACGACTATTTCACCTTCGTCGGCACCATAGCCGGCACGCAGATCGACCGCACGCTCCGTTCGGGCGCCGCCGACGCCGTGGTGGTCTTTGCCCCCGATTACGACCGGCTTCTCGTCGACCGTGCGCAGGGTCAGGTGCAGGAACCGGCCGTCCAGATCGTCGCGGACGCCTCGAACACCAATACGGCGACGGCCGGCGCAGCCTATCTGCAAAGCGTCCTATCGGGGAGCACGGCCGCGGCAGCACCCGAAACCCGGCTGCTGTTCAATCCCCGGATGAAGAGCGCCTATGAGTTCGTTCCCGGCATCATGGGGCTGATCTTCATTATCATCTGCGCCATCATGACCTCCGTTTCGATCGTCCGTGAGAAGGAGACCGGCACCATGGAGGTGCTTTTCGTGTCGCCTGTGCGTCCGATCCGCATTATCCTGGCCAAGATGATCCCCTATTTCGTCCTCTCGTGCCTCAACCTCGCCTCGATCCTGTTACTGGCCCGTTACGTGCTGGACGTGCCGATGGAGGGAAGCCTCGTCGGGATCGTCGGCATCTCGCTGCTCTACCTGACGCTCGCGCTGGCCCTCGGACTGTTCATCTCCACGGTCACCGACCGGCAGGTGACGGCCCTGATTATTTCGGCCATGCTGATGCTGCTGCCGATCATCATGCTCTCGGGCATGGTCTTTCCGATCGAGAACATGCCCGGCATCCTGAGGGGAATTTCGTGCGTCGTGCCGGCACGCTGGTATATCGACGCCATCCGCAAGCTGATGATCGAAGGGCTGCCGTTCTCGGCCGTGCTCACGAATTTCCTCATCCTGCTGGCCATGACCGTCGTGCTGGTCGGCGTGGCCCTGCGTAAATTCAACGATAAACTCGAATAGCCATGCATACCCTGTTCGTTCTGCTCGACAAGGAGTTCCGCCAGTTCCTGCGCAACCCTTTCATGCCGAAGATGACCATTGCCTTTCCCGTGATGATTATGCTCGTCATGCCGTGGGTGACGTCGATGGACGTGCGCCATATCGGGGTGGCGGTGGTTGATCGCGACCACTCGGAGACCTCGCGCCGCCTTGCGCAGAAGATCGCCAACTCGGACTACTTCACGCTCTTCGCCCTGTCGGACGACTTCCGGGGACAACTTCGGAATCTCGAAGCGGGGAACGTGGACGCCATCCTGGAGCTGCCCGACGGGTTCGAGCGCGACCTGGAAAGCGGCAGCCCGCAGCATGTCAGCATCTCGGCCAACGGCGTCAATGCCATGAAAGGCTCGCTGGGGACACAATACCTGATGCAAACCCTTTCGCTTACGCTGGCGGAACTGTCCGCTGAACGGGGCAGACCGTCGCCGGCCGATCGCGTGGCGGTGCAGTATCGCTACAACCCCACGCTCGAATACCGCAACTACATGATCCCCGCGCTGATGATTATGCTGCTCGTGATGATGTGCGGATTCCTGCCCGCCCTGAACCTCGTGGGCGAAAAGGAGTCCGGGACCATCGAGCAGATCAACGTGACGCCCGTAAGCCAGTTCGTCTTTACACTGGCCAAGCTGATCCCCTACTGGCTGATCGGGCTGGCCGTGCTCACCGTCGCCATGACGATCGGCTGGCTCGTTTACGGGCTCGTTCCCGTTGGGTCGCTCGGCAGCATCTACCTTGCTGCCGCGCTTTTCATCCTGGTCATGTCGGGATTCGGGGTGATCGCGGCCAACTGCTCGTCGAACATGCAGCAGACCATGTTCGGGATGTTCTTCTTCGTGATGATCTTCATTCTTATGAGCGGACTGCTCACCCCGATTCAGTCCATGCCCCAATGGGCGCAGCGAATCACCTACGCCCTGCCGCCCCGCTATTTCATCGATATCATGCGGGCCGTCTATCTCAAGGGAGCGACCGTCGCCAACATGTGGCCCTGTTACGCCGCCCTCGCCGGCTTCGCCATCGTATTCAATGCGACGGCCGCCCTGACCTTCCGCAAACAGTCCTGACGGCCGCTTGACGGGACCGTCTCGTCACACATCAATGAAGTCGGAAATGCCGTACTGTCAGGCAGAGCTGCAATCAGCCATGATTCCGGATCAGGGTCACTCGGCTGCGCTGCCACCAAGTGTTCCGCACGGCACGATGACAAGGATCACGATAACGGCGGAACCGATCTCTTTCGAGTCACAGGACAAGAATAAAAGTGAATGATCGGCCTGAACATGAAGAGGAATAAAAACCGAGAAATCAAATCATTTATATTCAATTTATTATCCCTTTTCTGTCCTTTTTCCAGATCTGATAGCTATTGACAAAATTCTGCCAGACGATATATGCTGTCGGAGCGATCGAACTCAGGGGGTTGAGGAACGACTGGGCCATCCAGACCGCGAGCACGGTGTTTTTCTGACCGAGGGACTGTCCTCCCGCCGTGGCATCCCCATAGCGGCGGCCCAGCATGCGGCCCGCCTTGAATTGAAGCAGGCACAACACGAGTGCCACGCCGGCGAGCGCGAACTCCACGCCGCGGTCGGCGCCCCGCAGGTCGAGGATGAACGCCGTGGTGCGGCCGATTATCACGATGAGCGAAAGCAGCCAGAGGTAGAACGAAATCTGGCTGTGGTCGCTGATCCACCGGGCGGCGGCAGGGAGGACGAAACGGCAGAACTGGGCTGCGGCGAAAGGCATAATCAGCAACGGTGCGATGCGGGCCAGCATTTGCGCGAACGTACATTCGCCCGAGCCCGTAAAGGTGAGCACGACGGGTGCGAACAGCGCAATGACCATGTTGCAAAGCAGGCTGTATGTGGCCATCGTTGCGACGTCGGCCCCCAACATGCCGGCAATCACCACCGCCGCCATGGCTACGGGAGCCAGCACACAGATCATTGCACCCTGCGCCACCACTCCGTTCAGGGGCAGCAGGGCGAAATAAACCGCCACGCAGGCCACGGTCTGGAATAGCAACAGCCAAAAGTGCAGCATCGAGGGCTTCATCTGGCTGGGTTTCACCCGGCAGAAAGTGAAGAAGAGCATCAGGAAAATCAGCGTCGGGGTAATCATCTGCCCCGTCAGGGTTTCGACCGCCGTGATCGGGCGGCAAAACAGCGCACCGACGACCATCGCCATCGGCATGGCGATGATCTTTACGTTTCGGTGCAGGTATTCCAATACGTGCATATCATAACTCCTATCGCCGCACCGGGCGACCGCTTCGTTGGACGACTCCATCCCGGCGGTCACACGGCAGCGTCATCGATCATCGGGCGAGCAGCTCCCGCACTTTGTCCGAAATGGCCCTTCCCTCGGCGCGGCCGGTCAGCCGTTTGGAGGCGACGCCCATCACACGCCCCATCTCTCCGAGCGAGGAGGCGCCCGTCTCGGCGATGATCTCCCGCACGGCGGCAGTCAGCTCCTCGTCCGAAAGCGGCCGGGGCAGGAACTCCTGCAAAACGGCGACCTGTGCCGTCTCCTCGTCGGCAAGGTCCTGGCGGCGCTGCGCCGTATAGATCGCTGCGGAGTCGGCACCCTGCTTGGCGAGTTTGGAGATGATTTTCACCACGTCGGCGTCGGGCAGTTCGGCAATGCCGGCACCGGAGGTCTTGGCTTCGATGATGTATTTCTTGACGTTGCGCAGGGCGGCCAGACGCACTGCATCGCGGCTCTTCATGGCCTCCATGATTCCGCGTGAAATCTCTTTTTCGAGCGACATACTACTTGATTTATCGTTATTTGCATGTATTTACCTAAAGAGGAGCACCCGTCACTTCGGAGGTTCCAGGAAGCGCAACACTTCGCGCATCAGCCGGTCGCGGGCTCCCGCGGACGGGATCGTCTCGAAAGGGAAAGCCAGCACCAACCGCTTACCCCCTCGCACGTCGGCGACCGCCGCCGCTCCGCCGTCCGCATAGCGCATCGCCACGAATGCCCCCTCGCCCGCAGGCAACAGGGCGTCCGAAGATTCCACGCCATATCCGTCGGCGTCGGACTCTGTGCGGAAGCGGTATTCATAGGGGGTGAAAACACCGCCCGAACCGATCATCCTCGCGCGTCCGTTGCGGGGTGAGGCCCCGCCGTCGGGCTCGATTCCGAGCACTTCGCGGGCGAACTCCCGGTCGGCGGAAACCGCATCGGCTCCCCACCATAAATCGGAGGCGAAAAAACTGCCGCTCACCAACAAAGCACCTCCTTGTTCGACAAACGCATAAAGCGCGCGCTGCAAACCCGGCGGGAAAGCCCGGAACGCCGTACCCGCAGAACCCGGCCCCATCCCGACAGTACGCTGCTTGCCCAGGATGAGATCGACAATCCGGTAGTCGGTAAGCCGCACTTCTCCCCGCTCCACAGCCCGGGCGCTGGCCGAACAGAACGAATAGCCGGCGCGGGCGATCGAGGCGCCGTGCATTGCGGGATAGTCGAACGTGTTGCCGGCGATCACCTCCGTCTCCAGTCCGGATTCGCAGACGCCGAGGGCCCGCTCCGCATCGGCGGAGGCATAGAGCGCCCGGTCGAAAACCCGCTGAGGGCCGATATAGGAGATGTCGCGCAGGTAGGGAACGCCGGCGTCGAGATCGCAGCGGAACCCCGCGAGCAAGTCGGAAGCCTCGCACAGCGGACCGCTTACGCGGTCGAAGCCATTGACTACGAGCACCATTCCCCGCTCGTCGGGGACACGGCAGGCCGACAGGATTTCGCTCGGGAAGCTCGTGCCGCCCGCATTGACAGCCGCAACGCGGTAGCTGTAAACGATCCCCGGCTCCTGTCGCACAAGGCACGAATCGGCCTCGACGAAACGTCCCCCATCGAAACCGCCCTCCCCGACGCGCGTATAAACCACATACCCGGTCGGTCGGGCCGACGGTTCGAGCGGGTCGGCGACGGGGCGCCAGCGCAGCAGCACCTCCTCGTCGGAATCCTCGAAGAACACTGCGCTGAATCCGTCCACCGGGAGAGGCTGCACCACGAAAGGCCGACCGTACTGTGCGGCCACATGCCGCAGGATGCCCTTATAGACCGCACGGCTCACCAGGAACTTGAAACGCGGATCGCTGCCGTAGCGCATGTCGGTAAAGTTCTGGTGCGAAAGCAACTCCAGCAACATGGTCGGCACGGCCGGCACGCGCGCCTCGTAATAGGAGCGGTTCCACAGAGCGCGGCGACGCCATCCGGGTTCGTACGTACGGCGAATATCGCTCACCACCTGGCTCATCACCACGTCCGTCAGGTCGCGCGAGAGGTAACGGTCGGCACCGCCGGAGAAGCGTCCGTCACCGTCGCGGGTGTAGAAGATGCCCAGCGTGCCGATGGTTTCGTCGCCCTGCCGCGTTCCCGAATCGGAGTGGAAAGCCAGCGCCAGATCGACCGGCACACGCAGTCCCGCACTGTCGGGCAGCCGCTCGGAGCCACCCGCCAGGGCATTGACCCAATGGGCGCGGCTCATGTAGTCGTCCTTGTAATCGTTCGCGTCCTGCTGCGGCGTATAGACTTTCGGGGCGAAACCGGCCCATTGGAGCCAGTAGCGAGCACCCTCGCAGAAACGCGGGTAGCCGCTGGTCTCCTCCGCATACACACCCTCGGGCGTTCGGAGCGAATCACAGACCGTGCGGGCGACGTTACCGTAACCGCCGCCGATCTTCACCGCATCGGCCGTGACCGTGCGGCCCGCACGATCGGAGCGGTTGGTCAGGGTGACGACCGCATCGTTCGCCCCCTCCGCCAGCGGGAATGTCCCCAGATAGACCCACGTGCCGCCGCCCATGGTCTGATTGACGGCGAAACGGCTCTCACCGCCCAGGTGCCGCACCGTATAGCGGGCGTCGTCGGCACTGTCGTCCAGTGTCTTATAGGAAACGTAAACAGCATAGTCACCGGCCGCGGGCAATTCGGCGCTCCAGACCGCGCGGCTCTCGGCCGCCCCTTCGCCGACGGTCCTGACCGCCCGCACCGTTCCCTCCGCAAAGGGGTTCTCCCCCGACCGGTAGGTGCCGCGCAGGTGGGCGAAGCCCGTTCCGGCGTCACGCCACGGCAACAGCCCCTCCTCTTCGCGGTAAGCACCCGACGGATCGATGCCCGGATCGTTGTCCGCCACGACCTCGACGGTCTGCACATCCCGCTCGCGGGGCAGCAGGACGACGGCACCGGCATTTTCGAGCATCGGCACAAGGTATGGGAGGACATAGCTCTGGGTGTAGAGATCCTCGCAGGTCATCCATTGGCGCGTGCGCTGCCACCGCCAACGGTTTTCGCGCTGGTCGAAATAACGGCCATGGCTCTGCCACAGGGCGATATGGCGATCCGCAAGCCCCTGGTCGGGGGTAAACGGCGCATCCAGCCGCCGCACGAGCGGCCGGGCGGCCTCATTGGTGAAGGTACGCACCCGCCGTCGGTCGATCCGGGTGCGGAACGGCAGCGGCACGAGCTCTTCGATGGGTTTTCCGTCCGTAAGCAACGTGAGCTTATACCGCCGCAGCTCCTCCGGGAGCGCCTCGCGCACCGAGTCGTAAATCGCCTCGACGCTTTCGGGGCGGAAAGGATAGTAGGATAGCCCGATGTTGGCCGTGAGCTCCATGCGGCGGCCCTTGATCCGAACGCCCGTAATGCGCGTCCCCGCCCCCGGCACCTCGCGGGCGACGATGCGGGTCAATATTCCGGAAATACGGCTCCGGTCGGACTGGGTCAACTCCTTGCCGGCATGAACCGGCAGCGCTGCGACGAGCGCAAGCAGATAAACGAAAAGCCTGAATCGTTTCATTCCGTCTTCGGTTTTACGAGCAGCAGCATCCCCGCCATTGTGAAGAGCGCGTTGTAAATCAACAGCTCGAAGCCGATGTGGTAGCCATACCGGGCGGCGGTGAAGTGTTGCAGCAGGGCGCTCAGCACGGGGGCCGCGAGAGCAGCCAGCGGCACCCAACGGTCGCGTACCTGCCGTCGCGTGAGCATCCCGAAGAGGAACATACCCAAAATCGGGCCGTAGGTATAGCTGGCGACCTTATAGACCAGGTTGATGACGCTGTCGTCGGCAAAATAACCGAACAGCAGGATCACCCCGCCCATCATGACCGCCATGCCCGCATGAACGCCGCGACGCACGCGCGTGAGCCGCCGCTCGCCGAAGCGTTGCGGCCCGTCGATCACATCGACCGTGAACGAAGTGGTCAGGGCCGTGAGTGCCGACCCGGCGGCGGAATACGTGCTGGAGATCAGCCCCACGACGAACAGCACCCCCACGGCCAGCGGAAGTCCGCTCTGGACGGCTACCCGGGCGAAAACCTCGTCGCTGCGCTCCGGAACGGCAATGCCATTGCGGTCCATATAAATATAGAGCAACACCCCGAGCACCAGGAAGAGGAAGATGACGGCCGCCTGACAGACGGCCGTCACCAGAATATTGACCTTGGCGTCGCGCGGGGAGCGGCAGCTCAGGTTGCGCTGCATCATATCCTGGTCCAGTCCGGTCATGGCGACCAGCAGGAAGATTCCCGCCGCGAACATCTTCCAGAAATAGCGGGGCGAAGCGCCGTCGTCGAAGAAGAACATCCGCGAGTAGGGCGAAGCGGCCACGGCCTCCGCCGTACGGGGAAGGTCGAAGTCGAGCGCACGCATGATAAAGACGATCGACAGGACGATGCCTGCCACCAGACAGAGGGTTTTGAGCGTGTCGGTCCAGATCAGGGTTTTGACTCCGCCGCGCTGGGTGTAGAGCCACACGAGCAGCATCGTGGCGGCCGTGTTGAGCCAGAACGGGAGGCCCAGCCGGTCGAAAACGAGCAGTTGCATCACTGCACAGACCACATAGACCCGCAGTGCGGCACCCAGCATCTTCGAGACGAAGAAAAACCAGGCGCCCGTGCGGTGGGAAGCCACACCGAAACGGTCGTCGAGGTATTGGTAGAGCGAAACCACGCGCAGCCTGTAAAAGAGCGGAATGAGCACGAAAGCGATCACGGCCTGCCCCACCGTGAACCCCAGCACCATCTGCATGTAGGAGAAACCGTCGGTGGCTACCGAGCCCGGCACCGAAATGAAAGTCACGCCCGACATGGCCGCACCGATCATCGCCAGTGCCGCCATGTACCACGGGGTTCGCCGGTTGCCGGAGAAGAAGCCGGCGTTGTCGGCACGGCGGCCCGAGCGCCAGGCCACGGCGAAAAGTACCGCGATATAGGCGCCGACGGTCAGCAGGACGGCATAGGGAGTCATCGCAAGTCGGGTGTTCGTTTCGGAATTAGAGGCAAAGATAGTACAAACCGGGCGCAAATGCAATCGCCCTTTGCGGGTTTGTTTGCCGAAGGTGCGAAAAACGAAATGCGGGAACGACGCCTCAACGCTGCCGGCTTACTTTTCGACACCGCTCGGAAAAGGATCGTAAAAATTAATCCGGATTTCAATAAAAAAAGTTGTAAATTAAAGTTTGTTCGCTATCTTTGTTAGAAAAATAACAGCCCGCCTGCGACCGGGCAGCGACAAAACGGATAAAACACGTAAAACCAATAAATTCATTAAACACAACTGCAATGGCTAAAAATCTTAAAATCAGAGATCTTACGCTGCGCGACGGACAACAGTCCTCGTTTGCAACCCGTATGAACCAGGCTCAGATCGACCGCTGCCTTCCGTTCTACAAGGACGCCAACTTCTACGCCATGGAGGTTTGGGGCGGTGCGGTGCCCGACTCGGTGATGCGCTATCTGAACGAAAATCCCTGGACCCGTCTCGAAACCATCCACAAAGCCATCGGTAACGTATCGAAGCTCACCGCCCTCTCGCGCGGCCGCAACCTGTTCGGTTACGCCCCCTATACGGACGAGATCATCGACGGCTTCTGCCGCAACTCGATCCAGAGCGGTTTGGGCATCATGCGTATTTTCGACGCCCTGAACGACGTGAACAACGTCAAATCGACGGTCAAATACGTCAAGCAGTACGGCGGCATCGCCGACTGCGCGGTATGCTACACCGTCGATCCGAAATATCCCGAGCCGGGCTTCATGGCCCGCCTGATGGGTAAGAAGAAACCCAAGGACGTCTTCACGGACGACTACTTCCTGGACAAAGCCAAGCAGATGGCCGCTCTGGGCGCCGACATGATTACGATCAAGGATATGTCGGGTCTTATCCCGCCCAAAAGGGTTTACAACCTCATCAAGCTCTTCAAGCAGCACCTCTCCATTCCGATCGACTTCCACACCCACTGCACGCCCGGTTACGGCCTGGCATCCGTGGTCGCCGCCATCGTCGCGGGCGTGGATATCGTGGACACCAACTGCTGGTATTTCGCCGGCGGCACGGGCGCACCGGCCATTGAACTGATCTGGGTCTTCGCCAAGAAACTCGGGATCGACCTGGGCGTCAACATGGAAGCCGTGGCCAAGATCAACACCCAGCTCAAGGAGATCCGCAAGGAGCTCGAGCTGTCGGTATTCGGAGCCGAAAAGCCGCTGCCCAAACCGTTCAACCCGCTGACGGACAAACTGCCCGCCGAGATCGACGCCGAATTCGACCGCGCGATCAAAGCCGCACAGGGACAGGACTTCGACACGTTGCTCGACGCCTGCCACAAGATCGAGAAATATTTCGGGTTCCCCGCTCCCAACGAGCTGGTCAAGAAAGCCGAGATTCCGGGCGGCATGTACTCCAATATGGTGGCGCAGCTCAAGCAGCTCAAGGCCGAGGAGATTCTGCCCCGTGCGATGGAGCTCATCCCGTCGGTGCGTCTGGCCGCAGGCCTGCCGCCGCTGGTGACCCCCACTTCGCAGATTGTCGGCGCACAGGCCGTAAACTGCGCCCTCGACGAGAAGGCCGGCCGGCCGATGTACACCAACAAGAGCTCGCAGTTCGTCGGACTGGTGAAGGGCGAATACGGTCATACGCCGGTGAAGATCGACCCCGAGTTCCGGTTCAAGATCTGCGGCGTGCGTGAGGAGACCCCCTACGACACCTCGAAGAACCAGATGCAGCCCAACCCCGAACTGCCCGAAGCCGGCGGCGTGAAGCTCGCAGCAAACGAGAAAGAGGTGCTGCTGCTCGAACTCTTCCCGCTCGTGGCCAAGACCTACCTGACCGAGCAGAAGAAGAAGGCCTATGCCGCAGGCGAGATCAAGGATGCGCCGAAACCCGCCGAAAACAAGGCGGCCGAAGCCCCGAAGAGCGAGCGCAAGCAGCAGGCCATCACCGGCAAGACGATCGTCGCTCCCCTGCCGGGCCGCGTAATCGACATCAAAGTCAAGGTCGGCGACGAAGTGAAGCCGGACCAGGAGGTCATGGTGCTCGAAGCCATGAAGATGGAAAACTCGATCACCTCGAGCTACAAGGGTAAGGTCAAGCAGATCCTGGTCGGCGTGGGCGACAACGTCGCCACCGACGCCGTGCTGATCGAAGTGGAATAACCCCCCCCTCGCCGGGACGCACCATCCGCCACGGGTACGCAGGTTCCGCACCGTATCGCACGATCGGTTCCGGATCATGCACTGACAGACAGCCATGGAAAATTTCCATGGCTGTCTCTTTTTACCGGAAAAGCACTATCTTTGCGGCAACATTCCAATCATCCATCAATTTAACTTGCATCCACATGGCATTTTTCAAGGAATTCCGCGAGTTCGCCCTCAAGGGCAACGTCATGGACATGGCCGTCGGCGTTATCATCGGCGGCGCGTTCGGCAAGATCGTCTCCTCGCTGGTGAACGACATCATCATGCCCCCGATCGGCGCGTTGATCGGCAATACGGACTTCTCGTCCCTGCGGTTGGACATCACCAAGGTACGCGACGCGGCGGCACACGCCACCCATGCGGTCGGCGAGATGGTCGGCGGGAGCGGCGAAACGGTCGTCAAAGCCGCTGCCGAGCCCGTTTACTGGAACTACGGCAATTTCATCCAGCAGTGCGTGGACTTTACGATCCTGGCCTTCTGCGTCTTTCTGATGGTCAAATTCATGAACCGGCTGATCCGCAAGCGCGAAGCGGCAGCCCCCGTCACTCCGCCCGCTCCCTCGAAGGAGGAGGTCCTGCTGACCGAAATCCGCGACCTGCTCAAAGACCGGCAGGAGAAGAAATAATCCGGGCATGACTTCTACAAAACGGACGGCCTTAACAGGGCCGTCCGTTCGTTGTGTCGAGTCGCTTCAAGGACAAACAGGACAGGAAATAACGCGCTACGCGTTGGCCTTGTTCACCACGGTTGCGCCATAATATTACTCCCGGTCGATGACCGGGAGTAGTATTACATATCGCCCATATACTCGAATTCCTCGGGAAATTGTATCGGCTCAAGTTGACAGGGCCTTGCAGTAAACCAATACTTTTTCTTGGCTAATATTTCTTCCCATGAATAACGCTCTAAGGTGTCCGGACTGAAAGCGTACATATGCCCTAACGTCCCATACCTAAAAGTGGTCGGCCACAAATTACACCATCCTTCACTATGAGGCTTTATTTCATTTAAGAATGGTTTTTCAGATATTTCATTATAAGCCGGGTGGAAGACTTTACCATCATAATAAAAATGCAGGTAGAATAAATATTCTTCATCTGAATTATTATAAAAATGTTGACTCCAATTTTCATCTACCAAACCACAAGCGGTAAGTAACCATATGCTTAAATAAATAATCAAAACTCTCATAGTAATATTTTAATATGTTGTTGGATACATTGGATTTCCATTAATAAACTGCGTTCCTGCTGTTTGATCCCACACGTCCTGTCCGAAATAATCGCGTGAAAACCGATTGGCCATAACTTCCGTCCAATAGCCGTTATCTTCCCCGGCTACAATAGCACTCGGAATACCGACTGAAAACAGATACGAAAGGCCGAAATAACGGCTTTGGATTACATGCCCGTCACCTCGGCATGGTCGAGCAGTAAACCAGTACTTCTTTTTTGCAAGTACTTCTTCCCAGGAATAGCGTCTCAAAGTATCCGGGCTGAAAGCATACATGTGGCCTAAAGTTCCATATTCAAAAGCGGTTGGCCACATAGATATGCCGATACCTTTATGGCTCTTTGCAAGAATCAATGTGGGCTTTTCTTTTAAACCATCATAAGCAGGATAGGCTATATCCCCAACCAAATAGTAGTCAAGATAAAAATATATATCTTGATCCGAATTATTATCAAAACATTGCGCCCAGCCATAATCCATTAATCCTTCGCAAGACACAAGTAGCATACAAAATAAAGTAATAAGAATTTTCATTCCGTTGTCAATAGGTTGTTGGATAAATTGGGTTACCGGTTTCTCTATCAAATAAATTCCCTGCAGTTTGATCCCACACGTCCTGTCCGAAATAATCGCGTGAAAACCGATTGGCCATAACTTCCGTCCAATAGCCGTTGTCCTTGCCGGCTACAATAGCACTCGGAATACCGACTGAAAACAGATACGAAAGGCCGAAATAACGGCTTTGGATTACATGCCCGTGCGAATTATATCCATGGCATTATCGAAATTATTTATCAGGCTCGCTCCGGTAGCGAATATTTTTGCTGAGTTTGTATAAAAAACCATAGTCCTCAATGTTTGCCCTAACATTGTTGTTCCAGAGCCTGACAGGGCGCTTAATCCATATCCCATCATTGCAGCCCCGATAGTGCCTTGAATAGCGCCTCCGAAGAATCCGCCCCAGGTTTTTCCGCTCCCCCAATCCCATTTTACCGGATTCCAGTTGTTATTGGCTGCCGAGCCACCGAAATATGCACCTGCAAGAGCAGCCATAATATACCAGAAAAATTTCCCATCTTTATCAACATAAACCACCGGATTGTTCCCGCTGAAGACAAAGGGGTTTGCCATCTGCATGGCCGGATCGCAGCCCTGCCAACGGGCCAATGCGGGGTCGTACATGCGGGCACCGTAGTCGAGCAGCCCGAGTTGTCCCGTAACCTGAAGCTCCTTGCCGTTGAACCGGTAGCGGTTGCCGGCGAAGAGCGGCCCGGTTTGCTGCCAGCGCTCGCCGAATGGATAGTAGTTATTATACTCCAGCACCTTGCCCGATGAATCGACCACGGCACGGATACTTCCCAGATAATCGGTTACATGGTAAACTACCTCATACCCGGACGAGGTTTTGAGGATGCTGCCCCCGTTGAACAGCGTATTTTCTAAAGAGAGCCTGCCGCCATTGCTTTGGTATATCAAAGAACCCAAATAGGTATATCCGTTGCCGGCCTTGTCCCGAACCGCGAGTTTCGTGCCGTCCGCAAGGTAACTGTACTCCGCCAATACGTTGTTTGTCGGGTCCGTGGCCTGCTCCAGCAAATTTAGGGAATTATATCGGTAGTTGCAATATTTCCGTCCATCATAAACAACATTTCCGTTCAAATCGTAATTGAACTGATTTCCCTTGCCACGATCGACCATAAGAACGAGAGCATTCCCTTGATAAACATAGTTGCAGTTCGCAATCAGACTGGCATTTTCAAAGCGTTGAAGCGTCAGCAGGTTATCGTTTTCGTCATAGGTTATACCTCGCTCCACGTATGTGTCTTTGCGTACGGTTCCTTCGTAATGAACGACCCCGGCGAGTTGGCCGTAAGGCGTGTAATTGTAGGCATAGGTATGCGCCGGGCCTCCGGGTATTTTCTTGTTGAGCCACGAACATTCCGTTACCATCCCTCCATAGTTCGGTTTCGCTTCTTTTGTCCACGAGGGATTCTCGTATCGCAATTCCATCCTGAATGCTTCATTGTCCTGGATGGTTTGCCGTCCCGCGATGTCGTAGGTATAGCGGGTTGTGAGGATACTGTCCCCACAAATGGTTCCCGAGCAGCGGCCCAGCTCGTCGTAATCGTATCTTACGATCGCTTCCGGCGAGTCATTGATCGTGGTACGCTGGCAGAGCAGCCGGCCGAATTTGTCGTATGTGTTGTTGACAATTTTCACGTCTGGCCTCTTGGTTGCCGACGCCTGCTTCGATTCGTGCGTGGCCAAAACATTCCCCACCTTATCGTATTTGGTAGTAATGCGGGTTATACCTTTCAGATGGTTGCGGATCACTGTCTGGATCATCCGTCCTTTATCGTCATAGTAGAATGCCTTTTCGATATAGGTAAGCGTATCCGTCGGATCGGGCGACAGAACGGCAGTCTTTTGGTAGCAAACAGCTCCCGGATTGTCCGATCTCCTTGCGATAGCCAAATACGGCAATATTATTTCGTATGCGAGGTAGCTCGGGATTTGAAACCGCGTGTAGCTGTCGATGACCGATACGCTCGGAAGAGAAGTCCCGGAAAGTTGTAATTTCTTGTAAACTGGCTCGTCATAACCCGTGTACTGGAATTGTTCCAAAAGCCGTTTACCCGTAAATCTGGACTCGATGAGAGCCTGGGCATCCGGCCCATACAATTCTTCCAGCCAGGAGCGAACAAGAGCGGGGTCGGCATTCGCATAAACGGTGCTTTTACGAAGCAGTCGGTCGTATTCGTCGTATTCGCAGTAGGTCCACTGATGTTTCGTTCGTTGATTGCCGTCCTGACTGAGAATCATCCGATGTTTGGCGTCATATACATAGTTCACGGGCGCCTGATCGGGATTGCGGACCAGAATACGGTCTCCGTATTTGTCATAGCCATGATAGACCGAATATTTGAGTTCAGACGGCGCATAGGCTTTTGCAAAGGTGCTTGCGGATATACGTTTGTCCTCGACGGAGGGGATCAGATACCTTTGGTTGCCGAAATCATCATAGACATAATAATTCAGTCGCAGCAAAGAGTCGTTGATAAATTCTCCCTGGGCAATCTTTTGGCCCTGTTGGTTGGTGTATTCAAGCGTGACCGTTCGGCCGGTGTCCGTATTTTTGAACGAAGATTCCTTAACCAAAAGTTGCCCCATAGGGTATTGCCCCTTGCATATGAGCAGAGAGTCGTCAATTATGCCATATTTGTTGACTTTATCGAGATAGGGGTTGTTCTTTCCGCTCGGGATGTTTTGTCGGATAGTATGGGTCATGGGATGGCCGATCGAGGACTGACTGTTATGGAACCGTCCCGGCGCGTCGGTAAGCTCGACCATATCGTAGGGCGTTTTCGCATATTTTTTCCGTGAAAAGGCATAACCGCCATCGGACGTATAACCCATGTTTCTTCGGTAAAAAGTATTTTGCTCACTGACCGGGTTTGCGCGTAAGGTTCCGCCTCCGTTCTTCACATACGGCATAAATGTTACCGAATCATCGCGTCCCATGCAGTCGTACTTGATGAAAGCTATCACATCGTTGCCCGCGGGCGAAGCCTCCAAGGCATGCTTTTGCAGCGGGCGGGAAAGACCGTCGTAAAAAATCAGGTAGGTATTATAACCCTGCCCGTTATAAATCCGGACGGTTTGTTTGGCGCCCTTGATCGTTTTTTTATACGGGGTAAGAATCAGCGTATCGGGGACAGAGATGGATTGGAGAGCTGCGGTGGCTTCCAGCCGTGCACCGAAGCACAGTATCAAAACAAGGAGATACAGCGCTTTCATTCTACTGATATTATAAATCGACTCCATAGTTGTCATAAGAATTTTCTTGAATTAAGGTTCGGTCATTATCATACACTCTTGCAGGCAGGCCCACTTTGTTGTATTCATAGTAGGTTGTTCGGCCCTGTGCATCTGTTTCAGAGATCTTCCCCAAAGGTGCGATGGCGCACTCGGAGGTCATAACCGCATTCTTCGGCAGCAACGACATATCATCGATGTAGAGGGCCTCCGAAATGATCGGTACGTGGTAGATTGTTGAAAGGGAGGTAACGTCCATTTCTTGTCGGTGAAGTCGCCATCTGGACGTCTCGCTGCTTTTATACCAATAAGAAAGGACATACGTGCCGGTTTTGAAATAGGACAGGTCGATAACATAACTTGACATCGTATTGCCGACCTTGTTACCGGACTTGGCTGTTGCGTACTCCACACCATGCGTTTCGAAATCGTTGAAGAAAACCTGCGTCACCCGTCCATCCGTGCGTACACTATGTCGTGCGTTTTCCACGTAGGCTATGGGCGTGGAACGATAACCGTCATAGTACTGAGAATGATAAATGCCATTATTATCGTGATAACAAAGCATATTGCCGGCTTCATCATACTCATCGATGCTACAATATGTCCGGTACTTTGTTTTATCGTAATAAAAAGCTCCTGATATTATTCGAGAGCGATGGAGCGCGGCTGAGTCGAGAGGCTGTTGATATTTCAAACCAAGGATTTCTGACAGGACAATTGAATTCTCGCTCAGGGGATTCACTTTATAGCGATTGAGCGTCGCATCGACCACTTTCCCGTTCAAATAGGTAATCATTTCAATCGGTACGATTGCATTTCTCTCATTCAATGTCACTAGTGCCTTGTCCGTTAGTTGGTTAGTATAATAATCAAAAGGATATTTGACAAACTTTGTTGTGCGGGTACCGTCACATCCGTTTTCTATAATTCCGACCGGGGCATACTGGGAATTATACATGTAAGTTGTTTGCGAGGGAAGTATATCGGAACCCGCTGTAATCACTTTTTTTGTCGGAATCACCGGACATGAAATATGATAATTTTTATCGATAAAGGGGTATCTTCTACCATCTTTCATATCCAAGTCGTAATATCTCGCATCACTATTGAGAATTCTAAAAGGTATTTTAACCGCATTGGCCGTATCGACCTGATAGGAGTAAATCTCTTTTCGGACGGATTTATCGACTGAAAACCACTCTTTTGTTTGCAGAATATTACGACCCCAACTGCGGGAGGTTTTCGGTGCTCGAGTTCCGGTCTCGATTTGACGGCCGATATCATCTCCAATGACAAAATGTTCCGGATTTAAATCCGGATACTGTTCTAAGGGCACGTATTCATACTTAATGCTGGACCCGTTGGGCAGATGTTCTGTTATAGCAGAATAAATTACAGAACAGCCTAAAAAATCGGTCGGTGAGCTATAACTTTTGGATGATAATAACAAGTAAAAACAGTCCGTGCCCTTTATCGAGCCATATTCTGCAATATAGTTAAATTCATCGTCGTAGATCACGCCATCCGTATATTCATACCATGTTCGTGCTGGATGTGCATCCCCGCTTGCGCGTTCAATTATTTCATAGATTCTCAGTCCACCGGCATGTTCGGATCGGTGCCATTTGGGATTGGTGCCTTGATGCAGATCATAGATAAATTCTTTACTACCACCGTTGGGATAGATGATTTTTTTCAGACTTTGTGACCGGGTAAAATTCAAATCCGGATACCTGGAAGTTCCTTCGATAAATTTCCACGTTAAACCGTCGACCTTACAATTAAAGAGATAGCTGAGATCGGGAAATATGTTAAGCTTTCCAACATTGGTATTATAAAAACCCCAATGATCGAACCCTTTGTAGGATGTGTTTTTTGCAGGTAGCGAAACATCCTCATAATATTCAAAAGTACATATCGGTTTTGATATATTATTCTGAGGTTGCTCAATTAGTGATATTAATTTCGGAGAATTATCTGAAAATTGACTATGGTTCAATTTTATCGTGCGAAACATAATTTTATCGCATATAATTTCCATTTGTTTCAGACGACGCATTCCGTTCACATCGCTACGAACAGTATCATATCGGAATTTAATCTCCTGTTCCATATAATGAATCGATGCTACATACTTAGGTTTATGCGTAATATATTTTGTACTGGCGTCAATTCCGTATGTAAAATCATAAGATATCTTCTCGTCATTTTTCAAACATAATAATCTGGATAATGAATTCCAAGAAGTCGTGGTGTAATTTTCTCCGGTTTCGTAGGTATAATAAAGAGTTGTACCACTGAGGTATTCAATACGATCCAAAAACCAACTTGAAATGTATTCCGTTGTTTTATCCCCTGTTATTTCCGTCGTTGATTCTTTCGTCGTGAACGTGTATTTCGTACCTGCCGAATCATATATCGTAAACTCGTCGTTTTTATATACAATTTTATGGTTTTGGAGGGGAATGGTGTGCGGTTGTCTGTCCAGATCAAAAACGAAACTTCCGCTTCCGCCTGGAAAACTGTAATAATAGGTATCTGGCTGCGTATCCCACTCGTTGTTTACGCAATCCCAGAAAGTGTCTTTATTCCAGTTGTCAGCCGTCTCATCCACGATCTTCAAGACCGTAAAATCATCCGGTTGTCCTCTTACTATACGAGTAATTTTACCCCCTGCAGATAATTCCCAGCCCAGACCAACTTCCGACGCAACATCTTCGACCCGAATACCGGTAGTGCGATAGTTAAGTGCAATGGGAACTTTACCCGCATTTGTAGTAATTTCATAGATGGGAACCTGTACGTTCACTACTCCAGTATATTTGTCGGCTGACGCATCTATCCCTTTTGCCATTTTGGTTAGGTCTGCATACCGGACAGCCTTCATATTTGAATAATCGATGAAAGGGTCCTCTTGCTGGTCAGTTGAACTGCGAGAGATGGTCAACGAATCAGGAACCTGAGCAAGCCCCGTGTCTGTCCACAGCAACAACACGGAACTTATTAGGGCGATGAAAATTTTCATGGGAATTTGGTTTAGGAGTGAATAAAATAATTTGGGACAGGAATAGAGTTCTGGCGACAAGTGTACGTTGCCTGATTGAATGCTCCAGGCACGGCAATTCGGATGCAGGATCGATTTTCCATTCGGTTAGGTTTAGTAGTTGATTGGTTGATGTTCAAAGATACGGTCGAAGCTTTTGGGCGGCAAGAATTCTGGCCGGAATCCAAGCTTACAAAATTTGCTTATCAAAACAGATTTTCTGATTTCAATAAAGTCAAAATCCGCATAGACTAAAACAGCTACATATCAACAAGTTAATTGATTTTTCGGGTAACGGATTACCTCCGTTCTCACCCGAATACGGTGGATAGTTCTATTCTTATGTAGGCTCCCATGTAGGGAACCGGCAGGAGTACATGAGCCACTAAAAAATTAACGATATGTATTGTTCGATCACATTCAAAGGTCGCAAGGACCCCCAGGACCCCAAAATGGTCAAACTGGAAATGATTTTCTACAAGACCGGTTACACCCGCATCCCACGGGTCGTCAACATCACCGGAGCTTACAAATGCTGGAACAACGAAACCCAGAGTTTTGAATCCGCCTCCAGCGAGTACCTCAAGAAAAACCAACTGCTCCTCGAAGTAAAAGAAAAGTACATGTCCGTTGCCGAACGGTGGGAAAAGGAAGGCCGTAACTTCTCCGTACTGCAATGGGCCGATTGCTTCAAACCCAAAGAAGAGGAGAAAGAGAAAAAAGAATCGAAAGTATTGACCGTCCTCCAACTCATCAATGCCAGAATCGAATACTTCGAGAACCACGAAAAATTCAAGAACGGCAAGCTCGTCAAGAGTGTCGGTACCGCCGGCATGTATAAGCAGTTCCGTACTTCACTCTCAGCTTTTACCCAGAAGCAGTACAACAAAGACCTGTCCCGCTTTTATTTCACCGACATTACTCAGAAATTCCTTCTGGAGTACATCGTCTATCTGGAGCGGCGCGGCATCGAAAACGGCAACCGTGCCGGCTTGCGCCAGCTCCTTCGTATCTTCCGTGCTTTGGTAAACTACGCCAAAGACGAACTGCACATGTACGGCGCTAATCCCACAATCTTCGAGGCGGCGACGGAAAAGATGGCATGGGGACAGTTCGAGTCCAAAGCCGTCAATCCGAACATCATCCGCCGGATGGAGTTCATGGACCGCAGCCTCTTCTCCGAGCAGGAGCAGCTCTGCCTCGACCTGTTCCTTTTCAGTTTTTACAGCGGCGGTATGGCCAACGTCGATGTCGTCAATCTGACATGGGACATGATTAACGAAAAGGAAGGCATAATTGTCTATGAGCGTACCAAATTCCCCAAGCTGGCCAAGCCCCTGCTCATCGACCGTCTGATCGTAATTCTGGAAAAATACAGAGGCAAAGGCATCGGCGATTATGTTTTCCCGGTCTATACCGAGAAACACGTGACCGACAAACAGAAGATGGGATGCCGCAGTAACTTCTCAACCCTCGTCAGCGAAACACTGGACAAGGTTTGCGAGATTCTGGGAATCGACGAGAAAATGACGTGGTACACCGCACGAAGCACGTTTATTTCCAGCGAACTCGATGCGGGTACTCCAATCACCCACGTTGCCGAGATGGCCGGTAACAGCGCCCGGACCATTGAGAAACACTACTACAAGAACACCAAGCAAGAGGAGCTGCGTCAGCGGATGAATGCTCGCTATGGAAATTGGGGACAACAGGCTATATAACAGACGTTGTACTAAACAAAGAAAGCTATCGGAGTTTCCCCGATAGCTTTTTATTACTATGTATTTACTATCTTTTATGCAGAATACCTATTTTGTAAAAGATATAAAATATTTGTCTTGCGACACAAAGTCTGGTAATCTACACTCATCTTCTCACAGTATGCAAAAACATACAACCAAAAGAAAACTCTACCGTGTATTTTCTCTTTTCAATGCGCTCATCATATATATGTACGGGGTTGTGTCGAAAGATTCACAGATGTGAACTACTCCGGCACATAGATGATTTCGCCGTTTTCGAGTTCGTAGGCGATACCGACCTTTTTGCCCCTTTTCCCGCTTTGGGAATCCTGATTCTCGGACGGGGTGTAGCGGTTGATTTTTTCGCCCTCCTTGGTGATGATCTCCATGTTCTCCTTGCCGGGGTTCTTCACCATCGTGAAGTCCTCCTTGCTGAACATCTCCGTCATGTTGTAACGGCTCACGAGAGCGACCATAAGTGCGACGGCAAACACCATCGCCACGTCGAAGAGGTTGCTCACCACGCTCATGGGATCACTGTCTTCCTCCCTGTTCAACAGTCTGCGTTTCATCGTTCGGTCTGTTTTTCGTTCAACAATTCCGCCACGAACTCAAGATGGGTCATATCCTGCAAGTACCAACGCTGTTTCACCTGCTGTGTGACAAAACCGATGGCAGCGGCGAACAGTCCTACGACCGTCGTTGCAAAAGCCACCTGCATGTTGTAGGCCATCGAAGCGATGTCGCCCGTCGAGAGGCCGACCAGCGCGGGACCCATCGGGATGAGTGTTCCCATCAGTCCGAGCATGGGCCCCATCTTGCCGAGCGTTTTCGAGACCGAAAGGTCCTTGTCCGCCTCGATCTCGAAATCGGAAAGCAGACGCTGCCGCAGCGCCGCACTGTCGGCTCCGAGCAAACGGTTCATATAGACTACCACCAGCAAAGGGTTCTTCTTGGGCAGACGTTCCGAAAGCGATCGGACATTATTTTTGTTCAGCCCGTCCAGTTCCTTGCGAAGAAGCGCAGCCGTGCGGCGGATAGCCAGATATTGACCGAAAAAACTGCCGACGAGCAGCAAAGCCCGACCGAAAAAGAAGATGAGTAGTACGATGACGGGCACGAGCAAACCCGTCGAAATCCAGTAGAGGATGTCCGAAATGTAGTTCATAATGTTATTTGTTTTTTAATTATTCTTTTCAATTTGATTTTGTACGAAAGCGTCCCGAAGATAAGTCCTGCGACAACAAACAAGACTACTCCCGCAAGTGCCGTCCAATTCACTTCGCTGATGCCTGCAACGGCCGTCCGGCCGTTTACCGTGGCGATGACTCCCAGAACGGCAATCAGGGCGTTCGAGAGGAAGAGCAGTTCGAGACGTATCTCCTTTTCGGGCAGCAGCCGTTTCATGCCGTATGTCCCGCCCGTCAGGACGACGAATACCGTGCCCGCCAGCGACCATGCCACCGTCGGAAACGACATGCCCGGCAGGACGAAGATGACCGATACCAACAAGCTGAACAGCACGGGAAAGATGAGTACCCCGGGGAACCACCGCAGGATGCGGTATGCCCATATCGTCCGGGGCTTGACTTTTCCCGAGGTCTGCATATACGCCGACAGGATGCAGAAAGCCATCTGTATCGCTACCTCCAACGTCAGGACGACAGCCACGTCGAGCATCAGGGCGGAATCCGATAGCCAAATCGAGATCTGGGATTTCGACTGCTCGACGGCATAGCGCCACATCGAACCCGTGAAGAGGGCGCACACCGCAGCGGAAAATACGACTGCATAGGGCTTGCGATAGGTCTGCTTCAGGATATAATTGAAGCAGACCAGAATCATCATGACCAGTACGACGGTTTCCATTACTCCTCCATCTTTTTACGGCGTCGGCGTACCATCCACACCAGTACAGTGATCGCCACCAATACCAGTACGGCTACCATCGTATTGCTGACCAGCGTCGTCACCTTGTCGGAAGCGTTCATCTCCTCGCGTTTCAGCACCGTACCTTTGTTCTCGGAGAGCGAAGCCTCGCGCACGTTGCGGATATGCCGCTCGTAACGCCGGGCTGCATCGGGCGCGGTTTTCGAGGCGATGAACTCGCGCAGTTTCGCATTGTTGCAGACGGTTCCCGAACATGATGGAGCGTATTTATCCACCAGCTCGGTGTGGAGTGCGGCGATGGCTTTCAACTGCTCCGCCGAAGCATTCCACATGCCTTTGCGTGCCGTCTCCATCATCACGGCCGTCATCTCCTGCAAGGCGGCGGGGTTCTGCCGCTCGAAGTAACCTTGCACGCCCAGGTCGAATTTGTCCTGTACATAGACCTCGTAAATCTCGTCCCACAATTCGTTGTCGATGGCTTCGGGCTTCATCACGTTCCATCCGTAGGTGTTCTGCACGATTTCGGCGAAACCGCCCGCCGCGCTCGCACCGCCTTTCATCTTTTCGCGGATGTATGCCGGATTGAAGAGGGTCGTGCGGCTCTCCACGCCGATAGCCTCTTTCAGTTCCTGCATGCGCATGTTGTTGCGGTTGCGGTAATCGCTCAGGTAGGCGTCGGGCTCCTTGCCCGTCACGTTGCGCACGGCGAGGTTCATGCCGCCCATGAACTCGTATACGTGGTCGAGGCTCAGGGCGCCCCACGTATTGCTCTGACGGGGCTGGATGACGGCATCGGTATTGGTCAATGCGGCTTCCAATGCGAATCGCCGCACCTGCTCCCACGCCTTTTCGCTACCGTAGAACGCCCCCATGTTTTGCAGATAGACATCGGCGATTTCGGTGCTGTTTTCCCAGCGGTCGCCGCTCTGCACCATATCGGTAATTCCTGTGCCGTAGCTGCCGTTCACGCCGCCGAAGACACGGTAGGTCGATACCTCGCGCGCCTCTTTGGGCGAAAGTCCCTTGTTGACGAGCGTCCGTTCGGCATCGACGACGCTTTGCGCCACGAAGTTCTCGTATTCGTCCTCTTTCGCTGCGGCGGCCATCTCCACCGCCCGCGAAATAAGAAACAGACGCGAGGCGGCGAGGTCGCGCAACTGTCCGCTGGTCTGCACCACCACGTCGATGCGCGGGCGGCCGAGCTGCGCGGAGGGAATCAGCCGGATATCGGTCACACGGCCGAAAACGTCGCGGACGGGTTCCACGCCCAGCATATAGAGAATCTGAGCAATGGTGGCGCCTTCGGTCTCGACGAACTCCCCGCTCCAGAGCGTATAGCTGACTTTGCGGGGAATCGAATCGTGGTGCCGCTCCCGATACATGGCTATCGTATTTTCCGCCAGATCCTTGCCTCGCTCCCATGCCACCTCGCTCGGTGTGGCTTCGGCGTTCACGGCGTAGAGGTTGCGTCCCGTGGGTACGGTATTCGGGTTGGCGATGGGATCACCGCCCGGAGAGGGGGTCGTGTAGCCTCCGGCCATCGCATTGAGGATGGATGAGAATTCGGCTTCGGGGCTTCGCTCCAACGCCGACCGGTAATTTTCCACGTTGCGGACGGTGCGTTCGATTTCCATGATGAGGCGGGCGAACTCCTTTTCCTCTTTGGTGTACTCCTTCATGTCCGGCATGATCATCGTCGGCATAGCCGCAGCCGGACTTTCCGACGTTTTTTCGTCTTTGCCGTGTCCGGCGCTTTCGGGACGTCTGCCGATTTTCGGAATCCACGAGGGATGTTTTGCTCCGGACTTGGGGATGCCTGCCGGATGCCCCGCCGTCCCCGAAGCCTGCATCGCTTTCATGCGCGCCATCATATCCTGCGGAGCATGGAGCGAGCGTTCGATTTCGCGCGCCTTGGCGAGATCCGCCGCCGTGATGCCCGCTATAGCGCAGACAGAGGCGTCGGAGACTTGTGCGGAGCCGTCCAGCAGCCGTGTCACTAATTCGCGGGCAGGCGTCAGATAACGACGGGTAAAGAGCGACTTGTGCTTTTCTAAATCTGCCGACGCCTTGCCGCGCCGCTTGTCCAGTGCCAGCAGCGAATAGGCGATCGGCTCGACGGACATGGCGTACACGCTGCTGCGGATGCGCTCCTCGGCATAGGGTTCACCCATCGTGTAGAGCGTGCCCATTACCTTTTCGTTGGCCAGTTCCTCGGCAAAGGTCTCGATGCGGGCGATTTCCCGTTCGGTATAGGGTGTCGTAAGCAGGGAATCCAGGCGCAGTTCGCGGTGGATGCCCAGTTCTACGGTCAGGCGTTTCACTTTCAATGAAGCCTCTTTCGTGTCGGGTTTGCCATCGGCATAGAGCAGGTCGTTATACCGCTGGATGGCCGTACACAATTCCTTGTAGATGCCCCGCACGTCGCTCTCCATGAACGGAGGCGTCAGATGCGACTGCAAAGTGGCATACGCACGGCGTTTGGCGATCATGCCTTCGCCCACGTCGCCTATCGAGTAGACATAGAGATGAGGCGTCGGCCCGACCAGCGCGTCCGCCCAGTCGTCGCAGCTCAGGGCAACCTGCTTGCGGGGCGTGAATTCCAGCGATCCGTGCGTGCCGAAATGAACCAGCACATCGGCGCCGAATCCGTAGCGTGCCCAAAGATAAGAGGCTACATAGGCATGCGGCGGTGCGGCGTCCGTGCCGTGTACGATGGCGAAATCGTCGTCGCCCGCACCCGCCGCCAGTTGCGGCAACAGCACGACATTGCCCAAATCCACACGGGGCAATGCCAGTCGACCGTCTTCGGTCGCAATATAGGAGCCGGGGAACTCGCCGTCGAGCGCAGTGACCTCCGCCATCCGTTCGGGACGGGTCGCTGCTGCTGTCCACGCGGTATACTGTTCGGCCGATATGAGTTCGGGGTTGCCGTTTTTCAGAAAGTCGGCCTTGGCGCCGCCTGCATAAGCATTGAATACGGCACCCTGACGCTGAATGAGCCGTTCCAGCTCTGCCGCCGAGGCGGGAAGATGCTCGATGCGGTACCCCTCGCGCTTCATACGCACCAGCAGGTTGTAAAGCGACGGAGCGACCTCCATGCCCGCAGCGGTCAGGGCATTCTGGCCGGGACCTTTGTAGTAATAGATAGCCACCCGCTTCTCGCTGTTGGGCTTGCTTCGCAGAGCGACATGGTTATTGACGGTCTCGACGAACGTCGCCAGCCGTTCGGGCATGGCGTATGCCTGCTGCAACCCCTCCGCATCGAGGCGGTGCCCGAAGAGTGCGTATGGGCGGATGGCTCCGTCGATTTCGGGCATGACGACGCTTTGCGACAGGAAGCCGCCGTTCATGCCCATCTTGTCCGCCTCCCACTCATCGACCAGCCGGTTGACGTTCAGCGGGGCGAACAACGGAATGTCGCGCTTCGTGAGGTAGTTCACCATGTCGTCGCCCATGCGGCCGTGCGCCATGTTGATTACAGCGGACGGGCGTATCGAGTCAGCCTGACCGCTCCGTACAGCAGCCTGCATGTCGCGGATGCAATAGACCCTATTGCCCGTCCGTTCCAGCGCGGCGACCAGCTCCTCCGGCTCGCCCATCTGACCCGTGACGATGAGATGCGGGGCATCTTCGCTCCACAGACCGTGTTTGCGCAGAAACGCATCGTATTCGGCGACGCTGCCGAAATCCGTCTCCTCGTCTTCGGGGTTGTCCGGGTCGATGTGGTAGAACTGCTTCTGCTCCCGTTCGACGGGGGCGTCGGGCTCGTCGCTGTCGAAGGTCTTGCCGTCGACGGTGCGACGGATAAAGACGAGCATATTGCGGTAGTTGCGGCGTCCGCCGCCGTTCAGATAGCCTTTGACGGTGGCAACGGTCGCAGAATCCGCCGATACGATTGCGTTGGCGGGATCGGTTGCCATTGTGGTGATTACGGCAAGTCCGTTGTCGGCGGCCCGCTGTATGGCAGCCCGCTGCTCGGCCGTGATACGCAATCCCATACCGTTTATCAGCACCAAGTCGTATTTACCGATGTCGTCCAGCTCTTCCGTGTCGAGCACCGAAAGGCGGATGCGGGCTTGGTCGTTCGCCTTGGCGATTTGCCCCAGCGTAATGACCTGATAATTTACAAAAGCGATGCGCGTGGCGGAGAACCAAACGTTCCAAGCCACGACACCGGCTGCGATAACGAGCAGGGCGACAATCCCTGCCCGGATTTTTCCTTTTCGTTTCATATCGTTGTTTTTATTTTTTCTTAAACATTCGCTCCATGTCGAGCGACAAGCCCACCGAGCAGGCAGTTCCCGTCGTGCTCGGGGAGTTGCTGTAATAGTAGCGGGGACGGTAGTCGAACAGGTTGTCCACGGCCAGCGTGACGTTTACGCCTCTCCATATCCGCTGCGTGAGGCTCAGCTTCCATATCGTGTAGCCCGGATAGGTCTGTCGTTCGGTCTGTTCATACGAGGTAATTTCGGTATAAACATCTGTGGTCACTTTCGACAGCCAGCGTCCCGACAATGCCACGCTCAGCCCGTAATGTTTCCAGTCCTTGTCGTAAGCGAGGCGTGCCGTAGCGGTGTGGGGACGGGTCGAGGAGAGCATCGGCTCGCCCTTTCTGATGTGCTCATAGGTATAGGCATACGACAGCCGCCATGATACACCGCAGGGATAGCGTCCCGACGCGTTGGCATCCACACCCGCCACCTGCAAACGCGACATATTGGTATATACCTGACCGCCCAGAGCCTGGTTCCATGCCGTGGTGATACGGTCGTCGACGATGTTGTAGAATCCCGTGACCGTCACGTTGTGCCGTCCTTTCATGTATTCGGCCGAGAGCGAGAAGTTGTGGCTCGACTCGGGTTTGAGGTCGGGATTGCCGTAGATCATGAAGATGTTGCCCATGTAGAAATTCATGTACATCTCCTTGAGCGTGGGTGCGCGGAAGCCTCCGGCATACGAACCCCTCAGGGAGCAGTTCTTCAATTTATACATCAATCCCAGTTTCGGGGAGAAATGCGAGAGCTTCGCCTCCGAGAACCAGTCGAAACGCAGTCCGGCAATCAGATTGAACTTCTTGCGGGGGTTCCAGTCGAACTGGGCGAAGGCGTCCGCCGTATGCTGGGTATGGCTGCCGTTGTCCTCGAACTGATACGACATCAGGTAGTCGCGCATGTAGTCGCCGCCGACGGTCAGGATGTGCTTGTCCGCGAAGGTGCGGTTGTAGAGCGTGCGGAGGGTATGCTGCACGTTGCTGTAATCGCGCACATCACGGTCGGCCGGCACCAGGTAGTCGCTCTTATCGTACTGGTCGAACGCATACGAGAGTTCCAGATCGTCTTTGTCGGTGGGGCTGTAATTCCCTTTCAGACCGCCCGTAAAGCTGCGGTAATGGTCTTTGAGACTTTCCGAAGAACTGCGCTCACGGAAAAAGTAACCCGCGCGTGCCGTGAATTTCAGTCCGTCCGCAGCGGTGAATACCAGACGTTCCTTGACATTGAGCGTGGAGTGGCCGTAGATGGTGCTGTAATCGCCGACTTCGGTGTTGTCCGTGCCTTTCGACAGGTCGATGGCGTCGATGGAGGTGTACTGTACATTGGTCAACGAGTTGAACCGCCCCTGATCGAATCCCACCGAACCGCCGTAGCGCTGTTCGTTGTGCGCCCCGTAGCGGCCGTTCAGGTTCACCGACCACGGCTCCTGCGATTCGCGGCTGATGATGTTGACCACACCGCCCACGGCATTCGAGCCGTAGAGAGACGATGCAGCCCCTTTCACAATTTCGATGCGCTGCACGTTGTCCATGTTCAGGCGGCTGTAATCCACGTTGTCGAGCGTTTCTCCCGCCAGACGCTCCCCGTCGACGAGAAACAGCACCGAGTTGCCGCCGAAGCCCGACATATTGAGCGACGTCTGCTGGTTCATCGAATAGGAAAACTCGATACCCGGCAGTTCGGTTTGCAGCAGATCGCCTATATTGGTGGCGTCCGTCCGCTTGATGTCCCGTTCCGAAATCACCCGCGTCACGATGGGAACGTCTTTCAACAGCTTGGGTGTGCGGGTGCCCGTCACCACCACCTGGTCGAGCATCAGCGGATTTTCTTTGAGCCGGAAATCCGATGCGCTGTCATGGTTGCCGTCGACGACCTGTACCGCATCGAAATAACCGATATAGGTCGCGGTCAATGTATACCTCCCGTTATCGGGAAGCCGCAGTTCGTAATGCCCTTCGACATCCGTCACGGCACCGAGCGCCGGACGCTCTTTCACGATGACGGTGGCGCCCGCCAAGGGCTCGCCGTTGCCGTCGGTCACGATACCGAAGATTCGGTTCTGCGCCAAAACATCGGTCGCAGCGAGCAGTCCGAGCAACAAAAAAATAACGGTTCTTTTCATCATGGCTGCACGGGGTATAGATAGTCGATGGTCATGAATCCCTTGACGGCCGCGTCGTTCATGAAGTTCGTCAGACGAAGCGCCGCAAAGGTGCCGTCGGCGAGACGAATCAGATAGACTTTGCCGGAGAGCGTGTATACGGGCGGCATGGTCGAGGTATCGACATGAAGCCACCTCGACAAAACGGGATTATACCAGTCTTCGGCGTAGCGGATGATACCGTCCATCATCTGCGACATGTCCACCGTTATCTTGTCGGTCGTCCATTCGTCCGCCGTGAACGCCTCTTCGGGAAGGGAGCCGACGGCGGGCAGCGCGCCGAAATCGGCCGCCGCACTCTCCATGACGGCTCCGCCGTTGGTCTTGGCGTCGTAGCGGTGGACGGCGAAATCCCACTGTCCGAGAGCTTCTTCGCCGACGGCTACCGTAGTTGCCTGCTTGCCGTGCAGGTCGATGTAATGCCATTCGGTGTAGTCCGTGGCGTCGATATAGATGCGTCCCGTATGCAACTTGTCATCGACGGCGACGAAGCCGTATATCTTGGTTTCTTCAGACTGCGGAGCGTCGTAGATATCCTCGAATATGCCGTTACAAGCCGAGAGCGATAGCATGGCTATCACTCCCGACAGAATAGATGTTATTTTATGGCTTACTGACATCTCTGTTCGTATTAGGTGATTACTCTGCGGTGGCGGGAGCCTTGCCCGGCAGCAAGGTAATTGTCAATCCGCCCATAACGGCAGGCGCGTTGAATGCAATAGAGAAATCATCTTTTGCAGCGTTGCTTGTTCCCGTCATGGTGAAGGCGTAGTCCTTTACATTGTCGCCCATGCCCATCGAAACCGTTCCGTCGCCCGTGAACTCGTATTGGTCGCCGTCCTTCGTAACAGCAGCCTTGGCAACCCGGAACGTGCCCCATGTCGCCGATTCGAATACGACGGCAAGTGTCCCGTCGCCGTTGGCCGTCATCTTCAGACTTTCATCGTCGGTATAACGGTTCTGGAAATAGGCGCAGTCGGCATCGGTGTAACCTTCGTAGGTTCCTGCCAGCAACAAATCGGCGGGGGCTTCACCCGTAGTGAAATCGATGGTCAGGCCACCCATAACGCCGGCAACTTTGAACTGCATCTGTGCCTTTTCACGGGAATCGATCTCTGCGGTGTATGTGCAGTCATAGGAAGAGACGTTGCCGCCCATGCCCATTTTCGTCTGTCCGCTGCCCGTGAGGGTGTAGGTGCCACCGTTCTCGCTCATCTGCGCATCCGGAATGGTAAACTCGCCCCATGAGCCGGAGGTGAAAGTCACGCGGGCCGAGCCGTCGGCGTTTTCGGTGACGGTAATGGTCTCATCCGCCGTACAGGTGTTCTGGAAATAGGCGCACCCCGCAAGAGTGTAACCTTCGTAACGGCCCGCTATGTCGGCGACAGTGGGTAACTCCTTTTCATCACTGCATGCTGCCGAGCAAAGCGCCACGACAGACATCGCTAAAATCGTTTTGAGTTTCATATCGAATTGTTTTAATGTTTATTTTCCGGCGGCAAAATTACTCGTGGATTCCACGGCGGGCAATACTCCGATTTTAGTATTTTGAAACGCTATTGCATTACCTTTCACTATTTTTTGGTATTGCCTGCTATTATATAAGTGAGTAATTTTGCAACCGTAAACAGAGATTTTCAAAAAAGGATGAATAATTCGAACAGTTATCAAGCCGGCGATAAAATGCGCGATTTGGTCCGGAATAACAGTGCGTTGATTCTGGTCTTGGGGCGTTTCGATATTTCTTTGGGGTTCGGCGACAAATCGGTCCGGGAAGTATGCCGGACGCATCATGTGGATGAGAAGACATTTTTGGCGGTGGTGAATTATGTAGCGGGACGGGATTACCATTTCGAGGATGTGTCGCTGCCCTCGCTGATACGGTACCTGAAACAGTCGCACGAATATTTCTTGGATTTCAATCTTCCGAACATCCGCCGCAAACTGATCGAAGCCGTCGATTGTTCGGACAGCAACGACATCGCCATGCTCATCATACGTTTCTATGACGAATATTTTCAGGCGGTCCGCAAACACATGGAGTATGAGAATGATACGGTGTTCTCCTATGTCGAGCAGTTGTCCCAAGGCCATTTGAAACGGAACTACACCATCTCCGAGTTCGCGAGCAAGCATACGCCCATAGGCGACAAGCTCAAAGAACTGAAAGACGTTATCATACGGTGCTACCCCGAGAAGAACAACTACCTGCTGAATGCGGCTTTGCTGGAAATCATTTTGTGCGAGCAGGATTTGACGTCGCACTGCATGATCGAGGACAAGCTGTTCGTGCCTGCCGTGAAGCTCATCGAGCAGCAGTTAAGAAAGAAAGGCGATACGGTTTATGTAGGCAAACCCGATAATGACGATCTCGACAAGAAAGACAAGTTGGCAATGCTCAGCGACAGGGAAAAAGATATTATCGCTTGCGTCACCAAGGGCATGAGCAATAAGGAGATCGCCGACTCGCTCTACCTTTCGGTGCATACCGTAACCACCCACCGGCGTAATATCTCCAACAAGTTGCAGATTCACACGACAGCCGGACTGGCGATTTATGCCATTGCCAACAAGCTGGTCAATATCGAGGACATACAGGTGGGATAGCCAAATCGTACAGGACAAGAGCAATGAATAAAAAAGAACTGATCCGTGCCATATCATACGAACTCGACCCGCCCATATCACAAGACAAAATCACGCTGATACTCGACAAAGCCGTTGAGATAACCAAGCGTACCCTTGCAACAGGTGAACCTGTAAAATGGGCCGGCTTCGGTTCTTTTGTCATGAAAGATGTTCCACCTCGATTATTCTATTCCACCCGGTTGGAGAAATATACCACCTCCAAAGGCTACAAACGAATCACGTTCGTTCCGTCGAGGACAAAATAACGGACAGCCTGCTCGCAAAACCGAAGCTATCGGAAATTTTCCGGTAGCTTTCTTTGTTATATATCCTGTTTTTTCAGGCAGAATACCTATCTTTGCAAAAGATTTAAGATATTCAGAAAGCGTTTAGCTTTTGCTTTGCAACACGAAGTCTGGTAAATTTCGATCTCCCGCAATGCAAATAGATAAACGCCCGCGTTATGCGTGGGCATTATCTGTTGCGGGAGAAGGTTTACCAGAGCCTGTGTTGCGACAAGTGTAATGTCCCACGCTTTTCGCATGTGTAACCGGACCTGAGAGGGGCATAAGGTCTCAACATTCAGGTCAATGGAAAAATCACTCTTGGAACAACTTATGATGTTGCCTGCCGATGTCACCACAGCAACCATACAAGGTGTTGTCATGCAAACAATCGACGAAGCTACCCGACAATCCCTTCTTCAATCCGATCCCGAAGATGCACATATCCACGAATGTATCCTTTCCAACGGTACATTCATCGCCGATATGCAAAATGACCGGCTGCTTGCCTTGTACAAAGTCCGGTAACATATATAGTTTTCAGACACCGGAAAACGAACCGTAAGAACTGATAAATGAGGCATTTTCATAAGTTCTTGCGGCTTCTTTATGCAAACAAGGCAAATAATCGCTATCTTTGCGGTGTTTTAAGAAAAATATTGGAAAGCGTTTGGCTTTTATCCCGTAAATCGGAATCTGGTAAATTCACTACACATGGGATAACAAGACTGAATGCTCACGTTATGCGTGGGCGTTACTTGTTATGTGTAGGGTTTACCAGAACCTCGATTACGACAAGCTGATGTCCCACGCTTTCGTATATACCAACATAACCGGTCTGTAGGGGCAACAGCCACCTTACAAGACAATGGACAAAAACCAGAAACACCCGTCCGCTTCACAATCAGAACCTGTTACCGGTAATAATTCTACCCGTGAACAGCAAGCCCAAGAAATCATGCAGCAACTCGTATCCGAAGGTATCTTCACCCCGGACGAAGCCGCCGAAGTCACTTTCTCAGACACTGCATTCATCTGCATCCCCGATACAGAAAAGCAGGCCGACAAAAAAGGCGTGAAATGAATCTCATCCCACGCCTTTCGCATCTTTTATTCCGATTTACGTTTGCATAGTGCGTCATACTGCGAAACAGTCAGCGTAAAATCCGTAATATCGAATCCGAGCACTTTCCACCAATATCGGAACGAATAGCCCGTTTCCGACGAAACCCGTTTGTTTTTGCAGAGCCGGTCGATAGACTTTTCCCGCAGATTAGTTATTGACGCCACATCCTTCAAAGAGCGCAACACCGCTTCAAGCCGTCCTTCTTCATCAAATACCAACACCTTACGCTCTCGGGGGCCCGATTTGCCGCCGCGTCTTTTAGGCCCGACCTCTTCCACATGTTCGACATCTGGAACAAGTTTGTCCGCTTGCTGTTTCAGCAACGGTTTCGGTTGCAATCCGGACAACCAGTACACCTGCTCGCCGCTGACCCGAAAAGTAACACTGCGCCGTCCGACAAGTTGTTCTGGTGCGAAGAGGCATCGGTACACAAGGTCATTTGCTTTATCGATGGTAATTTCGACAAACAAGGAGTCACCCTCTGTCAGATCTTTGATATTGATTCGATGCGGCATCTTCTCTCCGCTGCGACGGCCTTTCCGAAGAATAATCCGCTCTTTGATTACGGCCATCGAGTCTTGCTATTTAACCTCCTTTACGGCAGCCAAAAAACTCTTGGCCGGCTTGAAAGCGGGAATACTATGGGCCGGAATCGTGATTGTCGTGTTCTTCGAGATATTACGGGCGACCTTCTCGGCTCTTTTCTTGATGATGAAACTGCCGAATCCGCGCAGAAACACCTCATTTCCTGCAATCATCGAATCCTTTACGCTTTCCATAAATGCTTCGACAACGCTCATTACCACAGTCTTTTCCACTCCCGTCTGTTTTGCAATCTCTGCAACAATTTCAGCCTTAGTCATAATGCCTGATATTTTTTAAGTTATAGATTTCTTTTAGCGAACGCAAATATACGAAATATAGTATAATAAATCATTGATAATTAGCACTTCTTGTAGAATTAAAATTCACTTGAATATAGACAAATCATTCTCGCGGGTCTTCGCATCTCATTTATTATAAGCCAATTGCGAATGCAATATGCATTACACGTTCAAACAGAGAAAAATTAGTCCGACATAGGTCGTTTATTTTTCCCGGATTCCTTGAATACAATCTTCCTACTGCCTTTTGACACGATATATTTTTTCAACATCGGAGAATAGAGTTTCTTGGGAAGAATTTCTTTAATGCCCAATGATCCGAATCCAGACCATTTCACAGGTTCTCCCGTATCAAGTGTTCGTTGGATTATTTCGACAGTTTTATCAAGAACGAGAGCGACTTTTTCTTGGGACATTGGAAGGTCGAGTTCTTGTGTAACGATACGGATCAATTCTTTTTTATTCATGTCTAATTAGCTTGTTTTACGATCCATATACTAACCTCATATAGTATCCACATTGGCAACGCGACAAGCGATAGGGTGAAGACATCCGAAGTCGGGGTAATGATTGCCGCCACGACAAGAATGATTACGATGGCATGTTTCCGGTATCGGTGCATGAAGTCGGCTGAAAGAAAGCCTAATTTTGCGAACAGCCATGAAAGCATGGGAATTTCAAAAACGAGCCCCATGGCAAGGCACATCATCACCAGCGTTGAGATATACGAATCGAGGGTAATGAGATTATCCACCTCGCCACTGACTTGATAAGTCCCCAAGAAACGGAATGTCAGCGGAAAAATCAGAAAGTAGCTGATCAATACCCCCAGACCGAACATCACGTAGCCGCCCCCGACCACTCTCGTAACATACCGCCGTTCGTTTTCATAAAGTGCAGGCGACACAAACCGGAAGAGTTGATAAAGGATATACGGCGAGGCGCACAACACTCCGGCACACAGTGCGGTCTTTATGTGAATGATGAACTGCTGTGCCAGTCCCGTGTTGATGAGCCGGACGGAGAAAGATTCGGACAAGCCTCCGCTCCATGCCGCAATCTGGTTGAAAAGGCGGTAGGTGATAAATCCGTCGCTCTTGGGGGCGAGTACGACCGAAAAGAGTTGTTCCTTGAAAAAGAACGCCACCATGCCAAACCCGACGGTTACGAGGGCGATCTTTCCAATCGCCGCCCGCAACACGTCGAGATGTTCCCAGAAGGATTGCTTGTTCTCCGCCGCCATCATCGGTTATTCCTTTTTTTCAGGTTCCGTTTCTATTTCCTGCTTCATCTCGTTCATCCCTTCCTTGAATGAACGTACCCCTTTGCCGAGACCTTTCATCAGTTCGGGAATCTTCTTGCCGCCGAAAAACAGCAATACCACGAGTGCGATCAGCAACACTTCCTGCATGCCGATACCGCCGATAAACAAGGGTGTCATCATTATTGCTTTTAATTTTGGTTATTGTACATTATCGAATATAAACTCCAAACGGCTGTCCATCTCATCAAAAATCCCCAAATCAGAGGTTACTTTTCCTATCGGGATAATACGCATGGTAAGTTGTCCCATATTTGGATCATCGGCTTTCGCGTAAAAGATGGCTATCGTGTTATTGGAGGGACAATAGGTGATGTCGCCGTTCTCGAACCGGAGCTGTCCTTCTTCGGTATGGGTGGGGCGTTGTGGCATGGAACCGTAATATTCGCGACCGCCGTAACGTCCTAAAGTTGCAGTCAGCGGAAACATACCCCTGATTTCATTCGCCAGCGGTGTGTCGAGCCATTCTCCGGTAAAAGTATGTCCGCCGGCAGTAATACGAATCGACTTACCTTGCGGTTCTTCACGCCCGATACCGATTCGTTCGAGCCAGCTCTGTACCCGCGATTCTGCGGAAGGTACATCCGTAGCCTCGATTGCGATTCCGTCAGGGACATTCGCACCGGATGCGGAAGTCTGCACGGAACGATAGCTGCTGCCGGCTCCATATCCGTCATGGGTACAGAATGGCACGACGGTCTTGCCCGAAAAATCATAGGCCGAAAGGAATGAAAGTACCGCCTGCGGAACATCGGTTGCCCACACGGGATAACCGATGAAAACCACATCGTATTGATCCATGTTTTCAATGCTGTTTTTAAGTGCCGGAAGTGTTCCTGCCGCCTGCTCCGCGTGATTCTGATCACGGACATCATCGAACTCCGTCGGATACGGGGCGGTCGTTTCTATCAGATGCAAATCTCCGCCGACAGCCGTTTGGATATATCGGGCCACCACCTCGGTTGTACCCCGGCGGGTTCCTTTATCGATGATAATGCTTGCTCCGGTCGAGGCATCCACGTCAGAGGCATAATTCGTGTTCCCCCAACGGCTGAACCAAGCGATCAAAATTTTTCCATTCCCGGGTTTAACCGTTCCCGAGCCGTCATCGTTATCTTCATTGTCCCCCGGATTGTCAGGAGTATCCGGAGTTTCGGCCTGTGGCTCATCATTCCCTTCGCTGCATCCGGCAAAAGTCATTACCGGAACAAGCAGCAATAAACATATGAATAATCGTTTCATCTTTCTTTTCGTTTAATTGATTTCATTCAACCAGTCTGCAATCATCGAGTGGCATCCGGATGTTTGGGATGAACGTATCCACAGGCTCGGAGTAAGGAAATTTCCTTCCGGGATAAGTCGTTTGGCATCCGACTCAACTCCACTGATTCCACTGCTTGCGCTCGATACTATCAGACCAATGCTTTTCCCTTTCATTTCACTGCCGTGTTGGAACAGGTATGTTTGGAGTGGGGCTGCCATATTGCTCCACCATAACGGCGCTCCTATGATAATTCTGTCATAATCAGCAATGTTCACATCTACGGATTTGATAGCCGGATAAGAACTCTCGTCATTCGGATTGTTCCGGATAGCCTGAATCAGCGCGCTGCCGATAGCGTAATTGTTTGCGGCATAGTCGAGTCCTTCTTCGGCAGGTTCTATTCTTACCGCATCTGCCTCTATTTGTGTTTGCAAATCGGTCACGATGGTATGTACATTATTCGTGAAACTGTAATACACAATCAGCGTCTTGCCCGTAGGGTCGGGGTTGGGATTGTCGGGGTTGTCCGGATTTTCCGGTTCATTGCCATCATCCGGATTTTCCGGCGTATCCGGGATTTCGGTTTCCGGCCCATCAGGTCCGTTGTCATCGGGAGAGCAGGCGCTCAATCCCACCGCTACAAAAGCGGCAAATAGTAGATACAGAAACTTTTTCATAATGCTTCTCGTTGTTAAAAATTAAATTATTTGTTATTATTCGATAATACCTATTTGTTTGAGCCATTTTTCAACCTCTTCCCGAGAGTTTTCAGCCCGGTTTCCATACACGGCCAAACTGCCGAGTAATGTCGAGTTGGGGCATACCGAACGGATATCGGACACGCTTTGAGCCGTGCCACTGCCACCATGCGTACAGAAGGGTGCTATGTACTTTCCCGACAGATCGTAGCCTGCCAGAAAGCTCTTCATGGCCGGGGTAAGATGCCCGCCCCAGATGGGGGTTCCGACAATCAGCGTGTCGTACTCGTCCATGTTCTCTACCTTTGTTTTCAATTCCGGGCGATAATCGCTCTCCAACTCTCCGGGGGCAATTTGTATTACCTCCTCGTAAGAATCGGGATAAGGAATAACTGTCTCCACTTCCACTATATCGCAACCGACAAGATCGTGTATGTGGTTGGCGACCATTCGGGTATTTCCACCCCATGAGAAATAGACAATGAGAATTTTTCCGGCATCTTCTGAAATCGTATCTCCCGATCCTACCGTTGCCGATTCTTCACTGCTGCAAGAAACAAGGCTGAATAGCAGCATAACTATCATTGTCAATAATCCTTTTACGTTCATATTCATTATGTTTTTAATTTTTCTACAATACAAAAGTATGGAAGCCGGAGAAGATAACTTTTGTTGCCCAGCTCAATTAAGTTTGTTATCAGGCTCAAATGGAAATTCTTTCCAGACGATGTCTCTTTCTACCCGTGGCTTCAACAGGTCGAACACGTCCATTCCGCACTTTCCAGCAAAGTCGAACAAATTGGCCGCATATCGTTTGTCCATATTTATTAAGGTATAAGCAACTTCTATCGTTTTTAACTGCAATAGTGCTTCCGGCAAAAGTTGCTTCCGGTGAAGGTAAGGGACTAACGACTGGAAGAAACTCTCTATCCCGGGACACGCCGACAAGAGATGCAGGGCCGGAAGAGCTTCCATTGTATGTTTCCGAAACGAGCTGTCCAGTGTTTGGTAAAACTCGCAAAGGAAATGTCTTGGAAACGAAAAGTACAACATCCTACATGGGGCATCCACTTCCGGTTCTGCATAAAGATGCGAGTAACTGTCCCTTCCGATAAAGGCACAATCTCCCCGGACTATACTTAATGCTTCACCGCACTGGTTCCGCAAATGCAACTGCCCGCTATACAAATAAACCAGCGTGTATCGGGGAAAAAGGTGGTAGGCATGGGAAGCCGCATGAATTGACCAAAAAGAATAAATATCCTGTTCTTCGTTCATGTTCTTTATTATATTGCCGACAATCCGACAAGTGTCGCCGGATTGTCGCGTACCATGTAATTGACTTGTTGCTGCGACAACCCGTTTTCAAGCAACGCCCGGATACAGCGACGCATACCTTCAACTGGATGGGGCATTCCCACTTGCCCGAAGTCTGTCGTTATGATGCTGTGTTCCGGGGCTATACGGGCGAACCCCGCAAACTCCTTGTCGCTCATCCGTTCAAAGTCTGGTAATCCCGTACCCGGGCCCCATAAGTTGGTTATATAACTGTACTCAATCCATGCCCCGGAATCAATACATCGTTTTATTTGGTCGTAGGTCATTTTCCAGATGCCGGAATTGGCATGAGTTACAACGAATTTCTTTACACCGACTTCACGGGCTTTGCGGGCCAGCGTGATACTTTCTTCGGGGGAAGAGTGCCCGGTAGCGAAAATGATGTTTGCTTCAGCACATATTTCCATTACCCGCACGACTTCCGGCAGGACATGCCCATTGTCATCCAACACGGGAATACCCTCTTTTTTTCCATGATGCCGGATATTCTGGTAAACAGCATCCTGTGTAGGCATCCAGATGCAGCGGCAAAGATTACCTGTTGTATTCACTGCCTTTTCCGCAGCGAACGTGTTCACTTTTTCTCCATGTACCCGATTCATGCAAAGGCTTCCGAACACCTCGAAATCCGGCAATACCTGACGAATTAAATATGCCCTGTCATGACTACTGAAATCATTAGATTTGAACAATATGGATTTATATCCGGCATCATGAGCGACACGGGCAAATTCCAGTTCATTTCCCAAGCGGGCTTTGGAGTCCGGGGCAGCGTGCAGATGAATATCGCTGACACCGCGCAGCAATTCATCTGTTCCCGAAAAATTGAAATCTTCACTATCAGTAAACGTCGGTATCCCGGCTTTCGACGGTAATATGCCGGAAAGGAGCATGGCTCCTCCCGCAATCATGGAATTACGAATAAAATCCCGGCGTGACAGACCTTGTTTATCTTTCATCGTTTTCTTCTTGATTCAGTTCGACAATACCGATTTTTTGTAACCATGCGATAACACGGTCGTATGCGGTGTCGTATGTTCCTCTGCGAATCTGTATGCCCTCCAAAACGGTAGATTGCGGGCAAAGGGAACGAATGAGCCGATAGCTCGCCTCGGCAGAACTGGTTCCGCTGGTGCAGAATGGCACAACGGTTTTTCCGGCAAGGTCGTGTGTTGTCAGGAAAGAGCGGATAGGAGGGGCCGCCGTTTCCACCCAAATCGGATAACCTATGAATATGACATCGTATAAATCGATGTCCTCTATCCGGGTTGTGAGAGGCGGACAATATTCGGTCGCTACTTCTTCCCTGATCTGTGCCAGCAAAGTGTCATAGTCATCGGTGTAAGTATCTACGGTTTCAATCTCCACAAGGTCGCTCTTTACCGTATCATGAATATAACCGGCAATCGTCCGTGTGTTGCCCGTGTGGGAAAAATAGACGATCAGAATTTTTCTGTTTCCCGAAGGCTCCGCGGGTTCTTCCGGTTTTTCGACCGGAGGAGTGTCCGGTGAATCCGTTTGGGGGTCATTGGCTGAACAGCCTGTTACGGCTAACATAAGCCATGCTAAAAGCAATAAAATCTTCTTTTCCATATCAGTTCCTATTTATTTATTCAACTGACACAAAGGTAAAAGCAAAGCCCCGCAACATATTTGCTGCGAGGCTCAATTTGCTTTGTTCTGGAGTCCGTTTCTTATTTTTCTTTCAGGACTTTTTTGAAAAACGTATCTATTTTATCGAAAGGAATCACATCAAGATTGTCGTACAAATCGACATGGTTAGCTCCCGGAATAATCAGCAGTTCCTTGTTATCGCCCGTCAGCCGCTTATAGGCATCCTCGCTGAAATAGCGAGAGTGAGCTTCGGCGCCGTGTATCATCAGCACGGCACTACGGATCTCGCCGATATAGGTGAGTAGAGGCATATTGATGAATGATAACACGCTGGTCTTCGTAATTCCCTCATTGGAGTTCGGGGAACGACGGTGGTAGCCTCGCTCCGTTTTGTAATAGTCGTGGTACTCCTTGACGAATTGCGGAGTATCGTCCGTTACGGGATCGAGTACACCGCCATCACGTGCATAGCTGTCATCTCGATAATCTTCGGTACGTTGGGCATTGAGCCGCTCGCGTAACTTGTAGCGATCGTCTGCCGACATGGCATCGAAATAACCGTTGGCATTCACACGGCTCATATCGTACATGGTAGAGGTAACGGTTGCCTTGATACGTGGGTCGTTGGCCGCAGCATTAAGGGCGAAACCGCCCCAGCCGCAGATGCCGAGAATACCGATACGCTCCGAATCGACATCCTCGCGGGTGGTCAAGTAATCGACCGCCGCGCTGAAATCGTCGGTGCTGATTTCCGGCGAGGTCAGATAGCGGGGCGTACCGCCGCTCTCGCCGTAGAACGAAGGGTCGAACGCGATGGTCAGAAAACCGCACTCGGCGAGCGTCTGGGCGTAGCGGCCCGACACCTGTTCCTTGACGGCCCCGTAAGGTCCGCTTACGGCGATGGCCGCTAAGGTTCCCTGTGCATTTTTCGGTTTATAAACATCGGCGGCAAGCGTGATGCCATAACGGTTGTGGAAAGTGATTTTACTGTGTTCCACTTTCTCACTCTGCGGAAATGTCTTGTCCCATTCCTGTGTCAAATTCAATGTATCCATATCTATTGATTTTATCTCCTTTTCCTTGTTATTACCGATGCTGCAACTCGTAAAAGCCAGCAACGTCATGATAGCAAATGCTTGTATCTTCATAATCTTCTCGGATTTATATTATTTCATCTTGTAGCGCAACCAGACTATATCCGTCGGCCACTGCTCCACGCTTTCCAGTTTCAGACGGAATGGATTGCATCCCGTGTCAGCTATACCATCGAAAACGGCAGTCTGCCCCTTGCGCCCGTCAATGCCGGGGGCTACCATGATACTGACCTCGTCGATCAGTCCGGCCTCTAAAAATCCGCCGCAGATATGCCCGCCCCCGACTATTGCAAGGCGTTTAACCCCGAAATGCTCGGACAGGGCTTCCATAGCTTTGGGCAAGTCGATTCGTCCTTTCCCGGCCGCAATCCAAGAAATGCCTTGCTGCCGGAGTGTTTCCAGATACGCTTCGGGTACTTCCTCGCTGACGATGCAGAGCAACGGATGCCCGTCTGCTTCATCCGCCTGCCAGCGCAGTTTCCCATGTGTATCTACTACAATGGTGTATTCGTCCGATTTTCTGGCGACATAAATGGAAGTCCTGCCTATCGGGGTTCCCTCCATTCGGGAAGATTCCTCTTTGACAGCCGTACATTCCAAAGCAGTAGTCACCCGCCCGGAAAGTTTCGAGCAAGAACCGAGTTTCTCTAATGCGATATAGTATTCATCCGTACTCAGTTGCCCGACCATCGGGCAGTCGATGCGGCCATCGACGGATGTCATCATATGACTGATAATATAAGGTTTCATATCTTTATAATTTTATACTAATCCGGAACAAAGGTAGCTCTGTTTATCCGGCCCGTCATTAGACGGATTACGGATTGAGCTACCCTTTTTACCGATTTTAGCGTCCTACCTGTTTTTGCTGTTCGGCGTTGTAACGATCTCCCACAACCGGAATGGCAGCAACCGTATCTTCCAGTTCTCTCCATTCTTCAGGAGAGAGGGAAAATTCAAGCGTGCGCAGATTCTCTTCTAAATGCGCCAGTTTCGTCGTTCCGGGAATCGGCACGATCCACGGTGCTTTCTGCAACAGCCAGCCGAGGGCTACCTGTGCCGAGGTCATGCCCCGTGTACGGCCGAAGGCTTGCAGCGCGTTCACGATGCGCGTGTTGGCCCGCATTGCTTCCGGCTGGAAGCGCGGAAGAGTTTGGCGATTGTCATTGTTCGGGTCGAAGACCGTGTATTCGTTGATGCAGCCGCCCAGAAAGCCCCGGTTAATCGGGCTGTACGGAACGAAGCCGATACCCAGCTCCCGGCAGGTATCGAGTACACCGTTTTCCTCCACAAGCCGGTGCATAAGATGGTATTCGCTTTGGATAGCAGTCAGCGGGCAGATAGCGTGTGCCTTATGGATGGTTTCGGCACTCACCTCGCACATCCCCCAATGCTGTACTTTACCCTCTTTCATCAGGTCGGCAATGGTCGCTGCCACCTCTTCTGCCGGAGTGTTCGGATCGGCACGGTGCTGGTAAAACATCGGCAAGGTTTCGAGCCGCAGGCGTCGGAGCGATTCCTCGCAATAACGGCGAATTGTTGCCGGTCGGCTGTCCTGACGTCCCGTTCCCTTACCGTCGATGACTTCATGTCCGAATTTAGTCGTTACGCTGATCCGCCCCTTGAACTCGGACAACGCTTCACCGGCCAAATTTTCATTGGTCAGCGGGCCGTAGATGATTGCCGTGTCGAAGAGCGTCACGCCTCGATCTACCGCCTCGTGCAACAGCCGGATACATTGTTTCTTGTCCGGGTGCTGGCTGCGGTTATAGGTCATACCCATCACGCCGAAACCGAGAGCCGAAACCTCGAAGGCCGCCTTCCCCGTTCCCAATACACGATGTCCCTTGATGCGGGCGACGCCTGTATCATCGTTTCGTGATGTTTCCGGTTGTTTCGGCTCGGCAGCAAAAACCTTGTCAAGTCCGGCAGGCATAGCCAATGCTGCTCCCGCCAGTGCCGCCGTTTTAAGAAATCCACGGCGGCTGATGTTCATTTTATTATCTTCTTTCATTGTTTTACGTTTTTGTGATTAGTGAATAGAAAAGGCACCGTCCACCAAAAGGGCATGACCATCCACGAAACTTGCCTGCTCGGAGCAGAGCCACAGGACGGCATTTGCTATCTCTTCGGGTTTACCAAGACGCCCGGCAGGAATATCACGTACCAACTCTTTCTCCAAATCCGGATTGCGCCGCATCAGTTCCTCTGCCATCGGCGTTCTGATGACGCCCGGACAGATGGCGTTAATGCGGATGCCCTTTGCGGCATAATCGATAGCCGCGGTACGGGTCAGACCGATTACGGCATGTTTGCAGGCGATATAGGCTGCCTGTCCGGGAAATCCCGTCACACCGCCCTGCGACGAGGTATTGACAATCGCCCCGCCGCCCTGTTTCAGCATTTGGAGAATCTCGTAGCGCATACAGTTCCATACGCCTTTCAGATCGACAGCCACCGTGCGGTCGAACTCTTCATCGGTAATCTCCGCCATCGGACGTTGCGGGGTTTGGATGCCCGCGTTGTTGTGTGCCGCATCGAGTCGGCCATAGGTCGTAACGATCCAGTCTATCATCGTCTTTACGGCTTGTGTGTCCGATACGTCGCAACGATACGAAACTGCCTTATAACCTTCCGAGTTTAATTTTTCGGCCTGCTCTTTCGGTTCGTTGATATCTACCAGAATAACCGTTGCACCGGCTTTTGCGAATCCTTCGGCACAAGCAAGACCGATTCCGGCTGCTGCACCAGTTACCATTGCTACTTTTCCATTCATTGTTTCCATAAATCTTCATGTTTTAATGTTCTGCTGCAAAGTTAAAAAGAGAGCCCCGCAGCGTCTTTGCTGCGAGGCTCAAAATACTTTGTTAGGAAGTTCACTCCGTTAAAATTACATGCTGGGGTTTATATGCCTGATCACTCTGGCGGGATTTCCGGCAACAATAGTGTCAGGCTCTACATCGTGCGTAACGACACTGCCGGCTCCGACCACCGCATTCTCACCGACGGTAACACCCGGAAGAATGGTCGCACCGGCTCCGATCCACGCCCGCCGGCAGATATGTACAGGCTTGCAGGTAATTACCGACCTATTTTCCAAATCGTGGTTATTGGATATAAGTTGAACATTTGCGGCTATCTGGACGTCATCGTCGATAGTAATTCCTCCTGCCGACATCATCAGACAACCGGGCATAATGATTACATTGCTCCCGAATTTCACGTTGGCAGTCCGGACACCCGAAAACGGAGTCTCGATGCGACATCCCTCGCCGAGATTCGAGAACACCTTATGCAGCAGTTCATCGTACTCTTCAGTATCCGGCATCGTATGGTTCAACCGGAAGATATTTTGCCGCAACTCCTTTGCTTTGGCCAGCTCCTCTGCTGTTTGATTCCGGCAGTCGATTCTCAATTCTTCCATAAACCTACTTGCTTGCCTGTTTCGCCCATTCTCCGGCTTGCTTTACACCTCCGTTAAGCAGCCGACCCTCTTTCCACACGATTTTCGGGTAGAGTTTCTTGAGTTGTTTTACACTGCCCGTTATCGAACTTCCGCCGGAAGTGGCGAACGGAATGACGGTTTTACCGGAGAAGTCGTATTTTTCAAGGAACGTATTGACCGGACGCGGACATAAGTCCCACCAGATAGGATACCCCACGAATATCACGTCGTAATCTTTCGGTGCAACAGATTCTCCGCCCAATTCCGGGCGTGAGTTTTCGGTCGTCATTTCAACCGAGCTTCGGCTTTTCTTGTTGTTCCAATCGAGGTCGGCTGATGTGTAGGCTTTAGCGGGAGTTATCCGGTAAAGTTTACCGCCGGTTGCTTTGGCAATGGCATCCGCTACTTTTTCAGTTGTTCCGGTACAGGAGAAATAGGCGACAAGAATTTTCTTGTCCGATGACACATTGGTGTCCGTGACTTGTTGCTGCGCATTTGCCGCGCCGCTGAAACCGATAAGGCTCATAATTATCAATATTATATGTTTCATCTTATTTTAATTTTGAATATTCTTTATCACTTACAGGCTCAAGCCATTCGTTGTTGCTATTCTCGCCGGGAACCTCTATGGCAAGGTGGGAAAACCAACTGTCAGGTGCAGCCCCGTGCCAGTGTTTCACGCCGGCCGGAATGTGGATGGCATCGCCGGGTCGCAATTCGACCGCTTCTTTTCCCCATTCCTGATAATAACCACGGCCTCCCACGCATACGAGCGTCTGCCCGCCGCCTTTCGTGGCGTGGTGTACATGCCAGTTGTTGCGGCAACCCGGCTCAAAAGTGACATTTACGACAGGTACGCCAGCCGTCACTACGGGCGCAACATAGCTTTGCCCTATGAAATACTTGGCATAGGCATCATTCGGCTTGCCAACCGGAAAAATGATGGTTTGTGCATATCCTTCGAGCGAACCGACTCTGGTACTATCGGCATTTTCAGTCCAAACCTCTTTTGCCATACGAAAAGCTGCCCATGCCTTGGGCCAGCCTGCATAGAAAGCGGCGTGGGTAAGGATTTCGGCCATTTCGGTTTTGGTTACTCCGTTTTTCTTTGCCGATTCGAGGTGATACTTGAACGAAGAATCGGTCAGTCCCTGCGACATGAGGGCGACCACCGTTACGATGGAGCGGTCGCGGAGCGAAAGGAGGTCATTGCGACTCCACACCTCCCCGAAAAGGATGTCGTCATTGAGGTGTGCGAACTCGGGGGCGAATTCGCCGAGCGCGTCACGTCCGGCTGTTTGCTTGATTTTGACTTGTGATCTTGCCATGATTGGAAATATTAAAGTTAATAATAAAACCAATGAAGTTACTTTTGTTTTCATACCGTTTGATTTTAATTCTACTTTTTATGGAGATCGGCATTCGATTCCCGAATGCAAAAATACGAAACGAGCCTTGCAACGATTTTGCTGCAAGGCTCAAATTTATTTGTCAGGAGGTTCATTTCACCAAGATGGAGCTGCCCCGTATGCCTCCTTGTATATTTTGGAGAAATGCGACAGATTCTTGAAACCTACGTCGAAGCAGGCTTCCGTAACTTTCTTTTTCCCCGACTTGATTAAGTCATGAGCTGCTTCGAGGCGCCGTTTGATGATCCATTTCTGGGGTGTCAGGTCGCTCACTTTGGCGAAATCACGTTTGAACGTGGCCAAGCTGCGCCCTGTGTAGCTTGCGATTTCTTCCATCGACAGGTCGCACATGTAGTTCTCGTTCAGGTAATCAAGAATGTCTATTTTCCAAGGTTCGACGAAATCGAACAGCGAAGCGTAAAGGTTCCTGTCCGTGTTGAGCAGGACATAGACACCTTCGATCATCTTCAATTTCAGAATATCTTCCGAAGGCTTCTCCCCGGCATCGAAATAAGGAACGACCGACTCGAACAGAGAGCGGATATCCAGTCGATTGTTCGGCAACACACGCAGACTTACCTTTTCACGCTTTGAATCAGCAGGAATATCTTGGCGGTTAAGTGTTTGATAAAACTCCCGAAGAAAAGTCCTTGAAAATTTCAACGTGATAGAGCGATAGGGTTCCCCATCCTTTACGTGTTTCTGTAACCACATCCTGTTGTCACGTCGCATGAAAGCGCAATCCCCCGGATGCAAAACCGTTTTCTTTCCACGTTCCTCGATTTCCAATTCTCCGGAACACAGATAAATAAGCGTATGTTCCCGATTTTCGTGGGCACATCCCCGGTCATCAGTAAAATAACTCGCTATAAGCACATTCGAGCAATCGAATATATCAAGTTTTTCCATATTCTTGGCTTTTTATTTTTGCAAAAATAGCGCATTATTTTCAGATATTGTTTGTTGTAAAGCTCATTTTGGTCAAAAACGCTTTGTTTTCTGAGCAATACCTCTATTTATATATTTATCGGATTGACCTTCAGTGTCTCCAAATTCAGGAACAGCCCGTGATGATCGATCATTCCGTTTCGGAACATCTTCCAAAGGATGTTGCAGCCGAATTGTGCCAGCGTGGAGTTGATGAGCAGCTCCTGCTTGCTCAACGCTTCCGCCAATGAAAAATTATCTTTGTTGTAGAATCACGTCATCCACGGATTTTTCCACGGGTCGTAATCCGTTTGGAACGTAGCAAGCTGCCAATCCGTCACGGGCTTATTGTCCTCTGCCACTTTTCGGGGAATCTGCGGATTCAACCGCAACCTCGCTGCATCCGCAAGCCACTTCATTGAATCCTCATAATCCCGCATCCGAACCATGCTCACGTTATTCGGGGCGATGAGCTTCGTCAGCTCGTACAACGCCAAGCGCACCATGTGTTTCTTGAGATTGTAATTACGTGGGTCATGCGGAGTAAGATTTACACCTCGCTGCGGCCGGTCGGCGTTGACATCCGTACCGGGATAGAACACCCGTCCCTCGTAGACCACGTACTCATGCTCCGAAAATTCGTATTCGTTATACGCCGGATCGTAATCCGCGATGGCTCCCCAGCAGTCGGATTCCATCGGCGTGGCGTTGTTGTCGAACCCCTCCATGCTTATCAGCGTATAAAACGCCCCTGAGAACTCCACCACGTTCCACAGCAGGTAGTTTATCGGCTGCCATACCGTATATTCCGCCTCCAACCAGCCCTCGACCATCGGAATGCGGATCTCGCCGAACTTATATCCGTTCTCGGCCGTACAGATGTACACCACACCATTGTACTGCACGAGATCATTCGGGTAGTAGGTCTTGAGTTGCGAATAACGCTCGACGGTCGCCGTGTCCAAATTGACGTCCACATGTTCCTGCCAGTAGGTCTTCACCGACGGCATCTTGTAGCCGCTGATGGAGCGGATGACCTCGCAAATCGTCCCTTCATGGTAGATGTGCGCTCCCACGGGAAAGGTAATCCGACGGTCGTATTCCGCGATATATTTGCCCCTGCCGAGTTCCCGCTCGATTTCGTAGTTCTCCGACAGATGCTCCACAATGCTCATCTCGGCCGACTCCTCCGCTTGGATAAACCGGTCGCTGTTTCCTCTGGTCATCTGCGAAAGGGCCTCTTGCGTGATGATGCCCAAATAATCCGTATCGTTCAAAAATCTCCTGTACATGGTTTTTAGTAGTTGAATCCTTCGTGAAGCAATGCCGTCGATACCACCTGGTAGTTCCCCACATTGCCGTTTTTGTATTTGTGCCAGCTATCCCGCAGGTAGTAACAAAGCAGGTAGTCCAGGCAGTCAGACAGATGGCCGTACTTCTCGTATTTCACACCGGTTTTCGGGTCGGTCACTTTCTGTTTGGATTTGGTGCCGTCCTCGTTTTTCGTCTGGTAGATCAAATCCTCTGTCAGTTTGCGGCAGCGCAGGTCGATGCGCAGCTCCCAGCCGTTGTAACCGTCGAACACTTCATTGACGAACTCGCACCGCGTAATCTGGGGCGGCTGTTTTCGGAGCAGTTTCACACGGGGACGCAGTACGCCTTGCCCCAATGTCTCCGTGATGACCGTAAAGTTATTGATGCCGTCCTCGGAAGCCGTGGAGCGTTGCAGTCCTGCCGGGTCACCCGTTACGTCCACGCCGCCGATCTGTTTGTCCGAAAGCAGTTTCTTCTTCATCCGGCGGGCCAATGCCGGCGTGTTGTTTTCTTTGGCGGCAGCCGTACCCAATACCTCTTCCAAAATGTAGATTTTCCGCTTGTCGTAGTCGATCTGGGCAAGCAGCACGCTCATGTGCGGAGCCACGTTGAAGTCCCACACGGTAATCAACGGCCGCGTCGGGTCATACACCCGCTCTTTCAGACCGGTAACCAAATGCACAGCCCCGTCGAAACGGGTGTAGATGGCCATATCGTTGGCCTCCACAAAATCCCAGTTGCCGTAAAGCAACCGTTCTTTCGTCGCCTGATCGCTGATTTTGTTTAAGGCGGCTTCATAGGTCTGACGGAAAGCGATATCGGGATTGTCAAACACCGAGAACGGCACGTAGGCTTCGCCCTCACGAGGTATCACCCGGTCGCCATTGTCATCCTGCACGAACCGGCTCCGTATCCAGTTGGCCGTAGGATTCGTCGTGAGCAGCATTTTTGACACTTTGAACGTTTCGTGGGTTTTCCAACGCAGACGCGAGAACAGCACCTCGATAGCCTTTTGGCTCACCTCCGAAACCTCGTCGCAGGCGGCAATCGTCGCCTCCATCGAACCGAACCGCTCGAAGTTGGGATCGGACGGCTGGTCAGCCAAATCGAGCATGATAATGACCGAATCGTTCCAGAACCGCAGTGTACCGGCCACGTTGTTGATGTGGTAGTGTTCGTCTTCCACCAATCCCCATTGTTTGATGACCATGCGGATGGTGTTCCACGTCGATTCTTTCAGGCTTTTCAGCGTTTTGCGGGCCACTACGGCACGAATATCCGGGAAGCGGATGCAACTGCTCACAAGCCACACGCTGGAAACGAATGACTTGCCGCCGCCCGCCGCTCCGCCGCCTAAAATCAACTGAGGGATGTTCTGGTTGTTGCAACGCTTGCAGTAAGGCTTGTAGCGGGGATTGTGGTTGGCGTCATACCCGATAAGCATCTGTTCCACCTCGCCGCCGCACAACGGGCATTCGGGCTGGAGCAGTTTCCAGAGCTCGTATTGCTTCGGCGACGGGCAGAAGTCGATTTTCAGGCTTTCGGGAGCCTTCAGTTTCTTTAGCGCCATGCTTCCACAATTTCGATTTCAATGTCGGAAGCCTTGGCAAGCAGGGCGTTCAGGGCATCCGATGTCTTGCGCGATTCGGTGACCTTGCCCTTGACGGTGTTCTTACCCACGATGATACACCCGGCGGAATCCTCCTCCGTATTACCGCTGTGGATCAGAATCCCCAGAAAATGCGGCACGTCATGCAGGTACGGCAGCACCCGCTTGAACCGCGCACTGTATTCCATCGTCACCTTGTATGTTCCTGCCGGTATCGCCGTGCGGGCATACACTTTCTCCTTGCAGCGACACGAGCGTCCCGACGGAGTATCGGGGCACCGGGCAGGCAGTTCACGGATTTTGTCTTCGATGGTGTGGCAAAAGAAACGCCCGTAGATCGACAGGTCGCCGATGGTATAGGTTTCCGCCTTGTATTTGCGTCTGAGAAGCAGTTTCATTCTTTGATGCAGTTAGAGTTACACCAAAGAATAGCGGTATGGCAACGAGAAACGGTTATAATAAAAATGTCCCGATATCAATTATATCGAGACATTACAATGTAACACTATCGGCTCTCAATTTATTTAAGTATTTGTATATACTCCGAGTATCGAATCTCCGCATACGGATTGTCGCTCGCAATGGTCTGATGCACGGCCTTTACCCGCCGCCAGAACCACCAACCTTTATATTCCACCCACACCGCCTGATGCAGCGTCACCGGTACCCGTATCTCACCCCGTAGCCTATTATCCTCGATGATTCCCGCAAGCCGGATGTGCGGCGTAATCATCTCCACCCGCTGTCGCAAAACCGGAACTGTATCCCGGACGATAACCGTATCTCGTATTACCGCATCTATCGGTCCGGCCACTTCGACCTCATGCCGTGCAGCAGCTTCGAGGTATTTGATTTTTACTCCGAGCTGCTTGATCTTTTCGGCATCCTCGGCACGCAGCCGCTTGTATTCGTCCACCCGCAACCGCAGTGCATTCACATCCACGGCCATCGTTACCGAATCGACCCTAATGCGTTTCATATCCGACAGCAACGCTTCGGTATTTCCCCGGTAGCGATTACGTTCTTCCTTGAGATAGCCGTTGCGATGCCACAGGAACGCAACAGTCAGACCGAGCAATAGCACGGCAAGACTCAAATACAGGGTACTCTTACGCATGGCAGACTGATTCTGCGGGTATGAACCACTCGTATTCCTCCTGGTACGGGTCTTTGAGAAATACCATATATCCCTTGCAGCCGCGACGTTCGGGACCTGTGAGGTCTTCCGACACGACACCTGTTTTCCCGACCAGTTCTTCCAGCATCATCTCCGTGAGCTGGGACGATGCCACTATCTTCACTTTTGAATTTCTTTCGATCATAACATTTTTTATTTGATGAATAGTAATTTGAATTCTTCTTCGCGCCGCCGCCGGATGGAAGGCACGGTTTTCCCCCTGTAATGGCAGAATGCCGCATACTCGGAATAGATGTCCCGATTTCCGGCTTCGAGGTTGCACACCAATCGGCTTTTCGGTCGTGCCCCGTATCCTAAAAGCCGGTATTCTCCCACATTGTAGGCCAACACGCCGAGTAATAGCGAATCTGCCCCAAAGCGGCGGAATACAGCGCATTTCTTCTTCAGGTCTGCGCGTAACAGCGAATCGGCGAGTTCTTCGGTCATTGCCGGGAATGATTCGCCCGGCAGGAGTTTGTGCCCGTAACCGACATACGGGAGATGGCGGTGGTCGTGCATGCCTTCGTAGCGTTTGATACAGACCACGGCCGACTCGAAGCGTGCGTCTTGCGCCCGGATATGTCCGGCGGACAGGAGGAGCGCAACAGACAGTATCCATCTGTTCATCGGTTGTGCTTTAAGAGTTCCTTGATGTCTTCCCGCATTTCCCGGATGTCGGTCTGCAAGGAGGTGAACTGGGTCATGGTGGCCTCGAAGACGGCCTTGTCGAGCTTGATAGCGTCGATGCGTTCGTACTGGTCCTGCACTTTCAGTTCTAATGTCTGGCAGCGGCGTGTCAGTTCGTTGATATGCTCGGTGTTGCTGACGTGCTGTACATAGAGGGTCACGACGAACGAGACGATGATGATAATCGTCCGGAAGTTGTCGCTGATGAAGTTTCTTACTTGTGTCATGATGGATTTTGTATTAAGATGGAAAAAGCATTCGTAATAGCCTCCATAAGCCGGGCGGCAACCTCGGAATCCCGCAGTAGTCCGTATAGCAGCAAACCGAGGATAACGAGGATGTAAAGCACCCGTTCCGCCGTACGGCGGCTGAGTTTCGGTCGGTTCCTATTTTCACTCATGGGGCGTGGATTGCGGTACTATGACGTTGAATACTACGCCGCCCTCACCGCCGTCGATGCGGAGTTTGGTCTCCTGCGAGCACTTGATGGGATAAAGTTCCATGAGGGCTTTGGCGGCATTGACGGCCACGGCACGCAACGGTGCCGGAGAGAGGGGCACGCCGAATTTGTCGGTGTACTCGGCCGAGGAGGTTTCGCTCATCACGGCTTTGAGCGTTTCGGCCACCTGCAACCGGGTGGCGATGGTCTCGACATCGAATTGCACGCTGTCGATCATCTCCCGGATGCGGGCCGAAATATGCGGACGCCCCAGCAGCAGGCGGCTGGCAATAGGTACGTTCTTACCTTTACCGAACACTTCCTCGTAACACTTGCGGTGGTTGCCGGCATAGAGCGGACCGCCGGAAACATATAGCTCGCAGAACTTGTCTTCCTCTTCGGTTAGCGGCTTGTCCGTCAAAGAGCCAGATACTGCCGGCAGGATCTCGTTCGTCTTATCGTTATCTTTCTTTTTCATCACCTCATCGTTTGAAAAAGGCCCGGAGAAGTTCCGGGCCGGAGTTCTTTGTTAAAGAATAGAGGATTACGGCTTCGGCGGTTGAATAAAATCCGCCTTTCTGGAGATAAGCTGCTCCATCAGTGTCTGGTAAAACACATCGGCCAGCGCGTCGGCACATGCCTCGGCATCCGCCAGCGAATTGATGAGCCGCATGTTGAACACCACGTTCAGGTCATACCCCGTGATGGCTGCCATCAGCTCGTTACCGTCGTAGTTCAGCACGCCGTAGGTCATGCGGTCTTCCACCCGGAACGTGACCCGTCCAATCTTGTCTTCTTTCTTCTCTTCCATAGCTTCAGATTTTGAAATGATCCCTCGTCTTCGGTGTCCGCTGCCGGGAAATATCCATATCCCCGTTCTGCCGCAGACGGCGGCTGCAAAGTGCGACCACTTCCCGTGTAGCCGTCACGTCTGCATCGGCGTCGTGTGCGTCGTCCAGCTCGATACCGAGACGTTCGGCCACTAATTCCAGCTTGTAGGACGTGACCTGCGGATCGGCGGCAAAGCAGAGCCGTGCCAGGTCGATGGTGTCTAAGTAATGGGGCTGGAAGTTCCCGTAGAAATCCGTCGTGCCGGCAAATACCTGCGCGAACTCTTTCAGCAGCCCGGCATAAGCCATCATCTGTTGCAGGAATCCCGCATCGAACGGGATGTTCTGACCGATAAGCACGGGCTTGTAACGGGGTCCCTTGCTAAGGGTATGCTTGCGGGCGAAGTCGATGACCTCCGCCGCCACCTGCTTCAAGGGGATGCCCCGTGCCCGCAGCAGCTCCATCGTGATGTCGGTGTAGTTCAGCGCGGCGGCTTCATAGTCCATCGGCTCGGAGGTGTTCTCTTGCTCGATCTCCCGACGTGTCTTGAGCACTTTGCGTTTGGGTGCCCCGCCCAAAGGCTGCTTATCGTAAGGAGCGATGTAGTTCGCATAGCGTCCCAGCACCTCGAAGGTGTCGAGCCGCACGGCCTGCATGGCGATCTGCGTGCAGGCGCAGCGCGTGCAGTCCAGACCGCCGGTCTCGAAGTCGAGTACGACGGCCGTGTAGATTCCCTGTTCTGTTTTGGGTGTTGTCATATATTATCCGAGTTGATTGATGATGTGTAAGGCCCGTTCTTCAAACTCCCGTAGCGAGCCGTTGTTGTCGATGACTGCATCATAGGTTTTGTCGGGCAGTTGCAACCGTTCGGCATCCCGTACTATGCGTTCGGAAGAGATCCCCCGTTTGAAAAGCATATCTGGATTAGACCGGAGCAACACTGCCACGATGCGGAACCTTCCTTCGTATTGCTTTCGGAGCGTAACCAACCCTTTTTCATCTAAAACATAGACGCATCGGCCGGTGGCGGGAATCTGTCCGAGCATGGCGAAGTATTCATATCCGCCGTATTTCGTGTGTGTCAGCATCTCTTCACGGGGCGGTATCTGCCTTCGGTCGATGAAGAAGTAGTCTTTCCCATGTACCTCGTTTTCCCGCCGGGGGCGGGTCGTATGGGAGACGATGACGGGAATGCCCAACCGTGTTCCCAAGTATTGCGACAAGTGTGTCTTGCCGGTGCCGGAATTTCCGACAATGGCGATAATGGTAGATTTCATACGATATGAATGATGGTTGATTTTGTACTCTGAAGGTTGTTCGTGCCGGAATAGTCGCTGTATTTGACCATGCCCGACACGATGACGATACGGTCTTTCAGGGCGGAGATTTTCTCCCGATGGGTTTCGCAGGTCTCGCTCCAGCAGACCATCTCCGCCACGTCATTGTTTTGCTGGAGCGTCAGCTTGACGAATCGCTTTCGTTCTCCGGTCGCCCGGTCTTTGTACGTGTGTTCGGACAACTCCGTGACGGTGGCGCATACGGCGGCACGCCGGCCGTCGCTGGCCGGGTCGAGCACGTCGTGCAGACTCATGTAAGAGGCTTTGCCTTTTACAAGTGTACGGGCTTCGGATGCCTCAAAGATGCGGCGGTAGTCCACCGAACCGATACCCGACACGGCAATCTGCTGGCGGCTCCAGAAGTAATGTTGCCCGATCATCTCTTCCGGGAAGTCTTTCGCCGAAAGCGTGAAGCCCAACTCGGTCGCTGCACGGGCAAGCAGACCGTAACGTTCCGCCACCGTACCGATACCTTCCACTTTGTCGAAGCATCCGGCCAGAATCATGTTCCGTACATGCCGGGCGTTGACCGGCACACGCACGGATTCTTCGGCGTTGTCGGGATCGTCCCAGTAGGCGTATTTTTTGAGCTTGTACCGGAATATCCGGTGGATGAAATGCTCGATGGAGTTGTAGGGACCGTTTTTCTCCCGCTCCTCGACAATGCAAGAGACAGCTTTGGCTCCGAGCTGTTTGATACGACCGAGCGACCAGAAGATTTCGTCCGTGCGGTAGTCGGTAAAGAATACCTGCCGGGAGGTGTTGATTTCGGGCGGTACGATGCGGGCTTTCGAGCAAAGTTCCATCTCGGACATCAGCAGCGGGATTTCCTTGTCGTCGGCCCACTGCAACGCAACCGTATAGAACGCCGTCGGATAGTTGGCTTTGAGGTAGGCTCCCACGTAGCTGGTAACGGCGTAAGCGGTGGCATGGCTGGCATTGAACAGGTAACCGCCGCCGGCTTCGATCATCTCCCAGATGTGTTCCGCGTCTTCTTTAGGACACCCTTTGGCGGCAGCTCCCGTCATGAACTTCTCTTTCATGGCACGGATGACGTCGATTTTCTTCTTGGAGATAAGTTTCAGCAGCCGCACGCCTTCGGCCAGCGAGAAGCCACCGACTTCACGGGCCATCTGGGCGAGCTGTTCCTGAAAGACCAGCACGCCGTAGGTGTTTTTCAGGGCATCGTAAGTGCCCCACAGGTAAACGGGTGCGACCTCTTCACGACGGCAGAGCAGGTATTTTTCCGCCGAACCGGAATCGAGTGTCGCCGGACGGTACAACGCTCCGGCAGCAATCAGGTCGCCGATACACTGTGGCCGCATGTCTTGCAGAAAACGGGTCATCCCCGCCGAGGAGAACTGGAAGACGTTCTGCGTGTAGCCCTCTGACAGGATACGGAAGGTCTTCTCGTCGTCCAGTCCGCTGCGCACGATACCCCCGAAGGAGAGTCCCGCACCGTATTCCCGGTTGCAGATGTCAATGACGGCCTGTATTTTCGACAATTCCTTGATACCCAAACAGTCGTTTTTCAGCAACCCGACCTCGTCGATGGAGTATCCGTCCAGCTCGGAAATGAGCAGGTCATCTACTTTCTTGATGGGCGTGTAGTCGAAACATTCCATCGGCTCACCGTCCTGCTGTTTGGGCGTGATGATGATGGCCGAGGCATGGACGGAACCGGAACGCGGCTGTCCCAGCAGCGGGCGGATGTCCTCGATGACCTTCGGGTATCGGAGGATGAAGTCCCGGACTTTCTTGTTGGTTGCAGCTAACTTGAACAAGTCGGCCCAGGTCATGTTGTCGTCCCCGAAGATGGCTGTGATGTAATTCACCACGCTGACCGGTACCCGGTGTACGCGGCTGACATCTTTCAGCACGGCTTTCATCTTCAATGTGGTGAGCGTACCGGCGGAGAAGACCTGTTGCCGACCGTCGGTGTTGTAGCGCCGCTCCAGATACTCCTTGACCTCCTGACGGCGGTCGGACTGGAAGTCGATGTCCACGTCGGGAAGCTGACCGCCGGGACCTTGTCGGTAGCCGTCGCCCGCGAAGCTGTCCGCTATCGGTATGCGCTCCGAGAGTTTTTCCTGCCGGATGTGTACGATTTTCATAGGAGGTCGTTTTGCAGGTTGAACAACAGGTCCCGGTTGTCGAAAATCACGTCGTCCTCTTCCCGTAGCTGGTCGGCATAGACCGTGAGGCGGTTTCCGTCACGGACAATCGCCAGTTCGGCATCCCGGTCGAGCCGCAGGGTCACGCCGTTGTCGAAGCAGATGCGGACGGCACGATCCGACAGCACGCGGTCGGTCAGGCGGGTTACCCGGTCGGGATAGAGCCCGGCACGCTCGGGCAGCAGAAAACGCTCGAAGAGCAGGTTGTATTGGATGGGATCGATGAGCGTGATGCCCAAGAGGTACAGCACGAGCGAACCACCGGCGGAACCGCGCCCGCAGCCCACGAGAATGCCGTTGCGGCGCGCCCAGTTCACGGTATCGTACTGCACGAGCAGGTAGTCGATGTTGTCGGTCGATTCGAGGATATAGACCTCTTTCTCCAACCGCTTGCGGTACTCCTCCGCCCGCTCACGGGGCGCGAGCCGCCGGAAGCCCTCCTCCAGCAGTTGCCGGAACATGGCGTAACGGTCGCCGTAACGCTGCCGCTCCTCGGCCGTCATATCGTAACGAGGCATGTAGTTCCGCTCGGTCCGGTAACGGGCTTCGGCTCCCTCGGCGATCTCGACCGTGTGGCGGCACATCCGCTCGAAGAGCGCGTCCGTGTCCCACCGCTCGCCGTCGAAGAGCGCACGGACGGCGGCATAGTGCTCGTCGATGTCCTTGAAGTATTGGTCGTCGCTCTGGGCATGGGCGGCACCCGTGGCGATTTTGTTGAGCACGATTTTCGTGCGGGCATCGTCCTTGTCCGGGTAGTAGCAGTCGGCAATGAGTATCGGCTCGACCAAAAAGCTGTCGTTCCGCTCGTCATAGAAGGTGTGGAAGAAATGGGCGGTCGCCTTCAGCACTTCGGCGTCCAACCGCTCGGCCTTGTACTCCGACAGGTCCACTTGGTAGAATACGTTGTCGAAGGTCTCCCGCAGGGCTTTTACCGCATGGAGGTTCTTTCCCATCCAGTGCGGCGCAAGCTTGCCGAACACCAATACGTTTCCTTCGCCCCGGCGGAGCAGTTCGGGAAGCGAAACGGTCGCGTCCGCAGCGTCCACCATGACGGCTTTCTGGATGCGCAGCAGGTTCCTGAGGCCGCGCTGGCTCTGGCAGTAGATTTTCACCTCCACCTTTTCGCCCTCGTGAGCCAGCGTGCAGGTATATCCGATGACGGGACGGATGCCGGCCTTGTCGCAGGCTTTCTGCAATGCCAGCGTGGCACCCATCGTATTCCGGTCGCAGATGCCGAGGGCGGTATGGCCCATCCACACGGCTTTCCGCACCCACAGCGACACGTCGCCCGAAGCGTTAAGTAATTCGTAAGGCGTGTGTATGCCCAGATTCACGAATGGGGTCCGTCGTTTGCAGGGGACCCGCCGACCCACATATTTGAGGATGTTCAACCCGAAACCCTCCCGGAGGGAATAGTAGTACCAGTTGTCCCCGAACGGGAAGGCGACGTATTCGATGCCTTCGGCCAGCAACACCTCCGGACGTTCCATCAGGTTGAACTCCACCTCCGCGCCTCGCATGCAGAAAATCGATTCCACCCCGGAAAGGTCCGCGAGGAACAGCTTGCCGAAACCCTCGATTTCGACCACTTCACGGTCTATGGGCCGGTAAGCGATGCGGTGCGCTTCCAGCCATTCATGTAATTCGTTCATGCTATTTCTGTTGTATTTTGGTGAGTTGATATTCGATGGGCGTTTTCAACCCGTAGGCGAAAACACGGTAAATCTCTTCTGCCGTGAGGTCTTCCCAGTCTTTCTCCGGATCGGGAATGTCTGCCACGAAGACCCCGAAATAGGCGGAGAGTTCCGAGGCGATGTGTTTGACGGCCTCCACGGCATCGCCGTCGTAACCGATGACCACCGTGCGGACGCCTCTCGTCTGGAGTTTGTAGATCTGGGTGCGGGAGATTTTCTTGCCGAAAGTGGCGATGGCCACGATGCGGCGGTTGTCGTACAGGTCCAATTTGCGGGTCAGGGCGACCACATCGAAGATGCCTTCGGTCAAGATGACCGTGTCAGTTTCGCCCTCCACGATGCCGTCGTAATGATAGAGCAGCTTCACGAAGTCGTTCTCGGTGGAGTTGCGCCAGCGCAGAATCTTGTAGTCCCCGTTGCGTGCTGCACGACGGTTATGAAGGTCGATTTCCTCCTTACTCCACGTATGGCGGGCCACGTAACCCACCGTATCGCCCGCGTCGATGACGGGAAAGATCACGTAGTCGTCCCAACGGCGGTTCAGCCGGCAAGTGGTGCCCACAGGAAAACGGTCGTAATCGTCGTAGGTAAATCCTCGGCTTTGCAGATAAGGATGCGTAAAGGTGCGTCGCCAGTATTCCGGAAGGGACACGATGCCTAACTCGTCATCGACCTCTTCATCTGCATCCTCTAACGGGAACAACACATTGGGAAGCGGTTCGTCGAATGCCACCGTTTCCGTCGGCAACAGGTCCATCCGACCGAGGCTTTCGAGTAGCTTCCCCAAAGTTGTGGTCGAGCGGCCACACGAGAAGCAGTGCGCCATGAAAGGTTTCTTGCGGGCGGTCTCCCTGCCGATATAGACCCCGAATTTCCCTTCCTTGCCGCAGAACGGACACCGCGCGATGAGGTTCTTCCCGCCGCCGTCCGTCCGCGCCCCGAGTTCCGCCCGGAGCTCGGCCACAAGCAAGTCATATTCTTTCCCTGTAACGTACATATAAAGAAATAGTCCGCCGCAGTGGCGATGGGTGGCAAAAACCGTCTTTTATTTCTCTTTCGGGCGAGATTCCCTATTTCTCGACAAATTGTCACCGAAACATTTTGCGTTTTCCGACAAACGCAATGGCAGATTTCTCTATCCCGACTGTCGATGCACGAAAATTGCTCACTAATTGAGCGATTTTAGGTATATTTTTGCTCAACTTATGAGCAAATTTTATATCTTTGCAGAAAATATTTTGATTATGAATCAATTACAGGACAGATACAACAAGTTGTTGCTGGAGACGGATACCCGTTTCCACCGCTATATGTACGACCGCATCAACTGGAACAGCCGCATGATCGGACTGACAGGACCGCGCGGTGTGGGCAAGACAACGCTTGTCTTGCAATATATCAAGGAGAATCTTCCCACCGATACCTCGCTGTATGTCACGGCCGAAGATTTCTACTTTGCCGACCATCGCCTATTGGAACTGGCCGACGATTTCGTCAAGCATGGAGGCAAACACCTTTTCATCGATGAGATTCACCGGTACAAAGACTGGTCGAAGGAGTTGAAACTCATGTACGACTATCATCCCGAATTGCAAGTCGTATTTACCGGTTCATCCGTACTCGACATCAACAAAGGCGTTGCGGATTTAAGCCGTCGGGCAGTCATGTACCACATGCAGGGGCTCTCGTTCCGGGAGTACCTGCTGTTTTTCCATGATGTGAAGTTCCCCGTATATACGCTGAATGATGTCCTGCAACGTGAAGTGGAGATTCCATCGCAGTTCCATCCGCTTCAATTTTTCTCCGATTATCTCAGACAGGGATATTATCCGTTTTCGCTGGAAAATCAGGGCATACACATCCAGCAGATCGTGAATCTCGCCCTTGAATCGGATATACCGCAATACGCAGGCATGAATGTCTCCACCGGTCGGAAGCTAAAACAATTGCTGGCCATTATAGCCAAAAGTGTACCCTTCAAGCCAAACATCAGCAGCATCGCCACGGCGCTTAACGTGAGCCGGAACAGCGTAGCCGATTATTGTCTCTATATCGAGGAGGCGGGACTTATCGCTCAGCTTCGGGATGATACCGGCGGAATTCGAGGACTGGGTAAAGTGGACAAGATTTATCTGGACAATACAAACCTCATCTATAATCTCGGAGGGGATAAAGCCGAAATCGGAAATGTCCGGGAAACCTTCTTCTTCAATCAGATGCGGGTGAATTACGATGTAATCACCTCTTCCGTTTCTGATTTTATGATCGACAACTATACCTTCGAGGTCGGGGGGCGCAAGAAAGGAAAAAAACAGATTGAAGGAGTTCCGAATGCCTTCGTCGTCAAAGATGACATCGAGTTCGCTTCCGGCAATACGATACCGCTCTGGCATTTCGGATTCGGCTATTAGATGACAAAAGGCTCCGAATGGGGAGCCTTTATCATTTTTTAGATCTCTTCCATCTGTTGTAATGCCATCGACCGCTGCGGATCATAGAACACCTCGTTGTCGTAGTCGGTGGCGATTTTGATGGTGTCTCCCTTCCGGAAGAACCGGCTCTTGGCTACATGCAGGCGCATCAGACACTCTTTCCGCTCGGCCGACGACTGGTTCATAGAGATCAGATGCGTGCAGGGGCGTGCCAGGCCCTTCGCCTCCGAACAGTTGTATTCGGTCAGCACGTTCCGCTCGTTGTTGAGCCAGTCCCGGTCTTCGATGGTACTCTGGTAGGTCACTACCATCCACACGTTCTCGTCCGCCGCCAGGTCTTTGAGGTCGTTTGCCACGGCGATGCGTTTGGAGCGTTCATGCTCGGCTCCCCACTGTCGGCGCGTGGCGTCGGTCAGCAGGTCCATCGAGTCCACGATGACCACATCGGGCGAGTAGCCGTTGATTTTACGATATTCGGCAATGCCGTTCTTGATATCCATCGTCGAGATGCGAGCGGCGAAACGCGGGAACGAACGCACCGTGATACTGCCGGCATAGCTCATTACCAGTTCTTCGAAATGCTTGAACTCCCTCTCGGAAATCTTTCCCTGCTCGAAGTAATAGGCATTGCGGGAAATCATACCGCCCGAATAGGCATCCAATGCCTCCTGCTCGGAACCTTCCAACTGGTAGTGCAACACGTGCAGGCCGTCATCTATGTCGGCGCGGATGCCGATGTGCTTGGCAAGGTGTGATTTGCCCACCCCCGTCGATGCTAAAAAGCAGGTCAGTTGCCCCCGAAGGTTCCGGCCGCCGTTCAGGGCATCGAGGTACGGGATATAGAAGCGGCACACCTGCGGCAGGCGGTTTTCACGGCTCTCGGCTTCCCTGCGGCGGTTATGCTCGAAACGCTCCCGGAAGGTTTTCGCCACGTCCACGAACGCCGTGGTGCGGAGTGTAAACGACGAGAGCCACCCGGCATATTCGGCGAGCAACGTCTCGGCCTTGTCGGGGCGGTTCTGGTTGTAGAGCCTGCCGACCTCGGTATAGACTTTCTGCAACCGCACGCCCTTGATGTAGCCTTCGAGCATGTCGGTAAGGGATTCCGTATTGGTGTTCTCCTCCTCGTATTCACGGAAGGTCTCCAACAGCTCGATGACATCATAATCGCCCTGAAAGGTCTGCGAGAGCGTGGCATACGTCGGAGGGGACTTGTAGGTGCGGTAGTGGTTGGCGATGACCTCCTGCATTTTCTGGAAGCTGCGGTCCGGCAGGTACTCCTTGCACATGTTCTCCGCCACCACGCCGCACAGGGTGTCGTAGCGCAGGGCGGCGGCATAGAGCTCGTAGAGAAACTCCGCCGACAACGGATTGACGGGTGCATTTTTCATGGGCGGCTCCTCCTTTCGGCTTCTTCACGGCGCAAGCGGTAGAGTTCCGGATAACGGGCGGCGGTACGCTTGCGGCAGAACTCGGCACGGGAGCATTTCCGGCAGGCGGCCGAGAACGGATTCCACAGCAAGGTCGAAATGCCGCAGACGTAGTAACCCACGGGCGTGTTGACCACCCGCTGTTTGGTCGCCTCCTCGTATGCCGGATCGAGGAACTGCCACAAGGGATGTTCCCGCCGGTCTTTGAGCAGCAGCGGCAAGGAGGCTCGGTTCAGTCCGGCCTCCTGAAGCCAGCGGTCCTCGTGGTAACGGCGTACCGGTGTGGTGGCGGCGAAACGTTTCCGGGCTTTGGGGCCGAAGGAGTGCGCCGGTATCCAACGGTATGCCAGATAGCCTCCGTCAAACCGGCTGATAGCATGTACCTGACAGATGCAGAAGTCGGCGATACGCTCGTCGGAAAGTTCTCCTCCGCTGTTGGAGCGCAGCATGTCGAGACAACCTGCCACCGCCCGCCGTCCCGACTCTCCGCCGGGAAAACGGAACGAAGCATCGATGAGACGGCGCACGAGGGTCTCGAACAGCGACACCGTCACACGGGTCTTATCGTTTCTCTCCATCGGGCGTAATGAGTTTGCGCATCTGCTGTTTTGCCAGGAAAATCCGGCTCTTCATCGTGTCGAGACTCCGGCTCTTCATGTTGCCGTTGCGATATGAAATCTCGACGATCTCCTCCAACTTGTAGCCCGCCTGTTGGAGCAGGAGGGCTTCCCGGTAGATAGGTTTAAGCGAGTCGAGGGCGCTGAGGATGTCATCGCTGTAGAATTCCCGGTAGTTCTCCATCCCCATAGCGTTGCCGTGCGTCTCGTCTTCATCGCTGAGCGACGAGGCCAGCGAATAGACGTTCACGTTTTCCGAAACGGGCAAACGACCGTGACGGCGGTTCTGCTCCATGACGAACCGCTTGGTCACGATGTGTATCCAGTTGAGAATGCACCGCTGGGGATCGTAGGTGGTGATATACTTGAAAAAATTCACTAATGCCTCGCTGTAATTGTCTGCAATATCCTCCTGCAAGTAGGTGTAGCGGATGCAGAGCCGGTACACCAAATTTTTGTTGGGCAGAATATAGCGGTTGAACAGCTCGGTGCGCAGTTCGATATTTTTTAACTCCTCTTCCGAGAGAGGCTTTCCCTGTTGCTCCATAGGCCGACTGATTGAAGGTTCAATCTGAATCTCAATCTGTCAGCAACTCTATGTGCGTCAATTTTATAAATGTTTGTCATAACTTCTTAAATACGATATTTGCGGATATAGTAATGATAAAGGTGGCAGGCGTCGGCGGCGTTGTCGTCGGGTGCGTCGTAGCGGTATTTCTCACGGCAGGCGCGAATCATCTGCTCCTTGGTTGCCCGTCCGTCTCCGGTGGCGAATTTCTTCAGCGTGGCCGGATTCACGAATTCGGGCTCCGGAAGGTCGAGCTCGTCGCAGACCTCCAATAAAATACCCCGTAATTCCGAAAGACGGCGCAGGTCGTAAAAATGGCGGTTCACTGCCACATCCTCGGCTACGATCCGACGGATGCCGTAACGGCGCATATAGGCGAGAAGCATCGTGCGGAACGCACCGTGCATCTTGTTTCCGTTGCGGCGTTTCGACTCCGTGAAGTTCCATACTCCCGCCTCATGCAGCGAGAAATATCCCGTGTGCGTGGCGATGTCCAACGCCAGCACCTGCTCGCGGCCGATGTTATCCGATACGCGACTCTCCATTTTCCTTGACGATAACTAATTTATGGGGATAACTCTCGGCCACGTTGCCGTGCGAGACGACCAGTACGGTCCCGCCGAGAGCATTCAACGCCTCGAACATGGATGCAAGACCCGCTTCGTCCACCGCCTCCAGTATCTCGTCGAGAACGAGTAGGTCCAGCCCTTTTTCGTCGTCGCAGTGGGCGTTGACGAGTTTCTGCATGGCAAGGATGGTCGCCAGATTCACGCGGGCGGCTTCGCCGGCGGAGAATTTGCCGAATGAGCCGCAGTCCACGCCGTCTCGCAGCAGCGAAATGGAGATCTTCTCGCGCACCTTACCGCTTTTGAGCAGCGTATAGCCGTCGAAACGGATGCGTATGTCGCTGCCGATACCGACGAGGAACTCGTTGGTAATACGGCTGAGTGCCTCGATTTTCGTGTTAGCGAGATAGGTCTTGAACTGCACGAAACGCTCGCGCTGTACTTCCAATGCCCGCACTTTGTCGTCCACGTCGAACTTGCGCTTGGCGGTCTCCATCGAACGCAGCTCCTCCTGTTTCATCGTATTTCGGAGCGACAGGGTCAGGTCGGTCGTGGCGGCCTCGTTGACCTCGCGGATGGTCTCTTTCAGGGTGTCCACGGCACACTCCGCCGAACGGATGTCCTCCTCGGCCTTACGTTTCTCCCGACCGAGTGCGGCACCCCGCTCGTCGATGAAGCCGAACACTTCGTCGAATACCTTGCGGCGGATGCCGTCGATCTCCTCCTGCATGGCAGCAATTCCGGCTTGGGTGCGCTTGCGGTTATGCTCCGCATCCTCGACGCTGCTTGTGGCACTGCGTACCGCACGCTCGTGTTCCGACAGCTTCTGGTCCCAGTCCCGATGCTCGTTCTCTATGTTGCGGCGTTCGGCGCGGATACGGCTCTGCCGCAGCTCGACCTCTTCGGATTGCTGCTCTCCGGCCTCTATGCGACCGTTCACCTCGGAGAGTTGCTGCTGGCGAAGACGCAACTCCTTTGTTCCCGCCTCGATGTCGAATCCGGGGTGAGCCACCAGAAACTCGTGACCGCAGGCGGGACAGGTAATCGAACCGGCCAGCTTGTTGGAGAGCTCGTCGATACCAGCCGAGACGGTACGGCGCTTGCGGCGCAGCTCGTCCAAACGTCCGGCAAGGTCGCGCAACTGTTTGTCTATCTCCTGCAACCGCGACTGATAGCCTGCCGTCTGTTCCTCGTACTGCGAGCAGAAGCCGGCGTAATCCTTTTTGAACCGCTCCCACGCCGCACGTTTCTCCGCCAGCGTCCCTTCGGCATGTTTCACCGCAGCATCGAGGTTGGCAAGCGATGCCTGCGCAATCGTTAAATCCTCCTTTTTGAGTTTCAGCGTCCTGCTCCAGTCCGTGCGCCGTGCATTCGGAAAGAGCGGCATAAACGTTTCGATGGCTTTCAGGCACTCTTCCAGAGACGTGTCCGAAGATTCCAATTCCTGCAACGCTTCGTCCGCCTGCCGGAGGTTCGCTATCGTCCCGTCGATCTCCTCCGCCGACTCTTTCCGTGCGCGTATCTGTTCCCGTTTGGTGGCGATGGACGCTTCAAGTTCCGCAATGCGGGTCGCACGGGTGCGCTCGCGCTCTTCGCCCGCCGACGTCTCGCGGTCGATCTGTTCCTGCAACATCTCGATACGGCCGTCGATACCGGCCAGTTCGAGGTTTACCTTCTGCTGCTCGCTGCTTAGCGGTTCGATATCTTCCTCGACGCGGGCGATGGCTTCATCCACAAGGATACCATTCGAGAAGCGGTTGATGATCTCCTTTTTCTCCTTGTCCGAGGATGACAGAAAATCCTCGTAACGGTATTTCGAGAGAATAAAGTTATTCAGCAGTTCGTCACGTGTGATACCCAGCTTGTCGAGGATGTAGCGGTTGTAGGCATCGACCGAGGGCTGAACGGCCTCGTCCGTCTCTACTTTTCGGCCGCCGCGCCAAAGTGTGCAGGCGACCGTCGATGTCCCCTTGCGGGGAATGCAGCGTGAAACGACGAGTTCCTCATTGGAAGCGTCGTTTGCCAGATGCAGGTTGATACGGCACTCGTCGGCAGTGTCGTTGATGATCTCCTCCGAACGTATCTTGCGCAGCGGGCTGCCCGTAATGCCGATGGCGATGCACTCCAACAGGGCGGATTTTCCGGCACCGTTCGACTGCTGCGAGTCGTTGTCGCGGTTGTCGCCGAATATCAGGGTCGTAACGCCTTGCTGCAAGGTGTACGACAGGCGGCGGAAAGCACACAGGTTTTCCGCCTCTATGGTTGTCAGTTTCCACATGGTCTGTTCTCGATTTTAGATAAGTATTCTAATCCGACTGCGACGTCCTCGATTTGTTTCTCGCGGCAGAATTCCTCGTAGGTCTCGCGGATGCGGCGGCTGTCGAACTTTTCAAAAAGGGACGATGAAACATTTTCGAGCATCTCCTCGTCGTCGGCGATAAGCTCCACCTTCGTGGCTCCGGCTTCGAGGAGTGCCGCCTTGTCCACCGACTTCATGGCCGCCTGCGGGGCATGAACCCGCACCTTGACCTTGTAGCGGCCGTCGGCATCGATCTCCCTGAGCTCGTCCATAAGGTGTAGACCCGCCCGCTCGGCCGACACGTCCAATACCTTGTAGCGCGTGTTCACCTTGTTTTGGATGAACTCGTGCGTGCCGTCGGTGTAGATGACCGTGTAGCCCTTCTCCTCGTCTTCGCCGAAGTTGTGCTGACGGCTCGACCCGATGTACTCGATTCGGGTTTTCGGGATGATGCAGCGGTTGTGGTAGTGGCCGACGAACACCTTGTCGAACGCCTCGAAGAGGTGTACGGGCAGTTCGTTGTCGGACGGCTGGGACAGTGCCCCGTTGATGCCCTCGTGGATGTACAGGTAGTTCAACCGTTCGGGGTCGAGACGCACCCGCTCTAATTTCTCCGGGAAGCTGCCGTTCTCCGGAAAGTAGGCGATCATGTGCAGGATGAACCGCTGCCCGTCGGGACAGGGCAAGGCGATGTAGTCGTCCGCGACCAGCACGTTGTCGTGTTGGTCGTAGATGTGGCAGTAGCCGCGCGGCGATTCGGGGTTTACCTTGTCGTGGTTGCCGTTGATCATCGTGACGCGCATACCGTATTCGGCAGCCAGCAGTAGGGCGTCGTGAACGGCCAGCAGCACGTCGAGGGTCTGGGCGGCACGACTCAGAAAAAGGTCGCCACCGATGGCGATGTCCCGGATGTCCATCTTCCGGCAGATGTCGAGGGCCTCCCGCCAATTGGCCGTAAATTCGGGTATATTGTCTTTGGATACGTGTATGTCGTTCAGTAACAACAGACACGGATAATCCTTTTCCTTTGGCATAAGCATGTGATGTAGGAAAGGGAAGCGCAGCACAAGGCTGCTCCTTCCCTGAAATGAATAACTCGATGTGTCTGTTTACCTGCGACGGCGACGGGGTTCCTCCTCGGCCGGCGGTTCCGGTGCTTCCTCCGCTTCGGAAGGAGCGGGACCCTGCATCGCCTCCTCGATCATATCCAGCAGGTCCTTGTTCGAGGTCGAACGGGTCACGCGGATCTGGAGACCTTCCTGTTCGATGTAGGCGCGGATCAGTCCGCGAAGTTCCTGCCCCTGCTCGGTGCGGTCGCCCAATCCTTGCTCCTGCAAGCTGTCGAACCGCTCGAACAGGTCGTCGAGGGTGGCGGCACCGGCCGCCGGGTTGTCCTTGTTGTCCTTCGTGCGTTTGTCGAACGAGAAGGAGCTGCTGTCCTCCTTCGGGAGGGCGGCCATGAGGGTTTCGACGGCCTCCTTCATCTCGTCCGTCTCCATGATGGCCATGCCGTAGCGGACATCGCACTGTTTGAGGTACTCGACGGTCGCCTCGGCCTGATAGCGCGAGTAGCGGTAGATGATGTCCGGAATTCGGGGCGCGGAGATCAGGGCTGAGAGCTCTTCTTTCGAGAGCACGTCGGTGTCGCTTTCGTTGTCGATGCTCACGAGGTATTCGGTCTTGCCGCCGTTCTTTTTCTTTTCGATTTCTACCGGATAGGCATCGTGTACCGAACACACGGGACAGGGATAGTCGGGGTTCTTGGCCAGTTTCTTCTGCCAAAGTTTGAATTTCCGCTCGTCGAGGTCTTTGAACTGGCTGTGCGAGAGCGTGAGAAGTTGGATTCCTTTGGCTCGTTCGTCGAGGTCGAGGACGTAGAGCGCGTGGCCGTAGCTGTACTTGAGGCCGCCGCCGAAGCTGCCGCCCCCGATTTTCTCGGCCAGCTTGTCGTCTCCCTGCGCCTTGGCCTCCGCCACGGCAGCCTTGCGGTAGATGTCGATCAGATCCAGCGGATAACCGGCATCGGTAGCTCGCGGAACGGTCACGTACAGGTACGAGGCTTTGCCGCCCGTGGAAGGTTTCTCCAATTCGAGCAGCAGTTGGTGGACGGGGAATTCGTAACCCGGACGGGCCAGTACTCCGTCGGTAGTCGGCGCGATGGGTAGCACACGCAGGCGATACACGCCTAATTTGTCCATGCGGAAGAACTCGGTGCGGGCGAATGCCTTGTTCTCCTCCTGCGCCCGCTGTTGTGCCTGGGCATAGGTCTCCTGCGAGGCAAGGAAAAGGTCCTCCACGGAAACCGGATTCTCTCTTTCAAGATTTTCGTCTTGCATAGTGTTGAAAGTGATAAAATTACTAATGCCGAAGAATCTAAAAGACGACGAGGGACGGGTTCGGATGCACCGCCGCTCTTCAATTTAGAAACTGGATGGAAAGCCGGACGATTCCGGTCCGTTTATCACTTTCCCTATGCGCCGCCCGAACGGGCGGATTCAACTGAATATCTGCAAAAATAGCCTCCTTTTGCGAGCGGGCAAAATAAACAGTTGAATGTTTGCTGAAAAAGTAGATAATACACTGTTTTCAAACGGTTTATTTTACCCCGCAAATAATCGTTTCAGGTTTTTCCCGTTGTGGAGTTCTGCCACGGAAGCCGCAGACGTTCCGCCGGATAGAGGCTCGACGTATCCACCTTCGAGGCATCCTCGGTCATCTGACGGCGGATAGCGGAGATGATTTTCCGGTTCCGGCGGATAAATTTCTCCAACTTGCGCCGCCGCATCTCGTCGTAGAAGGGTTTCTTCGCCGGGGTCATCACGGTAGCACGGCGGCAATAGAGGCCGTCCCGTTCGTAAAGCTCCATGTAACGCCGGAACTTGGGCTTCCTGAGTGACGGGTCTTTCGAGGCCGCGCAGACGATACGGATCAGCGGCAAGGGCGGAGCCCGGTGCCTGCCCGCCGGCAACGACTGCATGATGAGTTGGAACACTTCCGGCACCTCGTATTTGAGGAAGAACCCCAGTTTGGTCTCCTCGAAGAGGTAACGCTTATACGTCCCCTTCGGCCTTCCGGACTTTCCGGGACGCTTTGCGGGGTTCTGTTCCGCCTTGCGGGTGATCCTCGCGCCCCGGTGTTTCTTCGCTTGTGCCATGTGATTCGGGCTTAACGGGTTCGACATGTGCCGCAGTAACATTTTGTGTGCGACGGTATTTCTCGCTGATGGCGGCGCGGCTGTTCAGGTCGCGCTGGATGTTGAGCTTTTTCATGTTATACCATGTATGAGAAGTTGATGTTAATTTCCGTGTTGTACATGCCCCGTTCGTAGATACGGACGTAGCGGCTTCCGGCATCGATGGTGAAGGACGATCCCCGGTTGTATTTGTGATCGTCGTTCCAGTGCGCCATCGTGGTACGCAAGCCGTATTTGGGCGGAGAGACCTTGTTGGGAATGACGGCGACAATACCGCCTTCGTTGCTTCCGTCACGTCGGGCGGTGTTGATACGGCCTTGAATGCAGACAATGCTTCCTATCTGCCGGACAAAGAGCTTGCTGGTATCGGTTCCCGAACCGCTGTTCGACATCTGGAGCCAGCCGGTATCGGAGAGTTTGAGCTGATAGTCGGCGGCGTATGCGGCACCGAGCGTCTTGCAGGCCAGTTTGCGAGCCTCGTCATTGGGCAGGGTCAGGTCGGTGAGCTTGGCATCTTTACGCACATAGTTGTCCGTAAGGTCCTTGCTGCCGGCAGCGGCCAACTTGTCCCGAAGTATCTGCTGGGCATCGGTCGAACTTTTCCCTTGACCGACCAAATAGGTGATGTAGTCCTGGAACAGCTCTGCAAGACGACCGAAACGGTTGTCCGCATCTTTTTTGGAATGGACACCGAGATTTCCGGCGGCGGTCTGCCGCTCTCCTTCATTGAGCCCGGCCAGTAGACGGTCGGCTTTTTTCCGGAGTTCGGCGGCTACCTGCGCCGTGGTGACGTATCCCTCGCTCTGGGGCGTGTCCTCTCCGGCAAAGTTGCCGTTGGCAATGGCGTTCAGTTTGTCGAATAGTTCTTTTGTGAAATCTTTTGTCGATAGTCCTTTACCCTCGACGGCATCCACTTTCCTGTTCAGCCCGTCGGTCAGGGCCTGCTGCGTGGCGTATGTCTTGGCGATGGAAATACCGTTTACCTGTAAATCACCCTGCACATCGACGAAGTTCTTCGGGACGAGCAGAATACCGCCCGCCGTGTTGGTGATGGAAAAATGAGGATGTTTGTCTGCGGTATAGCCTACAATGGCGGCTTCCGCTCCCGATTGGTCGCACCAGCGTATGGTACCACCGAATGCGGCATCCGTCAGGACATGGTCTGCGTCGGAGAGCGTGATGCCATGCACCGAATCAACGGCCAGCAGGGCATGTACCGCCACCCGTTTGTCGGCCCCGCAGGCCTGCAATAGCGGCAACGCGCACCGCTTGCCGTCGTACACCTCGAAATTACGGTAGTAGGCCGTGCCCTCCTCGTATCCGTCATAGTTGATACGGACGGTTCCCTTGTCACTACGCTCGGCAATGTTCTTCAGTTGGTTCCCCGTAAAGTAAAGCGAGCCGGCACGCACCGTGTCGCTGCGCAGGTCGGACAAGGTACAGAGCCGCTCCGTAAAGCTGGCCGTGACAATGCCTTTGCTTTCGACGGTAACGCTGCCTTTAAGCAGGTCGAATACAACAGCGGCGACGGGAGCCGCATGAGTGCCGGCTTCAAGACGGGCGACGGAGGCTTCTGCAAAGTATCCCCGCAGAATCTGTTTGCTGCCGGCCGGGACGACAAGCAGCGAATGTTTGCTCTCGATACCTTTCTCGACGGTCAGGGTGCCGGTCAGCAGGAGGTCTTTGCGAACGGTCTGTCTGGTAAAGGGGCTGTCGGTCATCAGGGCGTAGCGACCGAAGAATTTATCAACCAGTCGGGGTGCGTAGTCGGCAGTTACCTCGATGAATTGCGGCAAGGTTCCCGTAACGGAATCAGCCGTATCGGGGACCACCTTGCCGCCCAGCGCGAGATAGCAGGTACGGCCGCGTTTGTTCACCTCATTGGCATAGACCACCGACTCGTGACAGTTCTTCTCGTAGATATAGTAGGGATAGGAAGCGTCGGCAGCCCCCTCGAAACGGCGGACCTTGCCGTTTATCCACACGTATCCGGGGGTGATGGTCGCCCCTTGGCACACGCAGCCCGAGACGATGAAGTTCGTGCAACCCTCGAAAAGGCTGCCCAAAGCCAGTGCCATCTCTTGCAGGTTGATGATATCGTCAGCGTAAGTGTAGCGTCCGCCGCTTTCCGCGATGTATTCTTTCATTATTTTGTTTTATTGGGTTTGATTTCTTCTCCGTCGATTTTTATCAGATAAGTCTTGCCCGCCGTGCGGTAGGTATTTACCGCGTAGGAGAGCATGTAGACGAATTCCCGCGTAGGAATGGTAATGGATGGTACACACACCATGAAGCTGACTTTTGCAACGGCTTTCTCTTCGGTAAGCAAATGGAACGGCCGGGGATTTTCATCGTCGCGGTCCGTCGTGACCTGCTCGCCCTCGTACCACACCGTGAAAGGACGGCCGACCATCGCTCCCTCGTGATAGAGGTCCACGCCGAGCGGCGTGCTGTCAATGATGTGGATGGCGTCGGATGCGTCGCGGAAGTAACGGCGGAACCGGTAGTTCAGCCACCACTCGAACCACATCACCTGCGAGGTCATGCGTGCTTCGATCTGCCGCTCCCGCGCCCACGCGCAGAAACGGTCGTTCAGGCTTTGCAGCGGCCACACGAGGCTTCCGAGCAGCAAAAGGTAACGCCGTCCCGACAAATAGTGCGGGGTCAGGCGGTTGATGAGCCTGTCAGTCGGTAACCGGTATCTGTTATTGTCCATCGACGCTGAGTTTTAGAGCTTGTCGGAAATTGGGGATTTGTTCTTCGCCGCCCTTCCCGGAGGACTGGCGCAAGTATCCGGAAACGGTGTGCCGCATTCGCACGATGCGCTCCATCGGCATCAAAGTCCCGTCGCTGTTGTGGCAGGCTAAAAAGACACCCTGCCGGGGCGTGGCCTCTTCGTCGATCCACACGTCGGTCACATGCTCGGCCGAACGGATGGCTTCCATGACTTTGGAGACATAGACGGCGGCATTGAACTCGATGTTCATCATGTATTCTTTGAGTCTCTCTTCGATGTTGTCGAAGACCTCCGCCTCGGAGATGGCACCGTCCCAAAAGACGGAAAGCCGGGGTACCAGCAGGTCGCCGGGCAGAGAGGTTACCTCGACGCGGGTACCGGCGAATTTGATCTTGGCGAGGTAAGCACGGATCTGTACCAGCTCCTCTTCGTCCACGGCGGACAGGTTGCCCTTGTCCCCGGTGGCGACCTTCAGGACCAGTTTGCTGTCGAGGTTCACGTCGTCGCTGCTTTCGTCATAGGAAACCTGCGTGATGATGCGCTTGCTTTCGTCCACGGAGGCGTACCCGAAAGCCAGACCGTCTTCTCAAACCGTCAGTTCGTCGCCTTTCTGGTACTGGAGCAATGCACGGGCGTAGTAATCCGGAGTGCCGTTGATACGCCGGTTGATGGTTTCGGAGATGTCGTAGGCGAAGACATCGAGCAGGGTCTCGAAACTGTGGATGACGGCGGCGACCGTCCACGCAATGCCGTTCAGAATGGAGAGTTTCGAGTCGCTGGAAAATTCATTCAGTTCCATGCGTTTGTTGCGCTCCCGGACGGCCTCGTCGTATATTTCTTTCAGGGTTCTGCTCATGGGTTCAAGGTTGATTGGGGATGTAACGATAACATTTTTCAGGGGTACGGACGATCCAGGCACCGCCTTCGTTCCAGCTCTCCTCGTGAGTGAGCAGCCAGACCGCTTCCAGACCGGTGGCGGGGACACATTCGCCGTCCGCATTCCGCACGGGTTCCGCGTAAGTGCCGGAAGGAACGACGGGCAGTGTGAGGTCGCAGTTGCGGCGGCCGTAATGATGGGTAACCAGCCGGATCAGGTATTCATCGACGACAGCACGACTTACGTCGGCATCCGTCAGATCGAGCGTCATCAGTTGCCGGCACTCCGCCAACGGCAGCAGTGTCCCGCAACTATGGCGGCTGAGGTCCATCCGGAAGACACCGTCCAGCAGAGGTGCGAATTCCAGCGGGCATGAACCGCCGCAAAGCGAGAACCGCTCGCAATGAAGCGGTTCGGGCAGACGGATACGACGGGCACCGCTCGCGCTCAAGTCGAGGCTTTGAAGGGTAAAATCTCCGTACATGCGTACCTGTCGGGGCATAACGACCGTGTTGTCGAAACGGTGTTCGATAAGTTGTGCGGAAGAATCCAGTACAACGGTTTCCAACGGGGAGTTGTCGCCCCAGTCGATTTCGGAGGCACCATTACCGGAAAGGGAGAAAGCCGTAGCGATTTGTGCGGCTTCCAACGTAAACCACAAACGGCGAGGTCCCGACGGATGTTTGGGATAGACGTTTCGTTCACCGCCGGCCGGTACGATTTGCTCACGACGGTATCTGGCAACTACATCCGCGTTGATCACGAAATCGTCCGTGTAGAAAAGCTCGTCACCGCCACGGAGCGTATCGGCTAAAGAGAGCACGGGATTGCAGATCAGCAGGTCCACGATGCCCTCTATTGAACCGGTCAGGTGCAGGGCTATGTCATACAGGTTCTGACCTTCGGTGACGACATATTTACCCATGCTGTTCCTCCTTTTCTTCGGTTTCCAGCAAAAGTTCTCCGGTAACGGAGTCCATGTAGGCATTGATGATGACCATGTTGTCTCCCTTGAATTCGGATTGCAGCCTCGCTGCGAGGTTGTTGTTCTCGAAGTTGCCGTGCAGGAAGTCGATCAGACCGACGCCGGTGGTGGGATGCTGGTACAGATTGCCCGGAAAGGCTTTCAGCAAGAACACCTCGTTCTGGTATTTGGCGGCACCGATTTCCAGATCGGTGTCGTCACCGGAATAGAGAAGCAGACAGCCGTCCCGAAGGACAAGATGATAGCGGCCTTCTTCGTTGACGGTCTCGTATTCGGAGAGCCGGATAGCTCGCATCGTGCCTTCGCTGTCCTGCAAATACACGGGAAACCAGACGGTGTTGTCCGTGGAGTTGATGATATATTCGGGATGTCCCGTGCCGTTGTCCAGGTGCAGGCGCACGAGAAGTTCCTTGTAGATCGGCGTGTAAGGGATTTGCACATGAAATCCCTGTTCGACACGGCGACGCACGGCAGAATCCGCCGGGACGGTTATCTCCCCGCGTACCCGCTTTTCGTCCTGTTCTCCCGACAGATGAAAGGGATAGAACACCTTGCCGGCCAGACCGGTCGAGGTGTTTACCTCACCCAAAGAAGGATTCATCGTGATATCCATTCGTGCCATATATATTCATTAAAAAAGGCCCGGGCACTATCGCGCCGGGGCCGTGTGCTACTAAAGATTAGCGACCTGGAAACGGAATGGTTTAGGAAGTTACTGGGAAATTGCCGCATCGTAGATTTTCTCCACGACCATCCACATGTCATCCGGCAGTTTCTCGTCCGAGAGCTTCTCGCACGCCTGTTTCAGGTAGGTAAGTTCGTCTGCCGAGAAGCCGATGCTCACGGGCGTATCCTTCTCGATGTCCCATTCGATACGTCCGTTTTCTTCATTCTCGTGAAGTCCTACAGTCTTACGTTCCTCTTCGCTGATCTCGATCTTGTGCAGGATCTCCTTCTTGTGGTTGAACTCCTTGAACGTGCCCTCCTTGGGCAGGATGACCGGAATGTAGAGCCGGTCCTTGATGTTTAATTCCATATTGTTCGATAATTGGTTTACTTGTTGTTTTCGGTTTCCGATGCCACAACGGTCTGGATGTTATTCATAAACTCCTCGAAGTCCGCCATCAGTTCGGCAATGGAGGCCCGTCCGGGCAGGGAGCAGAAGACCTGCTCGTTCTCATAGGTAATGGTGCCGATAAATATCGGGGCAACGTCGCTCTCCAGATTGGTAGACGGATCGTAGATAGTCGCCAGCACTCGTTCCAGTACTCCGTCGGTAATGGTAAAGTCCAGATTGTAGAGCGCGTGCTCGTTCTTCTCCCTCGCTGTCTTGGTTGTTGTGATTCGGATAATGTTCATGGTTTATGTCTGTTTTGTATAAGAATAGCAGATGCCGATCCGCAAAGGGTGAGTGTACTCCCAAAAATTACAAGTCCCAGTCCGCTGTACTGATCACTTGAAAGTTGAAAGAGCCATCGTTACGGGATGCATCGTCCTGCGTATAGATATCGAAATAGTACGAATAGATAGCCTTGACCGTGGGATAGATCGGGGTGTTTTCCGCCGTGGAATAGATTCCCGTGGCCATGACAATATACCGGCTGGAGAGACTCCACGAAGATGGAAGATAAACCCTGTACATGCCTTTCCCCAGACGGCTCACGGATACCGACTTCGAGCCGTCAAAACAACGGTAGCGTATCGATGCGCTGGAGGTTGTACCCGTAACGATCCCCGTTACGAGAATCTGTTGGAACTTGCCGTAGCGGCTCGTCGTCATCATGTCACGGCGGTTGAGTACGATCCATCCGAAAAAGGTCGTGTTGTCTCCATAGCCGATCAGCTCCACGACCTCACGGGAAAACGATAAGGTCGATTTGGAGATGCCGTCCTCGTAGAAGTATTTGCCGCTGGGAGCGGTAATGCTCATTACGCCGGAAGAGATAGTCGAGCCCCACCGATAATTCACCAGACAAATGCGGCGTCCGGAGTTTTCAAGCGTCCACGGCAGGTTGATGTTCTCGTTCCATCCCCCTGACTGTATGCACACCACGTTGTCGTAATGCACGGGGTCGGTTTGTATGCCACCGGTTGTACCACCTCCGATGTTAATCCAGATTGAAGGGTCGTTTTCCACGAAGGCACTGCGGATGGTTCCCTGAATGGTTACATCCTTGAACTTACCGCCTTGTGCCACGATATTTCCGGAGGCGTCCCACTGGAATTTTCCATTGGCAACCTGTCCCGAGCCGTCCGTATTGAAGACGCTTTTTCCGGAACCGAACGAAGCCGAACCGTCGTTATTGAGCTTCCAGCGTGTGCTGTTGGTAATGGAACCGTCGGCACCCAATGATACGTTGTTTTTGTAAATGCGGGTATTGTCGAATGCCCAGCCGGCAATACGGTTGTAAATCTCCTTGGAACCGGACTTCGTGTAGTTAGCCGAAAGACAGAAATACTCCACGTTGTCCCACGTCATCATCTGGATGCCGAGAAAACCGGTTTTTACAGTGCTACCCGAAGCTGCGATCTGTCCGAAAACCACATGGCCGGCATTACTGGTCTGATGCCACGTCATGGTAATACCCAGCGGCTTATAGGCTCCCGTATACCAATAACCGGAACCGCTGGCTGCCGAGCGTATCTGTATTGGCATGGCACCGACCGCACCGATACTGCCTACCGTGATATTATCCGAGCCGATGGTCCAGCCGCCGATCTTACCCCGCACAAACGTGCAGGTCAAACCGTTGATATAAGCCGTGTTAATGATGTTGGCCTTGATGCTGGCGGCATCGAGTTTCGCGGAAGTAATACTCCCTGCGGCAATACGGTCTGCGCTGAGCGTACCGCTCTTGATACTGGAAGCGTCGATGCTGACGGCATTGACCTGTGCAGCGGTCAGCGTGCCGGTGTAGATACCCGTTGAACTGATATAGGTCAGCGGGTGAGCTGCCAGCGTGCTGTCGCTGCCTTGTGCAAGGACGATGAAGCGCTTGCGACGGATTTCTTCCTCTACGGATGCGGTCAGTGTCCGGGGTGCGGGTGCAAAGGCTTGCGTCGTACCGCTCTGAAAGATCAAATCGGAATTGTAGGCGATCTGGGGTGCTGCCGGAATAGGAGACGGACTCACGGCATTGCTTACAATCGGCTGGTCGGAATAGATATGATAGACTGCACCTGTTGTGCCGCCTCCTCGAAGAAAGATTGCAAACATGCAACAGTTGCCGCACAACGTAGCTCCGGCAAACATCCGACAATACATCTCCGAGAGTTCGTAAATGTCCCATGAATAGGAAATACCGCCCCAACCGCCAAAATTGGCTTTCAACAATAAAATCAGTCCCCCTTTATGCGTGGCCGTGTTCCAGCTATCCGGGGCTTGCTCGCTATATCCACGCCGGATGAGAATGTCGCGTTTGACTGTCTGATCCCCGCCTTTGAAGATGACGGGATAGTATTTGTCTTCCTCCCCGTTGATAACGAGTTTATAATAGTATGGATAACCGAAATTGGCCTTCTTGGCCGCTTCGATATCGTTCTTCCAGTTCAGTGATACTGCGGACGAGAACGTCACCGTGCCGGCAGCATTCCACGAGATATTACCCGAAGCGATGCTACCCGAACCGTCGTTATTGAGTTTCCATTTCGTGCCGTTGGTAATGGAGCCATCGGCACCCAGTACAATATTGTTCTTGTAGATACGTGAGGCTTCGACATTCCAACCGGCAATCGTATTGGCCGAACCGAACCGGGCAAGGCAGGTGCCGTTGCCATCCGTGGCGAAAAATCCGAAGTCGCTATCCGTATTATAGTATAGCTGTGCCCGCTTTCCGCTTGTAGCACTTGAATTCGCACCGTAGACGACCACCCGTTTGTTGCCGCTATCCAAAAGGATATGGCTGTTTGACAAAGTAGTCGTGCCGATAGTCCAACCTCCGATCGTTCCCCGGACGAATGCACAGGATAAGCCGTTGATGTAGGCGGTATTGATGATGTTCGACTTGATTTCCGCTGCATTCAGCCGTGCAGTAGCGATAGTGCCGGAAGTGATTTGCGAGGCGTTGATATTGATAGCCGACACGGTATTTGCCGAGAGCTTGCCGGTAAAGATTCCGTTCGCGTCGATATAGGTCAGCTTATTGGACCAGCCTTCCGTCGTGGCTTTCGTGGTGATGGCGTCCGCTACGGCACGGGCATCCGTGCCGGCCTTTTTCGCATCCGCGATGGAAGCGTTGAGTTGCGTTGTCAGCGTGGAGATCTTCCCGTCAGCATCCTTTCCGGCCTGTGTGACGGCTTCGTTCTTTTTGGTATCGGCATAGCTCTTGGCAGATACCAGTGCTGCATCCGCCTTGCTCTGAGCAGTGGTAGCGGCAGTGTTTATGACTTCGGTCTTGGCCTGATTGATGGCGGCAGTCCAGTTCAGGCTCACGCCGGAACCGAACGTGATTTTCCCCGTTACGGCATCATATCGGATCGACTGGTCTCCGCTGCCGAGCGTCACGCTGCCGGACGTATCCAGCACAAAGGTCTTTTTCCCGGCCCGGAAACCGTAGATACCATCGACGGTTTCCTTGACAACGCTTCCTTTCTCGTCCGTTACCGTCAAGGGGAAATGCCCCATAGCCACGCCCGTTATCGTTCCATTGGCATTCTTCACGCCGGCAAAGAGCTTCGGAGTGATAAGCGTCATGGCATCGATCTGGGTACGGTTCGAGTCCCAGTCGGCGACCCAGTCCAGCATTTCACTGCTTGCACCCGTTGCTCCCTGCCTGGACTTGGCCCATGCGAAGGAGAGAGAATAAGTCTGACCGTCGATAATTACAGGGATCAAGACCGTCCCGTCATCGGCAAGGTTTTTTGTGCCGGCCGTAACTGTATAGGTAATCGTATGGCGAAGGTTATCCGCCACAATCGACGCGAATCCGACGGGAGCAGCGATAGTTCCGAAACGAAAATCCGTCTCGATGCTTTGTCCGTGCATCACGCTGACGATTGAGGTGATAACCACATTCCGCTGGATAACGCCCGCTTCATCCGCCGTAAAAAGGTATTGCCCGACGGACTGGGTAATCGTATAGGCATCTTCCTGAACGACGATGGTTGCTTGTCCCCGGGCGAGAAGTTGCTGGTTCATGCAGATTTTTTCTCAAAGAATAGCTGTACAATCCGAAAAGAGTTGAACAAAAAAGAGTGCCCCGTCCATCAGGACAGGGCATCCGTGGTATAGAAAAGGATAAATGGGCTATTTCGAGACCTCGCACATCAGTACGCCGCGTCCCGTAACCTCGGTTTTGAGCACATTGATCGACTTTCCGGTGTAGGTTTTTACCACCGATGAACCTGCGGCATTCCAGAGTTTCCACGTGTAGGTATAGGTTGTTCCCGCCGTATCGATCTCCTCACCGTTGCGATAGAGGATGGCCTTGACGTCCACATCGTTGCTGTTGTTCTTGATGATGAACCCTTTCTGGCTGACCAAATCGACCGTGATGGGATCGGACATGTCCGTGAAGGAGAGAATGTCGCAGACGACTTTGTTGGCCGAGGCGTTGCCGGCCGAGGTGTCGGTATCTTTAATGGCGCACTTGAAGGTTTCGAAATTGAGTACGGCATCCGCCGTGATGGTGATCTCGTTGGTTGTCCAGCCGGCCGTCACACCCCGCTGATTGGTAGAGGTCAGATACGACCAGCCCACACCCAGCATGGCATTATAATAAGGACATGATACGGCATCGCCCGAGGCGGCAGCCGCACTTAGAGCCGAGGTTAGCGTTACGACCTTCGTCGAGGTATTGACCGAAGATATGGTATATTGAGCCGCACCGACCGTGATCTTTCCCCCGGCTTCCATATTGGTAACGGCGGCAACGGTAATGGTCGTGGCTCCCGCTGCGGCCGCCGCAGAGAGCGTCGTCGGGGCGAATACGGAGGAATCCTTGATTCCCCACGCATAAGTGACATTCGTCGTATCGATGGCCGCACCGCGCCAAAGGTCACAGTGAGCCCGTAAGGTCGAAATTTCGTCATTCTTGAAGACGATACCATCCGGGGCATAACACACGGCGGCGATCATAGCCCCCGCATTGAGGTGCTGGGTAAACTGTACCTCGGCGCGGAATGAGATCTCCAGACCGTTGGCGTCGAGGTAGATCGCTTCGAAGGTGTAACGGGCTTGCGGAGCCGCGATTGTCAGGTGGTTGGCCTTGATGGTCAGTGCATATTTGGCCGAAGCCGCACCGATGGTACAACTGTCCTGACCGTTGGTTATGAGCGTGCCGTTCTTGTACCACTTCGTCGAGCCGCTTTTGATACCGGGCGTCAGCGCGGCGGCATTTCCTACAGCGGTAATCTGGTCCGTTCCTCCCTTGCCGCTCACGTAGAGTGCCGGCGTCAGCACCAGATACGGGGATGCTGTCCACGATGGGGCGTAGGTATTCGTATCCTTGTTATAGACCTGCGTTAATGGTTGATTGGAACCTATGAAGGCTTGCAGGGAGACTGCATCATTCTGGTCGATAATGGTTATCTGACCACGAGCTACTTTGATTGCCATAGAATAGATTATGTTTTGATGTTATGATATTTCCACTTCACAGTTGAAGGTAGCCTGACGCCACACATCGTCATCGGTAACAAGCAAGGTGCGTCCCCGGTGCTCTTGCACATTCCACAGAGCATCGCTCTCCGCATCCCGGCTACTTCGGCTCCAGCGAAAACGCTCTTCGGGGATGCGTTCCGTTACTTCCGTTCCTCCTTTATACACGCGGGCCTGAAGCATCGTGGAGCCTTGTCCGTTGCGCAGTACCGTACCGTGTTCCGATTCCACATACAAAGAATAGCTGTCCGTACCGTCATAATGTTTGAAAACGGTATGCTGTCCGCTGTAAAGCGTATCGTCTGATAAGGCTGACAGTCGGAGCGTCAGGACATCACGTCCTTCCCATCCATGAAAATCCGGCGTGAGTACATAGGAATTCGTGTTCCCTCCCGCATTTTTCCACTGCCCGTCATCGGCCAGATATTCCCAAAGGCAGGAGCTTGGCTCGAAGTTGTGCGTCGTTCCCGTGAGCAGAATTTCAGCCGGATCACAAAGGCTTCCCAAGAGTTCGTCCGGAAAGTGGAATACGGTTCCGCCTTCGATGGTTACGAAGCGGGGTTTCATCTGCTGTTGCGTCGTCTCGTCCAGGTCTTCCCAGCGGATTGTTACCTCCTGCAAGGTGATGGAATCCTTGTCCCATCGAAACCGCCCGCCGGAGAAATAACCCGTGCCGTCCCGATTGATGACGAACGAACCGTCGGCCGAGCTGATGGAACCGTCCTCGTTCAACCTTAAAAGCGGATGCTGGATCGTACCGCCCACACCTCCCCGGCAGAACCATGCTCCATATTCCTCCGTATCATCGAGCACGCCATCCGTAGCCTGGTACAGAGTCGGTATCTTGCCTTGTTCGAGTTGCGGGGAGCTGATAAGAGAGCCTGCGGCACCGGTTAGGGTTATGTTCATTCCGCTGCCGGGGATATGTTCTATGGTCAGAACAATATGCAGACGTGTCCATTCCCGTCCGATTGTGAGATCTTGGGGTAATGTAGTACCGTATTGCACCCGCAGTGTTGTGGCTATCTCTCGGCGTATCCAGAACGAGAAACAATAGAGCTGTCCGGCATGTGCCTCGGTCCACGCTTCGCTCTGACAATCGATGCGAACATTATCGGCCGTGATCCGGTGGCACACGCCGATACCGGCAGGCGAAGGTTCTGTCACAACGGAGGCCGCCGGATAAAAGGCCGGCTCCAGACTGTTCACGAAGCAGTTCTTATGGATACGACCCACATAGAAGGTACTCCCGAACCCGGCCTCGTCTCCGGCGGTAAGTGTCCCCGCCACATTCACATCGCGCGTGGCATAGAGCCGCTGGAAATAGGCCCCGTAGCCTTGCAGCATACCGAAAAGCGGATCGGAAACACCCGTGATACGCCCCACACGGATTTTCGAGGCGTCGGTAAAGGATGAAAGATGTTCCAGCAGGCAGACATTCAGGTCGGATATCTCGCACCAGTCACCCACGGAAAGATACGCTGCAAGATCAAAAGTCAGCACGCGGAGATACTCTGCCGGGAAGTCCACCGTAATAAGGCTCAACCGGTATTGCCAAGCGGTAGTGACATCCACCGTGTCGCTGCCGTCCGTCTCCGTACCGTCGGCATACCCGAAGTGTAGCGGTACAGACTCCAGAGCCTTCGATGCCCGGATACGGAACGAGATGACCAGACGCTGGGGATGTCCTACGGGTACAGTGAAAGGTATCTGCAACCCCGCCTCGGTCGTTGCCGAAGCAGCGGTGCGGGTAAGGCGTATGGTCCGTTCTGCTCCACCTTCCGACGGGGTGTAACGGTACGTCCATGCTTCGCTGTCGCGACAGCCGAACCCCGCAAGGGAAGAAGGACGGCAGAGGGAACGCTCCGTCCCCATGCCGTCGATGACATCCATGTACGGGGACTCCCCATCCGAAGCGGTCAGGTAGAGCGCCCCGCTGCGTCGTTCGTCCGTGAGACTCGTCAGGCGCACGAAATCCAGCAACTCTCCATCATGGGGCTCGTCCCCCTCGATGAGTGCCCCGATAAAGAAGGGGGATGACGCTTGCTTCCCATCCGGCAGCAAAACCTGATCTTCCCCGGTGGAGAGTACGACCATCAGACTGTAAAGGGTGCGTGCGCCGTCCATATACTGTCGGCGCACCACATCGCCCATGTGTAATCCCTGCCGTTTTTTCGAGTCGGGAGCGATGCGGATTTTGAATCGGGAATAGTCGTATTTAGCCATAAATCGATTTACAGTTTCTCGACACTGTCTCCCGAACAGGTGTCCGTCACCCATAGCGAGCCGTTGGTCGCCGAGGAACGCTGCACCTCCAGTTCATAGACCCTCATCCTTTTGCGGATGGTCAGTTCGTCGAACGTGGCGGAAATGTTCCCAGTGGTCAGACTGCGAAGAATTGCCCAGCCTGTGCCGGCCATGCCCGACGTAAAAAGTGCCGATGAGAGGCTGCCGTCGAAGTAGGCGTTGCCGCAGTGGCGGATGCCGTCCCGGATCTGTCTGAGGCAGATGTCGTCGGAAAAGAATAGCCCCTCGACCGTCAGGCGGGTGAGCGTTCCGTCGATACCGATATGGCCGGTGGCCTCAAAGGGGTTTAGGGAGACGATGAAATCACCGAGCGTTCCGACGTGCAGGGAATCCGAGAACCGGTTCTGCGGTGCATACAGACTGGTGGAAGGGGCATGTTCCCAAAAAGCTGCTACCTGACTGTACCCGCCGTCTGGAATCGCTGTGCGGTCGCTGCGTGATACAAACGTCAGCCGCTCTGCATCGGCAGCCAGATAACAACCATCATCCGTACCGAAGCGCAGCCGTTTATGGATCAGGATTCCCTCGTCCTCGCTGTCGTTTCGATATGTAGAGAGCAGATCGCCGCCATAGTTGTGGCGCACACGAAGCGAATCGGGGAAATAGGCAGCCCCGTAGTTGGATAGCAACACATGCTCTCCATCGACATCGGCAAGGTTCGCCATCAGCCGTACTTTGTTCGTGTGGTCTCCACCCAACAACAGGTCTCCGTCAGCACCCTCCAGACGGATGTCTTTCGCACCGGAACCTTTGAGCACGGTAACTCCGCCGATTCGGACTCCGCATCCGGCTGAAAAGGTAAGGTCATTCAGACAGGAAACGGTCTCTCCGAGAACAGAGAAGAGCAGCCGCCCGCCGTCGCCCAACTCTACGCCCTGCAAGGCCCGCAGCTTGCCGGAGAGTGCTGCCGCCCCCATGACTTCGAGAGAACCGGCAATGATAGCATTGTGCATCGACCAGTCCACGGTGGGAAGGTTGGAATTACCGCCGTGATAGACTTCCCGTCCATGAATGAGCAGGCTGTCCGACGTCAGGAGCACTCCGTTTTCTTTGGTCTCGCCCAACAGGACACTTCCGGTCAGGGAAAGGTGGGCATCGGCGAAATCGACCCGTTTCCCGTTCAGGAAAATCGTCCCGGTAGCCGGATCGCAACGGAGCGGCTGCATACCGCCCACAAAGAGCTGGTTCCCGCCGACATGTACGTCACCCGTCAGGCGGATGCCGTAGGTGTAACCGATGATGTTTCCATCGCCATCGGTTTGCGGAGTGCGAAAGGTTTCCAGCACGCGGCGGTTGTCGATGCCGGCGGTAAAGCCGTAGTCGGCGCACAACGGCCCCTGCATGTCACCGCCGCTTCTGGGAAGATAGCCGGCCCAGCTACCCGTGCCGCCCTCCCCGGAAACGCCTGACGAAATCGCCTCGGCAAACCCGTAGGCCGTGTTGTGCAGACGGATGGACGTGTCGTCACCTTCTTCTACGCCATAGGGATTGTCCTCGCTTTTGCGCTCCTGGGCGTTGAAGAAGGTCTGGTATAACTGGCGGTAGAGACTGTAGCACAGGCTCTGCGGGTCGAGACCGCCGATGCCGGGATGAAGGGTGACGCTCATTTGGTATAGGAGGTTTTGGATAGGAATTTCTGAATCTTGGAGGTCAGCGAGAGGAAGTTGGGAAAGTTCAGCGGCTGCATGGTTCCCATGAGCGTAGGTGTCATGATCTTGCTGCACTCCGTCAGGAAATCCAGCATGAGCTGCGCCAGTTCATTCCCTAATACAAGCGGCTCGGTGGCGTTCTCGTCGCCGAGCGTCACTTTGTTATCTGCTACGGCAACGGTCGTGGAATTTACCTTCTGCACGATTTTGTCGGCGGTCTGTTTGACTTCCGACTTATCGACGGTCTGCGTGATCTCTTCCGCGCCCTGCACGACCGACGACTCTTTGCCGCTGTCGTTTCTGACTGTTGCCGTGATACCTTCGGCCGTGTAGATAGTGTGTGCTTCGTTTCCCGTTGGTTCCAATTCGTCGTAGTCGGGCGAAGAGTCGCTGCCGGGGTCGAGAGCCTCGGTTTCCGTCATGCCGATGCAGATCTCCGTATGTGCCTCCATGCGGATCGTTTCGGCGTGGGAGTAGTTGACGATATAGGCATGACGGGTGGCGGCATCCAGTACGATGGTCACCTCCGAAAAAAGGGTCGGCACGATGAGAAAACCGCCCTCGTTGTTCCGGGCGGCAGCCAGCAACACGCCTTTGTGGATGATACCGCCCGCCGAGGCCGTCTCGTCGGGATATTCACCCACGTCCACCGTGCCGCCGTAGTCGGCGAACTCTTCATCACCGGGGTCGTCATGTATCTTGGCGACATAGCCGTGAATCATGCGGGCGGTACCCACACCGCCCATGCCGCCCGGAGCCATCTCGATACGCTCGATACTGCGTCCCAGCGCAATTTTGCGGATCGCCTCCTGTATCATCCGCCGGTTGTTGTCCTGCATATTCCTTCTGTTCGGTTCTTCCATATCGCCGTTTTATAAAGAGTAGCCGAAGACCGGATAAAGAGTTTTATCCGATGCAACTATCTCATGAAAACGACAACTTGTGAATTTCTTGATAATCTGTATGTTTCAAAAAAGTTGGCCGTAAGGGAAAAATATTTCGGAATCATAGAATGAGATTTGAAACATTTTTGTTACTTTTGTACCGTTGTAGTTCCTTAACGGTCGGAAGACCCGATAGGATGAAAAAGGAATCCGGTGAAAATCCGGGACAGTACCTGCTGCTGTAAGTTCCAACAAAAAGTTGCCACAACCTGCCACTGGTCATAGGACTGGGAAGGCGTGGTAAGCTGGGATAAGTCAGAAGACCTGCTACAAATGCGATGAGATAACCGCCACGGGTATTTGGCGTTTGTTCAATTACAGCATGATTGGCTGTGGGTTTATGCCTTTTAGGCTGACCTTACCGGAATTGATACAGACACTGCATCCGTTTGATACGATTACCCATCGTGACAAACGGATTTTTTGTATATATATGTTTCACTAAACCAATTGAATATGAGAAACTTTTACAAAATCATGGCAATGGCTGTTGTAGCAATGACCGTCGCAGTGTTTACAGGATGTTCATCCGACGATGATTTCCTTTCTCCGTATGAAGAGAGTGCGATCCAAACCCGCGCTACGAATGCGACCAATGCAATTATCGACTTCGATAATGTGCCGGCAGATGTGATGGCATCCGACCAGTATGGAGCCAACCTCTATACAGCATCCGCAGACGAAAATCAAGTAACTACTGGCTACCTCACTCAAATAGGTGAATCCGGTACGTACATTCAGTTCCCTATCAACTATCTGAAGCAAGAGTGGGTATCTGGACAGCCTTGGGAATATGAATTTTGGAATGGCGGTTTTGCCATCTCTAACTTCCATAACATGACGCAGGGTGATTATCAGAATCAATGTAGCGTGTACTGGCCCAATGGTGGCCATAGCGGTAGTAATTTTGCCGTAGCTTTCGGTTATAGCGACTCGTATAATGATTCACAAACAACCTATGACAAATGCGCTAAGATATATCTGACCGATGCGAACGGATACAAAGTCAAGACTGAAAATACCCCAGTCGAAGGAACACCGAAATATGGTAAATTCAACAGCGTATGGGTTTGTAATACAACTTACGCATATCTTGTTATGAAGGATGGAAATTCGTTTACCCAAGGTTCTTTGCAAAAACAGAACGGCTGGTTCAAGGTGGTATTCGTCGCTTTGGATGCAACGGGTAAGTCTACAGGTAGGAAAGTTGAATACTATCTGGCAAATTTTGATTCAAGCAAAAATACGGAATCAGGCTTGACCAATAAAATCCGTACCGGTTGGAATCAAGTGAATTTAAGCGATTTAGGGGACAGCGTATGTACTGTTGCGATTAACTTCGAAGGAAGCGATTCAAGCACATACGGTTTGAATACCCCGGCTTATGTTGCCATAGACGATATAGATGTAACTGTAAACTAATATGAATCGGGGGCAAATGCTTTTTAATCACAAATAGAGTATTTGCCCCTTTTTATATCCCCGCTGGAGATTGAAACAAGATACTTTCTTCAAGGGATTTTCATTGATTAAAATCATTAAATTAACATGAAGAAGTATTTGCTTTTATTCTCATTAGCGGTATTTTTATTTTCTTGTAACAAAGACGAGGAAATATCGCAAGACGTGACCGTCCCCCCTGTCATTGAGTTGGACAGCGAAGACGGCATTTACATTGTAAAGATAGGGAAAGAGGTCATTATCGAGCCTACCTATCAAAATGTCGATTATGCCGTTTATTCATGGAAATGCAACGGCCGCATTATTTCCGAGGAACCGCAACTGAAATACACTTTCGACGAATGCGGCTCGTATTACGTTACCCTGCGGGTGGATACGAGAGATGCCAGCACGGAAGAGGAAATCCGTGTGGATGTCAATGAATTGGCACCTCCTGTCATTTCATTGGTAACGCCCTCGACGGGACTGAAAGTTGTTGCAGGGCGTGAGTACATCCTTACTCCCGACATTCAAAATGCAGAGGGGGCTACTTACTTATGGACGCTTGACGGCAAAGAGGTCGGCACGGGAAACACCTATACGTTCAAGCAGGATGAATTGGGAACTTATGAACTGACATTGACCGTCACGAATGAGGACGGCAAAACGGAAAAGACAATCTCAATCGAGGTGGTCGATAAACTTCCGATCGGAATAGATATTCCGTCATCTTTGTATTTTGCCGAAGACGACACCAAATATGTGGAATTGGGTCGCACACTGTTTATTCGTCCCTACGTGTCGGTCAGTGCCGAACCTTCCTACCAGTGGAGTTTGGACGGACAGAAAATCGACGGAGCCAATGCGTTGATATACGGATTCAAACCTGCCCAAACCGGAGAATATACACTTACGTTTACGGTGAAATACGAGAACCCAGGTTCAAAGGCTGCCGTTCTTACCCGGAATATTTCGGTATCCGGCGTAGATGAAGTCAGTGTCGATATTCCGGTAAAATGTTGTGAAGCCGCTGAAAAAAAAGCATTTGCTGCCGGAAATTCCATTTACAGCAATAAGGTACATGAATTTATCCCTGCTCCCGGACAATTCGTAAACGAAACGAATACAGCAGGATTCAACGGAGAACACACACACGAAGCCGCTTGTGCTTATGCCCAAAAACGCCTCGATAATGAAAAATACGTCTCTCTCGGCGGTTGGGGCGGATATATCGTAGTCGGCTTTGACCACAGCATCGAGAATAGAGGTGGTTATGATTTTTCTATTAAGGGAAATGCTTTTGACGGTTCGTGTGAGCCGGGTATAGTTTGGGTCATGCAGGATGTCAATGGAGACGGATTGCCCAATGATGAATGGTATGAATTGAAAGGCTCAGAATACGGAAAGCCCGAAACCATTCAGGATTATGCCGTGACCTATTTCCGTCCCGGTCCCAACATGGATACTCCTTGGCAGGACAACAAGGGCAATAATGGTGCGATTGACCGTCTCGGCAACTATCACCCGCAAGAATTTTATTATCCTTTGTGGATTGAAGCGGATTCTTACACTTTGTATGGCACTTGCTTAAAGGCACGCACGGAACAAAGTCCTACAACAGGAATGTGGTCCAATAATCCGTTCGGCTGGGGATATGCCGACAATATCGGCGATGATATGCCCAACAAGGATAATCCCGGTGCGGCCGCAATCGGCAATTTCTTTAAGATTTCCGATGCAGTCAATATTGACGGTACCTCGGCGAATCTGACCCATATCGACTTTATCAAGGTACAGACCGGAGTCAATGTAAAAGCCGGTTGGTTGGGTGAAAATTCCACGGAAGTATTCAAGTTCTGTGACGAAAATAACAATAATGACAAATAAGATTCCATCATGAACAAGATATATTATTTCATCCTATTCTGCTTCACTGCACTCTGCTTTACTGCGTGCAATGATGACGATCCGGAATTTAGCGGAATAGAGGGCAAGGATCATTTCATTTCCGATTTTGCCCTGACCGTTGACGGCATTACCTATCAGGCTACGATCGCCGGGGACATGATTACCGTTGAAATACCTTATAACGTCAGTTTGGAGGGTGCTACCGTAGAATATGCCCTTTGTGAAGGAGCCTCCATCAACCCCAACCCATCGAACATACAGGATTGGGAGAATGAATGGAAATTCGTAGTCACTTCCAAAATGCAGGAGAGCAAAGTATATTCCTATACTTACCGATACACCGACATCGAGCAAAGTGGCAGCGTGGTACTTGCCACGCAAGCCGAAGTGGATAATTTTGCCCAGACCGGAATAAACAAAATCGACGGAAACCTGACCATCGGAACGGTCGACGGGGAAGAAATCACCAATCTGGAAGGGCTTGCCAATTTGAAACAGATAAGTAACACCCTTATTCTCAATCCCTCCTACAAGGGTGCCGATTTATCAGGACTGGACAATCTGGAACGAATCGGCAGTTTCAAGTTGGGCTCCACAACTTCCACCAGTAAAAATACGACACTCAAAACGGTTAATTTCCCTTCCTTGCTTGATATTATCGGAGATTTCGTTATAAATTGTTCCACCGTAGAAAAAATATCCATACCTAAAGTCGGAACCATCGGAGAGGATATGTATGTGGCATCCGATGCTTTGCTCGATTTGGATGCGAATGCGGTCGAGTATGTCGGTTCTTCCTTGATTGTCAGAGGTTCGGTAATACAAAAAGAATCAGCAGCAACCGAAGCCATTGTTTTCTCGGCACTCAAACAGATAGGAAACGAACTTGCAATACAGTATTTCCCCCAATTGCAAGGTATTTATCTGCCGGCATTAGAGAGAATAACAGGAACTGCCTCATTTAGCGATATGTCCTCAATCGGGAGCATTGCAATGACTGAATTATATTCGGTAGGAGGTTTGACTATAAAGAATTGCAAAGAAATATCCACCATCGAGCTCCCCGGCCTTACATCCTGTGGAGAGTTCAGTGTGGATGCAAACAAAGTCAATAAATTCAATATATCCGCTTTAAGGGACGCATTGGGAGACATGACTTTGAGCAATCTGCTCATCGAAGAATTGGATTTGTCTCAGACAAATTTTAACGGAAATACACTTACCCTGCAATGCAACCAATTAAATAAAATCGTAGGACCGGAAACATTTAACGGTAGTCTGCTGTTGCTTCCTAAAAACTGTCGATTGACAGAATTTACTCTTGAGGGAATCTCGAATATACAGGGAGCCTTCAAATGTGAAAATTATTTTTATGTAAAAAGTTTCATAATGCCATTTGTCAATGTGGCAGGAGATGTTACTATCGCTTTGAATACAGGTTCTGTTGATACAGGAGTGGAAATCGAATTTCCTACATTGCAGGAAATAGGAGGTACTTTAACATTAGAAAAAAATGCGAATGCAAATAAAATTGAATTTCCTTCATTGAAGAGAGTTCTTGGCTCATGCTCAATTAAAACACAATCTCTCAAGAACGACATTGAATTTTCCAATTTGGAAAGCATTGGAGTGGATGGAACAGAGATAGACGTGGCATTTAGTCTTGATGGAACTAATATTTCATGCCCCAAATTAAAAACAATACATGGGAACTTCAATGTTATTACAAGTGCCTCGATGTTTGGCATGACAGCGGATAATCTATCTTATTCTACTATAGAATCAATTTACGGAGATCTTTCAATAACATGCCCGTACTCTGATTTCGGTCCAAACGGCATAGAATCCATAGATTTTTCCGGTCTCAAAACGGCAAAGAGTATTAGCATAAGCGGTCAGGAAGATGTCAACGACTTTAGCTCTTTCAAATATCTGTTTGAAAATAACGTCTTTACGAAAGAGTCTCAATGGACTGTAGGAGAATGTGGTTACAACCCCACCTATCAGGATATGAAAGAAGGCCGGTATAAGCCCGCTGAATAGACAGTAATGCAACAATAAATTTTCTGCCAATCCTCGGTATGTATGCCGTAAGGCAAACATGCCGGGGATTCACCGTAACAATAACGATATGACCCGTCATAAACTGAAATACCTGTTGTGGAGCGTAGTTGCCGGCGTGTCGCTCACTCTCGGTTCCTGCATGAAGTGGGACTATGGTGATGCGGTGGAGGATTTCAATGCCTCCGGCTCCGGCCTGTTCATCACCAACGAGGGCAATTTCCAATACGGCAACGCCACGCTGTCGTACTACGACCCCGCGACCAATCAGGTGCAGAACGAAGTGTTTTTCCGCGCCAACGGCATGAAGCTCGGTGACGTGGCGCAGTCGATGTGTATCCACGACAATAAAGGCTGGGTGGTGGTGAACAACTCCCACGTGATTTTCGCCATCGACCTCAATACATTCAAGGAAGTGGGACGCATCGAGAACCTCACCTCGCCGCGCTACATCCATTTCCTGAGCGACGAAAAGGCCTATGTCACCCAATTGTGGGACAACCGCATTTTCATCATCAACCCGAAGAAATACGAGATTACCGGCTACATTCAGGTGCCAGACATGACGATGGAGAGCGGCTCCACCGAGCAGATGGTGCAGTATGGCAAGTACGTCTATTGCAACTGCTGGTCGTACCAGAACCGCATCATCAAAATCGACACCGAGACGGACCTGGTGGTCGATGAACTGAAAATCGGCATCCAGCCCACGTCGCTCGTAATGGACAAATATAACAAGATGTGGACGGTGACCGACGGAGGCTATGAAGGCAGTCCCTACGGTTACGAAGCCCCATCGCTGTACCGCATCGATGCCGAGACATTCACGGTGGAGAAGCAGTTCAAGTTCAAATTAGGTGACTGGCCGAGTGAGGTGCAGCTCAACGGCGAGCGGGACAAGCTATACTGGATCAACAAGGACATCTGGTGTATGGACGTGACGGCAAACCGTGTTCCCGTCCGGCCATTCCTCGAATACAGCGGCACGATTTACTACGGGCTGACGGTGAATCCCGCCAACGGGGAGGTGTATGTGGCCGATGCTATCGACTACCAGCAGCAGGGCATCATCTACCGCTATTCGCCGGAAGGGAAACTAATCGACGAGTTTTATGTCGGGATTATTCCCGGCGCGTTCTGCTGGAAGTAGTAACACTAAAAACAGAATCCAATGAGATACACGAAATATCTACATCTACTCTTCTCGCTCCTGTTCGTCTGCCCGTCCGTGCTGTCCGCACAGGACATCACACGGCGCATCTATCAGATAGACGAGGTTACGGTATGGGGCAAACGCCCCATGAAAGAGATTGGCGTGCAGAAGACGAAGTTTGATTCGGTTGCGCTGAAAGAGAACATCGCCCTGTCGATGGCGGATATCCTGACGTTCAATTCATCGGTGTTCGTCAAGAGCTACGGTCGTGCCACGCTTTCGACCGTCGCCTTTCGCGGCACGTCGCCCTCACACACTCAGGTGACGTGGAACGGTATGCGCATCAACAATCCAATGCTCGGCATGACCGACTTTTCCACCATACCGTCCTACTTCATCGACAATGCGTCGCTGCTTCACGGTACCTCGTCGGTGAATGAAACGGGCGGCGGACTGGGCGGTCTGGTCAAGCTCGGTACGGCACCGCAGGTCGGCGAGGGCTTCCATGCCCAATACGTGCAGGGCATCGGTTCGTTCCGCACGTTCGACGAGTTCGCCCGCTTCACCTACGGTAGCGACCGCTGGCACGTCTCCACCCGCGCCGTCTATTCGTCGTCGCCCAACGACTACAAGTACACGAACCACGACAAGAAGATAAACATCTACGACGAGGAGAAGAACATCGTCGGACAGTATCATCCCGAGGAGCGCAACCGCTCGGGCTCGTTCAAAGACCTGCATCTGCTTCAGGAGGTGTATTACGACACGCGGAAAGGCGACAAACTGGGACTGAACGCATGGTATATCCATTCCAACCGGGAACTGCCGATGCTGACCACCGACTACGGCGACGCGACCGACTTCGAGAACCGCCAGCGGGAACAGACCTTCCGGGGCGTTTTGTCGTGGGACCACATCAAAAGCAACTGGAAGGTCGGCGTGAAAGGCGGTTATATCCACACGTGGATGGCCTATGATTACAAGCGGGAGGTCGCTCCCGGCAACTGGGCCTCCATGACCCGCTCGCGCAGCAAGATAAACACGTTCTACGGACAGGCGGAGGGAGAATATTCGCCGAACAGAAAATGGTTCTTCACCTCGAACGTATCCGTGTACCAACACTTGGTACGCAGCGAAGACAAGAACATCATCTTACAGGACGGCGGCAAGGCCATCGTGGGCTACGACAAGGGGCGCGTGGAGTTCTCCGGTTCGGTATCGGCCAAATGGCAGCCGGTCGAGCCGATAGGCCTTTCGCTGGTCTTGCGCGAGGAGATGTCGGGCGACAAATGGGCACCGCTCATTCCGGCATTCTTCATCGACGGATTGCTCTCGCGCAAAGGGAACGTAATGGTGAAAGCCTCCGTGTCGCGCAACTACCGTTTCCCGACGCTGAACGACCTTTACTTCCTGCCGGGCGGCAATCCCAATCTGAAAAACGAACACGGCTTCAGCTACGATGCCGGAGCGAGTTTCGATGTCGGCAAAAAGGGTGTCTATAAACTGAGCGGCAGCGCAAGCTGGTTCGACTCCTACATCGAGGACTGGATCATCTGGCTGCCGACGACCAAGGGATTCTTCTCGCCACGCAACGTGAAGAAAGTCCATGCCTACGGCATCGAGGTGAAAGCCGACCTCTCCGTGCAGCCCGCAAAGGAGTGGCTGCTCGACCTGAACGGTTCCTACTCGTGGACCCCTTCCGTCAACGAAGGCGAAAAGATGTCGCCCGCCGACCAGTCGGTAGGGAAACAGTTGCCTTACGTCCCGAAGCACTCCGCTTCGCTGACAGGCCGTCTGTCGTGGCGCACGTGGGCGTTCCTCTACAAGTGGGCGTACTATTCGGAACGCTTCACCATGTCGAGCAACGACTACACGCTGACGGGACACCTGCCGCCCTATTTCATGAGCAATGTCTCGTTGGAGAAAATGCTGTCGTTCAAACCGCTGGACGTACAGTTGAAATTCGCCGTCAATAATCTCTTCGACGAGGATTATCTCTCGGTGCTGTCGCGCCCCATGCCGGGCATCAACTTCGAACTATTCATTGGCATCACCCCGAAATTCGGGAAAAACAAGAAAAATCATGTAAACGTAAATAGGTAACGATATGAGAATATTCAAGAACCTGAGCCTGCTGTTGCTGCTTACGCTGGCGTTAGCGGGCTGCCGCGGCAAGAGTTCCGAACTCGCCGATTTCAATACACCGCTTTATACGCCCGAATACGCTTCGGGCTTCGACATCCAAGGCGCCAACGGCAGGCAAAGCGTACTGCTTACCGCCACGAACCCTTGGCAGGGCGCGGACAGCGTCGCCGCGCAGTTGTTCATCGCCCGTGACGGGGAAACCGCTCCCGAGGGCTTCGACGGGCAGGTGCTCGAAGGGGATGCACGGCGCATCGTGGCGATGTCCTCGACCCACGTCGCCATGCTCGATGCCATCGGCGAGGTCGGACGCGTGGTCGGCGTTTCGGGAATCGACTACATTTCCAACTCCGACATTCAGGCACGCCGCGACCGCATCGGCGACGTAGGTTACGAGGGGAACATCGACTATGAACTGCTGCTCTCGCTCGATCCCGACCTCGTGCTGCTCTACGGCGTGAACGGGGCCAGCGGCATGGAGCCGAAGCTGCGCGAGCTCGGCATCCCGTTCCTGTATGTCGGCGATTACCTCGAAGAGTCGCCGTTGGGCAAGGCCGAGTGGCTGGTGGCACTCTCGGAGATCGTCGGGGAACGTGCGAAAGGCGAAAAGGTATTCGCCGAAATTCCCGTCCGATATAATGCACTGAAACAGAAAGTAGCCGATACCGTTCTCGATGCCCCGTCCGTGATGCTCAACACCCCCTACGGCGATTCATGGTTCATGCCCTCTGCCGAGAGTTATGCCGTGCGGCTGATTACCGACGCGGGAGGCGATTACATCTACAAGAAGAACACGGGCAACGTTTCGACGCCCATCGACATGGAGGAAGCCTATCTGCTCGCTTCGGCGGCCGACATGTGGCTGAACGTCGGCGCGGCGAACACACTCGGCGAACTGAAAGCCGCCTGCCCGAAGTTCTCCGACACCCGCTGCTTCCGCAACGGAGATGTATACAACAACAACGCCCGCACCAATACCGCCGGGGGTAACGACTACTGGGAATCGGGCGTCGTGAATCCCGACCTGGTGCTGCGCGACCTCGTAAAGATATTCCATCCCGAACTGGTGGAGGAAGATTTCGTATATTATAAGAAACTGAAATAAATAAATAGAATGAAGTATCTATTCGTAGTAATTTGTTTATTATCCCTTATATTAGCAGGTTGCACTCAGGACGATAATAGTCTTGATGGCAAGGACGGTGAGTGGGAGGATAGTATTAAACTCTCGAAACATGAAATAGAATTTGAGGCGGAAAAAGGCTCTCAAACGGTTGTTTCCGAGGGGCTTTGGTGGTTATCTTATGTTGAGAATCTACAAACCTCTATAAGTTATCCGGGCGTAGGTGATATCAATACAACAGGAAACTTGGGAACATATGAGTGGTTGAATATAGAGAAAATAGATAAGAAAACGCTTCAAATTAAGGTGGAAAGGAATGCCGGTACCATACGAAAAATGCGTATAGCCGTTACCTGCGGAGACTTTTTCGACTATATTGTTGTAACGCAAAAAGGTCTTGATTAATGCGCCTCCGCACCCCGACACTGTTCATATCTCTGACCGTCCTCACGGCTTTCCTTTTCCTGCTGGATCTGGTTGTGGGAGCGGTGCGCATTCCCGTCGGCGACGTGTGGGCGGCCCTGACAGGCGGCGACTGTCCGCGGACTACGGCGAAAATCGTTCTGAACATCCGCCTGATAAAGGCGGTGGTGGCTTTGTTGGCCGGTGCGGCACTGTCGGTCAGCGGCTTGCAGATGCAGACGCTGTTCCGTAATCCGCTTGCCGGACCCTACGTGCTGGGCATCAGCTCGGGCGCGAGCCTCGGCGTGGCACTCGTGGTGCTGGCCGGGGTCGGCTCGTCGATAGGCGCAGCTTCGGCCGCATGGGCGGGTGCGGCCGCCGTGCTGTTCGTAATCGCCGCCGTCGGACACCGCATCAAGGACATCATGGTGATATTGATTTTGGGTATGATGTTCTCGTCGGGCGTGGGCGCCGTCGTGCAGATATTGCAATACCTGAGCAAGGAGGAGGCCCTGAAAGCCTTCGTCATTTGGACGATGGGATCGCTCGGCGACGTGACCGTACAGCAGCTCGCCGTCCTCGTGCCGTCGGTCGTCATCGGGCTGCTGCTGGCGATAGCAACGATAAAACCGCTCAACCTGCTGCTCTTCGGCGAGGAGTATGCCGTGACGATGGGGCTCGACATCCGCCGCTCGCGCAGACTGCTGTTTCTCTCAACCACGCTGCTGGCAGGAACGGTGACCGCCTTCTGCGGCCCGATCGGTTTCGTCGGTCTGGCCATGCCCCACGTCGCACGGATGTTGTTCCGCAACAGCGACCACCGGGTGCTCCTGCCGGGAACCCTGCTTTCGGGGGCATCGGTACTGCTTCTCTGCGACCTCGTTTCCAAGCTGTTCACCCTGCCGATAAACGCCATCACCGCACTGTTGGGAATACCGATAGTAGTATGGGTGGTTTTACGCAGTAAATCAATGACGGTATGATAGAACTGCGCGATTTTTCCATAGGCTACGGCGGCCGCACGCTGCTCCGCGAAGTGAACGCCACGATTCCGAAAGGTACGCTGACGGCGCTTATCGGCCGCAACGGTACGGGCAAATCGACCCTGCTCCGTGCCATAGCTGGACTGAACTGCAATTATTCGGGCCAAATCATGCTCGACGGTCGTACCATCGCCGCCATGAAAGCTCCCGAAATGGCGAGAACATTGGCATTCGTCACGACCGAACGCACACGCATCACCAATCTGCGGTGCGAGGATGTCGTGGCTGTCGGCCGCGCACCTTATACGAACTGGATAGGCCGTATGCAGCCGCAAGACCGGGAAATCGTCATGCGGTCGCTCGCCTCGGTGGGTATGGAGGCGTATGCCGACCGCACGATGGACCGCATGTCGGACGGCGAGTGCCAGCGCATCCTGATTGCCCGCGCGCTGGCGCAGCAGACGCCGGTCATCCTGCTGGACGAACCGACCTCGTTCCTCGATCTGCCTAACCGCTACGAGCTCTGCTCGTTGCTGGCCCGGCTGGCGCACGAAGAGGGCAAGTGCATCCTCTTCTCGACCCACGAGCTCGACATCGCGTTGTCGCTCGCCGATGGCATCGCCCTGATCGACCCGCCGAAACTGCTGTGTATGCCGACGGAGGAGATGCGGCGAAGCGGATTGATTGAAAGATTATTTCAAACGCCGGTCCGGCCTGATGATCATTTTCGGGTACCGTAAGTATTGCTTGTTCCTTTGATTTTATGCGGTATCGTGATTTTCTGCCTGTAGCCTCCCGTTCCGAAGGTGGTCGTAACCTCCTCGACGATGTAGGTGCCGTTCTTGGCCGGATTCCGGTCGTCGATAAGCTCCACCTGGCAAGCCGGATATAACCCGAAATCCCCGAAGAGCGTCACCGAACCGCTAATTCCATTCAGATTGTAGCTGCGGAAGTATTCGATGGCCTCCTCGACGAGCTTGTCGGAGTTGATTTTCATGTTCGGCGACATGTAGGGCACGATGGTGTAGGTCGAGAGGTCTGCCTTCGTGCGGGTCTGCGCGCCGCTGGCCGTGGTATTGCCCGTGACCTTGTGCGTCTTTTTGCTGATTTGCGTGGCGTTCACGGTCTGGAATTCCTTACTGCCGGAGGTATTCGGGTCGTAGTCGGGGTTCAGGCGCACCGTCACCTCGAAGAATTTCTCGTCCGAGCCCAACGCCTTGGCCTGTACGGCAAGGAATTTCGGGTCGGTTTTGAGCACTTTCAAATCCGACGATGCCACGTGCGTGTCGAAGCGTATGCGGAAAGGGCCGGACGACGTGTCTTCCGGAAACCGGGGCTGGCTCTTGGCCGATGAATACGGGCGGCCGATGGCGATAGCCGGCATCAGGTCGGGACTGTTCTCGTCGTATTTCAGAAAGCAGTAAATGCGGTAGCGGCTCCACGCCGAGAGGATGTCGGCCACGGTGAAGTTGTCCGTGATTTTGATCTTTCCGATCTGGATGTCGAACCGTTTGGTCTCGGAGTGCAGTTTGAACCCGGTATCTTTCAGTATGTTGTATTTGCCTTCCATCACGTCGTTCACGCTCGTGCCCGATGCCGGCGTCTCGAACTTGGGAGCCTGTTTCAGCTTGAGCTTGTAGGCCATATTCTCGCATTTCAGCTCGAAGCTGCTCTCGGTGTTGTAGCCGGTGATATACCCGTCGAACATCGTGCGCAACATCCCGTTATATCCCAAACGGATACGCACCCGTTGCCCGATTTTGAAGGTCGTGGCGTCCATTGCCGAGTAGCTGGAGCGTTTCTCGATGACCACACCGTCCTGCATGACCTCGGTGGTTATCCGGCCGGCATCCTTGCCTTCGAGGGTGACCGTACCGACGATGGTGGAACGAAAAACAGTCCCTTTGGGAAATCGGACGGTCGCCGTACCGATGAGTTTCTTGTAGGTCTCGACGATCTCCACCTCCTGCACCTCCGTGAGTGTGACGGGGTTCTGTATCGCCATCGGGTTCCCCGGATCGGGGTCGCCGACGGTAATCCGGCAGCATAATACATCGAGCGGTGCTACAGCCATAGGTTATTCAGTTTTAGTATGGAGGTCGGGTCGATGACGTCGGTGCCGAACCGTACCCACTTGATCCATTTGTTCGTGTGTTCGATGGCCTCGTCCACGACCTCCGCATCTTTGGAAATCAGTTCCACCGCCTCGGACGGTTCGACGGCCACGCATTGCAAGGTATAGGGCTGGACGTTCCGGTATTCGGCGGCAGGAAGCGAGTAGCCCAGAATGATAAGCTGCGAGATTTTCAACTGCCGAAGGATGGTGTTGTCGCAGTCGATGACACCTTTGTACTGTACGATTTTCAGGAATTTCGACAGCTCGGCTTCCGGGTACACGTCGGGATATTTGCTGGTTATCCGACCGTTTACGGTAAATTCCAGGTCGCCGCCCGAAATGAACTCCTTGCGGGTGTAGTCGCGTCCCTGTACCGTGGTCAGCACGATGTTGTTCTTCGAGGAGAGCTGCACCTGCGGCCCCAGATCGACGAAGGTAATCAGCCCGTATTTGCTGTTGGGCTCCACCTTGCCGCTTTCCTTGTCGTAGTAGGTGCCCTCACCGCTGATTTTCAATTCGATGTAGTCCGCCACCGTGCGTCCCACGATGCTGTCGGTGTAGTTCTTCTTCTCGGCGACGGCCTGCTGCTCCTTGATGAGCTGGTAGTATTGCCCGGATTTGTTGACGATGGCGCTCTGCGACTGGGTTTCGAGGTATTTGTCCCGCTCTTTCTGTTCCCAGTATTTGATGTAGCGGGGATAAGAGCGGAGCATACCGTAACCCGTCTGGCAGACGAACTGAATGGCGGCACGTTTCAGGATGTCGCTGTTTTTGGAGAAGTAATGTACGGCACCGTCCTGAAACTCCGCGAGTCCCAGACCGATGGCGCGGCGGGCGGCATCGCTGATATAGCCACCCAGTCCGCCATGAGAGAGGATGCCCCCGCTCAGAAGCGTCGAGGCACCGATGTTGAGCAATCTGCTGCCGAATAGGTTCTTCATGTCGTTGTCTTTTTGTTGATTAACCGTTCCACGAGGCATCGAAGTCATGCACCACGTCGATAAGGGCTTGGGCCATCTGTTCCTTGAAATGCTGGATCTCGGCCGTCTGTCCTTCAGGCGATTTAAGCAGGTCGATGGTCTCCACGCTCATCAGGTTGGTGATGTTGACGATGACCTGCTTGGGAGCCGCCGAAGACAGCCGCCCCGTACCGGAATAGTTGCCGCCCGCGCCACCGTCGTCATCCCCGGAAACACCCGTGATGCGGTTGGCATTGAACGGGGAGGTGTCGTTCGAGTCCGGCTCGTTGGCGTAGAGCGCCGCCGAGAAACCCGCCTTGCGGAGGATATTTTCCGCTGCCTCCGAGGAACCGCCGAACACCTGGCGCAGGGTGCCGGAAAGGTTTACCAACAGGTGGTGTACACGCTGCCGGCCGGCCAGCATCTCCTGACGCTCCTTGTCGGTAGCCTGCGCATTCAAAGCCTTCTGTACCCACAGCCCGTCTTTGTTCTGCGTAAAACCGCCACGAGTCAGTTCACCGTAGTCGAATCCCGATTTCTCGATCAGGGCACGGGCGCCCGCCGCGCTCTCGATGGCATCGAGATAGCCCTGTGCCGCCGTGGTGATGTGTTTCACGGTGGTGCTGTTCTGGTAGGCAGCGTAGGTGGGCGTATAGGCGGCCGCTATTTCTGGCAGGTCGCCGAGAGCGTTGGTGTAGGTGACCTTGCCGTCACGCTCGAACCAGAAAGGTTTGTCCAAGCCGAGCTTCTTTGCGGCTTCCGCTGCCGTCACTGCCTGCTGGCCGTATTTGAGGGCGATGTTCTCGATAAAGGCACGCACCTCCAACGGGTCGGACATTTTTCCGAACTCGGCATAGGCGGCATTCAGGCGTGACTGGCTATCCCGGCGGGCAATGGCTGTAATAGCCTCCCTGCTGTCGTCCTGCCGGGCATCTTCGGGGCTGTACACATCCTCGATCGTAATCATGCCGTCCGATGCACCCACGGCAAACGTGCCGGCCCAGCCAGCCCACCAGTTTTTGGTAAAGGCTCCGATCTTATGGCCGCTGCTTTCCTCGATGGTCTTGCCTGTAGTCAGGTCGTCCACCGCCTTTTTGGTATCAATGGCCTGCTGGTAGGTCTTGTGTAAGGCAGCGTATAGGTCTTCGATAACCGGATAGCGGTATTTCTCGTTGGCGGTAATGTCTTCCAGCACGGCGTCTTTGGCCTTCTTGATCTGCCACGTCTTGTAGGCAACCCACCCCAAAGCACCAACCAAGGCCGCGATGCCGGCCGTGGCGGCAACGGCGGTCGTACCGATGGCACTCAGGGAACCGGCGGCACCGACCAGACCGCCGCCCGTTGCGACCTGCGAGGCGAACAGCGAAGAGAATCCGGCACGGGCGGCGAAAGAACCGGCTCCACCTTGCAGCAAGGCACGTCCCATTGCACCCTTGCCACTGACACCGGCGGCCTGAAAAGCGGTGACAAGAGCCCGTTTGTTGGCAAAAGACAGGGCTTTGACGCCTCGGGCACTGGTAAGTCCGGTCAGACCGGAAAGCAGCTCGGCGATGGAATTGCCTGCGGCCTGTTTGCCGATAAAGCCGACCGCGACACCGACATTGGTCAGAGCCCCGGCGAGTTTGAACAGTCGCGTGGCGACAAAGCCGGTGAACAGAAGCGGCTCGATCCAGTAAAAGTTGCGGGTCATCCACGAAGCGAAGTTCCCCAGCACGGAGAGCAGGCTCAGTACACCTTGTCCGATGGAAGCGAGGCCACGGGCGAACTCACGGGAATTGAACTTGGAAAGGAAGTCTTTCAACGTACTCCGGATGACAGGCTCGATCAGCTCGTACCCCTGCATGAAGGATTCCGTGAGTTGGGAGGTCATCTGGTACCACAAACCTTTGGTCGTGTCCTGCTTCACCTGCGCCAGCTCGGAAGAGATGCCCTGCGATGCACGGTTCTGCGACGCGAGCGTCCGAAGCTGCCCGTAGTTGCTGACGAACATCATGGCAGCATTGCCTCCGATCTTGCCGAAGATGGTCTGCATGTCGGCCATCGTCGCCCCTTTCTTGTTCAGATCCTCGAAGATGTCGGCCAGCGGACGCAACTTTTCCACCTGTTTGCCGTAGATATCCTCCATGCGCGTGAACTTCACGCCCAGACGGTCCAATGCCTCCCGTGCCTCTTTGGTGGGTTTGGCAAAGCGGGTGGACATGGCTCGCAGGGCCGTACCGGCCATCGTTCCCTTGATACCCATATTGCCGAGAACGCCGATAGCGGCGGATGCCTCCGTGAAATCGACCCCGGACAGACGCAGGTAACCGGCCGCCATCTTGAAGGATTCGGCCATCTCGATGATGTTCACGTTGGAACGTGACACGGTAGAGGCCAGAATGTCGGCCACCGAACCCATGCTGGTATTCTTGATATTGTAGCCGGTCTGGATGTTGGTGGCGAGGTCTGCAATTTGAGAAATGTCGTTGTCGCCAATGAGCGCAAGGTTCGTAATCGGGCGGATCGATTCGTTGATGGTCTCGATACCCATGCCGGCCATACTCAGGTATTTTACCGCGCCTGCCACCTCGATAGCCGTGAACTTGGTTTCGACGCCGATACGGCGTACATATCTGGCCATCCGGTCGAAACGCCCCTCGAAGGTTGCCAAATCGGAGTCGGCCACCCGGAGAATCGAGTGAGCCGACTGCATGATGTTGGAATACTCGACGGCTTCCGTGAACTGCGTGCGCAGGAAATTATAGGCCATGTAGGCGTTGAGCATTCCGGCCATCGGGAGATTACGCCACGACGGGGCCTTGGAATACTGGATGCGGTTGATAGCTGCACGGCGTTTGCTGCCGTACACGGAATCGTCGAAAGCCGCCTGACGGCGCATGGAGGTTACCACATGGGCCGCGTTGCGACGCCGCAGGGTTTCCTCGGCCTGACGGCGTCGCTTCTCCGCGTTGAGTTCCTCCCGACGGGTACGTTCGGCAATCTTGCGCAACTCCCGGTCGGCACGCGCACGTTCGCTTTCACGCAGGCGTGCGGCACGCTCGGCAGCCCGGATTTCCGACATCTGCCGGAAGGTATCTACCTGCAAGGCCGCTTTCTCACGGGCCTGTTGCATACGCTGACGGTTCATGGCCTCGTCTGCATAGAGGCGTTTGTTCAGTCCCGCCTGCTCTTTGTCGGAGAGTACGGGCGCTGCGACCGGGGCATACGGAGGCCGCACGACCGGACCGACGGGAGCGGAGGTTGCGGGAGCCGCCGTATTCAGGTGCAGCGTCATCGTGGCAGCACCCCGGATGTTGCCCAAAAGCGTGAGAATCTCCTGCAAGCGTACACGGGCCGTGTCGGTCTTGATGTTTACCTCACGCCCTTTCTCCAAATGAGCGAGGGCCGAGTTGATCTTGCCGATGGAGCGGGTGACCGTCCGCTGGGTGTCCATGACGCTCTTGACTGCCAAGGCGGCATTCCGTTTCGCCTCGGCCTGCTGCTCGTCCAACTTTTTCTTGCCGACCAGTTTATTGGTCTGGTTACGGAGCGCGCGGCCGTCGATTTTCTCGCCGGGGTTGATGGTCAGCTTGATACCCTGCGTCAGCTCTTTGATTTCGGTCAGCAGGGTCTTGACACCCTCCAGTCGTTTCTCCGTTTCTCCGGTCTTGATTTCCAGATCGAAGTTGAAATCCTTCTTCTTGCCGTTCTTTCCCCGGAAGGTCTTTTCCACGGCCTCCATCATCTCGTTGATGTTGGTGATGACCGGTGCAAAGCTCGCCCTGCCCTTGCTTAGTTTCTCGACGGCATTGGCAAAAGCTATTACCTGCTCGGTGCCCTGCGTGGCATCGACCTTTATATCGTAAAAGACTTCGTAATTCTGCGTTTGAGCCATGAATAGCGTGTTTACATCCGTTGAAAGAATAGCCCTTTTCGGGCATCGGGGACTGAAAAGGAAAACCCCGCAGTCACAAGGGCTGCGGGGCTTCGGAAAGCGGATCAGGGAGACGGCGGTTGCAGGGTAAGACGGGAAATAAGCACCTGCTGGTGAAGCCACAATGCCTCTTCAGAAAGCATGGCGAACTCCTCGTCCGTAATGCTGTCGAGATGGACACCCGGAAAGTAGTGGCGGATATAGATCAGCCGTTGACGAATCCGCTGGTCGTCACGTACCGCCCAGGTGTCGATCAGTTTACCAGCAGGCTCTGACGGGTGGTGATGATTTCAGAAAGCTGGGACATCAACCCGAAGAGGAACAGCGATTCGTTGTCCACCAGCTCCTTGTCGCCGTCGAGGAAGCAGTCGCGGGCGAGCTGACGCATGGCGTTCACCTCGTCCTTCTTCGACGCCGCCATGAACTTCGAGAACTGCGGGAAGGTCGGTTCTCCCATGTAGGCGACATAAAACTCTTTTTCTCCGCAATCCATATCGCCGAACACGACCATCGGATAGACCTTGCGGACTTTCTTCTCGGCCTTCAGCGCGGCCGCTTTTTTCTTAATCTGGGCTTCCTGCTCCAGCGTAAGATTCTTATCTTCCATTTCTGCGTGATATTTGGTTACAAAAAGGAATAGCGGCTTTCCGGCTTCAACGGGTGTAAATCGGGAAAATATTTCGATAAAATGCAAAAGTTAGAAAGATATTGCCTATATTTGCAGAAAACTCACATATAACAACGATATTGTATGATTATTCAGTTCACAGTTGAAAATTTCCTTTCATTCAGGGAGGCGGCGACACTTTCGTTGGCAGCTTCAGCTTTGAAGGAAAAACAAACTTCGTCGGAGGATATCGTTTTTGAACTGGCCGGAACGAATCTTTCTTTGCTGAAAAGTGCCGTTGTGTACGGAGCTAATGCCAGCGGAAAGTCCAATTTGATAAAGGCCCTTGATTTCTTCAAGTGGTTTGTTATCAATTCATCCAAAGGTGTACAGTCCGGCGAACGCATACAACAGGTGGAAAGTTTTCGCCTCAATCGCGGCACGGAGAACGAACCCAGCTATTTCGAGGCCGTCTTTGCTGATGAACAGGCTCAGTACCGGTACGGTTTCGAGGTGGATGAGAAACGGGTTTACAGAGAATGGCTTTACCAAAAAAGCAATAAGAAAAAAGCCAAGGAAGTGGAGTTGTTCCTGCGCAATCTGGATGAGTATGAATTGCATCCGAAATTTACCGTCGGGAAAGAGGTGGTTGCTAAAAGGATGGTGCGCGACAATGCACTGCTGTTGTCCGTAGCCGCGCAATTCAACGAGGCCGTTTCGGTGGAAATCATGGAGTGGCTGGCTAATACAACTATCGTGCTGGGCAGTAGCGACGAGCGGATATGGGAAATGGCAGCCCGGCAAATCGATAATCCCGAGATGAAACAGCGCATTGTCGAGTTTGCCCAGTTTGCCGATTTCGGAATAGACGACATCCGTAAGGTTGACAATACGGTCATCAGTTCGCACCAACAGTATGACGAGACGGGAAAGGCCACGAAAATGGTCACTTTTCCGTTCCGGAAGAACGAGTCGGAAGGTACGATCAAGTATTTTTCATTGGCCTATCCGATTATCGACGCACTGGATCACGGCAAGCGATTGGTCATCGACGAGTTCGACTCGAAGATGCACCCGCTGTTGACCAGTAAAATCATTGCACTCTTCAACTCTCGGCTGACGAATGCCAAGAATGCACAGTTGATTTTTACGACGCATGACACGAACCTGTTGAATGCAAATCTGTTCCGTAGAGACCAGGTGTGGTTTACTCAAAAAGACTCTTTGGGGGCATCGGAGTTGTATTCGCTGGCAGAGTACAAAGTACGCAACAGTGCGCCCTTCGAGAAAGAGTATCTCATGGGGAAATATGGAGGTGTCCCTATCGTCGGACAGTTCGAGCGTTTGTTTGATCAGAAAGAAGAGACGGAAAATGGCACGGATGAATAAACGAGACCCACGGGCTGCCCGCAATCTTCGACGGGTAAGTTTTGTTCGGGAGGTCAAGCAAACCTTTCTGATCGTATGCGAGGGAGTGAATACCGAACCCGACTACTTCAATGCCTTCCGTCTGACATCAGCCAATATCAAAGCTGTCGGACAAGGCATCAATACGGTCGGGCTCGTGCAGAAAGCTCTTCGGATAAGGGAAGAAGAGCGGAAGAAAGGTCGTGACTATGACCAATGCTGGGTAGTATTCGATAAGGATGATTTCCCGGACAATGATTTCAATCGTGCAATAGCATTGGCTCAAACCGGCGGAATGAAGGTCGCGTATAGCAATCAGGCATTCGAATATTGGTTTCTGTTGCACTATAACCTGTTTCAAGGGCCGATGCACCGAAATATGTACGCCGAGAAGTTGAGCGGGTTGTTAGGTGTGGCATACAGCAAGGAAGCCGGATTTGCCGGACAGGTATTCAGAATATTGGCGGACAAACAAGGGCAGGCGATCCGGAATGCCAAAGCCATCATGTGCCAAATGGAAAACATCCCGCCGGCACAGGCAGAATCATCTACAACAGTACATCTTCTTGTCGAAGAGTTGAACAAATACATATAACAGCCGATACGAAAGCAATCACTGATGAATCAGCTCGTTATCACAGAATTTGCATCATTATCATGGCTCATGATAATGATGCAATGCTTTTGTAATTGCGATGCTCGGCAGAAGTGCTGCCGTACAAAAGTACCGCACTTTAGAGAATTTGTGGTAGTTTTGTACACCCCTCAAACAAAACGGAGAAACATCGTTTATCAAATGTTTCTCCGTTTCTCATTTCTTACAGCAATGCTTTCAATTTCTCTTCCAGCACTGATTTGGCAATAGCTCCGACTTGCCGCCCGACCTCCTTGCCATCCTTGAAGAAAATCACCGTCGGTATATTCCGAATGGAATACCTTACGGCTATGTCGTTGTTCTCTTCGACATCACACGCGGCGATGATCACCTGTTCCTTATAGGTCTCCGCTAACTCCGCTACCATCGGAGCCAAAGCCTTGCACGGGCCGCACCACTCGGCACCGAAATCGACCATGAGCGGCTTCTCCGCAGAGAGCAGCTCATCAAAGTTTTTCTCTGTCGCTTGTATCATAATCATTCGTTATAGGTTATACTCAAAAAGGCTGCAAAAATACCGAAATATCCCCGGACTGCAAACACAGAACCGCCTCTTTTCAAAAAAGAAGCGGTCCCATGCAAGAGAATGAGAGCTAAATGGTATCCCCGTCTCCGATCTGAATATCAAAGGGATTGAGGTCGAACTCGTGTACGATGTTGGTATCGTCCTGCTGGCTCTCCATGCCATCCTCGCTGAAGATACAACCTTTCAGCGTGACGGTGGTGGTCGTCCAGTCATCGCTGGCCATCGGGTTGGCGAACGAGATAATCAGGTCGAATTCACCCACATCCATCAAACTGCCGTAGGTCGAGCGCAAGGTCTGCTGTGTGGCATAGTCCATTGTGATGCTCGCCGTGTAGGAGATGTTTCCGAAACCCCGGCTGACAGGTTTTCCACCCAGACCGTAGTTGGGCTCGATTTTACGCTTCTTGCTCCATTTGATACCCGAAACGCCTTCGAGTACGGTGGAGCCTTCTTCGATTCCCAAGGCCGTGCTGGCCAAGGTAATCATCGACCAAGAGTATGCGACGTTGTTTATGATTGCCATGTTTTCATCTATTTAGCGGTTAGTGATAAGCCCTCTTCGACATAGATTTTCACGGCCACGCCGACGGGCACGATGACATAGCTGATGCGGAGCGTATCGTCCAACAGCACGTTCTGGTTGGGGTCGATGGTAACGGCATAGCCGCTGATCTCCTGCGCAGCCTGCATCTTGGCCAGTATGTCCCCGATCAGGGTCTTGAAGGCCGTGATCTTCGAGGGTGCGAGAAAGCCCGTTGCCGGATTGACCATCAAAGGGCTGTGCAGATACGGGAGCAAGGCTTCACGCACGGCACGGCGACTCTTGTTGATGGTGCGGTTGCGGGCGATGGTTCGGTAGTCCCCGTTGGAACAAGTCTGGTCTTTGGAGATATAGATGCCGTTCTCCCGACCCGAATACTTGATGGGGAAAATGTATCCCTTATCATCCAATTCGTCTAACAGCACCGGCGAAAGAGACTCGTACAGGTTGGTCGATACGAACTCGTCCTCGGCATCGAGCGTGAGGTCGCCGAACCCGAGCTCGATTTGCTGGAAGTCGTCGGTAAAGAGATTAAACTGCCGTACCCAGGCGATGGACTCGTGAACGCTTGCCTTGGCAAGGGCTCCCATGACAGCACCCAAAAAACCGACCGGCGTATGGTTCGGATTGCGGTACTGAATCATCGCGTTCTGGTCATTTCGGGCCTGTCCGAAGATGACGCTGGTACGGGACGATTCGCAGATAGCCGACGGTATGCGGTTCAGGTCGATGACCTTCGCCTCCTCCGTGTCGCCGCCCGTGTTGGCGGGGTTGGCACACAGCACCACGGACAGCGGCTGGTTCAGCTCGGCCAGAGCCACCGCCTTGTCGTTGATGCCTTTCACGAGGTTCAGGTTGTATTTCTCCTGCTCGCCGTTGAGTTTCCACAGCGGCTGCTCGGTCCAGATACCCACCTGCGAGATAAGCCCATCGGCGGCACGCTGCATCACGTCGAGGGCGTCCCAGTTCTCGGAGCAGTCCGCGAACATGACGTACAGCCTGCCCGGACCGTCGATGTTGCCGCTCATGCGGAAGAACTCGCGGATGTGGTAGGCCGGAATGCCGAACAGAAAGTTTTCGTTCGTCTCTTCGTCGGGGTCGCACGCGACACGCTCCTTGATGCCGAAGTCCTGTACGGAGGATTTACGGCTGGTGATGCAGAGGACATCGCCCAAGGCCACGTTCGCCTCGTTGCTTTTCCCGTAACCTGCGGTAAAAAGGTCGGGCTGCCCCGATACGTCGAACAGCAGGCCCGTGATTTTCTCGTTGCTTGCGGATGCGGCATACGGCAGATTGCCGTCCACATCCTTGATGATTACATTGCCTAATGCCATATTGCCTGCGTGTTATGATTTGTAATGGGGATTCTTGTAGAGGATGGCCTTACCCCGGATGGCCGGAGCGGTCTGCGGCACGTACATGCTGCCATCGCTATCGATGTAGAGTTCCTTGTAGTCGGGGAACTTTCCGAGGATGGCCAACGCCGCAGCAGGAATCTCGGCCGCCGCTTTCGGAGCGGGTTCTTTTTTCGAGGATTTTTCGGTTGTCGTATCTTTCTCTCCGGTCATTACCGGTGGTGCGGCTACCGTCGCATCCGGTTGGGCGGCATCTGTTTCGGGAATGGTCGTTTGAGTCTTTGCCATAGATATTGCGGTATGAAAAAGGGGGATGGAGTATGGTGTCCATCCCCCGCACGGTTATTATTCGGTGATTCGGTGATTCGATAAAGGGTTATGCCGTTTTGGTATAAGCCGTATGGACGACGATCTCGGCAGGTTTGACGATGTTCACGTCCAGCTTCATTCTCATCTGAAAAAAGAAGAGCTCCGAGTTGGATTGCAGACGGTCCACTTTCAGTACCTCGGCGTCGTTGGCGTAATCTACGCCCATCCACAGGTTGGAATCCATGCCCGACGTGAAGTTGCCCATGACGATGGTGTGCTCCGGAACTCCCGTGATCGGGATGATACGCTTACCCTTGAAGCGGTAACGGTTCACCTCGCTGTTCTCGGAGTATTTCACCATCTTGTCGGTGATATACTGGTCGTAGGCATCCCACGCTTCCCAGCCCATGACAATGCTCAGGCCCGACCGCTTGCGGATCTGCTTGGGGCATTTCTTCCACATCGAGTAGAGAGCCGCCTCGACCGCAGCACCGTCCTTGAGCTCGGTTGTGCCGGAGACGATGCACTGGCCGCCCGCGACGGTCTGGGCATCGGTAGCGTTCACGTTATCGATGATGCGTTTGATGACCCCGTCGAAGTATTTCTCCTTGCCGGCTCCGATCTGTACGGCACCCGCGGGAGCCGTGATGTTTGCGGCAGCCGTACCTCCCTTGGCCGAAGTCCAGATGGCATTGCCGATGAACTCGTTTTTCTTGTCCATCAGAAGGCGCAGCATCGTGGCCTGCAACTTGGGATCGAGCTCGCGGAAGACGAGGTTGCCCGTCGGCTGTGCGAATTTCCAGTAAGCCTCAAAATCGCGCGGGTTGAATTCGAGGTAAACCATGAATTCGGCGGGTTCGAGGTGGCGTTCCGTGAACTGGTATTCGTTTTCGCCGTTCTCGCCTTTGGCCCCGTGCGAACTCTGGGGCGTGGGGACGTTGTCCTGAATGATGTCTCCCAACCGGATGGCGGGAAGGGTGTACTTGTGCTGGATGCCGGATTTGATGTGGATCAGCCCCTCACGGAAGGTGTCATTTCCCTGCGCCGTGTAGGTGAGCAGGTCCTCCAATACCTCTCCGGCATAGCCGTTCTGTAAGAAAGTTACTGTATCTGCCATTGTGTTAGTGATTTTCTGGGTTTGAATCTCGGCCGCGAACAGGGAGCATCGACTCAAAGCGGTAAACCACTTCCGGCAAATCAGTTTATGTGTATCAAGGTGGCGGGATGGTACGTCTCCCGCCGGACGGGGCTATTGCAGTTTCTTGAAGGCGAAGTCCTTGCCCACGACGGCTTCGACCTGCTCGGCCATCTTCTGACCGGCACTCTTCAGGGCATCGGCGGCTGCTTGGGCGTTGTCGGGGTCGGTGGCGATCTGCTCGCTGATTTTCTCGCGTGCGGGAATCGAACCGATGGTGTCCTGCACCAGTTGGAAGTTCGTGGCAGCCATCTCTTTCCAGCCGGGCACCGCATCCGCCTCGATTTTGCCTTCGTCCACGGCTTTCTGCAAGAAGCTCTGGATGGCACTCGCTTTGGCATCGGCCTCTTTCTGCTCATAGACCTGCAACCGGGCGGTTGCGCTGTCGAGGTCTTTCTGGAGGTTGCCGATGGTGGCGTCCTTGCCGGCAATCACGGTCTTGGCGTCGCTCAGGGCTTTATTCGCCTCGGTCAGTCTGGCTTCCACGCCGGTCAGCTCCGAAATGCGGGAGAGCACGTCCCTCACCTCGTTCTTCTCCTGCATGCCGAGTGAGGCGACCACCGCGTTGTATTCCGGGGATAATGTTTTCTCTTCGTTCATGGATCTGTGATTAAGTTTCGTATTAAGAATAGTGGTTTTCTCGCCAGACGGGTGATTTCCATCCGTGAGCGTGGAAATGCGGCTCATCACCGCCTGTATAGCCGCCGCATCCGTGATACCCGACAGGTCTGCCCGGACTTTGTCCCGAAGCTGCTTGTTGGTTTTCAGCACGTGGCTTTCGGGAATGATACCCGCTTTCACGGCCGCCGCGGCATCGAAGAATGTCCCGTCCCGTCCGGCGGCCCCGTCCATGATGGCCCGGACTTTCTCGCGGCTCAACCCGAACCGCTTGCGGTAGATGGTCTCGATCTGTGCAGTGAAGGCTTTGACCAGCTCGGATTCCTCCCCGTCGTTGTCGTCAGGCAAGAACGGGTTGTGAATCATCAGGATGCCGTAATCGCGCATGAACGACTTGTCCCCGGCAGCCCAGATGACGGAGCCCATCGAGGCGGCCATGCCTTCGATGACGCATTCGGTAGGCACCGTGGCGTTCTGGATGGCGGCATAGACCGTCATACCGTGCAATACCGAGCCGCCCTCCGAGTTGATGAGTACCCGGATAAGGGAAGGACGCACGATGTTCTCCAAAAAGTCGAACGCCTCGCTGAAACGCCCGGCACTCTCTTCCGTGATACGGCCGAAGAAGCGGATGGAAGCCGGACGCCCGGCACCCGACTGACAGACGATATGTTCAAAAGTTTCCGTGTTCATCTTTTCCTTTGGGTAAGAATAGCTTCGCTCGCGTGAAATGGTTTATAACCCGGCTCCGGAGCCGTTCGGGACATCCTCGGCAGGCTTTTCCGCTTCGGGCTCTTTTTCCTCCTCCGGCAGGTCCGGCACATCGACCGACGGCTCGAACCCCGTAACCTTTTCGTAGGTCGGCTCGGCGTGATGCCCGTGTCCCGCCGTGTCGTGCTGCGGGGCATCGGCATGTTGCGTGAAGGGCGGCATGACCAAGTAGCGTTCGACCCAGTTCCGGTATTTCCATGCGGAGGATTCCCGGAACCATACCTCGTAATCCACCCAGTACGCCTGCAACATGTTGGTCGTTAGGGGCATATCGAAGTAAAGGAGATTGCACCGCTCCGTGAGTGCCGGTTCATGGCTTTTGGCATCCTGAATGGCGACGTTCAACCGCTGGAAAACGATGAACGGGTCGCATTCCCGCTCCGGGTCGGTGTGATTGAGCGTATTGAGGATGAAGCGGATGCGCATGGTGGCGCGCCCCTCGCCGATACGTTGCTGCTGCACGAGGTAACGCACGTTCACGAAGCGGATGAAGATGGCCGGAAAAGCGATTTCCATTTCCAGATTCTCGCTGCGCACGATTCGGGAGAACTGTCCCGTGTCGATCATGACAGTCTTGAAAAACGGCGGACTTTGCGGGTCTTCCGGATGCTCCCGCAGAGTGAGGATTGCCCGGCGGACAGCCTGATACATGTTCACGAACGGATTCTCCGATACCTGTTCGGGCACGGCGACCGGAGGTTGTTCCGCCTGAGACGCGGAACCGTTTACGGGTGGGTTATGTGGTTTCTTATCTTTGATCATGGGTTCGGAAAGGGAAATCCCCTGAATAGGATGGGGATAAACAGTTGGTTGACGGTATGGTTCAGTTTCGGGTTGATGCCGATAAACTGCCGGTGTTCGGGCCGGCGGCTGCTATATTGGTTGACCGTATAGAGCCCTAATGCCGGGTCTGTGTTATGAACGGCGGCGTAACTCTTGGAAGCGCCGCGTTTTCCCGGCTGCTTGAAATTGCTCGCCTTGGTACGGATAGCGTAACGGGCTCCCCGGCGGAAAATCCTCTTTCGTTCACCGTAGCCGCGCTGGGTGATGTTGGTATGGTCCATACGGTCGGCTTCCCCGGTGATGGAGTGCGACAAGGTTCCGGTGTCGTTCATCACGGGATGGGTAAAGCGTCGGCCCCAGCGGGATTTGCGCTCCGGCCACGGCTTGCCGCTGCCGTAAAAGCCGCCTTCGGCAAAGCTGCTGCGGAACCGGCTCTTGGTGTATTCGCCGGCCATTGTCACGAAGTCATGGGTGTTGAACTCCATCTTGCTGGGCAGATACCGGCCGTTACCTTTCGGCGCCCACTGCTCGCAGAATTGTTCGAGGGTGATTCTCATGGCCTACGGATGGGTGTCGGTTTGTTTCACGCCACGGGGATGGCCGTAACGCTTGTAGTATTCCTCGTCCGACATGATGCCCCGGTCGGAAGAGCTTCCGCCGACCGCTATACCGCCTCCGCCACCCATGCCGGGTATCACGTTGAGCTGCTTGCCCACGACGATACCGAACTCTTTCTCGATTTCGTCTGCCGCCACTTCATACTTGTCCGTGATAAGTGAATAGAGCTTGATACGGTCCTCATTGTTCATGTCGATGCGGTTGGAATACTTGAATTCCAGGCCGGCGGGGATATAGCCCATCGCCACGAGCCGGGGGATGATCTGCTCGTTCATCACGTTCTCGATGTAGCGGCGGTACACCTCGATGCGATCGCGGAAGATATCCTGATGCGCCTTGGTGGAGCCGACATACGACTGCATGCCTCCGGCCATCGATTCGGAGCCGAGGATAAGGTTCGAGACCTCCTTGTTGGCGAACTGGATCAGTCCGGTATATATCTTCTCGCTGTTGGACATGGTGAAGGTCTTGATGTCCACCTCGTCCTCCAGTCCTGTCACGATAACTTTGTTCTGGGCGGCATTGGAGATGTCCTGCGCCAGACGCTTGCGGTCCATGTTGTTTTCGCTGACGGTCTTCCCGTGGATGATGGGCTGGCCGTAGGTATGACTGAAATTGACGTAGTTGGCAACCGTGAACTTTTTGGCGAGAATCAGCGGCGTCGTGGCCGAGAAAAGTCCCAGATCTCCGGTCTTGACAAGCACGTAACGTTTCCGGTAAGTAGCCGAGTGAATGTCCCAGTGCGGCAGCCACAGCCCTTGCCGTTTGACGACAATGCCCTGTTCGGGCAGGACATTGCGGCGTTCGATGCTGTTGACCTCTTTCAGACGCCCCGTGTCAGGGTCGATAGTAGGCATGATTTCCAGTAACGTGTAACCGTAGAGCTTGGCTTCGATGACACCCCGGATGATCTTGTCGAACTGCGAGCCCTGTATCTTCTGGCTCTCTTTCACATCCTTGACGTATTTGCCCTTGTCGTTCAGACGGGCGAGCATATAACGGTCTCCAAGTATCTGGCTTTCGAGTGTCTCGATGACGGCACGGATGTGCGCGTCCTGTTGCAGGCACGCATCGTACAGGTCGATCAGACGTGCCCGGTCGTCGAGGATGGTGCCCAGCAGCATGTTCGAGCGCACCGAACGGTAGCGGTTGTGCCGTTCGATTTCCCGCACGTATTCCTGAATCGTTTTTTTCGACGTGTGGAATATGCTTTCGAGCAACTCGTGGTTAAATGTTCCTTCTTCCTGCATTTTTTTCGGGTTTCAAAAAGAATAGTTCGATCCCGAAAAAATGGGTTATCCGACCCCTTCAGACCATACGGAGAAATCGCCTCCAATATATTCGGTTTACCATACAAAATAAGCGTACGATTACTTACAGATTTTTGGTCCGTTTTTGCATCTAAAACCTGCTTGTAAATATCTATAAATGAATTATTAACGATAAAATTTGTCGCCAAATTTATAGTTAAAATCAAGCCAAAAAGTATATATTTGCCTGCAAAATTTAATATATCGAGAAAATGGGAACAATCGACAATCATCAAGGGTTCAAGCTACGGTTCGGTGAATTTCCGGATTTGCTGTTCACCGCTATAGATACCCGGACTTATTTTGACATGACACATTTCCTGCAATCCATGAATTTGGATCCGGAAGAAAAGATTGCTGAATTCACCGCAGGTTTCGCCTTGTGGATAGAACATTTAGCGAAAATGTATGGCATACCGCCGGACGAATGTTTTGCCGTCGATGCCGCAACGAAACACTCTCTGGCAGAAGAGTCCTTCGCACTGCCGTTCCTCTGCTGTACTGACCCGGTATTCGGCGCGTACCTGCTGGAGAGCATGACGCAGATGCTGTTAAACGGCATAGTATGTTCCGATTCATACGTCCTGATGCAAGCTTAGGTCCGATTTACGCCGGAAGAATTGATTGCCAACCGAAACAACAGCGAGTTATGAAAACGAAAGGTCCATTTTTACCGTCGAAGCAGCTATTAGTCTTCAACGGAGCGTATGTACTCATTGCTGTGGTGCGCTCATTACATAGTGCCGCGGATTTCTCCGGCATCAATCTGCAAAGCATATCATTCTCCTGTACAGGTAGGTATGTTGCCACTGGCGGGTTCTATTTTCGTCATGCGCATCCTGATGTACAGATCGAGTTATCGGATCTCGATAACTTGACATTACAGGAGTATGACCGTTTGTGCGGAGTGGAACGCCGCTATTTCACGGTGCGTGAGATCGCACACAAACGGCAGGCGTATGATGAACGGCGCAAGGAGTTCCGGAAATTCTGTAAACAACGTGATTTAGAAGAAAAAGAAAAGTAATACAAGATGAAAAGTAATACGACACTATGCGAAGAGTACCCGATAAGAGTGCTTTTCAACGATGACAAGACCTTGGCATGGGTGAACCTCCATGACCTCTGTAAAGTTTTGGGACGGGAAGAACTGCTGACCGACAAGGCGGCCATTCACCAATTACCTTCCAGTATCCAGATTCCGTTCCGCAAGAAAGGACGTGAAATGTGGGCCATCAGCCCTTATGACGTCTACAAACTGATCCGCCCCATGCGGCGCGAAAATTCCATCGCGGCAAAGAAATGTGCCATTGTCGAGACATGGTTGAACGAACTGCTGGAGGATGCCGCCATACAGTCGGCCAAAACGATACAACCTGTACGGCAGGAAGATGTGGTGTTCAGCTACCAGGATCATCCGATCTCTTTCCGTGCCGCCAACAACAAGATGATGATCAACGCCACGCAGATGGCACGCAGCTTCGGCGTGTTGCCGGCAGAGATTCTGCGCAAGGCGGATTTTGTCCGCTACCGCCAGCATCTGGTCGAGAAGGGCATCTCGGAAAGCCTCGACAGCCAGATTTTCACTACACGCGGACGTAACAACGGGGCGACATGGATTGATGAAGAACTGGCGATGGAGTTCGCCCGGCAGTTGTCGCCGGAGTTCTCGCAATGGTGCAACACGAAAATCAACGAACTGATGACACGGGGTTATGCCACGTTGGAACCCCGGCCCGAAAGCGGCATGAGCACCACTGAAAATCTACCCGTGCCGCAGAGTCTTGATGAAGCACAACAGTTGATCGTCGCCCAGCGGCGGGAGATACACCTGCAACAGGAACGTATCGACGCCGATTCCTACAAGGTGGAGTTTTACGACAACCTGATCGAGGGGCGAGACTTCTATTCGACGACATGGCTCGCGCAGGAACTTGGCACGACACCCCGGCAGTTACACCAGTTCCTTGCCGAGAAAGGCATCTGCAAGTTCTCGAAAAACCAGTGGGTAGCATTCCTGCCATACCGAAGCTGGCAGATCGATATGCCGTATTACTGGAACAACCTGCGCACCGGCAAGTGCCATGCGGCCGGGACACGGAAACGGTGGAGCAAGATCGGCCGTGACCAGATTCTCGAACTCTGGAACAAGGAACCGCCTAAACGACCTGAACTTCCGTCAGGACGCCGCCGGGTGGAGAACCCGTACAGCCATCTGACGGAAGGCGTGGATTATTTCACACCCACACAACTCGCCCGGGAAATCGGCATCTCAGCCAGCCGCATGAGTAAGTTTTTGGAAGAGAGCGGCATTTGTCGATTCGTGAAAAAGCAATGGACCGTCCTGCCGGAATACGGGGAGTGGCAAATCGATGTGCCGTATTACTGGACGAATCCCAAAACCCAAAAACGATGGGCATTTGGTACTCGCAAGCGGTGGACGTTGATCGGTAAAGAGAAAATAATCGAATTGTGGAATAACCGGAATACCGGTATGCAAACGGAAGAAACGGAATGACTGAAAAACTGATCGAGAAGATTTCAAGAGCCACGGGACGCTATCCCGTGAGCTGCGACTGTCCTCGTTGCCGGAAACAATGCCTGACCCCTTGTCTGGGTACACCGGAAGATATTTGGCGACTGATAGAGGCCGGATATAAGGGAAGACTGCGGATTACATTCTGGGCTGTCGGTATGCTGGTCGGTGCCATACCGTTCCCGATACTGATGGTGCAGGCGCTCCAGACGGAACACGGTTGCGTGTTCTGGAAAAACGGGCTGTGCGAGCTGCATGACTTGAAGCTCAAACCGACGGAAGGACGCTTGTCATATCATGTTCTCACGGAAGAAAACATCTGTTTCGGAAAATCGCTGACCTGGAACGTGGCAAAAGAGTGGATCAACGTGGAAAACATTCCGCTCATTACCCGAATCCTGCAACGCATGACAAAATGAAAACCGCATGAAACACAAAGGAAAAAGCAACAGTTCATTCCGGCATCCGAAACAGGTGCTGCTGTTCGGCCACACGCGCATACTGGTCGCCGTCTTCAAGTCGATGCAGACGTGCGCCGAAATCACCGGAACATCCGTCAAGACGGTCAGCCGGGCCTGCAAAGGAGAATATGCGCAGGCGGCGGGATTCTATTTCCGTAGGCTGCATCCGGACGTGGAGATTGAAATGGCAGACCTCGATACGCTTCGTCTGGAGGAGTATGACGAGCTTTGCGGCGAGGTACGCCGTTATCTGCCCAAGGAGGAGGTAAAGGCTCTCAGGGAGAAGTTCGAGCTGACCTACGGGCATAGAAAAAGTCCCGATGGAGGCTGACCGGCTACTATCCCAAACTCTATAAAACAGAAAAGTAAGATGCAGTAATATATATTATATATACTATACTACTATCTTACTTTTCTGTTTTTATCTACTAAAAGAAAAACATAGCGAACCCCTTTAGGGGTGAGCATTAAAGGGTATAAATAAACACTGGAGCGTAGCGGAAGTGCTTTATTTATACCCTCCACCTTGCTTCTTCTTTAGAAGAAGATAGAGAATACCGATACAGAAATTCCAAAGCGGGACTTACTTCTCCAGCTACAAAACATGATGGATAGAGGATGGTTGTAAAACGGCTATCCCTTTAACGGATAACGGGACAGTTGTTCCTTTCGTTTCTCCTGTAACTGTAAAGCAAGTTCTTTTATGCTCGCTTCATTGGTGGAGTAGTTACCGGCTTTAGCTCGCTTTATATCTCTTCGTCGTCCTTTATCCGTCGTCTTACAGACCTTCCAGAACTCTTTCAGGTAGTAATACTCGGTCTCTTCAGAACGGGAAACAGCACCGACACCCAGTTCACTGAAAAGATACCTCCGGAGTTCCTCCATCGGGTCCCGATACCGGGAATAGTTCCCGTTATTGAAATACTTAGCACCTTTGGTCTTGCCCTGCTCAATGGTCTTGCATACTTCCCAGAATTCGTTCAGGTAATAGTAACCTTTTCCTGCCGGAGCCAGATAATTGACAGGTTCGATCCGTTTGTAGAATCCGTTCCAAAGCACACCAGCTTGTTCCAATTCCTTCGCCAGATCTTCTCGTTGCCCTACATTGATAGGCTCCAACTGGTAATCCTCTTTTGGCCCGACAATCTCCCGCAGCGAATAACGCACCGGCCCGTCTTCCGGTTTCATGCAGTACATGACAATCCGCCCCCCGGCATCGATTTCCCGGAACACACCGTAGCCGATTTTCCGACCCAGTACGCTGATCTGGTACTGGACATTTTCTTTGGGTATTTCGCGCGGCCTGATTCTGTTGCGCCACCGGTTCCAAACCAATCCCTCCCGATAAAGTGCCCGTTGCAGGCGGAGAACCGTCTCCTCGTCGGCAATTTCCAACGAAGTATAACCAAAGCATTCGGGAGTAACGTTCAGTTCTTCGCCTTTGATTGAAACATACAGGCACACGGACTGATTGACGCCCACCGTTTCGACAATCCCTGAAATCCCTTGCCCCACAAGGTTCACGACATCACCGCGCTGAGGCATATCCGTCTCAAACCATTGTCGGAACTCTTCGTATGTTACGGGCAACCGTTTATCTGGGGTCGCGTCGATAGAGACGACAAAGCGCCGCTGAGCACAGAACTGCGCTATGGCCAGTTCATGCGTCTCATTCTTCGGTCTGTAACATCGGAAGAAATCATGGATTGCCGACTTGCTTTTACTCATCCGGTATTTGCATCTATAAATTATATACAGGTTTACTTTAGGCAAAGATAAAGATTGTCGGAGAAATGCGGGCTTAAATTATCAATTTTCTTTTTATGGGAACCTAATAAAAGTTTCGACAAAAAATCCGATAATTCGTTAGAGCACAAATTCCTATACAAAACTATATATAAGACCGTCTGCTCTAATGTCCCATTTTGGAATGTTTTAGTAAACAAGATTCTCCGCATAACCGTGTCTGTCATAACATGAAATGACTGGCATCGAGAGAATCCACCAATGCAAAGCCGACAGATAAATGGATTCTTGCAAAGTCTGTCTATGCACGGATGGATTCTCCCTCTGCAAATCCTGTTCTGTTTTGAACAAATAATCCCCCGAAACCGTGCCGAACTTTGAACAAAAAAGTCAGAGCCAAAAACGGGACTTGAAAATCAGGCCGTAGGGCGCGTATCGAATCCGCACCGGGGGTAGTACCCACCCCGTTCTTTTCAAAAATTATTAGTATATTGTTATTCAATTGTTTAACACCTTCACTTTGTAGAAAAGTGAAACTAAAAGTCTATAAATAGACCCTTGTTTCTTTCGGATTGAAAGCAAAAAATATTTTCGCCCTTGTTTTTAGGTTGTTTTCAACTCGCAAATAATTGATTGTCAATATATATAGTTTTTCTTTCAATCCGTTTTTGAGCGTTGAACCCTATATTTTTTTTGAAAAAAATTTCTCTTTCTTGTAAGGTGTTGATTTCCAATTAAATAAAAACAACCCTCGCGCGCGGGCGTTCACTCTCATTTTAGAGCTGTTTTTCCAATCGGACGAAAAAAAATATTTGGCGGTTTGAAAAATTTGTTTTAGAGTTGAATTGAACCCGAAAGGGAAACAGCCCCGACAAACAGACGGGCAAAAGAGAAACAAAAAATATACAGACTTTCAAAAGCGACACAACCGCAAAAAGTCTGTAAATAGTAAAAACGAAAAAAACAGTAAGTAAGAAACAGACAGCAAAAACCGCAACAGCGAGAAACAAACAGCCCTTTTTGTGGGAAACCTATTTTTGAGGCTGGGAAAATCAAAAATTCGTCCGTGCGTTTTGGAACGCTTAAATAGGGTGTTAAATAACCACACCGAGCGGAACGGCAAACCAATGCCGCAAGTCGGAACGGTCGAAATACGTGTATTTTGTCCGCATACGCAAAACCCGTGATTTTGGGAGGGTGAGAGTCGTATGGAAAAGGGAGGCGATAAAATAATGCCATAAGTCTGCCCATGCGCAGCCGGAGATAAAAATCGCTATGCGGTAAAAACAATCCGCACGGAGCTTGAGAAAAGAGCATTGCCAAGATTATGCCCACAATCACCAGCCGCCAACCGCCCGAATGTTAGCTGCCCCGTTGGAAAAGACGGGGGACGTGCCAAAGAAACACCTCGGAGGAAATTGGAGTAACCGAGGCTTGCCATGACAGCGGAAAACCGCCTTTGCGTGTGAACAATGCAAATATAGGGCTTTTTTCCGAAATAGCGAGTATAGGGCACGTTTTAGTGAGGTGCAAATTGAGATGAAATCTGCACGCTATCGGGTGAAAGGTAGCGTGCGATTTTCGGGCGCGCACAGGTCGTGCCGTTTTGCCATCAGCAGAACGTGCGGTTCGATTCCGCAGTGCCCTCAATATGCACTATCGCATAGAAACACTCTAAATTTTATCATTATGGCAATCAGTAAGTTAAATGCAGAACAGTTTGCAAACATGGCAGTCAATGCCGCAGGTGTGATTTTCGAGTATGCCGGCAAGGACGGCAAAAACACGGCGATGCACTTTTTCGGTGCCGATTACGAAGCGACCGTGAAAACGCAGGACGAAATGTTCCGTGTACTGCGTAACGTGGTAACGACTTTCTGGGAAGTGAAGACCAAAGAATCCCTGCTCCGTGAATCGAATGACGGTATCCGCTCGAAACTCCGTGCAGGAACTCCGCACCGGCTCATCATTCGCACCTCCGCAGGCATTACGGTCAAAATCTTCGACCTCGATGCGAGCGTATGGGCACGAATCGGGTTAATGCCGACCAAAAAGGACTTGGAACGCTCCGCCCGCGACCGCAAGAAGTACATCCACAATGCCACCAAAGCACTCATGGAGGCTCTGAATTTCCGTGTGGAGCTGCCCAAAGACATCGCCCAGCCCGAAGAGGTACAGACCGAACAGCCTGCCGAACAAGTTGTCGCCGAAAGTACGGCACCCGTAACCGTCGCCGAAACGGTGGCGGAACAGCCAGCCCGCAGGCGTGGCAGAAAACCGAGAAACGGAGCGGAAACCGTAGCGATTGCAGCGTAACGGTATAGTGAACCCTATACAATCGAAGCAGGACAGCGTGCAGAAAACGTGCGCTGTCCCTTTTGTTTCATGCCATGTATAAACTCATCGCTTTCAACGAAGTGGCGGAAAATTTTTCTGCCCATTTTGCGCTCGGCATCTCCCCGTATTTCGACCGCTGCAAAAGCCATGAAACGGGGATGCTGCACTTCATCACGCACAAATTTGTGCGGTACTTATACCAGAATTGCGGATATGAACGCACCGAACTTCTGGAGAATTTCGTGTGCCGGAGATATAGCCCGCAGGCTTGGAAATTTCTCAAAAAACTAATACGATAAAAAGGATATGATAGACGTATATAACAATGCCGGAACCGAGAGTTACGGCTGCTTCAAGCATCTCAAAGCTGCCAAACCCACGCTGGTGCGTCTGGGTGAAGCAGGCGTGCAAAGTGTAACGGTCAGCAGTTTTCGCGGGCGCAACCTCGTGCGGGTATATCGTGTGCTCACGGGCGAGGGGTGCCGTATCATCAAAATGCCGATACTGCCGCCGACACCGACACCGGCGGCATAGCATAGTGTGAAATATATCGGTGCAGGCACGGGCGGAAACTCGTGCCTTTTTTATGCCCGATTGCAATCCTACCGTAATAATTTCAGCCTTGAAAAAGATAATCGCCTTTGCCCGCAAACGGCAGGATACCATTCAGAACACGGTGTTTGTCGCAGGCTCGCTCGTGCTCGTCTGGGCCGGAATCCGTGTGCTGACATCTTTTTGTGCTCCTTGTTTCGGATTCTGAGACAGTAACAACACCTAATGGGCACATGTAGCCGGGACGTGTGCTGAAAATATGCCCGAATAGTAACAAGGAGAGAGTATTCCATTCAACATTGCACTTACCGCATCAATCGGCGAGTGCTGTTTTTTTTACCCATATCAAAAGCCTAAATATATGTTATTCTATAAATTTCGCAATTTCGAGGAGTTCAACGAACTTTTCGGAATACAGCATCACGGCAATGGGGAGAAAAGCCGTAAAAATAAAATTCTGCTCTCCTATATCAAAAGTCGCAAGTTACTTCATGACGCCACCACGTCCGGCGACTTTCATCTGCTCCATATTTCGAGTATGGCAGAGTTGAAGCAAACCATGATTGCCGAAATCCTACGTTCCGGCATCCGTGACGGGAATCTGCCATACAAGGTTGAGATTTTGAAAAACATCTATCGGAGTGCCAATTATTACACGGATGACTACAAAGGTGTCTGCGAGGACGGAGACTATCGTGCCATCCGCTATGTCAATGCCGAAAACGGGCGTGTGTTCAAGATGAAAATCGGCAAGCTCTACCGCAAGCTCATTCTCGAAACGGCATTTGGCAGAACATTGCCGGAGCAGGTGATAACGTATCTGTGCGAGGAAATAGCTCAGGAATGGCAGACATTTACAATGGGATGCCTGCCGCAAAACCGCCTGCACGTCGATTCGAATTTCCAGAAAATATACGATTCGGATGAATGTGCCGGCGACTTCCATAGTTGTATGGTTGATAAAGGATTCCATACGTTCTATGAAAACGCGGTGAATGCCAGTGCCGCCTATCTTGAAAACGAGGACGAGAAAATCATCGCCCGCTGTATCATCTATAACGAGGTTCATGACCAGCATGATAAAGTCTGGCGTCTGGCCGAACGTCAATATTCTACGGATTGCAACGATATTCTCAAACGGGCATTGGTCGATGCCCTCATTCGGGACGGCCATATCGACGGGTACAAGAAAATCGGTGCCGGCTGTGGCGATTCACAGGCTTTTGTGGACAATGAAGGCAATTCGCTCAGCCATCTTAAACTCTCCATTTCCTGCGATTTGGACTACGGGGATACGCTTTCGTATCAGGATAGCTTCAAAAGCTATGACGAGTACGAAAGAGTTGCCACCAACTTCGGCGAGGGAGACATTGGACTGGATACCACGAATGGGGAGATCGAGGACGAGGATGACGAGAGGGAATATGACAGTTATCATGACCGCTATTGCAGCGAGGTAAGAACCGTCTATAGGCATGGGCGTGAATATACTTGCGATGTGGAAGATCTGGATGACTTCCGATTTGTGGAAAGCGATGACGAATATCATCACGAGGATGATGTGTACTATTGCGAGAATTGTGGAGAGTATGAATTGGCGGACAACTGCTATTATTCGGAGATCACCGAAGAATACTATTGCTGTGAGGACTGCATGAGCAAAGCGGAGCAGGAATACAAGGAGAGCAACTGGCACTATTCCGATTATGACGAGGAGTATTACGAGGATGCCGACAATGTTGTCAAATACATGTGCTGGCGGTCTGTCTTGAATCGTTACGAGCAACGCACAATCAGCTCCGAATCGCTCGAAGAACTGGTGGAAAATGGCGAGTATCATACGTTTGAAGGCACAGTCTACGACGAAATCGATGAAAATACTGGGCTGCCTTACGGTATGCGCCTCATTGCGGCGACAATGCCCGAAGCGGCTTAATCAATTATCTATAATTCAACAAGAAAATGAAATTACTGAAACGACTTTACGAAATATATTCCCCAAGTAGGAACGAAAACCGGATGCGGACATTCGTTAAACAGCATGTGTCTAAAAACATTCCCGATGCAGTCATTGAGCAAGACGCCATCGGGAATTTATATATTACCCGAGGCATCTCAGAAGACTATCCCTGCGTCGTGGCTCATCTCGATCAGGTACAGAAGATACACAGTCGGGATTTCCGTGTGATTGAAACACGTGACATCATTTTCGGATACTCGCCGTCGAAACGGCAATGGGAAGGATTGGGAGCCGATGACAAGAACGGGATTTGGATAGCCTTGCAATGCCTTGCAAGATATGACGTCATAAAAATTGCCTTTTTCGTGGGCGAAGAGATCGGGTGCGTGGGGAGCAATGTGGCAAACATGGCATTCTTCGAGAATTGCCGTTTCGTGATACAACCCGACCGTCGTGGGCATAATGATATTATCACGCAAATATCTTGGGAGCCGATTTGCAGCGAGGAGTTCTTGCTCGACGTACAGCCTGAACAGTTCGGCTACTGCCCCCAAGCAGGGATGATGACAGATGTGGAAGCCCTGCGGGGAAACGGCCTGTCGGTCAGTTGCATCAACCTCAGTTGCGGATATTATGAACCTCATACGGACAATGAGTTTACAGTCAAGGAAGATTTGATGAATTGCCTGTATTTCGTGCGGCACATTATCGAAACCTGCACGAAGGTATATACCTATGAATCGACTGAGGGTTATCATGGGCACAGTCCTTATGGGGATTTCGATGACTACAACGGGACGGAAGATATGATGTTCGAAATCATGATGGCCAACCCCGATTATACGCCGGAAGATGCGTGGGAAGTTTACTATATGAATTTCCCCGAGTTCTCACGAGAGGAGTTTTTGGACATATACGGAGAACGTTTGCTGGCATACGGGATGGACATTCCCACAGAATCAGCCTTGCAGAAACAACAAATGACTACCTCTGTCCGGGTGAAGAAAAAAGGTAAGAGCAAACGCACCCTTTCTGGACTCCGACTACAATCAAAGAAAAGAGTTGTATAAAATGGCGGTGCTGCCACCGAGAGTTTGCTCGAAGTAGCTATTCCTTATATATAAATCAGAATAAAATGAAACAGAATGGATGATAGGATTGAATTTGCAATTATTCGCTTCGAAGGCAAAAACCATTTGTGCTATCGGAACGATGACTCGTATATCGATGTCAGCATGCCAATACTGAATTTTACTGAAGGGGAAGATAACTTCGAAATATCTTCCCCGGATTGGTTATGCCGTGATCAGATTTATGAATATGATGGTCGTAAAGTACGGGTGACCCCAGCCTTTTATGATAACGGGTGGCCGGCAATCTGTATCGTAAATCCGGATGATGAGGGCGACTATGAGCTTCTCACGGTAAATCTGGAAACTATGGATGCGATAGGTCTGCCGAACCGCACGTTCGTGGATTGTAACAACCAGCCGGAAGCGTTGGATTTCCTTGTTAAAAATGGATTTGCCGTTGATACGGGATACAAACGCCGTAGCGGTTTCATCGATTACCCGATGGTTAATATCGACCTTGTGCGGTTATACCAACACCGGCCAGACGCATTTCAACAAGCGAATATCTTGTGATTAAAAGACAGATATGGCAGATAAAATATTACAAATGTTTTTCGACATCGAGCGATGGACGAAAGCAATAGAGAAAGGTGTGGGCAAAGATATCCGGAAAGACCAGCTCATCCGTCTGGCCGATGAACACACCCGACTGGCGATTGCCGAGGCTATGATGCAGGGGAAATACGAAATTTCTCCACCCCATACAGCCCAAATCCCCAAAGACAACGGCGAATTCCGCACAGTGTATGTAAATGAGCCGATGGACCGTGTGATACTAAGTATCGCCAATGACCTCCTGTTCGATCTGATGCCTGAAATACTCCACGGAACGTGCAAGTCGTACCAGACAGGTATAGGTTGCGGTCGAGTGGTTACCGAAGTCAGCCATCAAATCGTGAACGCCACAAAGAATGGAATTTTGGGCTGGAAATCCGACCTCTCCAAATATTTCGACAGCGTACCGATTCAATTCATCGATGAGGCATTCGATAAGGTTAAGACCAAACACGGTCATTCCGCTTTAATCGACGTGCTGCGGAAATATTATCATTCGGACTTGTATTTCGATGAGGAAAACAAACTCCGAAGCCAATACCAGTCCCTCAAGCAGGGTTGTGCCGTAGCAAGCTGGCTGGCGGATGTGCTCCTGTACGACCTCGACGAAGAATTGTCGGAACTGAACGGCTACTATGTACGCTATTCGGATGACATGCTCTTTATCGGTGCCGACTACGAAAAAGCAATGGAGTTGCTCCAGACGCGACTTGCCGAGAAATCCATGAAACTCAATCCGAAGAAGGTGGAGTATCTAACGGCGGACATTTGGTTCAAATTCCTCGGATTCAGTATCAAAGGCAAGATGATTTCGCTCTCGTCCAGCCGTATCAAGACCTTCCAGAAAGAAATTGAGCAACGAACGATTCGCTGTCGGGACACGACGCTGACGAAAGCCGTCCACGCCGTGAACCGCTACCTCTACAAGGGTAACGGTGAGTTCAGTTGGGCGACACAGATTCTTCCCGTATGTAACGTGCGGAAAGACCTTGACGAACTGAATATGTTTGTCATGGATTGCCTGCGGGCTGTTGCAACCGGCAAACGTAAGATTGGAGGTCTGGGATATGTCAGGAATAAATCTGACGGGTGTATCGTTCGGGGGCGCGGACGCAATGTGAAAGCGAATCGTTCCAAAACCGAAGGTAACATTCCCGGCTATCTGACGATTGGCTGTATGCGGAATGCCCTGCTGACAAGTCGGGCTGTGTACAACACGCTGGTAGCATCACTGTAACAATGCCGAGCACACGGCAAGTTGATGAAGGGCTGGAATTCATATTACAGGTAATTTAACCAGAATTATCCTGAGTGAAATCCGGTTTATCCACCGGTTTCACTCAGGATTTATTCTGGCAATAGCCTGTAAGCATCAAAGTGATAAAGTAATGTGCCATCCTGCCAGACATCCGTACGAAAGAAACTGAAACACATCAGCAGAAGTTCGAGGAATGAGGTTGAGACTCCCGCGTGTCACCCCAGCTCTATCGAGAGTCTTGAAGGTGATCGATCCGATAACCTTCAGACTCCTCAAAGCTGGGCTCTCTCGCGGGCAACATCAAGCAATTAAAGAAATGTGTCGTCATTATGAGAACTTCCTCCTCTTTAGCACGAAAGCATGATTCAAGAAATATGATTCAATATGCCGAGTTTCGATACAGCCCATCCGGCGCCGTCGTATCCCTAACGTCATACGACGGCGCCCATTTGGCTTCCGAAACTGGCGTATATCAAAAACAATAAAGCAATGTGCCGATATTCTGAGAATCATGAGAAGCAGAGTACACAGCTACAAAATCGAGGTCGGAATTTTTAGTGATGCAGCTCTTGAACTTGCGGCCAGAGCCTCCCTCCATCCGAATGGATGGAGGAGAGTCCCGGGCCAGCAGAGCAGAGCTGCGCACATCAGGACAATATAGAAATGTACCGTCCGAATGAGATTTTTTTTCAGCACGAAAAAACTGCGGTTCAGGGGACAAGAATCAGCGTGCCACAATCCTAAGAACCGCAAAACTTAGCACGAAGTGAAAAGTCAAGGTCAGGAGTTTAATGGTGCAGCTAATAACAGCAAGGACCGTGGTCCGAGGCATCCGATTAGATGCCTGTGGACAAGGTCCGTAGCTAAATAGCTGCTCATATCGAACGGATAAAGCAATGTGCCGGCCTGATTGAGACTTACGGGCAGCGCAGCCCGATTTTGCACGAGGGATCGAATTTACTCTACAGTCTAACCAGGGTCCTGAAGCCTGCGGACCCTTGCCTTCAGGGCCCTGGTTACAACTGTATTCATCGAACCGTTAAAGCCACGCGTCAGCGATTCGAGTGCATTTAAGAACCAATAATTTAACCAGATAAAAATGAACGTAAAAGACATTGAAATCGGAAACTGGTATCATATCTCGGGAGATATAGATAACGGAACCAAGGACGGGAAGCCATACACCTCCCATGACGAAGTTACACGGAGAATCAAACGGGTAACGGACACCCACATCATTTGTGAGTGCGACAGGAAATTCCTGATTAACGACAACCTGAAGCTGAGCATTCCCGCTTTCAGGGAAAATCCGTAGCGGTCATGGAGAATATCTATCAGGAAGCTGTCCGGGCCGTAGAGGACGGGGCGCGTTTCAAGGTTGATTTCCAAACGCGAAGCCTCAAAATAGACGGTAAGTACGTCATCCGGGACGGCTCGTATGAAGGCGTTCTCGGAGTGCCGCATTGCAGTGAAGAGGAGTTCTTCTCGAAAGTGGAAGAGCTATACCATCGCTACAAGCACTCCATCCCGTCGGAACGTAGCGAGAGTACATCGCGGCGCTATTTTACAGCCTTGCCGGAAAGAGAATTGAGCGACGACGACATGCTCTATGGAGAGCGGCGTGACAAATCACAAATCGAACTGGAACTGTTCATCCTCTGCCAACTGCTCGGCGGCTTCAAATGGAATCCAGAGAAGTTCGGCCGGTGGTTCTGGCAGAGCAAAGAAGACAAGGAGCTGGTAATACTCAGAGAATGGGTAGAGCCGAATAATAATCAATCAACTATTCAATCATGAGAAGAAAACAAGAGACGAATGTTACGTGCCCGGCATGCGGGACGGAGCTTGCAATCGCAGGCAAAAAAGTTAGTATCGCAGAAAACCCTGCTGCATCAGTCAAACAGGCACGACTGCCCAAGACAGCACACGAACGTATCGAGGCACTCCGCAGCGTCGGCGTGGACGTGAGCAACCTGTTCGCCTTGCAGGGCTCGGACGGCGGCCAATACATCCTTTCCCATAAGGACGGTGTGCTGTCAGTGCTGGAAGAGGGAGATCCGCTCTTCAAATCGATTACCGAACAGGGCACCGTTTCCAACCCCCGCTTGTTCCGCCGCTGGGTCATGGCGCAAATGTTCCACATGCTCTCCTACAAGGACTGCGGCGCATGGAGCCCGGTCGGCGTGACCGAGATGATCCACCGTCTGGGCTATGAGTACCAGTGGAAGATGCTGCTCGACGAACTGCGCGCCCAGATGAAGATGGAGCACAACGACCTCGAAAACTTCGCGGACAGGAATCGCTGGTTCAACGTCAAGATCGTTACGGCAATGGCGGAAGATTACATCGAACAACTGAAAACGCATGTCGAGGGACTGCCGGTCAAGAAATGCAAGGGCATTCCTTACAAATCTCTCGGCAGTCACGACATTTTCGTGCAGGACCTGAACTCCAAACTCTACAGCCCGCTGCGTCTTGCAGCTTACCATATAGGAGCGGCTAAAAATGCCACCCAGCTTTATATTGCCGTGAAGAAATTCAACGACAAGCGGTTCAAGATGAAGCACACCACGCCCCAAAACAAGGCGTGGATGGATGCCTACAAGGGCACCGGTGCATTCTTCACAATGCAAAATCTCATTCGGTTCCACAACTGTACGGCCATCGATGACAGGGGGAAACGGTTGAACAAATTCCAGTCGCTCGCGTTCCTCTCGGCCAAGGCCGAAGAGTATAGGGATGGGGACGGCTGGCGCCTGCTGGCCATGCTCAAGAAAATGCTCGACGACAACGGCATAGACATCCAAAAGAAGATGGCCGAGTGGCGTAAGAAGTAAGCCGTCATCGCCTGGCAGGCTCGATGTGATGGACCGATACTTTCAGTTCGTCTTCCTTGAGAGGATCCTGAGGCGCTGGCTACACGCCGTGCCTCAGGATCCTTCCGGAAGACCATACATCGAATGGATAAAGTCATGCCCCGCATCGGTAGTCGCATCATTTTTTTCAAACGATCAAAAAACAAACAAAATGGAAGAGAAAGAGATATCGGAAGTACTGCTCGATATAGCAGATGACCTCAAATGCAAAGGCGATCAGCCATGGGACCTTACCAACGACTGCGGCGAACCGACCGTGTTCGATGCCCGGAGCGAACTCTATATCCGGCACATCACACTCGACAAGGATGGTGATCCCTGTGCATTGATCCCGCTGGGGCATTTGGAGGACGACACGATCCACGAAATTGCCAAGATGATGCACCAATGAACCATCTGTTCAATCCTGCCACCGAATGCACCGATCCCGACCAACTGCAATTCTGTCTGAAAATCTCGGATACGGTATTCTGGTATTGTGAACCGAATACCTACCACCGTGATTTACTACCGTGTGCTGAAACGGAATCCAATCGGATTTATCAGCGGTATCTCGGATACCCGACAGAGTTTTTGCGTGATGCACACAATATGCCCGAGGTCCGAAAATTCGCAACTGACAACATGCTTTGGCGGGAAGGCGAAATCGACGTGACGGATTTCAGCCGGTCGGAGCAAGAAGAATTACTGAAAGATTACGGTTACAAGTGGGATGATTTTTCCACAGACATCGACCGTAACCAGATCATTTGTGAGAACCATTTCGAGCAATATCCGCTCGACTATCGAAACGATATTTGAATGAACAATCAATACAATAAATCATCATGCAAAAAACTAAATACATTCAGAATCATGCACGAAGCAGAACAATATCTCAGAAATCCGGATAATCCGCATTATCTATACGTCCGGTATAAAAATAAACGTCGCCGTTTGTTCATCAATGACAAACAAGGTGATATCGGAATCATCGCCATTGGTAAACGAAAAAAAGGCCACGTTTTCAGCGATTGGGGTGGTATTGACAAAATCTTTGACAAGGTTGCTGACAAATCGAAACCTGTGGAATCTCCGGAAGAAATAAACTATAAAATGGTAAATAAATACCAACGTGAGGCAAAAAAAGCAGGATTTACCAATCCTTTTATTCGACACATAGCCGAAGCCGTTCCCACGAAATCACTCTTTGAGAACAACATAACGACAGGAAATCGTATAGACGGACAAATCATTTCGCTTCAAGCCGTGCGGGAATGGTGCGGCGAGGGAACTTACCGGTGTTTCTGTGAAGCTGTCAAAAACCACACGCCGTATCATTCGGGGCGGTTCAACTTTCGTGGTTACGATGGTTCGTTGTGGGTGGAAGTTTACGACAAAGACGACGGGTATCATCAGGCCGGAGACCTGAACGCCGGATTTTCCAAAGAGTACCGCGACTGCTTGAACGGCTATTATTACCTGCTTGTCAACGAGCGGACATTCATCGGATATGATGTCGATTGACAAACATATCATTTAATAATCAATTAAAACTAAAATTATGAACGAAAGAAACGAAACACCGAAATGCCCCGCATGTGGCAGTGCCAATGTAGAAATCCTGAATGACGAGGCTGTCGCAATCTGTAACGATTGCTTTCTGGAATGGCCTTACATACGAGAGGATTGAACATGGAAAGGACAAAAGAAAACATCGTGTCCAGTTACTTTTACTATATGTGGAACCGCTGGAGCAAAGTAGAATGCGAAACCGTATTCGGAAACATGGCCGGGCATTTCTGGGCAAAATGGTGCGGTCTGAGCAGCCCGTCCCTGTCGGGTGCAGCCGAACGCTTCTATGCCGAACTGGGCAACAACGCACGCGACAAAATCGTGGAACGGGCGTGCAACCTCTACGACGGACAGAGGTTCGTTACCGAAAGGAAGGAGGAAGATGAAAGCCAAATCAACGTATGCGAATGTTGCGGCTCCCGTGACATTCAGATACGGGCATGGGTCGATGGTAACACGAATGAACACATCTCAGACATTGATGACTCCAGCGACGATTTTTGGTGCGACTCGTGTGAAGAGGCTCACTATTTCGTCTCATTGAAAGAGTATAAAGAACGCATGTACCAGTGGTGGAAACACCTTGATCTGGAGGAAAACAAACGGCTGTCCGGCGATGCCGAGGACCTCGATGCCTGGTGGAACTCCTTATCTTTCGACCAGCAGCGGGAGCTGTACAAGAAGAACTATTGGGACGAAGAGTAAGAGGAACCAAAATGATAAAAGAATTGCATACTCTCGATCACTCTGTCGCCATTACCGATGACGAAGAGGAAATCGTTGAGGTTTGGACTACACCCCAGACCAACCCGAACATTTTCCGGAGAAGGGTAAAAAGCCTGATGCTCTCTGGATTATCACAGTCGGAAGCAGAACGCATAGCTTCCACCGAACCGATGAAACTGGAACTCTTCTACGATGTGGAGCTCGGCAGCTTTGCCATTGATGCGGAAGCTGTCGGCAACACACCGTTATATCACCCTTATACGGGTAACGAAATACCCGATGAAACGACATACTAAACACAATTTATTCACCCGAGGCGGAGAGCGAAAGTTCTCCGCCTTTTTAATTTCTCAGACATGAAATACAAGAAAGCAACTCTCGAAAAACGGCTGGAACGCCTTGAAGAAAGCCGCAGTAAAGAAAACGCCCGCCTCACACGGGTCGCCAACAACATCGGTTGGGGTGCCGGGATGCGTTGCACCAAATGTACCCCGTCATTCGCAAAACTGAACAGCATCGACGAGAAAATCCGCAATGTAAAACGCCTTCTGGCAGAATGTGAAGATTAAGGTTATGGCAAAAGGATACAACGCCCCGGCAGAAGTCCGGGAATTGGAAAAGCTAATCAACGATTTCACGTATCGGAACGGATTGGACGTGAGAACCGTCTTTCAGGACCTGCTGCGCTACATCATTCATGGGTTTTCTCCCGGCGCACCTCCGCTCTCCGATTGGAGATACAAGAAAGAGCAGACCAAAGTATTCTACGACATGTTTGCCACATGGGTGCAAATCATGAATCGGGAGATCGAACGTCAAGGCTGGTACGATGCGTTCGGCGATCTGTTTATGGCTCTGACCTCCCAAAGAGGTCAACAGCAGAAAGGACAGTTCTTCACACCTGAACACATCACCAAGTTGATGTCGGAAATAATTACGGGAAAGAAAGATTCGACGCCCCAAATACCGACAGTATATGATCCGGCAGCAGGTAGCGGACGGACTCTGTTAGCTGCCAAAGCCGACCAGCCGCAAAGCTATCTGGTCGCATGGGACATCGACTACACTTGCTGCCTGATGTGCGTGTGCAACTTCCTGATAAATGGCTGCGTGGGCGAGGTGGTCTGCATCGACTCGCTGCGCATGGATAACTTCCGGGGTGCATGGATAGTCAATGAAGCTCTATGCCGGACAGGACTACCCACGATCCATAGGCTTAATGAGCGGGAATATAATCGCTTCAAGCAGGCTGACATCCCGCCTTATGTCTTCTTCCTCAATCAGGAAGGTTACGACAACTACTTCCGGATGCGGGAAACGTGGTCGAAGGTCATGTCCCTCTTTCGAGAAACTCCTATAGCCCAAACAGGCACCTGATGCCGCATTATTAACGTAAATCCTATTCGCCTATGTCCGTCAAAGGTCAAATTACCACCGCCGAACCGCTGGAATTCAAAGACTTCATCCGCCTGCTTTCCGGCTTACACGAGGACGGCAACTATCTTTGGGAACTCTATTGCTGCATCTCTTTCTGCACGGCCTGCCGTGTCTCCGACGTCCGCTCCATGACATGGAAAGACGTGCTCGAAAGGGATGCGCTCTACAAAATCGAGCAGAAGACCGGCAAGACACGCCAGATTCCGTTCAACGAAAACGTACAGCGGCGAATCTCGTCGCTATATAAACTGCTCGGCTCGCCGGACAAACGGCAGCCGGTCATCTGCAACCCCAAAACGAAGAAACCCTATACCTCACAATACATCAACGACACCCTGAAATACCTGCGGGTAAAGTATCGACTTCCTATCAAACGATTCTCCAGCCATACTTTCCGCAAAACCTTCGGTCGCTATGTCTACGAATCGATGGGGCGCACAACCGAAGCTCTGATCCTGCTGTCGATGATTCTCAAACATTCGTCGCCACAGGTGACAATGATCTATCTGGGTATCCGGCAGGAAGAGATTGCCGGAGTTTATGGAACCATCCAACTCAATTATTGATACATCATTCGCCATAATGATAACCGGAGCTGTCCTGACGTGAGTCCCGGCAGCTCCACCTTTTTTGCAAAATCAAGAGATAGGTAACGCCTGTCTCATCAACATATCAGCTAATCTTAATAAAACCCGTTTATGGACAATATCAGCAATATCATGGCCTCCATCGTGGCCATTCTGAAAAACAATGGTTTGACTGAACTCTCGTTGGGAAACTACGATGAGTTGTATGATCCGGCTTATATCATCTGGTTCGATGATGACGGTAATCCCTACGACGACCCTGTAATCAAAGTTATCGTAGAGGATTCCGTAGTCTCGGTCGAACTGGAAGCTCGGAATTTCTCCAATAACGTAACCCTTCAGGCTTATGAAATCAACCGCCTGGAGTGGTGGCAGCAGATTCACGCTTGCGTACTGGAAGTTCTCGAAAGCGACGGCAAGCACCGCTGTCCGGCCTGCGGAAAACCGCTTCACTCCCGACAGAAATACTGTTCGGAGACCTGCCGAAAATTCGCAATGCCCCAGCCAACACCTCAAAAGGTGGCAGAACTGGCTAACAAACGCATTCAGAAACTCATTGCCCGCATTGCACAGGGCAACCGGAAACTCAAACGATCATTAACCGAAGAATATTTTATTAAACTCTGATGATTATGGACTTACACCAGTATTACAAAGAGAACAAAGACGAAATCAATTCGTCCATCATGGAAATCGCTTCCGAACTGGCCTCAGCAGGACTGGTCGAGAAACACGGAAAACCGTTCGATGAATTCGTCGAGCCGGAAGATCCCGACGATCCCGACAGCGGCACCTGCTACAAGGAGGAGTATCAGGCCGAATTCGATGAACTCTACGACAAGGAGTACGAACGGGTGGCCTCGCTGATGAAATTCGATATCGGAGAGGAAGACGGCATTCGGAAAGAAAGCGGCTTAGACGGTCCGATTGATTCGCTCGTATCCCGTGCGAATGCCTGGCAGAAGGAGGCTCGGATCCGGATCGTCGAAACGCTACGCCGACACGGTGGGCGCGTAACCTACACGCCGGAGGACGAGGACGGGGAATATCCGGTAGCTTCATCGCTTTACGGAAAACATGACTTTCCCCGAATTGATATTACGGACGTCTATCTCGATGGCGACGCACCGTATATCATGGCAGACGGCATCGACACGGAAGACGGGGACAAAAGAACAGGCTTCCAGATCTACGATGAGCAGCTCTACGACATCGCGCTGTTCCTCAGGTGGGTATTGTAGCCATGCGGCAAAACCGGCCTATATAACCTTGTGGAGCGGCCCTTCTTTCAGCCGAATACCCTTCAGCGCAAGGACGATCCACACGGAAAGTACGAACGGAGCTGTCAGCGTGACCGCGCCGACAGCCATCCCGAACCACTGCAAGGCTACAGACAACACAACGGCCACCGTCGCCCATAGGAAATCCTTCCCTCCGGCGCCGGCCAGCGCGATGGCGCACAATACGCCGTTGTAGCCATATAAGCCTGCGTTGAACGCGGCATAATCATTCAACAGGAGGATAGTTCCCATCGGAAGCAATGCACCCCAAAGGGCGTAGAGCAGTCCCCGGCGGTCGTTCACGGCGATACCGGCCAGAAACAGGAAGCCGGTCACTACGGACGCACCTTGGAACATCACCTGTCCTACGTTGAATGAGAATGCCTGCAACCACTGCGGGGTTGTTGCGGGGATCGCTTCTGCACCCGTCAGCCTCAATGACGGGAACATCTGGGCGGTTCCCAGCAGCAGCCATGTGGCCACGATGAACGGCGCGGTATAGCCCGGTTTGCGAATAAGCTGAAAAAGATGCGCGAGCCATGTCGAGATCATCGAACCTGCGACCAGAAGTAGCATACTGGACCATCCGAAGCTGAAAAACACACCGGCAGCGATGCCGACCAGCGTGCCGTTGAAGCCGTAGAGGCCGTCACGAATGTCTTGCTGAGAATAACGGCACAACAAGGCCGTTGCGTTTCCGACGATATTTCCGGCAAGGGCCAGCAGGGCCGCACGCCAGTCTCCGACGGCGATGCCTGCGAGCATCAGTAAGCCCGACAGGGCGTTGTTCTGGAACATGACTTGTCCCACACCGCGAAATATGATTTTCACTACCTGCATAAAAAAACGATTTGAGGATGCAAAAATATAAAATTTAACTCACACTAAGAGATTTATATGGCAACAATAGCGATCTATGTAACGGTTCGTCTCGACATTGAAAATCCCAAGGCGGACGCCATCTCCGACGAAGAGGTGCAGAATCTCATTAACGAAGTGGATTACGGGTTTATCGCGCCGGAAGGCAGCGGCATCACGATTACCGACACCGAAATCTGCGGACTGAACGACTAAAATGCTTTCAGAAAATGGATAAAACAGCTATCATTCAACAATTACGCGAGTGGAACGATGCCGTTCTCTCTGCACAGGCCCGGCCGTTTCTCGAACCGTTCGGCCTGACCATGCGTTTCGATGCCGACGCCTTCGACGAAGACGAGCGGCGGGATTCCGATTGCATCGCCTTGTACAAGGGCGGAAGTGTCTTCGAAAAAGAGATCATTTACTGGATCGACTACGAAACCATAGCCGAGTATTTCATCCGTGAAGACGACTGCTCGCAGAATGCCTATAAGGAACAAATGCACATCAACATTTTCCATGTGATCGGCTCGGCCCTCGTGGAGATGTTCTCTGACTGGTACGGCCAGGGCGACGAGACGTTCGACGCCTCGGCAGATAACCTGCCGGAAGGGCCGTTGCGCTCGCTCCTGCGGGGAGGCAGCGATCCGAAGCTGTTGTCGGCACTGAGCGAGGAGTTCGCAACCTGCCATCAGGAGGACCATGGGCAGGAAAGCCCACTGTATCGATTCTGCCTGCAATACCAGAAACAGTGTTTAATGTAAAAAACTTTACCATGATAAAAATCACGCTTTCAGAATACAATGCACTGCCGAAAGACTGCCGCGGGGTCTGGAGTATCGAGCGCGACGACCTGCCGAACTGGGCCGAGATCCGCGACCAGCACATGGGAAAACGCACCATGCTCCACAACGACAACGGCACCACGGTGCTGCTCGTCGAGGGGCTGAGCTTCGAGATTGTCGAAGAAGATTTCTACACTCGTGAATTTCGCTGCGGCAACAGCTATATCAGTCGTCAGGAGCTGGAAGGGTTTTCCTGTCCGTTCTGCACGAAGGATACGACCGACGCCCAAATGCAACATATCGTCGATGAGGCCGATGCCGCGACACGGGCATCGTGGCGCATTCCTGTCGGCCAGCCGATAGACTTTCAGAATGACGATCAGGACGATACATGGTGGAGTGAACTTGAAAAGGCTGCTGTGGGCCAAGGTATTCCGTACTATGAGGATATTATCGAACCGGTTTATCACGGCACGCCCGATTCCAGCGTGCGATTCTCCACGGCCGGCGACCGTGTCATTTACTTTACCGATAGCCGTATTGTGGCCGAGGAGTTCGCCCGGGCCGAGGGTCGTGGAGGATTGCATCCGGGCGAAAAGCCCACGCTGATCCGGGCCCGTATCACCCTGCGGACCCCCTATGTCGTACGGTCCGAAGAGGAGTGGATGAAGAAGGCCGACAATATGGTGATTGACAAGCAGAAGTGGATCGACCAAGGGTACGACGGCCTGTGTTACCGCAACGAGGCGGGAGTCGCATACTACGCCGTATTCCATTCAAGTGATTGCGAAATCCTCGATCGGGAGATATCTCCGGATACCGGTCCGGAGAAACTTTCCATCACGGAGCTGGCCAGCAGGATCTATAACCTGCCGTCCGGCAAAATACTCCACTTCAAACGGCATGCGAACCGCCAACTCGACGTCGCACTTGTACGACGGCTTTTGGACGAAGAACGTCTGATGAAAAACGGAGAGTCGGACGGCTTTCGCTTGCAACTTGATTTCGGATGGTATGTAGAACTTCGCAAGGAAGACAGGCCGAGAGTCGCCCCGTTCAGATATGTCGTAGAAGCCTACTGTCTGGATAACATACAGTGCTTTTTACGACGATACGTCAGCATGGAAAAGGCCCTGCTGCATTGTCTGAACGGGTTCAATGAGAACGCAACCATACCGAATCGCTACGAATCCATCCAAGATTACTTGTCTAAACACCCAGAACAATGATAAAAGCAACAATCATCTTCGGTGGCGATGCCATCAAATACTATAACGAAACCGGCCAACTTCCGTCCACTGAATGGTTGATGGACAACGGCGGTGTAGTTCAGGACATTGAATTCCCTACAAAAGCGGAATACAACGCCTACGTGCAAGGCGTATCGGATGCCCATTTGTGGGGCGATTATCACATCCTTCCGAAAACTGCCGAAACATCCCAAACGGAAAGTACGATTTGGATGCGATTGGGCATAACCGTACATGGGACCAAAGACGACATCGAGAAAATCATTCAGGGAGACCACACGGCCTTGAATCGGCTTCTCAAAAAGCACAGCTTCGACATTGATGGCGAAACATACATCCCGTCATCTGTGATTGAAGAATACAACAAAGAAAATCAAACCGACTTCAAGGAAGAGGATGTTGATTTTCCAGCTACTTACATATCATAATAACTTTTCAAATCGATTTATGACACCACAAGAACAAGAACGGAAATTATCGCAAAACATCATAGATTCTCTCTGCCACATAACCGACCGTCCCGACGGATGGTTGCCTCACATCGTATTCGTGGAAGAAGAAGGAGAAGACGGCTATCCCTGCTATGTCAGGTACAACCTGATCGACTATCACGCGGACGGTACTTGTACGCTCCAGCGCCCGAATACGGATGTCCGGGAAACAGACCGCGAGCTTTGGGAAATCAACATAGATTGGCTTATAACCGTCTGGAACCGGTACAAGGAACTTTGTGCGGAACAAAACCTACCTTCTAAAGAGTACGCTCTTCCTCCTTTCCGAAACGGCGATTTCGTTCGCCTGACTGATGACGTTATCGCGGAGGTGCGCAGAATGTTCGGGGATGCTCCGGCTGACTATCGTCGAAATATGCTGCTTCAGGTAAAATACGTGCGGCAAGACCATACGGACACTTCATGGCACATCGGTGTACAGGATATTCACGAAGACGATGTGCAGGAGTTTACAGATAATCTTCTCCGTTCCGCAACGACGGATGACCTACTTTCCCTCTCCGGTAAAGAGCAGTTTTATGCTTTCATCTGGAATTGTTGCCATCTGGATCGCAACATTTCCGATGCACAACTGCTCGAAGCATGGCGAAACGGACCTTCTCGCAGCACTACAGACGAAGACGACGAAACCGAATACGAAGTCGAACGCCTGACGCTCGACGAATTGGCCGAGCGCATCAACGATGAGTGCTTCAACGATAGCGAAGACTATGTCCGATTCATACAAATGAGCGATTAACACAGAAAATACCATGTTCATATCGAAATCATTAGCGAAGAAATTCCGCCATTCCGCCTCGGTATTGTTGCACGACAGAACAGACGAAACCGGCATGCCGGAAATCGTGGTACGACAAGTGAAATCCGTTTGGGGCAAATTCGAGCCGACCGGTCGTAATGGCGGTGTTTGTATTCCTGCATTATCGGACGGCATCATCCAAATCCCTTATGCAGATATTTTAGGCTACCATACCGGAAAAGAAGCCTGTATTCAACCTTTGATACTCAAAGATCACCTCTGGCGGTCGAAAATGCCGTATCATGACTGGCCGGACTTTCTCCGGAACGCGGCAGAGCTCCTACTTGCCTCCCGAACAGATGCCGGTACCCGTATCACAACCTCAAAACTCACAACCACGAACTATTGGTTCAGCGACAAATGGTACGGACATCGGCTCTCCTTCGTCCGCTTGCGGGATGCAAAGAAAGCCGCACGAGAGCAAGTCGGAGTAAGCGTAACCATCTTCTCCTGCAAAACCGGAGACATCGTATGTTCCGTCCCGGCATCGGGTTATTGCCCGCCCTAATATCACAATACCGTTCACTCAATACCAAATATACGAAATGGCACAATTCAACATTCAGGATTACGACCGATACATCGTAAGTTTCAGTGGCGGCAAAGATTCTACCGCCACTTTTCTGTACCTGCTTGACCACGGCATTCCCCGTGAAAAAATCGAGCTGTGGCATCAGGACATCGACGGACGGGAACGTAACTTTTTCGACTGGGAAGTGACGCCCGACTATTGCCGGCGGTTCGCCCATGCCTTCGGGGTTAAGATATACTTTCAGTGGAAAGAAGGCGGTTTCTATCGGGAAATGATGCGGGAAAACAGACTGACTGCCCCCAACTGCTACGAATTGCCGGACGGCACTATCGGACGTTCCGGAGGCACTCGCGGCAAACCGAATACTCGGTTACGATTCCCGCAAGCTGCCGCAGACCTTCGCACCAGATGGTGTTCCAGCTACTTGAAAATCGATGTCTGTTCCGCCGCCATTGTCAATCAGTCCCGCTTCAATAACACCCGAATACTTATTCTGTCGGGAGAGCGGGGTGAAGAAAGTCCCCAACGGGCAAAATATGCCATCTGGGAACCTGACAGGGCGGACTGCCGGACCGGGAAACATCACCGCCACGTTGACCGTCATCGCCCCATCCGTGACTGGACGGAAGCACAGGTCTGGGAAATCATCAAACGTTACCGGATACGGGTGCATCCATGTTATTACATGGGATGGAGCCGCTGTTCCTGCCTATTCTGCATCTTCGGCAACAAGAACCAATTCGCCAGTGCTTCCGCAATCAGCCCGGAACGCATTCAGGAAATCGCCCAGTTGGAACAACAATTCGGATGTACCATCAAACGGAAATGCGACATCATGTCCTTCATCCGAACCGGCACTCCGTATCATCACATTACCGAAGCATGGAAAACAATAGCCACATGTAGGCTCTATATACTGCCCGTCATTCTTCCGGATGACGAACAATGGGAACTTCCGGCCGGTGCCTTCGGGGAACAATGCGGTCCGGTTTGACAAATACCAATAATCCAAATCAATCATGAACAAAGACAGACGAAAACAACTCGAAGATGTGAAAGATTCCCTTGACGAAATCATTGCATCACTGAACGACATCAAGGACGACGAACAGGATGCCTACGACAATATGCCCGAAAGCCTCCAATCATCGGACAACGGCTCCCGCATGACCGACGCCATCGATGCCATCGACGAAGCTATCTCTTCCATTGAGGATGCTCAACAGCACATCGACGAAGCTGCCGCGTAAAAATAACAGGGCGGCTTGCACCGGTTCCCTCGTCCGAACCATTATTCTTTATTTACACGAACCATTAAAAGCAACGTTATGACAATAGAAGAACTGTTAAGCAGCTACTTTCAACGCGATGCGAAAGTCTCCGAGCAGCTCGACACAATCGAACGTGCCGAGGCGGATATGCAACCCGTACCGAGATTGCCTATTTCAGTACCGAATTATGCGGATGAAGTCATCCGACCTATCCTGAAAATGGTGGCCGAGGCACTTCCCGAATACGCAATCACGGTACCGTCCTCCAAACAGTGTAAACTGGTCAACGGACTGTTCCAGATACGGACGGACAAAGCCTGCCTCGGCGGCCTCTCGTATCCAACCAAGGACGATCACAAGCTCTATTTCGCCCCGCTATTTCATCGCAAGGCCGGCGAAAGACAGGAAGTGAATACCTTGGAGCAATTAGTGAAAATGCTCCGTGCAGAACTCAACAAACGGGGATTGCTGATCCTTCCGAAACACCTTTAATCCAATTGCACCATGACAGAAGAAGAGTTAAAACGACAGACCGAACGGGAAATCCGGTGGCGGATAGGCTTCCGGCTCCTTCCGTGGATGCTCCTGATACTTATCATCTGTATCGGACTGCTGAAAGATTGCATCCACCTACGAGACCCGATAGACGACAGCATCAACCGCACAAGGGAAGTCGTCAGGCATCTCGAAGTATGCGACACCACCCGAAACGGATTCCGGGTAGTGTACGTCACCAATGATGCAGTCACGATGGAGCGTCTGAACGAAATCCGACTTCGACAGCCGTTGAATCAGGCATTCTGTAAACTGAAAGACAGTGCGGCATCCTATTTCGGAGGAAGTCTGCTTCAAACCGATATCTACGACTTTGCAGCATACGCCCGACGGTTCGATGTGGACGATGACGTGCGGATGCAGAACATCTTCATTTTCGGCACCGAAAAGCAGAAGTTATACATCGGGAAGAACCCTCGGATAGAAAATTCTGCCACATGGATCAATCCGGCCACCGAGCAAGGAGTGCAGTACATCAATGCTGACGATATTTATTTCCGTATAGGGAAAGGTGAAAGAGTCTATCGGTACTGGAAATGTCACGGTAACCACTCAACATCCACTACTGACGAACGTTTCAGCCATTTTTCCGAGGATGAAAGACTATGGTAACTGTCTCTATTTCTCTCTGTAAATAGCTGGTTTGCTTGCATAAAAATACTCGCAAATTTATTTGTTTACTCCAAAATGAAAATATAAATTTGCGCTATGATTATTACTAATAATGACTGATTTACATTTTGTTAATTGACCGTAAAACCAGATTGGAATAATATGAGAACGGAGTATGATATCAGAGCGAACGCAATTAAAATTTGCGACCTCGGAAAGAACCGGCGAGATCATCGGATTCGTGTCGCGCCATTCAAAAACCAAGCAACTGCGAGGAGTACGTGAGGATTCACCTTACAAGAAAAAGATTTGTGTATTGTCAGAAGACCTGAAAGGGAAAGTCCTGCCGAACGTATTGTATTCGGTCGAACTCAAGGCAATGCACTCACGCAACGGTTTTGTCGTAGTAGCGGCCACGCCGCTTCTTTTCAAGGCCACAATCGACACACTGGTGATTCCGGGTGAAACCTACCGGGTAACCGTCAACTTCGGAAACAAAACCGTTTACTTCGATCCGCTGAGAGGTAATTCATACTCCAGCAAGACAGTATCGGGAGTTGTCTCCCTGTTACAACGCCGTACCGACATTGAAAACTTGGAAGGCGTAATCAACAGCTTCAAATCCGCTGCCGCAAGACTTCTGCGGAGAATGGCCGACGACGGATTCTGTACACCGACCATTCCCGGTTTGTGATGCGTCCGGAATGTGGAATAGCCACTGATGGGGCACATTCTATGAAAAGAGGAGTTACCCGGTACAGAGCCGTTGATTTGGCCACCGGCGAACTCCTCTTTGAACAGAATATTGGAAACCAAACCATCAATATCGGTGAGTTTTTAGGCGTTGTCGAAGCCGCAAAATACATCATCGAACATCGTTTCAGTCCGGCAATCATTTACACCGATAGTCTCACTGCCTTGACGTGGTTTAACGAGAAACGAACGGCCTCACGTAAAAGAAACGCTGCCATCAAAAAAGCGGAAGTTTTTCTCAAAGCGATGGCCTCCGAAATCGACAAAATCGAAGTGCGTCACTGGAACAATTCTATGTGGGGCGAAACCCCTGCTGATTTCGGTGAAAAATAACAATCCAACAATCTACGACCTATGGCGAAACTCAAAAAAGACCTTCATAAATACGTCGAACTTCGGGAAGAAGACTATCTTCATTTAGTCGAGAATACAATGATAGTCGAAGCCATGAAGCTGGCCGGAGTAGAAAAACTTCCCCTATGGAAAGCCGTCCGCCGAATCTTGGACGACAGACGTATCGAGATACACGTCAAACCCGTCAATCGACGCTACGCCGATTGATCAAAAACAATAGGTTCATTTCTAAAATGGACATATCTACAAAACATCAAAAGCCCTCGAAAACAATGTTTTTTCGGGGGCTTTTTTGTCCATGTATCTCTTAATGAGTCCGATACTTCTTTCACTTTTGTCGGAAAGTGAACTTCGATACAAAAAATTGATAATTAACGTCTTATGTCAAATAAATCTGTATATCTTTGTACTCAGAGCAAATTCTAATATTAACCGACTCATGTACGGCTGTATGTTAGGAATAGCCTACCTCGCCACAATTAACCCCTGACAAACAGGGAGTTGATATTAAAGTTGAATAGTCTGACAGATTATCAGGGTCCGATAAAACAAAAATCTTATCTCTGACTTTCACCTTTACAAATGTTTATGTACCAATAATTTGCGTTTTATCGCCCTACCATGGAAATCCACCTCACAGTACGCCCTGACAGTGAGGTCGCGCTTTACGCAAATATGCCCAAATCAGATATTTGTCGCAAACGAACGTCCTATTCCCGTCTCTTTTTTCGTATAAAAAGCCCGGTCAGCAAGCAGACCGGGCTTTGGAAAGGTATCAGTTTTGGAAGATTATTGTTCCGGATGGAGTTTCTTCTTGATCCGACTGCATTTCACATAGACCGTATTGAGGTTGTTCAGGCCGAAAAGCAGGCACAGCTCCTTGGCCGAGAAACCCTCCTCGCTAAGTTTATAGATCAGCATATCGTTTTTGTTTGCGTTGAAGTCGGGCGGGAAAAGCCGGTCCAAATCCTCGGCTACGATATGATAGCACAATAGTTTTTTGACCGTCATCTCTTCGCACAGATGCTCCAACAGATGCTTCGGGTCGTGTTTGTGCGTATATACCGTCTCGATCAGCATTTCGATATAGCGCCGACAGTCGGCATGTTTGTATTTGAATGTGTTCAGTTCTCCGGTTTGTTTTTTCATGTAGAACACCAACAGCATAATGACAACCTGCTGGATGATTAGAATAGAAATCAACAGGGCTTTCATGGGATTAAATTTTCCGGGTTAGTAAATAATTGATGCAATAAACTGAACAGGGAGCCCGGATTTCGGTGTAAAGCGATTTATCCATTTTTCATTTAAGATACGAAAATATCTCCCCGGGGCAGTTGGGCTTCTGGGTCATTTCCAGCCTATTGGGCATGTGAAAGTCAGAAATAAGATTTTTATTTGAACTGACATTGATTAGCAGACAGATAAGCGAATTTTGTAAGGTTGGATTTTCGTCCTTTTTCACGATGAAAAGCCTTGCAGCCGCTATTTTTGCAGTGCATAATTATCGAATGTCATGCTCTCATTTTACACTCCCCGAACCGTGCGACTCCGGCGAAAGCTGCGGGCCTTTTCGCTTCCGGAGCTGCTGGTCGTGCTGGTCATCATCGGCATCCTGGTGCTCATTGCACTTCCGAACCTGATGCCGCTGATTTCACGCGCGAAGGCTACGGAGGCCCAGCAGCAGTTGACGTACCTGCATACGTTGCAGAAGAGCAATTTCTACACCTATTCGCGCTATTCGTCGTCTTTGGAAGAGCTTGGTTTCGAGCAGTCGCGGCTGGTTACGGACGGCGGGCAGGCTAACTACCTGATCGAGATCGTGGAGGCCACGGAGCACGGCTTCCGGGCCACGGCCACGGCGGTCGTGGATTTCGACGGCGACGGGGTTTACAACGTCTGGGAGATCAACCAGGACAAAGAGCTGAAAGAAACTGTCAAAGACTGACCGGCATGATGCTGACCCTGCATATTCTATTGATTCTGACGCTTGTGCCGATGATCGTGAGCGACTTCCGTCGCCGCGAAGTGGCTCTTGTCTGGCTGCTTGCAGCCGGGGCGCTTGCCGTCTGTGCAGGGCTCTGGAAATCACCATGGCCGATCTGGCTGGTGAATACGGGCCTGAATCTCGGCGTTGGTCTTTTGTTGTTACTGACCGCGGCCGTTACGGTCCGGCTTCGTAACCGGACCCGTACTTTCGCCGCGACGCTGCCGGGCGGCGGGGATCTTGCTTTCGCGGCCGTTACGGCGGCTCTGTTCCCGCCGACCGCGTATGTCCGTTACCTGCTGGCCGGATGTGTGCTGGCCCTTGGCTGGTGGCTCGTCACACGTCGGCCGACGATCCCGCTGGTCAGCATGCTCGCTTTGGTCCTGATACCCTTGCTGCTATGGAAGAGCGTTTGATCCCCACCGAGGTCGTCCAGCTTCTGACCGCTGCCGAAGCCGGCGAGTACCGCCTTGTTCCGGTCCGACGGCAGGGTGCGGAGGTCTGCTGCTACGGCGCGGAGGGCCATGACTACGCCGCTGCCGCCGCCGAACTGGAAGTGCTTTACGGCTGGCGGGTGCGGATCGAACCGGTTGCCGAGGAGGAGTTGCAGCGGCTTTTGCTCCGGTATTACCGTTCGGACACGACGCCCCGTGTCCCCGCGGCGAACCGGCTAACGGACATCTCCTCGGGGCAGGGATTCCTGCTATCGCTCGTGGGCGAAGCGTTCCGGGATTATGCCAGCGACATCCATATCGAGCCCTATGAGGCGCGCTGCCGCATCCGGCTGCGTATCGACGGCAAACTGGCCGAACGGTATGTCGTGGACCGGACGCAGTACGCACCGCTCGTGAACCAGATCAAGATTCTTGCAAACCTCGACATCTCCGAAAAGCGGCTTCCGCAGGACGGCCGGATATTATATGACCGCGACGGCAACAAGTTCGACGTGCGCGTATCGACGCTTCCGACGATCTACGGCGAAAAGGTCGTGCTGCGCCTCTTGACGCGCCATGTGGAACTGCTGGAGCTGAAAAACCTCGGTTTCTCGGCACAGCAGTACGACGACTATTGCCGCTCCATTGCGCGTCCGTTCGGCATGGTGCTGATCTGCGGCCCTACGGGTTCGGGCAAGAGCACGACGCTCTATGCCACGCTGCGGCGGCTGAACGCCGTGTCGGAAAATATCCTGACAATCGAGGACCCGATCGAGTACACGCTCGAAGGGGTCAACCAGACGCAGCTCAAAGAGGAGATCGGGCTGACGTTCGGCAGCGCGCTCAGGACGTTCCTGCGGCAGGACCCGGACATCATCATGCTGGGCGAGATCCGCGACGGCGACACGGCGCAGATGGCCGTGCGCTCGTCGCTGACGGGGCACCTGTTGTTCTCGACGATCCACACCAACACGGCGTGGGGCGCCGTCGCCCGCCTGTCGGACATGGGTGTGCATCCCTACCTGGTGGCCGATACGCTGGTGATGACCGTCGCCCAGCGGCTCGTGCGCCTCTTGTGCCCGCATTGCAAACGACGGGTCGAGAGCTCAGAGGAGGTGCGCCGGTTGGTCCCTGATACCGTTTCGTATTTCGAGGCCGTGGGCTGTGAACGGTGCTTCTATACGGGTTACAGCGGCCGGCGTGCGGTCTACGAGGTGATCCCGATGGACGACGAACTCGCGGCCGCTGCGCGCGGGGGACAGACGGATATCTCCCCGCTGCTGGCGGCGCGGGGCATCCCGTCGCTCCAGGATGCCGTCGTCGGGCTGTTCCTGCGGGGCGAAACCTCGCTCGACGAATTGATTCCCCTACTGAACTATTAGCCTATGAAATACCTCTGCCTGCTATTCTGCTTATCCGGTCTCTGTTGCCTGTGTGCGGCACAGGAACCGGAAACCATCGGCGAAACCACCATGCGTCGGAACGCTGCCGACCGGCCTGCGCTGCACACCGTTTCGGCCGCTTCGGATTCACTGCGCTATGCCGTTATCGACCGCAGGCTGGAGGCGCTCGTGGAGCGTGATTCGACCTTTGCCCGCACGGTGGACGTTACGGCCGGGCGGCTGCCCCTCGCGGAACTGCTGCGTAACATCGCCCGTGCGAGCGGCGTGAACCTGTCGGTGCGGAGCGTCGAGAACATCCCCGTTTCGTGCAACTTCACCCGGGCGCGCATGGACGATCTGGTGCGTTTCCTCTGCCGGGAATACCGGCTCGACGTGGAGACGGCGGGCAATATCCTCGCCGTCTTTCCCGCGGCCCCCGCGCCGCAGCCGCAGCCCGATCCGAAGGTCTTCTACAACGCCGCCGACACGACGCTGTTCTACGATCTGCGGGGCGAACGGCTGATCGACGTGACGAAGAAGATCACGACCTTTTCGGGCCGGAATATCATCGTTCCGCAACCTTTGTACGACTATAAGGTTTCGGGCTATGTGCGGGCGATGCCCTTCGACGGGGCATTGCAGACCCTCGCCTCGGTCAACGGCCTCACGGCCGAAAAGGACGCCGCGGATGTCTGGACGATCTACCGCGAACAGGCACAGCAGTCGGAGGGCGGCTCGCCGGGTCCCGCCTACACGCGGCGTCGGCAGTTCTCGCAGAACGAACTGCAGGTGGATTCGCTGGGGCGCATCACGGCGCATATCGCACGCGGCAATGTGCAAGACATTATCCTCGACCTTTGCGAACAGCTCGGCCTGAACTATTACTTCAAGTCGCCCGTGAGCCTCACGACGGGCATCTGGATCGACGACACGGATTTCGAAACGTTGCTGGCCGTGTTGCTCAAAGGGTCGCAGTTCTCCTATTACTGCGAGCGGGGCATTTATGTGTTCGGGACGGCTCAGGGCGACGGGCTGGCTTCGGCGACCATTGTGCCACTGGCGTTCCGGGCCGTCTCGAAGGTCGAGGAGGTCATCCCGGCGGTGCTGAAACAGGGCGTGGAGATCAAGACCTTCCCGGACCTGAACAGCCTGATTCTGGGCGGCGACCGGCGCGATGTGGCGCGTGTCGAAACGTTCCTCCGGTCGGTGGACAAACCCGTACCGCTCGTGACGATGGAGATTATTATCGCCGACGTCACCAAGAGCAAAATTCACGAAGTCGGCCTCGGCGCGGGGGTGGGCAAGGCACCCGTACAGACCTCGGGAACGCTGGGCCCGGGCGTTGACATGACCTTCAGCGCCGGGGCGGTCAATAACCTGCTCCGGCGCGCCAGCGGCGCGGTCAACCTCGGGCGCGTTACGCCGAATTTCTACCTCAGCCTCCAGGCCCTCGAAGAAAACGGCACGATCCGCCTGCAATCCACCCCGAAGCTCTCGACGCTCAACGGCCACGAGGCGACCCTCACCAGTGGCGAGACGCAGTATTACAAGGAGGTGCAGAACAACTACTACGGAACGCAGAACCCCATCTCCTCGGAGTCCTACCAATGGAAGTCGGTCGAGGCGAACCTCTCGATCAAGGTTACGCCCTATGTGTCGACGGACCGGCAGATCACGCTCGAAATCGAGTTCGAGCAGACCGAATTCACGGGCCGTGAATCGGAGGAGGCACCCCCGGCCACGGCCACACGAAGCTTCAAGTCGATCGTCAAGGTGCAGAACGAGGAGATGGTGCTGCTGGGAGGTCTGGACCGCAACTCGATGGAGAAATCCTCGCGCGGCATTCCGTTCCTGGCGCGCGTCCCGGTTATCAAGTGGTTCTTCGGCAAGGAGAAACGCAACAAAGTCGAGCGTACGCTCAATGTGTTTATTAAACCTACGGTGATCGAATGAAACTGTTACCTCGCATCCTGAATCGTATCGCTTTTGTCCGGGCGGAATATGCTGCGGACGGGAGCTGCCGCACGGAGGTCTTCGCGTGGCGTGCGGCGAGCCTGAGCCCGGCGGATAGGACGGCGGCGAAAAACACCCTCGCCGTGCTGGTCGTCTGCGGGCATGGTGTCGTTACGAAACCCGACGACGCGCAGATTACGGCGCGCGTCAAGGCCGATCCCGGGACTTTCCTGTGGAGCTCGGCGAACGGCCTGACCTCCTTCGTGCGTCGGGAGCGGCTCGATGCACTGACCGAAGAACTTGCGGCGGAAGGGATCGTTCTGGTGCGCATCTTCTGCGCCGATGCCGCGGCGGATTTCGGGCTGACGGCGGCGGAACTCGCCCGGCAGCTCTACGCCGGCCTGCGCTGGCGGTCGCTCCTCCGGCCGACGCCCGAATCGTCGGCTGCGGCACAGGCGGTTGTGCGCCGTGCGGCGCTTCCGGTGCTGGGGCTGCTGCTCTGCCTGCTTACGGCGAACGCCCTGCTTTCGCCGCGAATGAACGCCCGGCGGCAGGCGTTGAAGGCGGAGCTCGCGGCGCGGGAACGCTCGGCGTCGAACGCCGCTTCGTCCGGGAGCCGGCAGCGGGAGCTGCTGGCGGAGTTTTCAAAACGCCCGGTTGCACAGCGGGCCGTCGTATGCGACCGGATCGCCGGGGCTGTTCCGGAGCGGGTCGTGCTGACGCAGCTGGCCGTAGAACCGCTCACCAAACGCTTCGAGGCCCGCAAACCGCTGCAACGGCGCGAGGGCATCGTGGTCGTCAGCGGCGCGGCTCCGGACGCGGACGATGTCTCGGCCTTCGTGCAGCGGTTGTCGGAGTTGACCTGCTGCCGCGACGTGCGGCTCACACACGTAGAAAAGGAACGCGACGGCGGCCGCCTGACGTTCCGCATCGAGACCGCCTTATGACTTTGCCGTACAAATACCGGGGCTTCGTGATGCTGGCCGCACTTGCGGTGGTGCTGCCGTGGACGGCGTGGCATTTCGCCCTGCAAGACACGTTTGCGGCGTGGCGCGATTGCCGGCGGCTGGCAGCACGGCTTGAAACGCTCGCGCCGCAGATGGCGCAGCCCGCTGCGGTTGCGGCCAGCGATGGGGAACTGATCCTTTCGGGCGGGCTGCTCGACACGGTGCGTCGCGCCGCCGCGGAATCGAAGGTCCGGATCGCAGGCTATGAGCCGCTCGTTACGGCGGAGCAGGACGGCGTGGCGGTGCATACCGCACGGCTGACCCTGACGGGCGGTTATACGGCCCTCGTGCGGCTCGTCGATACGCTCGAACGCACGCTCCCCGCCTGCCGTCTGCGCTCGCTCGACTGGCAGACCGCAGCGGACCGCCGGACGCGGCAAATGCAGCTTACGCTGACCCTCTATATCCAGCAAATCGTAATCAAAGAATGAAGCCATGAAAAAACTGCTGATCCCTTTGTTCGCGCTTGCGGCCGTCGGCTGCGAGGTGCTTGAAGAAGATATTTCCGGTGAAAACATACGTATCATCGCACCCGCCGACCGGGTCTCGGTGGAAGTCGGAACGGTCGATTTTCGATGGGAAGCCATACAATATGCCGCGGGTTATGAATTCACGGTCGTCTCGCCGTCCTTCTCCGCGGCGGAGCGCGTGGTGGCCGACACGGTGATTTGGGCCGATACGCTCGCCCGCAGTTACGGCTTCCGGGCCGATCTCGCCGCGGGCGCATACGAATGGTCCGTCACGGGATTTAACGGCGGCTACAGGACCCGTACCGAAGTGCGGAGCCTGACCGTCCTTCCGGCCGAAAACCCGGAGCTGCCCGCAGAACCCTGACGATCCCACACCCGCAAATAATCCGTTGAATCGAACTTTGAAACCATGAAATCCCGTTGGACGACATACCTGCTGCTGGCTGTGGTCGTGGCCGTATGGGGCGTTGTGGCGTGGAAGATTTTTGCTGCTGCGGACAATACGCCCCCTGCCGCGCGGCCCAAGCCATCGGAAACCGCCGCGAAAACTGCCGCGGCCGACACGCTGCAGCTCGACTATGCCGACCCGTTTCTGAAAGGCGCCGTGCGTGCTGCCGCCGGACGTTCCTCCGTACGCAGCCTGTCGGGGGTGAAACCCGTCCCGCCCAAACGCGAACGGGTGAAGATCGTGCACCTGGGAACCGTTACTTCCGCCGGGCGTCCGCTTTATATCCTGACCGTCGGGGGAACACAGTACGAACTGACACACGGCGAATCAGCGGGGGATTTCGTGTTTGCGGACTGCGACGGGGATTCGCTCTACCTGCGCAAAGAGGGCGTAATGTACGGCGTAAAACGGTGTGAGCCATGAAGCCTCCGGGTCCATACCTGCGGGGCAATGTGCTGCCCACGGTGGTCGTCGTGTCGGTGCTGCTGCTGACGGCGCTGCTGGGCCTCGTGATGCTCTGGGAGCAGGAGTCGCTGTTATTCGCCCGCAGCCTGCGCCTGCGTCAGGCCCGCGCCGACGTGGAATCGGCCTATGCGCTCTACCGCCTGCATCCCGGGCTGGGAGCCTTGACCGCCTTGGAAGGTTACCTGCTTTACGATTCCCTGCCGCGGTCGCGGGTCTTCCTCGATGCCACGCCGTGGGGCCTCTACGAGGCCGTGCGGGTCCTAACGGCCGATTCGCTGCTGCGCGTCTGCCGACTGTTCGGGGCGGAACCGGATGCTGGGAATACGTTTTTTTACGCTGATAAACGGTCGGCGGTAACGCTTGCCGGGCAGACCGTTTTGCAGGGCGCATTACGCATGCCGCAGAACGGGCTGGTCTACGGGCGCGTCGGGTCCGATTTCTACCGCGGGCCACAGATCGCCCGCACGGCCATCCTGCGCTCCGACGCCGAGATGTCGCAGCCCGATCCGGAAACAGTCCGCCGGATCAGTTCGCTGCTCGCCGCGGCGCAGGACGCCCCAGCGATGCTCCCCGACAGCCTGTTTCGCTCTTTCATGCCGGATTCGGCGGCGGTGTTCAGCCTCGGCAATGCGGAGATCGGCGACTGCTCGCTCCGGGGCCGGGTCGTCCTTTACGGCGACGAGCTGCGCATCGACTCCACCTGCCGCATGGAACACCTGCTTGTCGTAGCCCGCAAAATCACGGTCGGCAGCGGCGCGCGCATTACGGCCCAACTGTTCGCCCGCGACACGGTTCTTGTCGAAGCGCGCGCCGTGCTGGAATACCCCTCGGGCATCTATGCGGGCATGTACGCTGAAATCGGCGACCGGGCCTCGGTGAACGGCTATGCGATCGTCCGCGACACGGTCGTCCGCAAAAAAGTCTCGGCCAACTACCGCCAGTCGCGCACGGCACGGCTCCGCGGCCTGCTGTGGGTGGACGGCGTGGCGCAGGTGCAGGGTGTCGTCTCCGGCTGCGCGGTGCTCCGGCAGGCGGTTTATTTCTCGCCGCAGGGTTACTACATGGATATGCTCTACGATGTTACGCTGCTTGAAAATCCCTTTACGGCGCAGCCGCTCTGGCTCGCATCCGCGCGGAGAAAGGAGGCGGCATGCGTCCGCTGAAAGGATGCCGTGCCGTCGCGGGCCGCAGGCTCCGCGGAAGTTCGCTGCTGGAGGCCGTTGTCGCGGCGGTGCTGTTCCTGACGGTCTACGCGGCGGTTATGGAGCTGCTGCCGCGCCTGACGGTACGCGACGACGACCCGCTGCTCGTGGCCGAAGCCGACTACCGCGTCGGACGGGCCTTCGACAAATACGGCTCCGGTGTGTGGCCGTGCGGCGAATACACCGAAACCTACGATTGGGGTACGGTAACGGTCCGGATCGAACGCTACCGGGATTTCACGGATTTGCAGATAGTAACCGTTGCGGCCCATATCGATGGCAGCCGCAAACGGATAACTCTTAAACAACTCATCGAATGCCGCGAATAAACCATGCGCTGCACGGTTCGACGCTGGTCGAAACGCTGGTGATGATGCTTGTGGCAGGGATCGTCTTTCTGGCCGTGATGGACGGACTGACGCTCTTTACCCGCCTGCAAACCCGCCGTGCGGAGGCATTGCTCACCGGAGGCCGTCAGCGGTACGGCTATTTCCGGCTGGAGGCGCTGGTTTCAGGGGCCGACAGTATTCTCACCGGGCGCGATGGGTTGGAAGTGTACTGCGGCGGCAGGTTGTCGGAACTTTCGGTTCGGGATTCGGCGCTGGTTTACCGGGCCGGGGAGTTCCAGGACACGCTGCTGTCAGGAGTAAAGGCGTTGAGACTGGCCGGAGACGACCCCGATACCCTGGAAATAGGACTTGCGGCAGGGTTCACGGTTCGGTTCCCGGTGGAACCGCCACCTGCGGAGCGTTACCGGGAATCGCTGGACGAACTTGAAAAGGGCTATGGGTATGAAGAGTAAGATAACGGACGCGCGGCGCGAGGTGTTCTACGCCGAACTGCATGCCCTGCTGACCGCGGGGCTGGATTTCTCGCACGCCTTCGCGCTGCTGATCGAGGGTGAACGCGAGATGCGGATGAAGGGGCTGCTGAAGCGCCTTTTCGACGATGTCGTGGGCGGCTCGGCCCTGTGGCAGGCCATGGAGCGCAGCGGGACGTTCCGGCCGCTGGACTGCGGCGTGGTGCGCATCGGCGAGCAGACGGGACGCCTGCCCGACACGCTCGATTTCCTGCGCGACTACTACCGCAAGCGGACCGCGCAGCGGCGGATGGTCTCCTCGGCGGTGAGCTACCCGCTGGTGATCCTCTGCACGGCCCTGGCCGTCGTGGCCTTTATGCTGGCCGTGATCGTGCCGATGTTCGAGCAGGTCTACGCCCGCATGGGCGGCGAGCTTCCGGCTCTGACGCTGTGGATCATCACGCTCTCGAAATCGTTTCCAGCTTATGCCGCCGCAATCGCGGTTGCCGGGAGTGCTGCATATATCATTCTATACACCAACCGAAACCGAAAGGAGGTACAACGATGGATTTCTGAACTCTTGCTGCGCCTGCCCGTCGCGGGCGCGATTATCCGCAAAAACCACCAGGCGCAGTTCTGCCGCCTGCTTTACCTGCTCTGCACGTCCGGTGTTCAGCTGCTCACGGGCGTGGGCATGCTCTCCGACGTGATCGCGTTCTATCCCTACCGGCAATCCTTCGCCGCGATCTGCCGCGGACTGGAGCACGGCGAACTCTTCTCGGCCTGCGTGGCCCGGTTCCCCGCCCTGTACGACCGCAAACTCACGGCCCTCATCCGCGTCGGCGAAGAGACCAACCGCCTGCCCGAGATGCTCCGCCGACAGGGCGAAGCGCTCACCGAAGAACTCGAATTCCGGATTAAACGCATGGGGTCGCTCCTCGAACCCGCCCTGATTATGCTCGTGGGACTTCTGGTCGCCGTGATCCTTATATCTATGTACATGCCCATGTTCCGTCTCGGCGGAATTATGGGATGAAACAAAACTCCCGGCTGCCGGAGCCGGGAGTAATAGCATTGCCCTTGGTCCTTAATCGACGGATTCATGGCCAAGGTTGAAGTGTTGAGAAAAGAAGATCGTATCGGAAGCATGCTTTATTACAGGAACATACAGAAGTATCGAGGAATTTGCTGGCAGTAACATTCCATTCGAGAATGTTATGGTCAACTGGCTGAAGAAATATGAAAAATGGTTGCTCGACAATGGGAAAAGCTATGCAACGGTAGGATTCTGCCCGTTCGTGTAAATCCCGCAAAAGCACCTTGTCGAATGTGGGATTCGCATGGTTCTGTGGCCCCTCTATCCTGTCGGACGCGCGCATGCAGGCAGCTATAACAGGCTGATAGTTAGCGCATAGGGAAAATGAAAGTCGGAGATAAGATTTTTATTTCTAACTGCGATGATTATCTTTCAGATACGCATACATTGTAAGGCTGGATTTCGGCCGGATTTCTTGCGGCGGGGAAGCTCCGATTGTATTTTTGGTTGTCAACCATCAAAACCTCATGCGTATGAAACATCGATCCACCTGAATGTGCATCCAGCCTCCAAACTACTCTTTCGTCTAATCCTAAAACCACTTTCCCATGCGATTATTTATCACCATGCTGCTCTTATGCTGCATCCCGATCTCGAATGTTTTTTCGCAAGAGCCTGAACCGAAGGAATACCCGGAGCAGGCGCAAGTGCCCGGCAAAAGTTCGGTTTCCAGTGAAGAATTGGATATCCCCGATTTAACGTGGACAATGAACAATGCCCTGCTTTCCTCTGAAGCAAGGGCAATGACGAACCGAATCAATGCAGGGCCAGATAAATATACCGGCACGTTACAGGTAAATGTTCCACTCTATGAAATGAGAACCTCCGGCGGAGTGATTCCCATCGCGCTTAATTATAATGGTTCCGGGATCAAAATCAGCGATTTTTCACAAATAACCGGCATCGGCTGGGACTTGTCCGCAGGCGGGAAAATCACACGCGCGATAAAAAGCAAAGCGGACAACTTTACAATGCTCAGGGATGTTAATGATATAAAAAAGTGGAATACAAAGTTTATTTGGGATCATCAAGACGATAATAGTTGGGACACCGAACCTGACGTGTATTTCTTTGAATTTCCCGGTATGTCCGGTCGCTTTGTATTGGACGGTGATTGTATTGCACATACTTTCCCATATCTACCGGTGAAAATTGAGTACGACAGTTTAGCAAATCTATTTACCATTTACGATCCTCAGCAGGGAGCGCGTTATCTCTTTAAAGATTATGCAACATCTTCATCAAGAATAGTACAAGGTTATTTCTCGCAATATGCTGGTGAAACGGATTCATCATGGTATTTGAACGAAATAAAATATCCAGACGGTGCTACTGTGACCTTTTCATACACAAAATCAAATTATTACTATACTATCTATGAAGGTGAGATCGGCATAGCAAAAGATGGTAGTACAGTCAAATACATTAATGGGTGGAGTGTCGATTGCGAGCGGCGGATTGATATTGACAGTTACCAGCTTACCTCTATTCAATATAATGAGCAAGAAATTAAATTTTTATACGACGATCACAAAACCGGCAATGCTTCCAATACAATTCTCAATAGCTTCGAAGTCTATGCGAATAAGCAGAAATTGAAAACATTCAGTTTCGTCTGTGATACTTTCCCCAATGGAAATCTCAGACTAAAACAGGTTTACATAAAGGCCAAACCAGGGCACAAACGACCAATAGCTTCATTCACATATTATGAAGATCCTATTATGCCGGGACATACTCACCGGGGATTCGATCACTGGGGTTATTGGAATCAGGACGGGGAAAACTTATCCGGCTGTCCGGATACCGAAATCGAAGGGATAAGTACCTCGGATTTCGCTTCGACCCGCATTCCCGATTTTGAGCGAACAAGGGCACAAAGTCTCAAAAGCATCGTATATCCGAGCGGCGGCAGTAAAGAATTCATATACGAACTCCATCGGGGTAAGTTGCAGCATAAAGATATGATGATGATTTGCGGCGGCTTGCGCATCCAAAAAATCATCGAACGGGATGGGATCAATAACAAACCATCGGAATATTCATATACTTATGACGGAGGTGTTGTCTATGCCGATAGGTTCAATTATGTCATAAAAAATTATGGGACGTATCACTACTTTGTTTCCCCAAGATGTCTGAGTTCCATAATGGATTTCTTAGGTTCATCCGTGGTTTATTCCTCCGTTACAGAGCATCTCCCCAATGGTTCATACGTCAAATATGATTATACCCCTTTTGATGAATGTAAGGATATATATCCCGAAAAATATAAAGTCCTCGATGAAACGGTCGAATACCTCGGATTCGAGACTTCGGAAGATATGCCCAAAACAATCCGGGCCTGGTGTCGCAATTTATTACAGCAGGAAACAGCCTATGATGCAAATGGAAAAATTGTTAAGCGAACAAAATTTGAGTATTTGATCGATTCGACGGCCTGCGACAGCATCCCCGGCCATGTCGTTTACCGCAGCCACATAGGCGATCATACATATACCTGCATCGCCCGTTACTATCGCATATGCTGTCCTGTTCTTTTAAAAAGGAAGATCGAGTATGCGGGTAAGACAACGATCTATTGTTGTACCGACTATGAATATAATAAACGGCATCTTCGTTCCCGGACAGTCGAAAGGTTTGCTGACGGAACCCGTATCACATCATTCACGAAGTACTTGTTTGAGTATTTCGACAAGATCAATTTTGAGAAAGGTTATCCCAGTGAAGATCTGATTCCTATCGAAAATGTTGTCTATAAGAATGGTAAAGTAATCGACGCATCGTTGCATATTTTCAGTCACAATCCATTGCATCTTTCCAAGAGCCTCAAGCTAAAGGAACCTGATGCTCTTATCGACTCAATGGATTTTACTATTTCGTCCCGGTCAATAAGAGGAACAATGCAGTATGATAACAGATATGAAGAAACCGTTTGCTACGACTATGATTCCGCAGGAAACCTCATAAGTTACCAAAAGAATGGCGAGCCGATCAAAAGTTTCCTTTTTAGTCGAGGGCAGAGCATCCCTATGGCTACCGTTATCAATGCTCGCTATGCTCCCGAGGCGACAGAAAGAATTAACGAGGTATATTTCAACGATTTTGAGGCCGTGACGGACGGTGAATATGTTTGGCCGGAATCCACTGTTGCAAAATCCGGCACACATATTTGCTCCAGCCGTTGGCTGATGATTCCCTTATCTAATTTCAAACAGGGAAGATATATCCTATCCTATTGGTGGCGGACGAATTCCTCACAACAGTGGAACCGATATAGGAGTATAATTAACGTTACCGAATCTACACAGAACCTCATGGTTCCCTTTCCTGCTCAAACTGTTATGGTTGATGATTTGAGCATTGTTCCTCAAAATGCCACCATCCAATCAAGTGTGATTCTCCCTGGACTGGGCAAAATTTCTGAAACCGACATCCGGGGGCGAACGACCTATTACGAATACAACGGATTCGGCCTGCCCATCCGCGTCCTGAACAACGAACGAGAAGTGATCAAAACCTTCTCCTACGACAATTACAATCCCAACATTACGATCCCTGCATTATGAAAACGAGCATAATAACGATTATAGCAGCGTCACAGCTCTTATGCTGTACCTTTGTCGCTGCACAGGATTTGCAGGCTGTCAGTCCAACGCTGCCTGGCTCGAATGTACAAATCAATCCCTATCCTGTATCCAATACCATTGAGGGCAAATTGGTCACCGAACGTTCCGTGTATGGTGAGAAAATCATTACTGTACAACACCATTTCGATGGTTTCGGACGCGAAGTCAAAAGTGTATCCGTGGGTGCTTCGCCTACCGGTCGGGACATTGTCCTGGAACGTGTATATACCTGCATGGGCAACAAAGATTCGATCCTGTATCTTCCCTCCGTTCCCGATAGCTTAGGTAATACCCTCAATGCGGCGACTCGGACCCGCCGATTTTATAAGGAGCTTTTCGGAAATGATCCCGATGCCAACTTTCCCACCGTGCGCACCGTTTATGACCGCTCACCGCTTAACCTTGTTACAGCGACCGACGCACCGGGTATAAATCATAGCTACGCCTCAGCTACGGGGCATCCCACTCTTATCAACCACAGACTGAATCTGAATAGTGACATCACATTGTACGCAGACGCCAATGCCTCTTCATTCTATCCCGAATCAAATGCGATATTTACCAAAAGCTCTGATGGTGTCAAAAAATACGAAATAAGAAACGACTCTCTTTTATTCTTTTCCGGATATTATCCGATGTCCGTTCTTACGGTAAAAGAAGTCGTACAGCAAACAACTGACAGCCTGACTGTTTCTACATTGGAATACAGAGACCGCGAAGGCCATCTTATTGCAAAAGAGATGCGAGTGAACGGACAAAGCCAACAGTTCACTTACAATGTCTATAATGATTTCGGACGTCTGTGCTATGAAATACCCTCCATCCAGGATAAGCAAATAACATCTCCGGGAACATATTATTCTCCCGACCAACTTGCTGATTACTGCTCCTTCCACGGTTATGATTCACGAGGCCATGAAATTATTACGATTATGCCCGGTCGCCAGCGGATTCTCGGCGTCTATGACCAACGGGGACGAATCGTGCTGACGCAGGATGGCAACCAACGTACCGCAGGACGATGGCTCTATACCAAATACGACGATCTCGACCGACCGATCGAAACGCATCTGCTGATTTTGCAACAATCCTGGGAAGACCTGAAGCGCGATTTTTCCGATCTGTCGGGTACGGCATTGCATGCCCGCATTTCAAATATCACGACCGCAGACGTACTTCTATCAAAGAATCGCTACGGAGGCTATACCGATTATGAACTGGCTGATTACGACTCGTCGAAGCAATACGATGACTTCAGGATCCCGGCAGATCTTGGATTCGTGGCTGTCGCAAATGTGGTAAGTACGGAAGATGTTTATTCAGACAACACCGGTTTGAAAATCTACGACAAAGTAGCAATTCTTCCCGACGTTCATACAGATACTACAGCCTACGTCGAGCGAGCTTACTACTATGACAAGGAGGGGCGCATTGTGCAGCTTGTCGAACGTAATCATCTCAAAGGAGTCAATCGCTTGTCGTACCGTTACGACAAGGCGGGCAATATGCTGACTAACCATAGCATATATAAACCGGGGCCCACTGCGACAGCTGACATTTTGATTACGCATAAGACCTATGACAACTTCAATCGTCCTCTTATCGAACAAACGAGATTCAATAATGGGCCGATAGCAAGGATAAGTTACGTGTACGATGTGCTCGGGCGAGTTTCCAAGGTAATTCAGGGGGCCGGGAAAATTAACACAACCTATAAGTACGGTATCAGGGGCAGTCTCACCGAGCAGCAAAACGAACTTTTCCGCATGACCCTAGCAAGAGACAAACCTTTGCTCTCGGGATCCGTGAAAAATTATGACGGGCAGATCAGCGAATGTAGTTGGGCATATCCCGATGAAAGATATTATTCGAGCTATTCTTATCGATATACACCTCAAGGTCAGTTGCAGGATGCAAAACATTATCGCAACGGTCAGTTGCAAATCGCATCCTATGACGAAACAGGGATGCGTTATGATGACAATGACAATATCCTCTCGCTGAAACGCTATGGTAACGGCCGTATCGCTAATGACATCCGCTATGATTATGCGGGAAATCGTCTGGTATCGACCACCGATCAGGGACGTACGGTCAGATATGATTACGACATGAACGGAAATGTTGCATATACGAGCGAAAATGCTTGCAAATTCCAATATAATGACTTAAATTTGGTCGAACAGATAAGCCGTTATGGCTCAGTCGTGGCCCGGTACAAGTACCTTGCCGACGGCACCAAGTTGGAAGTGAGCGACCGTACCGGTTGCGGATACCTTTATTTCGGTTCTTTGATATACAGCAAGCGAGGCGATACTTACACCCCCGAAAGCGTCGGCGTCACAGGCGGTCGCATTGTATGCACATCAACCGGAAGCCAGGTCCGATACTTCATCACCGATTACCTGGGCAGCGTGCGCGTGGTCGCCGATCAGGACGGCCGCGCATTGGAAAAGATCAACTACTATCCTTTCGGCAAGAGGTGGGAGGCAGCCGGTCAGCAACTCACCGATAACCGGTTCCTTTTCAACGGCAAAGAGTGGCAGGCAACCGGAGATGTAAACCTATTGGACTACGGCGCACGAATGTACGATCCTAACCTGGGACGATGGTTTGTACAAGACCCGTTATACCAGATGCTCAATCCCTATTCTTTCTGCTATTCAAATCCGGTAAACTTTATGGACCCCACCGGTTTATGGACTCAAAGCCCCAATGGTGTGGTAACGGATAACGAAGAGGATATAAAACAAATCCTGAATGATATCGCTGACGGAACCTTTGACCCAAAAAATTATGCTAAATCGTCTTTCCATTATACCTTAAACGGTGAATTGCATTGGATGCCTTTCTGGCTGTGGTACGCGGACCAAATCGGCGGTGGTGCCGGCGGAGGAGGGCGCGATTGGATCGAAGTGGCGGAAGATATTGCCGATTATTTAGGAATAGCAGGGTTAAGCCTTACTGCCATTGGCCCGTTTACTGGACCAGGAGTTCCCTATTTTATGACCACAGGTTCATGTCTGTCACTAATATCTGATGGAATATATATAACTACAGATTTGATTAAAGGTAAAAATGGATTAGCAACTTATAGAATAGTTATGACAATATTGTTTAATGCTGGACCAGCAGGATTGATAAGATATGCGCCCAATAATGGAAAAAATCTCATTCAAGTAACCTTTGCAGCACATGAAGCTATGGTCGATGAAGTTGCAAATCAAGTAGAAAATAAATAATTGAATTATGATTTTACCAATTATTCTTACCATTATGGCCGGTATTATTTTTATTTGGATTTATATCGGCAAATATAATTTTTATAAAAAAAATGGTTACTGGTATGAGGATCCGCATGGTGGCAAATATGGCCTGTTAATTTTTGGAATTATATTTTGTATTATCGGTCTCTTTTTTTTGGTTAAATCTATAGTCGAATATTTTTTCTTTTTCTGATACATGTGAGATTTACCCTGCTACTTGTCAAGAACCGGAATTTTTTGTTTACCACACCAGCATATAAGCAGTTCGAACAAATTTGATGTCATTTAACAGCCATTAATTCAATTCTTCCGCCGGAATTTGCTATTTTCGGCG